>Ga0209697_10000025_pt1 | contig 208767 bp, 174 predicted proteins | sample AliMusrvi5mmetaG_FD_184115 | JGI IMG/M metagenome (GOLD analysis project Ga0209697, IMG submission 184115) | Freshwater lake bacterial and archeal communities from Alinen Mustajarvi, Finland, to study Microbial Dark Matter (Phase II) - Alinen... | ecosystem: Environmental > Aquatic >... | reverse complement strand
ATGAATGCGAGGCGCGACGAACGAGCATACCGGTTGGTCTGTGAGCGAGGAGCAACGAAGCAGTCGCTCAAAGGCAAGCCTCCCTTTCCCTTCGGGAAAGGGCCGGGCGCTTTTGGGCTGCAACTGCCTCACAAATCGCTTACATAGCCCAGCTATGCCGCGCGATTTGTTCCTTGTTTCGCTCCAAAATCTCCCGGCCAGCGTTTCTATTACTTATGCGTAGGTCAATAATTGGAACTCACTCGATGATCCTGCTGTTTTATGGTTTGACCAGTTCGGCTTCAAGATCATAAGAAGAAGTGCGGTTGATCTTTACGGGGAATTTAGGGTTTTTCATCAGCAGCTGTGAGAGGTCCGAAGCGCTCCCGCTCCTGAGTCCGATATCGATCGAGGCCATATCGCCGGCCATGGTTCTAAGCCAGCAAGCGCGTACCAGCGGGATGTTCCTGACCGATTTAAGGAAATCGCTCAACTGGTTCATGTTTTCTATCTTTAAAAGCGAGACGCGGACGATGGACCTTTCACGCAGCGCTTTAAGCACGCCGTCCTTAAGTTCGTCTCCCGCCTTTTTAGCGGAATTGATGATGGCTGCGCGCGCGGCGGCGGGCTCGTTGAGATCTATGCCTCCGGCGGTCTCCTGGAGAGCCGCGAGAGTCTCCCCGGACCCCTGCTTAACGGCGCTTATCGAAAGTCCCGCCCTGTAGGAGATGAATCCACCGAGGTCCTCGCGCGTGTTAAAATCCGATTTGACCGCGCCCCTAATGAGGATATCCGCCTTGTCTTTCTCCCCCGTCATGAAACCGGCGTCCGAAAATCTGCTCTTCAGTTCCAGGGACGCATATTCGGTGGCCTGCGGCTTTCCGTCGACGCTTTCAGAAATGTCGAAGCCTATGACGGGATTGCCGAGCTTCTGGGGCTCGCTCTCAAGCTTTCTAAGCTTGGCCGTTATATCTTCCTTACGCACATATGCTCGGATCTTCGTCTTATAGAAGTTCTCGTCATGGTTCTCCTTCAGCACTTCGTACTTCTCAATATAGCCTTCGGTCTGGGAGGTTATGGTGTCGTCTATGAGCACGGCCTTCGATACCATGGCCTCCTGGGAAACGTAGACGCCCACGACAAGGCCCAGCGCGCTTTTCATCGCTTCATGAAGGGCGGTCTTTTTAGCTCCGTCCAGGTCACCGCCGACAATGGGCCCGATACCATCGGCTTCCACCATTTCGGTTTCGTATGAGCTATTGAGCGCCGACTTATGCGTGGCGGAACAGCCCGCCAGCAGCAGTGCTGCCGTCAGAGAAGCGATAATACGGGGATATTTTTTCATTATAGTGGTTAACATCCGATAAATTGCGACAAGCGAACAGCGGCAAGTGGTTAGTGAATAAATGCCATAAGTGGATTTCCTCCACACCCCCTCGGGGACTAGGCACTAGACACTAACCACTGATCACTGTTGTGGTCAGTCTACGATCTTGAGTCCGGCGTCCTTAAGAGCTTTCTTTGAAAGTCTGAGAACGATAACGCAGCCGTCGTCGGAGGTCCACTCGGTCCTGACTACCTGCGCGCCTTTGATGACGGAATCTATCTTAGTGGCGAGCACGGAATCGGTTTCGATGGCCTTTTCTACGGTGATGCCGCCTTCGAGGTTGACGCCTTTAATGAAGGAAAGCATATTGTACTGGGCGTTGACTATCGAGGCGTTCCTGGAAGTCGCCATGCGCTGCGTCTTATTATCCAGCGTCTGGTCGGCCGCGCCGATGCCGCGGGCAAAGACGTAATTCTTGGTGACGCCTTCTTCCACCCATTCGCGCTCTATGTCGCCCTTATCGGAAACGGTACTCTTTTGGTTGGTGGTCGAACACGCCGCCGCGAACAGAGACAGGATGACCAGAGCCATAGTCTTTTTCATTTAAATGCCCTCCGTAGAAAGGGGCGCTTGGGCGCCTCTATTCTTCTATTCTAGAACAAGGAATTTCAATTGTCAATCACCAGTTGGTTACACTCTCGGACCGAGACTCAGTACAGCATAAAAAAGTCGGAATCTTTCTTGACCGGGGCGGCTTTGGGCTTCATAGGCCTGGCCGGTTCATTTCTGGAGGGCTGTATCGTTTTGCGCGGCTGCGGGCGGTCCTCTTCCTGGTCGCGGTATTTGACGTTCTTCTTATACTCGCCAGAATGCCAGTCGGAGAATTTATAAGAGAAGGAAACCTCGGAGGAGTTGAAGACCGCGTTGGAGACGGAGAAAGCAAGGTCCATGGAGAAATTCTCGTACCGGATACCGAGGCCCGAGGTCAGGCCGCTGTTATCTTCCGTAAATTTATAGCCAAGGCGCAACCTGAATAGTTTTTCAAAATCGTATTCCAATCCGGCCCTGAGGCTTTTCAGGCCTTCGCTCATATACATGTCATATTCCGTGGCCAACAAAACGGACTGGTCCATTATAGTGGGCCTCTCGTATGAAAGGCCCAACCGCAGAATGGAGGGAAGCGGTTCGGTTTCATTACGGTACTTAATGCCATTACCATAATTAGCTATCGCCGCCCCGAAAGTAAGTCCAAGGTTCGACTCTCTAACCAGCCAACCCGCGTCTACGGCCAGGGCCGAAGCTGAATATGTGCCCAGGAGCTCGGACCCGATATATTTGGCTGAAAGGCCCAGGTACTGCTCGAATTTCGCCTGGTAGCCTTCAATATTCGTTTCGCCGGAATAGACCTTTTCGCCATATGTAACGGCGAACACCCTGGTGGTGTCGGCGTCCATACTGGCCGAGGCTACGTTCCCCGTGTTGAAATCCAATGTCCTGTGTGTGAATTTGCCGTTCTGCGAGAAAAGGGCGGAAAACGCCAGTCCCGGCTTCCCCTGACCCGCCAGCCCGATCGCGGGAAGCGGCAGACCGGCGGCCAGATATTGAAGTTTAGAATCCTCGAACCCGGAAAGATACATGGCCGAGGCTTCCGGGATATATAGCTGACCTATGCCGGCCGGATTGTAATTAGCCGAGTAAATATCGTCCGCGACCGCGACGAAAGCGCCGCCCATGCCCATAGCCCGCGGACTAACATCTGTCTTAAGTATCTGCACGCTTGCGGAACCGGGCCCCCCCGCGTAGGCAGTGGATAGTGAATAGTGAATAGTGAATAGTATAAAAGCAGGCAGAAACGCCGCGGCAAAAACGCGTTTTCCGTTATGCTTTAAAGTATTCATAAATCGACCTGCTTTGCCGCCGCTTGCTGCCATTCATGGTTGTCATTCCTGCGATCTTTTGGCAGGAATCCAATCCATCCCCCGCCAAAATCATGCAGGGGCGGACTTTATAGATTCCCGCCTACAAATTGCGGGAATGACATTTAGGTTTACCTACTAATGCTTACTTATCCATCAGCCGTTACCTTACGACCGCTATCTTGTCCGTTTTATTCAGTCCAGGACCTTTCGCCACTATGTAATAAATACCGCTGGCCACCTTGGAGCCGTTGCTATTGGTGCCGTCCCAGTCTATGGTCCCTTTGCCAGCCGACACTCCTCCGGAAAAAACTGTCTTGACAAGGGAACCCGTGACAGTATATATTTTTATCGTAAGATTTCCAGCGGCCAGAAGATCGTATTTGACTATCGTCCGGTCACCCGGATCTTTGAGGATATTATTATATGTGACGAGGTCGGATTTATTCGTTGACAGGTTGATGGCGCCGGAAACACCAAGGGAGATCACTTTTCCCATGTGATCGCGGCCGAAGATCTCAAGATATACCGTTCCGACGCCGGGATAGCGGGCGGCGAATCCGGGATTTAGGCTGACCTGGCCTGTTATCACCGTTTTGCCGGACTCGGTTGTATAGTGCAGCGTGGGATTGGAGATGGAAAGATAACTCGGCACATCGGTGCGGGCGTCGGCCAGCGGCTGGTAATTATGGTCGCGCAGCTGCGCATACGCGAAAACGGATTCCGAGTTGGTAAGCGTGTAAGATGAAGGCGAGGGCGCGGTCGTCATCGAGAACTTGGAGTAGGGCACTGAAAAGCTTATCGTATCCTGATCGTAACTGGCGTTGAAACCTGTTATCTCCGCCGAACCCCTGGGGGCAAAGGCTAGATTTAGCGTATAGGGAAGGAGGGACGCTACGCCCGAATTCCCGTAATATGTATTGGGGGCTCCGGAAACTACTAAATAGTATCTGCCCGCGCTTGGCACCGTATAACTGAGCGAAACGCCCGAAGCCGTGGTGAGGCAGTCGCCGGATATAGGACAGCTGCCGTCCGAAGTATTAGTATTGGAAATTACCGGCACTGACTCTGTCACATAATTGCGCGCCGAGTCGAACAGGAACAGCGCGTAGGCGTAGTAGTAATCCTGGTCCTTTGCGGGCATGGCCAGGGAGGCGGTAAAGTCGCCGGCCTGAAGCGGTATGGCATAGTAATCCACGTCTCCCACGGGATAAATGGTGGCCGACAGCGTGGTCATAGTACTTATATCAGTGGCGCATTCGGGACCGTTATTATTGACGCAGAGCGTGCCGGGCACCGGCTGGTCGTAACCGTCGCCGGAGGCGCTGTACCCTGGTATGCCGTGAGCGTTAAAGGCCGCCGCGATCTTTGCGCGGGTGCCCGACGGGCAGCTGGCCGGGTCCAACTGCGCGCAGGCATCGACGAAGGCGTCATAGAAATTGGCGAAATTATCCGGAAAATAGAAGAGCGCCGCGTAAGTGAACACGTCCGCTTTCGGCATATTCTTAAAATTGCCGCTGGGGCCAAAATTGCCGAGATCGGTATTGGTCGTAGGCGTGCTGTTTCTCAGTTGCCACAGGGCCTGAGAAAGGATAAGGCTGTCGTCATGGACTTCGCCGCCCCAGCTCGCGGGCATGGATTTGGCGGGTCCGGAGAGATCCCTCGAAGAGCCCTCCCCCGAACCGACGAAGTTCCCCAGTATCGAAATATAATTTCCCTCTTTCGCGAACGAGGCCAGGGAAAAATAATCCGCTATACCTTCGGAAATAGCCCCAAATTCTCCGAAATTGATTATGGGATATATTTTATTAATGACCCTGTGCGTATACTCGTGCCGGATGATAGTCCCGTCCAGCGCGAACGATCTATAACTACCCTGGGCGTCGGTGGGTCCGTCGCCTAGAAAAATATTATCGTTTTCAAGGTCGTAGAACCCGTTGTTCATGCCCCCTACGCTAGCTATGTTGTCCGCCGCGCCGTGCGCGTGGACCATGACCGGCACTTGCCTGGACGATAGATCGGCATACTCCTGAGTGCCGCTATATTGATTGATCAGTTTGAAATAATCGAAGGCGGCGTTCAAATGGTAGAAGGCGTTGACCTCGGCATAAGAGTTCTCGATATTGCCCAGAGACTTGTCCAAAAATACTCGGGGATTATTATTCGCCCAGACGATGGAACCGGTGGTATTGCTGCTCACGAGCGGGGAATCCGTAAGCACCATATAGCTTGAGAAATCCACCGCGAACCCGCTGGACGTTCCGCTCTCGTTAGTATTCAGCGTAAGGCCGTAAGTGGGATTTTCTACCGGTGCGCCGAAGAACGGCTGGCTGCGGGTGCCGATATAGCTGGCGACGGCGTTGGCGCCGTTCGTTACATGCAGCTCGTCGGAATCGTTGATGGTCCCGGTGAGATCCATCGCTCCGACACTGAAAGAAGTAAAATGCGGCATAACTTTTGCGAATGCATAGTTTTGGGCAGACCAGGAATCCGGCACTGTGACCGGGTAATTGTAAGTGCTGGAATTGTTATAGGGATGAGGGCTTTCGACCGGAACCGGAGAATAATACGGATACCACACCCCGCCTCCATTGTCGAAATGGGCGCTTGGCCCGCGGAAATTAACTACGGAAAAATACGGGCCCTTCAGCGAGGCGAACACCTTCCCCGCGGTCGAGCCGCAGTACTCTCCGTCAGCGGTTCCTGAGAAAGCTTTACCCGTGGTTACCGGCACGGGATTATTGAGATTACTGGTGACCCAAACATACTGGTTATTAATGGTCGTGGTCGTGACCGGCTGGACCCAGGAGTCGTTCGCCAGAGAGCTGTCGCCTACAGGCAATGGTGAGATGGTATAAACCGCCCCCTTGACCGTACCGTTGGCGTTAAGATTGACCGGGCAGGCATAACGCAGGTCATTATAGCGGAAAAGTATCTTGCCGTCCTGAGCGCAGACATAGTATACCCATACGCCGCTTGCCGTGTTAGCCGCCCGGGCGCGGACCTTCCAGGCCAGTTTTAAAGCCCCGTCGGCATTCTGGTCGGGGAAAAGGACCAGAGCGGCGCCGGTAACCCGCGCCGAAAAACCAAGGTCGGAGAGCACGGCGCTCTCCGCGTATGAGGCCGGGATAGCGGGAGTAAGCGGCACATTGATGTCGGGCTCGAATTTGGCCTGATAGCCGGTCACTTTCCCGGAGGGATCGACATGGACCCTTACGTAGGCGAATTCCACAGGAATAGAATTATAGACCTGCTCGTACTGGATGTGCGTGAGCCCCATGAAAACTTTGGAATAGGCCTTGCGCAACTGGCCCACGTCGACTTTAAGCAGGTCCTTGTTGTCAGTTAAAAAAGAGATGGCCGCTTCTTCCGGAGTGCCGGGGTACCTCTGGGTTTTTGCGCCGACGATAGCTTCGGGTAAAGCGGTCTTAGGGCTGTACCTCACGCGCCAGGCGCCGGTGCCGGTCTTTTTTGCAAAGTTATTGAACGCGGCCCGGGCGGCGGAATCCGGGAGTTTGACGATCTTTCTTAGGGAATCCGAGAGCGGAGAAATTCTGACCGGCGCCTTACGGGGCGCGGCCGCCGCCGGCGAGGGGACGGAACAAAGCAGCGCGCTTAAAAGCACGCCCGAAAGTGACCGTATATAATGTATCTTCCTCATAAAGCTCATAAAGGATCTGTTTGCCGGCACATATATTGTCTTATATTCGTCTTTCAGGAACATTAAGAATTGATTACATAAATGTGACGGGAACGACTTCAGGTATAGGCATAGGAAAAGCAAGAAGAAGCGGAACTTAATTTATGCCTCACACTCTACCTCTGCCTATACCTAAGCAGTTACTGTAATAATTGCCCCCTAGAGGGTTCGGCCACAGGTTCCGGTACCGCCGTCGCGGCCCCGGCCCTGCGGCCCCGCCTCGCGGACTCGCCTGCTGGTTCGCCATCGCTCCGGCTTTCGAACCCTCACGCGCGTCAAGCAGTTGACGCGCTTAGTGGTCACAAAAACTTTGTGCCCCCTAGAGGGTTCGAACCTCTAACCTACTGCTTCGAAGGCAGTTGCTCTATCCAGTTGAGCTAAGGGGGCCTCTGTCGCACCCCGCACATAACGACGTGTGCGGGGCGGATTACCGCCGGACCTCTAGCGGAAATCGGTCCGGTGCTCCGCGAGGGGAACTAAGTTCCCCTTCGCCGCTCGCTTTTCGCGCCATTAAAGGCGCGGACGCTCGCTGAACCCTTCTATAAGGGCCCAGCACGTACTACGAAGGTAACGTGCTGGCTATCGCACCCCGCACATAACGACGTGTGCGGGGCGGATTACCGCCGGACCTCTAGCGGAAATCGGTCCGGTACCTGTTCTGCTGAATTGTGTCCAGAGCGGCGCAAGACTGCCGCTAAGTCCACCCCGCGAGGGAAACTATGTTCCCCTTCGCCGCTCGCTTTTCGCGCCATTAAAGGCGCGGACGCTCGCTGAACCCTTCTATAAGGTCCCAGCACGTACTACGAAGGTAACGTGCTGGCTATCGCACCCCGCACATAACGACGTGTGCGGGGCGGATTACCGCCGGACCTCTAGCGGAAATCGGTCCGGTACCTGTTCTGCTGAATTGTGTCCAGAGCGGCGCAAGACTGCCGCTAAGTCCACCCCGCGAGGGAAACTATGTTCCCCTTCGCCGCTCGCTTTTCGCGCCATTAAAGGCGCGGACGCTCGCTGAACCCTTCTATAAGGTCCCCGCGCTTGCTACGAAGGTAACGCGCGGGCTTATATTGTGCAAAACGAGTTGCGCGGCGGTCTGCTTAATGCACCCGGGAAAGAGGATGCATCTTCAGCCTGCATCTTCAGCCTTGTGGAAGACTTATTATTATTATAGAATTTATTTTATTGGACGCATAATTTAACTTTCCGGACCGTCCTGTCTATAGCTGCGCCGCATCGAGGACAAACGCCTTCGGACGATCGGAGCCGGATCAAGTTTGAGACGGTAATAAGGAGCCTATTATGGGTGGACATTCTCACTGGGCAGGAATAAAACATAAAAAAGCTATCACGGACGCGAAGAAAGGCAAAGTCTTTACAAGGATCATAAAAGAGATCGCCATGGCCGCCAAGATCGGAGGCGGCAAACCTGACGAGAATCCCCGCCTTCGCAAAGCCATGGAAGATGCGCGTGACGCCAACATGCCTATCGATAACGTGAAACGCGCCATTATGCGCGGTACCGGACAGCTCCCCGGATTGAGCTACGAGGAAATAATGTACGAAGGCTACGGCCCCGCAGGCATCGCCGTCCTCGTTGAAGTCACCACCGACAACCGGAACCGGGTTTTCAGCGAAATACGTAAAATTTTTGAGGTCTCCGGAGGCAATATCGGCAGCACCGGCTGCGTAGCCTGGATGTTCGAACCGAAAGGCTATATCTCCGTCAAAAAAGCCGACGCCAAAGAGGACGAACTTATGACGCTGGCGCTGGATATCGGAGCGGAAGATTTCAAGTCCGCGCCCGACTCGGACGAATACGAGATCATCACCGCCCCGGCTGACTTTGAGACCGTAAAGAAAAAACTGGAAGAGCTCAAGATCCCCGTCGTCCTGGCCGAACTGACAATGATCGCCAAAAATGAAGTTAATGTCGGAGAGGACAAGGCGCAGCAAGTAGTGAACCTGATGAACAATCTGGAAGATCATGACGACGTGCAGAAGGTCCACTCGAATTTTAACATCCCTGACAATATCCTGGCCAAGCTTGAATAAAGGCGGGAATTAAGGATTAAGGGCAGGATTAAGTTTTGAGATCTTTTATTACTTACTGCTTAATCTTTACGACTTACTGCTTAATTCTTATCACTTGCTTATGAAGATCTTAGGCATCGACCCCGGACTCGATCGCACCGGCTGGGCAGTGCTTGAAAGCATCCCGCCGGCCTCCCCGAAGCTGCTGACATCGGGCCTTATCCATACGGAAAAGGGACTCACGCTCGAAAAACGCCTCGCCGAGATCTATAACGCTTTAAGCGCCGTGATAACGGAAACCGGACCGGACGAAGTGGCCATAGAGGAAGTCTTTTTCTCCAAAAGGGCCGAAACCCAGGCCAATACCACTCACGCCCGCGGCGTCATACTCCTGGCCTGCGAAAAACTCTCGCGAAAGATAAGTTCGTATAACCCAAAAGCGATCAAAAAAACTGTCTGCGGCAGCGGCATAGCCAAAAAGCCGCAGATGCAGCGAATAGTCCAGATGACACTGAATCTCAAAGAGATCCCCACCCCCGACGATATCGCGGACGCCATGGCCGCCGCTATATGTCATATCAGGGTATCGCCATTCAGAGCGGCTATTGCAAGAGCGAAAGCAGGGAGGCTTAACGTATGATCGCCTCCCTGCGCGGGACCGTGGTCCTTAAAACCGACGATAGCGTCGTGATAGAGGCCGGCGGCGTCGGCTATGAAGTATTTCTTTGCGAGACTTCCATGCGCAACGTGGGCCCGGAAGGGAGCGATGCGTATATGCTTACGGCGGAATCCATCAGCATGTACGGCGGAGCCGCGCTTTACGGTTTTCTGACCAGAGAGGAAAAAGAGCTCTTCGATCTTTTCCGGGACGCCGTACCGAACACCGGCGCTAAAAAAGCTCTGGACCATCTCAACAAGGCCCTCAAATCCCTGCCGGACTTCAAGCAGGCCGTGATCAATAACGATCTTAAACTTTTGACGACCATTTTTGGTTTTACTTCCAAGACCGCCGATAAGCTGATATCGGCGCTTAAAGACAAGATGCCGGATTTCCAGACCGCCGGTTCCGTCCGGCTGGGAGCTTTCGCGGCGCAGGGAGTATATGCCCGGGTGCTTAACGCCCTGGCCAGTCTCGGTTTCCGTGCCGGCGAAGCAAAAGCCGCCCTGGAGGCGGCCGCCGCCGAAGACCGCCCCGAAACGGAAAACACCGAAGAGCTTTTGAAGCGCACACTCAAGAGACTTTCTCCGAAGTAATCAGCGACTGTACCAAGCGCGATGCAAAGCGTTCTGCACACAATATAAGCCCGCGCGTTACCTTCGCAAGCAAGCGCGGGGACTTTATAGAAGGGTTCAGCGAGTGTTCGCGCCTTTAATGGCGCGAAGAACGAGCGGCGAAGGGAAACATAGTTTCCCTCGCGGAGCACCGGACCGCATTCCACTAGAGGTCCGGCGGTAATCCGCCCCGCACACGTTGTTAAGTGCGGGGTGCGACAAGCGCCCGCGCGTTACCTTCGTAGCAAGCGCGGGGACCTTATAGAAGGGTTCAACGAGCGTCCGCGCCTTTAATGGCGCGAAAAGCGAGCGGCGAAGGGAAGCTTAGCTTCCCTCGTGGGGTGGACTTAGCGGCAGTTTTGCGTCGCTAATGGACACAATTCAGTAGAACAGGCACCGGGCGCCACCTTATTAAAGCCCGGCGTTATTCGCCCCGTTCGCTTTGCAGTGCGAACGGGGTGCGACAAATATGCCCGATAAAGATAATTTTCTTTCCGCTAAAGCCACCAACGACGAGCTGAAGTATATCGACAGCGCCCTCAGGCCCTCCAGTCTGGACGAATTCGTCGGTCAGACGAAGCTCAAAGAAAATCTGCGTGTCTTTATAGAAGCCGCCAAGGGCCGCAAAGAAGCTCTTGACCATTGTCTGTTCTATTCCCCCCCCGGCCTGGGCAAAACCACTCTGAGCTATATCCTGGCCAAAGAAATGGGCGTGAACATCAAGGTCACCTCGGGGCCCGTCCTCGGGAAGCCCGGGGATCTGGCGGCGATGCTTACCACCGAACTGCAGGAAGGCGATATCCTTTTTATAGACGAGATCCACCGGCTGAACGCCGCCGTAGAGGAGGCGCTCTATCCCGTGATGGAGGATTTTCTTTTTTTCATCAGCACCGGCGCCGGCCCCGGAGCGACGACGCTGAAGCTTGCGGTCCCCAAATTCACCCTTGTCGGGGCGACGACACGCAGCGGACTCCTGACCGGGCCTTTGCGCGATCGTTTCGGGATCGTCTTCAACCTGGGCTTTTACGGAACTTCCGAGCTGGAACAGATCCTGGAACGTTCCGCCCGCATTCTCAGGACCGAGGCCACCAGGGAGGGGCTCGCCCACATCGCGGCCAGATCGCGCGGCACGCCCAGAATAGCCAACCGCCTGCTCAAGCGCGTGCGCGATTTCGCGCAGGTCAGGGCTAACGGCATCATAACCCCGGCCGTGACCCTGCAAGCGCTGGACTCTTTGGAGATAGACAAGGAAGGGCTGGACGCCCTCGACCGCAGACTGCTGCTGACCATAGCGGAGAAATTCGGCGGCGGCCCCGTGGGCGTTGAGACCCTGGCGGTAGCCGTATCAGAGGAGACCGACACCCTTACCGACGTGATAGAACCGTTCCTCATGCAGTCCGGATTCATACAACGCACCACGCGGGGCAGGATCCTTACCACAAAGGCTTATCAGCACCTCGGCCTGAAACAGCCGGCGCAGGAAAAACTTTTTTAACTTAAACGAATGATACGATATCTCCTTTGCGCTTTTTTGGCGCTGGCTCCCCTTAATCTGTCCGCCGACTCCGGCGAAGGGAACGCGGCCGTCATACGCGTGGCGATCTCGCGCAATACCGCCCGCTTCAAGCTCAACACTTCCGGAAAAGTTTACGCGCTGGAGGTAAAGACCGGCCAAAAATACATGTTGTTGGCAAAATCCGTTTACGAGGTGAAGTATATCGATCCCGGCAGGCTGGCGGTAGCCGGTGAAACATTGATATCCCCCGTAAAACTACTGGCCGCGGACGGCGGCGACCGGATCAAGCTCAACGGACGCTTTTACAAAGGCGAGATCTATATTAAGACCGCCGCGGACGAAAAACTGGAGGTCATAGAGCATCTCTCCATCGAGGATTACCTCTACGGAGTGCTGCCCGTAGAAATGAGCCCGGACTGGCCGCTGGAAGCCCTTAAAGCGCAGGCTGTCGCCTCGAGAACTTACGCTCTCAAAAACACGAACCTGAAGAAGGATTACGACATGACGGACGGGGCAGATACGCAAGTCTACAACGGCGCCACCGACATGAGCGAGCGCATCAGGGAAGCCGTCGATTCCACCCGCGGCGAAGTGCTGAAATACAAGGGCAGGCTTATCACCGCTTTTTTTCACGCCTGCTGCGGAGGGCACACGGCGAGCGTCAGCTCAGCCTGGGGCGAAGACGTTGTGAAGCCTCTTTACGGGATCAAAGACCCGTTCTGCGCCAACTCCTCGCATTTGAACTGGGAGTATTACGCCACGACCCGCGACCTGCTGACCTTCATACAGAACAGAGGGGCCAACGCGCTCAGAATAAAAGGGATCCGGATATCCGACCGTGACCGTTCCGGCCGCGCCCTAAAGCTGGTGTTCTCGACCGATTCCGGCTCCTTCGCCGCGCAGGCCTCGGACCTGCGCAAGACTTTCGGGACATACGATGTGAGGAGCACCCTCATCACCAGGATCACGCCGATGAACGGAGGCTATGAGTTTTACGGCAAAGGCTGGGGGCACGGCGTAGGCATGTGTCAGGACGGCGCCAAGGGAATGGCGTTGAGCGGCAGAAATTACAAAAAAATACTAAGACATTATTATCCCGGAGCTTCGATAGAGAATGTAATCAGGAAAGATCAGGCGGTAAGCCGTTTACAGTAACTCGCCACCGATCCCTGATCTACGAGCACCTCCACCTTATGAGCGAACCGGCACTTTCCGAATTCGAGGAACTTGAGATAGACCCGCTTATCGCGTCCGAACCCGCGCAGCCGCGGGACTCCTCCCGTCTTATCGTCGTAGACCGCTCGACCGCGTCAGTATCCCACAAGACTTTCAGCGATCTGCCGGACCTGCTGGTCCCAGGCGACATTCTTGTTCTAAACCGCAGCAAGGTCTGGAAGGCAAAATTGCCGGCCCGCAAACCTTCCGGCGGCAAGTCGGAGCTTCTGCTGATAAGACCGGAGAACTCCGATCTGAAAACCTGGAGCGCCCTCGCGCGCAAGGTCCAGCCGGGCCACACGCTGATCTGCGGCGGAGGAGCGGAAGCGCTCTGCGTGAGACAGAATCCCGATGGCAGCTACCTTTTCGCCCTGTCCGCTCCCCTGGACCCGTCCTATCTTGAGCATAACGCCGAAGTTCCGCTGCCGCAATATATTCTGAAGGCCCGGAAAAAGACCGGAACAGCGGAGAGCGGGATCCCGGACGATTCACGATATCAGACGGTTTTCGCCAGCGTTCACGGGTCTATCGCGGCGCCGACCGCCGGCTTCCACTTCACGCAGGAGCTTCTGGATAAAATAAAAGCGAAAGGCATAGAAATCCGCTACGTTACTCTGCACATAGGCTGGGGAACTTTCAAGCCGGTCCGGACCGATGACCCGGCGCAGCACGTTATGCTGGAAGAAGAGTGTTCTCTTTCAGACGAAACGGCGGACGCGCTGAACGCCGGCAAGGGCAGAGGATCGCGGATAATAGCCGTCGGGACTTCTTCGATGAGAACTCTTGAGACTTTTACCGACGAGACCGGGCGGTTCCTGCCCGGCGATGGCAAAGCCGGACTGTTCATCTATCCCGGATACCGCTTTAAATCCGCGGCGGCGTTTCTCACCAATCTGCATGTGCCGTCTTCCGCGCCGCTCTATATGACCGCCGCGTTCGCCGGCCGCGAACTGCTTTTCAAAGCTTACACGGAGGCCGTGGCGCGCAAATACAGGTTTTATTCCTATGGCGACTCGATGTTCATCACATAAAGGATTAAGTGGTAAGTAGTAAGTCGTAAGAAAGTTTGAAAAACTTAATCCTTAGTACTTAATTCTTAATCCTATATCACTAAACACATATGAAACATTTCGAAGTCATTAAGAACGATCCCTCGACCCGGGCCCGCGCCTGCCGCCTTAAAACCTCCGCCGGGACTGTCCATACTCCCGTCTTTATGCCGGTGGCGACGCAGGGCACGGTCAAATCTCTCTCACAGAACGACCTGAAAGCCATAGAAACCGAATGCATACTCTCGAACACCTATCATCTCTACCTGCGCCCCGGTTTGGACGTACTTGAAAAGTTCGGCGGTCTGCACGGCTTTATGAACCATAGCGGGCCTATCCTCACCGACTCCGGAGGCTTTCAGGTCTATAGTCTGAGCAATCTCAGGAAAATTACCGACAGCGGCGTTCATTTCACCTCGCATATTGACGGCAGTTCGCATTTTTTTACGCCTGAGCGCGTAATAGATTATCAGGCCAGGATAGGCTCCGATATCCGGACCTGCCTGGACGTCTGCGTCAAGAACCCTTCGACGCACGCGGAGGCGGTCGAGGCGCTTAATAAAACGAAGGCCTGGGCGCTGCGCTCCAAAGAGCATTTTACGAAGACCACGGCGCATGTCGAAGCCTCAAAAAAGCCTCTTTTGTTCGGGATCATCCAGGGCGCGACTTTTCCGGACCTGCGTAAAGAAGCGGCCATTCATATGGCGGAATCGATAAACCCCGACGGCTTCGCCGTAGGCGGCCTGGCCGTCGGCGAAACGAAGAATCAGATGCACCATTCCCTCGCCGTCGTGACGGAAAACCTGCCCAAGGACCGGCCGGTCTATTTCATGGGCCTGGGAAGCCCAGAAGACATCTGGGAAGCCGTCGAATTCGGAGCCGACATGTTCGACTGCGTGCTGCCGACCAGGAACGCCCGCAACGGCCAGGCCCTTACCTCGCGCGGCAAACTTTACATTAAGAACGCTCCGTTCAGGCGCGACGAATCGGCGCTGGACCCGGATTGCGACTGCGAGACCTGTAAAAATTATTCCAAGGCTTATCTCTCCCACCTGTTCAAAGCGAAAGAACTGCTGGTGAGCCGCCTCCTCTCTATTCACAACCTTCGCTTTCTCATAAGACAGACGCATATTATGCGCGAAGCGATAAAGAACGGCGATTTTATGGCTAAAAAGAAAGAGTTCCACGACTCATATTTCCGCGACACCCCCCGCCCAAAAAGGGATTAAGGCCGCATCACTTTAAACGTCTTTTGTCGTCGCGAAACCGGTGAGCTGTTCAATTCTTCCCGCTTTCCGCTCCGCATTTCGCCCGCCTAAGCATTTTGCGTAAAAATTTGTTAGAATAGGTAACAGACTTACAAATACCCGGAGGCATGATGAATCAGAACGCGCAGTTTATGCAATTTATCCCTTTGATCATTATAATGGTGATCTTTTATTTTCTCCTCATACGGCCCCAGCAGAAACAGATGAAAGAACGAAAAGTGATGATCGACGCCCTTAAATCCGGAGACAAGATCCTCACCAACGGCGGTATCGTCGGAGTAATAACTGGTTTAAACGGCGAAGACCTTGAAGTGGAGATCGCCAAGAACGTTAAGGTCACGATGGTCAGATCCGCGGTCGCCGGACTGGCGACCCCGGTCAAATAATCAGGAGCCTCCAAATGAACAAATTACACTGGAAACTCGGCCTGACACTGGGCCTCGTGCTATTATCCGTATGGCTGCTATACCCCACCGTGGACTGGTATACAAAGCCCGCCGATGAAAGAGCGAAACTGGAAGCCGTGCGCGAACGCCCCAAGCGCATGCTGAACCTCGGCCTGGACCTGCGCGGCGGCACGCATATGCTTCTGGAGCTGGAAGTCGAGAAGCTCGATAAGAAAGAAAAACTGCCCGACGCCATGTCACGCGCCATCGAGATCATCCGCAACAGGATAGACCAGTACGGCGTGGGCGAAACTCCCATCTCCCGCCAGGGCGAACGCTGGATCTCGGTGGACCTGCCCGGCATCTCCAACACCGAAGAAGCCGAAAACCTTATAGGCAAAACGGCCCTGCTGGAATTCCGCATCGTCGATACGAGCCCGGAAGCCGAAAAGGTCCTGAGCAAGGTTTCGGACCTCGCGGATTCCCCCTTCGACAAGGACGGAAACCTTCTCCCCGATATAGCAAAGCTCATGCCCAAGGGCACCGGGCTCTTTAAAGCCGCCTCCGGCGATGATTCTTCGCGCGCTAAATATTACGTACTGTCTTCAACCGTCGGCGTGACCGGAGCTTACCTGGAGAACGCCAAGGTCGCCACCGACACGCAGTTCGGCTACCCGAATATTTCTTTCACCTTCAATAAGGAAGGCGGGAAGATCTTCGAGCGCTATACCGCCGATAATATAGGCAAATATCTCGCCATCGTGCTGGACGGCATGGTCCATTCCGCGCCGGTCATCAAGTCCCGCATAGGCGGCGGCAGCGGAGTTATCGAAGGCTCCTTCACCATGGAAGAAGCCAGGAACCTTTCCATCATCCTGCGCGCCGGCGCCCTGCCCGCCCCTGTCAGGATCATCGAGAAGCGCGTGGTCGGCCCCGGCCTGGGAGAGGACTCCATCAGGAAGGGCGTCAGGTCCATGATCATCGCGTTCCTCCTCGTAGTTGTTTTCATGGCCGTCTACTACAAAGGCGGCGGCTTCATAGCCGACGTCGCGCTGTTCCTTAACTTCGTGCTGCTGGTCGCGGCAATGAGCTATTTTTCGGCCACCCTGACCCTGCCCGGTATCGCCGGCATGATACTGTCGCTGGCCATGGCCATAGACGCCAACGTGCTGATACTTGAGCGCATGCGCGAAGAAATGGCTCTTGGCAAGCCGGTTGCGATGGTGATCCCGACAGGCTATGATAAGGCCTGGAGCACCATTCTGGACTGCCATATGACCACCTGGATAGCCGCCATCTTCCTGTTCCAGTTCGGTTCCGGACCGGTCAAAGGTTTCGCCGTGACCCTTACCATAGGCCTGCTGATCAGCTTATTCACCTCGGTCTATGTAACCAGGGCCATATACGAATTCTGGCTCACGTCCAACCCCAAGGAGCTCAGCATATGATAAGGATACTCCATAAAACCAACATCAACTTCATAAAACTCCGGTATGTGTTCTTTGCGATCTCCGGGGTGATAATTCTGTCCGGCATCATCTCCCTTTTCGCGAAAGGGCTGAATATGGGCCTGGACTTCACCGGCGGCACGATGATGCAGGTCAAGTTCGACAAACCCGTAGATATAGGAGCGATCAGGTCCGCCCTGGACGCGGCCAAAGTGGAAGCCAGCATCCAGAGCTTTTCCACAGGAGATTCCTATTCGCTGAAGGTGAAAGGCACTCAGGAGAACGTTAACGAGATCGCCAATCAGATAATCAACGCCCTGAAAACCATACAGGGCGCCTCGTTCACCGAGGAGAAACGCGACTACGTAGGACCGGTGGTCGGCCGCGACCTGGCCAAGAAAGCGCTGTTCGCCATAGTCCTTTCGCTGTTCGGCATCATCATATATGTGGCGTTCCGCTTCTCAAATCCGATATGGGGCATAGCGGGCGTCATAGGCCTGACCCACGACGTCTTCGTCGCGCTGACGGCCATGTCGCTGACGAACAGGGAGATAGATTTGGTGGTGGTCGCGGCTTTTCTTACCATAGCCGGCTACTCCATAAACGACACCGTGGTCATCTTCGACCGCATGCGCGAGAACATGAAGAACTTCCCGAAGATGCCCTTCGGGGAACTGATCAATCTCAGCGTGAACGAGTGTCTGTCCAGGACGATAATAACGACCATGACCGTCTTTATCACCGTGCTGGTGCTCTTCCTCTTCGGCGGAACCTCCATAAACAACTTCTCCTTCTGCATGCTGATAGGGACGATAACCGGCGTGTACTCCACTGTAGCGCTCTGCACACCGATGGTGTACCAGTGGGAGCACAGGAATAAATAAGCGGCCGGCGAACGCGGACCGTCCGGGAACTTACCCCCCGGACGCGCGGGATAAATATAAATGCGCAAGATAAGAAAATTCAAGATACCGATCTACACCTATGATATCTTGCGTAAAGCCAAAAAGCGCAAAATAGACCTGTTCTCCATAGGTCTGGCCGACCAGGACAGCGCCAAAGAATATATTTCCTCTATCGCCGCGGCCCTTGAACCTTCTACGATGTTCGACCTGCTAGCTCCGGGCGAGGACCTGGCCAAAAAGCCGGGGCTTGACGGAGAGACCTGTACGCTCGGAGTAATAACCCTGGGCGCGGCCTTCGAAGAAAAATTGAAAACCATAACCGAGCCGGAGGTCTTCCGGCTCGCGGAAACGGCCGCGCTGGTCTTCGCGGAAACGGGCCTTAAGGCCGTAACTGAGCTTATAAACCAGGAGGCGGCCGCGGAGGGGTTCGACCTGGGCGACCCGCGCCATCTTTTTTCAGTCCCGGAACCTGAAACCGAAAACAAGCCCGCCTATCAATCCGATCCGGCCACGCTGGCGACGATACTTGACCGGCTGAGCGGCGAGAAGATAGGCGTCACTCTGCGGGATGGTTCGCTCCGCCCGAAATATTCTCTCATCTTCAGCGTCCCCTGGCTGGCCAAGAAGGCAAAGAAATCCTCAGCCAAATGAATGAATCCACGCACTCAGGCCCGCTGCATTCCATCCTGCCGTTCCTAGCGCACCTATATTTAAAATTTACCGGCGCGACCACGCGTATAAGCTCAAAGAACAAGCCGAAGAACGCCGCTCTCATATACGCGCTGTGGCACTCCCAATTAGCCTTCATGCTTTACGCCCACCGGGAGATGGGGATGTCGGTGCTGGTCAGCAAGAGCGCAGACGGGGAATACGTATCCCGAATACTGCGCAAATTCGGGTATAACACCGTCAGAGGCTCTACCAGCCGCGGCGCCCTGCAGTCCCTTATGCAGCTTATCGAGCGCGCGGCCGCCGGCTTTCCAGTCGCGATCACCCCCGACGGGCCGAAGGGGCCCAAGGGAAAAGTCCAGCAGGGCGTCATATATGTGGCGCAAAAGACCGGGATGAAGATACTGCCTGCAGGATTATATCTTTCCAACAAGATAACATTTAACTCCTGGGACAATTTCGAGCTTCCGCTTCCCTTCGGCAAAGCGGTCATCGTCTATGGAGAACAGATCGCCGTTTCCGAGACCGATTCCATAGCGGATAAAGCGGCGGAGCTGGAATACGCCCTGAACTCGGCGGCGCGCGAAGCGCGGGAATTACTAAGAGCCTATCCGTAATTACACTTTCATGGCGAAACTGACGATTTTGAAGCCGAGCCGAAGCGACGCGAAACGAGCAGGCTCGTCTGAGCCTGTAAGTTAAGCGGTGCAAAGGCGTAGGCCAAAAGCGGCAGTTGCAGCCGAAACCGCTAACTGCGGATAGGCTCTAAGGTAGGCGGCAGGTTACAGGTGACAGGGAATCATTTACAGCGGCACGGGTGCGGAAATTTTCCGCCTGCGACCTGTCGCCTGCTACCTGAAACCTTTATATCATGGGCTTATTTTTTTTAATAACTTATAATCTTCTGGCGCCGCTGATTGCGGCGCTTTACTTGCTTTTTTTCCTATTTTCCCACCGTCGCGGCCTGCTGAAGAATCTGACCGCCGAACTTGCCGAACGATTAACGTTCAACGTCCCCTCCTTCCCGGCGCGGCCTCTATGGTTCCACGCGGCGTCGGTCGGAGAAGTGAAAGCGCTGCGCAAGCTGGTGCCTTTGATCTGCGAACGCTACCCTTCGAACCCCGTAATGATCACGACATCCACCTCCTCCGGCAGGACAGAGGCGCTTAAGCTTACCCCTAACGCTTTTCTCCTTCCGCTGGATCTCTATCCGCTGATGCGCCGCTTTATATCAGGAACGGACCCGGAACTGCTCATGATAGCGGAAACCGAACTCTGGCCGAACCTGTTGTACGCCGCCGGCAGAAAGGGCGTAAGGGTCATAATGATAAACGCGCGCATCTCCAGACGCACTCTGGATTTTTACCGCGGGTTCGCGCCGATCTCGCGCCTTATGTTCGCCAATATCGCCGGACTGGCCGTTCAAAGCCGCGAAGACTTTGAAAGGTTCGCAAAACTTCTGGGCGGAACTGAAAAGCTGGTATTGACAGGGAACATCAAGTACGATCTGGTAGACCCCCGGCCGCGGGACCGCGCGGAGATAGAAAAATTCATCGAGATGTTCGGCTGGAAAGGAAAAACTATATTCTGCGCAGGCAGCACCCACCACGCCGAAGAAGAGCTGCTGCTTGAAGCGTTCCTAAAAGTTAAAAAGGAGCTGCCGGATATCCGCCTGATAATAGCGCCGCGGCATCCCGAAACGGCGCAGAACACCGCCTCAAAACTTAGCGCCAAAGGCATTACGGCTCCTCTCTGGTCGGCTCGCGCGCACGCGCGTCCCGCACTTTTGGAAAAGCCTGCGGAGGAAAAAACCGGCGGAAGCATGGAACTGCCGGAGCAAATGGCCCGCGTCTACGCCGGTCCAGACTGTCTTCTCATAGACGAACTGGGCTTGCTGGCCGATATATACTATTTCTCCGATATCGCTTTCGTCGGCGGAACGCTGGACGCAACCGGCGGGCACAATGTGCTTGAACCTTCGGCCTTCTCCAAACCCGTGCTTTTCGGTCCGAACGTGAAGAATACGCTCGAAGGCGCCCAGGCGCTGATAAATATGAACGGCGGCTTCATGGTGAAGACCGCCGACGAACTTGCCGACAAGATCATTTCGCTTCTAAAAGATCCCTCCGCCCTCAAAGCCGCCGGCTCGGCATCCAAGGCTGCCCTGGAATCTCTCCAGGGCGCCACGCAAAAAACGCTGTCGCTGATGCAGACTTATCTTTAGCCAAATTCCGCAGTTCAACCCAATTTCCATCTTGACGGTCACAAAGGGGTATGTCTCCCGAAGGCTCTCGCTATGGACGCTCTTCCGGAGCATGAACGACGGCCGATATGTCAAGTCTCAGGCAAACTAACGTTCCACGAGTTAGTTGCAATTATGATTAGCACCGATCGCCGTTATTATGCCGTTCGTGATCGTCAATAGTTTGCATTGCGCAGGCGGGGTGGTCGAGGTGGCCACATCAAAACTTCCGCTGGCCCCGCCGGTTATAGTCGCGGGGCTGTGCGTGTGGGAGTCATTCCCTACGACAGTGGCGCCGGGGGTGCCGGTAACGTCTCCCGCCAGACTGCTGGTCGTGTAAAAACCGTTCGTAACGAAGGCCGCAGTGCCTGTGACATTGCCTGTGCCCCCTCGCGTTATCGGGAGGGTCCCGGTATTTATCTTGCCGGCGTCGAGCGAGGTTATCGTCGCGTTACTGTGGTTGTGACTGTCATCGGTCACGACAGTGGCGCCGGGGGTGCCGGTAACGTCTCCCGCCAGGTTGCTGGTCGTGTAAAAACCGTTCGTAACGAAAGCCGCAGTGCCTGTGGCATTGCCTGTGCCCCCTCGCGTTATCGGGAGGGTTCCGGTATTTATCTTGCCGGCGTCGAGCGAGGTTATCGTCGCGTTACTGTGGTTGTGACTGTCATCGGTCACGACAGTGGCGCCGGGGGTGCCGGTAACGTCTCCCGCCAGGCTGCTGGTCGTGTAAAAACCGTTCGTAACGAAGGCCGCAGTGCCTGTGGCATTGCCTGTGCCCCCTCGCGTTATCGGGAGGGTCCCGGTATTTATCTTGCCTGCGTCGAGCGAGGTTATCGTCGCGTTACTGTGGTTGTGACTGTCATCGGTCACGACAGTGGCGCCGGGGGTGCCGGTAACGTCTCCCGCCAGGCTGCTGGTCGTGTAAAAACCGTTCGTAACTGTAGCGGCGTTGCCGGAAATGCTACCGGTCAGATTTCCGATAAAACCCGCGGCAGTAAGGAGCCCGCTATTCGGCACAAAGCTCAGCTTGTTGGTTGAGACCTTGGCGGCCGTATTGCCCGCCGCGGACGTCCACAACGGATACACGATGGCGTTGTTGCCCGTATCATCGATGGAATTTACGGGAACCGTTATCGCGGCAGTACCTACGAAAAGCACTCCATTTATGGTTTGCCCTGGCGTTAATTTGGCGGCAGACGAGGCCGTGCCGGTCAAAGGGCCGTTAAAAGCTGCGGCGGTGATCGTATTGCCGTCAAAGTTGCCGGAGCTGTTGCGGCGCACGATGGTGTTTCCGGTGACCGTGTCCGTCGATTGTACCCAGGTGGGAGGCTGGTTCGCGCCGTTGGCCTGCAAAAGATAACTAGCCGTTCCGGCAGGCAGACCGCTCATGACCCCCGCCGCCGAAAAATACGGGACCGCGCCCGTGGCTGAGGCGCTGAGGTTAGCCCCGGTCCCGCCGTTAGCCGACGGAAGAAGTCCGGTCACGGCGGCCGGCTGATCGAGATTTACGGGACCGAAAGCCGGGACGCCGCCTGAACCGGCTCTTAATACCTGATATTGAACTCCCGCGGAGGTCGCGTTAAGCGCCCCTCCCGAGTTGCCGAAAAGTATTCCGTTGGAAGTGAACGAAACCCCTCCGGTCCCACCGTATGGCACTGTGACAGTGTCGCCGTTCCAGGTCGTATTCGTCAACACACCGATGGCGGAAATCCTTTGTATACCTGCGGTCCGCACAACTCCGCCCGCGCTGATATTGAGATCGCCGGCCACGTCCATCCTGCCTATAGGATTTAAAGTGCCTACACCCACATTACCGCCGGAATTAAGCAGCAATCCGTCCACGTTCCCGGCGCGCAGGATTACGCTGCCGGTACCGTTGCTGTCGGCATCGGATTGCACGATCGCGTCGGTATTATTGGATATGGAGGATGCAGAACCTAGATTAGCGGTGGTCATCTTGGACCCATCGGGAAAGATAAGCCCGTAGTTCTGGCCCGGCGAGGAGGTGTTGGAGATCCTGACGTTGCCTTCTACCGTAAGCCGGTGGTTCGGGTCAAGAACCGCCGTGCCCATTCCGATATTACCGACCGAGGAGCTTACGTATACCGCGGGGATGCCCGCGAAGCCTGTCGAGATCCAGACCACGCTGTTCTGAACCCGGTAATAAATGCCGTCGACCAGCGATTTTGTGTTGCCGACCACAAGGGCCAGGTTGTTCCCTCCCTGGGTTTCAAAGCGCGCCGCCTCGGCCGCTCCGCGGTAAAAGTATATTTTAGAGTTGGCGTCGGTGCCTCCGACCAGATACTCGGCGGCGTCGTTAGAGGCGAATTCCGGTTTATTATCACCTATCTGCAGATATTTGGAGGCGGGGAAATCCAGATCTTTAACTCCGACGCCTAGACGGTTAACCGTGACGATATCGCTTGAAACCGTGACCTGGCCGAGGAAGGTGTTCTGCCCGGTAAAAGTGTTGTTTACGGTAAGATATGCCGGATCGCCGGAGAGTGAGCCAATGATACCGCTGACATGCAGGGTGCCATTTATGACCGTGTCCGGGAGTGACACATTGTTCCCGGCCCCGGCTGGTACGCTGAAGTTCCCGTTCACTGTGACCGGGCCGGAGAACGCGGCCGTCGCCGCGATAATACCGTAATCCGCTCTGATGCTTCCGTGCACGTGAAGTTTTTCTTTCGGGGTAGCGGTGCCTATGCCGACGTTATACGGGTCACTCTGCTGAAGCAACAGGTCGGTCTGGCCTCTTACTTCGTTTGGCAGAGAGGTCCAGCCGGTATAGGCTCCGACCGAAACCGCCGAGCCGCGCAAGCCCGTATCGGAACGTATATTTCCGTTGGAGTGAACCCTTTCGGACGCGGCGGCCGCCGCCCCGATACCCAGATCGCCGGAGGCGTCCAGCCAGAGGCGAGGAACATTGCTGGTGGCCGCGACGATCGTATCGGCCGTTTCGCCGAGAGAAATATAATTGTTGCCTACCCCTCTGACGCGGCCGCCTTCTACCACCAGGTCCTGCTTAACGTTAAGCTCTCCGTCGTCACGGTCATAGATCCCTCCGGCGTTGCTCACATACAGCGGACCGTCGATATCGACCATGCCTTTGGGAGAAAGGACCGCACCGGGGCCTATCGCTATAGTACCGCCATGAGCCGTATCGTTTATCCGCATACGTTCTACTGTTCCGGTTTTAAAGACCATTTTGCCGGTGCCGCTGGTGCCTGCTTCGATAACGCTGTCCACGGCACTGGTGACACCGCCCACTACCACACCAACCCCCGCGGTATGCATACAACTGCCGTCTGAAAAACAGAGCGAGTCCGAAGGACCTACAAGCTTTATGTTCCCGCTTACCGACAGCCTGTCGGCGGCGGGGTCCGTGCCCAGGCCGAGCGTGCCTGTAGCGGTAAAAGAGCCCACGGTGACCGAAGCCCCGTCCTCGAGTTTCTTCGCGATCATCGCGTAGGTCACGCTGTTCAGCGGCTCCCTCGGCGTAAGGATGTCGCTTTCCACCTGCACCTCAAGATAAAGCGGCAGACCAGTGGAGAAAATATCCAAAGGCGGGGTTATGGAGGCGCTAAAGATGCCCTGCGCGGCGTTTACCGAGATCTCAGGGCTGGACCACAGACAAGCTCCGCCAACGCCGCACGCGGCTGGATCGCCGCCGGTTAAAGAGTTGTAGATCCTGAAAGTGAGGTAGATGCCACCGGTAACGGGCGCGTTATCCCTTTCAAGACGGCCCTGATAATTGAGGGAGCCGGGTACGGAGCCGGGTTTTATGTCGCCGGCGGCGGCGTTAAAATTAAAAGCGCATAGCAGCGTTAAAAAAACGACGGTGTTTTTCAGCATTCTCATACTTTCTCCATTACCGGACCGAAAACTAAGGGTGCCCGCCAAACAGCCGGCGGAGAAGCGGGCCAGCTTCCGGCGGAAAGGCTATTAGGCTGTGATCCTATAGCGTTTATGTTTTCCATTTACAGCCTTGCTGCCTATTGTCTATCGGAAAGCTATCTTACTATTACCAGTCTCCCCTTTTTGGAAGTGCCTCCGCCCTGGTTATAATAGATGTACAAGCCGCTGGCGACCTGCCGCCCGCTTTGATTTTTGAGGTCCCAGCCTTCGCTGTCGATATTACTGCTCTTTTCAATAGTGCGCACCAGCTCGCCGGAAACGGTATAAATGCGCACCGTCGCTTTCGCCGTCAGCCGGGTGAAGGTCACGCCGGTACAGCCTTTGCCGAGGTTGCAGGGGTTCGGGTAAACGTGTGAGGTATCGACATTGTCCTGTGCCGGACGCCATGAATTCACTATCCCCCAATTTAGAGAATAGCGCGAACTGCCGATCATGCCGGAACCAAGCTGCCCGGAACTCCCCAGAAGCGAATAAGCGCCGCCCGTTTTAGACACGGTATTCCCTATCGAAGTCTGTTCATTTTCGAGAATGCGGTATTTAGACGATGTTAAAATGGCTTCGGCGCCATTATAGAACAAAATGGCGATAAGGCAGGCTAACCACGGAATGATAGTGCGATTCCACTTGACCATGCTATATTATATAGATTGCTGATAAATTGTCAATAGAATTTAAGTTAAATCTTTGTTGCGTCCCCGGGGCCGGTAATGGCGGTTTACTTTATCGTATAAGGCTGGCCGGATAAGGACCGGCGGTATTCCCGCTGCCGTACTGTCCTGAGGCCGCGCCGTCGCGCTGTGCTAAAATGATATAATTTTTGCCGGAGATATGGAAATCGACCCGCGCATACTTGTTATCAGAATGTCGTCCCTTGGCGACATTATCCTGACCGCCCCGGTGCTGCGGAACCTCAGGAACCGCTGGCCCAAGGCGCGCATAACCATGCTGGTCAAACCCCAGTTCGCGGCGGCCGCGGCAAAAAATCCCTTTATCTCCGACATTCTCGCTTTCAAAGATCTCCCCTCCGCGCTCGGCGCGATAAAAAAAGGCCGTTACGATATACTTATCGATCTGCACGCCAATCTGCGCAGCCGTCTGCTTTCGGCTTTTTCCGGCATCAGGACAAAGACCCGCTACCGCAAGGATTCTCTGGCCCGCCGGCTTTTCGTTAATTTCCGCATCCCCAGCCCGGCTCTTGAGAAACATACGCTGGAAAGATACCTTGAGGCCCTGGACGAGATAGAAGTTCCGATCGTCTACAAAGAGCCGCTTGTCGGCGACTGGACGCTCGAGAACGGGCCGGCGGCTCTAAAGAAAGGACCTCAGCGCCTGCTCCTGCTGCAGACCGCTTTCCTTGGCGACGCGGTCCTGACGCTCCCGCTGCTGGAAAAGATCAAAAAGGTCCTGCCTGACGCGCAAGTCACCGTGCTGACGCGCCCTGAAACGGCGCAGGTGTTCGCTTCTTCCCGGCTGACCGCCGAGGTCATTATCGATAACAAAAAAACTTCCGGATCCTTTTTCGGGGAATTTTTTCGCCTCCTCAAAGAACTTAAAGAACGCCGCTTTGACATCGTCATCGTTCCCCACAGGTCGTTGCGGAGCGCGCTGCTGGCGCGCCTGTCCGGCATACCGGTGCGCATAGGTTTTGATTCCAGCGCCGGCAGCCTGCTCTTCACCCACAAAGTCCCGTTCTCCTGGCTTATCCACGATCTGGAGCGCAATCTCACGCTGATACTTCCTCTCGCGGGCGACACCGCCCCCTCATTCCCGCTAATGTGCGGGAAAACAGGCGCCCTTAAAGAACTCGGCGTCGACGGAGGCATATTCATCGGAGCCAACCCCGGCTCCGTCTGGCCCACTAAACGCTGGCCCTGGGACTACTGGGCGCGCCTTATAACGGAACTGGCGCGCGCTTACGGCACAAAGGTCCTGCTTGTGGGCGGCAAGAACGAGATCGAATGGAATGCCGAAATAGAAAAGGCGGCCGCGCCCGGCTCTGTCCTTAACCTTACCGGCAAGACCGGGATGGACGAGCTGATGGCATTGATAGGAAGCCTCAAACTTTTCATAACCAACGACTCCGGCCCCATGCATATCGCGGTCGCGTTCGGAGTGCCGGCCGCCGCCATCTTCGGCCCGACCACACGCGAACTCGGGTTCTTTCCGTACGGCAAGGACCATCTGGTGCTTGAAGAAACGCTTGCGTGCAGGCCCTGCGCGCTGCACGGTTCAAAACAATGCCCCCGCGGACACTTTCTATGCATGAGAATGATCACCCCCGACAAGGTCCTGGCAGCGGCCAAAAATATCCTGGACAAAGCGGGGATAAGGGAGAAAATATGACAAAAACGCTTCTTGCCGCTTCCGGTTTTTTAGGCGCGGCGCTGGCCAGCGCCCGATGGGCCTGGTGGCGCGCGGCGTCACCCGGCCTGCCGGTCCTGGTCTATCATAAGATCGGCTCCCCCCCTCCCGGTTCAAAGCTCAAAGACCTCTGGGTCTCGCCGGAAAAATTCCGCTCCCAGATCTCCTGGCTGCTTTCGCACGGCTATACCACGGTACTGTTCTCGGACCTGCTAAAGGCCCATAAAGGAGAAAAGCCGCTTCCCGAAAAGGCAGTGCTGATAACTTTCGACGACGGCTACGAGAACAATTTCGTTCACGCTTACAAGATACTGCGCGAACTCGGCGCCAAAGGAAATATTTTCGTGGTTTACAATACCATCGGCAAAGCCAACCTCTGGCACAACCCCGCTACGGAACCGTGGGTCAACATGGCCGATCTCGCCATGCTGAAGGAAATGCAGGAAAGCGGCGTCATAGAATTCGGTTCGCACACTATGAACCACCCGAACCTGGACAAACTTCCGCTTGAAGACGCGGCCTGGGAACTGACCGAATCCAAAAAGCAGCTTGAAACCGCTCTGGGCAGGGAAATGTCCGCTTTCGCCTATCCCTACGGCGCCGGAGCATACTCTCCAGCCGTGCGGGCGAGCGTTCTCAAGGCGGGCTATATTTTCGACTTTAGCTTTAAACAGGGCAAAACGCCCTGGCCATGGAACCGCGACTCCGGCCCGATCGACCGCTTGTTCATAAAGCGCGGCGATAATAATCTGGACCTTCTCCTGCACCTGACCCGGGGCGCCTCAAGGTTGTTTTAACCCGAAACCTTCAGTTACCTGAAGGTTTCGCCCCGGGGGTAGGGGAAACCACGCCGTGGTTTCCACCTGTGGCTTAGTTTTCCTGGAGGGGGTGCCGCGCCCTTTTCCGACGTTTAAGTAAGTTGATTCGTATAATATGCGGAATGAATTTTCAACATATGCTCGACAATTCCCATGTGCGTAAAAGGGCGGGATAAATGCCTGAAAAAGGATTAAAGATCCTCCATGTCAGCGAATCCTGCGGCTGGTCCGGCGGAGCAGCGCAAGCGCTGCTGCTCGCGCTGGAACTGCGAAAACTCGGGCACGAAAATGTTTTCGCCTGTCCGGAGGGCGGAGATCTGTCTTCGCGCGCCGTCGAAGCCGGCTTCCGCGCTTTTAATTTCGATCCCCGGCGCGACTACGATCTGCGCGCCGCCCTGGCCATTTCCGCGCTTATCGATACGGAGCGTCCGGACGCGGTACACGCCCATCATCCTAAAGCCCACACGATGTGCCTGCTCGGTAAACTTTTCTCCGGCCGAAGACCGGCGCTGGTGGTCAGCCGCCGGGTTTCCCATCATATACGTTCCGGTTTCTTCGCCAGGCTTAAATACCGGGCGGGCGCGATAGACGCCTATGCGGCCGTCGCGGGATCGGTGAGGGCGCAACTGATCGAAGCGGGAGTGGCCCCCGGCAAGGTTTTCACTATTTACAGCGGCACCGATACCGCCGTGTTCCGCCCGCGTCCGGCCGCTGCCGGAATAACAGCGGAACTCTCGCTGCCCAAAAATGTTCCGGTCGTTTCGCTTATCGGGAATTTGAGCAGGGACAAAGGCCAGCACATACTTGCCGCCGCCGGCGCGGAACTTTGCAGGAGCGGCAGAGAATTCATCCTCCTTTTCGCAGGGCAGAGAACGAATTCCGCCGAGATGAAAGAGCTCCTTTCACAAGCGGGTTTCCCTATCTCTCGCACCCGGCTGCTGGGCCTCAGGCGCGATGTCCCCGAGATCCTCTCCGTGACTTCCATCAGCGTCAACTGCGCCGTGAGAGGCGAAGCTCTCAGCGGCAGCATACGGGAATCGTTGGCGATGGGCGTGCCGGTGATCGCGAGCGATATTTCCGGCAACGGCGAGATCGTTCTGGACGGAAAGACAGGATTGTTGTTCAAGCCCGGAGATCACACAGAGCTGGCAGGCAAACTCGCCCTGGCCATTTCAACTCCGGACCGGTTATTATCTATGGCAAGTGCCGGCGTCGAACTGGTTAAAGAACGTTTTAGTTCGGTCCGCATGGCGGCCGACACGTGTGCGCTTTATCGCAAATTTATATAGCTGACGGCAAATTTAAACGCTATGGATCTTATCCCTAAAAAAATTCTTCTGATACAGTTGCGCCAGATAGGCGACGTTATTTTGAGTACTCCGGCGGCTGAGGTATTAAAGACCAATTTCCCCGACGCGAAACTGGATTTCCTGACCCAGCCGCCCTCCGATCAGGCCTTACTTCGCAATCCCGCGATAGATGAGCTGCTGGTTTACGAAACCCCGAATCCGCTTAAATGGCTGCTCCTAATCCGCCGCCGACGCTATGATCTGGTCATAGACCTAATGTCAAATCCGCGCTCCGCCCTGCTAACAGCCCTAAGCGGGGCAACGATAAAAGCCGGCCCGGCATACACGCACTCGGCCTGGGCATATAATTTAAAACTGCGGCATAAGCGCGGTCAGAAAGAGTACAATCCCTTTTTTAAGATCGACCTTATAGGCCAACTTGGGCTTAAGAACATATTTTATCCATACCCGAAATGTTACCCCGCAGCCTCCGATCTGGTCTGGGCAGCAGGTATTGCGGGGAAACTTGTCCGCGACGGCAGACAGTTGATCGCATTTTCCCCAGCCTCCAGACGAATAACCAGACAGTGGCCCGCGGAGCATTATGCCCGCCTGGCCTCCCTTATCGCTCAAAAAACAAAAGCCGCCGTGCTGGTCCTATGGGGACCTGGCGAGAAACCTTTGGCCGAGTCGATCGTGAGCGCGGCAGATGATCCCTTCGTTTTTCTTTCTCCTGAGACCGCCTCTCTCTCCAGGCTGTCGGCCCTGCTTAAACAGGCCGGCCTGCTGGTTTCAAATTGCAATGGCACGAAACATATAGCCCAGGCATCCGGGATTCCCACTCTGGGGATCTATGGCTCAAGCGACCCGGAAAGCTGGACGCCGCCGGCCGACCCGAAACATCGGATAGTAAGGAACGAAAGCATTCCCTGCGTCCCATGCCGAAAGAACGATTGTCCGGTGGGAGTGAAATGCCTCAAAGAACTTTATCCGGACGCCGTATTTGCTAAACTTTTATTTATGGCCGAAGAACTCGGCCTCGGGATATGAGTTTTATGGACGCAAAAAAAGCAAGGGACGGGCTCAGGAAAAAGATCGCGGGGCGGCTGCTTCTGCGCGCGCTGTCCATGCTTTATATTTCAGCTATAGCGCTGCGCCGAGCGCTTTATAAAAGCGGCATTATTAAGACCTATAAGCTGCCGGCGCCAGTGATCTGCTTCGGCAATCTCTCCGCCGGCGGTACAGGCAAGACCTCGACGGTGGTAATGGCCGCGATAGAGCTGAAGAAGGCCGGCCGCAATCCGGCCGTTCTTATCCGCGGCTACAAGCGCAAAGCCCCCGGTAAAACACTTACCATACTGGCCGAAGGCGGGGACTTTTCCGCCGAAGAGGCGGGAGACGAAGCCCTGATGATCTTTGAAATGCTCAGGGAGCACGGGGTGCCGGTGCTGGTCTCCTCCGACCGCTACCGGTCGGGCCTCGCGGCGCTGGAACGCTTCAAGAGCGACATCCTGCTGATGGACGACGGGTTCCAGTTCTTCAGGCTCGAACGCGACAGGAACATAGTCCTGATAAACGCCACCATGCCTTTTCATAAGGACGAACTGATGCCGCTGGGCGATCTGCGCGAAACCGCCTCGGGCCTTGGCCGCGCCGACGCCGTTATCCTCTCCCACTGCGAACACGCCTCCGAAGGCGGCAGAGAAGCGCTTAAAGCGGAGGTGAAAAAAATAAGCCCCTCAGTGACCGTGATAGAGAGCATGCATACCCCCGAAGCGTTCGTCGACGCGCTTAAGAAAGTGAAGGTCCCTCTTTCCGAATTCCGCGGCAGGAAAGCCGTGGCGCTTTCAGGAATAGGGGACCCTAAATCCTTCGAGGACACGCTGACGAGCCTTAAGATCGTCCCCGCGCAGATCTGGCGCTATCCCGACCATCACCAGTTCACGCGCGCGGAGCTGGAGGCTATCGAGTCCACGCGCGCAAATATGCCAGTGATCACCACCTATAAGGATTTTGCCCGTTTTCCGGCCGACTGGGCGCAGGTCATCAAGGGAGACTTATTTATTCTCTCGGTGAAGATCGTCTTTCTGCGCGACGGCCGCGAGCGGATTATGGAGAGCATAACGATATCCCAAAAAACCGGATAAAACTGATTTTTGGGGACCTTGGAAATGAATTTGCCGGCTTGAAAATCTTTTGATGAGCGCCGGCGTTGATCCCGGAGGACCCAAATCCTCCTTTTTCGGAGGATTTGGGATTTATGATCGCTTACTCGCGAAAGACTAAAAAAAATGTAAAGCTCCCGGCCGTGTTCCTGGACAGGGACGGCACGCTGGTTTACGACCGCCCCGGTTTTTATTTAACCGACCCGCGCGGCCTTAAATTTTACGCGGATACTTTTAAAGCCCTGCGCCTCCTGGCCGATCTGAACTACCGGCTGATAGTTGTAACGAATCAGTCCGGAGTGGGCAGAGGCTATATGACGCTGGCCAGGTCGAAAGCTATTAACATGAAGCTCGTCGGCGTATTGCGCTCAAAAGGCATAGAGCTGGACGGAGTATATTTTTGCCCGCACACAAAAGAGGATAACTGCCGATGCCGCAAACCTGAGCGCGGACTGGCCGATGCTGCCCTGCGCGACCATGCGATAGACCTGCCTGCCTCGTTCGTTATAGGCGACAAGCTCAGCGACATCAAGCTGGCCGACGCTATCGGTGCCGGAGCGATCCTTCTCAAAAGCGGACACGGCAGGACCGAACTCAGGGAACATCCGCGGAAATTCAAAGACCGCGTTGTCAAAACCGGGATCCTGTCCGCGGCGCGCTGGATCAAAGAGCAGGTTGCAGGCATCAGGTAACAGGACAGAAGATATGCGGGACCAAAGATGCTTCGATAGCGCCTCCTATTCATCCCGCCTGGCACCTGTAACCTGAAGCCTTTTTAAAAGGGGAATTTATGAAAAAAAGAATACTTGTTTCTCAGATCGTAGCCATAGCGGTGATCATGCTCGCCAAACCCGCCAGCTGGACGCTGTTCGCGGCCGGAATGGGCATAATGCTGCTGGGGCAGCTGATACGCGCGCTGGCCTCGGCGGCGATAGTTAAATCTAAAACTCTTACGGTAACCGGCCCCTATGCCGCGGTCCGCAATCCTCTTTACCTGGGCACCGCGTTCATGGTGCTCGGGCTCCTTACAGCTCTTTCAAATCCCCAGACCCCCCTGCGCACGATTCTGGTCTGGCTGGTCACCGCCGTCTCCTTCGCCGCTATTTACAGGGTGCAGATAAAGGCCGAGGAGGAATTTTTGCAAGGCGAGTACGGCGCTCAATTCTCGGAATATATGAAGCGCGTCAATTCTATATTCCCCCGCCCCGGCGCCATCCCTGAGTTTTTCGACCGGAGCGCATTTTCCATGCAGGTCTTCTTAAAGAACAAAGAATGGCGCGGTTTCACCGGAATGATAGCAGTTGCCGCCATAATCTGGGCGCGGATATATTATGGATTTTAAAAAAAGATTATGTTCCTTCGCGCTGCTCGCGATCTTTGCCGCGCCGCTGTGCGCCGAAGAAAAACAAGCTTTCCTGGTCCACCCCTACGCCGCCCTTGAACCGGCTATTGAAGCGAGCACTCCCGGCGTGCGCAAAGACTGGTACAAGGAATACCTCGAATACGAGATCTCCTGGGGCCTTATTACCGTGGGCACGGCCTATCTGCAGGTAGAGAAAGTCGTGATGATCGACGGCAGGCCAGCCTACCATATAGTTTCAGGCGCGAAATCCTCCGCCTTTATAAAGAATTTTTACACGGTAAACGATGTCAATGAATCCTGGATGGACGTTCAGGACCTGTATTCATACGGTTATTACAAAAACATCCATGAAGGCAACTATACGACTAATGAATGGATGATCTTTGATAATAAAACTAAAACTTTTCGCGGCGAGAAGCTGACAAAATCCAAAACCGTAGTTCCCTTGGGCGGCGCCCTGGACGGGCCGGTCAGCGATGTGCTTTCCTCCCTCTATCTGGTCCGAACGATGGAACTGAAGCCCGACACCCACCTGGAATTCACCGTCAACACCAAAACGAACTGGCGTATGAACGTGAAAGTCAGAAAGCGCGAAAAAGAATCGACCCCCTACGGCAAGTTCCAGTGCGTCGTGGTGGAGCCGCAACTGGGCGACGACGGCCTCTTCGTGGCAAAAAAAGGCAAAAAGATGCTGGTCTGGATCACCGACGACCCGCTGCGACTGCCGCTGATCCTGAAAGCCGAGATCTTCATCGGCTCGGTGACCGCCAAACTGGTCAAGCTCCGCCTGGACTGACCAGAGACGTAACGCCGGGCTGGTTGACTTTGGACTTTAGCACCGCAGGATAGCAAAGTCGGGCCTACCGAGAGGCCGGAACGATCGGGTAGGAGGTGGGTGATTAGTTCACCCGCCGTCCTCCCACACCACCGTACGTACCGTTCGGTATACGGCGGTTCATCAAAGCCCTTTCGCCAAGGAAAGTTGTCCGCGCAAACTTGGAAATCCCACCTTTTTCAGCCATTCATTTGTTAAGGTCAACTCCAGAATCCCGCTCTTACTTACCCGCCAGCAACCTCTACGGCAGTTAGCGTTTCCTATGGCTTGGGAATGGTCCAGGCCAAGTTTGACCAGATTATCATACTTGGTTTGTATTCGCTTCCACTCCTTCCAATAACAAGCCCGGATTCTGCGTCGTATCCATCCATCAAGTTTCTGCGCATGACGGTCCATGGAGGCTATGTGAAAATAATTGACCCAGCCCCTAATGAGCAGCATCAACTTTCCCTTTCGCCATTCCATGCCCCGCCCGTTACTCCTTGTCGTGATTTCTACGACTTTAGCCTTAAACCGCTGAATGCTTTTTGGGTGAATACTGATTCCTGTTTTCTTTTCCTTCCTATGGAAAGAAAAGCCCAGGAATTTTCTTTTGTGCGGTTTATCTACCGCGCTTTTATTCCGGTTTACTTTCAGCTTTAGCTTCGTCTCAATATACAGGGTTATGCTTTCCATTACCCGCACTCCCGCCTTCATGCTTTTGACGTAAATATTGCAGTCATCGGCATATCGGCAGAATTTATGCCCGCGTCGTTCTAACTCCTTATCCAGTTCGTCGAGCATAATATTGGCCAGCAACGGACTTAGCGGCCCGCCCTGCGGCGTGCCCTCCTCATTCTTCACCTTAACGCCATCTGACATAACTCCGGCTTCAAGGTATTTCCTGATTAGTTTCAGCACCCGCTTATCTTTGACCTTCCGCGCCACCAGCGACATCAGCTTGTCATGGTTCACACGGTCGAAGAACTTTTCCAGGTCAAGGTCAACTGTCCAGTTGCCCCCGGCCTCTATATGTTCCCGCGCCGCTTTGATCGCGTCGTGCGCGCTTCTTCCCGGTCGAAAGCCGTAGCTGTTCGCCGAGAAGTCTTTGTCAAAGATTTTATTGAGTTCCTGCGCTATCGCCTGTTGTATCAACCGGTCTATCACCGTCGGAATTCCAAGCAGTCTAATCCCGCCGTCCGGCTTGGGTATTTCCACCCTTAGCACGGCCTGCGGATTATACTTGCCGTCAAGGATTGATTGCCGTATCGCCAAGCCATGTTGTTTAAGATACGCCAACAAGTCTTCTGTTGTCATACCATCCACGCCATGACTGCCGCCGTTTGCTTTTACCCGCTTGTAGGCAAGGTTTAAGTTTTCACGGCTTACAATGGCTTCCAGCAATCCGTCCGTTTTCCTTTCGCTATAGTCCTCCCCGCTTTCAGACGCCGAAGGGTTGCTATTCGCTCCCGCGTGACTAGGTGGTTCCACCGCTGTCTCACACGGCCAGCCTTCTTTGCTTTTGAAGTTGTCTGCTTTCATCGTTTCCCTTACGAGTCTTTCAAGTTTCAGGACACTCTGATGTTCGGCCCTTCTCCGCGATAACGGATACTATGGCCTCTGCTGACTTCTGACAGTTCAGCCGCACGTCGCCGCGCGGGTTCGCCGATTTGAAATATATCGCCTCAGCCAACCTGTCAGACCTCCGCGGGTAAGCCCGCACACTTTCATCCCATGCGCCCGCCGCATCTACCTTGCCAGTTTCGGATAGATTAGGACTTCGTTTTGTTCGGCAAACTCGTCCTGCTGGCAGAGGCCTCTCTTGCGGTTCGTGTTCCTCGGGCCGGAACTTTGCCTCCGGCTTCCTTCAGATTCCGCCTCGCGACGGACACCCTTGCCTTTGGCTAGCGGTAGGTTCTATCAACCCCCGCAGGGGACTTTCACCCCCAAGTGTGCGCGCGTGCCGCGCGCACCAAAAGCAGGGTCGGGCACACCGTGCCCGCCCTTCCGGACCTCGCTCGGCGCGCTTATGCAAGCGCCGAGCTCCGGTACGGTTTTGCTAACCCGGCCCCTCGGCAGGCCCTTCATAAAAAGCTCATGCGTATTATGTTTCTCTGTCTATCAACACGGCGCTTATTTAAATAGAACATCTTTACCCGCCCAATTATTACTTAAATTACCCACCCGATAATAATAATGTTATTCGTCCATCCTGTTTCTGCCACCAATGATGGTAGTTTTGGAATTCGCGCAGCAGAAGCGCGATGGGATGATTATCTATGGCTGTAAGAGCGTGGCGGTTCCCTGAAAGGCCTGGCTGTTCTTTAGCCAGCCGCTGATCCGGATGTGTTTAGCGCGAGGGCTAAGCCGCGCGTCGCTTCGCTTAAAGAGCATCACAAGGTCGGGCCTGCCGTCCGCGTCAACATCCTTCATTTCTATTGAGAGCGGTTTAGCCCGGTGGAGGGCGAGGCTCGACTGCTCGATGTCGGCAACGTCGAGGTACTTATCGCCATGGATCACGACACGGATGTTTTCCCGGGGCAGTTCAGCCGGGGCTGCCTGCAGCCGACCGTCCTCGGGCGCCAACGACATCTTTACGTCTCTGGGCGGGTAGAGGAAGTGTGCTTTTTCAACAGCCTCCGGATTCGGGCATGTCGTCAGGCGTCTTATGGATGCCGAGGGTTTCAGCCCATCTCCCAAGGGCCCGCCAAAGGGGGTGCATTGGAACTTGTATGTAAACTTGCTCGGCGCCGCTGGGCCCCAGTCCACGTAGCCTGTATTAAGTTTTAAGTCAGTTCCGCAGGCAGGAAGGCCGACGCCGGGGTAGTAGTGTATCTCAGCGGATACCTGAGATTCATCATAGTCCCCGTCGCCGTTCCAGTCCACGGGTCCTATGGTGCTTGCATAGCTCATCAGCCCCCCCCCGCTACAGGTCCCGGCGTCCGTATATGAGAAAAGGTCCGGCGGGCGGCTGGAGCCGAGGCCGGCAGATTCGTTCAGGCCCTGTCTTACCGCATCTATTACTTCATCAAGGGCGCCAGGAGTGTTGCCTCCCGTAGGCAGTATCTCCGTCGAAAAGTCAAGTCTGGCGCAATGTCCCGGCAGGGCGGAGAGATCGCACCGGTTTCCCGAAGGGCAGTCGGCATCAAACTGGCAGGTGATGGGGGTACTCGCGCCGGGCCCTGGAGATGGCAAGATTCCGGTCAATGTGTACCGGTAGTTCATGACACTGAGATAATTCGGCTTGTAGTTGTCATCATTCGAGAGCTGGCAGTACTTCCCTACGGGCGTTACCGAACAAGAGCCGGGAACGCCGCCCGGACAATCGGCATCCGTTCCGCAGGGCGTATCTATTCCGCCGCCGTGATGAAGGCCCAGGTTATGGCCCAGCTCGTGCATAAAAGTTGAACCCACGCTGTATGTCCCGGGCGCTTTCGCCAGGTCCCCAAAGAGCCCACCCATGGAGACAATGAAGTCATTGCCGGAAATCTCGGCGATACCTGTTTGTTTCGCGACCGGCAGAGCCTTGGGAGTTCCGTCAGGGTTGAGCGCCGCCGGACAGGCGCTGCAGTGGGCATTGGAATCACAGGACGAGTAGTGACCGAAGAAGCCATAGTGATAGGCAATATTCTGCTTGTCGTAAGCGCTCATGGCTTTGAGATCATAGAGGCTGACCGCATACTTCCCCAAACCTGCGCTGCTCGAAAAAGTACTGCCTCCCTCGCAAGTATCGCTCATCTCGCTGTCCTGGCGGAACGAAGTGACGAGGGAATGGGACAGTTCATGACCGCGGATGATGTGGAGGTTTATACCGTGGCCGGCAAAGCTGTCCGCCACAGCCTGCAAGGCCCCCGGTGCCAGGTACTCGGGATCATGCGTGTGTTGGCAAACGTTGGTGCCCGTACCGGTGAACGACATACACTTTTCCTTGGCGTGACCCTGGGTCGTCGGCGCGGGGCCGCGGGTCTGGCAGTCGCTGTCGACGGCGCAGGAATAAACGCACCAGCCGCTGACGCAGGTCTCGCCAGAGTGGCCGCTGCCTAGGCTGGTGCAATCGGCCGCCACGGCGCACTTGTTGCCGGGAGGCCCCCAGCCCATCCAGTCGTACTGAACATAAACATCTGGTTTGTTGGGATCGGCGCCGGGCAAGTCCAGGTCGCCCGCGTCCTTCACCCCGTTGCAGTTGACATCTACGTAGCCCTGCGTCTCCCAGGCGTCGCTCAAGCCGTCTCCGTCGCTGTCGGCGCATCCGTAAGCCGTGAGGGCGCACACCGGCGTGGCGCAGGCGCATATGCTCGGCAGAGCGGGTTTCTTCGCGGCGATACTCTGCCGGACCTTGACGTCCAGTTCCTTTGTCTTGCTCTTGACCGCGCCGGTCATACCGAGATGCAGCCCGCCGGCCCAGCTCACGGGCGCGGTTAAGGTTAATATGGCTGCCAAAACGATCAGATTTTTCATCGCGTAATTATTTGAAATAAAAGTTCATACCGAAGTTGAACACATATTCAATGCCGTCCACTGAGGAGGACGTCGGCCGGTCTTTCAGGGAGACGTAGGCTGGCCCGAAATCAAGCTGCGCGGAGAATCTCTTTGTAAAAAAGTATTCGCCCCCGGCGAACAATTCACCGGCGAAGCCGGAACCCTTGCTTACCGCGCCCTTAAAGTGGACATAGTCCGCCTCCAGGCCTATGAAAGGGAATAAGCCACCCGTCGAACTGAAATATCGTGAAGTTCTAAGCCCGCCGACCACGATATCCTTTTCAAACTGGCCCTTCGCTTCCAGGCAGTAATGGTCGGTGAGGAAATACCTGGCCCCCAGCCCGGGGTAGTTCAGCCCAAGCCCGAACTTTCCTTGAGAGATACTGTCCCCGGCGGCCGCCGAAACAGCGGGCCGGCAGAGTGCGGAGACAACCAGCAGGCAAAAAGCCGCCCTGCGGACCGGCGACACCGGACATGTAGGACGCTTCCGCGGGCTTGATCTATGTTCGCGCTCGATCATTTAAAACTTCGGCTAAGGTCTAGAAGCCTGTCCGGCATAAGGAATTTTGGCTGCAATTGCCGCTTTTTGCCTGCGCCTTTGCGACGCTCGACTCACAGTCTCATTGGAGAATGCTCGTCTCGCGTCGCTTCGGCTCGGCTTCAAAACCGAAAATTTCGCCTTAAAAACCTTATGTCGGACAGGCTCCTAGGGCGTTATAATATCAGGGTTTGTTGAAAAAGTCGCAGATGATTTACCAAAGCACCCCGTCTGTTATGATACCAAAAGTAGGGCCGGCCTTTGTGATCTTCGTGGCTTTGTGTGAGAAATATTTTTGTAACTTTTGTGCTTTAGTCTGGCTAATTCTGAAAAGTCCTCCCGGAGTCAGCCGGTTTATTTGTCAGTTGGGATGGCCTGATATATTATTATTTTTTTTGTATAATTAAAGCATGGATAACGCGGCTTTCGGCAGGCTTCGCGGGATAATAGACAAATTCGGCTCAAAACGCGTGGCGGTATTGGGCGACGTCATGCTTGACCGCTATATCAGGGGTTCCGTACGGCGCATTTCGCCTGAAGCCCCCGTTCCTATCGTTAAAGTGCGCGAAGAGCACACCGTGGCCGGCGGCTCCGGCAACGTCGCCGTCAACCTTGCCGCGCTGGGCGCCATACCCTCCCTCATCTCGATCACGGGCCGCGACACCGCCGCACAGGAGCTTACCAGTCTCCTTTCGTCCAAAGGCGTAGATACAGGCTCCCTCATAAGCGACCCCGCCACCTTCACTATCGAAAAGACCCGCATTATAGCCGAACATCAGCAGGTGGTCCGTTTCGACCGGGAGCCGGAGCTAAAACTTACCCATTCCCTCCAGATCTCGGTGCTGAACTCGCTGGACGAGCATCTTAAAGCCGGCGCCGGTGCGCTGATACTTTCGGATTACGGCAAAGGCCTGCTTACCCCGCATATCATCGAAGCCGCCATAAAGCTTGCCATCAGGCGATGCGTGCCGGTATTCGTGGACCCGAAAATAGAGCATTTCGCCAGGTATAAAAAGGTGACCTGTCTTACCCCTAACACCATGGAAGCCTATCAGGGCATGCGCCAGATACAGAAGGACGGCCAGGATGCCGTGGATGAACTGGGCAAAAAAATAGTAAAGACCCTTAACTGCAGCTCGCTGCTCATAACCCAGGGCGAGCACGGCATGACCCTCTTTAACAATACCGGAGACCGGATGAAGGTTCTGCACATCCCCACCAAGGCCAGAGAAGTGTACGATGTGACCGGCGCGGGCGACACGGTAATCTCCACGCTGGCGCTTGCTTCGGCCGCCGGCGCTACGCTTGAAGACGCGGCCCTTATCTCGAATTTTGCCGCGGGCATCGTGGTCGGCAAGCTCGGCACGGCTTCCGTAGCAAAAGACGAGCTTTTGGAAAATATCAGATCATGGACAAAGACTGCTTAATTGTTATCCCCGCGCGCTTCAACTCGCAGCGCTTTCCCGGCAAAGTGCTGGCCAAGCTGCGCGGCAAACCGGTGCTGCAATGGTGCCACGAAGCCGCGCTTAAATCGGGCCTTGGCCCGGTGCTGATAGCTACCGAAGACAGGCGCGTGCTGGAATTCGCGAAGAGCATCGGCGCCGAGGCAGTCATGACCAGTCCGAAATGCGCTTCAGGCACCGACCGGGTTTACGAAGCGGCGAAAGGCTCCAAAAAGAAATTCGTGATCAATTTTCAGGGCGACGAGCCGTTCATGCGCGCCGAAACCCTGCTTGCGGCTTTTAAGAAGATGCGCGAGGGCTTCGACATAGCCACAGCCTGCGCGCCGATAACGGATAAAGCGGATATTTCCAATCCCAACTGCGTCAAGATAGCCATGACCCGGGAAGGCCGCGCCCTTTACTTCTCCCGCTCCCCCATCCCTTTCCACCATCCGCTTTCGGGCCTTAAAAATTTTCCGTGGTATAAGCATTGCGGTTTTTACATTTACCGGCGCTCGTCGCTGGAACGCTTCGTGAGGCTCGAACCGAGCCCGCTTGAACTTTTGGAGCGTCTGGAACAGCTGAGGGCCCTTGAGAACGCAATGACCCTAGGCGTCGCCGCAGTAAAGACACTGGGCCCGGCGATAGACACCCCGGCTGACCTGAAGGCGGCGGAAAGATTCGCGATAAAAACAGGATTAAGGATTAAGTACTAAGGATTAAGCGACCAGTAGTAAGTGATAAGTTCTAAGTATTAAGCAGTAAGTGCAGGTAAAAAATTAAATCTTAATCCTTACTACTTAATCCTTACCACTTACTTTTAAAGGGCACTTATGACAAGATATATTTTCGTGACCGGCGGCGTGGTCAGTTCCCTGGGTAAAGGTATAACGGCCGCTTCAGTAGGCCGCCTGCTTAAAGCCCACGGGCTGTCCGTTAATATCGTAAAATGCGACCCGTACATCAACGTGGACGCGGGAACTATGGCCCCCTTCCAGCATGGCGAGGTCTTCGTGACCGACGACGGGGCCGAGACCGATCTGGACCTGGGCTATTATGAACGGTTCCTTGAGATCGATACCAGCCGCGCAAACAACATGACGGCCGGACAGATATACCAGACCGTGATAGCGAAGGAGCGCGAGGGTCTTTATCTCGGCCAGACCGTACAGGTCATTCCGCACATTACGGACGAGATAAAAAAAAGATTCTACAAAGCCGGGGAAGGTTTCGACATCACCATTATCGAGATCGGCGGGACCGTGGGAGATATAGAAAGCCTCCCTTTCCTCGAAGCCGCCAGGCAGATGCGCCCCGACAGGACGCGCACCGACGTAATGTACATCCATGTGACGCTGGTGCCCTATCTCTCCGCCAGCGACGAGCTTAAGACCAAACCCACCCAGCACTCCGTCAACAAGCTGCGCGAGATCGGCATCGACCCGGACATCATAGTCTGCCGCACCGAAAAGCCTCTTGGCAAAGACATCCGCAATAAGATAGCCCTTTTCACCAGCGTTCCGGAAGAGGCCGTGATAGAGGCGCCCAACAGCTTCTCCATCTACGCCGTCCCCAATGTCCTTAAAAAGCAGGGGATAGACGAACAGATCATGATGCTGCTGCGCCTCAGGAGCAAGAGATGGGACTTCGAGGAGTGGTCAGCTTTCCTTGAAAGATTAAAGAACGCCGAAAAAGCCCCGGGCGTGCGCATCGCCATAGCCGGCAAATACACCAAGCTGAAGGATTCTTACAAATCGCTTGTTGAGGCCGTACACCATGGCGCTATCGCCAACGGCGTCCGGATGGAGCTGGATTTTATCGACGTCGAAGAGAAGGACTGCATGGAACGGCTTTCGAAAGCGTCCGGGATCATCGTGCCGGGCGGGTTCGGGGACCGCGGAATAGAAGGCAAGATAAGCGTAGCTCGCTACGCCCGCGAGAAGGGCGTTCCGTTCCTCGGCATCTGCCTGGGCATGCAGTGCGCCGTCATAGAATTCGCGCGCGATGTTCTCGGCTATAAGAAAGCCCATTCCACCGAATTCTCCACCAAGACGCCTTACCCCGTGGTCGACCTCATGGCCGCGCAGAAGGGCGTAAAGGAAAAAGGCGGTACCATGCGCCTCGGCGCGTACCCCTGCCGCCTGAAACCCGGCTCGCTGGCCGCGGGCATCTACGGCGGAACGCTCATTTCGGAACGCCACCGCCACCGTTACGAATTCAACACCCGCTACCTCAAGGCGTACGAAAAAAAAGGCATGATGGTCAGCGGCCTGAACAAGGAACTGGGACTACCCGAGATCGTGGAGTTGAAGGGACACCCCTGGTTCGTCGGCGTGCAGTTCCATCCGGAGCTTAAATCCAGACCGCTCACCCCCCATCCTCTTTTCAGGGAATTCATAGCGGCCGCGGCCAAACACGGCGCACCGGCGGCCAAAGAAGAGGTAATGCTGTGAACCAGTTCAGCGTAAAAGTAAAAAAAACCGTCTTCTCCAATAACGCGCCGCTCGTCTATATAGCCGGCCCCTGCGTTATCGAGTCCCAGAAAGCTTACACCGACGAAGCGGTAAAATTGAAGGCGATCTTTAAAAAGCTGGGAACCTCCTTTGTTTTGAAAGCCTCCTTCGACAAGGCCAACCGCACTTCGCACTCCTCTTTCCGCGGCGTCCCGATTGAAACGGCCCTTAATTTCCTGAAAGACCTCAAGAGACGCCTCGACGTGCCGATGCTGATAGACGTGCACGAGCCATCTCAGGCTTCCCGCGTCGCCGAAGTGGCCGATATATTGCAGGTCCCGGCCTTCCTGTGCCGGCAGACCGACCTGCTGTTCGCCTGCGCCGACACCGGCCGGGCGGTAAACGTAAAGAAAGGCCAGTTCCTGGCCCCGTGGGACATGGGCAATATCATTTCAAAGATAGAATCCCGCGGCAACAGGAACATACTTCTGACCGAGCGCGGCTCCTCTTTCGGCTACGGCGATCTGGTCGTGGATATGCGCGGCATGGAGATCATGAAAACCTTCGGCTACCCGGTGATCTTCGACTGCACGCACTCGGTGCAGAAACCCGGAGCGCTGGGCAAGACCACCGGCGGAGATTGTAAAATGGCTCTGCCGCTCGCGAAAGCCGCGGCGGCGCTCAAGGTCGCCGGCATCTTTTTCGAGGCCCATCCCGATCCGGCCAAAGCGCTTTCGGACGGCCCGAATTCCCTGAAGCTCGGCCTCGTTCCCGACGCCGTGAAGATGCTGAACAGGATCGACGGGTTGGCGATGGAATTATCGGATAATAAAGCGTTAAAAGGGTAAGGTAATATCATGAAATGCTTGAACTGCGGACAAGAAAACAAGGCTACTATCAGATTCTGTAAGAAATGCGGCCGGGACCTCTCTTCACCCCCGATCTGGTTTCCCGACTGGAAATGGCATTTAAAGACCCTTTCCTGGATATATATCTCGGCCACTCTCTTCTTCTTCGCGATGAGCTGGCTTCTCCACAGGATACCGCCGCCTTACGACCAGCGCAAGATACCCGCCGAAATGACCCCGTGGCTCAACCCCCATAAGGTTCCGCCGCCGTGACGCCGCCCTTTTTATCCGGACGGGCCGCGGATAGCCGCGGAGCCGGACCGCACAAGCCGACCGACGCTTTCATCATTAAGACCGCCAGGGCCGTAGTGACGGAGGAGGCCGGAGCGCTCAGACTGACCGCCGGCGGTATCGGCTCCGACTTCGTCCGGGCCGCCCGCCTGCTGCTGGCCTCGCGAGGCAAAGTGGTCGTGCTGGGCGTAGGGAAATCAGGCATCATAGCCAGGAAGATAGCTTCCACCCTTTCCTCGACCGGTACGCCCAGCGTATATATCCACCCCGTCGAATCCCTTCACGGCGATATGGGCCTGATAGCGAGGGAAGACGTAATTCTGGCGCTGTCCTACTCCGGAGAGACCGAAGAGACGGTAAAACTTCTCCCGCTGCTGTCTAAAGAGGGCCTTAAGATAATTTCGCTCACCAATAATCCGGATTCCAGGCTCGCGCGCTGCTCCGATATCGTGCTGCGGCTCAATATACGCCAGGAGGCCTGCCCGTACAATATCGTGCCGACCTCTTCTACGGCGGCCATGCTCGCCGTCGGAGACGCTCTGGCCATCACGCTGATGCGCGTGAAAGGCTTTAATAGTTCCAATTTCGCCCGCCTCCATCCCGGCGGGAACCTGGGAAAGCTTTTAAATCTGCGGGTATCGGACCTGATGCACAAAGGCCGGGAAAATCCCGTGGTGCGCTCCGGCGCCTCCCTAAAGGCGGCTCTGGCCGAGATGACAGCCACCAAAGCCGGAGCTGTATCCATCGCCGATAAGCGCGGCCGCCTGGCCGGTTATTTCACCGACGGCGACCTTAGACGCAGCCTCGAGCGCGGGAAAGCCTCTCTTTCCTCCTCAATAGATGAACTTATGACCAGAAATCCGGTCTGCGTCTACCCCGACACCATGGCTATAGAGGCCGCCAAGCTTATCTCGGCAAAAAAAATAGATAATATCCCGGTCATTGACCGCAAGAACTCGCGGCCGATAGGGATCATAGACGAAAAAGATCTTTTGAAAGAGGGCCTGATCTGAAATTATCAGCTTTACTTATACTGCCGCTGCTTTTCTCGGCCTGTTCAGGAAGCCCCCACAAACCCGGTGAGGAGGTACAGGAAGGTTCGAGCCTGATGACAGGCGTGCGGGTTTCGCAGGTGAACGACAACCAACTGCAATGGACGCTGGTTTCCAAAACGGCGCGTTTTGAGAACGGCGAGACCATGGTTTACTTCAAAGATCCTAAAATGGACCTTTTCAATAATAACAAGCTCACCTCCAAGCTTCGTTCCGAAACCGGATTCATGAACATGGTCAAGAAGGACGCCCAGTTGGAGAAGAACGTGCGGGTGGAGTCAAAGGCCGACGGCATGGTCCTGCTCACCTCCAGGCTTTTTTTCAGCACCGATAAGAATAAGATCTGGACCGACGATCCTGTGACCATCATAAAAGGCGACACTATCACAAAGGGGCTTGGCTTCACGGCGAATCCGGACCTCTCTATGATAGCGATAACGCAGCAGGAAACAACTACGCGGGGGAAAAATTAAATGCCCGCCAAACTTACCTTAATATTTATTTTGGCGTTCGCTCCTTCCCTGTATGCGGACGCGACCAACGAGCTGCTGATGGGCTCTGTGGTCAGAAGCGATAAATGGACTATAGACCGAACGAACGATCTCGAACTCTTTGACGGGAACGTCTCTTTCCGCAACGCGGACTATAATCTTAAAGCCGATCATGCCGTCTACGACCGCAAAGAGCTGGTCTGGACCATCCGGGGTTCCGTCTACTGCCTGCGCAAATTCCCTGACGGCTCCAATATAGAGCTTAACTGCGATCACGGCACTTATAACGAGGACCTCGAAGAAGCGGAACTTTTCCGCGGTAAAGAACCGATACGGATGAAATCTCTATCCGCCGACGGCAAGTTGCTGAAAGGCCGCAGCGACGCTATCAACGCCGACAACATGACGGGGATCATGGATTTTCTGGGAAGCTTCTACCTCCAGACGGAAAACATGGAGATCTTCTCGGCCAACGGCTCATATAATGACGACGAGAGATCTTTCCTGATCTACGGGTCCACGCCCGTCGCCTTGGGCACCCGGAACGGGCGCGACTTCGCTATGACAGGCGAGAAAATAAAATATTTCAGGGATACGGGAGACTTAAAACTTAATAATAATGTCGCCGGCTGGGTGAAGGCCGTAAAGGAACCGCAGCAAAAGAAGTGATATCAGGATAAGCCTATGAGACTCAACTCCGAGCTGCTTGAAAAAAGTTTTAGCCGAAGACAAGTTGTTAACGGCATAAGCCTGGATATCAGGTCCGGCGAAATCTGCGGTCTGCTGGGTCCGAACGGGGCTGGAAAGACCACGACCTTTCATATGCTGGTCGGCTTTATCGAACCCGATTCCGGCAAAGTTTTCATAGACGGAAAGGATGTCACCGACATGCCCATGTACCTGCGGGCCAGAGGAGGCATAGGCTATCTGGCGCAGGAACCCACTGTCTTCCGCGGCCTGACGGTAGAGGATAACCTGGTGGCGATACTTGAACGGACCACGCACGACAAGATCGCGCTCAGCAACCGCGTGGATTCTCTTCTGACCGAGTTCGGCCTGATGAAGCTTAAAAAACAGAAGGCCTGGTCGCTTTCCGGCGGCGAGAAGCGGCGGCTGGAAGTGGCCAGGGTGATGATAAACGAGCCCAAGATAATCCTGCTGGACGAGCCTTTCGTGGGTATAGACCCGATAACGGTAAGCGAGCTGAAGCACGTGATCCGGCACCTTAAGGACAAAGGGATCGGCGTGCTGATAACCGACCACAATGTGCGCGAGACGCTTTCGATAACCGACAGGTCTTATCTTATCTACGAAGGGCGGATACTGATAGAAGGGAACGCTGAAGTGCTGCTGAACGATCCTAAGGCCAGGGAGTACTACCTGGGCTGGGACTTCAAGATGTAATGCCGGGATTTACCACACACACTAAACGATTTTAACTAACGCTCCGCGAGATGCCCAGTCGGGGTCTGTCGACGGGTAGTCTTTTTGCTTCCTTCACTTCGTTGCAGGGTCAAAAAGGCTACCCATCGCCACCCCTCCAATGGATCTTACGCGCTTGACCTTTCGTCGGCAAATATTTCCGGCATTTTCTGAAACTAAAATATATTGTTCCCGCCCTTTCATGGTACGGCGTAATGACCCGCCCTCAGGTCGCAGCCAAAAGTAAATTTTGTCCCTGGATACGCGGAAAAAACCTTCGGTTCACCGATCAGTCGCTGTAATCGCAAGATGGCGCTTATCTCTGCTCACGCGCGCTTTTTGGTGTAGTACCATTCCAGCTGGGCGGGGCTGGAGTCTTCGTCTACGTTGGGGGCGCCTATCGCCGCCAGGCCGCTTTCACGGGGCAGCAGCTCCGCCAGTTTCCAGCGCCCGTCGTCCGCGCCGAATACCCAGTACTCCGTGAAAGGCGTAACGTATTCGTCCCGCCTCAGGCTGGCGCCGTTCTGGATGACCGCTCGCTGGGCATGGGCCGTGATGCGGGCCGTGAATTCGTCCTGTCCGCCGGAGCCGGAGCGGTTTGTCACCAGCACCAAGTCCACTTTGCGCACGCAGAAATTGCGGAATTCAAAAGAGAGTCCCTCGGCTTTCTGCCGGGCGAACAGCTCGGTCAGTTCGCTCAGCGCGTCCGGCATTAAGTAATCGGGCTGTAATTCTTTTGGGTCGCCGGTTTCCCAGGCCATGTAAACACTTGTAAACGCCAGGGTCGCGGCTAATTCCATGCGGTCCTTGGTCCACATCTGATCGGAGGCCGCCAGAAAATTGAGCATGCGGCCTATTTTAGCGCCTTTTTCGACCACCGCGGGCTCGGCGGCGGGTCCAATGACCCGCGGCAGAGGCGCGTCGGTGCCGGTGATCTGCGACACCTGGCCGTCGGTGAATTGCTCGACAAAATCTTCGCGGGATAGCTTGTCCGATTCAGCCGTCTGCTCTATGTCGTCCAGCAGCCATGCGCCGCCCTGGAAACGGAAAGTCCAGAACTCCTGAAAATCTTCGGGCAGCCTGTTGCCGCGCAGATACTTGTTGTCGCGGTCGTCTACATAGTAATCGGCGGCGCTGGCCAATATAAGAGCGGTAAAGGTCCGCGCCTCGGGCTGATGCGAATAATTGATATGCACGAGATCGACCGCTTTGATAACGATTTCCGCGACCACGTCTATCTCGTGGTCGTGCTTCATTCCTTCTAGCTGGGCCGTGTGATTGGCTAACATATGCGGCATCAGCAGGCCTTTCATCGGGCCGTAATCGCGCGCTGTCCAGCACTCCTGTAATTTAAGAAAAACCTCTTTTACCCTGGCGGTCAAGACGTCGGGGGCCAGGGTCTTGTCCTGTTTTGAGATGAACGCCAGCAGTCTCGCGGTGCGCTCCGCCTTCGGTTCTATTTTGGAACGAGGAATGATCACGTCCAGGTCGCCCGCTTCGTCGTCATCCTTGTTAAAGATAGAGACCAGCATGAAAATAACGCCCATGATCACCCAGACCGTGTTGTCGCCGCCGCTCCCGCTGCCTGAATGATAACCGCCTCCAAATCCGCCGCCTTTGTTATGGACCATGAACCCGTCGGCAATAAAGGTGCGGGGGCCGCCCACGGACAAATTGTATACCGGCACAACGGCCGCGAGCGCCCTGACGCTCTTTACCTTACTCCAGCCTGTCCTGCCGCCGCTGACAAAGCCAATCTCCATGCCGGGTTCAAGCTCGGCGGCCTTAACATAACCCGCGCGCGTAAAAAAGGGATGCTCGGCCGTAGCGCTGGTTTTGCCGGCTCCGGTCAGGATCTCGTATGGGATCCCTTCCGTCCTGAGCACCGAAGTTACGACGGTGTTTTTGAGTCCGCCGTTCTCAAATGCCGTAACGGCGTCGCCGGGCGACAACTTTTCAATAGGAGAGCTTCCTGACGGCGTCAGGACCGCCGTGCCGGCCGGAAAACAGCCCCCGCCTTTGTTATGCACCGCGGTATAATTAGCGAAATAAGTGTTCGGTTTATCTACGCGCAGGTTGTATACGGTAACTTTGCCCGGGAATTCCGTGATGGAAACTATCGTCTGGGGCTTGAGCCCCCTGGCCCCGTCATACGCGTAGATCACGCCGCCGGGCTTCAGCGCTTTAAGGGTGCGAAATTCCCCGTTGCCGGTATAGAACGGGTGCTCTGCCGTGACCCGAAGGATTACAAGTGCGGTCTTCAGTTCATAGTAAGCTTCCGCCTCGCGGTTTATTATCTCAAGGACTTTCGCGCTGGTCACGGTACCGTCAAGGTTGAAAGCCAGCAGATTCTCGCCGGGGCGCAGGCTTGAAATGGGGACGGACGTACCGTCGGCCCGGAGTATCGGCGTGTCCGGAAGAAAGCAACCTTTATTGTGGACCACGAACCCGGCGGCGACGTATTCTCCTCCGGGAAAAACGAGCAGGTTGTACGCCGGGAGCGAGGCTTTCAAGCGGCCGACCGAGGAGACGAGCCGCGAGCCGGGCTTGCCGTTCTCGAACGTCAGCAGAGAGTCGCCCGGCTTTAGCGAACCGGCCTCTTTATATACTCCGGACTTCACGGCGAAAGGGTGGGACGGCGTGACGCGAACGGAAAGAGGACCGGCTTTCAATTCTATATATTCTTCCGGCACTACGCTGTAAACCGAGGCCGCGAAAGAGGAGGAACCGGGCAGACGTATGGAGTCCCCCGGTCTTATGGAATCTACGGCTTTTACGCCTCCGGGGACGAGCACCGGAGTGCCCTGTTCGAAACAGCCGCCGCCGCCCCTGGCAAAAGCCGGGCGGCAGATAAATAACAAAGCGAGGAAAATGACCGAACGCGCGCCCACGGGATTAATGAAGTGCGGCGAGCAGGCCGCCGAGTATGGATGCGGCGATTATAATGCTCAAACCGATAATGCCGGCCGCGACGACTCGTCCGTAATATGCCCCCACCGCCTGGTTGCCGCGCACCAGCTCCTTGCCCTCGTCGATGTTGGGGGTAAGCTTATCAAACAGCTTCGGCAGTTTAGCCGCCAGAGTTATGAAAAGGGCGGAGCCTATGAGACCTCCGATCATCGAAAATATCAGCGCCCATAGAATATTGGTCAGCGTTTCAGTCATCGTTCCTCCGATCGTCTTTTTAAATTCCCACCCGACTTTCTTCCCAAATCCTCCGGTAAATGAGGATTTGGGACCTCCGGGATTTTACCACCTGCGCTCATCAAAAATTTTTTGGGCTTCTTCAGACGGCGCCCCAGAGTTTAAGAACGTCCTGTTCCTCTTCCGCGGAGCTCACTTTTTTGAACCGCGCCCCCGAAACGCCGTGCACCCGTTCCTGGCATTGCGGCCAGGTGACGTGGCGCTCGACGCGGCCCGCAACGAAGCTGAGATAAAAGCCGCCTTTGGATTTTGGCTTAAAAGGTTTCGAGACGGAACGGGTCGCGGTCTTGTGCAGAAGTTCTGGCGCCGGCTCAAGCAGCGAATAGCCGCAGCCTACCGCCGGGCCTTCATAAAGCGCGGGCTTACCGCCCTTGGAGAAGGCTACCGCGATCACGTCGCAGCGCTCGTTGAGTTCATGGCCCGCGTGGCCTTTCACATGTCCCCAGGTCAGCCGGCCCTTCCGGGCCTGAACGAGCAGGTCGAGGCGCTCCCAAAGGTCGCGGTTAACTACCGGCCTGCCTGCCGCCGTCATCCAGCCTTTGCGCTTCCAGCCGTGTATCCAGCCCGTTATACCGTTGATGAGCAGGCCGGAATCGGTATAGAGCTTGACCGGCTCGGGCCGGTCCTGGACGGCGGCTAATGCCGCGATCGCGCCCAGCATCTCCATTCTGTTATTGGTCGTGGGACGTTCGCCGCCGCCAAGCTCGCGGACGAAGTTCTCGGGAAAGATCAGAACGGCGCTCCAGCCTCCCGGCCCGGGATTTCCCGAGCAGGCGCCGTCGCTGTAGATGAAGATCGTGTCCGTCATCTTGGCAAACCCCGGCAGTTATCTTATCTTTCTGGAAAATTTATCCTTCAGATTGGCCTCGATGAACGTGCTCAGACCTTTCCCTGCCAGCGCAAGGGTCTTCATCTGACGTATACTCTCGCTGCCCGCGCTTTGGTTGGTATAAATGTAAACCGCGTTCGTTTTGAAGCCTATAGTCACGGAATCTTTCGCCAGCTCAAAAGTCGCCACACCGGATTTGCCGCTAAGGTTTTTATACTTTTTCATTTTGTCCTCTTTTTATCCGCTATTTTGAATCGCACATTACTTCGCACCGTCAATATATATACCGCAAATTTCCGCCTATTATCAAAGACCAATTCCTGCGGTCGCCTTAACGACCGAGCCGCTACTGCTCCCCGGTCTCTTTGTGATCCACCAATAATGCCGGAAGAAAAGGGATAGCGAAGAGTACAAGCGCCGTAGTGCCCGCGTTCACCCAGACCAGCGTTTTAAAGGTCATATGATATTTTTCATACAAAGCGGAACCTATAAGATCGGAGAAGAAAAGCCCCCAATTCCACACGCTCATGATCACGGAATAGCCCACGGCCTCGCTGCCCTTCGGCGTGGCTCTGGCGGCCAGGTCGAAAAGAGGCAACTGCGCCAGGCTCAAAACGAAACAATAGACCGCTTCGATCAGCAGCGCCGAATTCTTGTCGTTATAGCCCAGATATAAAAGCGACAGCGCCGCCGTGAAGAAAACGCTTCCGTAGAGGAGCTGCCTCAAGGAAAGCCGCCGGCAGAAATAGACGTAGAAGAAAGCCCCGGCCGCACCCGCTATGGCGTCCACGAAAGTAAGTAGGCCTATAAATTTCTCGCTGAAATGCAGCGTATCCGTCTGGTAGAACATCAGCGGCGTTAAAAAACCGGGGGCGAACTGCACCAGAAAAAGCAGACCGGCTGCGGCCCAAAGCGTTTTCGCTTTCATCGCTATTTTCAGCTGCACCATGATACCTTTCCAGACCTGTGGATCGCGTTTAGCTGTGGGCTTCTCTTTATACAGGAAAACGGCTATTAAAAAAAGCAGGAAGAGCGGTATGGCGGCGGTCATGGCCGAAACGCCCAGCGCGCGGGTGGCGAGGATAGCGCCAAGCGGGACGCCTAAACCGGCGATATTCATGGCCAGCACGCGCACTGCGCTTAATTTCCCGGTGACGCCGAAGGTCTGTCCGCCTTCCACCAGTATCCCGCCGGAGATGGTGCTGACGAAAACCAGCGCGATATTCATTACCATCGCCATGATAACGAGCGGCGTGTATCTGGGAGGGACGACCGCCACGGCCAGCCAGAGAACTCCAGCCGCCAGGCTGCTGAAGATCAGATAGTGCCGTCGCCTGGTCCCGAAAAGCGGAATAGAGTCGGAAAGGATGCCCGCGATGATCTTCAGGTTCCAGGGCATGGCGGCCAGCTGCATGAAAAGAGCGACCCGCAGCGGGCCTTCGCCAAGTTTATCTTTAAGCAAAAACCGTAAGGGATAAAGGCCGATGACGCCGGTCTGCGCGTAAGTGCTGGCAAAAATTCCACAGCCGACCAGAAGCGCGATATTAAAATACGGGGCTTTCGCCATCCTTACAAAACGATTTGGTTTTTTGCCGCCGAAGGGCGGAACAACATGCTCGCCGGCGGCTAAGATGGAAATGGCGTTAGCGGATTCGGTCATTGTTAAATTTACTCGCGCTGTGCTGCCTGCTCAAATATTAAAATTTAACCCGGCTCCGCCCGGGCCAGGTATAATTATAGCGTTTTTTCTCCCCGCTATTTATAATAGTTGCGGCGCATGGTTCGGTTAGTGCGCGCGGATGGATCCTTTACGTCTATACGGGCCGCATCTCGCCCGCCACGGGCCTGTCGGTTATGCCGAGATAGCCCTCGATCTTCTGTTCCAGGAACAGCGCGTCCGCGGGATCGTCCAGGCCCGAAACCAGCTTAAGCCTTCTCCCTCCGCCCAGCACCGCGCTGAGACAGTATGAATACGAAACGCCGTTGCGAGTATTATTCATTTTCTCCTCGCAGAAAAGCTGAGTTATCTCCTGGCGCGCCAATACCCTGTTGCCGGGCCAGGGCAGCGGGTAGTGTCGTATCCGCAATTCCGCCGTATTCAGCGTTATCCTGGTCCTGTTCGTCAAGCCCGCTATCGCGATGTAAGTCAGCGCCACGCCGGCGGCCACGTGCAGTATCGGGAACAGTTTCATCATCAGCGGACCGTTGGTCCTGAAAGCTATCGAATACCAGACCACCAGAAAGCCGTCCCAGAAAACGCAGAAGGCCAGCAATCCCAGGTATTTCAGCGAAAACCAGCTGCGTATTATGACCAGATCCGCTCCCTCCATCTCTATGGAATAATCCTTCGGCATCTCGACCGCCGTTTTCGAAGAGCCGTAAGCCGCGGCGCCCGGCACTTCGCCTGCGAAGCCGAAAACCGAATTGCAGTAAACGCATTTGGCGATGCAGGTCTGTATATTTATGTTCTCGGCGGAAACCGTTCTTGAACAATTCGGACATTTTATATCCATATATTTCCTCTTTATCGCGCGCGGTCAGGGGCGTCCGTGGTCATATATTTTCCACGAATTGCACGCTGACCCCGTCCGGGTCCTTAACGAAAAAGAACCTGATATGCGGATTAGGCTGAAAAGGACCGCTGTCGACTTGCACTCCCTTCTCCTTTACTAATTCCAGGGTCTCGTCAAGCGACTTCACCTCGAATCCCAAAGAAACGCCTTGCGCCGGCGCAGGGACGGGATGGTCCGGCCCGCAAATAAGCTCGACCTTAGTTTCCCCGCCGCCTAAAAAACATATCTCCGTACCGGCGCCCGACGTGAACCGCCTGCATTCCGCAAGGCCTGCTATTTCCCGGTAGAATTTAACGGACTTCTCCATATCCTTAACGCCGATAGTGCACCAGCAAAATTTCATGATCTGTCTCCTTTTATATCACCGGCCGCTGGTGTAGTGACTCACAAATAGCTTTACAATTGACTGGCCGATTTTGGGCTACGCCGAAGTGGCATGAAGCGACAGGTACTACAAGGTGTTAGCCCAAAAGCGGCCAGCCCCCAGGGGGAGGCTCATCTTTGGCCGGCTGCTTCGTTGCTCCTCGCTCACAGGCCTGCGGGGATGCTCGTTCATCGCGCCTCGCATCCGGCTCAAATCTGAGCCTTCAGATTGTAAAGCTATTTGTGACTCACTACACTTGCCGCGGTCAATGTTCTTTCAGCTGCGGCGCAAGAATATCGGTCCAGAGGCGGTAACCTTTGTCGTTCAGATGAAGGCCGTCCGGCATAAATAATTCCGCGTTAGGCTTTCCGTCGGAGCCGAGCATCGCGGCCCCGACATCAATGAACCGGCACAGCGGCCGCCGCCGACAGGATGCTTTTAGTAATTCATTAGCCTCCTGTATTTTCGGCCAGAGCCGCCAGCGCGCCAGACTGGGTTTTATTGAGATATAAATAACCGGGACCTGCGGCAGTTGTTTACGCACCGCGGCCAGGAAATCCTCCAGATCGGCCGCCAGCCGTGCCGGCGGCTTATTATCGGCTATATCATTGTCGCCGGCATAAAACACGATGAGGCGCGGTTTGTAGGGAGCCGCGATCTTGTCCGCGTAATAGACCGAGTCGGAAATGTAAGAACCGCCGAAACCGCGGTTGATCGCGGAAATGCCGGGGAAATATTTTTTAAGGTCCCACATCCTGATGCTTGAGGACCCGATGAACAGGATCGAGTTCGCCGGCGGAAAATCAGCCTCGTCGGCGCGGGCAAAGGCGGCGATATCTTTTTGCCATATTTCGGGACCCCGCCAGGCCGTCGCGGCAGGGCCATGCGCCCCGCCGCCGCGCAGCACGCCGCAGGACACCGCAAAGAACGCCGAACTCAGAACGATCAGCGCCGGAATTTTTTTTCTCATAATTAACGGCCAGCCTCTCTTAAATGAAGGACTGAGGACGAAAAGAACGTTGACTGCTTTTCCGAAGTATCAGGGTTCCAGGGGCTGGCCCGCGCCGGGTTCAAGACCCGCGTCAAGCACATACTCCGCCAAGCTGGCCCAATAGGCTGCGCCGAGAGGCAGGATCTCGTCGTTGAAATCATAGTTCGGGTTGTGTAGGCCGCCGCCGTCCTTTGCCGGTCCCGCGCCGGCGAAAATATAGCAGCCGGGTTTGGCCTTCAGCATGAAGGAGAAGTCTTCGGCGCCCATCACCCGCTGGACCTTTATCACTTTTTCCTCTCCTACCATGCGTTTCAGGACCGAAGTGGAGATCTCGGTTTCCCAGTCAGCGTTGACAGTCGCCGGATAATTACGCGTATAGCGGACTTTGACGCGGGCGCGGTAAGCCATGGCCATACCCACACAGATCTCGTTTATGCGGCGTTCTATTATATCCTGTACTTCCGGCCGGAAAGCGCGCGCCGTGCCGCGCAGTACGGCCGCTCCTGGAATCACGTTGTAAGCGTCTCCCGCGTGTATCTGTGTTACGCTGACCACTGCGGGATCTATAGGGTCTACGTTGCGGCTTGGGATCGTCTGCAGCGCCTGCACCAGCGCGGAAGCCAGCATCACCAGGTCTATGCCGGTGTGCGGCATTGCGGCGTGGCAGCCATGCCCGGTCAATTCTATCTCGAACATATCCGACGAAGCCATCATAGGCCCGGAACGCACCCCGAATTGCCCGACAGGCAGGCCGGGCCAGTTATGCATGCCGTACACAGAGTCGCAGGGTATCTTCTCGAACAGCCCCTGCTCTATCATTTCGCGCGCGCCGCCGCCGCTCTCCTCGGCCGGCTGGAAGATAAAATTCACGGTCCCGTCAAAACGTTTGCCGGCGGCCAGGTATTTAGCCGCCCCCAGCAGCATGGCCGTGTGACCATCGTGGCCGCAGGCGTGCATTTTGCCTTTGTTCCGTGACTTATATTCAAAAACATTCTCTTCCTGCACGGGAAGGGCGTCCATATCGGCCCGAAGGCTTATGGCCCGTTTACCGGAACCGGCTGTAAGCGTTCCCACCACACCGGTGCGGCCCAGACCCTTATGAACGCACAAGCCGAAGGAATCCAGCTTTTCCGCGATAAATGCGGATGTGCGCTTCTCCTCATAAGCTATCTCAGGATTAGCGTGCAGCTCATGCCGCCAGGCGGTCATTTCTTCGTGCAATCCACGCATCTCTTCCAAAATAGTCATTTAACCCCTCCTATTAGACATAAGAAGTAAAAAGCACTACGATCCCGCACAGCCCGCTATTAAAGGTTTAATACTGCCTTTTGCACGTAAAAGGCTGCTGTTGCCTTTGATCGATCTGTTTTATTTCTCGGAATCGGCGGCTTTATCGACCCTAATCCGCAGGTCGCTCAATTTTGCCGCGAACTCACCCGCCGGCTTGCCTTTTACCAAGCGGAACATCGGCGGCCACAGGTCAAAGACCGCCTTTCCGGAACCGGGAGCCATCTTTTCAGAAAGATTCGTGAAACCCAGCCATACCCCGGACAAAACGGTTACCAGCAACAGGGAAATGATCAGCACGGTCTTGCGGCGCAGCTTTGAGACCAGGCCCAAGTGACAAGTAATAGCCCATACGGCGCAGAACCAGAAAACTACCAGCTTCAAGGGACGGAACGCTTTATCGGCGTCAAAACTGAAGGCGGCCGCCGAAACTATCAGAGTCAGCACGTTCCAGGCCAGATATGCCGCGGAGGCGATACTTATATGAGCGGCAAAGCAGGTTCTCTGCCGGAAGATCCTGCCGGCTGCGGCCCAGACGCCGCTCCAGGCCATGAATAGCGCGGTTATTACGGCAAATGCCACAAGTGCGGCTAACCCGGCCTGCGGAGGCCTGATGCGGCTGTAATAGGAAAGATAAAGGGTAAGGCAGGTGAATAAATATGCCGAGACGAACAAAACCAAAGCCGCGGGCAGACCGCGCAGTCCCGCCGGCAGGAGCGGCGCAGGATCTTCCGCGTTTATCGCCTGGATTATTTCTTCCATGAGAAGCCCTCCAGATATCGTTTAAGGAACTTTTCGGCGTTCCCGGGCGTAATCCCGGATAGATCCAGTTCTGACACCAGCGCACGGCGGCTCTCGTCCAGTGAAGCGCCGGTCCAGGAAAGGTCATACAAGCCTTTTATCTTTTTATAACCGCGCAGGCATAAGGATGCCTTAAAGGTTATGCCGTTCGTGGTGACCATGGAATTGTCGCACTCATAATCGGTCATATCCTCGTCGTGGATGCCGAAATTATTGCCGTGGGAGCCCGTCATGCGGGAATAGTACTCCTCCAGCGCGGAGAATTGGATAGGATCAAGTCCCTTGCCTTCCAAGAGGTAATGGCTGAATGAGATATTTCCCGTAAGGAGCGACTCTTTAACATAAATATTGTCGTCGGTATTGCACGCCGAGGTTATGGTGGTATAGGGTTCACGTTTCTCCTCGCCCGCCTTGGCCCAGCACCTGAAAGCCGCAGAAAGCCTGCCAGGAACGCGGAACGGCCCTAAATCTTCGGCAGCCAGGGGGCTGCCGGAGAGCCTGTTGACGAGAGACTCCTGGTTGGCGAGCAGCTGCTTGGTTATATCGGGAACGAACTCCTCCGCCTTAATTTCCGGGCCGGCCGAAGCCAGCATGCCGCTGATGAACCTTTCGGGTACCAGAAAGCCGATCTGGTTGCCTTCGGTAGCTTCGCAGACGCCCACGACGTTGCCCGCTCCGTCTATCACCGGGCCGCCGCTCATGCCGGGGTTGATAGAACCGGTAAAATGGAGCTTCTCGTACAGCGATTCTTCAAGCACGCCGCTGTAAGTGCCTTCTACGATCGTAAGGCCGAGGTCCCTGGGATTGCCTATGGCGTAAAGCCTTGTGCCTTTTAAAGGCAGCTTTTGCGCCAGCTTGAAAGGCGCGAGCGGCTTGCCGGAGATGCGTATAAGCGCGAGGTCATGCGCGACATCCAGCATTATTATGCTTATCTCTCTGGTGTCGCCGTCGGAAAGCATTGCTTCGGCCCTATAATCTCCTGGCTGCCACAACAGCGATGAGACCACATGATAATTGGTGACCGCCAAACCGCTTGCGCCTATAGCGAACCCGGAACCGACTTCGGCCTTATTGCCGGAGGACTTCTCAAGTATGCGCACCTGTATCACCTGGTTCTTGAACTTACCGAACACGTCTTCGGTCCTAACCTCCGCCCGCGCGGCGCGCGCCCCACCGGCCAGCAGCGCGAACAAGAGTAAGGTGTAAATTCGTTTCATATTCTCCGCTATTAAAATCTCTAGTTTAAAATACCTTTAGGCTATTTATAAAACATGTCAAGTGTTATGTTGAATGCTTGCGTATATAAGCCTGTGCGTCGCTCACAGATACTTCTTTGTAAGTGTCGCTAGACATGCCGGAAAAAGCATCGAGCGCTATTCCGTTAGATAACCATGTCTTTGTATTCTTATCCCACTTCTCAAAGACAATAGTCGTGTCCGTTCTTACCAACCATACTTCTTTCTGCCCTATCATTCTTACGAAGTACTTCATATAGTTGCCCTGCTCTTCATTAACTTTGAAGACCCGAGTGGGTCTTTAAAATTTGACCAGTTAGAAGACATCTGCGCAATCAGCATCTTCCTCTCTTCAGCGCTATTTGAAATTCCACCTCTCTCATATATCTTATGGTTCACGTCTAGTATCGAACGCGGCTCAAGAGTGTAAAACTGCATGTTTCCCCGCCCAAGACAACACCCGTCTAATGATTTTACCTTTTTACAGTTTCCCCTGCCATTATTTTAAGTGTTCAATATAAAGGCACCCCTACCTTTTGCGGTCGTAAATGGGAGGGTTATTCGGATGTATCGTGAAAGGGCGGGATCAGTATATTAAATTTATCGAGATTACCGCTAAGATGATAGTTCGGAACATCAAATGTGCAGGCTTTTATTGGAGAGGCCGGCGAGGGCATGGGTTCGGCGGGCCCTCGCGCAAGCCTGAGCTTACGTAAGCGCGAAGGCTGAGCGGGAGCGCGTCACGGTGGACGATAGCGTGCCCGACGATGCCCATGCCCTCACCGGTCCGACTGGGCTCCTCGCGGTACTAAAGCTCAAAGCCGACCAGCCAAAACAGGCTCCACTCGGCTGTTGTCGGTAAAAAAAGAAAGCCCCCGCTTGCGGGGGCTCTCTTTTTTGGCACACGGGCCAGAGTACGCATACTGCCTGCAACTACCTGGGGCGGACCGGCAACCCTGCGGCGCATTAGCGCCTATCACCGAAGGCCGGAACACCCGACCGACATACAGGCCCGACGAAGCGGGCCTACTTATCACCAAGACCCCGGGAGCTCGCGCCCCGCACAGAGGGCGGGAGACGGACCGGAGAACACCCGCGGTACGCGCAACTCGTCCAGACGAACAACACCAGACGACACTGGCCGCGAACCGGGTGAACTGCGCCTATGACCGGGGCCGAACCCCGCGGTCCAACCCGAACCGCACTGCCTGAACACCCAACCTCACCGACGGCGCATTTAGAAAGATCGAGACTACATATTGAGTATAACAGACGCTTGTTGACTTGTCAAGGCCCAGAGCGTTATTATTTTTTAATTTTCAAAAGCGAGCCTGCCGCATTATTAAACCCACGCCCTCGTCCGTCATGCGCGCTAACAGCACGCCATAGCGGGACGGGATACCGCCGACCGCTCCGGGGCAATACAAAAGAAAGTTTTATACAATAGTATCAGGTCATGAAACCGTACCGTATATATTTTTTAGCGGCGGCCGCTTTGCTGCTCGGCGGCATCAGTTCCGTTTTTGCGACGGACGTCTGCGAGGAGCTCCCCGACGGCAGAATGATAGTCTGCGCGGGAGAATACACTTGCGGCCGTCTGCCTAAGCGCTGGATATGCAAGCCCAACGACGGCAGAGGAGTATTTCGCAAGGCCAGAGTAATGGGCGAAAAGAGACCGGAGGCCGAAGCGCAGCTCCCTAAATTGGAAAGCCGGACCTGGGAAAATAAAAAGCAGGTCTTCGCGCCGATGCGCGCCCCCTCCGGCGGACAAAGCTACGGCGGAAAACCATTTAATAATTCCCGGCCCGATGCCAGACAGGTTAAAGCCAACGCCCGCAACGACAAAGGCTCGGTCTATTATAAGAATGGAGAATATGAAAAAGCCATAGTCGAATACAGCGCGGCGATAGAGCTCAATCCCAAAGACGCGGCTTTTCACAACAACCGCGGCAACGCTTTTTACATGCTGAAGAGATACGAAGAAGCGGTCGATGACTACAACAACGCGCTCAGTTTGCGCCCGGACCTGAAAGAAGCCATCGAGACCCGCGCCTCCGCGCTTGAAAAGCTTGATCTTAAGAACGCCGCCGCTCTCCGCTCCAAACCTGAAATGCTGCGCCAGAAACCCAATACCGGACCTCCCCCCGTCCAATCCGCAGGAATGCAGCCGCAGGCGAACCAGGGATATATCACTCTTCCTAATCCGGTTTTTGCCGGGCAAGGCGCTCCCGCCGATGCGCAGCGCTACTCAGGCTGGTCACGCCCCCCGCAAGGGATCTCCGCGCTTCAAAAACCGGAAGTAACTTTCGAAAACCCGGCTCCGCCGGCTGAAAAACCCGCCGACAACTCGTGGAGACTTTACTGCGCGATAGGTTTTCTTCTGGCGGCTGCCGCCTTTCCAGCTGCGACCTATCTGGCTTTAATAAGCGAGCATGACGCGATGCGTAAAGAGCTCCAGCCGCTGGCGGATAAAATAGGAGTGAGCATACGCTGGCTCTTCTTCGGTTTTTTTGTTCCTCCAGACAGCGGGTTTTACGGCAGGCTTCTGATCTCACTCGCGATATACTCGGCGCTGGGTTCAGTCGCCGCCTGTTTCGTGTACTTCAATTTTTCGCTTGAGGATACGATAAAGATCCTCTCCGGCCCGCTGCTAGCGGGCGTCATCTCAAGCATAACCGTATTCAATTCGTACTCGCTTAAGACGGGGAACGGCAAGAAGGATGACCGGGCGCAAGAGGCCCAGCAGGAGCGGACCAAGACGCACTCCCGCCACCGAAGAATTTCCTCCACAGTCCAAACCCGCGGCGCCGCCGGGGCCGCGAACGCGTCCTCGCCCGCAAAATCCCCTCCGCCCGATCTTTCGCCTTACGACCCGGGACGGATAGAGAATCTGATGAAAGCGGGGAAATATAAAGAAGCACTTGAGCTATTTTCAAGAAAGAATCCGCTAAAGATAAACGACGCCGATAAAGCCGGACTTTTTGAGATTTATATACGGCTGGGCGACTATGCCAGGGCAGGACATTTGTTCGAATCGCTGAAAGGGAACAGACTGCTGACTGATAAAATAAAGCATTACGAAGAACTGGCCATGTTCTGCCGCGAACACAAGGAGGACGCCCTGCCGCGCCTTATCTGCCGCGGTCTGTTCGAAACCATGAAAATGGTGCTGAACCCGGAAGCCGGCGCCGGACAGTATTACGGCCTGGCCGAGTTTTGCGAAAACATGGATGACGCGGAGCTGGCGCGCGACATCTTTGATTTTATGATATATGCGGACCTGGGCGGCTACAAAGATGTCGCGGCGCGCTACCAGGAACTTAAGGCCAGATTGCTGATCTCAATTGCTCCCGCGGCCCGGACAGGCGCAGGCTCAGGCCTGCAGGACCCCGCTTCCGGCGCTTTGCCGCCGGCCATCGTTCTGGACAAGAAATACGAATTAAAAGGCGAACTCGGAGAAGGCGGAATGGCCAAGGTCTACGAAGGGTGGGACAGGGTACACGCTAAAAAAGTGGCCGTTAAAAAGATGCATTCCTGGCTGAAGAGATACCCGGTTGAGCACGCCAGATTCGTCCAGGAAGCCAGGATAGTCAGCAAATTGAACCATCCCAACATCGTCGGGGTGCACGGAATAATCGAGCAGGAAAGCGAGATTTACCTGATCTTCGACTACGTCGACGGAAAGACACTGGCCGACCTGCTGAAAGAAAAGATCAGCCTTCCGTTCGAAGAATGCAAACAGATCTTAAAAGGGGTGTGCGAAGCCATCAGCTACGCACACAAGAACAATATTATCCACAGGGACCTGAAACCCGGCAATATAATGCTCGACAAGAGCGGCACGGTGCTGGTGATGGATTTCGGACTGGCCAGCGAATTGCGGGAAAGCTTCACCAGAGTGACGCATCAAACCTCATCGGGAACGCCGGCGTATATGGGCCCCGAGCAGTATCTTGGCATAGTCAAACGCGAATCGGATGTGTACGCCATCGGCGTATGTCTTTATGAAATGCTGACCGGGAAGCTTCCTTTTGCCGCCGGCGATATAATGCAGCAAAAGAACGACAAGGCATTCAGCCAGGTCAGCGCTATGATGCCGTGGCTGCCGAGCGGTCTGGACGAGCTGCTAACCCGCAGCCTGGACCCCGAGCCTTCGCACAGGTTCGCGGATCCGATGGACTTCTTCGACGCCCTAAGCAAACTGTGACCTAATGAAAATGTAACGCCGGGTTATGGCTTTGGGTATTGAACTGCGAAGTAGCGCGCCAAAAAAGAGAGCCCCCGCTTAAGGGGGCTCTATTATTGGCACACGGGCCAGAGTACGCATACTGCCTGGGACTTTAGGGGAGGACCGGCGACCTAGTGGCGCATTAGCGCCGAGGACCGAAGGCCGGAACGCCCGCCCGGGAGCAGGAACGCCGTTCGCGTCTTGCCGAACCAGGGCCCGGCAAACCGCGCCCCACAAAAGTGGGGGAGACGGACCGGGGGACACCCCGTAGAGCGCGACTGCCGCCGACCTGACCTACACCGCGAAACGCAGGACGCGAACCGGGGGAAACCGCGCCGTGGACCGGAGCATTGCCCCGAAGTCCGCATACCCTCAACCGCCAACCGCACCGACGGCGCATGTAAAAGAGCAAGACTACATAACGAGTATAACAGACGCTTGTTGACTTGTCAAGGCCCAGAGCGGAAATTATAAATTTTTTTCGCTCAGGTAAAACTTTCCAGATAAGTGTGAAGGCCGTGTTTTTTAGCTTTGGCTACGGCCGCGAAATACATCCGGTCGGCTTCGCGCGCGCGGCCTTCAAGATAATGAACTCCGGCCATCGATAGTTCGCTCAGTATCTCGCCCCGCGGTTCCGCATTCCCCTCGAAAAGCCGGCGCGCGTTCTTAAAACAGGCCATAGCGCTCCCGAATTCCCCCCGCTTCCTGTAAACTTCGCCAAGTCCCCACTCGACAAAGCCGAGGTCCGGTTTATCGCCGATCTCCGAATAAAGCCTGTGCGCGCGCTGATAGCCGGCGAAAGCCGCGTCCAGCTCGCCCTCCTGGCGCAGGACATTAGCCAGCCCGCATTCCGCGTAAGCCTTGGCGAAAGAATCTTCGGTCTTGCGGAAGAGCTTTCGGGCGGATTCGTATGCCGCGCGCGCAGGTTTTATAAAACCGGCGACGCGCAAGACGCCGCCAAGCCCGAACAAAGCGTAACCTGTGGCGGATGGATCTCTGTCTTTTGCAGCGTAAGCTCCGGACAATTTAAAAGATTCTATCGCCAGCTCGTAGCGGCCTTCCAGCCTGTATATCCCTCCGAGCGCCCATAGGATAAAGGCCGCCGCGCCATTATCATTTTCTTTCAAGCAAAAACGGAGGATGCGCTCCAGCATAGACGAAGCTTTTTTAAAATTCCCCGTCAGCCGGTACGCCATGGCTAGTTCCAGTTCCGCCTCCGATTTCAAAACACGGGCTTTATTCGCGGCCTTAAGAGCGGCGCTGGCGAATGCGAAAGCTTGTTTCTTATGGCCGAGCGCGCGGTGGCAGGCCGCGGTTTTGATCAGGGTCTGGCAGAAGAACTCGGCCGCGGGCAGGCCTCTGGTCATGGCCGTTTCGTAAGCGGCTATAGCCTTATCAAAAATACCTTTAAGCCTCCAGGCTTCGCCATAGAGGTAATACCAGCGCCCTTCGAAGCCTTTGGGTCGTCCGATAGCCTTCAGCGCTTTAAAGGCCGCGTCCGGTTTCCCGGCCTCTATAAGATCGGCCGCTTTTTCAAGTTCCTCAATTATCATCATCGCTCCTATATAACATTTAAATACGAACAAAAATGCTCAGCGTCCTTATCTGTTCCGCACTTCGTGAACTTTGAGGTTTATTTTACGTCGTGCTGTTTTGCTGTCATACCACCGTATCGTCTTGGGCGTTTTTATACCCTATGCACATGGCCTTCAACGGGCAGGCGCCGCAAAGCGGCTTGGTCTTGCGGCAACAGTTCTTGCATAGCGCCACGATCAGAGCGTGGTATTCGTTATAGATCCTGTGATCATGCGGCAGGGAGCGTTCAAACGCCAGCTGCAGATCGCTATAAGTCCCTGATAGGAGCCCCAGGCGCCCGAATATCCTGAAGGTGTAAGCATCGACGACGAACTTCGCTTTTCCGGAAGCGTAAAGCATCATGGAATCCGCTGTTTCCGGACCTATTCCTTTCAGCATGAGAAGTTCGGCCCGCAGTTTCTCCGTGTCTGCGTCTGAGAACCATTTCCCAAGGCCTTCCGGATGCCTTGCAAGTATATACCTGGAAAATTCTTTCAAGCGCGCGGCTTTCTGTCTGTAGTATCCGGAGGGACGTATAAGACCGCAAAGCCCGGCTAACGGCAGAGCGGCCAACGTCGAAGGGGACAGAGCCCTCGCCGAGCTAAGCCCGTCAAGCGCGGCTCGCGCGTTGGTCCAGGCCGTATTCTGGGTAAGAATAGCTCCGGCGCAAATTTCGAACATGGCCGCCCCGCTATGCGGTCCGTAGAATAAAGGCCTGTAGGCCGGTAATTCGCCGGGAGCCGGAGAAACCGGCCACCACCCCTGCGGGCCAAAAGCTTTAAAAAGTTTTTTATATACTTGTCCCGCAGTTTGGCCGCTGCGGAAAAAGTGCGGGGCCCGCACCGCTCCTTTGGAATCAGAACGAAGGCCGGTGTCGGCCCTGTTGCGCCGCCCTTCCACAATTACGCCCCCGATGGGCGCGGTGACGGCAGCAGCCGCTTTATTTCGCGCAGCAGGTCTTCCAGGTTGTACGGTTTTTTCATGAAATTTTTTGCGCCGCATAGTTTTGTCTTTTCTATACTTTCGGCGCTGTCCATTGTGGAGATGACCAGGATAGGAATATGGCGCGTGAGATTATCGCGCTTAATGCTGTTGCAGACTTCATAGCCGTTAAGCTTAGGAAGCAGCAGGTCAAGCAGTATAAGATCGGGTTTTTCGCGGCGTGCCATAGCTATTCCCGCCACTCCGTCGCCGGCCAGGAACACGGAATAGCCCTCGCTTTCGAGAACCTCTTTTAATACGGCGGAAGTGTTCTTGCTGTCTTCGATTATGAGTATCTTGTTCTTATTTGGTTGCAACATCTTTTGTCCTGTAACGACTTAGGCCGTAGGCTGAAGGCTATTAGCCCCGCACTTTTTCCTGAATGGGCCAAAGTGCGGGGTTAGGCTGTTAGTCTATTTTGCTTCTGTTGCTTACCTACAGCCTAAACCGCCTATCCCCGGTAATGCCGGGCTAGTTCCACGTAGTCTTCCTTGGATTTGACCAAAGCCGCTTTTTCCTCTTCTTTAAGCGGGCGAACGACTTTTGCCGGCACACCGAGTACCATGCTGCCGGGCGGAATGACCGAGCCCGGAGTGACGACCGCGCCGGCGCCGATCAGACAGAAATCGCCTATCCGGGAATCTATAACGATGGCTCCCATACCTATCAGACAATGATCCCCAACGCGTGAACCATGTATCACAGCGCTGTGTCCGACCGTTACGCCTTTGCCGAGTATGACCGGCTTATCGCGATTGGGGTGGAGCACAGCCAGGTCCTGGACATTTGAAGAGTCGCCTATCTCTATGGCGTCAACATCCCCCCTCACCACGGCGCCCGGCCATACCGACACCAAAGCGTCCAACCTGACCCGGCCTATAACAGAGGCGGAAGCGTGCACCCATGCGTCGGGCGCTATCTGCGGTTCGGCTCCCATAAATTTTTCTTTCATGATGTTTTCACCATACACATCTTGTTTCTTTTTTTGCGGCTACTTCCGAGTCTGGTGCTGGAACTCGGACACTTTCAGTCCCCAGTAGACGAAGATGCTGGCGAAAGACGGAACAAGATAATAGATGAACCGGAAAATGAGCGTGGCGGCCAGCGCCTGCCCGACCGATACGCCAACCTGAGAATATACGGCGGTCATGGCGGCTTCCATCGCGCCGAGTCCGCCCGGCAGCAGCGGTATTACCGTCATAAGCTGGCCCGCGGCGAAACCGATGATAAGCTTGGAGGACCCCATGTTCACGCCCACCGCGCGAAAAGCGTAATTAAGTATGAAGATGTTGCTTATCCAGTCCAGGCAGACATAGCCCAACACCAAGGGAAGCTCATATCTTCTGGAATGAATGGTATGTATCCCGTCCGAGAGCTGGGTCTCGAATTCTAAAAAAGTCTCTTCCGGGATCGCCTTTTTGGAAAAGAAGTACAGCAGGTGATTGACGGTATGGTAAATTTTGCGCGCCCAAGTCGAGCGCAGGTCGTGGTGAAAGAACAACAGGACCAGCGCGAAAGCGAAGGAAAGCACGAACAGCACACCCGCGACGCCTTCAAAGAACTTGATGCCGAACTGGTCTGTTTTAATCAACTGCAGGAACATTCCCTCCACTATGATAATGGACAGGACCAGATAGATAAAAACGCTTATGACCACCGAAGAGGTAACGCTGATCCCGTAGGGTATCTTGCGTTTGCTGAGCAGATGCGCCCTTGAGGCGAAACCGCTGACGCCGCCCGAGGAGACGAAATAGTTGACCGTAGTCGACACGAACGCAACCCCTACCGTTTCCCAGAACGGCAGCCTGTGGCCTAGGATCTTGAGCACTTCCCAAAGCGAAAGGCCCATGAAAAGATAGCTGGTGAACGAGAAAAAAAGCGCCAATAAAAGAAAGATCGGGACCGAGGTTTTCAGGGTCGCGACGAGCGGCGCCAGATTGGGGTATACAAGCGAGAAAAGTATGAATAGCGAGATCGCTATCGGCGCGTAGATAAACAGTTTTTGCTTCCAATTCTTCATTTTAATATTTCGGCCTGTCCGGCCGCCTTGACGGTTTTCAGTCCGGCTGTCCGGCCCTCGAGCCGCCCGGCCGTCCGGCTGTCCGGTAAGTATTGTAAAATATATACTATAGGCCGAACATCCGCCTTAGCCTATATTTTAAATCTTTCAGGCTGATAAGAAAAGAGAAATGTCTATTTACAACTCGGATTTTCTGGTGATAGGAACAGGTCTCTCAGGCTTGCTGACCGCCCACAAACTTTCCAGGCTCGGCACGGTCTGCCTCGTAGCCAAGCGCGGTGCCCAAGTCTCCAATACCGATCTCGCGCAGGGAGGCATCGCGGCCGTCACCGGCGGCAACGATAAGCTCGCCCTGCATATCAGCGACACCTTAAGGACCGGCGCCGGACTATCCGACCCGCGCATAGTGGAAATAGCCGTAAGCGAAGGGCCGGAAAGGGTGAAAGAACTGGTCGAACTGGGCGTGCGGTTCACGAAACAAGGCTCCGCTTTCGAACTGGGCCTGGAAGGCGGGCATTCCAGGCGGCGCATTCTCCACGCGGCCGACTCTACCGGGCACGAGATAGAATCCGCGCTGCTGAGGGTCTGCCGCAAAAATAAAAAGATACGTTTTTATGAAGAGCACGCGGCCGTAGACCTTATTCTGGACGCTCACCCGGCCAACGTCAGACCTGAGCGCAACTCCTGTCGCGGAACCTATGTGCTGGAGGAGCGCACCGGCGTCATACACAGTTTCCTGGCTTCAAGGACGATACTCGCCTCCGGCGGGGCCGGGAAGGTCTACCTCTACACCTCCAACCCCGACACAGCCACGGGCGACGGCATGGCGATGGCCTACCGCGCGGGGCTTAAACTTATCAATATGGAATTCGTGCAGTTCCACCCCACCTGTCTTTACCACCCCCAGGCCAAATCCTTTCTTATCTCTGAAGCTGTGCGCGGCGAAGGCGCCATTCTCCGGCTTGCCGGCGGCAAAGCCTTTATGGAGGCCTACGACCCCCGTAAAGAACTGGCCCCGCGCGACATCGTGGCAAGAGCAATAGACAGCGAACTAAAAAAGACCGGCGCCGAATGCGTCTATCTCGACATAACCGCCCGCCCGGCGGCGTTCGTTAAAAAGCGTTTTCCGAATATTTACAAAAAATGCCTCTCCTTCGGGATAGATATAACCAGGGACCCCATCCCCGTTGTCCCGGCTGCCCACTTCTTCTGCGGCGGGATCGAAACCGATGAATGGGGGCGGACCTCGCTCCCTGGCCTTTACGCCGTGGGCGAGGTAGCCCACACCGGTCTGCACGGGGCCAACCGGCTGGCGTCCAACTCCCTGCTGGAAGCCTGCGTTTTCGCCCATCGCGCGGCCGCTTCTATCGGCGGAAGTTTTGTAAAGAAGAGCGCTAAAAGCCCCGTCAGAGCCGAGGTCTGGAACTACGGCAACGCCCGCCCCTCCGACGAAGCGGTGATGATAACCCATAACTGGGACGAGGTCCGGACCCTTATGTGGAACTACGTGGGCATCGTGCGCAGCGACAAACGCCTGGAGCGCGCCAAAGCCAGAATAAAGATCATCGCGGACGAAATAGTAAAGTACTACTGGGATTTTCTGCTAACCCGCGATCTGCTGGAATTGCGCAATATCGCCTGCCTGGCCGACACCATCATACGCTCGGCGGCGGCGCGCAAAGAATCCCGGGGGCTTCATTTCAACGTCGACTATCCTCATACCGACGAAGCTTACGCAAAGAACACGGCGGTGGACCGTTACGGCAGTGATTAGTGGTCAGTGGACAGTGAAGATGCGGAGAGTTAATTATTATGACTGCCGCCATCATCCGTTGACCGGTATTTTAAAATAGTGCTGGCCACTGATCACTGACCACTGGTTTTTAATCACAACTGTCCGGTAAAAATTAAGGGGAATCCCCCGTTATGGTAAAATTATTTTGCTTAGAAATAAACTTTACCGACAAAGGATTCCCTATGTCTCATTATAACACAATCATGCAGCAGCTTTTAACACTTATCCCCCGACATCACTTCGATAGGCAGGTCGCGGCCCTTGACGCCGACCGGTATGTCAAGACCTTCACCACATGGAATCAGTTCACGACACTGCTATATGCACAGGCCGGCAGCAAGCAAAGCCTGCGGGATATTCAGAACGGAATAGCGGCCCAAGGGTCCAAGCTCTATCACATCGGCCTGCCGGATGGCGTAAAGCGGTCCACGTTATCCGACGCCAACAAAAACCGGCCCTGCGCCGTCTTTGAAAAGATGTTTTATGCCTTGCTTGAGCGCTGCAAGGATATAACTCCCAAACACAAGTTCAGGTTTAAGAACCCGCTTTATATTTTTGACGCCACCACAATAGACCTCTGCCTTTCGGTCTTTCCTTGGGCCAAGTTCCGGGCGGCCAAAGGCGCGATAAAACTGCATTGTCAGTTGGATCACGCGGGCAATATACCTGTTTTCGTTGCGGCAACTGACGGCAAAGGCAATGATGTGCGGGCTGCAAAATCTTTTTTTACCGTGGTTCCGGACAGCATATACTGCTTCGATAAAGGCTATACGGATTTCTCCTGGTTCCGTCGTATAGATATCAATAAGGCGTTCTTTGTTACACGAGCCAAAGAGAACCTCAAATATACCGTTGTCGGACAGCAGGAGGTCCCAGTGGGCGGCGGTGTACTTTCCGATGAATATATTACGCTTTCCGGCTTTTATTCCGCGCTGGATTATCCCGGGAAACTGAGACTTGTCCGGTATTATGACCCGGAAACAGATGTTATACTCGAATTCCTGACCAATAATTTCGCCTTAGCCGCATCAACCATAGCACACATCTATAAGGCCCGGTGGCAAATAGAGGTCTTTTTCAAGTGGCTTAAGCAAAACTTGAAGATAAAGAGTTTTCTGGGAACTTCACCGAACGCCGTCATGGCGCAGGTGTGGACGGCAATGTGCTACTACTTGCTGCTGACTTACATAAAATACCAGACGAAATACCGGCATTCTATCTTCTACCTGCACAGGATAGTGCGGGAGATGTTGATGGAGAGGACTTCGCTGATAGATTTGCTGAATTTAAACGAGGCAAGGTTGGACAGACTTAAATGTCAAGAGCAACAACTGCTCTTTCAACTTTAACCGGACAGCTGTGGTTTTTAATATGGATAAAATTATAATAACCGGCGCTAAGGCGCACAATCTGAAGAATATCACCATCGAGCTGCCTAAGAACAAGCTGGTGGTGCTGACCGGACTTTCCGGTTCCGGAAAATCCAGCCTCGCCTTCGACACCATCTACGCTGAGGGCCAGCGCCGCTACGTAGAAAGCCTGTCCGCCTACGCGCGCCAGTTCCTGGAACAGATGGAGAAACCCGACGTGGAATCCATCGAAGGACTCTCCCCCGCCATCGCCATTCAGCAGCACACCCCCTCCAAGAACCCGCGCTCCACCGTGGGCACCGTCACCGAGATCTATGACTACCTGCGCCTCCTCTACGCTAAGATAGGCTCGCCCTTCTGTCCGCAGTGCGGCCGCCCGATAAAAGCCTGGTCGCCCCAGGGCATAGTCTCGGAGATCTCCTCCAAATATTCCGGCAAAAAGATAAAAGTGCTCGCGCCGCTGATCAGCGGCCGCAAAGGCACCTATGAAGAACTGTTCGCCAAGCTTAAAAGAAGCGGCTTCGTAAAAGCCCGCGTCGACGGAAAGCTTTTCGACCTGGACTCCGTGCCCGGGCTGGACCGCTACGTCAAGCATACGATAGAGCTTTTCGTGGATGAGCTGACAGCCGGCGCCGGAGAAAAAGAGCGCCTCACCGAAGCCGTGGAACTCGCGCTGGCCCAGAGCCGCGGCCTGGTAGCGGTCGAGGCCGGGGCTAAAGAACCCGCGCTCTACAGCGAAAAGAACGCCTGCCCCTCCTGCGGGATCAGCTTTCCGGAGCTGGAGCCGCGGCTATTCTCGTTCAACTCGCCCTTCGGAGCGTGCCCGGAATGCGGCGGCCTCGGCGTTAAGATAGAGATCGACGAAGACCTGGTCGTCCCCGACCCCTCCAAGTCCGTCAACGGCGGCGCCATAGAGGCCTGGTCCAATCCCGTAACTACGCGGACACACCGCTGGAAGAACTCCTGGTCGGGCTATTACATGGAAATGATAATGGACGCCGCCAGGAAGAATTCCATCTCTCTCGACAAGCCCTGGAAAGACCTGACACGGCAGGAACGCGACATCATACTGTACGGCGATCCCGCCGGGGAATTCGAGGGCGTCATCACCAACCTTAAGCGCCGCCACGCCGACACCGAATCGGATTTCGTAAAGGAAGAGATCTACCGCAAATTCATGCACGAAGTCACCTGCGGGGTCTGTAAAGGCCTACGCCTGAAGCCCGAGGGCCTTAACGTGCGCGTGGGCGGCAGAAATATCGTTCAGGCGTCGAGCCTCCCCATTTCCGAGATCAAAGAGTTCATGTCCGGGCTTTCGCTAAGTGAAAAGGACCGCGCTATCGCACGGCTGATCCTGAAAGAGATAAATTCACGTCTCAGCTTCCTCACCAACGTAGGCCTGGGCTACATCTCGCTGGAGCGCCGCTCGGAAACCCTGTCAGGCGGCGAAGCCCAGCGCATCCAGCTCGCCACCCAGATAGGCAGCGGCCTGACCGGCGTCCTCTACGTGTTGGACGAGCCGACCATAGGCCTCCACCAGCGCGATAATTCCAAATTGATCACGACGCTTAAATCGCTGCGGGACCTGGGCAACACGCTGATAGTGGTCGAGCATGACGAAGCGGTGATACGCAACGCGGACCATATCGTGGACCTTGGGCCCGGCGCCGGACTTGACGGCGGCTATGTCACGGCTCAGGGAGACCTCCAGGCGATCATTAAGAACAAAAAGTCCATCACCGGGGCGTTTCTGCGCGGAGACAAAAAAGTGTCGCTCGACCATCCGCTGCGCAAGCCGTCGAAGGGCTGGCTCGAATTCAGGAAAGCCGAACAGTTCAACCTTAAGGGAATAGACGTAAAGATACCGCTGGGCCTTTTTGTCACGCTCTGCGGCGTGTCCGGATCTGGCAAATCCACCCTGCTTTACGAGATAATCTATAAAGCGCTGGCTAAAAAGCTCTATAACTCGAAAGAGCTCCCGGGGCGCTTCAAGGATATGAAGGGCGAGGAAAATATAGATAAGGTCATAATAGTCGACCAATCGCCTATCGGCCGCACCCCCCGCTCAAATCCCGCCACCTACACAGGCGTGTTCAACCATATCCGCGATATCTTCTCACGCCTGCCGGAAGCCAAACGCCGCGGGTACGAGCCCGGGCGCTTCTCCTTCAACGTTAAGGGCGGACGCTGCGAAACCTGCCAGGGCGACGGGACCATAAAAATTCAGATGCAATTCCTTCCCGACGTCTACGTCAAATGCGAGGAATGCCACGGCCGCCGCTTCAACGAAGACACGCTGGAAGTTAAATTCAAAGGCAAAAGCGTGGCGGAAGTGCTGGACATGTCGGCCGACGAGGCCTCGGTCCATTTCTCCGAGATCCCGCAGATAGCGAAAGTGCTGTACACCATGCGCGAGGTGGGACTGGGCTACATCAAGCTGGGACAGAGCGCCACCACGCTTTCGGGCGGCGAGGCGCAGCGCATGAAGCTCGCCGAACAACTCGCGAAGCGTTCTACCGGCCGCACACTTTTCATACTGGATGAACCGACGACAGGCCTGCACTTCGCGGACGTGGAAAAGCTTCTCAAAGTCCTGCACCGCCTGGCCGACCAGGGCAACACCATCCTGGTCATAGAGCACAACCTGGACGTGATAGCCTCCTCCGACTGGATAATCGAACTTGGCCCCGACGGCGGTTCGGCCGGCGGAGAGCTCATATACGCCGGTGATACTCCGGGTATAGTCAAAATAGCAGGTTCCCATACCGGCTATTACCTGAAAGAGCACCTGGAAGCAAGACATCAGGATTAAGGTGTAAGGATTAAGTATTAAGTTTCAGCAATAATAGATTTTAATCTTAACCTGAAAACCAATTGAAGCCGCAATTCGTCGGGTTGAGCAGGGGAGGGTTTATTCCGTCTTCCCGGCGGAAGCCGGAATCCAGGCCCCGGCGGAATCTGGACACCGGCTTCCGCCGGTGTGACGAACCAACTGAAGTTTTCCGTTTAATTCTTACTACTTAATCCTTAATCCTTACTTATGCTGACGGAGCTGCGGGCGGGCGTTGCCGGAGCCGAAATTGGTGATGGTAAAAGACGAGAACGTCGCCTGTTTAAAGTTGAAGCTGGCCGAAGGATATTCTGTCGTGAACCCCTGTGTCTCTTTGCTGCCGTAAGTCCGCAGCCATTCCCGCCAGGGAGACTCCATTCCGGCCGCCCCGTTCAGCCTGTAGAATTTCCAGAGCGCGGAATCCAGCGGTTCGCCTTTGCGCAGCAGCGAGCAGAAATTCTTGAACTGCAGCCGCATGCGCGGCCTGAAAAGATACGAAACCGCGCCGAAAGACTCCAGGTACCAGTAGCCTATCTGCTCGTCGGAATCGATCTGATCTATCTTCATCTTGAAAAAGTCCCCCAGAGGAAGGATCTTCTCCTTCGGGAAGTATTTTAGGGCCTGGGTCCAGGGCCCCTCCTGGGAGTAGGACATATCCTCCATCAGGACGGCCAGACCCTCGTTCAGCCACTGCGGCGGATACTTCAGGTACTCGCCGTAAAAACTCTCGAAGTAAAGATGCGACAGCTCGTGCGCGGTGACGGCGCGCAGCTTCACCATGTCGCCCGAATCGAAGACTACCACCGTTTTTTTTGAGAAATACGCCAGACCTTTGGACCATTTAGGCGGATCGAATTCTCCGCTAAGGTAGGAATTCTGGTCCTTGTAGATATAGATCTTGGTCTTCTCCTTGACCATCCAGGGAGCGAACATGGAAACGCTGAGACGCATCTTCCCATAAAGGCGTTCAAGTTCAAGTTCTATGGAATTTGGGGACCAGTTGGATTCGTAGTATATTTCGAAATGCGGGGAGCTTTTAAGGTGCCAGACGGTTGGAAGATGAGAGGGCCTCGGCTCCGCGGCCGCCAGGTTCAGGGCTGAACAGATGATCATTAAGAACTTGGCGGACATAGATCGGGTGCGGATGCGAACGGCCTGACAAAACGTTTTACCCCCGCCAAGGACGACGCGCGTCGATCGGCGCGGCCGGACTACCGGCATAACGGTTACGGAACCGCCGGGTCAATAATCATCGGTCACCGTTGTTACGAATTTACCTGTGCCTGCCGACTGGAATGAAACCGGCTTATTTTCAACTCCCATGGTGGTGCTCGCGTTGGCGGGAGTGGTCCAGGTCATAGTTTTAAGCGAGGCATAACCCTGCGCATCCGTGACATTTACGGCGCTCTGTTTCACGCGGTTGACTATTATATACCGTGCCATGATCCACTTAAGGATCATAACCGATATCATAGAAAGGATAACGGACATGACCAGTGTTTGAAGAAGTATCGCGCCTTTTTTCCAATATGCACGGGATCTCATAAAATAGCTCTGAGTCCGAAAGAGGACACCTGCTCCTATACTTATAGTTTAGCAGACAAAACCCGCCTTTTCAAGGCGAGAGATCAGACTGGAATATTTTACGGAGACACGGGCGGGAAAGATCTAAAAGCCGGACCCCGGCAGACCGGCGCGATTCACTCGAACGGTCGTAGAAAGCGTGGTGTCAATAAGTTTGCCGGTATTACGAAAATCCCGGCCGACGGTGCCATTAGTGGCCGGATCCCAGCGAACTCTCAGATTTATGCCGACAAGAGCGCTGCTGCCCGCGACCTGCCTGGAAAACAGAGGCAGGGCCGGAAGCGTAGTAATATCCACAAATGAAGTCAGCAGCGTTACATTTCCGCCGCCGCCGGGGCCGCAGTACGCGGGATAGTTGGCTAGCGGATTCCAGGCGGCGCCGCCAGGACAGCCGCCGCCGCCGGAAATAGTGCCGGTATGATAATACAAACAACTTCCTGACTGACAGTCGTTACTAACTATTGTCGAGCGGCAGAAATAATGCCAACTGACTGGTTCCGACGCGTTTATAGGGTAGCAGCCGCTCAGTTGGTCGACATTATCTGCAAAAGCAAGAGTTGTCCCTGTGGCGTTCAGGGCAGGAGAGTCTATCCTGTTGGCCTCCTGCAGTCTGGATGTGATGGTCTTCATCGCCATAGAACCTTCGGACTTGAACTTATCAGCCCGGTAGCTCTGAAACATGTGTTTATTGGCGGTGGAATAAAGCGTGGATAAAGAAGCGACCATGAAACCGAAGATGAGCGTGGCAATAATGAGTTCTGCCAGCGTAAACCCCGCACTTTGTCTATTGAACAAAGCGCCAAAATGCGGAGTAAACCCCGCTTTTTTCTTATTTAGCTGGCCGTTATAGCGCTGAACGGTTGGCGTTCCTAATTTAAATTGCATAGATCAATCCGCATATTTGATATTAAAAGTCACGGTCTTACAGGATAGCTCGGTGGCGCTGCCCAGGCTGCCCCCGACGCAGGCGGCGCTGTGGTCATCCGCAACGTCATACGTAAAAAAGCAGGTTGCCGCGCATGAGGTACCGTCGACATTCGTCAAAAGCTCGGTCGGCATAAGAGAGGTGATATCATGATGTCCCGCGCTCAGAGCCAGGGTGCCCGACGCATCGGCGGGCCAAATCCCCGGGCCTTTGGAGGAAGTCGGGGAATAGGCGGGATCGCCTGGCTGCGCACTGACAAAGGTTTGAAGTGTCTGCTGCGCTTGCTTTAACATCATCGCTGAAATTTCTTTTTTGTCCGCTTTTTTAGGAGATACGGAGCTTGAAAGGACCACGGAGAATACGGCAAGGGTGGTCATGGCCGCTATCAGGGTTGCGATAACGACCTCGATCAAGGTCTGGCCTGGTCTTATAGAACGAAAGCTATTGAACATAAATATAGTCCGACATTCACTAATTATTAAAAATTAGGGCATGGCGGAGGCGCGGTAGTGCCCGTCGTCGCCGGGTACTGTACGCATCTGCCGTAAGTGGTGAAATCATATCCCCAGCCGCTATAAGGAGCGTTGTTCGTCCCTGGCGAGACCCCGGTCCGGCGCCGGACGCTGGCGGCGACGCTCTCAGCGGCGGGATTAACGGTGCTAAGAGAATAAATATAGGCGCCGGAATTCCAATCCTGCTTCGCGACGTAATTGCAGGCCACCAATTTGCAGACCCCGGCCGGCACATTGGCGCAGGTATAGGTATTGCATGTGTTCGTGAGTGTGCCGCTCATTCCCGTCCCGCCGTTATCAACCAGGTACATCCTGTAGGAACTGCTGAGCAAATGCCCGATCGCGACCGCGTCGCTGGCCTTCGAAAATTCAACCGTTTTCAAGTAATAAGGAACCGCCAGTGACGCCATGATCCCTATAATAACGGTAACGACCACGAGTTCGATAAGGGTAAACCCGGCACTTTTTCTATTATTCTGCATAATTCCCCCCGGCTAATCAGGTTATTCCGGCTTTCGCAGGAAAGACGGAATGTCACTTCGCGCCGATCTGAGACAACTGAAAGATAGGCATAAATATGGACGTGACTATAACGCCGATGACGCCGCCTATCCCGACGACCAGGATCGGGTCTATCATCGATGAGAACCGCCTGATCCACTGCTCTATCTGTTCCTGATAGTATTTGGAAAGCACCACGATGATGTCCGGCAGCTTACCGGATTCTTCGCCCATCCACATCATCTCAGTTACAAGACCGGGGAAAATACCGGTCTTTTTAAAGGATTCGGAAATGGAACGCCCGCTCGCGATATCGTTCTTGGCCTTTTTAAGCGCGTTCTGATAAATGAGGTTTTTCTTGAAAGCGCCCTCAAGCACCGAAACAGCGTTAAGGATGCTGACTCCCGAGCGGATAAGAGTGGACATGGTGGTAAGCAGCCGCTCGGTCTGGATATTCTTTATCAGCTGCCCGAAAACCGGTATACGGAATTGAATGTGGTTCCAGGTCAGCCGGCCGGGAGGCGTGGCGACATAGGCGCGTATAGCGACGAACCCGCCTATCCCGGTCACGAGCAGGAAAACGAAATAATGGGCCATGATGTTGGAGAGATTGACTATCATGCGGGTCAGGAAAGGCAGTTGGAGATTAAAGTCCCGGAAAATGTCTGCAAAAACCGGCACGATGTAGAGGATGAAGTAGGTAAGCACGCCGATGGAAGAGACCGCCAGCACGGCCGGGTAGGCCAGCGCGGTGATGATCTTGGATTTAATATTCTCCTGCGACTCGCTGTAAGCGGTTATCTGCCGCAGCACGGCGGGCAGCTGTCCGGAGACTTCCCCCGCCTGCACCAGAGAGATCCAGATCTCGTCGAAAACCTTTGGATGTTTTTCGAGGGCCTTATGGAACGTGCCGCCCGCGGAAACTTCTTTGGTGATCTGGGCCAGCACCATAGACAGGTTCTTATTCTCGGAATGCTCGCCGAGAAGCGAGAGAGCGCGCACCAGGGGGATGCCGCCTCCCAGAAGGGTGGACATCTGCTCGCCGAAAAAGACGAGGTCGCGGCCGGAGACCTTGCCTTTATTGAACTTCTTCATGCTGAGGATGCTTTTGGCCTTAATATCCTCGGATTGGATGGAAAGGATGAACAGACCTTTGGACTGTAAGGATTGTATCGCCTGATCTTCGTCGTCGGCGTTCACCTGGCCGGTGGTTACCGTACCCTGCGCGTCCTGAACGGTGTAGATAAATCTTCCCATATTAATGTTCCCTGAGAAAAATTTCCCGCTGCAATATTACGATCGGACAATGATAACCGGCGCTGATAGACGTTTAATTCCGCGGCTTTATCTTTCGGTTACCGTAACGGAAAGCATTTCGTCCACGGAGGTGATGCCGGCGATGACCTTGCGCCAGCCGCTGGCGCGCAGTCCCCAGGCTCCGCTCTTTTTGGCGGCTTCGGCCAGCTTGTGAATGTCGGCGTCCTTGAAAATGATGCGCTTCATTTCCTCGTTATTAAAATAAACTTCATAAATGGCTTTCCGGCCCTTGTAGCCCATGTTCGAGCATTTGGGACAGCCTTTGGGCTTGTAGAACATCAGCTTGGCTGGATCCGGCATGGGGTCCAGCAGGGATTCGGCCACCATCTGGTCGAGCTCCTCGGCCGGCGGCCTGTAAGGCTGCTTGCAGTTCGGGCAGAGCTGGCGCACAAGGCGCTGGGCGGCCAGACAAAGCAGCGTGCTGGCCAGAAGGTAGTTCTCTATCCCCATATCGATAAGCCGGGGGACGGCTTCGAGCGCGCTGTTGGTATGCAGCGTGGAAAGCACAAGGTGGCCCGTCATGGCGGCTTTAAGGCACGCCTCGGCCGTTTCATCGTCGCGAACCTCGCCGACCAGAATGACATCGGGGTCCTGGCGCAGGAAGGAGCGCAGACCGGTTGAAAAAGTAAGGCCTATCTGGGGCTTGATCTGCACCTGGCTTATGCCCTCCATTTTGATTTCGACGGGATCCTCCAGGGTCATGATATTGAGCTCTGAAGATTTTATGGTGTTGAGTACCGCGTTCAAAGTGGTGGTCTTACCGGAACCTGTGGGCCCGGTTAGGAAGATAAGGCCGTGCGGCGCCGACGCGGCTTTAAGGAAGTCGGCGCTCTGCCGGGGTTCAAAGCCGAGCTTTTCTATATTCAGTTCTACGGCGCCCTTATCGAGCAGACGCTGCACCATCTTCTCTCCGAAAACGGTGGGGCAGACGGAAACGCGGATCTCGATGATGCGGTTCTGATATTTTATGGAATAACTGCCGTCCTGCGGCAGACGGCGCTCGGAAACATCCAGTTTAGAAAGGATCTTAACGCGGGAGATAAGAGCGTCCACCAGGTCGCTCGGAGGAGCGCTGCGCTCGTAAAGCACGCCGTCTATCCGGAAGCGCAGGGATACTTTTTCGTCGAATTTTTCCAGGTGGATATCGCTGGCCCGCTCGGAGATGGACTGCTTCAGGATGGCGTTGATGAGTTTTATCGACTGGGCGCCCTTGGACTCGCCTATAATGACGTGATCGAGATCAAGCTTTCCATCGGCCGTGATGAGGTCGCTTTCGGAAGTTTCCCCTTTGCTCTGCCCCGCCGCGTCCATAACCTTGTCGATAAGGTCGGCGGCGCCCTGGTAAAAAGAGTCTATCACCTTGAGGATCTGCGCCTTGGTGGCTATAAAAGGCTGCACGTCCATGCCGGTGACGAGCTTTATGTTGTCGATAAGCAGGATATTGCCAGGGTCGGTCATCGCGGCGGCCAGGACGTTGTTCTCGATAAAAAGCGGGATCACCAGATGCTCGCGCGCGAATTTTTCGGGTATCAGCTTTTCCAGGCCCTGGCCCTTTTCAGGGTTAAGGATCTGGTTTTCCCTTGAGGCGTACGGTACGCCCAGCTGTTTGGACAAAGCCATAGCGACCTTCTCCTCGTTGGAGAAGTGCAGTTTTATGATGGCTTCGCCGATGAGACACGGGTTCTGCTGCTGGAATTTAAGGGCTTTGAGCAGCTGGTCCTCTGTGATCCAGCCCGCGTCCATCATTATTTCGCCGAGTCTTTTTCGAGCCATAGGTTAAAACCAGGTATAGGTAGAGGTATAGGTAAAGTGATAAATCTTGTTCTCTCACTCTACCTCTACCTTGGGCCCCCTCTACCTGCTGTTATTAGTCTACCAAAATAGTGGGCGTCACGAAAATCACCAGGTCCGTATTGGTGCGCCTTGAACTGACGCTGGTGAACAGCCAGCCGATGATCGGTATATAGCCCAGCAGGGGCACTTTCTTCACGCTCTTGGTCTCGATGGAGGAAAGCATGCCGCCGATAACGACGGTCTGTCCGTTCTTAACCCTGACCATGGTGGACGCACCGCGGCTGACGGGATCGTATATCGTTGTACCGCTGGCCGTGACCGCTGAAGCCACCAGGTCAGAATAAGAGGGCATGACCACCAGAGTTATGAAGCCTTCCTTGTTTACCTGCGGCGTGACCTTGAGCGTCAACCCTATTCTGCGCCTCTCCGCCGATGTGCTCGACGAACCCGCGGAACCGCCCGAGGACGAGACCTGCGAGGACAGGCCCACCGCCGCGTCCCTTGAGACCGTGACCACGGCGGTCTTGTTGTTCATGGCTACGATCTTGGGTTTACCCAGGTAGCGGGCTTCTCCGCGCGAGATAAGAGCCCGGAAGGTGGCCTGCAGCTGAGCTAGACTGAACACGCCGTAGAACACGCCGTTAGGGCTGACCTTACCGGTACTATAAATGGGGTCTATGCCGCCGCTGCCGCTTCCGCTGGCGCTGCTCGTCAACGAAGTCGCCGACGGAAAGAAATTCTTCCACGAATCGCCGGAAAAGAATCCGGGCCTCAGACCGTAGTCTGTCAGGCGGGCGGGGCCGGCAAAAAAGGCCATTTCTCCCCGCGAGCCGCCCCATTCTATACCGAGCTCGTTAAGCCGGTCGGTGTTGATCTCCACTATCTGCGCTTCGATGAGTATCTGCGGAGCTTTTTTATCAAGTTCCGATATGATCTGTTCGACCTGCGGAAACACTTCCGGGACGTCGGTGATGATAAGAGTATTGGTCCTGGGGTCGGTGGCCATCTTGCCGTATTTTTTAGAAAGTACGCTCCTGATAATGCTCATAATAGCGATACCTTTGTCATCTTCTTTGGCGGAGCCCGCCGGCGGGGTGATCGCGCCCGATTCTTCGCGGTTCCCGCTGGAAGACACATCCTGGGAGGTGACCGAAGCGATCTCCTCATCGGCGGAGCCCAGAGGGATAAGAGGAATATAGTTGAGGGTATAGATCTTGGTTATTAGGTTAGGCATATCGGCCGAGCGCTTCTGCACCACATAAGTCTGGCTCTTGCCTATACGCTGATAGGTCAGGCCTTTTACCCTTAGAAGCAATTCCAGCGCTTCGCGCACGGTCGTCTTCCTCAAAAAAACGGTGATGGTCTTGGTTTCAAGGCCTTCAGTGATGATGAAATTGACCTTTGACTGCGCTGATACGACGTCCAGGAAGGTCGAAAGAGGGGCTCCCTTAAGCCTGATGGGGCCTATCTTCCGGTCCAGCGGCGAAGCGGCCTCGGCCTCCTCGTACATCGGGGCTTCCTTAGGCGCCGCTCCGACCAGTACGGACTCTATCGGCGAGCCCGGTGTAGCGGCTTGCGGTATCGTCTGGGGCGGAGTCGTATCTTTGGCGGCGGACTGGTCGAGTATAGGTCCGCCCTCGTCGGAAGAAGGGCCCTGGAGGTCCTGCGTGAAGTTCTTATCGGCTTCCGGGGTCTGGGCGTCCTGCGCGAAGACCATTGCGGCCGGCACCGCGAACTGTTCGGTCAGCAGGCACACAGCGAGCAAAATCCTTAGCTTTTTCATAAAACCTCCGTTGCCAGATAATATAATCCGAGTAAGTCGGAAACGAGGTCCGGAACACCGGGCCGCGTTTACTGCAAGATCTTCTTGAACTTCCGTCCCTTATTGTCGCCTATAAGATAATTGGAGCCGATCTTAACGATCTTTATACCCAGCACGGTATCGCCGACCGAATACATCTCGCCGTTGATTATCACGCTGTTACCGACTATCCCCTGCAGTTTTATCCGCCCTTCTCCGTTGTCATACAGCTTTTTTTTCAAGGCCAGCTGCCGCATGCGCTCGCTCTCTATCCGCTGGAGCTCTTCATCCTTTATCTTTTTATAATCCAGCGGGGTCATGGTCGGATCACGGTCCGTGCTCGGGTTGAAATAGGAGCCATGGACCGTCTGGGTCGAGGCGGGCGCGGAAGACGCTTTCTCCGCCTGCGCCGCCGCGGTAGACTGCGTTACGCGCTGGGCGGCCGGGCCGGGAATTGGCGTCGCGGCCGGCGCGGGCGCCGCATGGGCCGCGGCGGGAAGGACGGCCGGCGCATCCTGAAAAATAGGTCCTTCGTCCTTGGCAGAGGGCTGTGCGGCGGGCTGAACCGATATTCTGTCCTGCGCGCCGGCAAAAATAGTAGCGGTGGAAACGCTCTGGGCTGGGACCTGGCTGGCGGACTCGTTCTTTTTATTGCTCACCCACCAGTTATAAAAAAGAAAAGAAGGCACGGCAAGCACGGCCGCCAGCAGGAACCAACCGATGACGCCCGTTGAACCTTTCATATCATCTCCCCCCCCCGTTCCCGCCGAACTTGGGGAAGATAGTGGAGAGTTTCATGTTCACCTTTAGAACGCCCGCGCGCGTGTTATCTTTTTTCAAATTGATCTCGGCCACTTTCAACAATATCGGTGAGCTCTCTATATCGGCCACCCACTTTCCGAATTTGGCGTAGGTGGTGGTAACGGATACGCTTCTGGACACCAGCAGAAAATTCCCCACCTCGTTCTCGTTCTGCGGGGAGATAGAATCGAACGATATCCCCTGGTTCTTGGCCGTGGAAGTCATCACGTAATTGAGCAGTTCATCCTTATCCTTCGGGAGCGGCAGCTTGCGCTGATACGCCGCCAGTTTGGTGCGCGCATCCTCATAATCGGCGTAATTGGCCGCGATAAGCTGTTTTTTATCCAGCGCGTCCTTCTCGGTCGCCACCTTCGAGGACAGCGGGCTGTATACGGCGGCGTAAAGGATCAGCACCGACGGAAAGGCGAAAAGCAGCGGCTTCTTAAAAGGCTCTATGCCTTTTTCGGTATAGATCATGAGGATGTTGTCCAGCATGTCCTTTAAGAAGACCGTAACTTTGTTAAGCAGCGCCATGATAGCCGGCATCAGACTTTCCTCCTTACCGTGCCCATAATGGTAAAGCCGCTGGATTTAGGTCCGGGGTCATCATCCGACCCATAAGCCGCGGGGCCGCCGCCGGCGACCTCGCCCTCCGTGGTGAATTCCATGCTGCCGTTCGGGGGGCCGAAGATCTTGAACTCCGGGGAATTTTTAAGGTCCTTATGAAATTTTTCAACGGCGTGCTGCTTGGTGTCTCCGGCAAGGTTGGTTTCCCCGCCGAGCCGCAGTTCTTTCGAAGAGGTCTGCAGCTCCGAAGCCGCGAAAGGATTGGAATACTGTATTTCCTGAAGCCAGAGCTCGGACGGGATCTTTTCGGCGATGGCGTTCAGTTTGGGAGCCAGGTAATCGGTGTCGGTCACCAGTACCGAGAGCATCCGGACGTTGGTCTGGAGCTTTTCGATCTTGGCCTTTATGGCGTCGCTGTCGTTGCCCTCGAGCTCGGGGACATCCCCCACCTTTTCTGTGAGGTAGGAAAGTTTAGACCCGATCATCATGATCCGCACCTGGCAGATAAGGGACATGAACAGCAGCAGTCCGCCGAGCATGAAAGCGATGTTCCACACGTAGCCCTGCACCTGTTTTTCGAGCATGGCCGCGGTGCTGATGCCGGAAATGTCGAGCGAAAGCTTTTCATGAACGCGGCCGCGCATGGAAGCGCCCATCGAAAAGAAAGCCGCCGCGTCGTTCTCCTTTAGACCTGCGGCCTTCGCCGGGTCCCAGATCTCCACCGGCATCGGAGATTCCTGTTCGGCCACCGCTTTCCACGCGTCGGCGCCGTCGCCGCTCAGCATCAGGCGCTTATATTCGTGCCCGCCGATGTACCGCTCGACGAACTGGACCGCGCCCTTAACGTCCAGGCGTTTGCGCTCCGACAGAGTGCTTGCCGCTTCATAATCGGCTTCCCTGTAAAGGACGGGGCAGCCGGAGCTGGAGAACAGCATAATGCTGGCGCCGCCGGGAAAATGAATATAACCTTTTGAATCGTGCTCTTTGGGGTCCAAGTGGGCGTAAAAACGTTCCACGGAACAGGGAGTGATCTCGATAGCCGCCAGTTCCAAGTTTACGGATTTGAGGATGTTTATAATAAATTCCACGCTCTTGCGCTGCGTCAGACCGAAAAGAACGCCGAGCTTTTTGCCGTCTTCCTGATGGTAGGCGACGAAGTCATACACCACCTCGTCGAATGAAACGGGAATGTACTTTTTTGATTCGATCGGGATGGATTTGCTCCAGAAGCGTTTCTCTACGGACGGCATAACGAAATACCGCAGGATCGCGAATTGCGGCGAGAGCGTTATGACCGCGCTGGAACTCCCCCAGCCCACTTTCTTGATGGCGTGTTTGAACGTGTTGACCCAGGACGCCGATTCTTCAAAAAAATCGTTATTAAGGGATAAAGGGCGCAGAAGCCCTTCCTTCGCCTGGAAAGACGTCGGGATCTTTATCAGATGCTCGGCTTCTATCTTCCCTTCTTTTCCCAGCCTGGTCTGGGCGATGCTGATCTCTTTAGGGGAGATATAGATGCCGATAGAATTTTTAGCCGCCGGAGCGTTAGCCATAGAAGTCGCCGCTATTTAACAACTTTATAATATAACTTATATTTAAATGGGCCGCAATCACCCTCGCAGATCCTATTCTTTACCCATCATTTTAATTTCCACTATGCTCTTGGGAGCATCCGAGATCTGAGTGGAAATATCCATCCGGTCTTTTTCTATTTTATATTTGCTGGCGAGGCGCGTTGAAACGTAATTGACCCGGTTCTGCGCCATGGTATCGGAGTTGGCCTCCCCCGAATAAGCGTAGCCGATAAGCTTGATCTTAGCCATGGGATAATACCCCATCGTTTCCGCCACCTGCGCGAGTTTTTTTTCACTGTTGGGAGTAACGATAGCGGTCTCCTCACGGAAATATATCTTATAACTGACCTGTCCGCTGAACTCCGTCTGGGAATCCTGGGAGCCTCCTTCCTGAGCGCCCGCGTCGTCTTTCACGGCGGCCTCTTCGGTCCCGGCCGCGTCTTCTTTGGTCTCCTGTGCCTTTACGGTCTTCTTTTTAGGGAGCGGCGCCAGCTTCTTCTTGCCTTTGATGCCCTTTTTAGCGGTCTTAAGCCCCGCCGCCCCGGCCTTGAGCGCCGCCTTTCCTTTCTTTAAAGGAAGCTTTCCTTTTACGGCTTTGGCTTTGCCGGCGGGCTGGGCCGGCTTGAGCGCCGTCGCTTTAACCGCCGGTTTTTTGGCCTGAAGGGCCTTTTCCTCTGCGGGGCTGGGCTTTATGACCAGCAGACGGCGCAGGTTGGTCTCGCGGCCCTCTGTATCCGTCGCCGTGATCGAGAACATGTATTTCCCGGAAGGATAGGGCGCGCCGAAGAAATTCTTGCGGCCGTTCCAGAAACTCTGATTATACTGCGGGCCGTAGCCGTCGACCTTCTGCAGGGAGAGGATCGTGTTGTCCGGCTGCACGGAAAAGATCTCGAACTTCCAGGTGGGCTTCCCGGCGGCGGATTCGAACGCGGAAAATTCGACGAGGGCTCCCTCGTTCTTCTGGACGGAGATGGCCGTAGGATAAACGCCCAGAGAAACCTTGGGACCCTTGGATTGCACATCGTCGTTCACCTTGAGCAGCGGGGGCTTGTCATAATTGAACAAGATTATCATTCCGCTTATATTGGTCAGTTCCTTGGGGAACTTTATTTCCCCTCCCGTCAGATTAACGTCGAGGCGGGACGGGGAGATGCCCCGGGAGACCAGGTAGGAATTGAGCGCTATGGCCTGTCTGATGCTCTTGATCTTCACGTCCCCCTCCACGGTGCCTTCGGGCAGGATCAGGACGTTGGCCTTGCCGAGCGTGAAAATAAGGCCGGCCAGGTTCGAAAGCGCGGCGGACGCGTTAGCCTTAAAGACCGTTTCGTTGGCGAAAAAGTACTGGGTGTTTATGGTGACGGCCCGGGGCAGAGGATCGCCCATGTAGATCTTCAGGGCGTTGGATTTTCCCATATCCAGCAGCACCTGTCTGCGCATTTCAGCGATTTTTTCGCTTATTTTATCGACGATGCGGTCTTTCTGCGCCTGAGGCTCGTCCTGCTCGGCGGCTTCCTCCTCAGAAGGCGTCTGATCTATCATGGCGGACTGCTTGCTGGAGACGGGAGCCTGGTCGGTCGCCACTTCCTTCATTATCCCGCCTTCGGGGCCCTGGTCTTTTACGGTCTGCACGCCGGTGTTCATGCGCAGGGTGATCTTGGAGATATAATCGTTCGCGAGTGATTTTTCGGAAGGCGAGCCTTTTGCCAGTATATCCATAAAGCGGTCCATCGCTTCGTTGTCCTGCCCTTCATGGTACAGCCTTATGGCCTGTTCCATGGAACGGGTCAGTTCGCTTCCGCCGGAACGGGTCTGGCCGCTGAGCGGCGGCAGATTTCCGCCGCAGAACAGGAGCGCTGCGCAGACGGCGGCGGCGATCCTAAAATTGAAAGTCGAATTCATTTTCATCTCATAGCTCCCACGAATCAAATCGGCTGATACGGCGTAATAGTCCGGCCGGCTAAGACCTATCCACCTGGATAGTTATATTTAACAAGTTTATATTTACCTAAATATTACGGGATTGTTACGCAAATATTGCCCCGGCGCCGGAACGGAGGGCGGACCTGGGACATCAGCGCGGAAGACTTTTAAGATGCCCTGCCACGGCCGCATTGCCGGGCTCCGCCTGAAGCAGCTTTTCCCATTCGCCCCTGGCGGATTTAAAATCACCCTCTTTCTCGTAAGTTACGGCCAGACCGTAGCGTGTCGTGTCGTCTTCTGGATGAACGCTGAGCACGCGCAGAAGATCGCTCTGCGCGTCTTTAAGATCCCCCGCCTTAAAATTAAGCATAGCGCGCAAAGCCAGCGAGCGGGAATTTTCCGGGTCCAGCGCGACCAGCGCGTCAGCCGCCGCTCTGGCCGGCGCAGAGTAGTCGTTCGCCGCCAGACGCCCCTGAACTTCCTGGTACTTCCGGAACCAAAGCACGTCGGGATCGTTCTTCAGGCCCAGCTGCGCGGCCACGCCGAGGAGATTGCGCGCCAGCATAACATCTCCGGGATTCAGTCTGACGCCCCGGCCGTACAGGTCTTTTGCGGAATTGTAATCCTTAAGCAGCGTGTAGAAATAGCCTAGAGAGTTCAGAAGAGCCGCGTCGCCGGGAAAGATCCCGACCGCCTGTTTTAAAAGTTGCACGGCCTCTCCGGCGGAGCCCGCGCCTTTCTGCGCGTAGAGTTCCGCCAGCGCGTTGTAAGTGGTCGCGCTGAGCGGATTTATGAACGCCGAGACTTTAAGATGTGCGAGCGCGGCCTCCGTTTCACCCAGGCGTTTTTCCACTATCGACATGTTGAAATAGATCTCGTCGTATCCGGCGTTGGATTTCAGAGCTTCGCCATAAGCCCACTTGGCGGCGGAAAGGTCGCCCGTGCGCACATAAGCGTTGGCCATTTCGTAATTGTTGTTAACTTCGCGTCCGTGGGAATCGTAGGCTTTTTTAAGCCCGGCGGCGGCCCCGCTGAAATCGTTCACGCGCATGGCTTTAAAGCCGCGGAAATAATACATCTCCCGCATGAATTGCGACGACCAGTACTTTGCGCCGGCGGCGCAGAAGAGCAGCAGCAGTACCGCGGCGGCCGCGCCCAGCGCGGGCCTGGCCCACGGAGCGCCGGTTTCCGCCGGACCGGACAGTTTCCTGGAGAGAGCGCCCAGCAGCCACCAGAAGAGCATGGCCGGCACCGCGAAATGCAGCGAAACGTTCAGCATGTTGTCGGCCAGCATGCCCAGCAGGGCCGCCGCGAACGGCGCCGTCCAATAGCGTTCCTCAGGGCCGGAGCTCCTGTAATAACGAAAGAGCGCCGCGCAAAGAACGGCCGCAAGCCAGAAATAAACACCCAGTCCGATCACTCCCAGCTGGGAGAAGATCTCAAGGATCTCGTTATGCGCGTTATTGGCGTGTGTGCGGAGGCCGCGTATGTTCGGAAAATGTAGAAGCAGTCCGCCCTGGTAGAACGGGTAGAAATTCTCGAAGAGGCCCCAGCCCTTCCCCAGCAAGGGGCTTTCAAGCCCCATCTGCCAGGCCGAAGTCCAGATGAGCAGGCGCTGGTGGAAAGACGAGTAGACCTTCTCCTGCGGCGCGTCCAGGGAGAACGAGGAATGCGAATTCATTTTATCGGTCCCCTCGCCCATGCGCTCCGCCAGGCCGGAACCGAACGAGCTGAGAGACTGCGCCGGCCACAAAAAAACGATAAGCAGCGTGGCCGCCAGCAACCAGCCCAGGAATTTCCTGTTCTCCATGAATTTTAGGCGGTATTCTTTAAAAACGAAGACCGCAGCTATCGCGACCGCCGCCCCCAGCCACGAGGAGCGAGTCAGACTTGCCATGAGCATGGCGATATAGGAAAGGAAGATGAAACCGTAAAAGATCCGCTGCGACGCCTGGCGGGCCGACATAAGATAGGCCAGCGCGAAGGGGAGCAGCATCACGATATAGGACGAGATAAAGTTCGGGTTGCCGAAAGTGGAAACGGAGCGGTTCCCGTAGGGGTTCAGCAGCTTGGCCCAGATCAGCTCGACGCGAAAATACTGGAGGACGCCGTAACACGAAGCGAGCGCGCCCACCGCCATCGCAAGATGAAGGAAATCTTCCTGGTCAAAGCGGCGGACCAGATACAAGGCGGCGGATATCCCGGCAAGCCAGAGGAATCCGCCGTAGGGGTCCCAGAAACGGGCCATCAGAGTGTCTCCGGCCGCGGGAGTCCTAAGATCCGGGAACAGGAACCATGCCCCGCCCCAGAGCAGAATAAAGGCCAGCCAGCCGTATATGGACCTGCGCTGAGGCGCCGCGTCGAACGGGACCTTCTGCGCCAGCACGAAGACCAGCGCGCAATTTAGGGCCATAAACATTCCCGCGCGCGTGAATTCGCTAAGCATCGAGGGGCGGAAAAAAGCGGCGTGGGCGAAATACGAGCGCGCGAAGCTGAGCGCCATAACGGCCAGCAGCGCCAGCAGCGGGACATAAAGGATATTGGGCGCGAGCCCCCAGGTTTTACGCCTGAGCGCGGCCGCGAGCAGCACGGCCCCGCCCGCAAGCAGCGAGACGTTAAGCAGCGTTATCTGCAGGTAATAAGGATTGCGGGTCAGGTCGGTAAAGAACAGCAGCGGCGAAACGAAAAAAGCGGTCACAAGCGAGGCGGTAATAAAATACTTGTCTCTTGTTTCGGCTTTTTCAGGATTTAGTGGCATTAGTGTAATAGCGAAAAAGCGGATAGCGAAGCAGCGAAATAGGGAATTCGGAACTAGAAAGATTGTAACTTTTTGGAATTAGTAACATCGCCGCTATTTCGCCGATCACAACTTCGCTATTTCGCTTTCTTTGGAGGTTCGACATCGGCTTTGAAGCCGAATTGCTGTTTAAGGGCCGCATATTGGTTCTTGGCCGGCTGGATCTCCGGATTCAGGCGAAGCGCTCTGCCGTAAGACCCGAACGCTTCCTTGTATTTCCCCATAGCGACCTGTATATTGCCCAGGTAGGTATCATCTTCGGGGGTCTCATGGTTATGTCCCGGGCGGTAGCATTTCCAGGCGTTTATATTGTTAAGATACTCCCGCTCGGCCGATGGGTAGTCCAGCCTCGAGATATATATCTGCGCTTTCCTGTAGTAATTAGGCGGATAGATAGGATCGAGATTCTCGTAAAGCTCCAGGCGGGCGAGCGCTTTATCGAAGTATTCCGCGGCCTCTTTGGTCTTGCCCTGGGCCATGTAATAATCGTGCATCTTCATATAAAGCGCGCCCACCTGGTGATGCATTTGCACATAATTGGGAGCGAGCGCGCGGAGCGACTCGTAATAGGACATGGCCCGTTCGTAATCGGTGCGCGGAACGCCGTTCTCATCACCCCAGTCCGCGCGGTACTGGCGCTCCATGTTGAAGCGGTCGTTATAAACGTTGGCGACGAAATAGTAAGGCATGATAAAATACGGATCAAGCTTCATCACGCGCTTATAGTAACTTATGGCGTCCTCCCACTTACCCTGTTTGGAGAAGAAGATGCCCATGTTGTGATAAACGTCGCCTTTGAACCAGCCCCAGAAATAATAGATCGGCAGGAGCATGACCAAAGTGATCAGCGGCACCGCGCGGGAGAGCCCTTTAAGATTAATATTAACGAAAGAGTATGCGAGGATCAGGACCACCGGCAGAAAAACTATCCACGAGATCCACCATTGCAGTATCTCGCCGCCCGTTATGTAATTAGCCAGCGGACCCTGCGCCTCGGAGAACTCCGTCATCAGCAGGTAGACTACATAGACCACGCCGGCGACGGCGGCGGCCCGCAGCGCCCACAGGGAATAATCGTAAAAGCCGAAACCCTCTCTCGGCCGTTCGGAGGTTTCGATCTTTTCTTCTTTATAATGCAGTTCCCAGATGGCCTGTCCGCGGGCAAGATTAATGATAACTCCCGGCAGGAGGCCCAGAAAAATACCTGAAGACACGAACCGCATGCTTACATCGGTAAAGTTGTGAAAGAGCATACCAAGCAGCGCGGTCAGATAGCCAAGCAGGTCGTAAGCCGCGGGCGGGGGCCGGTTCCCCTTGAGCGTCTCAGTCATGGAATTCAGCCCGCGCAAACCCACGGTGGTTACAAAAATGATAAGCCACAGGTAGATGCCGAAGCCGATAAGGCCGTTATCCATCCATTGCTCGAGGTGTTCTTCTTCGGCGTGATCGGTCTCGGTGTTGTGCCTCCCTTCAAGATGGAAAATTATAGGGCGCCGGTAAGCCGGATAGACCAGCTTAAAACTGCCTACTCCGGTCCCGATAAGCGGGTGGGTCTCCACCATCTCCCAAGTGGAAAGCCAGGTCGCCACGCGGAAAGGGATAGAAGTGGCGCTGCTGCGCTGCGCGTAATTAAGCACCAGAGCTATCACGATCAGCGCAGCGGCCAGGAGCACAAAAAAAGCTTTTATAAGCTTCTTGCGGTCCAGCGGTGTGAAGAAATAGATATAGATGGCGGTAAATACGCAGGTAGAGATACCAAAGCCTATCCAGGCTCCCTTGGTATCCGTGGCGTAAAGGCACAGCAGGTCAAGGAAAATAAGCGGCAGAAGAAAGAAAGAACGGTTCTTAAGGTACTGCGTCACAACTATCGGCAGTATCAGAACAAGGAAATTCCCGAAGAAATTAGGGTTGCCGTAGGTGGAAAAAACACGGCCGGAGAAGGCCCAGCGCCAGATAAAAGGATCCACTCCGCCCCCCTGACCGGGCGGAAAGAACCGGGTATCCAGGAACTGCACAAAGCCGTACAGGATGGTTATATAAGCGGTCAGAAGCAATATCTGGGTCAGGCGCTTGATGGCGCTTTCGTTGAACTCGCGGAGCACGATGAGCGAAACCGACATATAAAGGATATATCGCACAAGATCGTCCACGCTTCCCCCTTTATACGGGGCGTGGCAGAACGAAATAACAACGTAGACAAGATACACGAAGAACGGTGCGAGGAAAACGAAGTCCGCCTTTGTGAAAGCCTTGCGCCCTTCAAGCACCAGAAGCGACAACCAAAGGCCTAACACCGCGAACCCGCCCATCTGAAGCAGCGTTATCTTAACCTGCGCGGAATCGTATGTGCGCAGATAAAAAGAATCCGAGATCAGGAGATAGAGGATCGGAAGCCACCACCAGATCACCTTTCTTGCGAACGCCACGCCGGGGGCAAAATTTATCTCGGAAAATTCGGGTTGCTGCTGAAGATAATTTTTTGACATAAATGGAAGATATATCAGCCGAGGATGGGATTTGAACCCACAACCTATCGCTTACGAAGCGATTGCTCTACCGTTGAGCTACCTCGGCATATGTAAAAAGATCCACCACTATCACAACTGAACTGCCTGAGGTGGTGAACCCACAACCTATCCCCCCAAGCTTGGGGGGATTGCTCTACCGTTGAGCTACCTCGGCATATGTAAAAAGATCCACCACTATCACAACTGAACTGCCTGAGGTGGTGAACCCACAACCTATCCCCCCAAGCTTGGGGGGATTGCTCTACCGTTGAGCTACCTCGGCATATGTAAAAAGATCCACCACTATCACAACTGAACTGCCTGAGGTGGTGAACCCACAACCTATCCCCCCAAGCTTGGGGGGATTGCTCTACCGTTGAGCTACCTCGGCGCTTAAGTTCATTATATATTAGTAAATTATGAAGAATTTACAAAATGGCAGGGAGAAAAACCGCTTCAAAAACCCGTTGGTGTCCAACTTTGGTGCCATTATTTTGCAGCTCGGTCAAAATAATAAGCTATTGTTCGTCCAGTTCGTGGTTGACCTGAGCTCCGGCTAATATCATCAGCCCCATTATATACAGCCAGGTCATGAGGATGACTATGCCTCCGGCGGTGCCATAGAAGAGATTGAACACTCCTCTCTTATGAAGATAGATCCGGAACAGCTCGGAGAATACCACCTGCCCGCCAAGGGTGAGACAGGCCCCGTGGCTGAACAATTTAAAAGTCCGCTTGATATTCGGCCCGAAACTAAAGACCAGGGCGAGTATAAGAAAAATAGCGCCCCCCCAGATGATCCATCTTAGAACGCCGAAAAATATGCGCAGCTCCACAGAAAGGCCGATCCTGACTATGAGCCAGTTCCGGATGGTCGGCCCTGTCATCAGCAGCATGATCGCCGCCAGGACGACTCCTACGACGGCGCTGGTAAGAAGGAGAGCCGTCCCTTTTGTTCTCCAGTACGAGCGTCTTTCCAGGACGCAATGGATCCTGTTGAGCGCGGCCATCAGCGACGAGATGATGGTGGACGCGGACCAGAACGCTAAGATAAGCGTTCCGGCCGCGAGCAGTTTTCTGGGCTTGAAAAGCAGGTCCCGCACTACCGGTCCGGCGATGCTGAAGAGATAATCCGGCAGGAATTCTTTCACAATACGGAGGATCCTTTCCGATTCGGAAGCTATCGGGAAATAACCCACCACGGCCGCCAAAAAAATAAGAAAAGGAAAAAGCGAATAGAGAAAGTAAAATCCAAGTTCCGCCGCCATGTCGAAACAATAATTCTTTCTCAGCCCGCGCCAGACTCTGCCGATGAGGGACGTAATAGTCCGTTCGTGAATTTTCTCTTTTCGTATCATGAGGTGATACCGCTCGGCGGCCGCTGCTAGATCATTCCGTACATCCGGCGCGTTTTTTGAACCGTGCATAGTATACGAAAACGCACATTAAAGGTAAATTAAACGCACATTAAAGGATTCTAATGTTCGCAAAGTTCTCTCCTAAATTGTCCAGGACCCAGTCACATATGTTCAGGTATTTTGATCTTGCTTGGTTCAAGAATAGCCACTAAGGACAATACCTGAAAAGGCGCCAGACACATGGATATACAGGATGAACAGGATCTGAATTTTTATTTTCCGGAATAGACACAAAGGTCACAAAGTTTTTCAGCATTAGCTCGGTGAACTTTCTTTTTAACAGCTCATGCGCTTCGTGTTTAATTTCTGATTTCCTCTTTATCCTGTATATCCTGTCCATTGATGTAAATCGTTGTCTCTGTTCTTTCTTTGTGGCTTAGTATGAGATAATGTTTGGGTGAGGGACGAGGGCGGCAACGTCCGGTTTACTGAGGGCCGGGGTCCGCGCAGTAATACATAAGGCCGCCGGCGGTTTTTTCGAGTCGGGCCTGATCCCCACGCGGGCATTTTTCTTTTATCAGCGCTTTAAATTTAAGTTTCCGGTCGGCGGTGGCCTGGTTCGGGAGCATATCCATCGCATACTGCGAGAAATCCGCGTAGGCGGCGCCGCGCGCCGGCAGCGCCTTAGCCAGCACGGCGCGATAGCGCTTCTGCGACTCCCGGAACTGGCGCCTGACTTCGCCGCGGTCACCGCCCTCGCCTGATAGGGCCTCGAGCAGATCCATATTATTCTCGACATCGTCCATGAATTTAGGTGAGGAGCACAGCATGCCGACCAGCACCTCGGCCGCCTGCTGCGCCTCCGCGCTTACCGGGGCGCCTGCCTGGACGCTTCCCGTTCTGACCGCGGCCTTGGCCGCGACCCTGGCTGCTATCTTAGCCGCGAACTTGCTCCTTGCCTTGGCGGCGGCGGCCTGCGCGGCGGCCAGCTTTTGATCCGCGGCAAGCTTTTGGTCCGCGGCTGATTTCTGACCGGGGACAATTTTACCGGCGATCTTGTCGCAGCCGGCGCACAATAACGCGGCGGCCGCAAGGAGAATAATATATCTGTTCATCGGATCTCCGGTATTACCGAGCTTTCGCTGTAAGATTGATGCCCTGTCATGAAACACCCGGCTTTAAAGCAGGTCGAGGATGCAGTCAGCCTGAGTGCAGGTCGTTTCACCGCTGTTCATATCATAGATAAGGGTATAAATGCCGTAAGCCGACGGCGGGGTAGGGACGGGATTCCTGGTGGCGTAAATGCTGCCGTCCTCGTCAAGCATATAGGTGTACATCTTCTGGGCGCATTCGCCGTTGCCGATGCAATCTCCGCCGCGGTAGCTCCTGAAAGTGGTGTCGAGGGCATCCCATCTGTCCGTATACTTTCCGTTCTTGGCCATGACGTGAGCCTCGGCGGACCTGATGGCGCTGAAGATACTTTTCGCTTCCGTAAGACGTGAAAGCTCCACCACCTTAAAATACTGCGGTATAGCAATGGCCGCCAGTATGCCTATAATGAGCACGACCACCAGCAGTTCGATCAGAGTGAACCCGTGGCGAATTTTCCGCATCGTTTATCCTAACTGCAGCTCGCTTAAAGTATTTGCTCCTGTTGTGACCGCATTCCCTGCGGCGGGATACCCGCAAACCTAAGAGTACAAAATGCCTGTAATAAAATCAATAAGTCCGTTTATCTTTATGATAATACGATCGGAGGCTGGATCAACGAGTAAAAGAAACCGCGATCCGGGTGCAGGTCCTTTACTGAAGGGTTCGCGGCGGGGAAAACTGAGGTCATACTCCTATAGCGCGCTTTATTACTCTGACGGTTATTCAGATTGAACAATCGCATGAACTTTTGTGCCGAAAATTGTATCTATCTGTATCTTAATGACCCGCTTTGTATCGGCGTTGCGGAGCTCATATGAATCGCCGGGATTCAGCCCATATGCAGGGGCGATAAAATAAATTTCATCGGGGTCTTTTTCGCCGGGGCCCGCCTCATCCTCGTCGCTGAACGAGTCGAACATTTCCTTTTCTTGTCTTCCTTCAAGATACTTATAATCCGAGATCAACCCGACGGATGCACCATTAACGAATAGTTCCCATGCCATAATTGAACCTCTCCAGGTTAATTTACCGTCATCAAGTACGGGACGAACTTAGCCGGAAGGGACCCGGACCTGCTCTTCACGGATCAGCTAAAATTCGCGCACTATGCGACCAGAAGCCATACCCGATCGCGTATTATTTCCACTTTCCTTTAATCCGACTGAACTATCGCGTGGACCCTCGCGCCGGAAATGGCGTCGATCTGGATCTTAATGGCCTGCTTTGTAGCGGGGTTGCGTAGTTCGAATGAGTTGCGGATATTCAATCCATACGAAGGGGCGGTAAAAAAGACCTCATCGGCTACTTTTATGCAAGTAGTCGTATCTATCTCGTCGCCAAAAGTGTTGGACCTCCCCCTTTCCTGTCTCCCTTCCAGATACCTGTAATCCGACACCAACCCGGCTGATACCCCATTAGCGAACAGTTCCCATGCCATATACGGCCTCCCATTATTAATTCAGCGTGAGCGGCAATAGATTTACTCGTCTATCTCCGAGCGCGGAACGGCAGCGCGGGCAGGATCATAAGATGTTTGTTACCGGTTCCCAGCTACCCCTGTTCATAATATAGCACAAAAATCGCGTCGTTTTCCAGATGTCGGCCTCTGTTTTTTATCGCTCATTAAGCCACACGGTCGAGGTAATTTCCCGCATCACCGGTGAAAGTTTTTTAGCGGATAAATGAAGTTTATTTCAAGTCTTTTAGCGAACACATGCACTATTTTTTCCAGTGTGGTCAGAGATGGTTTATAACGTCGCTCCTATAGCATAGCTGAGCGCCGCGACACGTACTATCGGAGAGATTTTATGATCTTGAGGTTATTAAAACAGACTGTGGAAAGGAAATTTAGCGCTAAGTGATCTAATTATCTATGCGGCCTTTCACTTTTAATTACTACGGGGAGGTCGCCCATAGGCCCAAGCGGCCCTCGCGGGCGGACCTATAAGCGTGCAGGAAGCGGTCCTGATACCGGATATTAGGCGGGATGGTCATTACCGAAGCATAGCCCGCGGCTATCACCTTCTCGTTCAGCATCTCGCCCGAGCGCAGATAGACGTAAGCCAAAATCCGCCTGTAACGGTCGCGCGGCCCGACATCCTGCTCGAGAGTGACCCAATCCCCCGGTTTAACGATAGATTTCACGTAAGCCGTCGCCGCTTTCCCCAGGCTCAGCATAGTTTTAAGGTCCTGCCGGGACCTGGCGACATCTTTTTTCGCCTTTTTATTAGCCTTACTCTCCGGCGCGTCGATCCCGATGAGCCGCACGCTTTCCCTACGTCCCCCCAGCTCGATCTTAATAGTATCCCCGTCGATCACGTAAAGAACTTTTACGGAATAGCTCCCCGTCCCGGCCGCGGCCGTCCCAGACAAAAGCGTCATCAACGCAACAATTATATTTCTCATCTTAGTTAAATAGAAGAGATCATCCGAAACCATTCATTTAACCAGTATTATGTCACCGGACATTGGTAGTTTTGCTGGTCAGGAGCTCAAAACCCAGCGTAAGGCGCAGCAACAGACTGTCCATTGCCTTGTTATCCCCCGAACTAAAAACCCTCTGGTAAATACCGCTAAGCTTCACCCTCTTAGGCACATACCCCAGCTCAAACCCCGCCGTCACCACCCCGAACGGCCTAACCCCGCCAGAATTCATATTCCCCCAGTAAACACCGCCCTTGTATCTTTCCTTATATCCCCCAAGCACGCTCACCATAACCGACGGCGTCACGGCGAAATCACCGGCACTCACATTCAAAGCCGCCCCGCCCTGAAACCCCGTGAGAACATTGTAAACGGTAATGGCATCTTTCTTTGAACCTATGTTAAAACAGCCTACGGAAAAAGGTATCGAGGTAAAAAGTATTCTCCGCAAGAATGACCCTCCACCAGCGAAATGAAGCTTATCCGCGCTTGCGTGCAGCGTCATCCCGACAAGATCCTTCTTAACGGAACCCGGATAAATATCGCCTTTGCCCGGCTCCCCGATTAGCGCCGACCCCAGAGTATAGCTCCGTCGCGTAGAGCTGGAAATCATTTCCCCGATGACCACGCTGAGATCAAGACCGTTGATATCCGCGTCTTTTCCGTGCATGCCCAGGCAGCTTCCTGAGATCTCCCTGTTCCTTTGCGGCGAAGCATCCAAGGAGGGCGGCATCAAAACCAACAGGTTAGTCTGCTGCGCACGCAGGTTTGCGGCAGCTGCAAGAACTAAGACAAGCGGGAAAACAAGCAAAACCGCGATTCTTTTTCTAACAGGTAAATATTTCATGCATCAGCTTCTCCAATTATAAAATTTGCTGATCGGCAACACTGTTGCCGATTAAGCATGTTTTTAAGCGACATACATTCTATCTGCATTTACTCAAAAGATCACCTAAGGCGGAGGTCTCGTCGAGACGTTTTTGATCGCTCTGGTGAAGTCTTTAACGTCTCCCCGGCGAAAACCGGGAGCCAGCATCGTCGATATTAATGGATTCCGGCTTTCGCCGGAATGACGGCTTGGGCTTACGTGAGCTTTCGAGCATTTACTCAACGGCGTTCAGAAAGAGCGATAAAAAAACCGCCGGGGTGCCGGCGGTTTTTTAGAACAGTTCAGCTCTTAGTAGTTCAGAAGCTGGTTCACTGCGGTGGTCTTTTCAGAACCCAGCAGCGGCGTCAGCGGCGCCGGCGTCACCGTCATGTCCGTGAACATCAGCGTCCCCGTATACATATCCGAAGCCTTAACGGCATTCGGCAGCACGGGAATGTTCTGTGTAACGCAGTGTATCGAGCCGCCAGCCGTAATGCTTTCGTCCGAGGGTACCTGTACCACCGTCACGCCGGGAATGCCGGCTTCATAAGCGGCCTTAGCGGCGGCCTCTTCTGTCGCATGGCCCGCGTACGAAGGTATGATGGCCACTTTGTTCACTATCAGCGAATTCGTATAGGTGTACCAGGTGCCTGAATCGTCCCAGCCTTTCACGGTTAGCACCTTGAACATTTCACCGTCCGCGGCCTTGCGGTCCTTGAAGAAGGCGATGGCCTTTTCGGCGTTGCTCTTGAAGGGCTCCGTCTCCGCCACCGAGATCAGCACGGTGTGGTCGTTGAGCAGCTTCATGAACATATCGATGTGGCCGGTGCCGTCGGAGGGCTCGCCCGGATAGCCGGAGTACTCGAAAGTATAGATATTCTTCACGCCGAAATAGCTCTTCAGCATGGAATCCACCTGGTCCTGGGTCTTGCCGGAATTCCAGACATAGACGCGTTTGGTCATGAACAAATCGCCCTTTGTGTCCACCATCAGGTTGCCGCCGTCGAGGATCAGCGGCATGGAGAACACCTGAATTTTTTCGGCTTTGCCGAGGTTGGTCGGCAGAGCGTCATCATTGCGGCGCTCCTGATAATGGCGATAGGTGGTATCCACTATGCCGGGCTGCCCCTGGTTGGTAAGACCGAACGGGCCGTAGTCGCGCATCCAGACGCTGTCAATGGGAGCATTAATACGGGTATAGTTGCCCGCGGGTACGCCGGGAATGGAGGCCGGGGCCGACACACCCCAGAGCTGCGCGTGGCCGGGGCCGGTAACAGCCTTGCCGATATTGGAAAGCATATCCGTATAACCGGCCCAGCCTATTACGACGGCCGCGACCGGTTCGTATTCGGCGGGGATATGGAAACCGGAGGGCGGGGCCGCTCTCAGCTCACCGGAGATGGCGGGCGGTTGGCCGTCCGAATGTTCGCGGGTTTTATCTGTCCAGTTGGGAAGCGGATGGTTCAGGTCCAGAGCGGAGGCGCCGGTAACAAGAACGGTTACGAGTGAGAGGAAAAATAACGCGTTGATTTTTTTCATAAGCGAGTCAGTCTTATAAGTAAGATACAAAATGCACTATAGCCGGACCAAGATTTTGTTCCTTAATAGAATTATAAAATAAAAAAGAGGAAATCACACGGGAAATAAGGCCCATATGGGGCTAGGTCTTTGGGCCCAAAACGCCTATTATCACCTAGGAGCCTGTCCGACATAAGGTTTTTAAGGCGAAATTGTCGGTTTTGAAGCCGAGCCGAAGCGACGCGAGACGAGCATTCTCCAATGAGACTGTGAGTTGAGCGTCGCAAAGGCGCAGGCAAAAAACGGCAATTGCAGCCAAAATTCCTTATGTCGGACAGACTCCTAGCCGCAATAAGGCAAATAAACACAAAGTAACAGATGTATATCACACGAAGCCACGAAGGCACAAAGAAAGAACAGAAACTGCAATTCACATCGATGGACAGGATAAGGCAGAAATCTGAATTAAACACGAAGCGCACAAAGTTCATAACAGAAAGTTCACTAAGTTAATTCCGGAAAAAACTTTGTGTCCTTTCGGTTCTATACTTTGTGTTCTTCGTGGTTAATCCGACTTAAATTTTTTTCAATGGACCCCGGCTTACAGACTGCCGGGATGACGGATTATGGTCAAATCCTGTCTATCCATGTTAAATCTCTCTTGGTCCAGGCAATCCCATGATCATTCGAGCGCGAATTCTTCGCCCAGTTCGGGGGATTTGACGTTCTTGATGCCTTCGGCGGCGAGAGCGGCGGAAAGGGCGACGCGGGCCTCGGGGTCGCCGTGCACCAGAAAGATGCCGCGGGCCGGCGCGGTCTTTTTGATAAAGTCCACAAGGTCCTTTTTATCGGCGTGCGACGAGAAACTGTGCATCGTTTCGACGCTGGCCCAGACCTCGTGCTCCAGGCCGAAGATCTTTATTTTCTTTTCCCCGTCCTGCAGCTTGCGGCCCAGCGTGCCTTGCGCTTGGTAGCCCGCAAGCAGTATCGTCGTGTTCTCTTTTTCTATATTGTTGCGCAGATGATGAAGAATGCGTCCGCCTTCGCACATGCCCGAGGCCGAGATTATTATCATCGGGCCGTTCATATTGTTAAGCGTCTGCGATTCTTCCTTGCTGCGCAGGTAGTGGATGTAGTCGAAACCGAACGGGTCGCCGTCGGCGCGCGCGTATTCGCGGAACTTGCTCTCGAAACAGAGGTCTTCGCGGTGTTTGTTGAAGATCTCGGTCAGGCTGATGGCCATCGGACTGTCAACATAGACCGGGATCTCCGGCACCGTTTTGTCATGGCGCAATTTGTCGATTATCAGGATTATCTCCTGCGTGCGCTCGAGGGCGAAGCTGGGGATTATTATTTTCCCCCCTTCTTTCCAGGCGCGTTTTATGATCTCTGAGAGCTGGCCGGCGGCGTCCACCAGCGGCTCGTGCAGCCTGTCGCCGTAAGTGCTTTCTATCACCAGATAATCCACCCCGCCCGGGGCGACGGGAGCTTCGAGCAGCAGAGTCTCCTCGCGGCCGAGATCGCCGGTGTAAAGCAACCGGCGGCGGCCGCCCGGCGTGTCGATATCAAGCTGGGACATAGAGGAACCCATCACGTGCCCGGCGTTGTAGAAGGTCGCGGCAACTCCAGGAATGGGCGCGAAGCTCTTGCCGTATTCTACATGTTCGAAATGCCCGCCGGCCAGTTTGGCGGCTTCTTCGTCGTAAAGCGGTTCTATCGTAAGGTGCTCCGCGGAGTGGAGTTTGTTGTAGAACTCGGCGTCGCTTTCCTGAAGGCGGGCCGAGTCGGCCATCATGATGGCGGCGATCTCGGCTGTAGCGGACGTCGCGTAGAGCGCGGAGGTGCAGCCGTTCTTATACAGGAGCGGCAGCAGACCGCAGTGATCGACATGGGCATGGCTGAGCAGAACTGCGTCCACAGAAGCCGGCGGGAAACGGAAGGTGCGGTTCTTCGCGTCGGCGTCGGCGCGGTGGCCCTGGAACATGCCGCAGTCCATCAGCAGCGTTTTGCCGCCGGTCTTCAGCAGGTGGCGCGAGCCGGTCACTTCGCCGGCGGCTCCGTGGAAAGCTATAGTAGTCATGTTGTCTGGCATATTTTCCTTTTAGTTGAGAGATTCAAGTATCGTATGCGGGCCTTGGGACCGCTTATCTGCGCCTTGTCTTATAATACAAAAAGTCGGGGATTAATAAAAATTTGAAAACCCGGGCTGAAGACTGTCGATACCTTCGCAAATTGAAAAAAAACAGCCCCGCTTAATAAAAGCAGGGCTGTTTTTGTATTTAAACTTCCGATCAGTGCGCTAGCTTCTCATTAACCGTAGTGGTAGAATCAATAACTAATTTTTTGGCTGATTTTATCGCTTTGTGTTTCGCGGACTTGGTCACTCCCTTATGAGGATGGGGGCCAGGCTGCGGGTGAGGCGGCATCGGGCCGGGTTGCGGGTGCGGACCAGGCTGAGGTCCCGGCTGCGGATGCGGCGGCTGGGGCTGCGGAGGTATCGGCCCGGGTTGAGGATGAGGTCCGGGTTGAGGCCCCGGCTGCGGATGCGGCGGCTGGGGCTGCGGAGGTATCGGCCCGGGCTGAGGATGAGGTCCGGGTTGAGGCCCCGGCTGCGGATGCGGCGGCTGGGGCTGCGGAGGTATCGGCCCGGGTTGAGGATGAGGTCCGGGTTGAGGCCCCGGCTGCGGATGCGGCGGTTGGGGTTGCGGAGGTATCGGCCCGGGCTGAGGATGAGGTCCGGGCTGGGGCCCTGGCTGCGGATGCGGCGGCTGGGGCTGCGGAGGTATCGGCCCGGGTTGCGGGTGCGGACCAGGCTGAGGCCCCGGCTGCGGATGCGGCGGCTGGGGCTGCGGAGGTATCGGTCCGGGTTGCGGATGAGGTCCGGGCTGAGGCCCCGGCTGCGGATGCGGCGGCATAGGGCCGGGTTGCGGATGAGGACCGGGCTGCGGATGCCACGGACCTGGATGCCACGGGCCGGGCTGCGGATGCCACGGACCGGGATCATAAGGATGCCATGGCGGATTCGGCTGGTCCATGTCGTGACGCAGCGCCAGAGTTATAGCCATTACGCAGGCCGCGTCGGCCTTCGAGAATATCCCGAAGTCGATCAGACCGGAAATTCTGTCGTTGCGTAAGGTGAGATTATAGCCGTTATCGTAAGAAGTAAAGGTACCGGCCTGATCCGCATTAAGGCGAAGGTTAAGGGTCTCGCTCTGCGGGGTAGGAATATCGCCCGAAACATCATAATAATTCCCGTATATATCGTGCGTGACGGTCAGATTGACTTCGTTGCCGCGCACAAGATACTGGTCCGCGCTTATTTTATTGATATTGAACGCCGCGTTAGCGCCGTCGATTATCATTTCCACGGCGTAATCGCCGTAGCCGTTCCTCGTCGTTCGGACGAGGAAGTTGTTCGCGGTGTCCAGCACCTCGGTGATGTTCCCCATCTCGTTCACGGGGATGTCGAAACTGTAGTTGGTATCTCCCGACTCGTTCGAGTCGCCGGAGTAGATATTGGTATCACCTGCCGGGTTGTCCACCGGGGCCGGCGTGCCAGGGTCGGGCACGGCAATGTCGCCGGCGGAGTCTGCGCTGATATCCGTGAATGCGGGGAGAGTTTCGTCTTTGGAGCTTATCGCGGAGAGCGGCCGGGCGTTGATAGCCAGGACCGCGGCTAACATCACTAGATATTTCACTAGCTTACCTCCATACCATTTAGAGTCTACCTAAATTTTACAAAAAACACGGGCGGTCTTCATGGGTCCCTGGTCCCGGCTTCAGAGGACAAAGGACCTATCTCAAATAGGCCAAAAGACCTGCCAGATATAAAAAGCGGGGCCATTCGGCCCATTTCATAATGGGTCCTATAACTTAAAGAGCCTGCCCTAAAGGCTTTGGCGCAACCGTAAAAAATGGGGTATAAATTTATATCGGCAACATATAGACCGACGGGCAACGTGTATAAGGGAAATGAATATAATGAAAAAAACCGCGAATATCCTTTTAGCCGTATTCCTGACCGTCCCGGCCTTCGCCACTTTGAAGGCTTCGGACTTTGAAAGAGATCTCAACAATATACCGAACAAGCAGGCGGTCTCGGAAGAAAACCCGAACCTCCCCGCGCCGACTGCGGCCCCCGCTGTGTCCGCGCCAAGCCCGGTCTCAAGATGGTGGAGCGTTACCTTTTTCGGTTCCGCCCACAAGGCTATCACAAAAGCCGCCCTCGCCTTTACGAATAAAAATGAATACCCGGACATCGGACGCGCCAAGGATTATCTTATCGACGGCGGCAACGATGAATCGGGCCACGCAAACAGCTCCGCCAACGGCGGCCTGACCAAAGATATGTGGTATGGAAAGACGCCTATCAGCAAAGGCGGGGTCCTTTACAATTACGAGCAGTTCGATTCTACCTCGGCGTATGAAAGACTGGGGGCTCTCTGCCATCTCACCCAGGACCAGGCCGTCCCCACTCACGCCGCGAACATTAAGCACGGCATCAGCGACAGCTTTGAGGGCTGGCCCTCCTGGGACAACAAAGTGGACGTCGCCTCTTCACGCGGCAATTATACGGATATGGAGCCTTACGAGTACTACCAGGCGGTTCAGGACGACACGAGAAAGCATCTTGGGCAATGGGTGGACCCCGCCACCGGCAGGCCTTATTGGGTTCCCGCGGACAATGCTCCCCCTCTCGGCCAGGACAGCACTTTCGGACCCTGGGGGCATTACGGCGGCGTAAGGAACAGCGACGTCTGGGCCGTTCCTGATCATTCCAACGATAACAATGAAGGTGGAAACAACAGCAACAAGTGGGTTACGGCGACCCCCGAAATACGTTTTCGCCAACTGGCTGTGGCGGGAGCCGCGACAGTGGCCGTGTTCGAATCAGCTTCAAAAAAACTTCCTCCTTTGGTGAAAGATCTTTCCGTCAGCCCTCAAACCGTCCGCTCCGGTGAAATGGGCGTAATAAAATTCACCGCTCTGGATAACCGCTCTAAAGAAGTGTCTTACAAACTTAACGTTTACCGGGACGGAGTTTTACTTGGCGAAGCGTTCCAGGGAATGATGACGTTAAATGATCCCGCTTCCGGAGAGATAATGCTTAGCGCTTCGACCAGGGCTACCTGGCTGAGCGAAGTGAACGGCCAGCCGGCGGCCCCGGGAAATTACGTGCTGGAATTGGTCCTGACCGACAGCGACGGCAACACCACTCCGGACGAAGTGAATTACGACGGCAATCCCGCCAACGACACCAAGGTCAAAGTGACAGTGAACTGAATAGGAGCTGCTGAAAAAGTATGCAGCCCCTCGATTATTTCTTGCAGACGACTTTATAGCGCAGCCAGACTATACCGCCGGGGCGGCTCTGGTGAGAGAGCAGCTTCAGGCTTGAAACCGATCCTTTAACCGTGCCCGCGTCGAACATTGTCGGGACGCCGACGCGGCCGTCCGCCACCGGCGCGACCAGAACGCTGAGCTCGTCTATCAGCCCGGCCTTCAGCAGGGAGCCGTTTATTTTCCCCCCGCCCTCCAGCAATATCTTTCTTATGCCGAACTGCGAGCGTAATTTGCGCATGACTTCAGGCAGGTCTATTTCCGCACGTCCGCCGATGATGTAGGAAACACCTTTCTCCCTCAGGTAAGCCAGATGCGCGCGCGGCGCCTTACCGGTAAGCACAGCTATAACATGCTCGCCGTCGATATCGCCGGTTTTGAAGGCCAGCTTACCGGAGGGGTCCAAAGCTATGGCGAAAGTTTTTGCCTTGTGAGGCGCTATAAAATCTCCGCCCGGCACACGCGCGGGAACAGCGGGCCTCTTGCCGCCCGCGTAAGCCGCCATGGAGACCCGGCCCACCAGCCACGCATCCGCGCCGAATACGGCTGCGGTCATGTCGTACTGGTTGTCGGCCGCGCGCGGCAATATCCAGTCGTCCATCACGATCTTCCCGTCCACTGACGGTATCATATGGCAGATAATATACGGTCTGGCTTTGTTCTTCATGATAACCTCCCAGCACACAGGTCGAAATCGCCTAAGATATTCCCGAAGGTGCTGGCGATAAAAGCCCTCAAGTCAGGAGGCTCGTTTTCGCTTCGGCTTGGGCGCTGGAATATGAGCCAGCGTTAAGAGCACAACTTCAGCCATCCTTTCCTTGTCCTCCAGCCACTCTGCGTTGACCTGACAGGTATTCTTGCTGCCGGGGTAAGCCCGCGTATCTTTATCGCGGAACAAGGCGAGCGTCTCCGGAAAAGTTTTAAGAAAAAGGGTATCGTCGCAGACCAGTCCGAAGACCCTGCCCGCGCTGTAAACGCAGTACTCGCCCATCATCGGCCTGAAAGACACCTCCGGCACCAGCGCAAGCGCGTCCCGTAAAAATTCAATAGTTTCTTTTGAGGTCGCCATCGGTATCATCCTTATGAGAATTTTTTATTATTTTGGGGAGGGCGCGGCGCATGAACTGAACTAGCACCACGCTCGCGGAGCCGGTCAGCGCAAAGGTATCGTCTATCGGGCCGGGGATATTTATAGGAAGCATTTCGTAAAGGAATACCAGCGCCGGAAAAATAAGCCAGGAGCGGGGCATCTGATACCGCTTGCCTATCGCCATGCAAACGCCCAGCATAAGACCCGCGCCTATGAACGCGGGCGCTGAGAACAGGCTGGCCCCGAAGCTGAACGGCGCCAAAGCCAGCGACCACAGAATCGCGAGCACCACGGGGAACGCGGCCTCCGCGTAGCTGTAGGTTTTAATAAAGAACAAACTGATTACGGCGGCGAAGAAGAATCCGCTAAAGATCACCGCACCGGCCAGGACTCCGAAGCGAAGGTCCCTGCCCGCCCAGCCGATAATAAAGGCCAGCAAAGAAAAAGGAAAAGACAGAACACCAATGGCAAGACTGCGGAACATATAAGATATTATGCGACAATTGGCGGACTTCGCCAAGAGTTCATTGGTGAAATATTTTAACGGGGCAAGAAAAAACGTGTATTACGCCCTTTTTTCATATAGGTCTTTAGACCCTTATGCGGTAAAGCACTACCTGTTATGATATTAATGTCGGCAAGGATAAATATTATGAAAAAAATTCTCATCCCGCTCTTCTCAGCACTTTGCTTCTGCACCGGCGCGGGCGCCGTGGAAAATTTCCCTATAGCAGCCATGTCGATCTCGGATGTAAAGGCCGCAATTTCCGATCGCGCCATACAGTCGCCCGCTCCCCGACGGCAGGTTTTAACGGCGTCCGAAAATCAGCAGCTTTATCTGGCCGGAACCGCTGAGAGGGCGCGCCTGGCAAAAGAGGCAAGTCAGTATGTAAAAGCGGAAAAAGAACGCGCCGCTCTCACCAGCGCTTTTCTCGCGCCGACACCGGCCGGAGTAAAGGACCCGGCCGCATACGCGGCGCTCAGGGAAAAGAACGAAAAGTTTATAAGGAATACGGATTATTGGCAGGAGCAGATCAAGGGTAACTATTCCAATCTTTTATACTCGCTGCGCGTTAACGATCTCGCGACTTCCGACATACTTATCAACTACATGCGCCGCGATCACTTGGCTATAATTAACGAGATAGCGGCCATACAGGAGAATAACCGCAAGGCTTCCAATTGGCCCATGAAACCGACCAACGAACAGCTTTACAACGCGGGTGCTCAAGAACGCGCATCCATACTGGAGCAGGCGGCAGTCTGCGCCGATCTCGACGGCAGGGATGTGCCGAAGAACGCTTTTGTCACGCCTGCCCCCGCCGGAACGTCCGATCCCGCCAGGTACGAGGCTCTCCGCGCCGAGAACGCGGGGTTTATCGGCAACATAGAATACTGGCGCTATCAGCTGGAAGGGAATTACGGCAATCTGAAAGACGATATAAAAGCCAACGATCTGGAAACCTCCCGCATACTGCTCGACTATATGAAGAAGGACAGCGCCGCGCTGGATAACGAAATAAAAGCCGTGGAACGGAACAACGCCGAGGCAGCCAGGCTCTGAGTTTAGTTCACCTAAAAGATAAAAGGCCCCGCCCGGGGCCTTTTTATTCCGTCATTCCGGCGAAGGCCGGGATCCAGCCTAGGAGCCTGGACACCGGCTTTCGCCGGTGTGACGGAGCGACTAACACTTAGGACGGCTAAGATTTCACCGGAGCGCGAAAAGCGAAGCTCAGCGCTGAAGCTCCAGAGACGTGGCGCTTACGTTTTTTCTGAACTCTATGTCGTGCGAGACATATACAAGTATGCCCTGAAATGTGTCCAGGGCCTCTTCCAGGATATTAATGCTCCTTATATCCAGATGAGTAGTGGGCTCGTCCAAAAGGGCTATATCCGCGCCGCACACAAGGAACCTAGCCAGCTCCACCTTGCGGCGCTGCCCCTCGCTGAGCTTTGAGAAAGGCTCGAACATTAATTCCCCTTTGGCGCCGAGCTGGTCCAGCATGGTGCAGGCGGCCTGAAGCGAGGTCGGGGCGAAATGATCTGAGCCCTTCGACACGCCGTTCCCTGCCCGCAGGAATTGCGGCAGATAGAAAAGTTTGGCAGCGCCGTTGCGCGCGGCTTTTCCGAGGTCGGCGGATTCTTCACCGGCGAGAATGCGGAGCAGGGTGGATTTGCCCGATCCGTTCCCGCCTTCGACACATAGCCTGTCCCCGGACTTCAGGTAAAAAGAAAGATCGTTAAAAAGAGTCTTGTCTCCGGCTTTTTTCCCGAGGCTCGAAGCCTCCAGAAAAGACCTGAACACGCCGCCGCTAAAAAATACATGGCGGACCTTTTCCACGAACGGCTTGGAGCGTTCCAGTTCCACTATTTTTTCCCGGGCCCGCTCGGCGGCTCTCGCTGACTTTTTCTGCAGCCGGGCGGCTCGCGCGCCGATAAAACCCTTATTAGGCGCGCCTTTCTTCTCTTTTTCTTTGGCGGCGCCCCAGTTCTTGTAGTTGCGCTCCATTTCTTTCAGCCCGCTTATTTCCCTCTCTATTTTTTCCTTTTTATTCCCGGCCAACGAGAAAGCCGCGCGCTTTTGTTCCGCGTACGAGGTATAGTTCCCCGTATATACTGAAAAGGATAACCTTTCCAGTTCGAATATTTTATCAACACAGGCATCAAGGAACGACCTGTCATGCGATACCACGAGGCAGGCCCCCCTGAAGGACTTTATGGCGGCGACAAGCCTCCTCATAGCCGCGCCGTCCAGGTAGTTTGTCGGCTCGTCCAGCAAGTATAAGTCCGGGGCGCGCAGGAAACCGGCCATAAGAGCCAGCAGCTTCCTTTCCCCTCCTGAAAAACTTCCCACCGGGCGCTCCAGCGTTTCGCTGTCGAAGCCGAGGTCCGCGGCGGCCCGGACGATCCTTTTGCGGAGTTCCCAGGTATCGGCCTCAGGTAACTCTTCTGCGGCGTCAGACCTTACATAACCGGCGCTCAGCCCGCCCAGCAGCCAGGCCATAGCGCTCATAGCTCCGTCAGCCACGTCCTCCTGCTTGAGAAGGAACACGTCGCCCCTAACTCCGGACACGGATCCGCGCTCCGGTTCCAATTCACCGGCGATAAGGCGCAGCAGCGTACTTTTTCCGCTACCGTTGTCGCCCAAAAGCGCCGTTTTGTCTCCGGTGTAAATATGAAACGACGCGCCGGAAAATACCCGCCCGGAAGAATCGGGATAGGAAAAGGCCAGTTCTTTAGCCTCGAATAAAATACTACCCATAGGAGCGCCTCCGGGATAATTAACGAACATGTTAGGAAAAGCCGGCAGAGAGCCGGCGGATACGCAAAGAATATTTAAGGATAGCTTAGTACATAGCGGCGCCGGTATGGGTTACCGACGCTATTTAATTCTACAAAAAGAGCTATCGCGGTTCAAGCGTCCGGAGCATGGCCGCGCTCGAAAAAAGATTTTAATTCCGATATTGAGGAAATGTTCCGGCAACGGGGGATGGAGCGCGTGAATTTCGCGCCGTAGCGCCTGGTCCGTATCCTCGGGTCAAGGACTACAACCGCGCCGAAATCTTTTTTGGTCCGGATAAGACGGCCGAAGCCCTGCCGGAATTTTACGACGGCTTTTGGGAGCGTGTAATCGTCGAAGAAATTTTGGCCCTTTGCCGTCATCCACTCCTTGCGGACCTCTTCGAGCGGCGTGTCGGGCGAAGTGAACGGCAGCCTGGTGAGGACCACGCAGGCCAAAGCCTGTCCGGGGACGTCGACGCCCTGCCAGAAAGTGTCGGTGGCGAATAAGATCCCGTTGCCGGCGCGCTTAAAATCCGTCAGCAGCTGATGCGGAAGTTTATCGCCCTGCTTAAAAAGCGGCCTGTCGGATATTCTCAGCGATAAGATACGATGCGCCTTCTCGAGCGACAGCCAGCTCGTAAAAAGCAGGAATATCCCCCCCGTTACTTCTGCGGCGATCCTGAAACAATTATCGATCACGGCGATTTCATAAGCGCCGGCCTCGGCGGGGTCGGGAATATCCTGCGGCACAAGGTACGCAACGCGCTTGTTATAGTCAAAAGGCGAATCCAGCAGAAGCTCGAGACAGATATCGAGGCCGAGCCGCGCCCTGAGCATCCCGAAAGAGCCGTCCACGGCCAGAGTGGCCGAGGTGAGTATCACGGGGAAGCTCTCGCCAAAAAGTTCCTTTCTCATGGACTCCGAAACGTCCACCGGAGCCATATTCAGGGAGATCACGGCGCCACGTCTTGAGCGTTCGGCCTCGACCCAGTACGCGCGCGAACTTTCTTTGCAGGCCAGGAAGGCGGCCAACTGCGTGGCTAGTTCCAGGCATCTTTTAAGGTGCGCTTTTAGTTCCGCTTCTTCCTGGTCCGACTGGCTGTGTCCTATCGCCTGGGACAGGAGCCCGGCAAGAGCGAGAAGCGGCGCTTCCAGCGAATTCTTTACCAGGCCGGGCTTGCGCACCCGCCTGCTCATCGTAAAGCCGCCCGCGGCGGTTTCATCCAGCGCAAGCGCCGCGATCACATCCTGAAAAAAAGTTTTTGAAGCGAAGTTGACATCGCTTACTGACTGCTCTATATCGGCCAGCCAGCCCGCGGGAGGCCGGGTTATCCGTTTCGCCAGTCCTTTCCCCGATTTTCTATTGAAGAGATCGTCCAGCAGACGCTTGATCTTCCTGTCCGTCAAAGTAAAGCCCATGAACCCGGCCGCGACCTCCTCGAGGTTATGGGCCTCGTCGAAAATGACCGCGTCGAAAGCCGGAACGGGCATCCCGGCAAAGAACAAATGCTGATTGACCACGAGAATATCGGCCTTGGCGGCCAGCGCGACGTCCCTGCGATAAAAACAGTTATTTTTAAACTGGCATCTTTTGCCGAGGCAGATATCCGGGTCCCGGCAGACCTCGTCCCAGATCCGCTGCGGGACAGCTCCCGGCATTTCGGGGCGGCAGCCGCTGACTCCGTTCTTAGACCATTGGAGCAGGTCTTCGACCGTTCTCAGCGCGCCTTCCTCCTCGAACAGCTCCGGGCCCTGCCTGGCGGAACGTTCCAGGCGGGACAGGCATAAATAGTTCGACGAGCCCATCAGCAGAAAATACGAGAGCGGCAGCCCCCGCTCCTCCAGTACGGCTTTCACGACCGGAAGGTCTTTCTTTACGAGCTGGGCCTGTAAAGCCTTTGTATGGGTCGCCACGATTATCTTTTTTTTATTGGCGACCGCCCACAGGGCCGAAGGCACAAGGTAGGCCAGGGATTTTCCGACCCCGGTGCCGGCCTCTACGACCAGATGGGTCCGGTCATTGATAGCTTTATATACGGCCTCCGCCATTTTAGCCTGCTGGGGACGGGACTCGAAGTTCTTGACGGCGCGCGTAATGGCGCCGTCCTGCGCGAAAATAGCGCCTACGCCGGCCTCCTCGAGGCCAGCCGGCGGTTCGGCTCTGTTATTTTTATCTGGAGACATGAAATATTTTTCAAAAGCCTCCGCACCCTCCGATGACGGCGTCGGCGGGGGCGGTAGGCTGCGGACCGGCCAGGACCTTTTCACACGCGACCGGAAGGGTTATACCGCGCGTCTTCATCTCCGAGCAGACGCTCCACTCGAAGCTTTCACGGGTCCGCGGACCGCCGTATAATTCGCCGTCTATGTAAATGGTGGGCGAGGAAACGGCGTTTTTCGCCTTCGCAAGCGCGAGGTTGAGCGCGTAGCTCTTTATGCCGGCGTCCGCAGCGCAGGCGTCAATGGCCGTGGTATCGATATCGACCTTTTCGGCTGCCGGACGCCAATCCTCTCTCACGCCCTTATCGCGCTCAAGCACGTAATCCAGCCACTTGCCCGGAAACAGGTCCCGTGCGCAGATCTGACGGAGATTCTCATTTATCTCGGCCTGTCCGTGCAAGGACGTAAGGTGTATTTTGCCATCCGTCCCCTCCGATTTCTTACCGATATAACCCAGGCTGAATTCGATATTTTCGGAATATGTCGACACGACGGGAAGAAGGGCGTTCTCTACCTGCACGCCGAAAGGGCAGAAGCTCATCACATAAAGCTCCACCGTGACTTTCTTATCTTTTACGTCGGGCGCTTTAGCCCGCGATTCAGGCGAAGCCGCCTGGACATATGATGCGGCGGTTATAATGATAATGGCGGCCAGCCCTTTAATGTTCATTTGGTTCTCCTTGTTTTACCGGTTTCCGGACGGCAGGGCGTTTAGAATACCGGTCGTAATAAAATACTTTAGCGCATTCGATGTCGAAGTCCTTCTATCATATTATAGCGCAAAGGATGGATATCGGCATGATGAAATTCAGTTTCGCACGCCGCGCCCGGATCGGAAGGGAGAAATTACCAGGTTTTTTCAAAACTATCTTTTAAGGAGACGGACTCGGGGACGTCGTCAAAAAGCGTGTCCCTGGTGTCGGACGTAAAGTACGCGGCCGCGTTCCCCCCGAAGAAACGATAAAAGAACGCCAGCGGAGCGAGCAGCAGATAAAAGACCAGTCCTAGAACTATCCTGGAACTGATATTCCCGATAATAGCGGCGAATCTCATCCAGGCGCCCGCGATGAACCTCGCCGCGGGATTATCTACGAGCCCGACCGCAAGTAAAAAAACGCAAAGATACGGGAGCCACGGCTTATGGAGGAACATGTAAAAAGCCAGGGCGGCCAGCGCCAGCGCGCATAAGGTCTTCAGTGTCTCTGTTCTTGTCATGGCTCTTCCGTATTCAGAATATCGTGTAAATAAAGGGCGCTATAGCCGACCCGCCGGACAGCGCTATAAGAGCCCCGATGACCATCAGCACCAGGATCATGGGCAGCAGCCACCATTTTTTCCGTTCCCGGAGAAACTCAAGCATATCTTTTAAAAATTCCATAGTTTATCCATTAATACGGTTAAAACGCCGCCCGCTTTAATCAAGTCCATAGCCCTCTTGCGCGTAATTCTTCTCCGGCCACGGCGGCTGGTCCTTTTTATCGAAGAGGCGGCCGCCGAGCACCAGGAAATCCATGCCGGTGCGCATAAAACACGCATAAGCGTCGGAAGGAGAGCATACTATGGGTTCCCCTCTCACGTTAAAACTGGTGTTTACCAGCAGCGCGCAACCGGTCTTCTGACGGAATTTGTCTATCAGCGTCCAGTATCCGGGGCTGACTTCTTTATGGACGGTCTGCGGACGGGCGGAGTAGTCCACATGCGTTACGGCCGGGATGTCGGACTTGACGAAATAAAGCTTCTTTGTGATGCCGGCGCCATTATAGCCGGGCGGCTCGGGGCTGCGCCGCTTTTCCAGCACCTCGGCGGTCAGCAGCATGTAGGGCGACGGGACGTTAATGTCAAAATAGTCTTTTGCGTTCTCCCATAGCACGGACGGAGCGAAGGGCCTGAAGCTTTCCCTGAACTTTATCCTATGATTGAGACGCTTCTGCATATTTATGTCGCGGGCGTCGCCTAAAATGCTCCTGTTGCCTAATGCGCGCGGTCCCCATTCCATCCGGCCCTGGAACCACCCTACGACATTTCCCTCGGCCAGAAGAGAGGCCGCGGTTCCACAGAGTTCGTTAAAGTCGGTAAAATATTCGGAAACCGCCTTATACTTCCCTACGGCGGATAGTATGTCCTGGTCGGAGAACTCCGGACCCAGGCAGGAGCCCTTCATACCATCTCCCTCCGGGCCGGACTTTCTCGGGCCGCCAAAATAGATATGATACGCGCCCAGGGCCGCGCCCAGCGCTCCGCCGGCGTCTCCGGCCGCGGGCTGGATCCACATATTTTTGAAGAGGCCGGATTTGAGCAGTTTGCCGTTGGCCACGCAGTTCAGGGCCACGCCGCCCGCCAGGCAGAGATTATCCGAGCCGGTGAGCTTTTTCGCCGTCGCAGCCATTCTATAGACTATTTCTTCCGTCACCCGCTGTATCGCCAAAGCAAGGTCGCAGTGCTCCTGGAGGAGACCGCTTTCCGGGGTGCGGCGGGTAAGGCCCAGAAGTTCCTCCCATTTCTTGTCGTTGGTCATGGTAAGACCGGCCGCGTAATTAAAATATTCCTGCTCAAGGTAGACGGAGCCGTCCGCCTTGATGTCGATCATCTCACCGCGAATGAGCTCCTCGTATTTTTTCGCTCTGTCGGAACCGGGGTCTCCGTACGGGGAAAGGCCCATCAGCTTGTATTCCCCGGAATTAACCTTAAAACCCAGATAGTAGGCGAAAGCCGAGTAAAGCAGGCCCGCCGAATGCGGAAATTTCATTTCTTTGAGCATTCTTAGCGAGCCGCCCTTTCCGTGCGAGATGGACGCCGTGGCCCACTCGCCGACGCCGTCAATAGTGAGGACGGCGGCTTCTTCATAAGGGGACGGGAAGTACGCGCTGGCGGCGTGGGACAGATGGTGGCCGGCAAAAAGAAGTTTGACGGCCGCGGCGCCGGTCCCTTCGTTTTCAATTTTAGAGAGTTCCTCGCGCAAAAGTTTCCTGAGAAAGAGCTTTTCTTTGACCCAGACCGGAACGGCCGAAGCGAAAGACCTGAAGCCCCTGGGCGCTAAAGCGTAGTAGGTCTCCATGAGCCGCTCGAATTTAAGGAGCGGCTTATCGTAGAAAACGACCGCGTCGAGATCGGCAAGAGAGAAACCTGTCCGGTTAAGACAGAATCGGACGGCGTTCGACGGGAAGCCCGGATCGTGCTTGTTCCGGGTAAAGCGCTCTTCCTGGGCGGCGGCAAGGATCTCGCCGTCCTCGATAATTGCGGCGGCTGAGTCGTGATAGAACGCCGATATGCCGAGAATTTTAACACTCATCAGCTTTATCCTTACGCCGCGGCCGTCCGTACCAGGGGCGGCCGCACTTAAAAAAGGCCATCCCCAAGCTTACGGGGACGGCCTTTTCTTTTCCGCTGCCGCTGCACTATTCGCGTACTCCCGCGGAAAGGGAGATAAGCTTATCGGTGGCGGACCTTATGCCGTCGGTCACGTCGGCGACCATCTTGGGGTCCCATTCATGCTTCTCGCCGCGCAGGAAGCTGGTCTTGTCGATGCGGTTGTCGAAGCGCGCTATCGGAAGATGGAACTTCTGCCCGTGCGAGGTCACGGTAATGGTGCCCGGCACCTCGGAGATCTTTTCGAGATAATCCATGTCGTCGCAGCCGTAATCGTTCAGCATAACTTCCATCGGCACGCCGTGATGCAGTATGGAACCCGGATCGTTGGGATTGGTGCGGGCGGTGTTCTTGCGGCGGCTTTCTTCGGGCGTGACCCAGACATAAAGGATCACCGCGCGTTTAAGGATCTCGGGGTCCATTTCGCCCAGCGAATACTGGTAGCCGAACGGGGCGGGCAGCGGGAACGTAGAGCCGTCGGGACCGCCGCGCGCGGCCTCCATAACGATGGTTTTCCCGTCGAAAGATGCGGGGTAGGCTTCGTGCTTCTCCTCCAGTATGGCGCGGGCCTCGTTCTCTATCGCTGTCGCCACGGAGTAACGGAGATCTTCGGTCAAACCGGCCAGGCGCGGCGCGATACCGGCCTTTTCGCCGGCCTGATCGATGCGGCGCATCATAAGTTCGGCGGCGGAAGCGGTCTCGACAACGTTCTTATTCATGAGATCGCGGTAGTCCTCGTTGAGCAGATGGATCAGCGTGCCCCAATCCTTGTTGTTCTGGAAGGGCCTGTCGCCGGCCTTGAAAAATATGCGGGCATGACTATGCTTGGACAGTTCGTCGTCTATGCGGCGCATCAGATGAACGTAAGGAAAATCATCAAGCTGCAGGTTAGGGCCTATGTGGAATTCCTGCTTAAGCCTTTCCGGCTCCACATTGGCCAGGAACCTGCGCACTTCGGATTTGCCCGAGGCGGGCAACGCTAAAAGGAGAACGATATCGAATGTCTTTTCCATGTAACCTCCGGTTAGAATCCCATATCAGATTTTAATTTATATACCTTAGAATTGCAACGCCTTTCCCAAATCCTCCGATAAAGAAAGATTTGGGACCTCCGGGATCAATGCCTCGCTCATCAAAAGCTTTCACCCGTATGTCCATGTTAAATTCTCTACTGGTCCGCTTTATCTTCGTGACTTTATGCCTTCGTGTGATAACGCACGTGTTCCCTTTAAGTATTTTCCCCATCTTTGCGGCTATCCTTTTACAATTTGCGCTTCCCGCGCCTTTTTTGCGGCCGATACCTTCCTGCTGCCGTCCCGAAACCGCCGCTCCGAATCGTCGTCGTACCGCCGCTCAGCCGCTGTTTTAGGTATAATTTACGCATGAGTAGACTTGGACTGATGTGGAGCATCTTCGCCATCACGGCAATAACGCTGTTCGTCGCCGACGTCAGATTCTCTTCCGGCAGTCCTCACGAGATCTCCCGGAAAGAAGCGCTCGCTCTATGCGCGGCATGGGTGTCTATCGCCGTCCTTTTCGGATGCCTGACGGGGTATATGCTCGGCTATGAAAGGATGCTGGAATTTTTCACCTCCTACGTGGTCGAATATTCGCTGTCCATGGACAACATGTTCGTGTTCGTGATGATCTTCGCCTATTTCAACGTGCCCAAAAAATACCAGCCAAAGATACTGACCTGGGGCATACTGGGCGCGGTCTCGATGCGCCTGATATTGATATTCGCCGGCGTCGGCCTGATCAACGCTTTCGGATGGATAATCTATGTTTTCGGGGCGGTGCTGATATTCACCGCGGTCAAGATGTACCTGCAGAAAGGAGAGGAGCCGGACCCCGGAAAGAACCAGGTGCTTAAGCTGCTGGCGCGGTTCATGCCTCTGGAGATGAATGCGGCTACGGGCGATTTCTTCACGAAAAAAGAAGTCTGGTACGCGACCTCGCTGTTCGCCACGCTGCTCGTTATTGAGACCTCGGACCTGGTATTCGCCGTTGACTCGATACCGGCCGTGCTGGCGATCTCAAAAGTCCCCTTTATAGTCTACACCTCGAACGTTTTCGCCGTGGTGGGACTGCGCTCGCTTTATTTTTTCCTGGCCGCCGTAATCGACTCTTTCCGCTTCCTTAAAACAGGCATCTCGGTTATCCTCTTCTACGTGGGAGCGAAGATGCTGGCTTCGGATTTCGTACATGTGCCCGCTCTCCTGTCCTTATGCGCCGTCCTGGGCATACTGGCCCTCTCTATCGCGCTTTCCGTCCTGATAAAGCCCCAAAGCCACGTTCCCCCCGGATCCGGAAATAAAGTCCGCTAAGAAAGGGCGGAATCAAACACAAAGAGCACAAAGTTGATCAACTGAAAGTTCACAAAGAATATAACGCAAAACTTTTGTGTCCTTATCTGTTCCGAACTTCGTGTTTAATTCCCCTCTCATCTTTCGCCTATTCTTCGTGCCTTCGTGGCTTCGTGCGAGATACTTTTGAAAGCACATATTGAATCCGGATATGAAAGAACGGGGAGCGGACGATGTCCGCTCCCCGTAAATTCACCTATTTGCCCTGTTACCGCTTACTTCGCGGGCTTGGGTTCCGTCTTAGGCGCCGGGACCTGCGCGGGTTTTTCCGCGGGAGCCGGTGCGGCCTTCATCTCGGGCGCGGGGGCTGCTTTCGGAGCCGCCGCGCTTTCGGGTTTCAGAATATCCAGCAGTTCGACTTCGAAGGTCAGAGTCGCTCCGCCGGGTATGGCGCCGGGCATTCCCTTGTCGCCGTACGCTGTATCGGAGGGGCAGACCAGTTTGGCCTTGCCGCCGACTTTAAGCCTCTGAACGCCTTCGGTCCAGCAGGGTATAACTCCGGACAGCGGAAATTCAGCCGGCTTTTTGCGGTCGACAGAGCTGTCGAACACTTTCCCGTCGGTGAACGTGCCGTGATAATGGACTCTCACCATATCCGAGGCTTTAGGAATGGCGCCGGTGCCTTCCTTGATCGGAATAAAAAGCATGCCGCTGGAAAGCACTACGGCGTTCTTCTCTTTGGCCATCGTATCGAGGTAAGCCTGGCCTTTCGCCTTTTCGGCTTTAACAAGGGCGGCCTGCCTCGCAAGGACCAGGTCGTTTATCTTGGGGCCGTAGGTATCTTCCACTTTACAGGGCACGGTATTAAGCGCGTCCGAAAGACCCATTATCAAATATTGATTCTCACCCTCTTTCAAGTCTAGCTGTTTAAGATTCCTTGACAGAACCTTATATCCCAGGTAGTACAACGTCTTCTGATCCTCGGTCATGGGCTTCTCTTGCGCCATGGCGAGTGCCGGAATAATGAACATTAAACTTAGCAGAATTGCCTTTTTCATGATTCGTCTCCTTAAATATCCAAGGGCCGCTTTACCGGGTCCGCCCTTTTTATCTTATGTTCATTAGTATAGCAAATTTTTAAAAAACTGCGTCTGATGATGGCATTCTTTCCAAACTCCTACGGTCCGCCGATCGCTGAGGCTAACGTCGGAGAATTCATTCCAAGGTCACAAAAACAAGTCTTATCTGATTTTTTTGGATTCTTTGACAGCAAGGCGGACTTAGCGCCCCTATGCGAATGGAAGGCATGACATGCGGGAAACCGCATCCCTATTCGGCGGCAGATCGCCGGCTCACGGCGGTATAGATACGTCATTATGGTAAAATTATACGCGGCGTATAATGTTGATATAGCGGCGCGCTTATACATGACCAAAAACCGATCCAAGGCGAAGATGACCGACAGAAGAGGGCGAAACCTCAGGATATTCCTATATGGCGCTTCGGGCGGCGGGAACGAGCTGTCCGGCGCGCAATTAAACACCGCGCTGCGCGTCAAAAGGGATCTCACGCGCCCGACCGAGAAAGCGGCCGTCCCCGGATGCGGCGCAGGGCGGGCCCATACGCTCTGCGATCAGGCCGTTATCAAAATACTGGGACAGCGGCCGTTACGCGCCGGGATCGAATTCGCGGACGGGCGCGCCATAACTCTGAACGTGCCGGCGGATATAGGGAATTTTCTCTCCGATCTGAACGGGATAATAATAGAGGATCAGTACGACTTCTGCGATTTTAAGAACGCAGCGATCGTGGACGCGGGCGCGAACATCGGCTTGTTCTCGTTATATGCATGCGCCTTCGGTGCGAAGAAAGTCTACGCTTTTGAGCCGGTCAGAGAAACCTTCGAGATGCTCGAAAGGAACATAGCGGCCAACCGCCTTGGGGAAGTCGTCTCCGCCGTCAACGCCGCTCTTGGGGCGAAGCGCGGCGCGGCGAAGATAAAATGCTGCACGAAGGGCGAAGGTTCGGCGATGATAGCCGTCGGGAACCCGGGCGTTAACGAAGGATTGAATTATGAGGCCGTGCGCGACGTAAAAATGCTCGCGCTGGACGATATCCTCCGCCGTAAGATAGACCTTATAAAGATCGACGTGGAAGGCTATGAAAAAAAAGTCCTGCTGGGCGCCGAGCGGCTGATAAAAGCGCATAAACCGGTCCTTTCATTTTCCGCCTATCACCGGCCCACCGATAAAGCAACGCTGCCGCGCGTTGTTCTCGGCATAAGAAAGGATTACAGGATCAGATTGAACACTTTCGCCGAACAGGACTTTTACTGCGAGTAGAACGGCCCGCGCTATTTGGTAAAATATAACCTGTATCCGATCAGGAGGCTTTATGTTAAGAATAGGTAAAAGAATTTTTCTGTTCCTCGCGGTAAATATCCTCATATTGCTTACGCTGTCGTTCACCTTGAACGTACTGGGCGTCGGCGGGTATTTTAGCGCGCGCGGAATAAATTATCAGGCGCTTATGGCCTTCTGCCTCGTATGGGGCATGGGCGGAGCCTTCATTTCTCTGGCGCTATCGCGCGTAATGGCCAAATGGATGATGGGAGTCGTCGTAATAGACCCTGAGACGCAGGAACCGAGGCTCGCGGAACTGGTGCGCACAGTCCATAACCTGGCCCGGGCCGCCGGCCTGCCAAAAATGCCGGAAGTCGGATATTATCCCAGTCCAGAGATCAACGCTTTCGCCACCGGTCCCAGCAAAAGCAGAGCGCTGGTGGCCGTATCGGCGGGCCTGCTTGAGAACATGGACCGCGCCCAGCTGGAAGGGGTTCTGGGCCACGAAATAACCCACGTCGCCAACGGGGACATGGTCACGATGACGCTGGTACAGGGCATTATCAACGCCTTCGTAATGTTCCTCGCGCGTATAATCGCTTTCTTCATTGCCAACCGCGGGCGGGACTCAGAAAGCTCCTCAGCTCCCAGTTACCTTATTATTTTCCTGCTCGAGATGGCCCTGAGCGTACTGGGTATGCTGGTGGTGGCGGCTTTCTCCCGCCGCCGCGAATACCGCGCGGACGAGGGCGGCGCGCGACTTGCCGGCCGCGAGAACATGATAAACGCTCTTGAAGGTCTGCGGCATACTATCGCTTACGCGGACCTCACTAATAAAGAATCCATGGCCACGCTGAAGATCTCCGGCAAACCAAAAAGATTCTTCTCGCTGTTCGCCACGCACCCCCCACTTGAGGAGCGCATTGCCCGTCTAAAAGCCGCTATCTAAGCCCAATAAAAAATACCGCTTTAACCTCGTATTCCTAGGGTAAGGCGGTATTTTTATGCCGTAAAAAAAATAATAGTTCGGCGGCAGCCGGACTTTTACTCCGGGCTAAAGACTATCGGGATATTCAGCCTTGAATTCTGTGCCGCCCGGACCGGTGGTGAAAGAAACTTTACCTTTCAGATACTTCTCCGTCAGCAGCCGTATGCTGTACGTTCCCAAGCCGCGGCCGGCGCCTTTTGTGGAAAAGGAGCGCTGGAACACCTGCAACCTGGAATCGTCCGGCATTTGACCGGGGTTAAGTACAAGAAAAGCCGCTCCACTTTCAATTTTTCGGCAGGAAATGGTTATGACCGCACCCGCCTTCTCGGCTTCAAGAGCGTTCTTTACAAGGTTTCCTATAATGCGCGAAAGGAGCGTTTTGTCGGTGTCTATCTCAGGTCCTGGCAATTCCCGGCCAAAACTATTGATTTATCTTTGGCCACGGGATGCGCCCTGAAAAGGGACGCGATCTCGTTAAGCAGATCCGTAGTCCGGACCTGCGAAATATCGGGCCGCAGATCGCCCCGCTCGGCCGCAGCCAGGTCTTTTTGGGAAAGTATCTGGCCTATCAGCCGGCCGGAGGCTTTGGCCGCGTCCGTAACGTAGGATTTAACTTCTGCGGGCCCGGCGTCCATCATCAGGTAGATAAGCCCCTGCATGGCGCCCGCCGTGTTCACTATATCGTGAAAGAAAATATGTTCAAGCGCTTCGCGGCGGTTTTTTGAGCTTATAGCTATCAGCGACATCAGAAGGAATTCCTCGCCTTCATAGGTATAGGGGCAGGCGCTGACGGCCAGGTCCATATCATCGCCGATCTTGTTCGACATTATACGGCATTCCCGCACCGACTCTTTGGCGTTAAGGGCTTGCGCTATTGCTATAGCGGCCCCGCATCGGAGACATGACTCCGTGGTACCGCAGCCTCCGGACGTCTCCGTGGAATGTCTGCAGCCGGCAAGGTTGCCGGGCCGCTGTCCTATTATTTCAGTAATTCCATTCTTATCCAGGAAATCACGGAACGGCTTATTGACAAAAACAGCCTGGCGCTGACGGTTAAGTATCAGGCTGAAATTCAGCATTCCGTCCAGCGCCGCCGTCACCGCGGGCGCCGTAGCCAGCATTTTGCGGTGGCGCTCGACCTCGGACGCCGCCGCCTTTTCCGCGGGGAGGAACTTAGAGCTTATCCGTAATTAGGCTTTCATGGCGAAACTGACGATTTTGAAGCCGAGCCGAAGCGACGCGAAACGAGCAGGCTCTATGGAGCTTGTAAGTTGAGCGGCGCAAAGGCGCAGGCCAAAAGCGGCAGTTGCAGCCGAAATCGCTAATTATGGATAAGCTCTTAGTGGGTATTTTGTCTTCCGGGATCCTACCTACACCTGCCGGTCCTGCGCAGGGCGGCGTTTATTCTGGCCAGGAACAGCGGGGCCTTAAAAGGCTTGCGGATATAATCGTCGGCCCCCAGCTTGAAAGCCATCTCCTGACTTTTGCCCGAACTCTCGGTAGTCAGAATGATAACCGGCATGTCGGATATATGCAGGGTTTCACGTACGCCCTTTACAAGGTCGTAACCGCTCATCCTCGGCATATGTATGTCCGAAACCAGCAGGTCGGGGCGCGGACCGGAAGAAAGGAGCTTAAAAGCGACTTCTCCGTCTTCGGCCTCGATCACTTCGAAGCCGGCCTCTTCCGTTATTTTTTTTACCAGCATCCGCATGATCGGGCTGTCTTCGGCTATCATCAATCGCACTTTTCCGGAAGCCGGGCCGACGGGCGGCAGCTTGCTCGGATCGACTTCATGAAAGGGAATGATCGCCGGGGCGGGTTCGGATCCGGTTTCGGGTACGGGCTCCGCGCCGGGTACGGGGATATATGATGAAACTGTCGGCGGCTCCGAGGGATACCACGGCTCCATCTCTATTTCCAGGCCTATAGCCGGCGTGGAAGCGGGTGGTATGGCGGGCGCAGGGGGTTTCGCGGTAGCGGCCGGCTGCGCTGGAGTAATGGGCTGAACGGGGGCGGGCTGCGGGAAGGAAACCGGACGAACGGGAGCGGCGGACCACGCGCTTTCAGGCGCGGCGCCGTCCGCGCCCAGATATATATACGGCGATATTTCAGCCATGTCGGTATGCCCGAGCGACAGGTGCCAGAGCGCGTCATGCGTCATCGTGCGCAGGGTTTTTTCCTTCAGCGCGGCCTGGGTTATCTCGTTCGCCCCCGCACCGGAATTTATAAGGTCTTTCACGTTCTGCGTCACCTGTAATATTTCCACCATGGAAGTACGGCCGAAATAACCGCTGCCTTCGCAGTTCTTGCAGCCTACGCTTTTGTAAATGGCTTTTTCGAATTTATACCGGGCCAGCGCTTCCAGGACCTCTTTGTCGACTTTAGATTCGGGAACTTTTTCCGCGCAGACCGGGCAGAGTTTGCGAACCAGCCGCTGAGCGGTTATCGCCAGAAGACCTGGCGAGATCTTGAACCGGTCCAGCCCCATATCCACCAGCCGGACGATGGTGGAAACGGCGTCGTTAGTGTGGAGCGTGGAAAAAACCACGTGGCCGGTCATCGCGGCCTGGAACGCAATGTCGGCAGTCTCTCTGTCGCGGATCTCACCAAGCATTATGACATCCGGATCCTGGCGCAGCACCGACCTGAGCACGGCGGAAAAGGTCAGTCCTTGTTTTTCGTTCACCTGCACCTGATTTACGCCGGCCAGCCTGTATTCAATAGGATCTTCGACCGTTACTATATTCGTACCCTCGCTGCGCATCTTGTTAAGCACGGAGTAAAGCGTGGTGGTCTTACCGGAGCCAGTGGGACCGGTCACCAATATCATCCCCTGCGAGGCTTCCAGACAATTGTCTATCACCCTGGACACTTCGGGGGCGAAGCCCAGCTTTTCAAAAGGAACCTCGGCGGAGCGCTGGTCCAGGATACGTATCACGACCTTTTCGCCGTAAGAAGTGGGAAGAGTGGAAACGCGCAGGCCGATCTCGTCCGCGCCGATGCGCAGCTTGGCCCTGCCGTCCTGGGGGCGCAGGTGGTTGGAAACGTCCAGGTCAGCCATGATCTTTATGCGGGACACCATCGGCCCGGTCGCCAGACTGCGCGGAATGGTCATGATATTCTTAAGCACCCCGTCGACCCTGATGCGGACATTGCTCTCTTTTTCCGAATGTTCTATATGGATATCGGAGGAACGCTTGCGGTAGGCCTGGGAAATTATGGAGTTCACGAGCATCATTATGGGCGCGGTCACCTCGGGAGAGTCATCGTCGGCGACGCTGTCCTTGTCCAGCACCTGTATATCATCGGAAGGCTCCACCGTGTTAAGCAGATCGTATATCACTTTGTCGGAATTAAAAAGCTGCTCCAGGCAGTTGTCCACCGCGCGCGGCAGGGAATAGAACGGCACTACGCGGCGGGCGGTGACGGCCTCGACATCCGACTGCGCGTCTAAATTTAACGGGTAGGACATGGCAAGACGGATCTCGTCCTCCGACACTCCGACCGGGACGATATTATGCTTGCGGCACAATTTTTCCTGGATCAGCTTGACGCCGAACTGGTTGGTTTTTTCCAAAAGCAGCGGCAGGTATTTTATCTTGAAGGTGCGCTCCACCACTTTCCCCAATTGTTCTTCCGTAAGGATATTGGCGTCCACCACGGCGTGAGCGAGATAAGGGTTCTTTTCCGAACGCGTTTTGGCGATAAAAGCCGTGTCTATGCCTTTCACCCAGGTCAGGGCGCGCATAAGCCACTCGTCTTTAAAACGCCAGGTTTCTGTCATATCCATATCGCTATCCGTGAGATCGTCTATGATGATCTGAACGGGACCGCCAGCGCAAGCCTTTTACCGGGCTCCCGCAGGCGAGCTTAAAACGGAACGCTGTCTATGCCTTCTCCGCCCTCTGACTTGGAAGCCGCGCGTCCCGCCGCGTCCGGACCGCCTGCGGGTCCGCCCTCGCGTCTTTCTAGAAATTCAAGCTCGTCCACGTAGACCACCATCTTGGATTGTTTCTTGCCGTCTTCTTTTCCGGCCCACTCTTCCAGGACGAGGTGGCCTTCGACATAAACCTGATTGCCCTTGCGAAGACTTTTCTCGACCAGGTCGGCCAGCTTCCGTCCCGAGTCGCGGTTGAACGCTTTCAGGTCCACCCAGACTGGAACTTCTTCCCATTGCCCGCTCTGCTGGTTCTTGCGGCGATTGTTCACGGCGAAGCCGATATTGGCGACCTTGCCGCCGTTGCTGAATTCCTTGATCTCGGGGTCGCGGGTCAGACGACCGATCAACATGACCCTGTTTAAGTTCGCCATAGAATATCTCCTGTGGTAGACGCGATAATGTTTAAATACACCGCCAAGAACGTATAAATTCGTCCGCTTTATATTACTTTATCAATTTATGGCCTTCTTTCCAAGGCTATTTCCGCTCGGGACGGGAATTTATGCGGACCGGCAACAAATAAAAGTGGCGCAGCGGCGCCGGCATATGCGAGCCGACCGAACCGATTATCATAACGGCCGTCAGCAGAACCGCCCGGTGAGACCAGAACACTGGGACCAGCAGGAGGATCAGAATTTTCAGAAAGACTAAACCGCAAGCGAGCTGAAAAAGCCAGTCAAACCCCTCCCAGAGTTCGACCGCGATAAGTCCGGCGCCGGAAAGGACGGTCCAGCGCAGCCAGGGCGCCAGCTCGGCCGGGGGCAGACCGAACCAGTGTCCCCCGAATAATACGGAAAAACCGAGCAGATGAAGCGTACGCATGGCGATCCGCAAAGGCCTGCTTCCTTTCCACCGGCGCTTTTCGGGAGGAAAGAGCATTCTCTTCAGACTTTCCGCGGCTGATCTCATTTTCATGACGCTCCATATCGGCAGGCGGGATCAACGGAGGGTATCCCGCAAATTCGACGGCCACCGGCGCCGCTTTTATTAGCGCGACAATATTTTGGTCCCTTGACAAAGACGGTATCTCCTGCTAGAACATAGTTATTATAACAAGTAACTTTCGTTTAAGGCATTATAATAACGAGGGCCTGTATTATGAGAAAGAGGCTTTGCCGGATCGGTTTTTCGGGGTTTGCGTTCCTGCTGCTCGCGGGGATCGCGGCCGCCGACGACCTTGCCGCCGTTTTTAACCAGAACATGAACGTTAAAAAAATGGTCGAGTCCATACGGCGCGACGGCGCCTCGGTGGAAGTCGCGACCGTCCCGGCCGAGAAGATGAACGCCGCCTCCTCCAAACCGCTGCATGGGATCTGGGTGGACATGAAACTGCTCCAACTCGACAAGCCGGAGCTCGCGCGCTTCGTGAGACTGGCGCGCGCGGCGGGGCTTCAGACCCTTTATCCAGCCGTCTTCAGATACGGCTGCAATTTTTACAAAGCTTCCGCTTCTCCCTTTGACTGCGGCAAGGAAGACCTGCTTGGGAAATTTATCGCCGTGGTCCGCGAAGAGGCCCCCGAAATGCGCGTGGTCCCCTGGTTCGAGCGCACCATTCAGATCGGGGCGCTGACCCCGAAAAGCCTGGCGGACAATACTTCCGTGCAGGAACCCCCGAACGCTAAGACCCACGGCTACAGGATAGTGGACCTGGACAACGCCCTGGTGCGTGCGCACCTTCTTCAGTCCGTCCTGGCGCTGCGTTCTTACGGGCTGCGAAGCGTTCAGATAGACGATCACCTCGCATACGACGCCGTCGCCGGAGACGGCGACAACGAAGCCTTCCGCTCGAACCCCGCCGCCTGGAGGGCTAAATTAACGCGTTTCGTTAACTGGCTGACGGCCCAAGTGCACGAGCGCGACCCGGGCTTCAGGGTGGAGATAGCCCAGAATCCGGCCGATTTCGCCGACGCTAATTATCTTGCCGATTGGAAGAACTGGAAGGTCGACGGGGTGGTAGTGGAGTGTTATCGTTCTTCGGGCTACGCCGCCGCCATGGACCCGAAGTGCGGGAACGGACGCCGCGGAGTCGCTTTTCTCGCCAACGGGAAGCAATTGTCCGACGAAGAGATCCTGACGGCGGCCAGGGCGCTCAGGAACAGCGGCATCGTTCTTTTCCATTTAGGGAGCCTCAAAGACCGCGAAAATCTCGTCACAGAACTGGGCAGTATCCTCCGGCCCTGAATTATTTAAAACCCTCAGTTATCCCCTTCGCGTTTCCGTCCATAAAAAAACCCGTTCCACCGGAACGGGTTTTCGCCTGCATTGCGGCCCGCGCTTTTATTCTTCGTTCTTGCCGTCGAAGCGCATCGTAAATGAAAGTCTCTGCGCTTTGCCGAGGTCTCCCATAGGCGAATAGGAGTAATCGATAACATATTTTTTCATATCCACGCCGAAGCCCGCCGAGAATCCCGAGCCTTTGTCGCTTACATTGGTCTTATAGCCGGCCCTTACCGAGAAAGAGGCTCCTTCCGAATAAGTCACCAGAAAATCGGCCCCGAAATTCGCGTAAAATCCGGCGTCCTGCATGTGGTTCAAGTCGGAAAAGAGCAGTATTTTATTGTCCGTGCCCGTGCCCTCGTCAAATTTTAAAACATACTCCCCTCCCAATTTCACGTTAAGGGGCAGCGGCTCGCTCTTGCTGATATATTTTAACGGGGTACCGAGATCCTGCACCGCAAAGCCGGCTCTAAGCACCTCCGGGATCAACTCGTACTTCAGCCCGGCGTCGGCTGCCGCCGCGGAGGCGGTCTCGGATTCCAATTTGCTGGAAATGTATTTTGCGGTCAGTCCCAGCCCCAGCCTGGACGTCAGCATGCGGCCGTAGCCGAAGGAGACGGCCATATCCGAGGCCGAATAACTGTCGGGAAGTTTGACCCCGAGGTTATTGTATTCCTGTATGTCCGGCATCGAAAGATAGCTGACGGCGGCCCCGTAGACGCCCCAGCCGGCCTTCTTGGCGAAGGCCAGATTGGAATAGTTAACGTCCTGAACCCACTGGACCTGGGAAAAGGACGCCTCGATATTCCGCACATCATTGAGGCCGGCGGGATTATAGAAGAGGCTCTGGACTCCCGTACTGACGGCGCCCGTTTCTCCGAGCGCGGAGGCTTTCGCTCCGACGCCGATCCTGAGGAATTGCGCTCCGGAAGTCCCTTCGTTCCCCGCTCCCGCGCAGCTCGCCGCCAGCAGCAGCGCGGCCGCGGCGGACAAAATACAGTTTTTCAGCATATGCAGCTCCTAGTGTAGTGTCGCGCAAATATCTTTTCATTTGACTGGCCGATTTTGGGCTACGCCGAAGCGGCATGAAGCGACATGTACTATACGTACTTTAGCGTAATGCCGCGAAGGTGTAGCCCAAAAGCGGCCAGCCACCTGGGGGAGGCTCATCTTTGGCCGGTTGCTTCGTTGCTCCTCACTCACAGACCCACCGGTATGCTCATTCGTCGCGCCTCGCATCCGGCTCAAATCTGAGCCTTCAAATGTAAAGCTATTTGCGCGACACTACACTAAATCCGGTTATTCCGCATTACCTATCTGATGATCGAAATTTTTCCGCTCTTAACGCCGCCGCCGCTGGTCACCAGATAAATATAGACCCCGGAGGCTACGCGGCCGCCCTGCTCGTTCTTCACGTTCCACAGGCATCTGCCGTCTCCGTCGGCGTCTTCCAGCTTGGCCACAAGGCCGCCGGAAAGGTCGTAGATCCGTATTTTCGCTTTTGCGGGCAGTGACTGAAATACGATGCCGTCGCCAAAAACGGACCGGTCGAACGCGCCGCCGGTGCCGGGCTTGTAGGGATTGGGATACGCGTACACGTCCGTCAAAGCGCCGACGGCGGAAACCAGGTTGCCTAGCGCATAGAAAGAAAAGTGATTTATATACGCGTAAACTGTTTTAGACGTCTTGTCCAGAACGGAATTATCCAGTTGATCCCAGGCGATATCGGTCGTATCGAGATTCATTATTTTCAGCGCGCTTACTCCCACGGGCGGCGTGGTACCGTCTATAAGATCGTCGTTGTTCGCGTCGGGATAGGTAAAGTATATTTTTACCGGCGCCGAGAAGTTGCCGGTCAGCTTATTACCGAACAGATCATAAAAATATATTTCCGTCAGATAACCCGGCACAAGCATGTTGGGCAGCAATTTGCCCGCCGCGGAACTAAGGTCTCCGGGCGACGCGCCGACCGGAGCCGTGCCGGCATTGGTGCTGATCAAGATATAGCCGTCGACCGCGGCCGCGTGCGGCGGCAGTTCCACCGTGATAAAACCGAGGCCTGGTATGGGGACCGTCTGGCTCTGGGCAGCGGCGGCCGAAGAAAGGATCACCTTCAGTCCGGCGGGCAGGTCCAGCGTTCTGAAGGCTGAGGACGTGGCGCTTGAGAGCGTCGGGATACCGTCCCGATTATAACCGGTGACAGCATAGTAATAGGTCGTCGCCAGATGGAGGTGAGTATCTGTGAACGAGGTGGAGACATAGACATCCGTCAAGCTTTTCAGCGTGGTCCAGCCGGCCAGGTCCGTTGAGCGGTCTATCTTGAACTGGCTCCCGCCGTTGCCCGACCAGTCGATCGATAGGGAATGCACCCCCGCGCTGCTGAGCGTCAAAGAGGAAGGTGGATTGGCGAACGTATAGACCGAAACCTCGGAGAAATCACCTTCGCCCTGAGCGGTTACGGATCGTATTCTCCTGGTGTACCTCGCATTGGCGCTGGGCAGATTGACTTCGATCAAGGAAGTCGTGCCCAGGGGTAAATTAGACGCTATCACCCCGTCGGTCCCGGTATATAGATTATAAGAAAGCACCAAGGGCACGTCGGTTTCCCACCGCCATTTGATCGACGAGGGGCTTAGAACGTCGGCGTAAAGTAGCGGGGCTTTTTGCAGCGTAGAGATGGTCCTGACAAAACTGTAATCCCGCCGGTAGCCAGTTGTAGCGTCGGCAAGCCCCAATGTTTGCACGCCCAGCAAATTGACGGCGCCTATACGGTACGAGTACGTAGTTGACGGGATTAGCCCCGTGTCAGTAAAAGCATTGCCGACCACGCTGGAAACGAACACCCAAGGGCCTTTCTCCCCGGTGGTGGTGGAACGTTCCAGGCGGTAACTGGTGGCGGGCACTTCCGGCTCCTTCCAATAAGTCGAGATACTGTGCGCGGTGATCGTATCAAAAACCACGTCATTCGGGGGTGTCGCGAAGGTAGCGCCCGTGGCGTCTATGGCATAACTTCCGTGGGGGCAATAATGGTACTGGCATTCCGGATCGATAGGATAATGGGGGGCGCCCGCCACCCAATCCGGGTCCGTCTGGGTGGCCCACGCCCAGCGCGTATGAGTGCTGTTCGTAATAAGATAGTCCAGACTGTATGAACTGCTGGCGACTCCGGGCACTGACTTTTCATGGAACCACTCGTACATTTTTGTGACCGGGTTGTAGATCCTTTCCGCGATGGTGTAACCGGCGATATAGTCCGGATGCTTGTAAGTGGAGGTGGACCAAGTGAAGTTCAGCACCGTATCCGTTAACGCTGTTGCGGCAAAATTGTAGGGCGGAGGTGGGTCGGTGATTGTTTTGTAAACCTGGCTGTACGCGAAGGGGTTAAGCCCGTCAGCAGGCGTCTGCTCTCCGTCGCCGTTGATCGCTCCCATCCACAGGTCGTATTTGGTGTTGTCGGTCAGCCCCGCTACTGTGAACGGATTCCCGGAAGCGATCTCCGATGTGTATGGATTAGCGGCAGCAATCTCCGATGAGATGGTCAGCGCAAAATTCGCGGAAGTGGTGTGATCGACCGTATATTGACTGGCTTCGGAGGGAGCCATGCGAGGATTCCAGATAAGGCTGATGGAATGTTCGGAAACGTGCGCGACCAAGTAGGGATCGGGATCAAGCCAGTACACGGTGCAGGTGGCGGGCGCGATGGCATAGGTGTACTTCTGATAGATCGGCCGTCTCTGGCTTTCAATGATCCCGACCGCTTTCAGCCAGCGGGTATGCCTGGAATTAGCCGCCACGGTCGTAGAGCTGCCGTCGACAAAAGGTTCTATCCAGGAACCTGTTCCCTCTCCAGCGACGTCGGCAACCACGGCTCCTGCGTAATCATCGGTCGGGATCGAGTCGTCAGCCGCGGTGGTGGAACGATACAAACGGTATCCGCTAATCCCGGTGCCGGTGAAGGTGCCGGTGGACCATTGCCATTGAATATTCCAGGAGGAAATCGCTACAGCGGTAAGTACGGGCGTTATGGGAGGAGTTGTCGTAGTTTCGACTATGCTGTATAAACCCGGCGTCAGTTCGTTATCTCCGTTTATTGCGCCCATTCTTATGAGGTAATTTTTATTGCTCAATAACGGTATGGTCTGCCAGGGAACGAAGGAATCCCGGTTGCGGACATAGTCTGTCCCGTTGTCGGTGGAACATTCTATTTCATACGCTGTGGCGGCGCTGAACTTCCAGGTGACAAAAGCGCTTTCGGCCAAAACCGTACTTACGGTAATGGTGGCGGGCGGCAGGGCATAGGTGTATTTTACCAGATGGTCCGAGTCGCTTCCCTGGGAGCCTGCCTTATAGGCCGTTACCCAGCGGGTATATTGTTTGTCGACTGCCAATCCCGTATCGATATAGAAGCTCGTCCCTAAAGATAGGTCTATAATCTGGGAAGCGCTTGAAGTATATAGGTGATAACCATCCACCCCCGGACTGGTGAACGGGGCGGTGGACCAGCTCCATTGAAGGCTTGAAGTTGAAAGCGCCGCGACGGTAAAATCGGGAACGTTTATCAAGGGGGCCGGAGCGCTGCGCATTACTCTCTTTGAAGTTTTTGAGATCGCGGCATGCGCGGGGATGACGAAGCAGGAAATAGACAGGCAAAGTGAAAGTATGCCCGGGAGGTTTTTCAGCTTTTTTATCGGCATTATGATATCACCTCGGTTGATTTACGATAATTTTAACCCGCCGCCCGCCTAAATATAATTATCAGAAAAAGGTTCGACCGCGCAATAGCGCGGCTATAATATTTAGAGAATTATTATAGCACTAATCGCAGGCCGCTGAAAAAGACCGGCGGCCTCTTAGGCGCGATGGCGGCAAAATGAGATATGAAAGTTTTTACGGGATCTGCGTAAACGCGAGCATTGATAAGCACGAAAAACTATATTAATCCGGCTGTTTACCCGGCGTAACGCCTTTCACGCAGATCACAGTATTGGCCTTCCCGCTGGCGCGAACCAGACCGAAGACGGTTTTTGAATCCGCTTTGGAAAGGCGCACGCAGCCATGGGAGGCCGGCCGGCCAAGCAGGGCTTCGGCGTTGGTACCGTGAATGGCGATGTTACCGTTAAAAAATACGGCGTTCGGCATAGGCGCATTATTGTAAAGACTGGAGTGATGCATGGTTTCAAGGAAATCGGGAGCGTAGCAATTGCCGCTGCCAGGGGTGGCATGCTCGGGCAAGAGGCCGGATGAGATCTTAAACTCCGCGGTGGTCGCCGAGGACCGCACGACCAGGCGCTGACGGGCTAGATCGACTGTCAGGCGCAAAGCGGCTTCCCGGATCCTGTCCGGGTCGGTTATCAGGAATCGTGAAACTGACAGACCATAGGCCGCTCCGACTTCTTCCGGCGAATGTTCGTCTATAAACTTATCGGGATCGGATTGAGTTTCGGATATAGGGCCCGGCGCCAAGCCGTAGCCGCCGGCATACGGCGAAACGACCGCGGCCGGAAAGGTTTCTTGGGCCGGCGCGGGCACGGATAATCCCAGTCCGGATAATTCTTTGCGGTAATTAGCGAGGTCAAGCGAAAAACAGGGCTTAGAAGTTATGAAAAGCAACGCGAATATGGCAAGCGATCTCATTTATTTGTCGATCTCCCTAATGACGTACGTTTTTTATCTTGGGATAGTGTATCATTATGTCGAAGCCTGCCGTATGAGCCGAAAGTACCGGTTCGGGACGGTCTTTGGACCTATCCGCCTAAGTCTATTTACCCCTTGAAATTATCAGTTTTCTCTGTTAAACTCTTAATATAAGCCAACTTTATTTTCCGACTCGCTGGCCGTGAGTGCGGAAAATAAGGTTTGAGGTGTTATTTTGATATGGGGTGGGTCCTTATGAGCGCCGATCAAAAAAGCCGTAAAAGGGTTCTCTTTGCCCTGGTCATGCTCTTCCTTGTTATCGGAGGAGGGATCTTCATATTTTTTATTTTCCAGGGCCTGGGCAGTCTGCCCGGCAGGAACAGAAGCGTATTTGACTATAGTTTCGCCTCCGGGGACGCCATTCTGCCGCTTTTCCAGTATTTCGGACTTGACGAAGAGAATAAGCCAGCGGGCCCGGTGCGGGACAGAGGCCTGCATAAGGAGCCGGGGCCGGATATCTCGGATTGGATGGCCAAAAGCAAAGATACGAATGACGGCAAGCAAAATGCCCCCGCCGCAGCGCCTGTCCCCTCCGCGGGGAATACCGCAATACCCTCTATGAGCGGTGTCGGCGCGGGAGGAGGCGGCGCGGGAGCCGGGCACGGCGCGGGCGGTGGCAGCCAGACCACCGCCGGCATTTCAAAATTCTCCGTAGGCGATAATGCTGGTGACGTGAATATTTCCGGGCGCCTGGGCGGAAAGGGAGATCCGTCCGGGCACGGCGGAGCGATGGGCGCCCTGGCAAGCGCGCGCGCCTTTATGGGCGACGGCTTAAGGTCCGGTTCCGCCATGGCCGCCAGATCGAAATGGGGGCAGGCATTCGGGCTTGGGCCCGGAGGCGGAAAGGGCGAAATGCTCGCTTACGGCAAACCGCAGCTTGTGGATCTTGACACAATAAAGAGCGGCGAAATAGGAAGTCTAAAGACCACCGACGCGGGAACGCTGAAGCCCTCGCCGGTAAAGGACCCGGAGTCCGAAGCAAAAGACGCCAATCTGGCGAAGATGAACGGCGAACAGGGAAAGGACGCGGCCAAAGATGCGCTGACGGACGCGCTGAAAGCGGTTGGCGGACAGACGGGCGCGAAAGACCAGAAAACCGGCAAAAACATTGAACTGCCTCCGAAAGAAGTAGTCGACATCGCGACCACGGAACCTCCCAAAGGCACTTTTTGCCCTAAGGGCTGCGGACAGGGCTCGGAACATTATAAGGACGGCCCCCCCACCTACGCGAAGAACGATCAGGGCGTATGGCAGGCCACCTACTCTGGGAACCAAGGCAGTGTCGCGTATAAGGATACTGTCGAAATACATCCTGAAAATCCGGCGGGCCAGCAGATAAAGCCAGTAGGCACGCTCGTGAACGACGGCGGCATGTGGAAGCCTGCCGAATTCGGCGGTACGACGCCGACCACCGGCTCTTAATTAGAAGTATCTTACACAAAGCCACGAAGGTCACAAAGAAGAACAGAAACTGCGATTTCCATGTTATATCTCTGCCGGTTCGCTCTTCTTCGTGCCTTCGTGGCTTCGTGTGATATTTTTTCTTTCAGGCTGCCTGTGCCCTTTGCGCCTTATTGCGGCTGCGCATGATCGTAACGATTTTTATTTTGTAAGGTCGCCGCAGGCATTGGCGACCAGCAGGCGGTTGAGATCGTCCGGGGATATAAGGGAAACTTCCGGCAGCTTCAGCTTAAGCGACTCGAACAGTTTCTTATCGTTGGTGGAAATGAACTTCGGAACGCCGATGCCGGCGAAGTCCGCCGCCGCGTCGTTTATTATCGAATAATCCGCGCGCTGGCTCCCCCACCCGCCGGAATGTATAACCGTAAGGTTCCCCAAAGGAAACTCTTTTCGCGGGCCGGAAGTGTCAAAATACAATTTTATGCGGCAGCTCCTGCTTTTGCCGGCGAGCAGGGCGAAGGCGTCAGGGATGAACCTGTTCTTCATCCTGTCGTGGACGGCGGACGGGATCTGCTCCTTTTGAGTCTCGAAATTTTTCTCTTTCTGCGCGAACGCCTGTTTTTCATAAACGAAATGCATCAAATTGTGCCCGTCCACGATCAGCAGGTACTGTTCTCCGGTTCTGATCAGTTGCCCGAGAGAGAGCCTCCCGGCGGTCCTTTCGCACATAAGTTCGACTACCCTGTTTATCTCCTCCCTCTCTTTTCTGGAAAGCTTGCCGGAATCTACGGCGGCGCTGATCAGGTCGGCGAGGTCTTCCTTCTGGGACAAAGCCTTAAGTTCCGAGAACGAAAGCTTGAGCTTTTCTATATCGGAGACGATCTTTTCCGCCGACTTAATGCGTTTTTTAAGCTCGCCCAGCTCCACAAAACTGTTGCTTAACGACTCAGGAGGCTCTTTAAGCCCGTCCCGCAAAATAACGGCCGCCGAAATATATCTGTCTACGCGCTCTATCATCGCCGGGCACCGGCCGGATTCGGCGAGGGCCAGCAAAGCCGGAACGCTGCGCAGATCGCCGGCCTTGAGTCCGCTGAAAACAGTTTCCAGTTTGAAGACCGGAGCCAGCATTTCTCCGACTTTTCTCCGCGCCAGGCCCTCGGCCTGTTCGTCGGTTTTCTTCATGGCCGCGGAGAGTTCTTTTTTTGTTCTGCCCTGCTCGTCGGCGCAGCGTCTGGCCTCCGCTTCCGCGCTTTCAAGCCTCTTTTTAAGGTCCTCGATCTTCTCCCGCATCTCCCGCGCGGCTTTCTCCGGAACGCCGGCGCGCTCTTCGGTCTTGCGCGACGGCTGCACGCCGCCCTGCGCCTCGGACTCAGTATCAGGCAGAAAACTCTTGAGACTTAACAGGAACGCGGTGAAGTTCTCAAAAAAACCGGCCATCTCCGATTTTCCGTCGCAGTCCGCCCATGGATTCGCAGACGGATTTTCGGCGAGGTGTTTTTCCGCTATTTCGCGCAGCTTAGGACGCTGATCGAGATAGAGCGCCAGCATGATAGCCGGCTCTCCCAATCCGCAGGCAAAAGCCTTGCACGCGACTGTAATAGCCTCTTCGGAGAGCACTATAGTGAACCGCTGGTAAAGGGAATTAGCGCTTAGCAGCGCTTTGATCCTCGGGTGGTCAAGAACGGCGGGGTTGGACCTTAAAAAGATCCGCGTTTTCTCCATGACGGCTAGACGGTTATTATGGGTCGGCCTGTGCCTCAGGTCGGGCGGCGCGCCGGGGAGATCCTTAAGCAGCCGCGCGGCTTCGTCAAAAACCGCTTCGCCGGACTCAAGAATTATCCGGGAGCATTCGGCGAGAATTCTTTCGGGCAGCTTAGAGATCATAGTTCGCTGGAGCAAGCAGTTTTATGGGATTTTACCTTTCCGCTTATTATGATTTGCCTCAGGGTTCCTTCTGATTCCATCCAGCGACGGACACCCTAGTGTAGCGTCTCGCTAACGGCAGGTTCCATCAACCCCCGCATATAACTTTTCTGCCGGAGGCGGACCTACTTGCCCGCCGGCCGTTTGGAGGGCCGGGCTGCTTAGCGGGCATCCACAAGCGTGCGCGCATGCCTCGCGCACCTAAACGGAAACCCCACCAGTATTGGCGGGGTTTTCCCGGCTTCCGATGGACATCCTCCCAACAAGGAAGTCATGAAAGCATTGTATCGGATGCCTGGTCAGCCGCAGCACCCGCCGCTTGGCGCAGCTCCGCTTCCCGACTGGTCTCCCGAACCGCTCGACTGGTCGCCAGACTGGCTACCGCTGTCCGCGGCATAAGCGCTCCTAGCTTGTCCCGTTGAAACCGCCATATATCCGATAGCCGCCAAAGTGAACACTATAGCTATATACCTTACTATTCGCGTTTTCATAATTCTGCCTCCGCCTTATTAATAGCATACAGCCAAATATTCACAAAGTCAAGGGCTGGCGGAACCGTGTCGCGAACCGGCGATATGCGCCAGCCTCCCGCGCTCTCTCCCGCTCTCGTTTTTTTAAGCCCGCCAAAAAAAGGTAAAATATAGTTCCTCATGAAAAATAAAAACTCGGATATTACCACCGACAAAACCTCCCGCCCCTATCAGACCAAAGTGTCTTTCGGCATCACTTCCGCCGTCATTACCAGCCTGGCACTTATTACCGGGCTCGATACCATTACTAATCCTAAATCCGGCATTATAGGAAGCATCCTCGTCATCGCCCTGGCGGACAACCTGTCCGATTCCATGGGCATACATTTTTATCTGGAATCCGAGCATGTCTCGGGAAAAGAGGTCTGGTTGTCGACTCTGACGAACTACCTTGCGCGGCTGGGAGTTTCCCTGAGCTTTATCCTGCTGATAGCCATTCTGCCGATAAGAACGGCTGTCTATTGTTCTATCGTCCTGGGGTTTTCCATCCTGGCCGGTCTGAGCTACGCCATACAGGACAGACACGGCAAGAACCCGCTCCACGAGGCTTTAGTACATATGGGACTTGCCGCCATAGTCATAGCGGGAAGCCATTTTGCCGGAAGCTTTCTGATCGATAAATTCAAGTAGCCGCCCCCCCCGCCGATAATCGCACGACAAGACGGATAAAGAACCAAGCGAATTATCTCGCACGAAGCCGCGAAGGCACACAGTTTTCCAGTTAACCACAAAGGTCGCAAAGTTAATAAACAGAAAGTTCACGAAGAACATACTTCAAAAACTTAGAGCTTATCCGTAATTGGCTTTCATGGCGAAACTGACGATTTTGAAGCCGAGCCGAAGCGACGCGAAACGAGCAGGCTCTATGGAGCCTGTAAGTTGAGCGGCGCAAAGGCGCAGGCCAAAAGCGGCAATTGCAGCCGAAATCGCTAATTATGGATAAGCTCTTAGTGTCCTTAGCCTGAAAACTTCAGTTGGTTCGTCACACCGGCGAAAGCCGGTGTCCGGATCCCGACGGGCCTGGATTCCGGCTTCCCTCCTCCGCTGCTGCTGCGAAGGGCAGGCCGCCGGAAAGACGGAATTTAAAATCCCGCTCAACCCGACGATTTTGCAACTTCAGCTGAAACTTTCGGGTTAGTGTTTATTCCGGGAAATAAAATCCGATATCCTGTTCATCCTGTATATCCATGTAATATTTTTTGCCGTATTTCCCTTTCTTCGCGGCTTTGCGGCTTCGTGTGAGATTTTCTATTCAGGTTGCTTGTGCCCTTTGCGCCTTATTATGGCTAATGTGTTTCCGGCAGACAAAAAAGCCCGCCAGCTCTTTCGAACAGACGGGCTCTTGAGGGCTTAATTAGTCGTGCAGATAGGCGGTTTCGCCGTGCTGCGCTTCATCCAGCCCCGTCTCTTCCTCTTTCTCGTCGGTCTTTACCGGCGTGAACAGGTTGATCACGAACAGGCAGCCGTAAGAGAACAGGAACGCATAGACGGCGGTAGCGCTAACGGCCAGAACTTCCTTGCCGAAGAACATCGCGTCGCCATGCCAGAGGCCGTTGGCGCCGGCGGCGTTGACCGCCGTGGTGCCGAACACGCCGAGCAGGATCACGCCCGTCACTCCGCCCACGCCGTGCACGCCCCAAACGTCAAGCGAGTCGTCCCAGCCGAGCTTGTTCTTCATGTTGACGGCCATGTAGCAGATCACGCTGGAGAGTATGCCTATGCAGACCGCGGATTTCGTGGTGACATAGCCGGCGGCCGGGGTAATGGTCGCGAGACCTGCGATCGAGCCGGTCAGCAGACCCACGAACTTGGGCTTCTTTTCGAGCGACCAGGCGATGAACAGCCAGGTGATGGCGGCGAAGGAAGCGGCCACGTCTGTGTTGACGAACGCGAGCGCCGTCACGGGGTCCACCCTCAGTTCGCTGCCGGCGTTGAAGCCGTACCAGCCGAACCAGAGGAGGCCGGTGCCGAGCGCCACGAGCGGAATGCTGTGCGCGCCGGAATCCACCACTTTGCGCTTGCCCACGAAGAAGACCGAGGCCAGCGCCGCGAAGCCCGCGGTAGCATGCACCACGATGCCGCCGGCGAAGTCAAGCACGCCGTGCACGGCCATGAGCCCGCCGCCCCAGACCATGTGGCAGAGAGGGAAGTATACGAAGATCAGCCAGAGCACCAGGAAGATAAGGTAGGCCTTGAAGTTGATGCGGTTGGTGAACGCGCCGGTGATGAGCGCCGGGGTTATCTGGGCGAACATCATCTGGTACGCGAAGAACACCAGCAGCGGGATGCTGCTCGAACCGGCAAAAGCCGTCATGGGTGTTATGCCGTGCATGAACGCCATGTCCAGGTTGCCGATGATCTGACCATGGCCGCCGCTGAAGCACAGCGAGTAGCCGAAAGCGTACCACAGCACCGTGGTCACGCCCATCGAGACGAAACTCTGTATCATTATAGCCAGCACGTTCTTGCGGCCCACCAGTCCGCCGTAGAAAAATGCGAGTCCGGGGGTCATGAGCATGACGAGGCTGGTCGACACGAGCATGAACCCGGTATTTCCGGTATCGAACATATATTTTCCTCCGTATTGACGTTCGCGGCGCTAGTTCCGCGCTGAATAAATTATACGGATTGCGCAAGGGCGGCGGTATCAGGGATTCCCTGAGTGGGCGGGTATAAAAACCTTACAAGGAGCGGCGGACTTCGCCTGGTTCCCTGATGGCAGGATTAAATAAACGTCTTTCAAGCGGACTATTTAAAATTAGCCGCAATAAGGCACAAAAGTCACAGAAAGAAAAAATATCACACAAAGCCACGAAGAAAAGACAAATACCGGAAAAACATTACATAAATGTACCGGATAAACAGGATGCCGATTTATATTTCCGGATTAAACACAAAGGACACAAAGTTCGGAAAAGATAAGCACACGAAGTTTTTGGGGATTTACTTGGTGAACTTTCTGTTATTAACTTTGTGCGCTTCGTGTTTAATTTGTTTATCCTGTATATCCTGTCCATCCATGGTGAATCGCAGTTTCTGTTCTTCTTTGTGCCTTCGTGGCTTTGTGTGAGAATTTTAGTTGTTTTGTGTTTATGCGCCTATCAAATTGCATCACAGGCTTATCAGGCCTTCTTTAACCGCGTAGCGGGTGAGGCCGGCGATGCTCTGTATCCCGATCTTTTCCATTATTTTTTTCCGGTGGGTTTCCACCGTTTTCACGCTCAGGTCCAGTTTGTGCGAGATCTCCTTGGTGCGCAGACCTTCGGCAAGCAATTGCAGCACTTCCCTTTCGCGTGACGAAAGTATGGTGAACGGGCTGCGCGGGTCGCCCGCGGGCCCTTTTATGTAATCGCCCAGCACCAGGCTGGTGATGCCCGCGCTCAAGAAGAAACGGCCGCAGTTCACCGCTTTAATAGCGTCCATGAGCTCTTCGAAAGCCGAATCTTTCAACAGGTAGGCGCGCGCTCCCGCCTTGAAGATCTCCGTCACATACTTGCGGTCGTTATGCATCGAAAGCGCTATAATGCGCGCGGCTTTGCGCGTTTTGGCCAGTTTGCGGGAGGCCTCTATGCCGTTCAGGCCGGGCATTGAAATATCCATTATGACGATATCCGGTGAAAGCTCTTTTGCCAGCCGCACGGACTCTATACCGTCCCTGGCCTCGCCCACGACCCTGATGCCGGGCTGCTTTTCGAGCAGGGCGCGCAGGCCTTCGCGGAAGATCTTATGGTCGTCGCAGATGAGTATCTTTTTTTCCATTTCTTTTTTCCTTAGCCAGCGGGGCCGTTATCACCGCCAGCGTGCCGGAGCCGCGCCGCGAGCTCAGGCGGAAAGCTCCGCCCAGGTGCGAGACTTTTTCCCTGATGGAGAAAAGCCCGAACCCCCCCTTATCGCCGTCGTAAACGGAAGCCGCCGCGGCGTTAAATCCGCGGCCGTTGTCACGCACCGTCACGGCTATCTTGCCGCCTCCGCTGCGCACGCGCACCTTAACCTCTGTGGCGTCAGAGTGCTTGACCGCGTTCATAAGCAGTTCGCGCACGGCCTTGAAGATGAGGACGCTGGTCTCGGTCGGCAAAGAGGTGCGTCTGCCGTCGCCGCGGAAATCCACGGCGAGGCCCTGCCGTTTGCGAATGTCGGCCGCCAGGCGCTCAAGCGCGCTCTCCAGGCCCAATTCGTAAAGTATGGGCGAAGCGAGCTGGAATGTCAGATTGCGGCTCGCTAGGATGGCCTCGTCTATAAAACCCGAAAGGTTCTTCAATTCCGAGGAAGCCTCCGGAACGGAGCAGTAGCCGCGCAGTGCGCCGGCCTTCATTTTAGCCATGGCCAGCGTCTGGCCTATGATGTCGTGCAGGTCCGTGGCTATCTCCCTGCGCTCACGCTCTTCCGTCAGGATAAGCTCGGCCGAAAGCCCCCGCAGCTTCTCCTGATAAGACAAAATTTCTTTCTGGCGCAGCTCGCGCTCTTTGATCTCCGCTTTCAGCGCGGAGTTAAGTTTTTCAAGCTCGGCTGTGCGCTCTTTTACGCGCAGCTCCAGGTCGTTATGCGCGTCCAGTAATTCCTTTGACGCCAGCTTGCGCTCGAAATAGACCCGGAGCATGTCCGCCAGGGAATTGATAAGGTTGCGCTCCTCGGCGAGGAACGGGCCTTCCGCCTCCTTCGGCATTTTTTTTAGGTAGTAAACTTCTATACGCCCGGCCAGGGACGGACTTATCTGAAAATCGCAGGCCTGAAGCCAGCGCGTCCGCCTGAAGCCGTGGTTCCGGCCTTCGCAGTCTCCTAGGATTATGCGTCCCGCGGTAATTTCGGGATATTGCCAGGCCGGCGGGATAAGCTTGACCACGCGGTCCAGCACTTCTCTGGTGGAAAGGCTGTCGTGCTGCAGCACACAGACCGTCGAGTGCAGCGCGGTCAGCTCCTTGACGCGCTCGCGCAGAGCGTGAATAACTTCATTCTTCGGCACCTCCGGATGCAGAGCGTGGATGGCCTGGGAAGGCTTCAGCAATTTATTATGCGTCTTGCGGGCGGTCGGCATTAGCGTCAGTTTACAAAATATTTCTACTAGAGGGCCAATTCTGTTTTGCGGAGAGGTTTTGGCTGCCTGACCCAAAAGATGATACGCGGACAAAAATCTGTATATTAAGACAAGGGACCATCGTCAGCATAATTCCGCCCACAGGCACTCAAGACACAAATATACCGAAGTATCTCACACGAAGCCACGAAGGCACAAAGTAAGAGCAGAAACAGCATTACCATGGATGGACAGGATATACAGAATGGGATCATAAACCGGAATACTGTTATCCTGTATATCTCAGGAAATGTTGATCCTGTAGCCTACGCCGGGGTCGGTGACGATGAAGCCGCGCAGACCAGGGTCTTTATCCTCCAGCTTGCGGCGGAGCTGGCTGACATAGATACGCAGATAATGGGACTGCTCGACCGCCTGAGGCCCCCAGATCTCGGACAAAAGCTGGGACCGCGTCACTATCTTTCCGGCGTGGCTTACCAGCGCCTTAAGCAGATTAAATTCGGTGGCGGTCAGCCGGACTTCCTCTTCTGCGATAACGACTTTCCGCTTGCCGAAATCCACTTCCAGCGGGCCTTGCCTGAACGTCGTATCTTCCTGGAGATTTATAGAATGGCGCAGCGCAACGCGGATCCTGGCCAGCAGTTCCGTCAGGCTGAAAGGCTTGACCAGATAATCATCGGCGCCTGAATCCAGCAGCAGTTCTTTGTCCGCGTCCGCGCTTTTCACGGTCAGGATAATTACCGGCGCTTTGGAAAATCCGCGTATTTCCTTCAGCACGGAAAGCCCGTCCATATCGGGCAGGTTAAGGTCCAGGATAATAATGTCGGGGTGGTTATCGGCCGCCGTCTTAACTCCCTCCCGGCCGGTCTTCGCCGGCAAAACTTCGTAGCCTTTGGCCGTAAGACTGGCGTCCATAAAACGCCGTATGGACCTCTCGTCGTCGATAACCAGCACCTTCGCTCCGGACCTCATCTTAATGTTCCTCCAGCTCAGGCTGCCGCTCCACCGGGAGAGTTATAGAAAACTCCGCCCCGCCGCCCGGCCGGTTCTGCGCGGCTATGGAGCCGTTATGCAGCTCTACGACGGTTTTAGCTATCGCGAGGCCGAGCCCCGTGCCGCCTGCGGACGTTCCCGGCACCCGGAAGAACCGGTCGAACACTTTCACCAGATATTCCTGAGGAATGCCCTGCCCGCTGTCCGCCACCCTTATTACAATATTTCCCCCCTCCTGCGCCGCGCTTAATTCGATACGGCTTCCGGATTGGGTATAATTCAGGGCATTGGATAAAATGTTCACCAGCATCTGTTCCATAAGCGAATAATCGGCGTATAAGAACGGCAGTTTGTCCGGCACATGCAGCTCCAGCTTGTGCTTGTCCGCCCTTTGGCCGAGCTTTGAAACGCAGGATTCAGCCAATTCCCGCACGTCGAACCATTCTTTTTTCAGGCTGAGCAGCCCGGACGACAGCCTGGACATGTCCAGAATATTATTCACCTCTCTGTTGAGCCTTTCCGCGGCCTCCGACAACTCGTCCATTATCGGTTTTCGCGCTTTAGGGTCAACGGCTATCTTTTCGTCCTCCAGCGCGGAAACAAGCCCTATTATAGCGGTGATAGGCGTTTTTATCTCATGCGAGACGCTGTTCAGGATGGTCTGGTAAAGTTTTTCAGAGCGTTTCAGGTCTTCGGCCGACCGCGCCTCCTCCCGATATAATTCCTGCTTGAAATAAAACGCTATCTGGCCGCATAGGGCAAGCATCAAGCCTCTGGCCTCTTCGCTGAGCGCCGTAGCGGGATTATCCGGCATATAAGCCAGTACGCCGGTAACTTTGCCATAAGCGATCAACGGTATGTATAAAGCCTGGGACGAGCTCAAAGTATCCGTGCTCCAGCCCGCTTCTTTGCCGTTATCAAGCGCCCATTTCGCCACCGCCCACTCGCGCGCGTCCGAAAGCCAGCGGTAGGCCGCCGCGGTGGTGGTCTCGAACTCATGTCCGCCTTTATCGAAGATGACTTCAAAAGAGCCGCCGAAGAAGCCGCGCATTTTATTCATCACTATCTGAAGACATTCCTTGCGATCGGATTGAAAGGCGAATTGCGCCAGGATATCCAGCATCGCGTCGCTGGATCTCTCCTTCACTCTCAAAAGCTGCCGGCTGCGCGTCACGCGGTAGCTTAACAGGCCCGTTATGGCGGCGACAAGCAGATAGGTCAGGAACATCAGCATGTCTTCCGGCCGCGTGATCGCGAAAGTATATTTCGGCGGGATGAAAAAGAAATCCCAGGCAAGCGCGCTTAAGACGGCGGACAACAATATCGGGCCGACAGTAAAGAACGCGCCGGCTCCCAGCACGGCAAGTAAATACAAGAAGCCGACCGACTGATAGCTTACAGCCGGAGCGAGCGCCGCTCCGACAACGGTTATTACCGCGATCAAAATAAGCGCGGACCGATAAGGCCGCTTGCCGGCCAAAAATGAAAAGGGCAGATAAAACCGTTTGTGCGAACCGGGATGCGACGGTTCGTCGTACAGCACCTGAATATCAATGTCCGTTTCCGTCAGCAGCCTGTCCAGCAGCGAGGGGCACAGCTTCGAAAAAAATTTACGGCTCGGCCTGCCCATGAGCAGTTTTGTAACTCCATGCTGCTTTCCGATCCTTGCGATAGCGGAAACCAGATCGGAGTCGGTGGTGGTGATTATTGCCGCGCCAAGGCTGCGCGCGAGCTCTATGTTCTCGGAAAGTCTGTTTTTATCCTCTTGCGACAAAGCGATGCCTGTGTCCACATGCAAGGCTATCCAGTCCGACTCGGCCGCAAAAGCCATTTTACGGGCCGCGCGGATCAGCCTGCGGGAGTGCGGACTGTGGCTGACCGCCACCAGCAATTTCTCATGCGCGGATTTGGAGAATTTACCCGCGGCGGATAATTCCCGCAGCTTATTACCCACGACATCTCCCGCGAACCTTAGCGCGATCTCGCGCAGAGCGGTAAGCTTGTCCTGCCGGAAAAAGTTCTCCGCCGCCTGCGCCGCTTTTTCACCCAGATATACTTTGCCGTCGGCAAGCCTTTCCAGCAGCGTTTCCGGCGGGATGTCCACCAGTTCTATCTGTTCCGCGCGTTCTATGACGGAATCCGGCACGGTTTCATATATCGCAATGCCGGTCGCCAGTTCAACATCTTCCTTGCGGCTTTCCACGTGCTGGATGTTCAGTGTGGTGTAGACATTAATGCCGTGGTCCAGAAGCTCGACGATATCCTGCCAGCGCTTTTCATGGCGCGAACCCGGGATATTGGTGTGCGCCAGTTCGTCCACCAGGGCAAATTCAGGCTTGCGCTTGAGCAGGGCGTCTATGTCCAGCTCGGCGAACTCTTTCCCCTTGTAGGAGATCGCCCTCTTAGGGAGCGTCGGGAGGTTTTCGATCAGCTTTAGCGTTTCGCTGCGCCCATGGGTCTCTATTATACCGGCGACCACATCGGAACCGTCTTTTATCAGGACGTGCGCGGCCTCCAGCATGGCGAAAGTTTTGCCCACGCCGGCCGACATGCCCAAAAATATTTTCAGCTTGCCGCCTTTCTCCCGTTCCTGAGCTTTATTAAGCGATCTCAAAAGCTCGTCCGGGTCCGGGCGGATCGCGTCATTGTCTGTCATTTTCTAAATTCCTCGTCCAGTTTAAGATTAAGCCGCAGAACATTGACTCTCGGCTCGCCCAAAAATCCGGCCTGCCTCGGTTCAGCGATACCGTCAACTAGGGATATAATATCAACTTCTTGCGCGCCGCGCACAAGCGCCACCCTCGCGCACTGCATATGCGCCGCCTCGACGCTTATATGCGGGTCCAGACCGCTGGCCGAAGCGAAAACCATCTCCGACGGGACCGGCTTGCCCGCCGCTTTGGGATTCGCGGCCAGGAAAGCCGCCGTATTATCCTCCGCCTGTTTTTTGAGCGCGAGAGAAACAGGGGAGAGATTGCTCCCGCCGGACGGGAGCGGGTTATATCCGACGGCGGAAGGGCGTCCCCAAAAATAACGCGGATCTTTAAAGGATTGGCCTATAAGTTCCGAACCGGCGGTTTTACCGCCGCTCTCGATGAAACTGCCGCCGGCTTTATACGCGTAAAACACTTTAGCGAAACCGGTGACGACCAGCGGATATGCAAGACCGGTTATAAAAGTCAGTACCAGAAATATCTTTACCGCGGACCAGAATGTTTTCATAAATACCTTCCTGTTGAATTAAGACCTTCCTGAGGACTTTTTAGTATTAGCCGCAATAAGGCACAAAAGTCACAGAAATATTTCTCACAAAGCCACGAAGCCACAAAGTTTACCCGATTTAACCACAAAGGTCACAAAGTTAATCAATTGAAAGTTCACGAAGAACATACCCGAAAAACTTAGTGTCCTTATTTGTTCTTAACTTCGTGAACTTTGTGTTTAATCCCCAGTTCCCTTCCCGCCTTATCTTCGTGCCTTCGTGGCTTCGTGTGATAATGCCCGTATTCCCTTTTGTGTTTATGTGCCTTTTTACGGCCGATTCTAATCAGACGAGCCTTACCGCTGTTATAAGCATGTCTATCAGTTTTATCCCGATGAACGGCGCGACTATGCCGCCCGCCCCATAGATCAGAATGTTGCGCCGCAGCACGGTGCTTGCGCTTTCCGGACGGTAAGCCACACCTCTAAGCGCGAGCGGTATCAGAAGCACTATGATTATCGCGTTGAAGATCACCGCGCTCAGGATCGCGCTTTGCGGCGAATGCAGCCTCATTATGTTCAGAGCCGAGAGCGCCCCGGCGCGCTTTTCGGTCATATAGAGCCCCGCGAACAGGGCCGGTATGATGGCGAAATATTTGGCCACGTCGTTGGCGATGCTGAAGGTGGTCAGCGCTCCGCGCGTCATCAGCAGCTGCTTGCCTATCTCCACTATCTCTATGAGCTTGGTCGGGTTGCTCTCCAGGTCCACCATGTTCCCGGCCTCCCTGGCCGCCTGCGTACCGGTATTCATGGTTACGCCCACGTCCGCCTGCGCAAGGGCCGGAGCGTCGTTGGTGCCGTCGCCTGTCATGGCCACAAGCCGTCCCGAAACCTGCTCCCGCCTTATCCTGGCCAACTTGGATTCGGGCGTGGCCTGGGCGATAAAATCGTCCACTCCGGCCTCTGCGGCTATGGCGGCGGCGGTAAGAGGGTTGTCGCCGGTTATCATCACCGTACGTATGCCCATTTTCCGCAATTCCGCGAAGCGCTCCTTTATGCCGCCTTTGACCATGTCTTTAAGATGTATGAGCCCGATCACTTTTCCGTTCTCAGACACGGCCAGAGGCGTGCCGCCGCTATTGGAGATCTCTTTATGCGCGGCTTCAAGTTCGGATGGGAATTCAGCTCCCGCCCTGGCCGCCTGCTCTCTGATGGCGTCCACCGCGCCTTTCCTTATCGAGCGCACAACATTGCCGTCGGAACCTTTCAGATCCATGCCGCTCATCTGCGTGGTCGCCGAAAAAGGCACGAACGACGCTTCCGCAGGATGAAGCTCGCGGGCGCGCAGTTCGAAGCGCTTCTTAGCCAGGACTACTATGGAACGCCCCTCCGGCGTCTCGTCGGACAGCGAGGCCAGCTGGGAAGCCTCGGCCAGAGCCGCTTCGGTAACCCCGGGCGCGGGGATAAAGGCCGTCGCCATGCGGTTGCCCAAAGTTATAGTGCCGGTCTTGTCGAGCAGCAGCACGTCTATATCGCCCGCGGCTTCCACCGCGCGGCCGCTTTTGGCAATAACGTTGCGCCTTATCAGACGGTCCATGCCGGCTATGCCTATAGCGCTTAACAAGCCGCCTATCGTGGTAGGGATCAAACAGACCAGAAGCGATACCAGCACCGGGACCGTAACCAATTTTCCCAGGTCCTGTCCCGCGGAAACCGCTGTGTAATCCGAGAAGAGCTTCAGCGTTGAGACGGCAAGAAGGAATATCAGCGTAAGCCCCGAAAGGACCATCACCAGCGCGATCTCGTTAGGCGTCTTCTGGCGCGAGGCGCCTTCTATCAGGGCTATCATGCGGTCTATGAAGCTTTTGCCCGGCTCCGCTGTCACGCGTATCAGCAGTTTATCGCTGATCACCCGGGTGCCGCCCGTCACGGCGCTCCTGTCCCCGCCGCTTTCCCTTATCACCGGCGCCGATTCGCCGGTTATGGCCGATTCGTCCACGCTGGCGATGCCTTTTATCACTTCTCCGTCGGCCGGAATGATGTCTCCCGTCTCGCAGACCACTATGTCGCCTTTGACCACCTCGGAAGACGGCACTTTTCTTTCTTTGTTGTCTACAAGCAGCCGCGCCATAACCTCCACACGCGATCTGCGCAGGCTTTCAGCCTGGGCCTTGCCTCTGCCTTCCGCCAGCGCCTCGGCGAAATTGGCGAATAGCACGGTGAACCAGAGCCAGAGGCTTATCTGGAACTCGAACAGCGGGAAGGGGCCGGAAAAGAGCGACTGGACCATGGCCGCGGTGGTCAGCACGGCGCCTATGAGCGTGACGAACATCACCGGGTTGCGCGCCTGAATGCGCGGGTCCAGCTTTTTAAAAGCTTCCACCGCGCTGTCCAAGATCAGTTTTTTGTCAAAAGCGGGTTTTTTATTGCCATCCATATTATCTCCTACACTGTTCAACAACTGTTCGCGTTATTGTGTCCGTTAGTGGCGCAGGGCTGCGGTAAAGTCCACCCCCAGGCCGTCTGAAAGGCATAGCCCATGAGAGGGCGCTGCCAGAGTGCTAGAAAAGGAATATTCCTTTTACCATCAACATATGTTCAAGAATGGGGCCAAGAACCAGAGCGGGCACAAAAGTCAGCACGCCCACTATTATGATCACGCCGGTCAGCAAAAAGGCGAACAGAAGATCGCTTGTGGAAAAAGTTCCTGCCGAAGGCGGCGCGGACCTTTTTCCCGCCAGAGAGCCCGCAATGGCCAGGGCCGGCAGGAGGCAGACAAAGCGCCCGGCAAGCATCGCGAAGGCGAGGGTCAGGTTATAAAAGGGCGTATTGGCGTTCAAGCCCGCGAAAGCGCTCCCGTTATTGGCGGCAGCGGAAGTATAGGCGTAAAGCATTTCGCTGAAGCCGTGGGGACCTTTTGCGGAAAGAGATGAGAGTCCGGCCGGAAGGACACAGGCCACCGCTGTGCCGATGAGCATCAGCGCCCCTGGCCCCAGCATTCCTATCATAGCCATTTGTACCTCGCGCTTTTCTATCTTTTTACCTAGGTATTCGGGCGTCCGGCCCACCATAAGCCCCGCCAGGAAAACCGTCATCAGCACGAAGAACAGCATCCCGTACATCCCGGAACCTACTCCGCCGAAAACTATTTCACCCAGATGCATGTTGAACATCGCCATCCCGCCGGCAAGCGGCGAGAGGCTTGAGTGCATGGCGTTGACCGAGCCGTTGGAAACAACGGTAGTGGACACTGCCCATAGCACGCTGTTCGTTATGCCGAAACGTGTTTCCTTGCCTTCCATAAGCGGTCTGCCGTTGAACAGCCGCGCGGCCGCGTCATGCTCCGAATAAAGAGAAACACCGAGTCCGCCCGCCCATATAGCTATCATTACCGCGTACAGCACCCAGGCGTGTTTTTTATCCTTTATCATGATACCGTAGGTGTAGACCAGCGCGGCCGGGATCATCAATAAGGCGAGCGTCTGGAAGAAATTGGAAAGAGGCGTGGGGTTTTCAAACGGATGCGCGCTGTTGGCGTTAAAAAAACCGCCGCCGTTGGTGCCGAGCTGTTTTATGGCTATCTGCGAAGCCGCGGGCCCCATCGGTATCCCCTGTTTCGCGCCTTCAAGCGTTGTTACCGTGCGGGTGGCCGAGAAATTCTGGACCACTCCCTGGCTGACAAGAAAAAAAGCGAAGAGCAGCGAGAGCGGTAAAAGCACATAGATGGTGCAGCGGACCAGGTCGGCCCAGAAGTTGCCTATCAGGTCGGTGGATTTTCTGGAGATACCGCGCGCGAGCGCCAGGAACACCGCGATGCCGTAGGCCGCGCTCAGGAAATTCTGTACGGCGAGCCCCAGCATCTGAGTAAAGAAGCTCATGGTCGTTTCGCCGGCGTAGCCCTGCCAGTTGGTATTGGTCATAAAACTGACGGCGGTGTTTAAGGCGCTTGTCCATTCCACATTGCCTAAATGGTCGGGATTGAGCGGCAGGTGAGCCTGAAAGACCTGCATAAGGAACACGGCGGCCAGGCTGAGCGCGGTGAAGATAAGGACGGCCTTGGAATATTCCAGCCAGTTCATCTCTTTAGCAGCGTCAACACCGCCCAGCCTGTAGGTCAACCGCTCCAGCGGGTCAAGAACAGGCGAAAGGAAGGTTCGTTCTCCCGCAAATACCCTGGCCATGTAACTTCCGAGCGGCGGAGTGAGGAGTATCAAAAGACCGGTATATACCGCCAACTGTATAATGTCAAACATATTCATAAGAATACCTCAATTAGAATTTTTCGGGATGCAGTATCGCGTAAACGAGATAAATCATCAAGAAGAAGGAAACTATTCCTGCTATCATAAAGTTCATAATTGTTAACCTCGCTAAACCCCTACTGATATTTTACATCACCTATGGATTATTACAAGTAAATAGAACCGCCAAACCCGTAAAAAATCCGTAAATTAAAGCGCATTTGCCTACTACTAGAAGTTTATATCAAGCTGCACGGTATAAGTGTTCTTGCCTGCCACTTTCACATTGTTGTTATTGTATATATCGTAGCCGAATATAACGCTGGTATTGGCAGCGAAATTCCAGGAAGCGCCGAAGCTTAGCGCGCCCATCGCTGAGTCCCCGCCCTGGTAATCCACGGCGGCCCAAAGCTTGTCCGATATCTCGGTTATGCTCCTGTCCCAGGAAAGCAGCACGCCGGTGTTGGCTTTTTTACCGTTCTCATCAACAAGCACCTTCTCGTTCCCGACGTAGTAGCCGGCCGAAAGGCGGCCGAGTTTTCCGATGTTCTTCGCGGCCAGGCCGTAAACGATATTCTGGTTGGTAATATTTTCTTTCAAACCGAAATTATAGCCGCCGAGCGCCAACGCCGGGCTGCCGGAGAACATAGCTCCTTCCGGAGTACCGGCCTTGGCGTGCAGGTAAAGAGGGTTGTTGTCGTAGGCGGCGCTGTTCGCAAGGCCCATACCGGCCTTTATTATGTCAAAACCGGCTTCCGCCTGCACCTTTTTATAAGCTAATACGCCCATAGTAGGGCCGATATCATATATCGGGGCTTTCCAGGCACCGCTGGGCTCTTTTCCTGATGCCACGTAGTTGTCCACATTCAGGTGGAACGTTTTATATTGTTGTATATCCGTTGAAGGTATCCAGATCTGCGTGGAAGGCGTGGCCTTCGCCGTCAACGGAGTAAGGAACATAAATGCAAGCGAAAGTATGCTTAATTTTTTCATTAATAATATCTCCTTAAGATGGGCAATTTTTCCGGATACAGCAGCATAGCAACGAGGTAAAGTATCAACAAAAAAGAAATTGCCCCGACGATAGCAAAGTTCATAACTTTCAAACCTCGTTGCATGATTAAGCCCTCATCTATATTCTACACCGCTTTCGGATTATTTCAAGTAAATAGAAGCGTCAAACCCGTAAAAAATACGTAAATATATTGCAATTCAGATGGATAAACATGATATGCAGGACAAATCCGGAAATATCTCACACAAAACACAAAGGTCACAAAGAAGGAAAAACAGAGCGCTAATCCGCAGCTTGCCGCAGATTAAAATACAGCGGATTTACTAGAGATAGCCACAAAAAGGCACATAGAACACAAAATTACCGAAATATCTCAGCCGTAAAATACTTCTCGGACTATTTGTGCTTTTTGTGCCTTATCACGGCTATTGAGCCCTGCGTAAATAATGTCCGCGCTGGCCGGGCCGATTTTGGAGCGAAACAAGGAACAAAGAGCGCAGCATAGCTGAGCTATGTAAGCGATTTGTGACGCAGTTGCAGCCCAAAAGCGCTCGGCCCTTTCCCAAAGGGAAAGGGAGCTTGCCTTTGAGCGACTGCTTCGTTGCTCCTCGCTCACAGACCACAGGTATGCTCGTTCGTCGCGCCTCGCATTCATCTCAAATCCAAGCCTCCAACACGGACATTATTTACGCAGGGCTCAATAATTCTGTATCCTGTTCTTTGAGTTAAACACTTTGTGCCCTTCGTGTTTACTCCGGGATCCTGTACATCCATGTTAAACTTATGCCGGATTTCCCTTTTCTTCGTGGCTTTGCGGCTTCGTGTGAGATCTTTTCTTTTTGTGATCTTTGTGCCTTATTGTGGCTAATTTTTTTAGTTTTATGCTTCCTCGGGCTGTACTTCGCCCGGAGCCGGGCTAGAGCGGCGGGCGCCGATGTTCATAAATTCTATGGAGTCTACATAGACCAGTGTTTTTAAATGATGCCGGCCATCTTCTTTACCCGTCCACTGTTCTGTGACAAGGCGCCCCTCGACGTATATCTGCCGCCCTTTGTGCAGCTTCGCCGCCAGGTCGGCCAGCTTTCTGCCGTTGGCGCGGTTAAAAAACTTCAGATCCAGCCATACCGGCACTTCTTCCCAACGGCCGCTTTCCGCGTTCTTGCGGCGGTTATGCACCGCAAAACCGATATTGGCCACCCGGCCTCCGCCGGTGAAGTCTTTAATCTCCGGCTCGCGTGTAAGGCGGCCGATAAGCATTACCTTATTTAAATTAGCCATAAGACCCCCATTTTTTATGAAGCGCCCGCCAGACCCATCCTTAAGACGACACATTTCAGCACCAGATCGCAGCTGCGCCGCTCCTTCATGAACCTTGTCAAAAATGTCGCCCGGATCTTCCCGCCGCTGTCCGTCCGCTTTATGATCTTTATTTTACCCGACATAATCCTCCTTTGCCGCGCAAATAGCATAGCAGAGGTCCGCGACAGCGTACTGTCGTTCAAATCGGGTATTTTTCGGGTGAAACACAGGGCGGGTTCGGATCCGGAATTCTTTACGTCTTGGAACAATAAGGAGAGACGGGAATTATATATGAAAAGCTTTCCAACTTCGTCTTAACCTGAAAACTTCAGTTGACTCGTCACACCGGCGACCTGCCCCACCGTGAAGCCGGGGGGGAAGCCGGTGTCCAGATTCCGACGGAACCTGGATTCCGGCGTACGCCGGAATGACGGAATAAAAAAATCCTTCTCAACCCGACGATTTTACGGCTTCAACTGAAACTTTCAGGTTAAGTCTCCGCGCGGAGCTGATAAAAAAAGAAAAGCCGGCTGTTAAGCCGGCCTTTCTTTTTAACTTTGGCTGAAACTTAATTCGCCAGCCAGGCGATCAGGTCGTCCCAGTTGGAAGCCTTCGCCCACTGGAGCTCGCCGTATGCGGACGGAGCGGCTCCGCCGGGCAGATACACGGCGATACCATGGGAGTTGGCGTAATTGCCGGAGATCTTGTTGTCTCCCACCAGGGTGCCGGTGATGTAGCTCATCAGCGCGTTGCCCGTGGTTTTCACGTTGTTGTCGGCGGTGGCGTTGACCACAAGCTGCGTGAAGTGGTAGAGGTCCTTGTTCTCCGCATAAGCGTAGCTCTGCGCGGAACCCATGGCGGTCTTCACCACGTCCTTCTCGTTAGCCTGCATCATGGCGCTGGCGAACGCATTGGAAGCGTCGAGGAAGCCGGGGATCGCGGAAGAGCGTACATAGCTCTGGGTGGCGCCCTGGTTGCTCGGCGTGTAGTGAGCCACATAGGCGTCAACGGCGGACTTCGCCACGCCCTCGGCGTCCATGGTGGGTTTAGCCACGATGGGGCCCAGGAAGGTGTCATAGGTGTAGCCGTCGCCGGGTTCGGTCTCTTCGGAACCGACGATGATCTTGGCGTAATCTTTGATCTCGTAGTCCACTTCGGCCATCTGCATCAGGCAGGCGTCGGAACCATACACGTCAACGCCGCCGAGGCCCTTGAGCATGGCGCCCATCTGCGGGGTGGTGATGTGGTTATTGGTTTCGTCGTCGTACGAGATGCCTTTGGCGGCATCGGTGGTGCTCTTTATCCAGCCGGCGCCGTGGTTCCAGACTATCAGCATATAATGCTTTGCGGGATAGGTGGTCTTGGCCCAATTGGAGAAGTCAATGACGCTCTTATAATCGCCCATGTCTACTTTGCCGAGGTCGGCGACGGCAGGGGAGAAGATACCCTTAGGGTTGGAACCCTTCTGTATCAGATAGCGGCGGGTGCCTTTCCAGGTGCCGTCGAGGTGGCTGTAGTTGTTCATGCGGCCGAGCTGCACGACAATGTTCACCTTGTCGGAAGAGCCTATCTTTTCCATCTGGTTGATGTTAAGGAAGGCGTATTTTTCAAGATTGTTCTTGCCGTTGATAAAGACCATTATGGTCCATTCCTTGTCGGGGCGGGCGGCCTTATCGGTCGCGGGCGCGGGCAGGGAGAGATCGAGCTTGGTTATCTCGTCCTTCACGCTGAAAGCCTTGCCGTCGAAATTCACACCGGCCAGCGCGAACTGGGCGGAGCACGACAGGGCGAGAACTGCTAATGCGAGCTTCTTCATTCACTTCCTCCATGGGCCCCCCGCGGGACCTTGTTTGGGTTATCTAACCTAAGAGTATGATATTTATCAATCCGAATCAAGTAAAAAATGCAAAACAGTTGCGCCCGCCTTTTTTAGTTCAAATTTGAGGTGTATATAGCCTAAAACCAAATCCTTCTCCAGGTTGCGATCGATCGAAAAAGGCCAAAAAGCTTCTGCCGCCTTTGAATACTCATAGCAACTTATTCTCCGCATTTAATCGCGCAGAATCAAGCACAAGAGAAATTATAGAGTTATGTAGATATTTATATTTGGAATTTGAATATGAAAAACGCTTGGTTTTGCGTAAGCGAAAAGCCAGAGCTGAAGGGCGACCACGGTGTATGGTTATAGCGTGTCCGGCAAATCAATGCGCCTGCCGCCCCGACCGGGATCCTCTCGGCAGAGACCCGAAGCCGGTAAACCTGCATTAGCTTTTATTGATTCCCACCCCATCAACAGGTGTGCCAGGCCCTAACTTATTACGGGGATGACAGACCGCCAAGGTCCCATAAAACACGAAACCCCGGGCTTACGCCCAGGGCACGGTCCTGATATTTCTTGTTCCAGGTTCGAAACTGTCAAATTTATCTGATGTATTATTATATCAAAACTCTGGCCCAAAGACAAGGAAAATCTCTAAATTGCATCAAGCAGTGCCCGCATGCCGCTGGCAGATGCGCGAGCGGTCGTCCCGCCGGCGGAGCGGGTCACCGTGCTTCCACCCAGTCTATCACCGTGCCGCCACGACTACCAAAATACGGGCACACCAGCCAGTCCATGTCCGCCCCGCGCAGTACCTTGAATTCCCTCACACGGAAAGTCTTCTCTTCGGGGATATCATCCATCAGCGCCTCCAGACGCGGCACCGGCTTCCCCGCCCCCAGTTTCACGGTGGGGCAGGTCGCCAGTGAGACGGATCAGCCGAAGTTAGAATCAACTGAAGTTTTCGGATTAATGCATTCTCGGTTAAAAACGGGAGGGTTATTGCGCTGTATCATGAATGGACTGCCCCCGCACTTTGGCCCATTTCGGAAAAAGTGCGGGGCGGGGTGCGGGGTAAAGATGCTTATTTATAAGGCAGTTCGAGTTTTAAAGCTAAAGGGACCATCAAGTGCATAAACTGAACTGGCGGGCGGCGGAGGCGTGGGTTCGGCGGGGCTTCGCGCAAGGTGAGGCTTACGTAAGCGCCGAACCTGATCGGAAGCGTGACCACGGGGTGATAGATAGCATGCCCGACGAATCCATGCCCCCGTCGCCCCGACTGGGCATCTCGCGTCAGGAAAAAGGATCCCATAAAACACGAAACCCCGGGCTTACGCCCAGGGCACGGTCCTGATATTTCTTGTTCCAGGTTCGAAATTTGGTTGCGGGGGCAGGATTTGAACCTGCGACCTCAAGGTTATGGGGACCGCGATGTAAAAAGAAGTGTTCTCCGACGGAGAGGGTACCGATTTTTACCCGTTTTCGCCTCTAACCTTGCGCACTCATTTGATGCTTTCATGAGCTGCAAAATTCACGAAAATACAACAAGAATAGTATAGCAAAATTTAAAGCGTTTGTGCGGAATATTTTATACGGGCGCGCTGCCGGGCATTAATCGCGGGATGTCAGGACTTCGTATTTATGCAGGATAATTTTCTGAAATTCTTCGGAGATAGAGTGCCAATCCATAATATCCACCCGGAAGGGGATATCCGATTCTTCAAAAGCCTCTCTGAGGCGTCCCATTAAGGCAGTGTCCAGCTTGGCGGAGCCAACCAGCGCCAGGTCAAGGTCTGAGTAGTCTTTGGGGGTCCCGTCCACACGTGAGCCGAAGGCTCGCGCTTCAACTCCGGGCACATGGGCGGCCAGGATGCCGCGTATGATCCGCAATTGTTCAGGAGTTGCTTTAATCATTTCGCTGTTCAAGGACTTGCAATAATTTACGGGCATCGATGGCGAAGGGGGCTGCTAATGCGAAAATTTCTGCGGCCTTATCGGGGTCGTAGGTATGTGCGGTCTCATTGCGGGCGGCGTGATATTTAAACCAGTTTTCGACATCGGTTATAAGACGGCTTTCCGCGGCCAGCCTGAAAAGCTCTTTCCGGGTGACACCGTCGACAGTAGCGCCCCCGACATTAAGTTCGAGCCATCTTTTCATGAATTTCCAGCACAGTTCGTAGGTGATTTTCAAGGTGTGTATGACGCCCGCGCGAATCACCTCTTGCCGGTCGAAATTCGTACGCTCTGCTGCCACCTTTATGGCGCGGTCCAAAGAATCAACGGCTTTTTTAAAACTGCTAAGATCCAGCGGCATTTAATCCTCTGTGCGGCCCTTGTCGGAAGCAGTATAGTCGTAATTTACTCAATATACTGAGTAATTTCACTCAGTGTCAAATACTTAAATTTTCTTATAGCGAGTGCTTCTGCCAAGGCCAAGACGCTCAACTTTTTTAAGCCGGAGAAGTCTGTCGATCGCCTGATTTACAGTAGGACGGGCAACCTTTGTGTTTTGCGCGATAGCTTTTGGCGTGGCTTCTTCCACCGTCTGCAGATATTGCCAGATCGCAAGTTGTTTCGGGGACAAGATCTTTTCGATATTTTCTCTGGAAAGAAGTTCTATCGCCATTTTAGACTGCTTAAGAAAGATCGATAAAAAGAAATCCATCCAGGGCGTAATATCCTTCTGACCGGTTTTTGTTGTCTTTTGACTTTTGCGCAGGGTAAGGTAATATTCTGATTTATTATCCTCTATCAGTTTTTCATGCGAAACATACGGCATGTACAGATACCCCTCTTTAAGCAATAAAAGGTTGGTAAGGATACGGGAGACCCGGCCATTGCCGTCTTCGAACGGGTGAATATTTAAAAATTCAACTATAAAATTGCCGACAATAAGAAGCGGGTGATATTTCCGTTCAGCAAGCGCGTCCCTGGTCCACTCCGTAAGCTCCTGCATTTCTTTTGGAGTCAGATAGGCCGGCGTTGTTTCAAAAAGCGTGGCTATCGGCTTTCCGGCCGGATCGACCATCTTAACCACATTCTCTTTTTTCTTGTACTCCCCCCGGTGCTGTTCGTCTTTTTCGACGTACTTTAAAAGTTCCTTGTGGAAGTGTTTTATGGAGCTTTCACTGAAACTGATCCGCTTCCATGAATCAAAAACATTCTCCAGCAGTTCGTAGTAGCCGTTTACTTCCTGTTTGTCGCGGTCCGTGAATTTTTGGACGGAAAGACCCCGCATCAATTTTTCCACGTCCTCATCGGACAGTTTAGAACCTTCGATACGAGTAGAAGCGCCGGTGGAAGTGATCAATACCGACCGCTTTAAGCGGCCTAAAACTTGCGGACTTAACTGTGCGCCCGCGATCCATTGGCCTTTCAATTCGTCGATCTGTGAGAATTTACCCCAGATATCGGCCGGAATATTCTTGAGCCTTTGTTCAAACCGCTTATTTATAGCCATATATGACCCTATATTTCAACTATATAAGATTATATTCGATTGATTTTTTGTCGTCAAGCTGATGAAATCTCCGTGAAAAAACATGACCTTACATACAACTTTAGGTATTTTAGGAAAGTTTTCTAGTTAATTCCTGAATAGCTCTTGCCTGTTCCCTGGCGCAGTCGAGTCTGACTATATCGACAAGCGCCAGCAGTTCGTAGAGCCTGCGGTCCGCGCGCGCGGCGGCGGGCGCTTTCGGGTACAGCGGTTCCACAGATTGTCCACGGACAGTCCCGTCATCAGAAGGCCAGACGTGACAATCGTCCCCCTTCGAGGGGAATATATCGGATAACGGCGGGGCCAGGTGGGCTGTAGGAACGCCACGGCATAGGGGGCCGGGCTGGGCAGGGAAGACATATTTTAGTCCGTGGATCAGGAATTCCAGGAGGGCGGATTTATAAACGTTTGTTTTATTCGCGTCAATGAAGCCAACCGTCCTGCAGCGCTCAAGCGAAAAACTTATCTCCGTCTGGGAAAGGCACAAGTCTTCGGCAAGATCCGCCTGTCGCCACTGCAAGCCCTTCAGGGCGGTTATTTTAAGCAGTATAGCGATATCCTGCGGCCTTATGGTGCTGAATGCCCTCATAGTGCTTTCTCAGTGGCCCGATTTCAGATTGCAATTTGAAATATCAGCAGTCGCAGGATCAACATGTTGGATCACAGCCGGTGTCGTATAATCTATAGGAGAAAATTTACGATGCTGGGTAGCGACGTCGCTCTGGGCGAGGTTTACGTAGATCCTGACCATATCCAGCCTCGAGTGCCCGATGATATTTTGCAGACTGAAGACGTCCCCCCCGTTCTTGATATACTGGGTGGCGAACGTATGCCTGAGAGTATGCGGAGAGATCCGAATGCCGGTGATACTTGTCATCTTTCCATATTTCCTCATGGCTACCTGTACGTACCTGTTGTTCATTGCGTGCCCGCGACGGCTAAGGAAGAAAAGCGGTTTATCGCTTTTTTTTCGTGCCTTCTCGTATTCGCGCATGGCTTCCGCTGTACTATTGCCCAGAGGGATGGTCCGTTCTTTACGACCTTTCCCCATAACGGTAACGCTTGGCCCGGTCCAATCTATCCTGTCGATCTGAACGCTTATCGCCTCAGAGACGCGCAGTCCCGAGTCCACCATCAGCAGCATCAGGGCCTTGTCCCTCTTCCCCTCGACAGTTCGCAGATCAGGCTTACTTAAGAGTTCGCGCACCTGCTCCATATTCATCGGCTTGATTATATGCTTTTCACGTCGCGGCTGTTCGACGCGATCCATCGGATTCTCGGTGATCACTTTTTCACGGTGGATAAACCTAAAGAAGCACTTCATTGCCCCCCAGTCGCGGTATATCGTTTCGGAACCGATGCCTTTTTGCCTTTGAGATCCTAAATAATCCCGGATAAGAATTGCCGTGACAGCGCCGACATCATCAATGGACTTCTCAGCCAGAAACCTTAAAAACAGTTTCAGCCTTCGGGCGTACCACTCGATAGTGAGCTCGCTTAGATTCTGCGAGTAGCACCTCGAAAGAAAAGCCTGTTTGGCGTCTGTTAGTTTCATAATACTGTCCTCCTAAAGTACTATGATACCGCGAAATTTTCGGTTTCGCTGACAGCAGTATATGGGGAAGGATTTGAAGGCCTGGGGATTAAGCCTGTTTCATGGGCAAGAATGGCTTAACTAAGCTAAGCGGCGGCGGAACGAAGCGGTCCGGGTTCAGAAGGTTATTTTTTGCGAAGCCATATCGGAACCATATTTTTGGACGATAAAAGCTATCTCCGCCGCGACGGGAGAAGTCAATCGTACGAGGATAATATTCTTTTAGAAGTTCATCGATTGTTTTCCCAAGGTACTTACGTTTTTCAAATATCTTCAGGTCCGTCCACATATCCTTTATCTGGGTCAGACTGATAGTTACGATATGTTTGTCCAGTATTCCGCTTACCTTGCGGCGAAGTTGGTCAATGGATAAAGACGGCGGGATACTAAGAATAATAAAATCCCCGCCAGCCAAGACGGCTATTTCTTTTTCGGTTTTTTTAAATTGTTTTTTCAGCTTTTTTCGTTTTGCTTTATAGTATTCAATTACATGATCCTGAATAATATTCCTTATTCCCCCTTTACGAATCCACAAAACCAGCCGGCCTTTAGTCTCTTCCTGGATGGTAAACTTTCCATAGCGCTTAAGAAGCGGCGAATCTGGCGGAAGCGGATTACCGATAGTAACCCAGGCCGTATTCCAACGCGAGATGAACGGGTTTTTAGAAAGCACGTTATAAAAGTCGCGGAAGCACTGTCCCGCGTTTTTCTTATCAACACATTTCTTATTATAAAACCAACCGGGGTCGCTAAAGGAAACGCCGCATTTCCTTTGACAATGACGGAATCCGTCTACATTCGGCGGCGTGACCGGCGTATTCACCGGATCAACGAGCCATCGGATTCCCCATTTAGACGCCGCTTTATACAATTGCTGATGAGTCTTGGTTTGTATTTTATGAGCTGCCGGCCGTTTGATAAGAATTTTATTAGCGTCCCAATCTTTCCGATAGTCAGAATTCAGGCGCAGCGCCTCCCAGGCGAGGATACACCTGTTCGCATACTCAAGATCGGTATCAAAATGCGATTTTCTTGCCATGGTCTTATCAGGCTCGTCAATTCATGTTCATCCATCGGCCTCTTACCCACCAAAAGCGTTTTCCGGCGGAATGACTTGCAGTTATTTGCGCTCTGCCTCGAAAAAGGTCTTAGGGACGCTGCTTCCTATCATCCTATTTCCACATCCCCAAATTAATGCCACCGAGCTAGGAAGATGGGAAGCAGCGTTCCCAACCCCCACACGTTATTTGGCATCTAAGTAGTATGTCGCCTTGACTACTTCTCAAATCGAACTGATCTGTGGAAATCGAGATATGGCTTGGCTTCGGTGAACACCTGCCTGAGGTGCAGGTTATCGGTGATATGCATACGACGCTGATCCTCGTGGTGCAATTGATTTGAAACCATTACACTCCCATCATCTTTAAATGAAATAAGACCTTCGTTGAAGAGCGAATCCAGATTGGGGACTAGAAGAAGACCATTGAAGTGATCAACTTTTTCGGCCACATCGGATTTGGCCCAAGGCTTAATATGACCGGCCTTTAAAACTTTCGGCTCACGTACTCCTGTAACAGCACAGGAGCCGTCCCACAACCTAAAAAGGTTGCCACGGAATAATCTCTGAGCGAATCCGCGGCTTCGAGTCAGGATTTCTTTATCTATTGCATTTAAAGCTGTTTCCGTAGCGACCTGATAATCGACTCTTAAATCAGCGACGGCTTCCTGCTGTAGATAAGCATCTGAAATATTTAAAGAGGCGACTTTGAAAACAAATTCACTAGGGGCGTCGCTGCGTTTGTGCCAATGTGCGAGAATGACTTTCCCGTAATAAATAAAGTCAGAATGGTGCCGTTCACGGTAAAAAAGATGTATTTCCTCGCCTTTGGAAGATGCGGCGGCAATTCGCTCATCTGTACCGTGACCATTTTCCCCTTCCCAGAAAAGCAAATCTCCATCGAGATAATCATTATACTGAGTTAGGCATTTTTGCTTAATTCTTGTGACAAAAAGAAAAATCACCCGCTGATTAGCCGGAGTATACACGCCGCGATTAATACCTTGAATTCCCCCAAGTTCCCAAAGCCGGGCAAGCTCATGGCGCGAATAGGTTTGGTTTAATATCAAATCATCGGTCAAACTCATTATAATGTTTTCGCAAAGCCTTTTTCCTAATTATTTCAAGGCAAGAGCGTAAGCAGTTTATCAAAATTTGCCTTGTGACCCTGAAGCTTACGGCGGATCTTGGCACATTCCTCCTCAGTAACAAGGACTTCTGCTTTTAACTTTCTTCTGCTCTTAATTTTTCGGATCCCATCAGCGGCATACTCAGATGCCTGATGCGCAGCTGTATTACGAATCTCAATCACCTCATCTGCAAAACAATTTAAAACCTTTTTACATTCGCTTAGCGCTTTAACCTTTTCGGCAGCATCTTTGTCATTGGAAAGTTCTGTAATCGAATCGTTAATTATCCCGGACAATATCGAATGTTTCTGTCCAAAGTCATACGCCCTATTCTGCTCAAGAAACCTTCTAATAAGCGGATGCTGCTTATCTGGAAAGCATCTACACAACACTGTTTCGAGCTGTTTTTCCAGCTCTATGGCATCAGCGACAACCCACCCTCTAAAAAAAACGATATCAGAAAGCCGCTTCATCTTGTAGCTAATAATTCGTTTTATTCTATCCTTAGCATCTTCGCGTTTTGCAAAAAATACTCCGTCAGGGGGATTCTGTTTAAATGGGTCATCTGGCCGGCCATCCTGAGAATAAAAAACGATATCCTGGCAATAATTCTTTGACCGTATTTTTTCAATAAGTTCGTCGCCTTTGGTTTTGGGCAGATTATAGTCAACGACAATCAAATCGACATCGGTATCTTTAAGCCTGTCCAAAACACCGGCTTCACTTTTGTGCCAGTCAATCTTCACGGTAAAACCTTTTCCCGTTAGCAACTCTAGGATTGGATCCTGTACTGATTCAACAAACGTTTTTGTATCATCTACCCATAGAATAAAAAAGTTTGGTTTCATTTATTAAACTCCAATATGAAGTTTGTGCCAGACTGCCCATCCTCTTTCAAAGATATTGAGCCGCCCATCTCCCCTAGTACTTGCCGTACATGATAAAGCCCCAGACCAGACCCATCGGTAGTAGTAAATCCAATCTCAAAAAGACGAGGGATATTTCGCTTGGGGATCCCTACGCCATTGTCGCGAAAACTAATCGACAACCTCTTGGGACCACATTCAAGAACCTCCACAACAATCTCTGAGACCTTATGCTTAATTTTTCTGGCATTGCTAATGAGATTGTCAAAGATAATACAAATCTCAATTGGCGCAAAACTGCACTCAAATTTAGCTGAATGAGGCTGTTTGAACTGTATTGGAATATTTTTTCCATCAGGATTGACAACCATGCCCTCGTAAATATTTAAGAGATACTCGCGAATATACGCCAGGAGATCGCCGCCATCTATCTCTTCAGAGTCGTATGCAAAGTTTGCACGCGTGGCAAATCGGGTAATTGCAGCTATTCTCTTCGCGACATAACTAATCCTATCCAGAGCTACGCTTATCGCTTCTGGCGTTAGCGGCCGCCCTTCACGTATTTTTGTAAGTAGATTGTTCACATGGTTTTCGATCGTTGTAGCAGCGATGCCTACGGAATGATGAAGTTTCACGACCTGGTCTAAATCTTTTGAAAGCACAGACTTTAAGAACAAATTCTGGCTGCTAACTTGCTTATGGTCTTCTCGAGCCTCATTCTCGCTTTTCTTCGCCCTTCGCGCGGCGTCCTCAGCTTCTTGCGCTTTATTTTGAGCTGCGGCCGCCGCCGCCTCTGCTTTCCTGGCGCGCTGTCGTTCAAGTGCAGCCTCCGCTTCTGCCTCGGCTTTTGCGCTCGAAAGCGTGCGCAAATGTTTTTCAGCCTTAACAGCTTCCTTGTTAAGAGAGGGATTGTTCTGCTCTGCAGCAATGCGCTTGATATTCGCAAGCATTGCCGCCACACTTTCTGCGGAGCGGTTCTCTAAGATATTCAAAAACTGTGGGTCATAATCCAAGCTTAATATACTCTTTGATTTGGTCAGCTTTATAACAATATCAAAGATTGTCTGCTTAACCTCTCCCCGCGAAAGCTCTTTGAGGTCTGGCAAATCCCCTTGTTCCGAAAACTTTTGAAGCCCAATAACAAAAGCTTCCAGACGCTTCAATGCAAACTCCCAAAAGAATTCCTGTAATTGCGCAACAGCTTTCCCCTGAATCAAGCCCCCGTCCCGGCTGCTTGCCTCCTTAAACTCAGGCTGTGCGCCGTTAATTTCCACGCGCCCCGAAAGATCACGCGTACCAAGGAATCGAAAAAAGCCCTGCTGTTTTCTCGCATCAATGCCCAAGCTATCCTCACCAGGATCCCCAAAAGGGTGAATACGGAAACCATTTTTATAGAGAAACACCGAACCATAATCATGCGTTCGCAAGCCCATCTGTTTTGTGAACTGCAACTTTGCGGCGCGATTTAGAAAGAATAAATGCGCATTAATTGAATGAAGCAATGGGGAGGTGAAAGGATTCTTTTCTGTAATCTCGTATATGAGCGTTCCACGGTCTTCCAACCTAGTACGGATTATTTTCCCGGAATCACCAACAAAAACCTTAATCTGCGTAGTGCGCAGGCCGAGCTCTTCGAAGATGAAATTGCGTATTCGCCCATTCACAACACGCCAAGGCTCAGTTGGATGCGACTGTTTCTCTTCATGATCTTTCGCTATTTGTTCTGGGACATGCAGATAAATAACAAAATTCCTTGAATCATTTTCCTGATTTGGATTAACCAATCGCTCAAGCTTTCCTTTAAGCGCCTGAAATTTGCTGCGATCCCAGGCTGGAGGGCGAAGACCAGTAATTTCGAGAACGGCCCCGTGCTGTAATTTATATGGAATATGTTCCGGCCTCGAATATTTAGCAGGAATTCTTCGAAACTCCTCTTCGGGGTTTGCCTCAAACCGATTCCAATCCACTGTTAACACATGCGAAGCGGCCTCATTCCGCGCCCTTGTATAAAGGGTAAGCATTCGGCCCAATCGGTCACACGAAAACCTTCCTATACCTTTTGCGCCAGCAAACACTCGTGAATTACTAATTTTATCTCTATAACTCTCTCCCTGTAATTGCTTCGCAGAATAAGCGACAAAAAGCCATTTCCCGCGGATATCACTCTCGCTCATCCCATCGCCATCATCTTGGATTATAATTTTTGGGGAATTTGAATCCAAACCCGTAAAAGTGATATCAACCCGGCTGGCATGGGCATCAAAGGAGTTTTTGACCAACTCAAAAATCGCTATAAATTCATCTGTAATTAATTCCTTCCCAATGATTGTCTTCAGAGCGGAACTAATTCTAAAGGAAACATTCTCAGTTGTCATCTAGGAGCATCTCCTTGAGGGCAAGCCCAGCCAACTCCGCAAACAAAGGAGGGATTGCATTGGCTATTTGTGTATAACGCGGAACTTCTTTTACACGCCGGTTCCCGCCAGAAGTATATTTCCCGCGAAACTCGAAATCATCGGGGAACGATTGGATACGCGCACACTCCCGCACCGTCAATATCCGCGGTTCAGAGTAGTGTATATAATCATCTGGCAGGCTTGTGATAGTTGGAGAGACTAGTCCGCCATCCAATGGTGTAATAGACCGTTTTTTCAATTCATACTTTAAGCGTAAATCTGCGGAAAGTTGCTTGTTCTTGGGAGCGCCACTCAAAATCTCTTCAAAACGGGCAATGATTGCGGGAGTATGCTTTGGGAAACGATGGCTATCAGGAATCTTCTGGGAACTATCATTGCGCATCAACCTCTGATATCCATTTTTAGGGGGAGCGTAGAGCCCGGACCGGAATCTTTTTGAATCCGGACAATCGGCTTCTCCGTGTTTTCGTTCCAAGTCAGAGATAGCTTGGGAAACTGTACGCCGAGAGATGAGTCCCTTCCCCTTCAGAAAAGAATCTTTTTTATTTTTTAAATGTTCAAAGAAATCATTCGCATTCCCGTTTAATCTCCCAACAAGAATAAATCGCTTCCGCCGTTGTGGAACACCGTAATCGGCAAAATTTATAATTTCCGCGTGCACATTATACCCAAGCTCCTTAAGACGGCTTGTAACCTGATCAGAATAAACAGTCCCTGAACCATGCTTCAAAAATTCCATTGTGAATCCGCGAACATTCTCAAAGAAAAGAAGTTTTGGCTTAAGCAGTTCTATAAATGAAACGTAAGAGTCAATCAGTTTATTACGCGAATCACGCTCCCTGCGCCTACCATTTACCGAAAATCCCTGGCAGGGAGGCCCGCCCACTATTAAATCCACGCTCGCGGCAATTTTTTCAAGTTCCGCCTCGTGTTTCAAAAGCACGCCTTTAATATCATGTGCCCCAATAGGGAACCATGAGGGCCATTTGAAGTGTTTCTTGCGCTCAATCAAATTATATTTCAGTGTTGAAAATGCCAATGGATCTTTTTCAATGGCCAGAATGCCGCCCCAGCCAGAACGCATTAACCCCAAAGAGAGGCCGCCGCACCCAGCGAAAAGATCAATATATTTGGGGTTCGAATCCATATTTAACTGCCTGACACAATCTTTGTTTTAGCACCACTCTTATAAGCATTCTGAGTCCTAACCGCCTTTAATATTCTGCTTTCAACGGCCACATGCTTTTTTATAATTAGGTGTTCCCAAATTCTTAAAACAGACCAGCCGTTCCTGTTAAGCTTTCTGTTTATTCGCTTATCACGACAAACATTACCTGCAATCTTATTGCGCCAATAAGCGGCATTTTCCGCAGGCTTTCGATTCCGCAGGCATTTTTTACACCCATGCCAAAAACATCCATCCACAAAAATCGCTAGCTTAATTTTCGCGAAAGCAAAATCGGGCTTGCCAGGGATAGACGCGAAATTAGCCCGCCATCCGGTTATTCCGAGCTTCTTAAGCATACCACGTACCGCGAGTTCTGTGGAACGATTGCCCCGCCCTTTTATTGCCGCCATAACGGCGGATCGTTTCTTCTTAGAAAAAACATCAGCCATTTATTTTCCGAAACCAATCTTCAGCCCGGGATCGGTTTCATTCGCAGAAACTATTTCATTATAACGCTCTATAAAGTTTTCAACGGTGACCTTCCTGCTGGATGCCTGGAACTGGCTAAGCTCATACAGGTTTGTGGAAATAAACTGTCCGGCATCCACAATATCAACACGCTGCTCCAAATTCTGGCCCGTGGCGATAGACACCGCCCCGGCCACTCCAGATGCCGGAGTAATTATCATCGGACGCTTACCGTTTTCCAGGTTGCGCAGACACTTCTGAAGCAAAGCTTCGCTTGGCATTGTCGTCACATGTATAACAACATCGCCTATTTCAAAATCGCCGGAACCTTCGGATGGGCCGTCGGCCACAGAAAAGCCGCGGCACGTTAATTTCTGGTCTTTTAATACTAAAGAAAGCTTGGCTCCAACCATATGCTGCAGAACAGCGCCGGCGTACATAGTTCCGTGTCCGGCTTTTTGCCGCTTAACCGCCTGCTCTAAAACATCTTCTACAATAAATTTAAGGGATTTCGCCATATCATAATGAAGCGTAAATCCCTTGCCGGAAAAATGTTTTTTAATCTGCTCCACCCACCACTTCTCGATAAATTCAATATCAATAAGACCTTTTTTATTAAGATCGTTTAAAAAAGCGACATATCGCTGCATATGCCCGATGCTTCCACGACTGGTACGTCCGCCTTCCTCGGCCAAAACGCGGGTAATTTTATGATCGGCCAGAATGGACTGCACCGCCGCTCTACCTAACCCCAGCACTTGACCTTGCTCTTCCGTTAAAAGATCCGCCTCGTTTAAGGGCAGTCCGCGTTCCTTTGCATGCCTAGTCACAACCAACATGACGGAAAGAGGACCTTTCCCCACAACGGAATTGTCCTCTACAAATCTTTCGAGCAATGCTTCAATCTGTTTCATTTAACGCCCTCGCCAAAGGCTGCAGCAGCTTTTGCGCCAAGTGCCGCACAACCGGCACGGCAACAGCGTCGCCCATCGCCTTGTAACCGTCGTTGTACGAACCAGGAATGGAGTATGATTCCGGAGCACCCATGAGGCGGGCGGTCTCCCTGACACTTACAAGCCTTGTAACGAGACGGCCCTCTTTTTTAAGAACTAGCACCTGTCGGCTGCTTCCGCCATTGGGAGTCCGCAGACAGCCGGCCACCTGGTCGAAGCGTAATTCAAGAACCTGCTTGCCGTTGCGTGTGCGTTTATAGCCGGCGGCCACTTTAAAGCCATTGGCCTGCTCGTAAAGAAGCTGTTTCTGATGGTTTGTAGGAATCATCGCAAGATTTTTACGCGTCTTGCTTTCGTTGTCGCAGAGGGCGGTTTCGTCTATTATGTCGCACAAGCTAAGTGTTTTCCCTTCCGGCCGCGGAATTTTCCACCACACCCAATCGGCAAGACCTACCCCGGCCTTTACTACCGCGGCCGGATGCGCCCACCCTGGGAATGACATGGAAAGTTTGGAGCAGTCAAACTCTTTAGGTACTGAAATGATAAAAACGCGGGGCCTCGACTGGGGAAGCCAGTTTACGGCATTAAGAACGATGGCCCCGGATTTATAACCGCGGGCCTGAAGCGCTTTATGAATAGCTCTATAATGCTTGCCGCCTTCGGCTGACACAAGACCTAAAACATTTTCCGCTATCAAAAGCTTCGGCTTGCGCTCCATTTCATCTATAATTCGAAGCCATTCCCATACAAGTCCGCTGCGCCCACCCTCTAATCCAGACATTCTCCCCGCAAGGGAGAGGTCCTGACAGGGAAAACTTGCCCAAGCGGCATCAGCATTAGGAAGCTCCGACCCGCGTATTTTCTCAATAGAATCCAATTTAAAATGATCAGGCCCGTGGTTGGCGATATATACTGCGGCTTTTTTAGGTGAATTATCCAAAGCCCAGACGGTTTTAAAGAAACCGCGCATACCTTCGGTTACAAGCCCCCCGCCGGCAAAAAAATCCAGTATTGTGCACATAACTCTCCCCCTATTAAGCCTCTTAGCTTTATGGAGGCTTGATCTTATTTTTTTACAAGGGGATTTTGGGAGTCTCATGCTCTTATTATATCATTAAAGAAAAGTCCATAAAATGCAACTTATCCCAAAATCATTGTACGTAAAGTATAGCAGCGGATAACGACAGCGTACTGTCGTTCATTCCAGTACTTTGTCAGCATATAAAGTTCTTTAAAAGCACGGACCATGTTAAGCTGGACTTTATCGCCCCAGGGAAACCGTCGCCGAATGACACTGGTTTATGTGTCTTGAGGAAACCCGGGAGATTATCGAGGAGTGGCGCAATGAATACAACCGCTTCCGCCCGCATAGTTCGCTGGATGATTTAACGCCGCTGGAGTTTGCGGCGGGAGCAGTAGGAATTTAACAACTCAGCAGTGGTCTAGTAGACGGGGTGAGGTCCGGGCGAGGACACGGTAATACCCTTCTTTGCCGCTTTAGCACCCTGTGAAGCCGGGGCAATTTGGCGAGGGCCGAATCCCTCAAATCCTCGCTAATAATAACATAGCAGCCAAAACCATCCCCGGCAGAGCACAAATTCCAGAAAAAGTCCGCGATACCCCGTCTTTATATATGGAGATTTGGGTAATAATAGATACGTTTCACCGTGACCCTAACCGTGGGTTTAAACGGTAGATAGGGCATCTTTACTGTTTACATTTGCTCAATGGTGTAATCATTCTTTTTGTCATCCATTGATTCAGCGCTTCAATATCAAAACGGATCAGAGCCTTCCCTTGGGCTTGATTATCTGAAGTTTCGTTTATAGTGAGCGGAATAAAAGGCACAAGCCGCCGCTGCACCAACTTGTACAGACTCCATCGGCTTATACTCAAGGAATCTTAAGCCTCCCGAACAGTGAGATATCTTTTATCCATAATTAATCGCACATCCCCCAGAATACTATTAAACACTTCTGCTTCTATATTTAAATTTGGAAGATAGGAAGCAGTATACCCTACGATAACCCGTTCCTCTTCATGCAACAACTATCCCAGCATCCGGATATCCATCATCCAACCATCATTGCGGACTAGTGAGAAAACCTGTTTTTGCATGTCGAATTCCGAAGATGTTTTCCGTGTTAATTCTAATAGAATTTTTTTATGCGCAGCGAAAAATGTCTGACTGGAAACACCGAATGTGACAATATATCGGCAAGGCTCATGACGCCTCTCAACTTTACCGCCAATCAGAACGTCGCTCTGAAACACGAATGATATCCCGATACCGTCTTGTTCAAGAATCTTAATGGGCACACATGCCCCTTTGTCAAACGAGTAGTTCTTATCTAACAAGCTATTACGTTTTATCCGGACCCCAGCGCTACTAATTACTTTTAAAAAATGCTCCCGTCTAACGAGTTCCCGATCCTCATCGGAAAATTTTATCATAGGCACCGGATCAAAAGCCTGCGTAGAACTGCCATGTCTAAGACTGGCTCGAGAAAATTTTGTCGCAACCACTATGCGAACTGGCGTTATTCCTCCAGAGAACATTACATTTGATTTTTGAATACGCCCTGATCTCACCTGTTTTCGGACTGTGGCCTCGCCACTTTGCGTGCCTTTTGCCTCTATAACAAAAAATTTGCCGGTATCATCTAACCCTATAAAATCTGGGGTCTTTGTTCGGCCACTAGCCCCAGCATATGCTATCGAAGAATACTTTTTCAGGAATGGGGACGCGTCAGCAAAATATCTTACCCCGAACAATTGTGAGGCAACTAAACCCGATACCCCAACGCCTAACTCATCGGAAATTAACGTCTTCTGATGAAAATCCACTTCCGAAATGCTATCTCTCAAACGTAAAGGCCCTGGCGCAGCAGGCAACCAAGCATAACGAAAGAACGCATGAATCCTCGATAAATCATATTCAACAGGATAAGATAATGTAGTTAGCGTCCCGATTGAGGAAAGGAATTGCAACAAACTGAATGAAAGCCTCCCAGTTTGAGGGACAGGAACAGATAAAGATCGCATAAGCGCGTTGTCAAGTTCATAATCCAATGTTAAATTCATAAATTTCTCAACCAGTTATTTTTCTTTAATTGCCGCTACCCATGGAACATCTTCTTTCTCGACCTGTTTCTGCAGCTTACACCCAAACCAAATCGGCGCAAAAAAACCGAAGGCAAAGCAGCTAAGACCTATTGCTTGAATTAAATGCTGTTGTTCAAGATCAATGCTGTCAGGTTTATAATGCCAAATCATTAACGTAACACCAAGTATTCCACAAAGAAAAGCCCAGTAAAAGAAATTAATTATTTCAGGCGGGGTACACCAAGGGATAAAACATAGTTTTTTGTATCTTTTAACAAATTCTTCAGGTTTTCTAGGCCACCCATTAAGCATCGCATCCCGAACACCAAGAATCGTTTCTAATTTGGCAAGCTCGAGGACAATATATCTAAAATTAAACCCTAGGCTTAGTGAGTAAAATGCACCAAGCAATAACGAAAAAAGTACGCCAATTGTCCCCGCAATAAATGCCTCGGCTATAGCTTTTTTCACATAAAGCAATATAAAACCTCCAAGCGCAGGCCCCAGAATAACCAGATATTGAAATATCTCTTGCTCACGATGCCGTAATGTCTCAAGCAAAAGTTTATGCATCCCCTCCAACATCAGCCGTTGTTCTTTGTCAAAAGCTACATGCTGTGTAATATTTGCCATAACAAGTCTCCTAGAATTTAAGAGCTAGCACTTCCCACCACTTCCGCTACTACCATGAACTCGTCGTTTTCGCGTTCGGGATCACTATGGAGCTGTAGGCCGGGTTCAGCGGCTTCAGGATTATTTCTTCGTGCTGCCAGATGCCGTCGGGGGCGTAATTCTTTTTGCTGGTGTATTTCTTTACGGTGTAGCTGCCGCCGGTGTCTGGGTCGGCTATGCTGCTCTGCTGCGCCAGCACCAGCTTGTTCTGGCGGGTGCCGCCCGGATTGGCGCGGAATATGCAGTAGTCGCCGTCCCGCAATTTTGGCTCCATGGAACGCCCGCACCGATGGCAGATATTAAAGGCCTACCTTGCCTTTCTTGTCTTAAATTGATTTTGCACCATTTTCTCCCATATTTCATCTTCATACAAATCTATCGTTTCATCGGCTGATGTAAGAAGATCGGCACCAGTCCCTTTTGTTTTCGGCGGTGGCCCAGAAAAGAATCTAACAACTGACACTTTTTTCAATTTCTGCTTTACCACTTGAACTGCTGGCGCATAATCAGCATCACCGCTAACCAAAACCACTAAATCAGCCAAAGCAGACATTTCCACCATAGAAACAGCCAATCCGACATCCAAACCTTTTTCACCTAAAACTTCCTCATCCCAAGGGTCAACTTTTAATGTTCCTACCTTCCGTATTTCAATATCTGCCCATCGAGATGCGATATTATGTTCATAATCCGATAGCTGTTTCTGATAGTCAGATACGACCTTATCGTACCAGACCATTGCTCTTTTTTTTCTATCTTCTGGTGTTTCACCATTCAGATTCTGATTTACTCGACGTGGCAGTGACCGAGTAAAGTCGTAGGCCCCAATTCTCTCACACTTGAAATAATAGGCTCTAATTAGCTCATGGCCTTCTGGTGTGATACTTTCAAGAAACTTTTTCCAATCCAGATACCAAGGGCGAAGCTCTGAAAACTCGCCTAATTTGTAATAAAAATTCTCACCATCTATTAACGCCACTGCTCTTTTCATAATTTCTCCTTTTTGTCTGTATACCCTTAACATTCACCAAAGACACAGATACTACTACCCTTACGCCTTCCTCACGTACATCATGAAGCCTAGCCAGTGGTTGCTGGAAAGCGGCATTATGGTGTCGGCGGAGACGCCCAGGAAGCCGGGGCCGTACATCTCGTAGACGGAGGAGGAGAGCTGCAACTCCGGCAGCTTGCCTACGAGCTTGCCGTCCTTCAGCAGAAAAGCTAGCTGGGCCGGGGTGCCGAAGCCGCCTTCGCTGGTGAAGTCGCCGCCGCTGGCCATGGCCACGAACACGGCGCTCTGGCCGCCCAGTATTTCCTTAACGGTTTTGGTCTGGGGCTTGATAGTGGCGCAGGCGGGGCCGGTCTCCGGGGCGCCGTCGTAAGCGGCGTACGCGCTGCCGCTGGGCGTAAAGCCGAACTTTTGCGCGGTCTTCTTGTCGCAGAACGGGGCCTTCAGCACGCCATTCTCTATGTAGGCAAAACCCTCGCCGGTCACGCCTTCGGCGTCGAAGAAAGGCAGGCGACTCTTGCCGCGCCCGTTGAATAGCGTGAGGCCCTCGGAGAACAGCTTTTGCCCCGCCTTTCCCGCAAACAGCGACCCACCCGAGCCATAGTTCATGCCGGAAAGCTCGCGGCCGAAGATGGACCGCACCAATGGGTCCGAATCCTCGAAGAACACCGGCAGCTTGCCCTCCGCGGGCAGGGGGGGCACTTCTTTAAGATGGGCGTTAAGCACTTCGTACGCGTAGGCCAGGAAAGCCGCCCTGTCGTACCTGGGGCCTTCGAAGGCGAACCAGCCGTCCATAATGCTGGCGGACGTGGCCAGTTTGTAGAGCAGACCGAACTCATGGTTGGTGACGGCGTGGGAGAGGTCCAGGCAGGCGCTGTTCTTAAGCGTGGCCGTGGCGGTGCCGGACTTTATACCGGGGGCGGAGAATACGAACTGCGGGAAGTCTTTCTTGAGCGCTGCCAGCACAGCGCCAGCCTCGGCGTCCAGCGCCTCGGGCGTGAATGGCTTGCCGCCTTCTTCCTCAGCACGCTTAAAGTTTACTTCGGGCTGGCATGGATAGGGCACCTTATAGGCGAGGGCGGCTTGAGCCCGCTTAAGGGCTTCGGCTTCCCCTTCCTCGCCCATGTAGCCCGAAACGCCAAGGCAGCCGTCCTGGTAGACCCGCACGCCGGTGCGCTTTATGCGCTTGGTCCGCAGGGATTCGGGCGCTGAGCCCGAGATCTTTACGGAAACTTCGTCGTCTATTAAAGTGTAGGTTTCTTGGGTCATAAGGGCCTCACAGCACCGCCATCCCTTGAACGCGCACGTACGGGCCGCCGAAGCCGACGGGCAAGGGGTGCTGCTCCATCTTGCCGCAGCCGCCGCCCACAAAGGACAGCAACTCCACGTGGTCGGAAATGGCATCGATATGCCCGAAGGTGTCGAACACGCTACCCGAGATCACCGAGATCTGCGCCGGGCCGGCCACTTTGCCGTCCTTTATGAAGTAGGCCAGCGACGGCGCGATGGTGAAGGTGCTTAGGCCCGAGCCGTGCTTGATGGTGTCTATGTAAAGGCCGTCCTTAACGCCGGCGAAGAGCTCTTCTTTGCTCATGTTGCCGGCCTCGAAATGCGTGGTGGTCATGCGCACGATGGGCTCGTACTCAAAGCCGACCGAGCGCGCGTTGCCGGTGGGCGATTCGCCCAAGGCCGCTGCCGTGGCTGCGCTATGCAGTCGGCCGGCCAGGCAGCCGTTCTTTATAAGCGGAGTCTTATGCGCGGGGGTACCCTCGTCGTCGTAGGGCGTGTAGCCGCTGCCTGGGAGGGCACCGTTGTCCGTAATGTGCACGAACTCCGGGCCCAGCCGGCGGCCAAGCTGCCATTCCTGCTTCATGGTCTCGTCGCCCAGCATGAAGTCCGCCTCGCTCTTATGGCCGAAGGATTCGTGTGCGAAGACGCCGGCGGCCAGCGGCGACAGAACCACCGTGTATTTGCCGGGTTGCACGCGCACGGAAGCGCGCAGGAACTCCAGCGCCTGCGCTATGCGTTTGGCCAGTTCCGCACCGAAGGGGAGCAGGTCCGAAAACTCCCCACCGGCAAGGTTGGCGCCCTCGGCGAAGGTTTTGCCGTTCTCGGTGAAGGTCAGGTTCAGGCGCAGTCCGCAGAGCTGCTGGTCGCTTATGAACCGCGCGCCCTTGGAATTGTAGATCTCCTTGTGGGTGCAGGTGTCTTTGTAGAAGCCCGACCACATGGTGATGGCGGGCTCGGCCGTTATGGCCGGGAAGAAGGAGGCCAGGAAGGCGTGCTTTTTGGCCAGGGGTACGCTACGCAGGTCCTCGCCGGTAAATTTGGATTGGTTTTCCCCCGCCCAGGGCATGTTTTGCACCACCTGGTGGGCGGCGATGTCTTTGGCGGGCGTGGCGAGCTTAGCAAGGCGGTCCAGCTCCTGCTGCACACCGGCCAGCGCAGTTATTGAGGCGTAGTACCAGCGCTTACCATCGAATACGCGGATGAAAGCGCCGGCAGTGTCGCGCTCGCGCATTTCGCGCAGATCGCCTTTCAGGTAGCTTATTAAGGTCTCGCGCACTTTCTCAATGCGCACGTCGCTATACAGCCCTTCGGGGAATTTATACACGGCTGCCTCCCGGCATGGTGTTGGAGCAGGCTAGCACTTGGTGAGTCTTCTGCTATTTATTATGTTGTAGAACTCGCCGCCAACCCGCTTAAAATTATATCTCTTTACAGGCGAGAGGGCCATGAAATGGCCCCAGTATAAGGGGCTGTAGGTGACTTAATTAATTGCTAACGATTTAGCCTATGCTGTGGATATCAGTCATAAGTCATCTACGTCCCCTATCCTGTTCACAAGTTTTGCAAGAACACATCCCTCATGGCATTATTACTACTAGCGAAAGCTTGGAATATCAGAAACGTGGCGGCATTTTCTCCATTCATGCGCAATTTCGAATGGTTATTATGCATCATAATTACCCGCCTAATTATTGTTTTTTGTTTATGACGATTTGTTGATATTCGATAGGCAGTGAAAAGCGTTTCTTTAGTGCATCCAAATACTTTCTTCCTTCGTCATCCAATTCTGTTTCACCAACTACAATCAATCGTGTCACGTTTCGGAAACCAGGCCAAAATGCATACTCAAGTAACTGGCCGATAGCTTGGCGGAGGCAAATACGTGGTGAATTTGAGGTCTTAATTTCGTAAAACCAGAACTCATCTTTTTGGCGGACCATTACGTCAACCCTATTACCTATACCATTTGTGTTTTCATCGCCAACATTTTCTATGCCATACTTCTCTGACAGTTTTAGGCATAATTCCTCTTGCAGGGTATTATGGCGAAGAAGCATGTCAATCTCTCTTTGGGACTGAGTTATGACAGCTGATGATTTTTTAGCGGTTGTAAATCCTGATCGGAACTCAAAAGTAGCTTTTATCCCAGATGAGAAAGGCAGTTTATTGCCTTCGCTTTCAACAAATTGATAGAGGGGTAGGAGTCTATACATTTCATCGAGAATAAACTTATAATCTCTACGATCATAAGGTTGCCGCTTGCCGAGAAATACAAAATAGTTTTTTGCTGCGAGTTCGTGAGGTATGGATGTTGGCATATAATCGGCACTTCGTTCTTCATATTTTTTGCTATACCACATCCGCATATCTGCGTACTTTTCAGGATACAACTGCAAGAATTCATTAAAAAGTCTTACTTTTGGGAAAAGCACATCAATATTAGTAAATGATTGGCTAGGCTCAAATGAGAAAGCAATTCCAAATCTAATCTGGTCATTATCGATACCAATATTAAATTGAAGCTCTTTCCGCCCACCGTCATGAAAAGCATAATGATCTTTAGTGCTTCTCTTTGTGAAAATATCTTTCGGAGGTAATTTAGTCAGACCCTTTAAGCGGTGACGTATTTCTCGCAGCTCGGCTATAGGATGGTTTCGCGCTAATAAATTAAGTTCGGAAATTACCAATCCCAATTCTTTACTTGGCATATTTATACCTTTACGTAGCTAACAATAATAAATAATTCAAAAAAACGGTAAGTATGATTGTCTCCGTTATTTTTGACAAGTATCTAAAATTGAATCAATATTAGAGCTTTATATCGTCGCTATTCGGTTCTAGTGAGTCGCATTAATCTTTAGGCCGTGGAAATTTTCGATGCAGATCAGCTAAATCTTTTTCATTGATATTAGGCGATACCCAAATGCGGGCCCAACTATATATTTCTCGCGAAAAAGGAGAGCTTTGTTCCATATTATGCTCCCAAGTTTCTACGCGGTCCACAGGTGGCACAACTTCTGTTTGTGCAGCGCTATATGTTCCTGTAACCCACCCGTTCGGAGTCAAATGGTATTCTTGTGTTGTCTTGTCGAATGACATAAAGTCTCCTTCTGTTGATAGTAAAATGAATATTGGCCATCCTTTTAATGTCACTCCCACTTCAATCCGATTGCGAACCAATGTGTATTACCCAACACCCCAAGAGGGATAAAAGCATAATCAAGATTCCAGCGAGACAAGTTAACACCAAAACCCGCAGTAAAACCATTTAACTCTTCAGTTTTTGAAGCGATCGTGTTGTATCCAACTCGGATGGCAATCCCTGTCGAGGTCGAATGTACCGGCATATACTCAATTCCAACTGCTAACCAGCTAGGATCATCAAAGGGGCGGATAAAATCTGCCAGTAAAGAAATCTGTTCAAACTGATATGCCGCTCCGACCCTAGCGGTTGCAGGCAACTTCTCCGAAACCGAGTTATACTTAACATCACTCCCAAGATTATTCACTGATAATCCTAGTGCTAGTCTCCCGACTTTTTTCTGCATACCGAAGTCAAAAGCCATTGCTGAGACTGACCGGGTAATCTTTAAAGAAATGTATTTAACTCCTAACCCGACGGCCACCCCTGAACCCATAGTCCCGCCCCAAGCCATCGTCGCGGCTGTGTCTCTTGGGGAGACGGTTCCATCATTAACACCCGTGTTGTCCAAGGAATTAAAACTTCCATAAGATAGATTTTGAAATCCTACCGCCAGAGTTCCCAACCCTGTAAATGGGTATGCTACACCAGCCACATCATATGTAATTGATTCGGGCAAAAGGCCGTGGGTTAACCGAGCTGTTCCTTGTTTTTGATATGCCAAGCCAGCTGGATTATAGAATAGAATTGTCGCATCCAGAGAATCCGCAGCGGCTGCTTCTCCTAGGCTCGCAGATCTTGCGGAACCACCAAGCTTTAGAATCTCGCCTGTAGGTACTCCGGCAGAGGCATAAGCAACATCTGGAGAGATGCTCCACACAATCAGTACAAATAAGTGTATTAGAAATATAGCTTTCATCTTTCTATAGAAATCTTTAAAATTTGCGTGTCATTCGTGGAAGACTTAATAAATGCCAAATAAACACCGCTTGCCGTAGGTTTTCCATTATCATTTTTGCCATTCCATATTTTCTGCCCGCTATCCGTTGCTGTTACTGGGATAGTCGCAATTAATTCTCCGATAATGTTGTATATCTTGATGGTGGCTTCACTCGTCAAATTCGTAAAAGTAATACCTAATGCATCATGAGACCCATTAGAGCCAGGTCTCCACGGATTAGGAAACGCCTTTGCATTTTGGAGGACGGAAGAAGTTGCTGGACCGACCAGAGTATACAAGGAAAAATGCGCTAAATTCGCCTGTATATGGTTAAGGATGGTGTCTATGGAATATCCTGGGACGTCGACCCATTTTTTTGTGGCAATATCAAGTGTCACAATACGCAGGGCAGTTTCAGCTATAGATGTTCCATCGACTATACCGTCCTGATTAACATCGGGGTATGCAAGCGTTAGAACTACTGGCGATGATAGATTCCCAGTCACCTGTGTTGAGTTGCTGAAGGCGACCAATTCCGTAGCCGCATTAGGGACCTGCATAGTACCCATCGGAAGACTCACGTTACCTGCCTGAATATCCGACGGGCTGGCAAATATTGGGTTGTTAATGGGGTCAACTGAAATATAGACAAAACCATTAGGGATTGCATTAGCAGGGACATTAAGCACAATTCGATTATCCAGACTGGTGATCGTCACCGGAATCTGGGCACTCGTATTACCTATTGCGACCGTACTGTTAGACACAGCATAATTAACTTGAAAAATTCCGTTTCCCGAACTTCCTGAATCAAGATTTTCGGGATCTTTAACAAGGACATTCCAGCTACCCGTACTAAGCCCGAGCAGCGAAAAGTTTCCATGTATTTGCGTTGGGCTAAGAAGTGATATAGATGTTCCGGCGGTTGCACTTTGGCCAGCTTTTGCAAGCACAATAGTATCTCCAACATGAAACCCGGATCCAGTAACAGTCAGCGCCGTGTTTTCTGACAGATTATCACCTGAACTTGGGGCTACTGATATAACATTGGGAAGCGCCCATGTTGTAGCCTGTTGAGGAGAACCTGTGGGAAAGAATGCCGTTAGTACCCCATCCCCGTTAAGTGCCCGAACTCGATAGTAATAGGTCTTGTTTGGACTAAGGCCGACATCCAGAACTGAACTCGCAGTTGTTGTATAAAGAGTAAAAACAGAGAAGGAGCTAACTGTTGACCTTTGAAGTTGATAGTTGGTGTTTGAAGGATTTACAGAATTCCACTGAGATAAAACTTTTGTACGACTTATTACATTGAGCGTGAGAGATGAAGGCGGTACCGCGAATGAGTACTTAGTCGCTGCGCCAGAGTTAGCTGTACTAACCGAGTTATAGACTTGAGCAAAACGCGAATAACTTGTGTTTGGACTCAAGTTGGACTCAATCCAGTACGTTGTATTAGCAGACAAGTCGCCGGAGATGTTCGATCCTGCATCACTCAAAACACGAAAGCCTGATTCATTATTGGAATTATCGGTCCAAGTCCACTTAATTGAAGTTGAACTAAGCACAACGCCAGTAAAAGAGGTTGGGGTGTTTGGAGGGATGTCTGGAGTTGCGCAAGAATAACTCGCTGAATTAGCCGTTCCGTCCGTATTGAATGCTTGAGCATAGCGCGTATAATTTGTATTAGGTGATAAGCCTGGTTCAGTCCATGACAAAGTGCTTGATGTTAAGTCGCCTGAAAGATTTGAATTTCCGGAACTAAATACTCTATATCCGGTTGCATATATTGCACTATTCCAGTTCCATTTGATGCTATATGCTGACAATGCCTGGCATGTGAAACCAGTCGGAGGATTGGGAACTGGGCCTGGTGATTGGATTGCCGTTATAGTTCTGTTAGTATAAATATTCGCAGTTGCCCCCACACCGCTCGTGCCATATACAATTTGCTGTCCTGTCCCTGAAGTAATCTTGGCAACAGATACCATCGGGCTAGTATAACCATCCATCTTCAATATTGAGGTCTGCCATTTCAAAGCTTTCGTCGAAGCATTATACACCTGAATAACGAAAGAGGTTTCGTAATGGCTCCAGGGAGTAGCGACCGTTGTAACACTACTTAAGGTAATCACAGCTTCTGCAGCACCATCCCCGTCCACATCTGTCAACACAGTTCGGACAAAATCTGGATAATGGAGGTTTTGAATACTGGATACAGTCCAACTGCTATCCGGCTTAGTGGGTGTTAGTTGCCACAAAACCGTAGTCCCATCCGCACCACTATAATAATTACTGGTCGGCGCTGTCGGCTCATAGCTATACTGCACATCATTCAATCCATCATTGTTTATGTCCATATAAAGACTGGCTGAGATATAGCCATAATTAGCACTCCCAAAGTTCCGTGACCACAAAGTTGTACCGTTTACTCCACTAATTGCCGTTATAGTTCTATTTGTGTAAATATTCGCGGCTGCCCCCACACCGCTCGTGCCATATACAATTTGCTGTCCTGTCCCTGAAACAATCTTGGCAACAGATACCATCGGGCTAGTATAACCGTCCATCTTCAATATTGAGGTCTGCCATTTCAAAGCTTTCGTCGAAGCATTATACACCTGAATAACGAAAGAGGTTTCGTAATGGCTCCAGGGAGTAGCGACCGTTGTAACACTGCTTAAGGTAATCACAGCTTCTGCAGCACCATCCCCGTCCACATCTGTCAACACAGCTCGGTTAGAAGCTGGATACTGGAAGTTTTGAATACTGGATACAGTCCAATTGCTATCCGGCTTAGTGGGTGTTAGTTGCCACAAAACCGTAGTCCCATCCGCACCGCTATAATAATTACTGGTCGGCGCTGTAGGCTCATAGCTATACTGCACATCATTCAATCCATCATTGTTTATGTCCATATAAAGACTGGCTGAGACATAGCCATAATTGGCACTCCCAAAGTTCCGTGACCACAAAGTTGTACCGTTTACTCCACTAATTGCCGTTATAGTTCTATTTGTGTAAATATTCGCGGCTGCCCCCACACCGCTCGTGCCATATACAATTTGCTGTCCTGTCCCTGAAACAATCTTGGCAACAGATACCATCGGGCTAGTATAACCGTCCATCTTCAATATTGAGGTCTGCCATTTCAAAGCTTTCGTCGAAGCATTATACACCTGAATAACGAAAGAGGTTTCGTAATGGCTCCAGGGAGTAGCGACCGTTGTAACACTGCTTAAGGTAATCACAGCTTCTGCAGCGCCATCCCCGTCCACATCTGTCAACACAGCTCGGTCAAAATCTGGATATTGGAAGTTTTGAATACTGGATACAGTCCAACTGCTATCCGGCTTAGTGGGTGTTAGTTGCCACAAAACCGTAGTCCCATCCGCACCGCTATAATAATTACTGGCCGGCGCTGACGGCTCATAGCTATACTGCACATCATTCAATCCATCATTGTTTATGTCCATATAAAGACTGGCGGAGACATAGCCATAATTGGCACTCCCAAAGTTCCGTGACCACAAAGCACCAGCAATAACTGCCTTAGGACATAATGCAGTTATAAAAAGGAGTGCTAATATAAATCTAGTCACGTTGTTATTCCTAAAATATGCCATTAAATACCTGCGTCCCTGTCTTCCTGATTAAAATGATTGATTAAATTATTCCCCCATACAATTATACCTATTTGAACTTTGTATACTGGGCAAGGTTAGCGTTAAACACTTGGCGTCACATCTTCTTTTCCCCTAGCTTTATAATCAGAAAAAGCATTCAAAAGTGAAGGATCATTTACTTGGGCTAACCGCATACAACCATCATAAAATTCTGCTTTATTATGTTCTCCCCAATTATAAGCCTGTATAACGGGAATATACTCGGCCAGTCGGGAATCACACTGCACGGCCAATTTAGGGTTCTTTTTTGCGAACCACATGCGAAACAAAGCCATATCCAAAGGCAATCGCCCACCGGCTAGCAAGTGATATTTGTAAATGGTTACATGGATTAATGTTTCTGGGTGACTAGTTTCCAAATCACAACACAAATCCATATTGGAAGATGTGTGCTTTAAAAAGGCATAACTACCACGTAATAATTTAAACATCTTGGATCGAATTTTTTTATCGGCAATATTTTCCTCTATTTGACCGCTGACGGATTTGTGCCCTGCTTCGCGGCATAAAGTGTCACTAATTTCATGCGCAGCTGAAATTAAAAGATGAATTGAGGGCCAATTGCAGCGTTTGAAATACAAGAATATTGCAGTAGATATTTCATCTCTCAAAATCCCTAGTTTTGTAAGTTTAATTTTCGCCATTATAAGAATATTTTATTTTAGCGCAGAGAAAGTTTCCTGCTTGCACCTTATGCTGGATCAGAGTAATCTTCCCACCATGAACTTGTGTCAACACATAAATCACTGGGGTCAATCTCTAAATCCTCAGGTGATTTAACACTGCTCTGGAGTTTGCAAGTGAACGGATAAGAATCGCTACCAACAGAGCCGTCTCCACGTTCTACATCTCCATCCGAGCCCCATTGAAGATCTACTTCTATTGTGCCGCTTACATTAAAATACACATAGCCACTATCCACGGCAACCACACGTACTTCGTCAATTAATATTGAGTCAATATAATGATGTGTGGCAATTTCATCAATAGATTGAATCGTATCTCGAATAGCAGTTGCGACAACCTCATCAGAAATATGCGTTTCCAATTTTTCTGCCAATTGCGACTTGCATTCCTTAGCTAAGTTGAGAACTTCAATAAGAGCCTGGATTGCTTCATCAGCCGATATCTCTGCAAAATGAGAAGTCACTCCGAACGTCTTTTCCTCCACATGAGTGAATTTATTCAGCTTGCGGATGGACTCAAGAAGTTTCTTTCTCCCAACAATCACATCGATGTCAAGAATCCTGTCGACATAATCGTCTGAAAGCCCACCCTGCACTATGTAGGTAATAGCGTGGGCTCGCGTAAGTCCAGTGTCAGATGTCTTATCTGGAATATACCACGGGCATGCTTTAATTACGGCATCTGGTGCTAGATCACTCAAAACATGACGAACCATTTCTCTAAATGAATAACAAAAATTATTAAATGCCAGAGGATTAGATGACTCTTGCAGACTTTGTATGGATGCAATGAGTAGTCTTCTGCAAAATTCCCGAGGCAATATTGCGCTTAGGGTCTTTCCCGAATCAATAAGCATTTTTAGATTTATCCCGCCCTTTACCCTAACTTTAACTATTCTACTAAATAATAACTGCTAAAACCTGCTGCGTACAGCATGAAGTATCTCGGCTTTTGTATAACAATTGGGTGGGTTAATATGCTGTATCATGAATGGGCGGGGATATTATAAGGCGGGCCAGGCCGGGTGCAGCGGCCATCTCGCGGCAAGCCGCGACCGGCCTGGCCCTTCCCTACGGTCTTTTCTGTTTCTGCTCCCCGCCGGTGGCTACAAATCAATAACAGAAAAGACCACCGCGGCGGCCGCAGCAGCGGACGCCGGGGTGGTTTTTTATCAATACGGTGCCACCGGCATAAATGCCGTGGGAGTATTGGGGACGCTGTTTCCGAACTTCCTAACTTTGCGGCAAGTCCCTTCTCGCAACTCTACAAAAAAAATTTTGATATTTAAAGCCAGTGCTCATTTGAGATATATCTACTTTTCTGAGACGTTCATTTTATAACTGCTTTTCTTCTTATCCCGGACACATGTCCGAGCCTGTCCATCGGTGAGAACTTTTTATGCTGAAGTGCCACGTTGCTGCTGGCCATGTCTACGTAAACTCTGACCATGTCCAGCGTCGAGTGCCCCAGGATCTTTTGCAGGCTGAAAGCATCCCCCCCGTTGAGAATATACTGGGTTGCAAAAGTATGCCTTAATGTGTGAGGGGACGGCCTGACGCCTTTTATCCCCGCCTTCTCGGAGTAAAGCTGTATCTGCCGCTGGATGGTGCGGCGGTTTACTCCCCCGCCGAAGCGATTGAGGAAAAACAGTTCCTGACCTGGGATATCGCCTATTCGCATGAGGTAATGCATAAGCGACTGTTTGGCTGTTATCCCGAAAGGGACATCGCGCTCTTTGCCGCCTTTACCGAGGACCCGTATTGTGCCGGCTTGAAAATTAACATCATCTTTCTTGATGCCAAGTGCCTCGGAGATCCTTAGCCCTGTATCGAGCAGAAGTATAACCAGCGTCCGGGTGCGCAGGAGCGGGAAACAATTCGGATCGAACTGGGCCAGCAGGCTCCGTATCTGTTCCATGGAGAAAGCCTGGATAAGCCGCTTGACGTTCTTGGGCTTCTCTACCTGGGCAACCGGATTCGATTCTATGAACCCTTCCTTGATCAGGAACCCGAGGAAGGTGCCGAGGGCGGTAAATATGCGGTATACATGCCCCTGTGAGTGTTTATTGACCTGGAGGTGATCAAGATAAGACCGGATATGGGTCGGGGTTATTTGCCGTGCATCCGTTATTTTAAGGCCCTCTAAAAAGGCCAGGAATGGCCTCAGCGTGTCTTTATACCACCGCAGGCTCCCTGAGGCCAGGGACTTGGCCTTGCAGCGCAAAATAAAGGCTTCGAGCAAGGTGTCGAAAGTAACAGTTTGTGGTGTTGAAGATGAGCCCGACTGGGGTATTAAAGGTAGCTTCATTTTGCCTCCGGAAGGTCGTCTAACCTTGCGCACTCATGAGGCAAAAAAAATGACTTGCGGTGTTGTCCGCAAGCCATTCCTCGTCGAGAAACTAAATCTGGTTGCGGGGGCAGGATTTGAACCTGCGACCTCAAGGTTATGGGCCTTGCGAGCTACCAGGCTGCTCTACCCCGCAGAATTATCATAGCAAAATAATCGAGGGTAAAGCAAATTATATATCAGGATTAAGGATTCAGGGGCAGGATTAAGGGATAGGATTAAGGATTAAGATCTAAGGATTAAGTACTTAAGGAAAATACCTTATTACTTACCACTTAATCCTTACTACTTGCCTACGCTATTTCTGTATCTCAAGCGTGTCTATGACCTTTGCATCTTTGTCGTAGACGACCATCTTCAGGTTGGGGCCGTTTATTTCGAATTGGGCGAAATGATAGACCGGCATGAATTTTTCAGACCAGTCCTCGTTGTTGCGCTGAAAATAAAGCGGTCTGCCGCCGCCCGCCAGCGTTATATAAATGATCCCTTCCTGGTCATTGGGGATGCCGTCCTTCAGAGGCTTGGTGCGCTCGTAATCGTGGTCGTGGCCCTGCAAGACGATGTCCACGCCGTATTTATCCAGCAGCGGTTCCAGAACGGCCCTCTGCGCCGCCAGGCCCCCGTGCGCGCCGGTGGAGTACAGCGGCTCGTGCATGACGACGAACTTCCATTCTTTGTCGGTCTTGGAGAGGTAATGCTCCAGCCATTTATACTGCTTAGAATTCTTGTCCAGCGGCTGCGCCCATTTGGCGCCGTCGAAATAATTGGTGTCCAGTACGAAGAAGCGGGCGTTGCCGTCGTCGAAGTAATAGTAATAGGGCGGCTGGCCGGTATACGGCATGGTGTGGTACGGGATATAATTTTCCTTCAGGAACTTCTTGCCGTCGGGTTTGTTGTAGTCCTTGCCGTAGTCATGATTGCCCAGAGCGATGAAGAAAGGATACTTGGCGATCATCTTTTTGTATGGGTTGAAATATTGTTCGTCGGCGGAGGACTCAAGTCCGTTCTCCAGGAGGTCGCCGGTATGCACCACAAAATCCGGGGTGAGCTGTTCCATAACAGCGGCCAGCTGCAGTTGTTCTTCGGAGCCCGAACCTGAATCGCCGAAGGCCAGGAAATTCAAATACGGTTTATCGTCCCCCCTGAACGTCGTAAAGGCATTCTCGGCGGCCTTATACGCTCCGGTGCTGACGGAATCGGGCAGGTAGATGCGGTAGCAGTGGGTAGTGTCGCCCAAAAGGCCGAAAAGAAGTATTTTATGCTCTTTGCTTTCCGGGGAGAGCGTCATGAAGCGTTCGCAATCCGGGTACGCGCCGTAAGAGATCCAGGCGACGGTGGCGACATCGGTGCGGAAGCGCACGGTCGCGATATCTTCGCCGACGTTCTCGATATAAGGACCGCGCACGAGCGCCGCCGCCCCGGCCTGAGCGCCTGAGCAGAGCAGCAGGAAGGCCGCAAGGACCAAAAAATAAAAATTAGGCGTCAAATATTTGGACAATATCTTTCCTAATGTTTTCATTTCTTAATCCTTAGTACTTAATCCTTGCCTCCTACTTCTTCACGAACAACGGCGTTACTTTGAAGGCTACGGCGTCTATTAGACCGCGGTCGGTTATCCTGAGTTCGGGGATGGGCGGCAGGGTCAGGAAGGACATAGCCATAAAAGGATCGTCTATCTTGGAGCCAAGCATCTTGGCTATCTCGTTAAGGCGCTTCTGCTTTTCGCGGACGAATTCCGCGCTGCGGTCCGACATGAGGCCGGCCACGGGCAGCGGCAGGGCTTCAAGGACCTGGCCGTTAAGGGCCGCGACGATGCCGCCCTGCATCTTAACCACCTGCACGGCGGCCGTGTACATGTCTCCGTCGTGCGTACCGATGACCACTATGTTGTGCGAATCGTGTGAAACCGAGGAAGCGATGGCTCCCTTCTTAAGGCCGAAGCCCTTGACCAGCGCGAGAGCGACGCGCCCGGAGGCCATATGGCGCTCTATTACCGCGATCTTAAGGATGTCTTTGTCTGTGTCGGAAGAGACATATCCTCCGTCCTGCTTGACCGGCTCTATGCTGGCCTTCGTGACGATCTGATTGGGGATTATATTGATGACCCTGGCGTATTTCCCCTCCGCTTTCAGAGCGAAGTCTTCGTGCTCTATCCATTTGACGTTCACGGTGCCGCGGGTCTTACCTTCGTATTCTCTGATCACGCGCGGCTCGATGAGACCGTTATTGGCCACAAGGCGGCCATGCTTGAAGACTTTGGAGATCTTAAGTTTCTTCAGATCGTCGAAGACCACCATATCGGCGTTGTAGCCCGGGACGATAGCGCCCAGGTTCTTGATGCCGAAATACTCGGCGGTGTTGATGGTGGCCATCTGTATCGCGCGGATGGGGTCCACGCCCAGCTGAATGGCGGTGCGCACCAGGTAATCGATGTGGCCCTGGCGGAAGATATCTTCGAGGTGGCGGTCGTCGGTGACGAACACGAATTTCCGGGAGTTCTCGGAATTGACCAGCGGGAGCAGGCCTTTGAGGTTCTTGGCGGCGGTGCCCTCGCGGATCATGATATACATGCCGGCGCGAAGCTTTTCGCGCGCTTCGTCGACGTCGGTGCATTCGTGGTCGGAGCGGATGCCCGCCGAAACATAGGCGTAAAGCTGCTTGTCTTTCAGCATGGGCGCGTGGCCGTCTATGACCTTGTTCCCGGCTATGGCTATCTTCTTCAGCACTTCCTCGTCCTGGAAGATAACGCCCGGATAGTTCATCATTTCGCCGATGCCCAGCACGCGCTCGTCGTTCAGCAGGAGTTCCAGGTCGTGGGCGGTAAGCTCGGCGCCGGCGGTCTCAAGCTTGGTGGCCGGCACGCAGGAAGGCAGCATGACGTAAACGCCCAGCACGCTGTTAACGCTGGAGGCCAGCATATACTTAATGCCGTCCAGACCCAGGACGTTGGCGATCTCGTGGGGGTCTATGACGGCGGAGGTGGTGCCGTGCGGCAGGACGACCTTGGCGAATTCCGGGATCTTGACCATGGAGCTTTCTATATGGACGTGACCGTCGATAAAACCCGGGGCCAGGTACGAACCTTTAAGGTCGATGACATGTTTGGCCGCATACACGCCGAAGCCGACAACTTTGCCTTTATGGATAGCGACGGAGGTCTTATGGATATCTCCCGAAAAAGTGTTTATGACCCGAGCGTTCTTAAGGAGAAGGTCCACGCGTTTGCCCCCGCCTGAGATCTCAATTGTGTCCTTTATGTTCTGAAGTCTGGTCTGCGTGTCTATCATATAGTTTCTCCTGATTATATTCGCCGCCCGTCCGTAAAATTCTACTTTTTATGGAGTGCCGCAACAAGACGGTGAGGCAGGAAGGCTAAAAAACTGTCTATTGTACGGATTCATTGGATATAGCCGCAAAAAGGATAAAGAAGAAAGAGCAGGATACTAATCCACAGATTATATAGATTGCCACAGATTCAAACCTCCCCGGTTTTATTGAGATAGCCACAAAAGGCACAAGAACACTAACATACCGAAGTTTCTCACACAAAGCCACGAAGGCACAAAGAAGAACAGAAACTGGGATTTACATGGATGGACAGGATATACAGGATAAATTTTAAGACTTTGTGGTCTTAGTGTTTAATCCGATATCCTGTTCATCCTGTATATCCGTGTTAATTTCCGCCAGACTTTCCTCTTCTTCGTGGCTTCGTGACTTTGTGTGAGAATTACTCTTATCGTTTTTTTCTCTTTGTGAGGAGAATCAAATGGTTCGTGGCGAAGTAAATTTTGATAAGATTGATATCATGTCCATTATCTTCGGGCACGCGAATTACTTATTGCTTGGGGCGCTGGTCTTTCTGGCGGGCTTTGTGGATGCTATGGCGGGCGGAGGCGGGCTTATAACTCTGCCAGCCTACCTCCAGTTCGGCCTGCCGGTGGGACGGTTGCTGGGCACCAATAAACTTTCTTCCAGCCTCGGCACCTCCGTGGCGGCCTTTAAATTCGTGAAAGAGCTGGGATTCAGGAAGAGCTTTCTTCTGCGGCTGGTTCTTTTCGCGGCTCTCGGGGCCTTTCTGGGGGCCAAGGCCATCTCGCTGGCCCCTCCTTCGCTTATACGCTATCTGCTGATAATCATACTCCCGCCTGTGGCGTTCTTTATAATCTCGCGACACAATTTCGGAGGCTCCGACCAAAGCGCCGCGCTTCCGGCGTCCTCACTTCTTAAAAGAGGCCTGGCCATCGCGTTTATAATAAGTTTTTACGACGGGATGCTTGGGCCTGGTACCGGCACTTTTCTGGCGGTGGCGCTCACGCGTTTCTGCGGCTACGATCTGCTGAAGGCGACTGCTTTAAGCAAAGTCCTGAACCTTACATCCAATATCGCCGCGCTGCTTACGTTCCTGGCCCTGGGGCTGGTGGATATCAGGCTGGGACTTGCAATGGGCGCGGTGGGGATGGGCGGGAATTATCTTGGCTCGCACGTGGCGATTAAAAAGGGCGCCTGGGTGATACGCCCGATGCTTATTGTCGTATCGATATCGCTGCTGATAAAAATAGGCTGGGATATGGCGAAGTAGGGCTGGAATGGGACCAGATTCAAGACAAAACTGAGTATTTCTGACGACACCGATATCACGCAAAGAACGCAAAGTAATGATAAACCGAGTCCGCAAAGTATTATTCAAGAACTAACAGGATCTGACAATAACCCTTTGCGTTTATTCTGCGTGAATCCTTTGCGCACTTTGCGTGAAAGATGTCGTCAGGGTTCCAAACGTTTTGCCTGGCAAGTCATTACATTTACTATTCTAAATAGGCCAGCAAGCCGAAGTGGCCGGCGCGTTCGCCGTCGCGTCGCCAGGAATAGAACAGGTCCTTATTGGCATACGTGCACATATGAGCAAATTCGTAATTCTTGACGCCCAGGGTTTGGAGCTGGTGCTTCAGCAGGTCTTTAAGGCTGAAGTGATGCCGGCCCTCCTTTAGGATAAGACACTTCCTGGCGACTTCATCCGGATAGAACAACCGTAATTTCTCGAGAAAATCCTCTTTGACCGGATAGTTCTCGGCCGAGATCATGGGAGAAACTCCGACGATAAGATCGCTTGGAACGGTGCCGTACCGCAGTTTCATCACCGAAATGATCTGGCCGTAGATATTAAGCAGCGCGCTCCGCCAGCCGCTGTGGCATACGGCCAGGACGGAGCGGATGGGGTCGTAAAGAACGGTCAAACCGCAATCCGCGGAAAGCGCCAGCAAAGGGACCTGCTTGAGGTTGGTTACAAGCGCGTCGCAATCGGGAACAGCGCAAGGCGCTGCAGCTGAAAATTCGAAGTCCTGGCCTATCACGCCCACATTGGCCGTGTGGATCTGGCGCATGCGCACGGTCTTTTCCAAATCCCCGCCCAGCGCGTCGCAAAAGAGCGTGAGATTCTCCACGGCGTTCTCGGGAAAGTCTTTTGTGCCGAAGCCCAGGTTAAGCGAAGCGTAAGGCTCGGGACTTACGCCGCCTTGCCGCGTTGAAATAGCGTGCTTTAAACCGGACAAACCGGCCATATTCTCGAATTTTAAAAGTTTAAGTCCGTTTATCTCTTCGGTTAACATATCACAACCTCCAAGCGGCAAGTGACTAGTGGATAGTGATTAGTGAAGGAGTTCCTTAAACACCAGCCGCTGTCGTTTGACCCGCCACTTCTTATTAGATACTATAAATTTCAACGTATGATCACTTTACGCTTCATTAAAAGACCTGGAACCTCTTTCCTCAGGCAAATTATAGCACTTTATACCAGCCAGGGCTGGTGGGACAACAGCGGCAAAGACGCCTTGGCCGGACTGATACGCAACAGCCATTGCTTTATAGTCGCCCTGGACAAAGGGCGCGTAGCAGGTATGGGCAGGGCCATAAGCGACAGGGTAAGCGACGCTTATATTCATGACGTCGCGGTACTGAAGGAATACCGCGGCCTGGGACTGGGGTCCAAGATAGTGCGCGAACTTAAGAAAAGGCTTAAAGCGGACGGCGTTAAATGGGTGGGGCTCATCGCTCAGGACGGCTCTCACGCTTTCTATGAACCACTGGGCTTCAAGATGATCAAGCGGGCACAGCCCATGATGCTTAAGGATAATCATGTTTAAGCAGTTAAAGACGGAGGATTTCCCCCTTTTTAAGGACTCTTTCCAAATCCACGGCTGGAGCCTGTGCGAATATTCCCTTTCCTCGATAATCGCCTGGAACCATTGCATCTACGACGTCCACTACCGCGTCGAAGGCGATCTGCTTTTTATCTCCGAGATCGAGATAGAAAAGCCGGAGAACAGGCGGCTGCTGCTGCCGCTCACCAAGCCCTTCAGGCTGCCCCTCCCGGCGGAGCTGGCGGGCTGGGCGGTCAAGCTCGGCTACAAACAGTACTACTACGCGCCGGAAGATTATATTACGGCCGCCAGGCCGGCTGAATTGGAGAAATTCTTTTCGATAAAGGAACAGCCGGGCTACATGGACTACATTATAACACCGCGGACCTGGCGGAACTTAAAGGCCACAAGTATTCCAAAAAAAGGAACCTGCTCGCGCAGTTCGATAAGCAGGCGGCGGTGTACGGGGCCGTAAAAGTGGAAGCCATTACCCCGGCCAACTGCTGCCGGTGCATGACGCTTTTGGACGAGTGGTCGCGCGACCCCGAGATAGGCGAGCAGCTGGATATGCTGAACTGCGAGCGCAAAGCTATTCTGAACGGGCTTAAGAACTTCGAGCTCCTGCGAATGCGCGGGCTTACGGTGTCCATTAACGATAAGATATCCGGGTTCGCATTCGGCGGAGAACTGTCGAATAATACTTTCGTGCTGAATTTCGAAAAAGCCCTTGAGAACATAAAGGGCCTGTACCAGTTCCTGGACAATGAATTTGCCAAGAGTCTGCCCGCACAATACACCTATATAAATAAGGAAAGCGACCTCGGAAAGCCTGGCCTCGCCAAGGCTAAAGAATCTTATTACCCCTTCAAAAGAGTAAAGTCCTATACACTTACGCTGAAATAAGCGGAATAGCGAAGTAGCGACTAGTGAAATAGGGGTGGAAGGAACCCTGATAAAACACAAAAGCCTCCCGATATTGAGAGGCTTTCGTATTTTATCATAACTACTTCGCTAATTGATAATTTTATACGGATTATCGGTCACGCTGAGCATATAGACCGCCGCCTTTATGTTGCTTGTGACGGTCTTGTCGATGATAGCGGCTCCGGGATAAAAGCCGTTGCCTTCCAGCTCGGTCGTGAAGGCGAAGATCTTTCCCGCGTCATAAGCCCAGTCGCAGGCATCGCCGGTGGCGATATACATCGCGCTGGATTTTTGAGGGCTATATCCCGTAAAATTCCCCATCTCCTCGGCCATTTTAACGAACACGTCTTTGTCTTTGCCCGGCACATCGGCGTCGGATCCGCCGTAGGGATAAAGAATGGAGCTCGCGTAAGAGTGATAGCTCATCAGCGTCTTCAGGTTCTTGTGGGCCAGCACGAATTTTTTTATCGCGATGGATTCCGGTTCCGAGAAAGCCGAAGGACCGCAGTAGGTGTCGGCCGAAGGGGTGTGGGAAGTGCCTTCCCCTCCGAACCAGGAATCGTAATTGCGGTTGAGATCGACGCCGAGAGATTTGTCAGGATTAACGCGCATGTTCTTGCGCTGCCATTTATAGCTGCCGGTCTTTATGTCGTACTCCACGCCGTCGGCGTTGAGCATCGGGATTATATATATGTCCAGGGTGTCGAGATATTTCTTGACGTCGGGGGTGTTGCGGTTGTCCATGAGCCAGACCGCGAACAGGAGCGGGACCTCGTTGGAGAGGTGCTCTCTGGCGTGATGATTGCCGATATAGACCGCGCCTGGTTTGGGGCTGTCCTTGGAGCCCTTGGCAGTGGTGTTGATGCGAAGACACCAGATATCGCGGCCCTCAATGGTCTTGCCGATCGACGAAAGGGAGGTGATATCGGAATTCTTGGACGCTATCGAATTCAGGAGGTCAGTGGTCTCTTTATAATTATGATAAGCGGCGTCCGCGGCCGGGAAATCCTTTAAACTCGTGCGGATATGCTCGCTTAAAGGCTGAATGCCGACCATCAAAATAGATTTCTGGGACAGCAGCGGCAGCGACTCTTTGTGGATAACGCCGGAAACGCGGTCTTTCTGTATCTCCACTATATCGAGGCCCGCTTCAAGCAGCCTGGTGCGCGCGTGCGAGTCGGAGGCGTAAACCGTTACCCAGTAGCGATCATCCTGCGCGGCCTGAACGTTCTCGGGCGCGGCGGGCGCGGGAACTTCGAGGCCTTTGGAATATTCGGTCTTAAGCTGGCTAAAAATATGGTCGAAAGAAAGGTCAGCGGTTGCGCGGGTGGTCTCGGTGGAATCTACGGCAAAAGCTGGTGTAAGTGCGCATAAAGCTGTTAAAGCGATGGAGAGCGCGAAATTTTTCATGTTGCTGATCCTCCGACCAAGTTGACTAACATCAATGTACTAACAGTTAGATTATAAGTACTAAAAAATAACCACACAAGGCCAAAGGACCCATATCGATATAGGCCCTTTGACCCATATTCAGGAAGAGCAGAGGGCCGTTTAGAAGCTTGTCCGGGGAGAGTTAAATACCGATTTATGGCAGGTTAGAGATGAAGCCTTTCAGACCCAGTATGAGATACCAGAATCCGGCAATGCCCAGTGCCATTCGACCGATGACTTTAAGCCGCTCGTTGATGAAGGGGGTCGGCGCAATAGCCGGGAGTATCAGGATGGACGTAGCGGTAAAGAAGCCTGTGAAATAGAACATCCCGGCCGTCATGTCCGACAGCTGTACCAGACGTATAAAAGCGGCCACGAAAGGAGGGCACACATTGATCCCGGTCATAAAACCGAGCGCCAGCGGTATCCTTTTAAAGAACGGGTTAACGGGGATAAGGCACCCTTTAGCGCGATGCCTGCCCCGGCTTACAAAAAGGAACGCCAGCATCCCCAGCGCGGTCAGCATCATGGCCAGAGGGGCTATCCAGGGCGGGAGATACGGTTTATAGGCTTTACCGATAAGCGTGGCGACCGCCGCGAAGAGGAAATAGGCGATAAAGCGGCCGGTCAAGAATTCCAGGAATATATCGAAATTTGTTTTCCAGACTTTATCCCCCTCGCTCAGCAGATATGGGACCAGAGCCGGCAGACAGGTGGTCAGGCAGTAGAAACCTGTAGAAAGCCCAAGAATAAAACCCTCAGAAAGAATTGAAAACATAGTAAAACAGTGGCTAGCGCTTAATGGCCAGTGGTCAGTTAGGGAACATTTTCATAACACCAGTTATAAATCCAAAGTCAGATGTCACAAACCGAATTATTCACTTCCTGAATTCACCGCAGAGGCGCAGAGGGCGCAGAGAAAATACCAAAGAGAATACAAACATTTGGTGCAGTTATTCACTCCAAATACATTCTTTCCTGTCTTTTCCCTCTCTGCGAACTCTGCGGCTCTGCGGTGAACTTATTTCATTTTTTCGTTTTTACAAAATTTTGCGCAGCAGATCCGCTATGTCCTTTAACGCGGCCGGTGCAAAAAACGAGCCTAAAGTTCCGGCGGTTACCAGAGCGGAGAAAACCAGAAAACTCTCCGGGTTAAGAAGGCGAGCAAAACCGGTTTTAACATTACTTACTTTGAGACCGAACACGGAATAATGAAAGCCCCCGCGCGAACAAGCCGCGAGACATTCCCCGCAGAGGTTACAATAGGCGGCCAGCACCGGCTTGCCGTTTTTGCCCGCCGTGATAGCACACATCGGGCAGGAATCGAAACAGGCCGTACAAGCCGTGCATTTTTCGTCGTCAACTACCACCCGGAAAGGATTGAGCCGGCCCCAGAAAGCCTGCCAGGCCCCGAACGGGCACAGGAACGAGCAGAAGGTCCGCTTTTTCGTAAGGAGCGGGCCGACAAGGAGCACGGCCAGCGCGAAGCAGAACAGTCCCAGCTGGACCTTGTGTATAAAAGCGTCCTCCGGCTCAAGGAACGAAGCCGTCATTTTAAGCGGGCAGAGCCATAAGCAATAGACCGGCATCATACAGGCCAGGGAAACCAGCAGCAGAAAGATGAGCAGAGCGGCCGGAAAATCCCTGAACTTGCCCGCGAGCACGCGCGTTTTTATAAGCGCTTTTTTAGGCAGAGCTGAAAGTCCGTCGTCTATCCCGCCGTAGAAACAGGCCCAGGAACACCAGGCCCTGCCTATCACGAGCGTAAAAAAAAGCCACAGAAAAGCCAAAGTCAAAGGACCCCACAAGCGCCAGTCGCCGCTCATCAGGGCAAGGTACTGCTGGTAAAGATAATTAAAGAAAGACGGAGCTATGGCGATATGGCAATACGGCGTATCTTTGAAGCACGAGGCGGCGAACATCTTCGACAACAGGCTCAGTTTGAAATGGACGAGGAAAGAGAGCGCGAGGACGGAAAAAAATATCCGGCGGAAAAAGGAAACTCTGCCCGTATAAAATATAAAGAACGCGATAAGGGCCGTGAATACCGCCCAGGCGGCGGGATAGAGATGGTTCAATTGCGTTCCGGCGATCCGCCGCGAAAAGAACGCGACCGGCAGCAGAACAACCGCTAAAAACGCCAAAGCGGGAAGGAAGCGCTGTTGGTCCGATAAAATATTTTTCATAATAACAAAACGAAACTACCATTCAAAAAGCGGACTTTACTGTATTCACCGCAGAGCGCTGAGGACGCAGAGGAAGCCCATATATATAAACAGACCTGCTAAATGGGGCGGATGCAAATTAGAGCCGTATCAGAAATTTATCCATTCCTTTTGCACCCTTTTCGCCTTTCTCACCCAGTCTCTTCTCTGCGTACACTGCTGTGTCGCTTCGCTCCACTCGGCGGCTCTGCGGTGAAATTAGTCAAAACTGCTTCTTATCAACTGTCAAATTGTCTACAGTTTACAACCTAGACGGCCACGACAATAGTATAATATCAAAAATTATGACGGCTTTTTTCTTCCTTGGGTTGTTCTCGCTTCTCACGCAGGTCTTTGCGCTTCAGGAGCTCTCAAGCCTCCTAACCGCCCACGAAGCCGCTTTGGGGCTGGGGCTCTCAGCCTGGCTGCTCTGGACCTCAGCCGGCCTGGCTCTAACCATAGGAACTCCCGCGCTCGCGCGAAAACTGGAAGGCCCAAAAGGGTTTTTGTCCGCCTCTCTCTTCTTTATTCTCACCTCGGGCGCAAACCTTCTGCTGCTCAGAAAAGCCGGATTTATGATCAAACCCGGACTAGGGCCAAGCCTGCTGGAATTGATCCTTTACAGTTTTCTGCTGACCCTGCCCGCCGCTGTAGCCGGCGGCGTATGTCTGGCCAGAGGCCTTTCGGAAAAACGCCTGGCCTTCTACAGGGCCGAAGGCTTCGGGGCCGCGGCCGGCGGTTTGCTGACGCTGCTGCACGCGGTCTTTTTTCCCGACACCGACCCTCTGTTCATTTTTGGCTTTGCGGCTCTCGCTCTTATCCTTTCGGCGCCGGGGATTCCTCTATTCGGCGTTCGAAAACCGCTTTCGGCCGCTCTCGCGGGCTTATTATTCTTCGGCGGAGCGCGCGTTAGACCGCCTTTCGCGCTGCCCGCCTATTTTGCCGGAGCTTCGGACTACGCGCGCACCACCGGCTCCAGGCTGGCCTTCATGGAAGCCGGCGGGCAAAAGACTTTTATAGAGGACGGCGCGGTACTCGCCCAATTACCGCTGACCGAGCAGGAGGAGATCGCGGTCCAGCTGCCGCTGCTCGCCCACAAGGGTCCGAAAAATATACTATTCATAGGCCCGGCGGGACAGCTGCTGGCCAAAGAAGCGGCAAAGCATCATCCGAAAAGCCTGACTATTTCCGACACGGACCGATTCCGCACGGCTTTCATTCTGGCGCGGACCGGGACAGAGCCTAAAAACACGCATACGGACCGGACGGATGCCCGGCTTCTGCTGAAAGCGAACCGGGACGCTTACGACATCATCTTCCAGACCATTCCCGAACCGCTGAACGCGGCCGCGAACAGATTTTTTACGCTGGACTTTTTCCGCGAGGCGGGGGCGGCGCTCAAAAAGGGGGGCATTCTCACTTTCACGCTGCCGTTCTCCGAAAATTATCTTCCGCCGGAGCGCGCCTATTTCGCGGCTTCGATACTAGCCTCTCTCTCTTCCACATTTAAATACGTTGAGTTGGCGCCCGGCGGAACGCTGCTGGTAATGGCCTCGAATTCGCCCCTGGACCTGAAGCCGGAAACTCTTACCAAACGCTACGAGGCGCGAAAAATAAACGCACTCTACGCGACGCCCTCCGCGTTACCGTTCCTGCTTGACCCGTATCGGCGGGCGTGGACCTCGTCCATGCTGCAAAAGGTAAAGACCCCCCCGCTCAACACGGACCTGAACCCCGTGGCTTATTTCTATCTCTGGAAGATGTGGCTGGCGATGTTCGTCTCGCCCGGCACTCTTACCGGCCTGGCGCTGATGGCCGCTGCGTTCGCGCTTATCTTAAGCCGTCTTGTGACGGCCCTGCTGCCCGCTATGCGGTCAGGCGGAAGGACAAAGGAAGCCGCCGGGGTGTTCCTGGCAGGCTTCTGGGCGATGGGGTTCGAGGTGGCATGTCTGTTCATGTTCCAGACCTATAGCGGACAATTGACCTGGAAGCTGGGAATGCTTTTCTCGGGCTTCATGGCAGGCTCGGCGGTCGGCGGCCGCGCTTTAAAGTTCATCCCCCGCCCGATTGCGCCCGCCGGAATGCTGATACTGGGGCTCGTTCTGACGGGCGGGCTGTATGCCTATGTCCCACACCTGGAAACTCTTGTTCCGACGGTCTCGTTCCCGCTATTCATGGGTTTACTTTTCGGAGGCGGTTTAGTTTTGGGAGGCTATTTCGCCGCCGTCTCAGGCGAGGAGGACGACGGCATTATGCGTTTTTATTATTCTGATCTATTGGGCGCGGCGCTGGGAGCTTTTGTTTTCTCCGCCGCGATCATCCCGCTGGCGGGCCTGCGGCCGGCGCTCCTATGGGCCGCCGCCGCTCTCATTCTCGGCCTGCCGCTGTCTATCCCGTTCCCTTCAAAAAAATCAATGTAATGCCGGGCTTAGTAGCTTTGGGCTAAGAGCCGCGAGATGCTAAGTCGGGGTCCTGCCGAAGGGTAGCCTTTTCGCGTTCCATCGGCGGCCTGCTGGGTCGAAAAGGCTACCCTCCGTCACCCCTTCATTAAAACTTCTGAACTTGGTGTTTATTTGGCGATTAATCCGGCATTTTCCAAATTATTAATATTTATCCCACCCTTAATATCGGAACATCCATATTAACCCACCCGTCGGTAAACAAATATCCTTATACAAAACCGTTCTCTAAATATGTTCTCGGTTCAAACCGGGAGGGTCATTCCGATGTATCTTGAATGGGCGGGATAATGATGTTTAATTTATAAGGATGCGCCGATGCATTAAGCTAAAGGACCATTAAGTGCGTAAATTTTATGGAAGGGGCGGCGGGGGCATGGGTTCGGCGGGCCTTCGCGCAGGGCTGAGCTTGCGTAAGCGCGAAGCCCGAGCGGGAGCGCGGACACGGTGTGATAATCATCTAGAGGTCCCCTCCCCAGGTTGTGTAATATTACTTTGCTAGAAGTTAATTACAAACCTTGAGGAGGGAACTCTTATGAGATTATACGTAGGAATCGACCTGCATTCCAACAACAGTGTGCTGGTAATACTGGATGAGAACGATAAAGTGGTGTATGAGCGCCGCCATCCGAACGATCTAGCGCTTATTCTGGAGCAATTGGCGCCACACCGTGAAAACATACAAGCGATAGCAATTGAGTCGACATTTAACTGGTATTGGTTGGTTGACGGACTCATGGAAGCGGGTTATACCGTAAAGCTGGTGAACACGGTGGCGGTAAAGACATATGATGGCCTTAAATACAGTTCGGACGAGCACGACGCGCGGCATCTGGCCCATCTGCTGCGGCTTGGTATCCTTCCTACCGGCCATATCTACCCTAAACGAGAGCGTGCAGTGCGGGACTTGTTGCGCAAGCGCGCCCAACTGGTACATAACCACACCATGCATATACTTAGCATTCAAAACCTGGTTATCCGTAACAGCGGGAAGGGAATAGCGGCAAGCGCTATAGCGAAACTTGATGACGCCGCGATCGGGCGGATTTGCGGCGGTGACGCTATGCTGGTGCTGGCGATAAAAAGCAGCCTGGTGGTGTTGCGCTGTTTGAAGAAACAGATAGCGGAACTTGAACGAGTGATCCTTAAGCAGGCAAGGCTTAAGCCGGAGTTCAGGAATCTGCTGACGGTTGACGGCATTGGTGAAATGCTCGGGATGGCCATTATGTATGAGGCCGGCGGCATGGAGCGTTTTGCCAGGGTCGGACAGTTCGCTTCATATGCGCGTTGCGTTGGTAGTTCGCGTTGGAGCAACGGGAAGAAGAAGGGCGAGGGTAATCGCAAGAACGGGAACAAATATCTGGCCTGGGCGTTTATTGAAGCGGCGCACTACGCCGTACGTTACAACGAGAATATCCGAAGGTTTCATCAGCGCAAGGCAGCCAAGACCAATAAAGCGGTGGCGGCCAAGGCTGTGGCGCATAAATTGGCTCGCGCCTGTTATCACGTGCTCAAGGACCAAGCGCCTTTCGATGCGGCGCGGGCTTTTGCATAATGGATTTAAGTGTAGGAAGCGAACTCGTTGTCGGCGTGGTATAACCAACCGGTGTGATTAGCCGCTTCCTACATCCGCTGTTTTAAGCGAAGACGCCTCGGCCGTGAACCACCAGGGGCTGGCTCGACGAAAGTCGTAAGCCATAAATTGTGAGCGGCATAGACCGCCATTTATTGGACACGGCAGGGTACCAACGGTTTTCTGGGCCTTCGAATAGAGGGCAGGGGTTGCGGCAGCTGTATCGCCGCAGTCTTGATCCTGATGAGTGGCTGGTGCGGCTTCGTCCGCAACCATACAATAGAGAACCCGGACGCGTATGACCTTGAACGGTGGAATGTAATAGATTTAAAAATGAGCAACCACAATCTGTGGGCGGGGAGCCTTTGCCTCTTGACACGGGGACCTCTAATGAGTGTCCGATAGCGTGCCCGACGCGGCCCATGCCCCCGCCGCCCCGACTGGGCTACTCGCGGTGCAATGCCCAAAAGCCAACCAGTTGGCGTTTCACTATTGCTGGCTATTCTTTGAAGGAGTCCACGGTGAAGGTGTAGAGACTGGTGTTCTTGTCCTGCCAGCAGTTGCGCTCTAGCCCCGCCTTCTGGGAACACAACTCGCCTAAAAAACTTTCCTTGTCCGGGATCTGCTCCCATACCTGCGGCAGGAATAATCCCGAATGATCGCCGTTCACAACTACCACGCCATTCTCACCAGGCTTAATCGCTTTCACGTCGGCTATCCTCCTGATAGGGCTCAGGACGGAGATCTCTATTTTCACGTTCTCAAGTTCCGTTCTTTGCAGAAGCTTGAACCTGTGGTCGTTAAAGGCCGCGTTGACGGCCGCGTAATTCACCGCCGCGAAGAGCGGCATCCTCGGCTCGATCGTACCGATACAGCCTCTGAGCTGTCCTCCCTCGGTAAGAGTTACGAATACCGCCGCCGGAAGGTTCAGATAGACGCCGGCGGTGGACAGGGCGGGAACATTATTCAAGGACTCAAAAGTTTTTGAGATAGACTCTCTGGCGGCTTCCAGCAAAGCGCCCTGCTGCTCTTTTGTAAAAGTCATTTTGTACGTCTTGGGTTTTTCTTTGACGACGAAATCACCGGCCAGATAGCCCACCACCCGGCTTTCCGACGACTCCGCCGGATCTTCGTCGAAAGAATCGGCGTATTTAAGCGCGGTGAACTCGACTGACCCAAGCTCTTTAACGGCGGTCATTGCGGCCGTCAGCGCCGCTTCGCCGCAGGCGCAGGTCACCAGTTCCGATACGCCGCGCGATAAGAGTATGGCGTTAGTTAGCTGAAAATAGTCGGGGTCCAGGGTCTCTAAAGCGAGTTCCAGAGCGCCGTCGACAAGCCGCGCGTCTTGATGCTTCGGATAATGTGAGAGGTCGGTCGAAACGACCAGAAGGGCTTTTTTGCCTTTAAGCTTTTTCCCGAGTATACGTCCGATAGCCGCCAGGTCGTCGGGGTTGTCGGTATTCAGAACGGCCGGAAGCAGCTTGAAAGGCTTTTTTAAGCGGCGCTGAAGAAAGGGAAGCTGGACCTCGATGGCATGCTCGTTGGCATGCGCTTCCGGCAGATCTTCAAAAAGCGGGCTGGCTTTCATCAGGTCGGCGGCGAGAGCTTCATCTACGGGGACCCTTCCGAGCGGCGTTTCATAATAGCCTTTAGCGAGCATGGCCGCCCCCTTCACACGCATCGTGTGGCCGGTGCCCAGAATAACCACAAGGTCGTAATCTGTGTCTATCGTTTTGTAAGCGTAAGCCGCCACCCTGCCGGAGAACGGATATCCCGCGTGAGGTACGACTATGCCGGCTATTTTTCCCGCCGGCGCGGCGACTTTCGCAGCGTCCAGCGCATCATCGACGAATTTGGCCAGGACCTCTTTATCGGCCGGATAGAACTGCCCGGCGAAGCGCATTTCGCGCGCAAAGGCTCCTATAGAGACACCGAAAAGAATTGCTGCGAATATCATCGCGATCTTTTTCATATTATTCACCTATGCCTCAAAAACTATCCGAAAACACCACAAAGTTTTATTACTGACCGGATATTTCTCACACAAAGCCACGAAGCCACAAAGCTTTCCGATTAACCACAAAGGTCACAAAGTTTTAAACGAAAAGTTCACGAAGTTTATATTAAAAACCAGCTTTGTGTCCTTATCTGTTCCAAACTTCGTGTCCTTCGTGTTTAAATCCCCGGTCCTCTTCCCCGCTTTTCTTCTTCGTGCCTTCGTGGCTTTGTGTGATACTATTCTTATTTCTCTTTCCAATTTAATTCTTTAGCAGTTTTTTCTGTTCAATCATTGCGCGCTTTGTGCCTTGATCCTTACCAGATGCCGGGAATTTTCGTTCCGTCGTACGGGCAGCGGCCGCCCGTGGGCGTCAGCAGGTTCTCCAGCACGGCATAGCCGTAGCGCTTTATCATTATCCTGTGGCAGACCGGACAATAGGTGTTTTCGCCGTCATGGCCCGGGATATTGCCGACATAAACATACCGGAGCCCCTGCTTCATGGCCGCATCGCGCGCCCAGGTCAGCGTTTCTACCGGAGTGGCGCCTATGCCTCCAAGCTGATAATTCGGCGAGAAACGCGAGAAGAAAAGCGGCACGTCCGGCCCCAGGTCCTTTTTTATCCAGGCGATCATCTCCGTCATGCTTTTCCGGTCATCGTTCAGGCCGGGTACGACAAGGTTGACGATCTCGAACAGCATACCGTTCTTTTTCAGCGTCAGCAGGGTCCTTTTGACGGGCTCGAGGCTCGCGCCGGTATATTCGCGGTAGAATTTCTCGTTAAACCCTTTCAGGTCTATCTTCACTACGTCCATGTACTTCAGCAGTTCTTCAAGCGGTTCGCGATTTATATAGCCGGCGCTGACCATCACGTTCTTCAGTCCTTTTTTCCTGGCCAGACGGGCCGTATCGTACATGTATTCGTAAAAGACGGAGGGCTCGGAATAAGTGTAGGCGATCGAGCGGGAGCGGGTGCCTTGGGCGTAGGCAACGATGTCCTCCGGAGAGAGCGAGGCGACTTCTTTCTGCTTCAGCTCGCCGTAAATACGGCCGGTGGCGGGATCAGTTTTAATATCCAGGCGTTCGGGGACCAGCGTGGTCGTGGAGGCCTGCTCCGGATAGAGCTGGGAGATCTCCCAGTTCTGGCAGCCTTTACAGCGCAGATTACAGCCAGGAGAGGCCAGGGAGTAGATAAGGCTGCCGGGATAAAGGTGATAGATAGGCTTTTTTTCTATCGGGTCCAGGCGTACGGAAACGGATTTGGCGTAAACGAGGGTCTTTATTTTGCCGCCGTAATTTACGCGCACCCTGCAGATGCCGCGCGCGCCTTCCGGCAGGAAACAATCAAAAGGGCACAGTTTGCACTGCACGCCGTTGCAGACGGGAACGGTGAACCTGCCGTCGCGGACATAAGGGTTATCGACCGGCATGAGCCTTGAGAAGGTGGCAGGCGGAGGGTAGAGCGCCAAAAACGCCGCGCCGCAAATGCTCAGCGCGGCCATGACGACTGATAGAACCAGGCCTAACCGGCTGTTCCTGTTTTCCTGAGTCATTACCATAAATTAAGCATTTCGGCGGACTTATAAAAATAGCCACAATAAGGCACATAAAACACAAAATACAAATCCGACAACTTAACCGTAAAGATCATGATATTTTTAATATCCGGTTTTTTTCCGTTGGTCTTTTTACGCTTAATGGTTTATTTGTGCGCTCTGTGCCTTTTGTGGCTAGCTTAGCTGTTAATTTATCTTTTCGGAGCCGGGATCGTTGTGCGTTTTGCCGTCTATCGGATGTGTCTTATAAAAATCCACAATGATCTTCCAGGCTTCTTCGGCCGTGTCGGCGAATTTAAAGAGATCCAGGTCCTCATAGGAAATATATCCCCATTTGGCCATGTTTTTAAAATTAATAATGTCGTTCCAATATTTCCTGCCGAAGAGAATAATGGGCAGCCGGCGTTTCTTGCCTGTCTGGACGAGGGTCAGCACTTCAAAAAGCTCGTCCATGGTGCCGAACCCGCCGGGGAACGCCACCAGAGCGCGCGCCCTCATGACAAAATGCATTTTACGGACGGCGAAATAATGGAACCGGAAACAGAACTCCGGCGAGATGTAAGGGTTGGGCCCCTGTTCCTGCGGCAGAGTGATGTTAAGGCCTATGCTCTTGCAGCCGGCTTCATAGGCGCCGCGGTTCGCCGCTTCCATGATGCCGGGGCCGCCGCCGGTAACGACCATAAGTTTGGTCCCGTCCAACGGACCGTGTTTTGAGACCAGCCTGGTCAATTTACGGGCTTCTTCGTAATATTTAGCGGAACGCGTCAGCCGTTTGGCGGTGATATATTTAGCTTTAAGAGTCGCGTCCGCGGGGTATTTGAGAGACATTTTGCGCAGCTCCGCCAAGCGTGAAGCGGCGTCATCTTCGCCACAAACGCGGGCGCTGCCGAAGATCACTACCGTGGCGTTCACGCCGTGCGCGGCGAGGGCCATCTCGGTTTTAAGGAGTTCGAGCTGCAGCCTGACGGGGCGCAGTTCGTTCTTGCTTAAGAAAGCCGGGTCGGTGTAAGCTTTTCTGTAAGCGTGGGAATGGGTAAGTTCAAGCGATCGTTTCTCAAGTTCTAGTTTTGTCGGCACGTGTTCTCCTATGAACAGGATTAAGGATTAAGTACTAAGGATTAAGCATTAAAAACTTATTATTTTTCGCTGACGTTACCGGCAACCTTCTTTTGCAAACCGCACAACATTCTCCCCACTTCATCACATGAACCGCACAATCTTTTATAATCCGTTCGGCTTAAGTATTCCAGATCCCTGGCCAGGATCAAGTGATATTTTGTTTCTTCAAGGAAGACGTCAGCCACATTTAAAAAATGAGCGAAATCCTTCTGGCTTTTTCTTTTGAATCCTTCAACGATATTTGTCGGGATAGAACTTGCGGAGCGGCGTATCTGAGACATCATGCCGAATTTTTCATCCTGAGGGAATCCTCGCGAAGTTCTATAAATATCAAGCGTAATCTCATGCGCTTTCTTCCACACAAGCAAGTCTTGAAATGTCTTCATTTCTTAATTCTTCCCTCTTGATACTTAATCCTTACTTAACCCTTACTACTAACCCATTCGGCTATGCTGTCGGACATTTTCGCGGAGGAAATGCCTACGTCGTCATACAGTTCGTCCGGACGGCCCTGCTCTATATATCTATCTGGGATGCCCATCCTCAGGACGTTAGATTGTATTGAATTTGCGTTAAGATATTCAAGCACGGCGGAGCCGAAGCCGGTTTCGAGAGCGTTATCTTCAACGGTAACGAGGTGTCCGGAAGCGCCGGACAGCTCTCTTATGAGTTCGCCGTCCAGGGGCTTAAGAAAGCGCATGTCGGCCACGCCGGCGTCGATGCCGCGGGTCTTAAGCAGCTCGGCGGCCTTTATAGCCGGATGCACGCGAGCTCCGAGCGCGAGAATATTGACGTCGCGGCCTTTGGAGATCACGCGGCCCTTGCCAAGCGGCAAAAGTTTAAACTCGGGGGCCATGTCGACGCCGAAGCACTTGCCGCGCGGATAGCGCAGCATGACCGGCGCGTTAAGTTTTAATGCGGTATAGAGCATATGCTGAAGCTCGTCCTCGTCGGCGGGCGCCATCGAGACGAGGTCCGGCAGCATCCTGAAAAGACCAAGGTCAAAAACGCCGTGGTGGGTCGGACCGTCCTCGCCGACGAGCCCCGCGCGGTCCATGGCTATGACCACCGGCAGTTTTTGCAGGCAGACATCGTGCATGACCTGGTCGAAGGAGCGCTGCATGAAAGAAGAATAGATGGCGACTACCGGCTTGAGGCCCCCGGCGGCCAAGCCGGCGGCGAAAGTGACCGCGTGCTCTTCGGCTATGCCGACGTCATAATAGCGACCGGGGAATTTATCCCTGAAAGCGTCGAGACCCGTGCCCTCCGGCATGGCCGCGGTAATGGCGGTTATCGCGGGGTCATTATCCGCGAGCCTGACGATGGTATCGGAAAAGACCTTGGTAAAGGTAGGGATGCCGGCGGGGTCTTTTTTAGCAAGGCCGGTTTCGACGTCGAATTTGGATGCGCCGTGAAATTCGGTCGGCTCGGCTTCGGCCGGTTCATAGCCTTTGCCTTTCTTCGTCACCACATGCAGCAGCACAGGTCCCTTAAGATTTTTTACGTAGCCGAGCACTTCCACCAGCACGGGGATATTGTGCCCGTCTACCGGACCGAAATAAGTGAAGCCCATTTCCTCGAAGATCATGCCCGGAAAAAAGAGCACTCTGGTCCGCTTCGCCACACGCAGCAGCTTCTTCCCCCAGAACTGGAAGCGGTTGAGGAACAGTTCGACCTCCCGCCCGGCGTTCTGCACCGTGCCGAGCGTCAGCAGCTGAGTAAGGATCTTTCCCAGCCGTCCCACGCGCTGCGAGATGAACATCTGATTATCGTTAAGGACCACCAGGATATTCGTCCCGAGCTGGCCCATGTTCTGCATCGCTTCCCAAGCCATGCCGCCCGTCATACAGCCGTCGGCTACCACGGCCACAACCTTATGCCCGCCCCGTGTATGGTCGCGGGCCGCGGCCATTCCGGCGGCCGCGGAAAGCGCGGTAGAGGCGTGGCCAGCGCCAAAGGCGTCGTACACCGATTCATATCGTTTAAGGAACCCGGAAAGGCCGCCTTTTTGCCTTATGGTCGGGAATTTACCGGCCCTGCCGGTGATGATCTTATGGGCGTAAGTCTGGTGTCCGGTGTCGAAGATTATCTTGTCAGCGGGCGTTGCATAGATGTAATGCAGCGCGACGATAAGGTCGGCGGCCCCAAGGCTTGAGGCCAGATGTCCCCCGGTCTTGCTGATATTCTCAATTATCATGGACCTGATCTCGGCGGCCAGCTCGGGCAACTGCGCGATCTCCAGCTTTTTCAGGTCTTCAGTATTATTTATTCTTTCCAGCAAGCCCATCTGTTTTTCCTTTAACGGCAACTGATTTTTAGCAGTAAGGATTAAGAACTAAGAATTAAGTATTAATTTTTAAAACCCCTTTTTCAATTCTGATCGCTAAATTCTTACAACTTAATCCTTAATCCTTCACTTTTCCCGTTTGTAAACGAAATCGGCGATGTCCGACAATACTTTCACCCGCTCGGGCGGGCAGGACAGGCGGCTGAGTTTTTTTCGGGCCGACGCGATAAGTTCGGCCGCTTTGACCTTGGACAGCTCTATCCCGTAAAGGGAGGCGTACGTAAGTTTAACATTGCGCGCATCGCTGCCGTTCTTACCGAGTTTTTTCTTGTCCCCCACAACATCCAGCACATCGTCGGTTATCTGGAAACAGAGGCCTATCGCGCCGGCAAAATCCGACAGCGTCTTGAAATCTTCAGGACCGGCGCAGGCAAGCGCCGCCCCCATCTCGACCGAGGCCTTTATCAGGTCGGAGGTTTTGTGCCTGTGAATGTAGTCCAGCAGGCTTGCTCCGCACTTCAGCCTTTTAGAAGAAAGCGTGGGGCTTGCCCCGCACTTTAGCCCTTTTGGATAAAGTGCGGGGCGCTTCAGAAAGCCCTCGGCCTCAAGGTCGGCGGCCTGTCCGGATACCATGCCGCCGGCGCCCGCCCGGCGTGCCAGAATACCGGAGGCCTCCAGGACTCCGGCCGCCTTGACGCCCTTTACTTTGGAGTTGTCGTATAGGACGGAAAAAGCGTTGGTCAAAAGAGCGTCTCCGGCGAGCAGAGCCAGAGCTTCGCCGAATACTATATGGCTGGTGGGGCGGCCGCGGCGCAGACTGTCATTATCCATCGCAGGAAGATCATCATGGATAAGCGAATAGGTATGGACCATTTCAAGCGCGCAGGCTGCCGGCAGAACGTCCCGCCAATTCCCCCCGAACAATTCATAAGTTGCGGTCAGCAGGGCCGGGCGCAAACGCTTTCCTCCCGCGTCCAGCGAATACCGCATGGCTTTCATAAGCCCGTGATGACAAGCGGGGATCCGCGTGATCCGCCTGGCCAGTTCTTTATTAACAGCCCCCGCGCGCAGGGCCAGGAATCGCTCGGTGTTCATCAGTAGAATTATACTAAAAAAAACTACCAGACCAGCTGCATTCCAAAACGGTGGGTGACGCCCAGATCTCCGTAATCCAGATAAGAATAATCGACCCTGACTCCGTGCACAAAGCTGTCTTTATCCGTCAATTTATCGAAATTCATCCCAAACCCGCCGGAAATGCTCGAGCCCGCGTCACGAGCGCTCTTGTAACCGGCGCGCAACTGGAACATCCGCATTATATCGATCTCCAGACCGACGGTGTTGAAGGCCGCCGCGTCGGAATATTTCACCATGTCCGAAACCGCGGTGACGATCATCACATCATTTATCGAGTGAAAATCCTTGGCGATACCGGCCCGCAGGACGCCGGGCAGTTTATAGCTCTCGGAGAAAAACTTCTGTTTTCCTCCGATATTGAGCGCCGATACGCCCAGATGGAAATGGCCGGGCAGGACCAGCAAGGCGCCGGCATCCATCGTGTAAACGCTGGAGTTCGTTTTATCCAGTTTTTCGCCGACGTTCTTCAGGCTGGCTCCGAGCGAGATCCGGTAAGCCTTCGGGCGGTAGTCCAGGACGGGCGTGACCTTTGTCCAGCTGGGGGTTATGAGCATAGGGTCCAGCTGCCCTATGTCCTGGTCGAAATGGGGCCAGGATTGGGCGAAAGAGAGTATCCAGAACCGATGGCTTGTGCTGGTATTGCCGATGATAGCGTCGTCCTTGTCATAGGCTGTGATCTGCCCGCTTGAGAGCATGGAGAAACACGCGCCGATAGTCCCGTACTTCGTGCGGTACGTAGCGGCGGCGTATTCCTGGATTATCGAATCAAGATACTGATTATGACTGCCGGAAAAAGAAGAATAGCTTAACAGCCCTAAACCGGCGGGATTGTAAAGTATGGAATCGGGTCCCACCATGGCCGTGTAAGATTCGCCCAATGCGGAGGGAATGGTCGCTACCGGGATCTTAAGAAAATTGGCGGCGGTAGTACCCGTCTCGGTCCCGGCTGAGAGCGTGCCCGCAGAAAGCAAATAAAAAACCGCGGCCGCCAAAGCGCCCCTTATGAAAGTATAGCCGATCTGTCCGCGGTCGTCCTGCATAATAGAAAGAGGCCGGGAAATGACGGAACAGCGTATTAAACACCGCCAAAACGGTATTTTCGCGCCCATTCCGCTTTTCGCTAATATAGTATACACTAATATTTATTTGATTCAATGTCGGATTTGTTACATCCGCAGTCATTTTACATGAGAGATCTTCAGCGGCCATTACAGCAGTTGCCGGCCGAGAAACAGCCGTTTTATATGGCCCGCCAGGCGATGATATTGACGCGGTAACATCGTATTGACTTTCCCTGTAGTTTAGCTCTCCCTTTGAAGCGGGGCGGAAAGGAACATCAATGAGTTGAAGCAGGGCGGTATAATTATTATAATAAAAACGGATTGGGTAACCGGAAAAGTTTCTTGTAACGCCGAATCTTCGGTGTCGGGTATATGTATTTGACCCTGACCGCCGAAGCATCGAGACCAAAAAGCGACGCGAATGGACATAAGCGCGGAGCTTATTACGGTCAATGTGCGATAGAACAAAAGAATCCCGCCATACCATAAGGGGAGGGTTTAAATGAGACGTTTTTTAAAGCTATTTACCGGGCAAATTTCCTTAATTGCGGCGCTTGCCGCGTCTATCCTCTTTATGCCCGGCTCCGACTGCCGGGCAGCGGATGTTTCCTCCCATTCGTCGATAGAGTCAAAACTGGCGCTTGAAAGCTCGCTGGAGAAAAAGATACAAACGGTCCTGTGCGAGGCTCTCGGCACGAACGACATAATAGTTATCATCTCGACCGAACTGCAGCAGGAACAGAAGAAACAGGCGCCTGACTTCCTGCCCGGTATTCCGGAAAAGGAAAAAGTGGGAGAGGTCTCGCTTTCCAGCTCCCTGACCCTGATAAAAAAAATATCGGCCACCCTTATCCTGGACAAAAATCTTCCCGCAGAGGACGTCGAACTCGCTAAAAAACTTACCACCGGATTGCTGGGCCTGTCCCCCAATAAAGGCGATTTTATAACCGTGGAGAAGATGGATTTCCGCAAAGCCAAGCCGTTCACATCTGCGGAGCTCCTCCTGCCCCCGAATATATGGAACCTGATCTGGATACTGCTCGCGGCCGTTCTTGGCGTCGTCACCATATTCGCCTTTCTCAGGCCTGTCGCTCTCAGTGCCAAAAGCCTGATAGCCGTGCTTGGCGCCAAAACAAGCGAGTCCCAGGACGAGGTCAGAAGGCCGGAGATCTTTGCCGCAGCCGAAGACGCCTCCCGGAAGAAACAGGAGAACCCCTGGTCGGACCCCGCCAGGAAACCTCCTTTCTGGTTCATAACTCCGGAAAACGCCGGCAATCTGGCGTTCATTCTGAGGGCTAAAGCTGTGGATGACCTGACCATAGTTCTTAGCTACGTCCCGGAAGCCGTGGCGGCGACGCTGATAGAAACCCTTTATCCTAAAAGCATCGACGCTTTAGCGAACCTCCCTAAAGTTACCCTGGTTCCGGAAGCCCGGATCAAAGGGCTTGAAGCCGAGCTCTTTTCCGCGCTCGACTACGTCGTAGGCAGCGAGAAGAAGACCATAGATATTATCGAACAGCTTTCGGAAAACATCCAGGAGAAAGCCTCCCTTTCATTCTCCGCTCATAATCCGGAGTTCGCGGCCAGGCTTTCAGGCTCCATCGTGCGGTTCGGCGATATCAGGGAACTGGAACCGGCACAGGCCCAGATGCTGACGCGCAGAATTCCGATGCGGAACCTGGCGCTTGCGCTCAAGAACTCCGACCTGGCGCAGACATACATGGAAAAACTGTCGGAGGGAATGCGTGAACGGTTCCGTCAGGAATTAGAGCTTACGCGCAACCCCGCCGCCGTGACCCAGCGCGCCGAAAGAATGCGTATAGCCCAAGAATTGAAAAAAATGGTCCTGGAAGGTTTCATCACGCTTAAAAAAACCGCCGATGCCCCCCCCGCGATCCCGGCGGCCCAGGTCCCGGACCCTGACCCCGCCCTCCAGGAC
>Ga0209697_10000024_pt1 | contig 209701 bp, 181 predicted proteins | sample AliMusrvi5mmetaG_FD_184115 | JGI IMG/M metagenome (GOLD analysis project Ga0209697, IMG submission 184115) | Freshwater lake bacterial and archeal communities from Alinen Mustajarvi, Finland, to study Microbial Dark Matter (Phase II) - Alinen... | ecosystem: Environmental > Aquatic >... | reverse complement strand
TGTTATTCAGTTGTCAAGGATCGTTCCAGTCTTTAACTTACGCTAAAAACCGCGCTGCTTTATGCCGCGAAGAGGTGTTAATTTAATCTATCAAAAACACCCTGTCAATATCTTTCTTCCCTTTCTTTCGTCCCCTTCCAACTCGAATTGAAAAAGCGATAACATCACTCATGCTCGCTCCTCCTCTCCCGCCAGGACCGCGGCAAACTACTTGAACAGTTGGGTAATGTCAACAAGAAAAATGCCGATTAAAATATTTAACCGGCAAGGGTTGCAAGTTCATCTCACAAGATAGGTGAAATATAACCATGGCAAATGGTGATTATGGGTTGTTAGATATTCATTCAGGATCTTGAAGGTCTTAATTCCTGCGAAGAATGCGAATAAAAATTCTGGTCAGAGATGGATGATCTTTAATGATTTTATCCAACTCGGGAGGCAGAACTTTGCTTAAATAATCATCTATCTGGCTGTATGTCATCTCCTGCATGAGGGCCTTTTCAACATTTTCTAAAAACAGTGTTTGATATGTATCATTGTCGATATAGGACAGGATGCCGGATGTCGGAGACTGTTTCAAAAATTCTTCGATTCTTGCCTTAAATGATGAATTTTCGGCTTGTAAATCCTCAATATTTGCTTTCAAGAGAATACCTTCTTCTTGCAACTCCTTTATTTGGCCGTTCAGTTCCGAGTTGTTTGCCTGAAGATGGATAATCTCTTGTTGCATCCGGTTTTGCTCCTCCAAATTAATTAGTGTTTCAGACCCGTATTTTTCACAGCAAGACCAGAAGGTATTCCTACAGGTCAAGACGTCTTGCGATAAGTTTTTTTTTAAGTCTGAATATATTTGTGAGGCTTGTTCCGGTGAAACCATTGCTACTGCGGCGAGAAAGATGCCCACAAGCAAAGTGATACTGAATCCCACTCCAATTATCAGGCCAATGACAAAGAGAATGGAATTGCCAATACCGGCAACAATGGAAAAAAAGCCTCCACCACTACTTCCACTTCCAGCGGAGGCGGCTATTGTTGCTAAAATAATAACGCCAATCAGCAGACCAGCTGATTGGAGAAGAGGGCCTCGAAATTCATTTTTTTTCATTGTATTCTCCTGAATGCTGAAAATGTCTTGGAATTGATTGCAGAGTTATAAGAATAATAACATCTAGTCAGCAAAACGCAACTCAAGCAAACGTCCGAACCGTTTTGCCGTGCACACAAAAAAAGTAACCATCTAACTAACGATAGTGTCAAGATTTATCTTCACATTTGGATATGACGTGGGTTGCTTGAGATAATTTTAAGCGTTCGATTCGCTCAAGAACAGGAGGATGGCTGTAATGAAGAAAAACCATAAAGGGGTGGGGGGTAAGGTTGGTGAGATTTGTTTCACAGAGTTTTTTCAGTCCGGAAATGAGTGAGGGAACAGACCTGGTGGTTTCTGCAGCGTATGCATCGGCGGCATATTCATGCCGACGGGAAATAAAATGAAAGAGGATGGAAACCATCAAATTTATCGGTGAGTAGAGAAAGCCGAAAAAAACAAGACTGGCATGGACCGAAAGAGTTTCCATGCCAAGGGCACGGGAAATTTCCTGGTTATTGAGGAAAAATGAAAGAAAAAAGAACATAACACCGATCTGGAGAATCGAGGCAGCCATATTTTTAGGGATATGTTGCAGTTTAAAGTGCCCCATCTCATGGGCCAAGATGGCAAGTATCTCGTGATCATGCAATTTTTCTACGAGAGTATCAAAAAAGACAATCTTTTTATATTTCCCAAAGCCGGTGAAAAAGGCATTGACCTTCGAAGACCTTTTTGAGCCATCCATGGTAAAAATCCCTTGTACTGTGAATCGCTCCTGCAGTGCATAGTGCATGATAGTTGCATATAAAGGCCCCTCTTCCAGTCGTGAAAATTTATTGAACATCGGCATGATGAGTACAGGGGCAAGAAATTGTATCCCTAGAGAAAAGAGGATGACACCAAGCCAGCAAAATAACCAGCCGTGAGGTCCGGCATGAGTGAAAAACCACAAAATGGAGGCGAGAAGAGGTCCTCCGAGGAGAAGAACAAGTGCCAGGCCCTTGAGTATATCAAAAATGAATGTTTGCACTGTTGTCCGGTTGAAGCCGAAACGTTCTTCGACCCTGAATGTTCTGTAAATAGTGAAGGGTAGGTCGACTAAAAATGAAAGAAACAACAGGGAACCGATAAATAGCAGACCGATGATGGCTTCCGTGTCAGTTAGGCTTCTTGCCCAGACATCAAGAACATTGAACCCGCCACCAAGAATAAAGAGAACGGTGAGTAGAGTTGAGGAACTGGATTGGATGACGGATAAATAGGTAAGGGTACGAGTGTAATTTTGGGATTTTTGATATGCCGAGGGAGTATAAACATCGGTAAATTCTTGTGGAATATTTGCAGAGAGAGCACGAATATTGAGTATCGATGCTGTAAGGTCAAGGAGAAAGGAAACTAAGAGTATTAAAAGAACGAAAATCAGCCAAGTATTCATATGCAAGAAGGGTGAAAATCGGCAAGTGCCACAATGCAAGGCTTATACGGTTCAGTCACGGAATTCGCCGAAGTGGAAACAGGTCCTGTTGTACTAGAAAAAATTTAGAACCTGTTGGCGGTGAAGGCAAGGGGGCTACATGACTGCTTGAACAGCCGTTGTAGTAAGTTCCATAAATTTGGACGGCAGCACGCCCATTACGATAATTATCACGATGAGAAGCACAGAAAGGACATTGTTTTTTCTGCTTGAGATGATGGCACCCCGATTTTCAGAATCTGTACAAAAAGTGACTCTGACTATGGACAAATAATAGTAAATAGCGATTGCCGTGTTGACCGCTGCCAAGATGACCAAAAGAAGATGGCCCTGCTTGAACGCCTCAACGAGCAACTGGAATTTTCCGTAAAAACCGACAAAAGGTGGAATACCGGCGAGTGCGAAGAGCCCAACAGTTAAGGTGATAGCGAGAAGGGGAGCCCGTTTATGGAGCCCGGTAAAGTCCTCAATCGCTACATTACGACCTTTATCGGAAACAGTGCAAATAACCAGAAAGCAAGCGAGATTCATAAAAACATAGCCGATAATATAGTACATCGCTGCCGCATAGCCTGTGTTTTCCAAAGTAAGCAATCCGACGAGGACGAAACCGGCATGGGCAATACCGGAAAAACCTAAGAGTCGCTTAGCGTCTTTTTGGACAAGGGCTGAGAGGTTGCCGTAAAACATCGAGAGCAGGGCGCAAACGACAAGGATATTGACTATAACTTCGGTTTCGGTATTGATGAGAGCTACGATACGAATCAGTAGGGCAACGGCTGCAAGTTTGGGGACGGCAGCAATAAAGGCAGTGGTTTCATTGGCAGCACCTTCGTATACATCCGGTACCCAGAAGTGCAGAGGAAAGAGTGCCAGTTTGTAGAAAAATCCTGCCAGCACAAGAACAATCGCTACCACCGCGGCAGGCTGGGTGGAGGATAGATTCAGCTTGTCAGCGATGACAAAAAGCTGAGTAGAACCCGTAAGACCAAAGATATAACTCATGCCGAACAGCATGAAGCCAGTGGCCATAACTCCAAACAACAGATATTTTATGCCGGCCTCTACCTGTGTGCCTGCACCGCTAGCTTTGTTTCGTAGCGGCACCATGATGTAGACTGCAAAAGAGGACAATTCCAAAGAGACAAAAATCGCAAGAAGCTCGACACTTGAAACGAGCATCATCAGACCCAAAACGGCAACAAATAAAAATAGATAGTATTCTGACTGGATTTTTTCTTTGACGCCGGGTAGCTGGTCACTAAAGATAAGAACTATCAGTGTTGCCAGGGCAATGAGAAACTTAAAGAGCTGGGAGAAAAAATCGACACGGTATGCTTTGTAAAAGAGTTCTCCTTCACTTTTCAAACACATCAAGGTGACGAGCACTACAAGGGCGGAAAGGGCAATAGCCACATTTTTTACCTTAGCGCTGCTCGGTTCACCTAAACTGAGGAAGAAAAAAACCAGGCCGACACCTAACAGTGTTAATTCGGGGAGGAATAGCATTGTGTTACCCTTACGCGGTCGTTGTTAGTTATATTCTCACTGGAAAAGCGATCCTGCTGCTGCAATCGAATGTGCCTGATGAGCGTCAAACTGTTGAAGAAGCTGGGTTACGCTTGTATGCATCAAGTCAATAAAGGGCTGTGGGCCTAAGCCGATCCATAAAACAAAGAAGAGGAACGGTGCAAGAACGACAATCTCGCGACTGTTGAGGTCTGTTATCCATGATTGGTCAGGATTGTTTGTGCCACCCCAAATAATTTTCTGCAGCATGCGCAACATATACGCTGCGGCGAGTACGGCGCCGGGAATTGAGGCCAGGGCCAGATAGGGAAATTTGTGGAGCACAGTGTCAAATTGAAAGGCTCCGGCGATAATCATGAATTCCCCGACGAAACTGTTGGTCCCGGGAAATCCGAAAGAAGACAGGGAGAAAAAGGCAAGAAAGGTAATATAAATCGGCATGTACTTACCCACCCCGGTAGCCGAACGTAATTCTCTGCTATGGGTTCTTTCATAGATCATACCGACGCAAAGAAATAACGCACCGGTGGTTATTCCATGATTGACCATCTGGAGAATTGCCCCTTCAATGCCTCTAATATTAAGTACGAAGATACCGAGGGTTACGAAACCCATGTGGCCGACGGAGGAGTAGGCGATCAGCTTTTTCATATCGCTCTGAGCAAGTGCTGTAAAACCCCCATAAATAATGCCGGCGATGGAGAGCCAGAGGACATAGGGCATGAGGATAACCGTCGCTTCGGGGGTAATGGGTAGAGCAAAACGCAGAAAACCGTAGGTTCCCATCTTTAGCAAGATGCTGGCCAGGATTACCGAACCCGCCGTCGGCGCCTCAACATGGGCGGCCGGCAACCAGGTGTGGAAGGGAAACATCGGGACTTTGATCGCGAAAGCGAGAAAGAAAGCCAGGAAAAGATAGATCTGTGAGGTGATGGGATAGTTTTGCCACATCATGCCCGGAATGAAGAAGCTGTAGTTGTTAGTTGCGTAGAGCCAAATGATACCGACCAGCAGGAGGATTGAACCGGCAAGCGTGTAGAGGAAGAACTTGATGGAAGCATAAATTTTTCTTGGGCCGCCCCAGATCCCTATGAGGAGATACATGGGGATGAGCATTGCCTCCCATAATATATAAAAGAGAACTAAATCAAGAGCCACAAAAACACCGATCATCGCGGTTTCCATGATCAGCAGGCAGGCCATAAAGGTTTGCACCCTCGTTTTTATGTAGGACCATGATGCGAGAACGCATAAGGGCATGATAAGAGTCGTCAAAAGAATAAGGAGGATGGAGATGCCGTCGACCCCGATTATGTAATTGATGTTGAAGGCTTTGATCCAGGTGTGCTGCTCAACGAACTGGAACTTGGCAGTAGTAATATCAAAACCTGCGATCAAGCGAAGGGAGAGCAGGGCCACAAGACTGGTGACAACCAGAGCGAGGTAGCGGCACAATTGCTCACTTTTTACAAAAATGAGCAGCAGGGCTCCTGCCAGCGGCAGAAATATGAGCACACTCAGAATGGGGAAGCCGGAGTTCATCAGTAGTTGATCCATTACCAGTGATCCTTGAATTCAATAGGGTTTATAGGCAGACATAGGAAATGAGAAGAATGGCGGCAAAGGTGACCGAGAAATAAATTGTCTGCTGGATATGCCCCTTCTGTAATACGACGGTAATTCTTCGACCGCAAGCCTGCACACATCTGGCAGTGCCATCGACAACGCCATCTATCCCATGCCAGTCGAACCACGACCAGAATTTGGCGATGATCATCAGTGAGTAGAGTCCGACTACCCGGTAGGCAGATCCCCAGGCGGTGTCAACCCATTGGATGGGATTCTGGGCGAGCCAGAGGAAACCACGACCAGCCATCCGGTAAAACCAGTCAAGGTCGAGGCTGATGGAGGCCTTTGCACCCAGTTTATGTTTAAGGAAAATAAAGGCGAGTGCGGTGAACGCCAGGATTTGCAGAGTCTCGCTCAGGTGATAAGCCCCGTAGGGATGGTAGGCGACCTCTGGGTTCGGCAACATAGAATAAAGAAATGGAAGATAGCAGCCGACTAGAAGGCATAAAAATGCAGCGGCAGCCATGGCCATATGCATATTCCATGGTGGATCTGCGGCTTTCTCGCGAGTCTCAGTACTGCATCGATCCTCACCAAAAAAGATTAGATAGGGAAGTCGCAGTCCTGCAACCAGGAAGGTACCTATGGAGACCAGGGTAAGGAGAAAGCCGGCTACCATAAAGTGCGACTCAAAACTTGCCGTTATAATCATTGATTTGGAGACGAAACCGGAAAAGAACGGAAAGGCTGAAACGGAGATTCCGCCGATCACCATAAAAAATAAGGTGTTGGGCATTTTTCGGTAAAGACCGCCAAGTTCTGTAAATTTGCTTTTTCCGGTACTGTGGATTACTGCTCCAGCGGCCATAAACAAAAGGCCTTTATAAAGGATGTGGGCGAAGGCGTGGGCACAGGTACCATTGATGGCAAGAGCTGTGCCGATACCGACTCCGGCTACCATGTAACCAACCTGGCTGACAATTTCCCAGCCGAGCAATTTACGAATATCGTTTTCCATCATGGCATAAATAATCCCGTAGATTGCCATGATCACACCCAGCACAATGAGAATATCAAAACCGGCAAATCCCCGAGCCAGGGTATAAACTGCCGTCTTGGTGGTAAAAGCACACATGAAGACAGACCCGGTAACCGTTGCTTTGCTGTAGGCATCAGGCAACCAGGAATGCAGCGGCGGGACTGCAGCATTGAGCATCAGGCCGGCCATAATCAACCAGGTAAACAGTTGGGTGTTTTGTTGATCAAGCTGGACGAAGGAAAGGTCGCCGGTTGCTTGGTAGCGGAGGACGAACCCGAGCAGCAGGAGAACGCCACCGAAGGTGTGGACAAGGAGATACCGGTATCCGGCGGCAAGGGCACCTTTATCGGTATTGAACCAGATCAGGAAGGTTGAGGCGAAAGCCATAATTTCCCAGAACAGAAAAAGAACCAGATAATCACCGCTGTAGATTACTCCGAGGCTACCGGCCACATAGAACCAGGCGGCTATATGCTGCCAGTTATCTCGGACATGAAGCCCGTAGACAGTGCCGATGATCGCCATAAGGGCCATGATGAACCCGAAGATCATCGAGAGATTATCGACCCGGCCAAAGGTGAGGGTCCATTTGTCCATAAAAAGGACGACTCCATGCACACCGGGATGCCAGTTGAGATAGATTACATCTAAAAAGGTCAGGAGAGGCACGCTACAGAGATAGAGTTTTCGAAACGGCTCTTTGATACATGGCAGGAGCAGGGCGCCACATATCAATATCAGGGCCGGATGAATGAAACTAGTCGTCATAGTAATCCTCTCGGGTCATGATTCCACTGTTGCCAAACCACTTGGCGAAGAAGATGAGCACAAGGCAGGCGAGAAGGGTGAAAATCGCCCAGAAACCTGGGATGTGTGCTTCCATCCATGTGTGCGCATGGCTGGTGTCGACACCAACAATGGTCCATACCAGCATGACGGCAACGGCAATGGCGCTGAGCACCTTCACTGTTTGCAGTCGCTCTTGTAGGTAATCGATGAGTTGCGTAATCATCCTGTCACCACCTTTACAAAATGCATCATAAAACCTGGAAAAATCCCAATTATTATAGATATTAAACAAGCAATAAGTATTGGGATTAACATAGCGAGAGGAGCCTCTTTAATTCCCACAAAGGGTTCGCCAACTGGGCGTTTACCAAAAAATGCCTTGTAGGTTATAGGGGCAAAGTAAGCAGCGTTGAGCATAGTACTGGTAATAAGGATAAGGAGTATGCCCATCTGATGTGCCTGTACCGAGCCGACAAGGAGATTCCATTTGGTGATGAAGCCGGCAACCGGCGGAGCGCCGATCATGCTCAGCGAAGCAATGGCAAATGCCCCGAAGGTAAAGGGCATGGTTTTGCCGAGGCCCTCCATTTCCGAGATATTTTTCTTATGGGTTGCCACATAGATTGCGCCGGCACAGAAGAACAGGGTAATTTTGGAAAAGCCATGGTTGACGATATGGATCAAGCCGCCTTGAATGCCCGGCTCGGTGAGGAGCGCCACACCCATTATGATGTATGACAGTTGGCTGACGGTGGAATAGGCTAGTCGAGCCTTAAGGTTATCTTTCGAAAGGGCGATTATCGAGGCGGCAATGACTGTAAAACCAACAAAGTAGGCGGTCGGGATACCAAGATTGAGAGCATGCATGGTATCGGTACCAAAAACGTACAACATGACCCTGGTGGTACAGAAAACACCAACCTTGACTACTGCCACGGCATGGAGTAGGGCGGAGACCGGTGTGGGTGCAACCATTGCTCCCGGCAACCAATGGTGGAAAGGCATGATGCCGTTTTTGGCAAAACCGAAAATGCAAAAGATATAGAGCATGATGACCAGCGTCGAGTTGACCCCCTGGGGAAAAATGCCGGTGGTGATTTGTGGGGCAAAATCCAAGGTGCCGGTCAGGACGTAAATGAGGATCATCGCCGGCAAGAGAAAGGCCTTAGCGGTAGCGGTCAGGTAAACGAGATACTTTCTTCCGCCATTGTAACCCTCATCATCCTGATGGTGCGCAACCAAAGGATAAGTGCAGACGGAGACAATCTCGTAGAAGAGATACATGGTAAAGAGATTGTCCGAAAAAGCCACTCCTATGGCGCCGAAGATAGCGAGAGCAAAACAGGCATTAAACCGAGTTTGCGCGTGTTCTTTAAGCGTTCGCATGTAACCCATGGAATAGAAAACGGCAATCGTCCACAGTGATGAGGCGACGAGGGCGAAGATCATCGACATCGAATCGGCACGCAAGGTCACAGAAACCCCGGGCAGGATGGTGAACATGTGAAATATGAGAGTCTTGCCGTGCCATACCGCCGGAACCATCGAGCCGACAACCAGCAAAAGAAGAATTGAGGAAACGCAAGAAATCCCTTCCCTGATGTTTTCCTTGTCCCCCTTAATCATCACTCCAAGTGTACCGATAAGTGGGATGAGCAGAGCTAAAAGCAATTTATAATCCATTCCCGATGGCTCCATGACTAACCTTTAAGTTGGGCGGTATCTTCCGCATCGATCGATTTAAAGTGACCATAGACGGCAATGATGATACTCAGACCGATGGCGGCTTCCGCGGCGGCAATGGCCATAATGAACAGGGTAAAAACTTGTCCGGTTACCGGGTCCGGTGCGGTGAATCTGTTGAATGCCATGAAATTGACGGATGAACCGGCGAGAATCAGTTCTGCGGCGATAAGCATACCGATCAGGGTGCGGCGGGTGACCATGCCGTATATTCCCATGCCGAAAAGCACCGCTCCTATGATGAGGTAGGTGTTCAGCACATTGTAGAGGCCCAAGAGTGACATCAGTTTTTCCTCCCTTCCCGAGCAATCACTAAAGCTCCAAGTATTGCAATAAGTAAAACGATGGAGACCAATTCAAAAACCATCGAATAATCGGTGAGAAGCTGCAGACCTATGCTCTTCATCGAACCGTCATTGAGCTTGTTGTGGATAGCCCACTCTGTTTTCAGTGCAAGGACCACAAAACCACCGGTAATGAGGGCTGCGGTGATGAATCCCAGCGGTCCGGCAAGGATACTCGTGGGTCCGATTTTTTTCTTTTCTTCGGGGGCTGCCAGCATGATGGCAAAGGAAATGGTAACCGCCACCGCACCGACATATATGAGTATCTGCATCATCGCCACAAAGGGGGAGTTGAGGAAAAAATATAATCCGGCAACACCGATAAAGCATACGACCAGTCCGGCTATCGAGCGAACAAGTCTCTCTGAATTGCAGGCGATCAACCCACCGACCACGGTGATCAACACCATTATGAGGAAAACCACTCCAACCAGTCCGTCGACAGTCAAAAGGGAGGGGGAAGTAAGGGCAGACGGGTTCATTTTTTCCTCTCCTCAAGACGTTTCAGAAGATCAAAGTAGAAATCTTCTTTGTTGGTGCTTGCCAGATTGTAATCTTTGGAAAAATTAATGGCGCCGAAGCTGCAGGATTCGACGCAGGAGCCGCAGAGTGAGCATTTGGTAAAGTCGAGCTTATACTTTGTGAGCACCTTTTTCTTGCCACCTTCCGGTTTTTCACCTGCCAGCGAAATACAGTCGGAAGGGCAGGCTTTTTCGCAGAGGCCACAGACTACACACTGCGGATTGCCTTCTTCATCTTCGACGAGTTCAATATGGCCTCTATATCGTGCCGACATCGTCAGGGTTTCATAAGGGTAGGAGACGGTTACCGTAGGTTTGAAAAATTCCTTAAAGGTAATCCCCATGCCAATGAATAGGCTCATCAACCCGGTGAAAATTTCGGTAAAGTATGCAACCATCTCAAAACACCTTAAGGAGTCCCGCGGTGAACAGCAGGTTGAAAAGGGAAAGCGGAATGAGAATTTTCCAGCAGAGATTCAGAAGTCCATAAATGGTTGTACGTGGAAAGGTCCAACGTATCCATATAAAGGTGGCAATCAGCAGATACAGTTTCAGGATAAACCACCAGACGCCGGGGAAAAGGCCAAAAGGGCAGCCCCAGCCGCCGAGGAAGAGAATTGTGGTCATACAGGAACCTATGACGATATTGGCGTACTCTCCCATAAAAAAAAGCCCGAACCCCATGCTGCCGTATTCTGTATGAAAACCGGCGACCAGTTCGCTTTCGGCCTCACCGAGATCAAAGGGTGCCCTATTGGTTTCGGCCAGGGTACACATGAAAAAGATAAGAAAGGAGAAGGGCATAAGGATGTTATGCGAGTTGCCAAGGAGCGGGAAAATGTTCCAATGCAGGATCGACTTGCTTTGTTGGTGGACGATTTCAGTCAAATCGGCAGAACCGGCGATCATGACCACGGTGATGGCCGTAATGAGCATGGGAATCTCATAGGCGACGGCTTGCGACACGGCTCGGACTGAAGACATCATCGAATATTTGTTGCGCGAGCTCCAGCCGGCAATCAGCAAGGACATGCTGCCCATGGAGGCGAAGGCAAAAATCATCAGAACCCCGACGTTCATGTTCTTGGCGACGATACTATCACTAAACGGTATTGTCACAAAACTCATAATGGCCGGAAACATGGCCAGCACCGGGGCGATGATGAACATTATCCTATCGGCACCACCGGGGATCGTCAATTGTTTGGCCATCAGTTTGATGCCGTCGAGTGGCGGTTGGAGCAGGCCGAAAGGTCCGTTGATGTTGGGGCCAGGACGCCTCTGAATGCGTGCCGCACCTCTACGTTCAGCCCAGACCAGATACGCGGCATTGACTGCGGCGAAAGCGATGGCGAGGACTACCGCAATAATGACATTAAGTAAGGTTAATCGCATACAATTTTCCTTTTATCGATCAATCTCGGGAATAACCAGATCAAGACTACCCATGAAGGCAAGTGCATCCATGATCATCATACCTCGACATGCTTCATCAAAAAGGTGCATGTTTGAGTAGGTAGGTGAACGTAATTTCAATCGATACGGATTCTTTCCACCATCGCTGACCAGACGAATGCCGAAACTGCCTCGTGCGGTTTCCACTGCTTGATAATAATCACCGGCAGGAGGCTTGATGAGCTTTGGCTTTTTATCAGGCATGATCGGACCGCCGGGGAGTTTGTCTAGACCCTGCTCGACGATACGCAACGACTGTTCGATCTCGTCCATACGCACCATGTATCTCGCTAGGGAATCGCACTCGTGGTAAACGGGGACGTCAAAATCAAATTCCGGATACACTGAATACGGTTCATTCTTACGCACATCGAAGTTGATACCGGAACCCCTGGCTACAGCACTTGAGGCGCCGTATTTACGGCACATTTCCTTACTGAGTGGGGCAATGCCTTCGAGTCTTTTTCGAAAAATAATATTCCCAGTCACCAACCTATGGTATTTTTTCATAGATTTTCGCATGCGGGGGATGAACCGTCTGGCTGCTGCGATGAAATCATCATCGACATCATTATACAGACCTCCGAATCGGAAATAACAATAGGTCAGCCGAGATCCGGTCACCGCCTCAAGCATATCAAGAATGTGTTCCCGATCCTGCAGCGCATACATCAACGGGCTGAAGCCTCCAAGATCCATGACAAAGGCCCCGAACCAGAAGAGATGCGAAGCAATGCGGTTCAACTCAACCATTATTGCCCGGATATATTCAGCACGTTCGGGGACGACGATTCCCGATGCCTTCTCAACCAGCAGCACATGGCCGTGGCTGTAGCCGAGGGCTCCAAGATAGTCCATTCGACTGAGGTTCATGAGGAACTGCGGGTAGGTCTTCAGTTCACCCATTTTCTCATGCATGCGGTGAATGTAGCCGATAACAGTTTCGGCATTGACGATATATTCCCCGTGCATTTCCATTTTGACCCGCAATACCCCATGGGTTGCAGGGTGCTGGGGACCAACGTTGAGAATAAAGGTCTCGTCCGGTTGGAGCAATATTGGAGAATTCATGCCTTGAAATCCTTTAAGAGTGGATGAAAATCTGCATCTTCAGGAAGGAGGAGAGGAATGAGGTGGGGATGACCATCGAATTTGATCCCAAAGAAGTCGTGAGTCTCTCGTTCGTGCCAGTTGGCCCCCGGATAAATCTCAGTTATCGTAGGCACCACCGGAGATTTGCGGTCTACTCGTGTACGTATCACCACTCGGCAAAGATCAAAATCATAACGGCTGAAATCGTAAACGACCTCCAGTTGGTTGTCTTTAATCCAGTCAACACCGGTTATGCTTTCTATAAAAAAATCGGCATCATCTAGCATGCTTACTGCGACAAGGAGTTGCGCCGGGGCAATTTGAGCGTCGAGATGATAGCCGTGAACAGAGTATTCTCTTTCAAGCAGGCCATCTGGTCGCGGAGGTGGGGGAGTTATTGTCTTTTTGTCCTGGTCGTCACCTACGCTTTGGGCTTCGAGAGGTGCTGAAGTGGGCTCGGGAAAGAGAGTCTGAAGAGTCAATTTTAGCTTTTCACAAATCATTTTCAATGCTCCAAGGGAGACTCCGGAAAGCCTTTGTCAGGCAAAAATCGGCTTGACGGGGTGCTCTATTAAGATCACGCGGCTTCAGGATTTTTCCATCTTTTCCAGTCCGAAACCAGATGCTCAAGTTCAATTATTCCCTGTAAAAGAGCTTCGGGGCGGGGAGGGCACCCGGGGATATAGACATCAACAGGCAAAAAGGTATCGGCACCGAGAATAATGCTGTATTGCCCTTCAAAAGCAAAAGGGCCACCGGAAATGGCACAATTACCAAGGGCCATAACCCATTTTGGTTCGGGCATCTGATCGTAGAGGGTTTTGATGCCCGGCATCATTTTTTTGGTGATGGTTCCAGCGACGATCATAACATCGCTTTGCCGAGCCGAGGGTCGAAATACTTCAGCACCAAATCTCGACATATCGAAACGAGCACAGCCGGTTGCCATCATTTCGATAGCGCAACAGGCTATACCGAAAGTTAAGGGCCAGAAAGAATTGGCCCTGCCGATGTTAATGAGTTTGTCCGCGAGGGCGAATTGAACTACCGACGAAGGAATGTTTTGCGTTCCCACTTAAATACTCCCTTAATCCATGCATAAACTATTGCGAGTGCTAATATCCCGACAAAAAGGACTATTTCAACAAAATCGCGTACTGAGGATGCAAATAACGCTGTGTTATAAACAGTAGCTACAGGAAAAAGGAAAAGAACGTCTACATCGAAGGCAAGAAAGATGAGGGCATACAGATAAAAGACGACACCGTAGCGAATCCAGCTGTCCCCAATGGGATCCATGCCACACTCGATAAATTGCAGTGCCTTGTTGCTTAATTGCCTGGTTTGAAGAGGCATGAATAGATAAACGATGGCGATGGGGCCGAGGGCGAAAGCTAATCCTCCGAGGGTGAAAGCGGCGATCCAGAGGACATGTTCCTGGTACAGAAAAGCACTGAATTGATGTTCCATACGTGATTCCTCGTTGCGCAAGCATTGAAATACATACAATGCCGCCAAGTTACATCATTGCTGGTTAACATACTATCATTCTGCTTAGTCGGCAGCTAACTTATAGAATTGTTAACTGTGTGTCAATAAGAAATTCACCTCCCTTACGACAATGTCGACCTTTGCTGCGAAGCTAGTAGTTTGGAATTTATGATGAAAAAAGGTGCTTGTTAATATAACCAAAAATGATATAGTGCGGTGATTGTAAAAACCTTTAAAAACGAGAATCATTAATAATACGAATCGGTGCATGGAGATACCGTATGTCTATCACCTTAAGACAATTAGAAATATTTATAGCCGTTGCCGAAACCGCGCAGGTTACTAAAGCAAGCAAGAAATTGTTCGTCACTCAATCTGCGGTGAGTATGGCGCTTGCGGAACTTGAAAATCAACTTGGCGGCTCGCTTTTTGATAGGCACGGGCGCAGTCTCCTGCTCAACGCACGGGGAAGATTTCTTCTACCGCTTTCCAAAGATATAATTTGCCAAGTCGGCAATATCGAAACGATAATGTCGGAGCGCAATGATAAACTCGATGGTCGCATCGAGGTGGTTGCCAGCACGACCTTGGGAAATTACATCTTGCCGTATCTTATAGGGGCCTTCAAACGGGTTCATCCGAATGTACATGTCAATATGCTGGTTTACAATACCAGGCATGCCGAACAACTGGTCTTTGATAAGGAAATGGATATCGGTTTTGTTGAAGGGCCTCTCTCCGGCCGCGAAGAAATTCTCTGGCGTCCTTGGTTTGAAGATGAACTGCTGGTTCTCTGCGGTCCCACAGACCCTCTTGCCCATAACGAGGTGTTCGATATAAACCGTGATCTTAAGGGCAAGAAGTGGATTATGCGGGAAAGCGGATCGGGGACCGCCGCAACCATCAGGGAGCGGTTCGGCAAGTATATGGATGAAGTGCATGTAGTCATGGAAATGGGGCATCCGGAAGCGGTGAAGCGGGCTGTTGAATCCGGTGCCGGCATTACCTGCCTTTCGGCGCTTTGCATCTGTCGAGAAGCTGAAAACGGCTGGCTAAAGGGGCTCAAAATCGAGGGGCTGGATATGAAAAGGCAGCTGAAAATCATTCAGAGAAAAGATACCGTGATCAGTGAGGCCCTCAACGAATTTCTTACTTTCTGCGATGTTATGTCGCTCTGCGACGATTCTCGGGTTTGCCTCTCTTCACCTTGGAAGCTGCAATCCCTTTTGGCCAGGCACTCGGCACTTAAAAAAACCAATTAGTAGCTTAGAAATTCATTCTTGCTTTTGAAGAAAGAATTTCGTGAAGGTACTTACACCCCTCAAGGGGGTACTGAAAAGAGTCCCGTCAAACGGGGTTAAGTCGTCGTCGATTGTCAATAAAATACCTTTTTCAACCATAAACCATGTGCTGGTGCAGTAGGACCGGCCATGGTTCGGTCTTTGGCCGCGAGTATCTCGGCAAATCCCTCGGGCATAATCTTCCCTCTCCCCACATCAAGCAGGGTACCAACCAGATTTCGGATCATATTGCGCAAAAATCCGTCGCCGTGAAACAGCAGAGAAAAAAGTTCACTGCTGTTTTCCAAAAGCAGTGCCTCGTGAATCGTTCGAACCGCACCGCGCCCCAAGCAAGCGTCCTTATCCCGTGATCCACTGTTTTCAAAGGAAGAAAAATCGTGGGTCCCTTGTATTATGGCGAGACACTTGTGAATGGCGAAAAAATCAAGAGAACAGGTGACGTGCAAGGTGTGGAGGCGCAGCCTGGGAGGGTGAATCGTGCCGGTGTAGATTTCATACTGGTACTGTTTGCCGACAGCTGAAAAACGGGCGTGGAAGGAGGTGTCTGCCTCTTCAATGTGGAATATTCGGATAGCGCCGGGGAGCATGGCATTCAGACCGCGCAAAAAATCCTCGCAGCTGATCGCTGAAGAGGTATGGAAATGGGCGACCATGCCCTCGGCATGGACGCCTGCATCGGTACGTCCGGCACCATTCACAAGGATATCCTCTCCAGTCATCCGCTGGAGGAGACGTTCGATTTCGCCCTGAATGGTACAGGCGTTGTTCTGGCGTTGCCAACCACTGAATTCGGTGCCGTCGTAACCGATTACCAGTTTAATATTGCGCGGTTCCAAAGCCATGTCGGCAAGAATCAGGGAAACAGCGGGACAATGCCAAGACCGGCTGTTTCTGCAAAACCACACATGATATTCATATTCTGGACGGCCTGTCCGGATGCACCTTTAACGATATTATCAATCGCCGACATGATGATTATTCGCTCTGTTGCCGGATCGATTTTAAATGAAATATCGCAGAAATTCGATCCTCTAACAAATTGGGTTGCCGGAAATATATCCTCTCCCAATAAACGGATGAAGGGTTCGGCACCATACTCCTCACGATAAAGTTCACTGATAGTTTGTCGGTTGAAACCGGGAGTCAGGGTTGCGTAAACGGTGCTCAGGATACCTCGGGCAATTGGCAGGAGGTGAGGGGTAAAGGTAATATTGACCGCCTGTCCGGCAAGGGCGCTCACTTCCTGTTCAATTTCCGGGGTATGCCGATGGGTCCTTCCGACCTTATATGGCCGGAATCCGTCATGGACCTCACAGAACAGGTTTCCGGTCTGCGCCGTCCGCCCGGCACCTGACGTTCCCGACTTGGAGTCGGCGATGATGGACTGTGGTTGTATCGCCCCCGCTTTCAAGAGCGGGGCGAGGCCGAGAATGATGGAAGTAGGATAGCACCCCGGGTTGGCAACCAGTCGGCAGCCGGCAATGTCTTTTCGATAGAGCTCAGGAAGTCCATACACAGCTTCTTTCACTAACCGACTCGAAGAATGCGGCTGATACCACTGTTCATAAACAGCAACATCGCGGAGGCGAAAGTCGGCGGAGAGATCAACCACTTTTTTGCCGGCGGCAAGGAGAACCGGAACCAGATCCATCGCCGTTTTATGCGGCACGGCGGTAAAAAAAAGGTCGGCCTTCCGGCAGAGTTCCTCCACAGGAAGGTTCTCGCAGAGGATATCAACCTTGCCTCGCAGATTCTGAAAGATGTCGGACAGAGGCCGGTCGGCATATTGCCGGGAAGTAGCCACAGTTATCTCGACCTCAGGATGATTGCAGAGTATTCTCGCGAGTTCGGCTCCGGTATATCCCGACGCCCCGATGATGCCGACTTTGATCATAGTGAATACTCCTCTAGAAGAAAATGGTGGTTCTGATAAAACTGACAAGACAATAAAAAAGGGGAATGACAGTTGGACCGTCATTCCCCTCAATATTCGAATATTGTAGCGGCAATTTCCTGCAACTACATGGCCAACTCAAAAAGAGCAGCAGTCTTGATAAATCCTAGCGTTTCGAGAATTGGAACTTGGCTCGGGCGCCTTTCTGACCGTATTTTTTCCGTTCTTTCTCGCGAGGATCACGGGTAATCAGTCCGGACTGTTTCAACGGAAGTCTGACCTCCGGATTCGTCTCAAGCAATGCTTTGGAAATACCATGGCACAAGGCATCGGCCTGGGCGGATTTTCCACCGCCTCGCAAAGTGGCGATCACGTCATACTGTTCAGCGGTTTCGGTGACTTTGAACGGCTTATTAATTCTCTGATTTTTGAAGATCTGACCAAAATAGGCGTCGGCTTCCATTTCGTTGACGATCATCTTACCGGTTCCAGGTGTGAGCCAAACCCTGGCAACGGCAGTTTTTCTTTTTCCGGTGGCATAAAAACGATCTTGAGCCATAATTATTTCTCCAAGATTAAATATCTAATTCAGCAGGCTGCTGTGCTGCATGAGGATGATTCGTTCCGGTGTAGATCTTAAGCTTTTTCAGTTGAGCGCGGCCAAGTTTGTTTTTCGGCAGCATCCCCCGCACAGCATGCATGATCAGGTCGGTTGGGTGTTTGATGAGAAGGTCTTTGGCAGAGCATTCCTTCAGGCCACCCATATATCCGGTATGACGGTAGTATTTCTTGTCGTCGAGCTTATTGCCGGTAAGGGCCACTTTTTCTGCATTGGTAACGATTATGAAATCACCATTATCAATAAAGGAAGAAAAAGTCGGTTTATGCTTGCCGCGTAACCGATTAGCAATCTCAGACGCCAGACGACCGAGAACCTTGTTCTCGGCGTCGACAACGTACCACTTTTTTTCGATCTCGTTGACTGGGGCAAGATAGGTTTTCATTATATCCCTCAAATGGTCGATCTTTTTAATAAAAAAAGGTCCGAACAGTGTCGAACCTTTTATATTTTATAGTGGAGCGGGAAACGAGATTCGAACTCGCGACTTCAACCTTGGCAAGGTTGCACTCTACCACTGAGTTATTCCCGCGCGTTTTGTTTTCCTATATCAAAACTGGGGTGTTTATACAAGGTCTGCAACTGGGTGTCAATTAAAAAATGATTGGGCTAAGCTTTCCAATATAATTGTTTTCTTGTTAACTGTCACGAAAAAATAGAGAAGGATTTGTTTGTTTCGGGTATGCTATTTTTGTCAATTGCAATTGTCCTTCAGGCCTGCCATGTTTGTATTGTGTCGTTTTGCTGTTGGAAATTGCAATCTTTTTTATCTTACCAGCCATAGATTATGAAACACATGACAGCGATAAGAAAGTCCGTGATTTCCCGGAAAACCGGGGAAACAGATATCGAACTGGGGCTTGATCTCGATGGAACCGGAGTAAACGGCATACAAACCGGGGTTCCCTTTCTCGACCATATGCTGACTCTTTTTACGGTTCATGGTTTTTTTGACCTGTCCATCCGGGCCGCAGGAGACACGGCAGTAGATGATCACCACTCGGTAGAGGATATAGGTATCTGCCTCGGCAAGGCTATCGCCGAAGCGCTGTCCGATAAAGCGGGGATTGCTCGCTACGGCAGTTGTTATTTGCCGATGGATGAAACCCTTGTCCGTGTTGTTGTCGATGTTTCCAATCGTCCCTTTCTGCATTACGGAGTGGCGGTTGCCGAGCAAAAAATAGGTTTATTCGATACGGTTTTGGCTAAGGAATTTTTTCGTGCAGTTGCGCAACACGCAGGTTTAACCCTGCATATTGATCTCTTGCATGGAGAAAATGGCCATCATATAATAGAGGCTATTTTTAAAGGTTTTGGCCGCGCCTTGAAGATGGCGGTGGCCCGGATAGCGATTGGGGGACCACTCTCATCTAAGGGATGTTTATAGAAGGTTCATCGACAAGAGTGCATGGAGTGCACCGTTACTCAATCTAAAGGTGATTTAGTGAGAAAATTATCGAGAATGTTTGCAGTCTGCAGTGTATCAATTGCTTTTCTGACGTCGTGTGCCGCCAATATTGGCGATGGCAATCAAAGTCAGGCACCTCTGAAACCGCTCTCCTGCATTGCCGTGTTGCCGGCCGGAACTGCAATTGATAAAGATGAAACGGTCAGTTCAGAACAGGCGCGTTCTTTGGAAAGTGGTGCGGTTTATGCAACCGGTATTATGGCCCGTGAGTTGAGCGGCAACCCTAGGGTCCGTGTTATCAGCGCGGGTCAGGCGGCAACGCTTTCTCCGGAAGTCTCCGGCGGTGTGTTCGGAATGGTTTCGGCGATTGGCAAAAAGATTGGCTGTGATGGGGTATTGATGACGACAGTCCGGCGATTCAAACAGCGCGAGGGCAATGAATATGCCTCCGATGCTCCGGCATCCGCCGACCTGCATATGGCCCTTATTCATGCCGACAGCGGCGCCGTGCTCTGGACCGCCGATTTCCGGGAGACCCAGGAATCCTTTCTCGAGAATATTTTATCCCTTGAAAAAGTGCAGAATCGTGGTCTTAAATGGGTGAGTGTCGAACAGATGGTGGAACAAGGTATTACCGAACGCCTTGCAACGTGCCCCTACCTGAGATAGCAGTTCTGACGTTTGGCTTTTATCAGTCTGCGGTATTGACCGCAGACTGAGTTTTTTCCGGCTCCTTCCCCAACTGCCTTCTGCATCTTCTGTTTTCTTTCATTGTGTCTCGGATGAATACTAGTTACCGGCTACCGGCCAGGCTGAACCGAAAAATCGGCCAGGCGATGCATGATTACTCAATGTTTTCTGCGGGAGACAACATTCTGGTTGCAGTCTCCGGTGGAGTTGATAGCCTTGTCCTGGCATGGGTGCTGAAGATGTGGCAAAAAAAGGCACCGATCCGCTTCAACCTCACCGCCTATCATATCGATCATGGATTCTGGCGAAGGGACAGAGAGATGCCGGCTCCTACGACAACCATTGGAGAACAACTTCTGCCCTATGGGCTCACCTTGGAAATAGTCGCCGAGCGGGAGATAAGCGAAGAGGCAAGAACCTGCTTTTTTTGTGCTCGCAACCGGCGTAGCCAGGTCTTCGATATAGCCAGAGAACGTGGGTACAATAAAATTGCTCTGGGTCACCACAAAGACGATCTCATCGAAACATTTTTCCTCAATGCCATTTACAGCGGTAATATCTCGACCATGATTCCCCGGCAGGATTTATTCGGCGGCACCCTGGCCCTTGTTCGGCCGATGGCCTATCTTGAAAAAAAAGAGGTACAGCAGATCGCGGGTGAGTTGCAGCTTAAGCCGGTAAAAAATCTCTGTCCTTTGTCCGAGGACACCAGGCGAGAAAAGGTCCGTGGTCTCTTGCAAAGACTCTATGCAGATGAGCCTCTAGCAAAAAGCTCGGTCTTTGCCGCACTTTCCAATGTTCGCCGGGAATACCTGTTATGAGAACCGAGGTCGAATGTCTACCCTGTTTCGTGCGGCAATCGCTGCAGGTGGCACGGATTATTGGGTGCTCGCCGGCATTGCAGGTTCGTGTCGTGCAAAAAATAGCGAAAATCGTTGCAAGCCTTGATGTCAGTCTCAGTCCACCGGCCAACGCCCTGCAAATTTACCGGGCCATTGCCGAACTTACCGGCTGTGAGGACCCTTACCGGCTGCTGAAAACCAGGAGTAATGCAGATGCGTTAAGGGTCGTACCGGCACTTCGTCGGGAGATTGAGTGCTCAGCGTCGCGATTGACGGCGGCCCTGCGCTTTGCTATTGCCGGCAATAGCATCGATTACGGTGCCTTTGCAAGCGTTGATATTATAGGTGCGCTGGACAAGTGTCGGAACAATCCTTTTGCGGTCGATCATTCCGCTCATTTTTGCGATCATATCGCTACTTTGAAAAAAGGTGCTTCAGTTCTCTATTTAGCCGATAACAGTGGGGAAATAGTCTACGACAGTTTACTGATAGAATATCTTTTCCGGCATGGCTTTGTAATTACCATTGCGGTGAAAGACGGGCCGATCATCAACGACGCCCTGATGGAAGATGCCCTGGCCGCAGGCCTTAACACTTTTGGCCGGATCATTTCCAATGGTTCGAGGTGCCCAGGGACGGTTCTTGAGCAGTGTTCGGATGAATTTCGCCAAATATTTGCTTCGGCCGACTTAGTTATCTCCAAAGGCCAGGGTAATTTCGAAAGTTTATCTGAAGTCGATCGGGAGGTCTTTTTCCTCCTCATGCTCAAGTGTGCGGTGGCTGCCAGGCACATGGCGGAACTTGCCGGTGTTAATCCGGCAAAGCTGCCGGGGACAGGTGAAATGGCGGTGTATTGTTCGGCAATGAATACTACGGAGTGAATGGTTATGAAGACACGTATTAAAAATATCCTACGGGAAAAACCGCTGGGCGAGACTGTCATCATTTGCGGCTGGGTGCGGACCAGGCGAGATACCGGCGGGTTTTCTTTCATCGAGGTGAGCGACGGCTCATGTCTTGCCAACCTGCAGATCATAGCCGATGACCGGCTGGACAACTACCAATCGGAGATCAAGCAGTTGTCCACCGGGGCAAGCGTCATAATCGAAGGGGAACTGAAGGCATCCCCGGCGAAGGGTCAGGAGGTTGAGGTGCACGCCACGAAAATTGCGGTGGTCGGCAAGGCCGATCCGGAAACCTATCCCCTGCAGAAAAAGCGTCATTCCTTCGAATTTCTTCGCGAGATCAGTCATCTCCGGCCGAGGACCAATGCCCTTGGGGCGGTCGGCCGGGTTCGGTCGCGGCTTTCCTATGCGGTGCATCAATTCTTTCAAGAGCGCGGCTTTGTCCAGGTGCATACACCGATTATCACCACCAGTGACTGTGAAGGTGCCGGCGAGATGTTCCAAGTCACCACCGGCAAAGCGGGAGGCAAGGAAGAGCATTTCTTCGGTCGGCCGGCGGGCCTAACCGTCAGCGGCCAGCTGCAGGCTGAGGTGTACGCCCTGGCTTTGGGTGACGTCTATACCTTCGGGCCAACCTTTCGCGCCGAGAAATCGAATACCTCGCGGCATCTGGCGGAATTCTGGATGATTGAGCCGGAGATGGCATTTTGCGATCTGCAGGGCAACATGCAGATCGCCGAAGAGATGCTCAAGTATCTTCTCGCCGACGCCATGACCCATTGCCCCGAAGATATGGAGCTTTTCGACAAATTTATCGAAAAGGGCCTCTTGCAGAAACTGCAGGGTGTCACCGAGCAGGAGTTCGCCCATATCACCTATACCGAAGCGGTTGACCGTTTGAAAAAGGCCAAGAAACAGTTTGAATTTCCCGTCGAATGGGGCCTTGATCTGCAATCGGAACACGAACGCTACCTGACCGAGGAGGTGTTCAAGCGGCCGCTGACGGTTACCGATTACCCGGCGACCATCAAGCCGTTTTACATGCGGGTGAGCGATGACGGCAAGACCGTGGCTGCCATGGATATCCTCGTCCCGGGGATCGGTGAGATTGTCGGCGGCAGCCAGCGTGAGGAACGTTACGATGTCCTCGCCGCACGGATGAGCGGGGCTGGGATTACCCTCGCCGACTATCAGTGGTATCTCGACCTTCGCCTTTACGGTTCAGTGCCCCATGCAGGTTTTGGCCTTGGTTTTGAGCGGCTGATTCAGTTCGTCACCGGCATGACCAATATCCGTGAGGCTATTGCCTTTCCCAGAACGCCGGGTTTTGCGCCGTGTTGATGGAAGGAGAGAGTTTTGAGTAAAGGACCGGGCGTACAGAAGATGTTCGATGCCATCGCCGGCCGCTATGATCTGATGAACCGGGTCATGACTCTGGGACAGGATCAGCGGTGGCGCAAATTTGTGGTCAGGATCGCAGGCGACCCAGGCAAGGGCCGGACCCTCGATCTGGCAACAGGAACCGGGGATATTGCGGCTCTGATGTCGGCAACCTATCAGGGCGCCAGGATCGTCGGCGGCGATTTTTCCTTGAACATGCTGCAGGAGGCAAAGAAACGCTTCGCCGATAAAGATATCTTCTGGCATGCCTGTGATGCCAACTGTCTGCCCTTTGCCGACGGCACCTTTGCCTCGGTGACCTTCGGCTATCTGCTGCGCAATGTCGATGATGCAGGCTTAGTTCTTCGGGAAGTCCATCGGGTGCTGAAGCCGGGCGGCAAAGTTGTCTGCCTCGATACCACGCCGCCTAAGAGAAATCTTCTCTATCCACTGGTACGATGCTATTTTCGCTTTGGTATCCCTCTCATGGGCAAGTTGCTGGCCGATGATGCCGCTGCCTATGTCTACCTGACCGGATCGACAATGGATTTTTATAACGCTAAGAATCTTGCCGGATTGTTTCTGGACGCCGGGTTCACGAATGTCGGTTATAAAAAATTCATGCTTGGAACTATCGGAGTGCACTGGGGGCAAAAGCCATGAGCAGGAGAACCTCATGCCTCGAACACCAGGCCATTGGCTAACGGCTTTCCGGAAAACTTACAACCCTTCCAACTCGGCCAGCGTTCGGCAGTAGAAGATAGCGGAACCCTCACGTTGATAGCAGTTTGGTCGATTCTCCTTGCGGGCGTAGCCGGTGAGAGCCAGGCCGAGGTTTCCGGAAGGATCGAAGACCACGATCTCGGAGGTTTTCTGGGTGCAGGTCAGATCGTCGAGGATGGCGGTCAGACTTCCTCCTTCCTTGGTAGTGATCGCATCAAAACGGATGAAGGCCGGCTTGAATTTCTCCCGAACGATCCTTTGCAATGCATCGCCAAGGCCTGCCTCCGTCTCTTTGCTGCCGATTATTGCTGCCGATCTGGAGATTTTTTCTTCTATTTTGATAACATCGCCGACCTTGATAGTCCCGCCTCGCAGGATGACGGCAAAAATGCCTTCTCTCGGCATGACGCAGTCCCCGGCCTGATGGTAGATGGCGCAGCGGGTATGGCAGATTTTTCCGAGCTGCGATATCACCAGTTCCGTCGGGCCGATGCTGATGTGCCTGCCGACCTCGAGGGCCGTGAGGTCCAGGCCTTCGGTGGTGATATTCTCGGCAAAATTGCCGGCAACGACATCAAGCCCTTTGGCCCGCATGCTGTTGATGCTCTCCTCGGCAAGAAAGCTTACCTGACGGTGCCATCTGCCGCCATGGGCATCATTTTCCAGGCCGAAATCGGCAATCAGATTGGTTGCATCCACATTATTTTTGCGCGTTCCCTTCCGGTCGCTGATGGAAATTGCCTTGATTTTGTTCACTGGAGAGCCTCTTTTTTGGCCACGGGCCGTTCAGCCCATGGAACAATCTTTTATAAGTGCCTGTCTATGAAAATATCGTCAAATTCAGTTTTGTCAAACCAATTTACCGGCTGTTGAAGAATGGCAACATGAATGAAGGGCAAGGTAATCCTTGCATCGGCAGGAATGATATGAGAAAATTCTAAGAGAAAAAGAAGTGGGTTAGCACTACTCAAAGAAAATCTTTGTCTTAGGGGTGTATTGCCCACATAGAAAAAATTGGCGAAAAATCAAGGTTGTTTCGCCGCGAATCCAAAACCAATACGAGAGGGGGAGACGGTATGAGTATCATGCATGAGATCAAAAAAGTGGTCACACCGGTAGATTTTTCCGATAATTCCAAGCTGATAGCCGAATCAGCAGCGTATATTGCCGGGAAATTCGGGGCCTCAATGTATCTGGTATTCGTCGTGCAGAATTTTGACGACTATTCCGGCTTTTTTGTGCCGCAGATGTCGCTGCCTTCACTGGAAGGAGAACTCATTGAGAGCGCGGAGGTGAAAATGGCCTCGTTCTGCGGGGAAATGGTTGAATACTGTGAAGCGGCCGGGGTCAAGGAGCTGAGTTACAAGGTCTTCATGGGTGACGTTCCGGAAAAGATCGTCGAGTACGGGGCCGAAATCAAAGCCGATCTTATCATCATGGGTACACATGGGTATAAGGGCCTGGAGAAGATCATGTTCGGCAGCGTCGCCGACAAGGTGGTGCGATCGGCCTCCTGTCCGGTTTTAACGATTAATCCTTATACCTGTTGTCAATAGCCGGAGGCCGGGGCAAGGGCTTCCCTTGCCGCTTATCCGATTACCGCCAGCAGACCGTTGGTTACCGGGCTTTGGCTGTGTGAGGTTTTGCCGACCAGAGTTGCACAGGGAAGGCCCGGGAGAAGGTGGAAGCTGACCGAAATTCTGCCAAACTGCTCTACCGGGAAATCGGCAACGAGCAGTTTCTCCCAGGCATCGGCGAGTGCGAGTTGTGGGTCGGTGAGTTCGAGACGCTGTCCGGGAGTTGCAGCCTGGCCGCTAAGATCCTTAAATAATTCCTCAATGGCAGCAAGGGAGGTACCGTTTTTTGATATAAATTTACGTACAATAGTACTTGCCTCACTACTGTTCCAGCCGATAAAGCCCGGGAGTTGCAGGCCGGCAATGAGCGGCGCCTGATGGCCCGTTTTTTGTTGATACATTTCCAGTAAAATGTCGCCACTCTCCTTGTCGCCGGCAAGGAACATCTCGCATTCCTCAATTTCCCCGGCAAGAAAAAAGGTTCTCCAGGCTTTAAACCTGTTCTTGATACTTGCCGCATTGCCATGCATGCTTTCCCGCCGGGCGGCAAGTTCGGCAAAGGGATTTTCCTCGTCCTCTATTTCGTCTTCTCCCTGCAGTTCTTTGAACAGCACCTTTTCTTCATCCTCAAGCACGGCCATATTGAGGGCAATTTCTTCTTCTTCTTGATCGAGCAGTTCGGCGATAGCCAAGACCAGCCGCGCCTGCCATATTTTTTCCGCCACCTGCTGCCGTCGTGTCTCGGCCGGAAGTTCCTCGGTACCGCTAAGAGAGCGGACGATTGATCGTTCCGACTCTTGCTCCCGGGCAGGAGCTGTGGTCATGCCGGCCAAAGTCAGGGAACTCAACTGGGCCGCATAATCATCCTTGCCGGTCTTGATGTCGGCCACCAGGCGGAGGAAGCGATTTCGATCCTCGCCCAGTGGGCAGGGAGTATGTACTTGACAGAACCCCGATTTAATGAAACTATCGGGAGATTCTTTGCCGTCCTCGACCGGGTCGCTTTCTACCGGCGAAAGGAGGTGCATATTTTGAAATAACAGAAAAATCGGATACTGGCGCAGGGACTGGATGGCCGTTCCCGGAAAATAAAGGGTATTAAGTGAGTTCATATGAGGAACCTTCAAGGAAAAGTTTCATTATATCTTTCAGCGGCGCTCTATCTGCTCTTCAATTTGCGCCTGGGAGCCGATGTCCTGGCAACCTGTACCGCAACGCTGTGGCAGCTTGTTCAATATGCACCCTATATTGCCGGGATCGCCTACGTGATCATCGCTCTTCTCCAATATATGGCAGAGGGTGAGAAGATCCCCTGGGACCGGCGACTGCGGCTGTTTTTTGCCATCGGTATTCTGGCCGGGCTCTTCCTCGGCATTTACGAATATGCTGGTACTGGAGTAGGAAATCAATAATAACGGGAGTTACGTGCCCTGTAAACGATAGAAACGGATCCGTGAGGATTTTGGTGTTGTTACGAAATTACTTGAGTATTTTTTATATGACACCCTGGGATAATAGTAAAATTTTCTCCTATCTGAGGTTTAATGCCAAGGTTATCATGGATTTTAGTCCCTTATAATTTCTCGTCACCGGTACCTGGGGATACTCAGTGGTCAATGAATCAGGCGGATTGAAGAAAAACCCCTGATGTGCTGCCTGAATCATCCCAATGTCGTTATAAGAATCGCCAAATGCAACCACATGATAATTCAGACCTCTTAATGCGTTGACAGCCATTGTTTTCTGATTTTTGACTCTAATGTTGTACCCGGTAATATTGCCTTGGCCATCAATGGTTAAATTGTGACAAAACAATGTCGGATAATTTAGTTTTGCCATCATCGGCTTGGCAAATTCCTCAAATGTATCCGACAGAATGATAATCTGTGACTCTGCCCTGATCCAAGTTAAGATCTCCAACGCACCTTCAAGAGGCTCCAGCGTCGCGATCACTTTGTTAATGTCTTGAATCTTCAAGTTGTTCTCCCGTACAATGGACAACCGTTTGGTCATGAGCACGTCATAGTCACTGATGTCCCTAGTGGTAAGCTTCAGGCCCTCGATTCCTGTTTTTTCTGCAACACTAACCCAAATCTCCGGCAGAAAAACGCCTTCCAAGTCAGCTACCAATATATTCATTTTTTGCTCAATTCCTGGTGAAAGTGGATAGGGGAAATTTGGGCTTCGATATTATTCGACCGCTCGTAAGCAGGTACTCATGAGATGAGTCAAGAATGTCCCTCTATGTGTTTTATTTGGAATGGAAGATTCAAGGTGTTTTAACGATATTGGTGAAAAGATAATCATTATTTGCAACTGGCATATGGCACTGGAAACACTCGCTGACAAAACCGGCATCTTTTCCATAGGGTTTGAGCTCGTTCCCCACAAATCGAGCAAAGCCCCAACCGCCTGTATCTTTATACTTTTTTGCGTCTTTCACCATAAACTCAACCTGTACGAACGCTCCCGGTACGGTGGCTTCAGGGAAGGAAGGATGTTTTTCTGCTTTCCAGGCTGCTTTGGCCAGTACGCTCCCATCCGGGAGTGGGTTCTTACCAGCATGCAATGCCACGATAGCGGTTTCGTTGCCGGTGATAATGCGGATATGGCTTTTATCCTCCCGGTAGGAAGGCGCTATGACTTTCCAGGCCATATATTCGGGATAATAGGCGATTCCGTTAGGAGCAACCGGCGTATTAGCAGCTGACATCAATGCCGGAGCGATTAGACTGATTGCAAGAAGCAGCATAATTCTTTTCATGTTCATCTCCTTTTGAAATAATAGGCTTAGAATAACTTCTTAGCGACAATACGATTTTACATCAAAAAAGCACATTTAATTTGTACGGATAACACTCAAGATCGAAATCAACCTGAGAGGAGGATAGCGCTCACCGGAAGATATTTGACAAAGAACTCCTCAGCAGAAGACTTCCCACTTTTCAGTTTATTTTTTCGGAGCCGCTTCTCTTTGCCTGGTAGACTATTATAAATTGTATACTCTCAGAGAGTCCAGCACAACCATGTTGCGCGAAGCATTTGATAATAAGGTGGAATATCAAGAAACAAATAAGAAACATCCTTTTTTGTAACCCTATGTGAAAAAACCTGGAACCTTTTCAATCTTCTTTGCATCTATATATCAAGACCAAAAAAACGGGAGACAAGGATATGGAGTATGCGGGTGACTACAATTTGGCAGAAGGCATGACATCGGATCAGGATGTGATACGGCGGGTCCTTGAAGGAGATACCGCAAGCTTTGAACTGATCATGCGCCGATATAACCAGCGGCTATATCGGATTGCCAGAGGGGTCCTTCGCAACGAGGCGGATGCCGAAGACGCAGTCCAGGATGCCTATATCCAGGCTTATCAAAACCTGGAGCGATTTCGGGGCAAGGGGGCATTGTCGGCCTGGTTGGCAAAAATAACCGTCAACGAGGCACTGGGGCGTCTGCGCCGGTCTCGGCCTGCGAAAGAAGGTATTTCTTTGGATGATTTGCAGGAGACAGAGGAGGCGAATTTTATGGCCAGTACTATTTCAAACTTGCCCAATCCGGAACAAAGTGCCGCACGGGGGGAGTTGCGCCGATTGCTCGAATCAGTCATTGATTCCCTCCCTGAGGTTTATCGACTGGCTTTTATTCTGTGTGGAGTTGAAGAGATGTCCGTGGCAGAGGCTGCCGATTGCCTTGAGATCGAACCCGCCACAGTAAAAACCCGATATCATCGAGCGAAAAAAATTCTCCAGCAGAATTTATCGAGCGTGGTGGATTCCGCGACTGGCGAGGTATTCTCTTTCGCCGGAGAACGCTGTGACCGCATCGTCGCCGGAGTGTTCCGGCGACTGGAACTCCATGGTCGAAATTAGCTGGCACAAGAGCATCAAGCCGGTTGCGAGCTAACAATTATATGGCTATGGACAAAAAACCAAGAAGGAGTCATACCATGAAAAAAATAATTGCCATATGTGCCACACTGCTTGTTTTAACCCTTCCTGCATTTGCTGCAGGCCCAAAAAAGATGCCTGATGCATCTTACAAAAAAGTCAGCGAACTGGTTGCTCTTCCGGATTTTCTTCCGGGAATGGGAACTCTGTACGTGAATCCTTCTACTCTTCCGGTCGGTCCGTTTCTGGCTTATGACAGGAAAGGGACACTGGTTTCAACTATCTACATGGTGCCGCTCAGCGACATGGAAAAACATACGGCTTTTACCGGATTGGCCACAGGTAGCAACCAGGTGAAAAAGGTCGATATCACTTTTAATGCCGGCCACCCGGGGGTGGAAAGTCCTCACTACCATGTTACCCTATGGCACGTAAATCCTGAGTCGGCAATGGTGAAATAACTATGCTCAGCCGACGGAAAATCCTGATGGCTGGCGGCCTGTGGCTAGCCAGCCTCACTCTTGGTCGCTTCTGCCTGAGTGCTGAAGATGAAGATGTTGTTGAAATCTCCATGCGCAGCACTGAAGACGGATCAATCGTCACTTTCGATCCCATAGGTCTTCTGGTCCGACCTGGTCAGCGAATCCGCTGGGTAAATGATGGCAACAATGTTCATACGGCAACCGCATACCATCCGAAGAACGACAACCATGCCTTGCGTATTCCTGCTGCTGCCGTGCCATGGGATTCCGGATACCTGGTGAACCCCGGCGACAGTTTTGAAGTTAGGTTGACGGTGGAAGGGATTTACGATTATTATTGTATTCCGCATGAGATGTCTGGAATGGTCGGCCGGATTATCGTCTCTACCTCAAGGGACTATAATCAGGCTTCACTAAAGCCATATCCCGACAGTCCCGGGGTAGAAGAGTGGAGCCCTCTCCCCGATGCTGCTTTGCGGAATTTTCCCCCGATCCCCGCAATCCTTGAAAGAGGACGAATCGGCGGATCTAATCGATAAAAGCGGGGGCTTACCTTGTAAGCCCCCGATAATTTGTGTCTAATATGAATTATCACCAGGATCTTGGGTGGTTTCATGTCAGATGCAAGCCTAACCTAGCCCTTTAACTACAAGGAGAAAAAACATGTCAATGTTCTGCCACCAGTGCCAGGAAACAGCTGATTCATCTACTTTTAGTAGTGACTGTTGACTCGCAGAATTTCACGGGAAAGTTGGGCTTCGCAATCTTAAAATGACGCTATGCAAAACGCCGAATAGGACCACTTGTCATTTTCGCGAGGTAAAGGGTGGCGAGATGCCGGATCTCGACCGCCCCTGGTATAGAAGTGGTCCCGAAGGTGCAAAATCCGGAGAGATATTACACAGTCGGTCCTCCTGTTGGTATTTTCAGAAAAATTTGATAATCGCCGTTCGTTTAGCGTGCTTACCTACATCTGGCAGCCTCTGCAGCAACGTGACCGGCCAAAGCCGCAACAAATGTTCTCAGTCCTGTCATTGCAGACATCTGTGAAAATTCCCCATTCTTGGAAGCACTACGCGGCGATGTTATGAGTGCGGCAGTGGTGTAAAGCTGTTCCTTTACCAATTTCTGACAGAGCAAGTCATAGCGGACGAGGTACGAGGCCCCCTTAAACTCCTTGAGAACGGGAAAATGCGGCGACACATCCCTTACAGGGCATCTGGATTTCGGGACATCCTCAACCATCATCAACCAGCCAACGAAAGGGCGCGGTTGTTTGCCGAAGGCCTCTTCACGGTAGGCTGTCCAGAAATCATGCGCGGTGCCGATGGCTTCTTCGGTTCGGTTATTGAAATTGTTTCCGAACGAACCCACTTGACTTTTCAGCTCGATGGCAACGATTAACTCGCCCTTGTACATGACCAGAAGATCCCAGAGTTTTGTCGGCCTGAAGTAGCCGGGCAGGGTCAGCAGTGCTCGGTTCTGATGCAGCTCGGCATCGGCGAGTCCATTAGCCCGCACGATGTCGAGCATCAAAGCCAAGAATCCATCCATGTTCTTGCCCGCTGTAACGCCGGCACGCTCGCCTTGGTCAGCCTTGCCGGATTCAACCTGTTTTTGTCTCGCTGCCGCACGGTTTCCCCAGAAGGCCTTTACCGCCTCATGGGCTTTTTGTTGGTAATCGACAAGATCAAGGGCCATTTAATCTCCATTGCCTCCAAGGGAGGATTTTTCTTCATTGGAAAGCGCAAACAGTTTAAATACTGCTTGATTGCAGGCGTGGATGTCCCGCTGTATTGCAGCTTCCACCAGCTCTGCCCGCAACCCTAGCGGGACATCAGCCCATTGCGGAATGCGGATGCGACGCAGGTACTGTGCCTGAAAGCGGAGGAATCCACCGCGCATTTTGGTCGAGTAGGTCGCAATGAAGAGACGTGTGACGGCCGAAAGCATTACCGCTTGCAATGCCCGCAAGTCCCAATCGTCGGACGTGACATAGTAAAGGTTGTGATGGGGGTACAACTTTCCGGCCTCAAAAACAATATGGGCTTCTCCCTTGATGTCGGGAATCAGGAGCTTCGGCCTTGATGCCAGTTCCGGGGTGATACGGTCGATCGTGCGATACCAGTTGGCAGGGGTCTTTTGGGCGCAGTGACGAGCAGAGATACTCTCCCGTCGCGCTTCCAAATAACGGCAGAGGCGTGGATAATTCCGCAGGTCGACAAGACCACCAGCCTCGGCAAACGGATTGATGACGCCTTGACCGCGCCATTGCACCTCGCCGGATACTATGTCTTTTGTTGTAACCAGCGGCAGTTTGCGATCAGTCTCAACGTCGAGTGCATCAAAATCGCCTATATAGGCCTTGTCCAAGCCGGTTGCTACGCCGATTCCCACTTTGCAACCCACCTTTTCCAAGCTTGGGAATTGTTTCTCAAGGCGACGAATCAGTGCCATCTGATCCGAAGTTTCGAGCAACCACGGTTCCGACCCATGAGTGACTCGGGCGAGTTCTCGCACCGGCCCCACCTCTTTCGGAAGATTCCGAGCCCTTAGCGCGGCGGACAAAAGCGCAAGCGTGGCTCGATCAATGGCAGGGCGATGGGCAATGCGTGTGGCACCAGGAGTTTCCCGGCTAATTATAGTGATGGCGGGGTAGGCGCTCACATCGGAGTGAAACGCCGGGGTATCCACCATGTCGACATAGATTTTCATGTTAAACCGATCGGCCACCAGGCTGCGAAGCGGCCCTCCATATCGGTTTTTCATCCAGCGATCCGCACAGATAAAGCCAAGACAACCCCCCTTCGCCAACGCTAAAAGCGACCGCTCGATGAAGGGGATGTAGATATCGGCCCGGTCATACATAGTCTGGTAGCGGCGACGGTATGCCGCCAGTAAAGGTGCGGGAATCTGCTCTTGGCGAACATAGGGAGGGTTGCCGACAACAAAATCGAATTCCCCCTCAAGGGGTGATAGAAGGAAATCTCCCAGTATAAGCCACCGGTCAGCAAGTGCTACTGCGAATTGCTCCTCTATGTTTTCTTGTTTCAGTCGCTCGATCACGGCTAATCGAGTGGAAGAAAAAGTATTACGATGCAGCTCAACGGCGCGAATTGCGCCGCCTAACTCTTCCACAACAGCTTTTGTGTGTTGCGATGATTTCCATGCCGTCAGCAATCGACTGATCACAGGTAATAGAAAGTCACCGCCGCCGAAGGAAGGTTCCAAAATCCGCTTTTCATGGAGCGGTTGATCCTCAGTGTAGCCCGCTAGATCAAGGATAAAATCGACTACCTCGATGCGTGTAAAGATTGCCCCGCGAGATTCGGCTCCTGCTGTTGCCGACAATTTCTCAATTGCCGCAGCGACAATAGGCGAATGAGTATAAACCGACTCGCTAAACAAATTAAGCTGCCTGGATGTCAAGTTCATATTCCTTATCTAATCTGCGGTTATTGCACGAATAGTTGCTGGCAAGTTGCTGTACTGCTTTTGAATACCAAACACTTAGGGATGGTTTGCATAAAGAAAGTTTCATTGCAAATGCGCAGGACTGATGTGCTTCGATGGTCAACATATTTCAAAAAAACATCATAAACTAGCGGACAGATAACAGGTAGAAAATATTTCCTGAATCTCGGAGATGCTCAGTGAATCATCGTGGTGAGTGGTGGTGAGAGGTGTCAGGCATGACTTATGGGCGTTATATGAAGATGAGTTGATACCCATAAGTCAAGCCTAAGCTCATATTTTGCATTTTCTTCTATCTTGGCTGCCCACCAAAATGTTATATTTCAAGACCTGACCCTTAGTCGCTTGCTGCTATTTGCTAAGACCCATGTTTGAATTTATTTTTTTAATGAACTTTGACATGTTTTATTTTTTTCCTGACTTAGTGCAAGGGCTTTATATTTAATGGCTTCTGAAAAATCAGGATTAAGGGTTAACGATCTATCAAATGCCTTAACAGCGCTTTTGTATTTACCGATACTCATCAAACAAAATCCTTTACAGTTCCATAAATCAGCAAAACTAGCCCTTACTCGCAAAACATCGTTAAATATTCTTAAAGCTTCTTTATACCTTCCAAGATAAATTAATCCATAACCTTTAAAGATCAAAGCATCAGTAAAATCAGGCTTTATTTTAAGTGCATAATCAAGAGCTTCTATAGCCTCTTGGTTTCTCCCCAGAAAGATCAATGTACTGCCTTTACATTTATGAGCTTCAGCAAGGCTCGGATTTGCTTTTAAAGCTTTATTGGCACTATCCAAGGCGCCTTCATGCCTTCCCAGCTTTATTAAGGCGTTGGCTCTAGCAATCCAACCGAGAGCATATTCAGGACATGCTTGATTGACTTTACCCAAAGCGTCTAAAGCTTCTTCATGTTGATCAAGTTTGGCAAGGATAATGCCTTTGCTGTACCATGTATCTATCAACATAGGGTTGATTTCGAGTGTCGTGTTGAAGGCTTCTAATGCCTCACTGTATCGACCAACTTTTGTCAGAGAATCACCTTTGGCGTTCCATGCTTGAGCGTCATTTTTATTTTTCTCCAGATATTTCTCAAACGCCTCAATAGCATCTTGATGCTCTTCAAACCTAGCCAAAGCAACCCCTTTTACCTTCCAAGCAAGACCAAGGTGCGGTTTGATTTCAATAGCTTTGATTGCAGCTTTATACGCCTCCTCATATCTGCCCAAATTAAGCAGTGAAACACCTTTTTCAGATAAAACTTCAGCAAAATCAGACTGTATTTTAAGTGCACTGTCCGAGGCTTCGATTGCTTCATTATGCCTGCCAAGGCGCTCTAAGCAGATGCATTTAAAATACCAAGTTGTTGCATTAGAAGATGACAATGATAGAGCTGTATCTATTGCCTGTAATGCCTCTTTAGGCTGATCTAAACAGTTGCTTTTGAATTGCCAGGTTTTTGCTACGTTGGGATTGATTGCTATCGATTTGTTGAAATATTCTAATGCTTCCTTTTTCTCTCCAAACATGAAATGATCAAATCCTCTATTAAAAAGGATAGCCGCATTATCAGGCATAAAGACAGTATAGTTATTGGCCAATTTAAGCAAGTCTGAAGAATGAAGCAACTCGTACGCGAACTGACGAAGAAGTATAAAAGGTTCCATATTGGCTCGTTCTTTCAACTCACCTGTATACCTGTCCGGACCGAAATGGCTTAATGACTTCATTGATCTGGAATAATCTTCAGGCAACTCTTTATCAACATGGGCACCTCCATCTTTATTGGTAATCCACAGTACAATATCTCTTCGATAAATCCATTTATTATTAACAGCTGTTGTTGGATACTTGCTCCACCAATTTTTTACAGATAAATACTCTTCATCTGACTTATCCATAAAATGATAAGTGCCAAAGTCAATCAATATCAGTGGAATAGGCAAATCTCTCAATTCATTTGAGGTAACAGTTCTCAACATTATATCCCAGGCTCCGAGATGTTCTAGTAATGCTGTTGAGTTATGGGTTTGGTGAAAGATAACTCGGAGAGAGTTCCCAATTCTTAGCGCTTCGCGAATATCACCTCGGTCAAATTCACTTGCTGACTTATCAATGAATCTTAGATGATCGGACAGAAGCTGCTTATAGCGTCTAATACTCATTTGATTACCTTGTAGAGAAGTAAGGTGTTATTCCAATGAATTATTTGCCAATTATATGATTCTAAGATTGTAAATCTTACACTATTGAATTATATTTTGGTAATCCAAAATGACAATCTGCTTGCGTTACTGTATCGGGATGATCTTGTCATCATAAATATTCTCTCCTATCGATATTTTCATTGCGAGAATTTCTTGGATATTTTGCCAGTTGTAGCAACTACTTTCTTGTCAAGTATTGAGGTTTGAAGGACGAACCTCTTGGTCATTATCCTATACTTGATATTTGCACAACTATTGTATTTTGTAACAATGAGTTGCATCAATAACCTAGCAAGATAAAAGGTAAATTTATTTTTGAGAGGCAAACATTCCTGACATAAAAAGTAAAGACTCAAACCTAAGATTGTTTCTGACAATCCCGGAGATGCGCAAGCGGTATACGTAGCAAAACTAAGGCTTGAACCCTTCCGTATAGAAGCAGAAACGATACCACAAAAAGGCAATATATTTCCAAAACATCCTAACCCAACGGACAGATAACAGGTAGAATATATTTCCAAAAATATCGGAGATGCTCAGTAAATGTGACATAAGCAATAGAGGAACCCCATTTATCGCGGAAGCGAGTAAGCTTCACTCTGTCCATACTATTTTAAAGAGGCATAGATGAAACAAGTTGCTTCTACACGAAAAAGCACATAAGCCACCGCCTTTCAAACTCGCCCGCCAAAAAACAGATAAGCAGACAACACCGCCGCAATCATCCCAGCCAAATCGGCGACAAGTCCCCCAGCCAGGGCGTAGCGCATGCGTTTGATGCCGACGGCGCCAAAATACACGGCCAGGATATAGAAGGTGGTCTCGGTGCAGCCCTGGACAATCGCCGACAGACGACCGGCGAAGCTGTCAGGGCCAAAGGTTTTCATGGTTTCCACCATCATCGCCCGGGCGCCGCTGCCGGAAAGCGGCTTCATCAGCATGGTGGGCAGACCGTTTACCCAGGCCGGATCGCAGCCGATGGACGTTACCAAGCCCCGCATCCCATTCATAAACACATCCAGGGCGCCGCTGGCCCGCAGCATGCCGATGGCCACCAACATCGCCACCAGATAGGGAATAATGGTTACCGCGGTGTGAAATCCGTCTTTGGCTCCTTCGATGAAGGCCTCATAGGCATTGATTCGCTTCACCAGGGCGCCGATGAGAAAGGTAGCGATTAGCACGAGCAGAAGCAGGTTGCTGACCAAGGAGGACCGCGCGGCCAGCTCCTCTGCCGGCAGACGCAGAAACCAGGCGGCAAGGCCTCCCACCACAAGGGTTAAGCCGCCAAGCCAGGCAAGCACCACCCTATCCAGTCGGATACGTTGCACCGCCGCCACAAAAAGAAAACCGGCCAGGGTCGAACAATAGGTGGCCATGAGGATCGGCACGAACACATCGGTCGGATCGACGGCACCCATCTGCGCCCGGTAGGTGAAGATGGTCACCGGCAGAAGGGTCACCGAGGAGGCGTTGATCACCAAGAACATGATCTGGGCGTTACTGGCCGTGTCCTTGTCCGGATTCAGCTCCTGCAATTCCTGCATGGCCCTGATGCCTATCGGCGTGGCCGCATTATCGAGCCCCAGCATGTTGGCCGCCATGTTCATCGTTATCGAACCAAGGGCCGGATGCCCATGCGGCACCTCGGGAAAAATCCTGGCAAAGAGGGGCGAAAGCCACCGGGCCAAGGCGTCGAGAAAGCCTGCCTTTTCACCGATACGCATAACCCCGAGCCAGAGACACATGACCCCCGTCAAGCCGAGAGCAATCTCGAAGGCGGTTTTGGCACTGTCAAATCCGGCTTTGATGAGAGCGGCAAAGATATCCTGCTGACCGTTTATCAGAAACTGAAACAGGGCAGCGGCAAAGGCCGTCAGGAAAAAACCGACCCAAATGGCGTTAAGCATGATTTATTTCCTGTTTTTGCAGTCCATTTTCAAAATGAAATCGAAAAGGAAATACAAGTCCCGGCCACAAAGATTGTAGCCGGTTTGTCTGGGCAAGGGAACCGATAAATGGTATTCTCCTTGGTCATGTTCTCACTCCACGTCGCCAACCGCACGGAAAATTTGCTACAACACCTGGCCCTTATTCTGGGGGAAGGGAAACGCCCGGATATTTTTGCCCCCGAGCTGTTTCTTATCCAGAGCCAGGGCATGGAACGGATGGTGGCCCAGAGTCTCGCCGACCACTTCGGCAGTTTTTGTAATTTTCAGTTTTTTCTGCCCCTTGATTTTCTCGGCTATATCGCTAAAAGACTTGATCTCGGCATCAGCCCCGACGGCTTTGGGCGGCAGCTTATGACCTGGCGCCTGGATGAGTTACTGCGCGATCTTGGGCCGGAGGAGTATCAGCCGCTCAGGTACTATTTGTCGGGGGAAAATGGTGAACTGAAGCGCTTTCAGCTGGCCCGGCGGCTGGCCAATATCTTCGATCAGTACCAGGTGTTGCGGCCGGAATTCCTCGACCATTGGGAAAACGGCAAGCGGGCCACCGACCATCCGGCGGAGGTCTGGCAGATGGCCCTGTGGCGCCGGCTGCTTGAAGGTCCCGGCGGCAAGATGCACCGGGGAGTGCAGTTCCGCCGGGTGATCGAACGGCTGAGCGGGGCGGATGACCTTGCGCATCTCCTGCCGAAGCGTATCTCGGTGATTGGTCTCCATACCATGCCGCCGATTTTTCTCGAATATTTGAACCGACTTGCCGGCCATATGGATGTCCATCTCCTGCTGCTGTCACCATGCCGCCATTACTGGGGCGACGTGGAGAGTCGGCGGGCGCAGCTGAAGAGGCTGGCGCGGCAGTCTCCGCAAGACCAGGCGGGGGCGATGGAGCATCATCCACTTCTTGCCGCCCTTGGTCGGCAGGGGCGGGATTTCCAGAATATGCTTCTCGAAAGCGTCGAGTTTTTTGACGAATTGGATAGCTATGATGCAACCCTCGAAGATGCCGACTACGCAACCGCTCCGCTTTTGCAACGCATCCAGGCGGATCTTCTTGAGGACAGGATTGCCGAACAGGAACCGACCCGGCTCTCCGGCGGCGACGATTCGCTGCGGGTGGTTTCCTGTCATTCCCGGCTGCGGGAACTGCAGGTGCTAAAGGATCATCTCCTTCTCCTCCTGCACCGCGACCCTAGCCTTGAACTGCGGCGGATCATCGTCATGGCCCCGGATATCCAGGAGTACGCCGCCCTCATTCCCGCGGTTTTTGCCGATATCCAGCATTCCATTGCCGACCGCAGTATGCGCCGGCGTAACAGCACCTTTGCCGCTTTTCTCGCCTTCTTTGACCTTTTTACCGGCCGCTTCGGCTGGAGCGAGGTGTTCGATCTCCTGCGGCAGCCGACCGTCCATCCCCAGTTCCAGCTGGCCGCAGCCGATCTCGACAGCCTGCAGCAGTGGATAATCGGCTCGGGTATCCGCTGGGGCTTGTCAGGCGAGCAACGGCGGGAGGAGGGGTTGGCGGAATTTGCCGAGAGCAGCTGGCGGGCAGGACTTGAACGCTTGCTCATGGGTTATGCCATAGACGGCGAGGAACTCATCGACGGAATTCTCCCCTATCCGGACATCGAGGGCCGGGGGGCGCAGCCTCTGGGGGGGCTGTGCCGCTTCATCGAGATGATCGAACAGGCCCGTCGGGATTTTCAGCAGCCGCGGACACTCGAACTCTGGTCGGTGTTTCTCCTCCACTACGGGCAACAGCTGTTCGGCGACTCGGATGACCGGGAGCTGATGGAATTGCGCGCCATCCTCGCCGAACCGGCTGAAGCGATAAGCACCTTTCATGGCAGCCCGGTCGGTTTTCCGGTGATGCATGAATGGCTCAAGCTGTCGGCGCGGGAAAGCCGTACCAGCGCCGGTTTTCTCCGTGGCCAGCTGACCTTTTGTTCGATGCTGCCGATGCGATCGATACCCTTCCGGGTGGTGTGTCTTTTAGGTCTCAACGACGGGGTTTTCCCGAAAAACGACAACCATGATACCTTCGACCTGATGGCCGGGGATTTCCGGCCCGGCGACCGTTCGCCGCGCGCCGATGACCGCTATCAGTTTCTCGAAGCCTTGCTGGCCGCCAGGTCGCATCTGTATCTCAGCTATGTCGGCCAGTCGATCAGGAGCGGGGAGGCGATTCCGCCGTCGGTGGTGGTGAGTGAATTCCTCGAACTGCTGGAAACCTCCTATGGCGCATGCGATATGGTGGTCAGCCATCCGCTGCACCCTTTCAGCAGCAAATATTTTGCGGGCGGCGGCAGCGACAAACTGTTCAGTTATAACGATTATTTTTGTCGAACCGCGGCGGCCCTGCAGCGGGGAATAAGACCCAAGGAAAAATGGTGGCAAGGGCGGATTGCGACAGAGACGGCGACGGTACATCTCGCCGACCTCCTGCGTTTTGCCGCCGGCCCGCAAAAGTTTTTTGTCGCCGATATTCTTGGCATTCGCCTGGACCTGGGAGTGGAGTTGCCTGACGACCGGGAGCCCTTCGAGTCGATCGGCCTTGACCGCTATCTGGTTGACCAGGAACTGCTGCAACTTGCTCGCGCGGACAGGCTCGCCAGCGGTTTTGCGGCAGTCTTGGCCGAGGGGCGTTGGCCGCTTGGTTCTCCCGGCGAATTGGCTTTTAGCGAAAAGTCCAGGGCGATTGAGGGCTATCTTAAGAGAGTTGACGCCCTGCAAATGGGGCAAGGGCAACCCGGTCTTCCGGTTGATCTCACCCTTGGCAGCTATCGTTTGGTCGGTACCTTGACCAATGTCCATGAGCAAGGAATTCTCCTGCTCCGCTTCGGCAAGCTTCGCGGCCGGGATCTGCTGAGCGGCTGGATACATCATCAGGTGGCCCAGCAGTTGCGCCCCGGGGCGGTGACGCGCATCGTCGCCCTGGATAAAACCATCGGCTTTGAGGCAGAGAGCGAGGGGCCGGATCTTTTGCGACTGCTTGCCCTCTTTGCCGAGGGCTGTAGTCGACCCCTGCCGCTTTTTCTTGAACCGGCCCTGGCTTATGCCATGCAGGAGGCCAACCCGAAATCCCGCGCTACCCCTATCGACCGAGCGCTGGCAGTCTATCGTACCAGAATGGAGAAAGGTTACGAGCCCGAGTGGGCGCTCCTCTACGGCGACAGACCTGCCGAGGAAGTGCTTGACGAGGAGTTTCTCGACCTTTGCCTGGAAATAATCTGTTCGATCTGGAGGAACACAGGTGTCTGCTGAATTCCGGATCTTTGACTCCGCCCGTTCGCAACTGGCAAAGGGTATCACTCTGGTTGAGGCGAGCGCCGGTACCGGCAAGACCTTTGCCATTACCATGCTGGTGTTGCGGGCCGTGGTCGAGTTGCAGGTGGGGATCGATAGAATCCTTATCGTCACCTTCACCAAGGCTGCCACTGAGGAACTGCGCCTGCGTATCAGGACCAGGCTGGTTGAGGCGAGAAACCTCTTGGCGGGCAAGTCGGTCGCGGCGACGGACCCGACCCTTTCTGCCTGGGCCGCGACCATAAGTGACCGACATCAGGCACTCACCTTGCTGCAGCTGGCACTCGCCGATATCGACCAGGCCGGGGTCTTTACCATCCATGGTTTTTGTCAGCGCATGCTGGTTGAGCAGGCTCTGGAGAGCGGCCAGTTGTTCGATGTCGAACTCTTGACCGATATTGAACATATCAGAATGCAGGTTGCCGAAGACTTCTGGCGAAGCCGGATCTACAGCCTCGCTCCTTTGCCCTGCGGCCTTGTGATCAAGGACTTTCCGACCCCGGAGCAGTTGCTCGCCAGTGTCACCGAGGCCAAGAGAGAGAACTGCCATATCGAACCCCGGGTCGGCCCCTTAGAAGAGATCCTCACCCGCCTGGATACGGCCATGGCACGGCTCACCGCCTGGTGGCGGGCAAGCGGCGGCGAACTGAAAGAACTGTTTTGTAATAGCCTTGGCCACTTTAAAAAACCCTTCAGTGAAGGATTTGACCTGTGGTTCGAGGGCTTGGAAGATTTCTTTTCCGGGGCTACCGCGATTCTGCCGACGCAGATCGGGCTCCTTACCCGGCAACACTTGGCCTGCGAACTGAACGGCCATAAGATCAAAGGCGAAGAAAAAAAGCTCTCTTATCTTGCCGCCTGGCCCTTGCCGGAAGGGGAGGTGGAAGAATTGCTGGCGGCGGCGACCGAATTGCTCCTGACGCTCAGGGTAGAACTTGCCGAAAAACTGCGTGCCGAGGTGACGAGGCGACTGGAACGGCACGGCAATATCGGCTTTGACGACCTCATTACCCGCCTGTCGCGGGCGCTGCAGGGTGATCGGGGACTGGCCCTGAAAAGACTGGTGGGGGCCAGGTATGCGGTTGCCCTGATCGATGAATTTCAGGATACCGACGGGCTGCAGTGGCATATCTTCTCCAGCATCTTCGGCGGCGGGGCGCATGCCCTGTATCTGATCGGCGATCCCAAACAGGCGATTTATAAATTCCGTGGGGCGGATATCCACTCATATTTTCTGGCAAGAAAATCGGCGACGCAGCTTTTGACGCTTAAAGAAAATTACCGCTCCCATCCCTTCCTGGTCGACGAGGTCAACCGGCTCTTTACCTCCCGGCCGCGGCCTTTTTATTTTCCTCCGGAAATTCTTGACTATCGGCCCGTGCTTGCGGCAAAAAATGCAAATGATGCCGACCTTCTCCGGGAGGGGAAATCGCTTGCCGGCATGGTCTACTGCACCCTGGACGAAAATGAATATGACTCGAACGGCCGCTGGTTCTCCGGCAAGGCAATAGACCGTTTCCTAAGCTATGCCGTGGCCGAGATCAGCCGACTGCTTGATCCTCTCCTGCCGGTCAGGGTGCGGACCGACGAGGAGCGTCCGCTTGCCCCGCACGATATCGCCGTCTTGGTGCGCAGCCACCGACAGGCGGAGGCATACCGCCAGGCCTTGGCCGAGGCGGGCATCCCGGCGGTGGTTGCCAGCCGCGAGTCGGTCTTTCATACCGGCGAATGCCGTCAGCTGCTTTTGCTGCTACAGGCCATCGCCACTCCGGGTGACATGGTGAAGTTGCGAACTGCCCTCACCATTCCCTGGTTCGGCTTGACCGGCAACGATCTCTACGACCTGCAGTGCGACGAGGAACGGCTCAACCTGTTGCACAGCCGGTTTCAGGGTTACCACCAGCTCTGGCGGGAGCTGGGCCTGCTTTCGATGATGAGCCGTTTGCTGGTGGCCGAGGAGGTGCTGGTTACCCTCGCGGGCAGCAGGCTTGCCGAACGAACCATTGCCAACATCAACCATCTTCTTGAACTGGTCCAGGAAGAGGAGAGCAGCGAAAATCTCGGGATGAGTCAAGTTGTCCAATGGTTGTTGAAAATGACCATGGATGATTCCGGTACCGAGAACACCGAACTCCTTCTCGAAAGCGATGAGGAGGCGGTGCGCATTGTCACCATGCATGGCGCCAAGGGCCTGGAATACCCGGTGGTGTTCTGCCCCTTTCTCTGGTACCGGAGCGACCGGCTGAGCGGCGAAAAGTATCAGATATCCGGTCATGACGACGACCACCGGCTGGTGGTCGATCTGGGTTCGGAACGGTTTTCCCAGCGGCGGGATAAAGCGATCGGCGAACAAATGGCCGAGGAACTTCGTCTGCTCTATGTCGCCATTACCCGTGCAAAAATGCGCTGTTATATCATGTGGGCCGATGTCAAAGCGCATAACCCTGTCGCCGATTCCTTCCAGTCCGCCCTCGGCTACCTGCTTTTTCCGGATGGCGCGATATCATGTCAGGCGCAGCAGGAACACTTGCAGGCACTTTTGTCGCACAACCGTGGGCATCTGGTGACCATTAGAGAAGATGATTCTCCACCGGTCTCAACCGCCAGGGTGTCGCCTCGGGAACTCCACCCGCTCATTCCCTCGGGTCGGTCGCTGTACACCGACTGGCAGATGTCGAGTTACTCGGCCATGGCTATGCTCAGTGAATACGAGCAGGAGGTGGAGGCCGCCGCCAGCGGTACCGGTAGCCTTATACCGGTTCCAGGCCTGCTGGCGGGGGCAAGTTTTGGCAACGTCATTCACGAACTGCTGGACGAACTGTCGTTTGCCGGAATTGCCCGAGACGAACAGGATAATAGCCTGCTGCTACGGCAGAAATGTTTGCGAAACGGGGTAGTGGCCGATCCGACCGAGATCGGCAGACTGCTGCAGCAAGTGGTGACGACACCGCTCTTGCCCGCGACCAGCACCGACAATTTCAGTCTCGCCATGGTCGATGACCGTCGGTGCCTCAAGGAAATGGGATTTTACTTCCATCTCGGACTGCTGGAAACCGAGCGGATCAATACCATTCTTGCCGGGGAACCGACCCTTGTGCCGCTGAGTCACAAGACCATGCGCGGCTACCTCACCGGCTTTATCGATCTGGTCTGCGAATTTGCCGGCAAATATTATATCCTTGATTATAAAACCAATTTTCTCGGCGGCGCCCTGGCCGATTACCAGAGCGATAAGTTGACCGCGGCCATGCAGTCTCATAACTACGGCCTGCAGTACTGGATCTATACCCTGGTTTTGCATCGTCATTTGCAGAATCTTTTGAACGATTATCGCTACCAGGACCATTTTGGCGGCGTCATGTACCTCTTTGTCCGCGGCATGACCCCGGAGATCCCCGGCAGCGGCGTCTTTGCCGCTCTTCCCGACTACGAAAAAGTGCTGGCACTCGACCGGGCAGTGGGAGGGGATGCCGATGAGTGAGCTCAGCTTTTCCCCTCTTGACCGCTATTTTGCCGAGTTTCTTGCCGGTCGCTCGGGCTTGGCGGGGGCGGCGAAGGAGCGGTTTCAGGAACTGGTCGCCCGGGTTTCGGGGGCCCTGGCGGATGGTCACAGCTGTTTGCCGGTAAGCGAAGCGGAGGAACGCTTTCTTTCTGCCAATCCTTTAGTTTCGGATGCCGGCCGGACCCCTTTAATCCTCAACAACCACCGGCTGTATTTGCATCGTTACTTCCACTATGAGACCCGTCTGGCCGGACAGATAAGGCAGATGGCGGCGATAACCTTGGCACTAAAGATGGATGAGGCCTTGGTAAACGCATATTTCAACGACGCCGGGCCGAGCATCGATTGGCAGAAGGAGGCGGCGAAGGTCGCGCTTCATCGAGCACTGACAATCATCTGCGGCGGGCCGGGCACCGGCAAGACGACGACGGTGGTGAAAATCCTTGCTCTCTTGCTCCAGGCGGGAGAAGGGCAGCGGCAGCCGGCGATGGCCCTTGCCGCACCCACCGGCAAGGCGGCGATGCGCTTGAGCGAGGCTATCAGCAAGAATCTTAATCATCTTCAGCTTCCCGACAAGGTGCGAAACGCCTTACCGACCAGTGCCGGCACCCTGCATCGGCTACTCGGAGTCCGGCGCGGCTCGCCGCAATTCCGGCATAACCGGGACAATCCCCTGGGCTGGGACGTGGTTGTGGTTGACGAGGCCTCGATGGTCGATCTGGCGATGATGAGTAAACTGGTCGATGCCATCAAGCCCGGAGCGCGTCTCATTCTCCTTGGTGATAAAGACCAATTGGCCTCGGTCGAGTCCGGGGCGGTGCTCGGTGATTTTATCAGGAGTCTGCCGGAAAATACGGTCGAACTACAAAAAACCTATCGGTTCGAAGCCGGTATCAAGCGACTAGCCGAGGCGATTAACGGCGCCGACAGCGCCACCGCCTGGGGGCTGCTCAAGGATTCACAGACGACTAACATATCTCTTGTAAATGAGGGGTTGATAGGCTTTATAAGCGAGCATTACGCCCGCTTTATGGCGGCGGCAAATCGACCGAGGCCAGTCAATTTTCAGGAAATCTTCGCCCTGTTCAACAGTTTTCGCGTGCTTTGCGCCCTGCACTACGGCAGCCGGGGCGTAGAGCCGATCAACCGGCAGGTGGAGCTGGCCCTCAGTCGCCGCGGTTTCCCCTGCCGCCCGGATACCTGGTATCCCGGCCGGCCGGTATTGATTACCAGAAACGATTACGGCCTCGATCTCTACAACGGCGATATTGGCATCTGCCTGCCGGACCGGGAGAAAGGCGAACTGCTGGTCTTCTTCGAGGGGGCAGGCGGCAGGATGCGCAGCTATCCCCCCTCCCGCCTGCCAGGTTGCGAGACCGTCTTTGCCATGACCATCCACAAGAGCCAGGGTTCGGAGTTTGACGAGGTGGTGGTTGTTCTGCCCGAGGAGGATAACCGCATCCTCAGCCGCGAACTGGTCTATACCGCCGTCACCCGGGCGAAAAAAGCGGTGCGGCTTGTTGCCGAAAAAGAAATATTGCGGTTAGCGTTATCGAGAAATATCGAACGCGCCAGTGGGCTTGCCGATTTGTTGTTGGAATAGCAGGAAAAGGTGGGAAAGGGGAAACGGTGCGCAAACAACCGGAACATTTTCGGGCAGACTTTGGGAAAAGGCTGTTCATTGCCGACCTGGACGGCACCTTACTGAATGACCATAGGCAAATTGCACCTGTGGATCTATCGGCCCTCACTCGTATGCGGCAGGCGGGGATTGTGGTCGCCCTTGCCACAGGCAGATCCAACTATTCCTTGGCAATGCTTATGAAAAAGCTTGGCTATGCCGAGCCTGTGAGTGGCCTGCCGGTTGATTACATCATCTTTTCCACCGGGGCTGGAATAATGGAATACCCCGGCGGCCGAATTCTTCGAAGTGTTTCCCTTGCCCCGAAAGATGTACTCGCCATTTCATCCGTACTCGATCAGTTGGGCTTTGATTATATGATTCACAAGCCGGTGCCTGATACGGTCCATTTTCTCTATACTCAGCATAACCGGGAAAATCCGGACTTCCTGCGTCGATTGGAAATCTACAAGGCCTTCGCCACTCCCTTGTTGCCGGCAACACTCGCCGGTTTCGGCGGGGCCACCGAGGTGCTCTGCATTGCGCAGCAAGAGTGTGGTCATGAAATAGCCGCTCGTCACGGGCAAATCTTCAAACAGTTCAGCGTGATCAAAGCGACTTCACCCCTCGACGGCAAATCCTTGTGGATCGAAATTTTTGCTCCGGCTGTTTCCAAAAGTCAGGCTGCAGGCTGGCTGGCAGAGAAATTGGCGATTGGGAGAGAACGGGTATGCGCCGTCGGCAACGACTATAATGACGAGGACCTCCTCCATTGGGCGGGGCAAAGCTTTGTCGTCGCCAACAGCCCACCTGCTCTGCGAGCCCGGTTTCAGACGGTTGCCTCAAACAATTGCGGCGGTGTTGGTGAGGCGGCAGCTCGGTGGCTGGCCTGGTTATAATTCCGCTTCTGTTTATCTGTGTATTATTCTGATATTTCAAGATATTGTTTGTATATTTCAATTCCTCGCCGCCAACTTTCGTTGAAAAAATCCCGGAAAACCTTGAAAAAGAAGCAGCACCCGGAAATTGCCTGAAAAAGGTGCTATAATAGAAGCATGTTACAGTCGGTGGTTGTGATCCACCATTGGTGCAACACTCTTTTTATAGTGGCAACGGGAGGAATGTGGTGGCAGCGAGGGTGAAAACATTTTTTCTTACGGAAACCTTTTCCTTCGGAGAGAAAGAGGACCGCCAGACCTTTACCGTCAGTCAGCTGATGCACGCTGGGGCAATGCTTGTCGCCCTTGAAGGCGATGGTGGGGGCTCGCCTGGAAAAGGGAGAGCTGCAGGCAAGCTTGATATCGAGCTGGTTGCCGATATCAAGCTGGTTGCCGGCGATGGTGTGGAATTTTCCGCCGACAAGAGGGCGCTCTTGGCAATCACGCCAGGGTTTCCGCAAATGCTGCGAATGAAAGAAGGTTCGGGCGAAAAAATCATCGTCGATCTCGAGCCGCTTTTTTTAATCAGTAAGGATGGTTGGACGGCAAAAATGACCCTTTACCCGCCACTCGTCGGCGACACTTTGCCCAGCGTAGCGGAACTTATGGGGATGCTTGAAAAAGCCGGCGTTCGCTGGGGTGTGCGGGAAAAAAACATAGCCCTCTGTCTTGCGGCGGTGAAAGCAGAGCAGCGGCCGCAGAAAAATCAGATTATCGCTCGCGGTCGCTTACCGGTGAATGGCGAAAACGCCCGGCTGCGTATCGATATCGAGGCCGGAGCCCAGGCGGGTGAGGAACGTGGTGACGGTCGCATGGATTTTCGCGAACGGCATTTGTTTACCGGAGTTGAAAAGGGCCAGCTTCTGGCGACCAAGATTTCGGCTACCATGGGTCTGCCCGGGGTGAATGTGTATGGCCATGAAGTGCCGCAGATACCGGGCAAAGACCTGGCTATCAAAACGACAGAGGATGTCCTTTATGATGAGGATACGGGAGAAATTCGGGCAGCCATTGCCGGAGTGCTGTCGGCGGTCACCGGCACCAGTGTCCGGGTGACCGCGAAGCTGGTCATTACCGGGGATATCGATTTTCAGACCGGCAATGTCGAATCACAAGATGCAATTGAAATCGGTGGTTCCGTCAAACCCGGTTTCAAGGTGACAGCCGGCGGCGATGTGGTGATCAGAGGCAGTGTCGAAGGGGCGCATGTAAGTAGTCGCGGCAATGTTGTTATTCGCGGCGGGATCAGGGGAGCTGAGGCTATGGTGGAGGCCGATGGCGATGTCGATATTCCGCTTATCGACAATGGATCGATTTCCTGCAAAGGTTCGGTGCGTGTCGGCCCGGAGGCATATTATGCCGAGATCAGTTGCCTGCAGGATATCATTTTCACCGGCCAGGCCAAGGTAGTGAGTTCCGATCTGTTTGCCGGCGGCAGCATAACGGTGGGCGAGGTCGACACCGATACCTGTCCCAATTCCCTGCTTGCCGCCGCCACCATGCCTGAGAGGTATGTTCGCTATTATAAATTGCTGAAAGCTTTTCACCAGGCGCAGGCTGCGGTCGATGCCTGGCAGCGGCGCTTTGGTGCGGGGGAAACGCATGACGAGTTGGACGAACTTAAAGAAGAACTCGCCGATGCCAAATCCTCGGTGGCTTCGTATAACCTCATTCCCGGAGTGGGTGAGCATGACAGGTCGGGTGGCCTGCGCTATGCCTGTCATCAGAAAATCACGGTTAAAGGGACAATTCATAGTGGAGCTGTCATTCGCATCGGTAACACCGAGACAACGCTCAAAAAAACCTATAGAGAGGGGTACTTTGCTCTCAACAGCGATAGCGGGAAACTCGAATTTCACTCGGACAGCAAAGGCATGACTGCGGGAGTGGTAGAGCAGGTATAACAACAGAAGGAAAGGAGCACAGCAATGTTTGTGAAACAGTGGATGGTGACCGAAGTTGTAAGCGTCGCGCCGCAGGAGACCATCGCCGTAGCCGGAAAAATGCTCAAGGGCCACAAGATCAGGCGCTTGCCAGTGGTTGAGGAAGGGCTGGTGGTTGGTATCATAAGCCCCCGCGACCTGGAAAAGGTGATGCCGTCAATGCTCGATGCTGAAGGCGCTTCCGAGGAGGAGTTTATCGCCGCCAACACGGAGATACGCGCGGTTATGACCTCGTCGCCGATCACCGTCGAGCCGGACGATACCCTGGTTGAGGCGATCAGGAAGATGCGGCGTAACAAGATTGACGGTCTTCCCGTGGTCGAAGACGGAAAACTCGTCGGCATCCTCAGTATTACCGATATCCTTGATGCCTTCCTGGAGATCATGACCGGCGGGCAGGCGGGAACTCGGTTTGACCTGAAGATTGATCGAAACCCTGAGGCATTTTACAAAATGATCAAGGTCTTTCAAAAACAGAACAAAGAGATTCTCGCCATTTCCCAGCACTACGGTTATAGCACGGAACACCATCTGGTCACGGTCCATATCAAGGAAAACGATAACGAGGAACTCATCGACATGTTGTGGAAGGGTGAGGTGACCGTTGAAAGGATTACTCCGGTGTCGTGAACTCCTTTCGTGAACTCATTTATTGTTCGAGAGTTTTTTACACTTCGGGTAAGATGAAGCGCTTTTCCGGAAGATGAACCTGTCAGATCAAATATCAATGTGGGTCATATGATGAATGAAAAAGAACTGCAAAAGCAATTACAGGCCAAGGTGAAAAAAAAGCTCGAATCGTTGTTCACCCGCTATAAAATGGACTTTGGCGGTATCGACGCCTCCTTGAAATGGAAGCCGATTGTCCTCATCATCGGCAACTATTCCTCGGGCAAGTCGACCCTCATCAACGAGCTGGTCGGTCAGAATATTCAGCGAACAGGACAGGCTCCAACCGATGATTCCTTTACCATCATTACCTGCGATCCGGGAATCTCCGGTGCGGAAACGCCCGGTTCGACCCTCGTGAACGATGAAAAACTGCCTTTCAATCTCTTCAAACAGTACGGTGAAAAACTCATCTCCCATATCTGCATGAAGCAGATTGTCAGCCCGATCGTCGAGAATATGGCGATCATTGACAGTCCGGGGATGCTCGACGCTACCAGCGAAAACGATCGCGGCTATGATTACATGAAGGTCCTCGGCGAATTTGCCAAGATGGCCGACCTCATTGTCCTCATGTTTGATCCGCACAAGGCCGGAACCATCAAGGAATCCTACGACGCCATTCGTAATACCCTGCCGGAGAAGTCGGGGGAACATCGTATTATTTTTGTGATGAGCCGGATCGACGAATGCGATAATCTCAGCGATTTCACTCGCTCCTACGGCACCCTTTGCTGGAATATGTCGCAGATGACCGGACGTAAGGATATTCCGCATATTTATCTTACCTATTCGCCCGTTGTCGCCAACCTCAATACCGTGGCTGAAGACTGGCCCCAGGAGCGGGAGCAGCTTATCGACAAGATTAAAAAAGCCCCGAGTTTTCGCATCAACCATATCCTCGAAGATATCGATCGGCAGGTGAACGAGGTACAGATCGTTGCCCAGGCGGTTGGAGAATTCCTCAGGCGCGCCGGCACCTTGTTTTGGAAATTCGCCAATGTCACCCTTGGCCTGGCGATTGTCCTGTTTCTTTTTGGGGATATCTTTCTCTCTACCTTTTTTTCCTTTCCGCAAGCAACGTTCATTGCCTCGCTGAAAAGTGGAGACATAGCCCTGACCACCCTGGTTGTTCCTGGGGTTCTGGCCTTGGTGACGCTCCTCCTCGGTTCCTTGAGTTACAGCAAGATCGCCTTTCGCCGGCTGTTAAAGAAGTCTCTTGCCAACGCCGCCGGTCTTGTTGTCCTCGACAATGATTATCGCCGAAATCTGTGGCGCAAGATGGAATTCAAGGTGAGACAAAATCTTATCGGCCTGACGGCCAACGATTTATGGAGTGGCTACGGCAGGAGTCTCACGAAAATCGATCATTTTCTCAGTTACGATCTGAAAATGTATTACGATAAAATTGGTAGTTAAATCTGTGGTAGGTTGAGCGCGTCGTGGGCCGAAGGGTGGTTCTCCCATTCTTCGGCCCTTGTTCTTTGCCTCACAACCCAGCGGTGTGTTGAATTACCTGCGACCTTGTCCTATTCATAAATGGCCATCGGCTGGCCGGCCTTAATGGTCAGGACAAGGGTCGAGACCTCGGCGAGTTTCACCCCTGGCCATTTAAAGGCAACCCCCTGCTCATCATTAACGAGAATATCCCAGGCATCGGCCTTTTCCTTGCGCGACACATGGATTTGCATCTTCTCCTTGTTGGGAATGGTGTCGACCGTCAGCACCTCATCTCCCCAGTCACTCCGGGAAGCGGGGCTGAAGAACAGGTCGATGATCTCGAAACCGGTTTTATTGATCAGGGTGAAATTATACTCGCTCGCCATGGCAAAACCGGTCAGATGAAGAAAGAGAAGAAGGGAAAAAGATATTGTTTTCATTGGAAGATCTCCTTGAGTATGAAGTGTAAGGAATGGTCGGTTAAAAGACGACCCACCCGAACTCGAACTGCGGGTGGAGCACCTATGCCTTTTCGGCTGCTTTTCATTCCATAGATTTTCGCCCATTATTAATCGATTTTTTGTCAATTGTCGAACAGGACCTTGTCTGTCTGCCATTTATGTACTACCGACTTCTACGCAGCATGAGCCCCTTATGCGAGGCGGTAAATCCAAAGGTTTTGAGGTCGGCGAGGTATTCGGAATGGGCCGGGGAAACGCCGTTGATGCTGTCGACCGTGATCACATTCAGCGGATTGAAATCGCGGGTCAGCAACACCGTGCAGACCTCCAAATAGCGGGGAATCCGGGAATGGCCAGGGGGAACGGAAAACTCCAGTTCCCGGCCGTTTTTTTTGAGGATCAGGACGATTTTCGTCCCATGATAAACCAGGGAAGTGGTGGCAAGTCTTGTCGGCAGGTTGCGACGCAGCCCTTCCGGTCCGAGGCCGCAGAAGGACGCCGGGTCGCAGGCGTTGAGCCAGAAGATGGCGTCGTGGTCGAGGCCTTTTTGCAGCTGCCGGAAGGTCTCCGGAGCGAGAAACTGCGGCCCCGCCAGCCCCTCGAAAAAATAGCCGGAGAGGAGTTCTCCTGACAGCTCCATCAACCGCAGGGTCTTGTAGATGCTGCGCCATTGCAGGCCGATCGGCTCTTTTGCCAAGACTTCACGACATACTATGCCATAGCGAACGAGGAGCTGGCGGGCGCGGTCCTTGTTCAGTTCCTGGGCTCGGATCGGATCCTTGTTTTCGTCATCTTCGGGTTGGGTCAAAAGGGAATAGCTTCCGGCCAGCGGCCTCGACGACTCCCAGCGGGAAAGTCCTGTCCGGCGGCCGCGACCGATCCGGCCGTCGTTAACCTCAATGGGGGTGAAATCGTTTTCGATGCCCTTGCGCAACAGGTTATAGTTGTCGCCCGCCACCCGGCCCTGCCAGATCAGTTGCCAGAGGTGTTTGCTGAGCGTTGTGCTGTCAAAGCCGGAGCGATTCTGCAGGTCGAAAAAACTATAGCGGCTCCTTTTTTCGCTAAAGAGTCGGGCTATCTCTTGTTCCTCGCCCTCCTTTTTCTCATCCTCGGCAAATAATTCGAGATCCTCGGCAAAGGCGAACGCCGTTTTTTTAGGGCCGCAACCATACCAGATAAGATCACTAGCCTGCAGCAGGCTGTCCAGATGGCTTTTCCGGTAGGCGGCAACCCGCGCCGGCAGGAGATATTCCTCCCAGGCGGCGCAGGGGGCGGGATAGCCGAAGAGAGTGTCGAGGCTCTGCTGCAGGGCCTGGGGGCTGTCGTCGGCCGCCGTCAGGCCTTGGTGGCCGGCGAGAAAGAGCGGCAGGGCATCAAGGCTCAACGGTTCGAACACCGGTTGCCTGGCCCGCCGTTGCAGGCGCAAAAGGATTTCCAGGTTGGAGGCGTCGCAGACCTCCTCAGCCTTTCCGGCGGTAAAGGTATCGACTACGATCTGCCGGGACTCCGTCAGCTCGGCGAGGGCGGTTCCGAGCAGACCTTCGGTCAGTCCAAGGATCGGTCCAAGGCTGGCCAAGCCAACGGGGCCGCGACCGGCCAGCCAGGCGGCAAGAAAGGATGCCGGTCCCGGCGGCTCGTCGCTCTGTTTGTCCTTTTGGAGGGCAAAGGCCAAGTCGAGGGCGTGGCCTAGCTCTGATGCCACGCCGGCGCAAATCGGCGTGCAGGCCAGAGCCTCCCTGGTTATGCCCAAGGCCTCGGCGATAAAGGGAAGTCTGACGACGGCAGAGTAGCAGGTCGTCGCGGCGCCCGGCAGACGCAGGGCCACCAACCGGTCGGCGCAACCACGCAGAAGCGCCTCTTCGGCAAGACCGCTGTCGCGGGCACTTGCCGCCAGCAGTTCCCGCCATTCCTCTTCGGTCAGGAGCAAGCGTTCCTCAACCGTTTCGATAAGATCCGCCGCCTGCAAGGGGGCGTAGCCGGGGGCGGTTCTGGCAATCTTGCCCTGGAAAAGGGTGATTATCTCCGGCTGTATCAGCGGTCTGAGGTGGGCGGAAAAGACCAACTGGCGGATCAGGGAGTCGGCAAGCGACGACTGTTTGCCGCCTTTTGGCGCATCGTCCTCGTACATAAGTGTATTGGTCTGGCGCCAGACCAACCCGTCGGCAAAGGGAGTGGGGTGATGGCTGACAATTTCGCTTACGGCAATTTGTCCCGTTTCCAGTTCGTCGAGCAGCATCTTGAGAGTCGGCAGATCGAAGCGGTCGTGCAGGCATTCCCGCCAGGTTTCGAGGAGGATCGGGAAGTCCCGGTAGCCGAGGGTTGCCTCCAGCAACTTTTTTGCCCGCAGGCGATTGAGCCAGAGCGGCATCCGCCTTTTCAGCGAGGTCTTCGGCAGGAGCAGAGCTCGGCCGCAGTTCTCGCGGAAGAGGGCGCCAAAAAAACCCGAGACCTCAAGGTGCAGGCGGAGCAGCCGTTCGACACTTGCGGAATTGACCAGGGTGAGCAGCTCGGCGGCGGCATGGGCATGCGGCAACATGAGGAGGATGCAGTCGTTGTCGGCAAAGGTCGTCAGAGGGTAAGAATGCTTTTCCTGCCAGGCAGCGGCCAGGGCGAGGGCGAAGGGGTGGTTGATCCGTCCGCCCCAGAGGGTATGGAGGATGATCTGCCGGCTGTCGTTCTGATTGCCGGGGTCCTCGTAGTGTTCGACCAGCAGATGGTGCCGGTGCGGCAGGTCGGCACCGGCCGATTGCCGCTGCAATCGCAGGTAGGAATGGAGGTAGGCGGTAGCGACCTCGTCCATGGCAAAATCGGCCATGAACCGCTCGGACAGACATTCGGCAGAGGCCGGGTCGGCCAGGGCCTTGTTGCAGTCTTCAAGAAACCGGCCGATCAGCTCCGCCAGATGCCAGTCGCGGTTCCTGCCCTCACCCTTCCAGAAGGGGATAATATTATGGGCGGCGGCAACGGGAACCACCTCGACATCGTTATGGGTGATGGCTTGAATGCGCCACACCTGGGCACCAAGGGCAAAGGTCTCGCCGAGCCGTCGCTCCCAGACGAATTCCTCGTCCAGTTCGCCCAAGGGGGCCTTGTTTTCCTGATGGCGCATGACAAAGGCGCCGCGGTCGGGGATGGTGCCGCCCGAGGTGTAGAGGAGATAGGCCGCGCCGCCTTTCGCCTCGATTGTCCCGGCCAAACGGTCGAGGCGGACCCGGCTGCGCAGTTCACGGATTTTCGAGTCGGCATAGCGACCGGCAAGCATTTCCAGTACCGCATCGAAGGTGCTGCGAGGCAGGTTACGGTAGGGATAGGAGGCCCGCAAGTGGTCGAACAGCTCGTCGATTTGCCACCTCTCGGCGCAGGTCATGGCAAGGACTACCTGGGCAAGGATATCGAGCGGACAATCCACCGGCCGGATTGCCTCGATATCCTTTTGCCGTACTGCTCTCGCCAGCACCGCCGCATGGATGAAATCCCTGCCGTGCAGAGGAAAAAGCAGGCCACGACTGGCCTCCCCGACCCGGTGACCGGCGCGGCCGACCCTCTGGATGGTCTGGGCGACCGACGGTGGCGACTGGACCAGCACCACCCGGTCAAGGTCGCCGATATCGATGCCAAGCTCCAGGGAGTTGGTGGCGACGATGGCCCGCAGTTCGCCGTTTTTCAGTTTTTGTTCGACCGCCAGGCGAAGTTCCCTGGCGAGTGAGCCGTGGTGCGGATAGGCCAACTCCTCCGTTTCGTCCTCGTTTAACAGTCGGGTGATTTTTTCCGCATGGCGGCGGGAGTTGGTGAAAAACAGGGTCGAGCGGCCCTCGGCGATAATCTTCTTGAAGGCCCCGACCATCGCCGGCCACCAGCTGCCGTCTTGGAGGCTCGTTTCCGCATCGGGCGGCAGGGTGACCTGCACTGCCATCTCTTTCTCGATCTTTGAGCGGATAATCGTCACCGGCCGCTTGTCATAGCCGCCGCCCGGCCTAAGGACCAAACCGCCGACAAAATCGGCGACGGTTGCCAGCGGCCTGACCGTGGCCGACAGGGCAATGCGTTGGAATTCGCCGGACAGTCGAACCAGCCGGTCGACGGCGGTGATGAGATGGGTGCCGCGCTTCTCCGGCAGGACGGCGTGGATCTCGTCGAGGATGACCGCCGCAACGCCGCCGAGCATGGCCCGACCGGCCTTCGAGGTGACGAGGATGTTCAGGCTCTCCGGGGTGGTGACGAGAATCTCCGGCGGCTTGCGGTACATCCGCTGTCGTTCCGACCCCGGCGTGTCGCCGCTGCGGCTCTGCACCCGAATGCTTGGCAAGGGAACTCCCGCCGCCCGGAAGCGTTCGCCGATCTCGGCCAGCGGTCCTTCGAGGTTGCGGCGCACGTCGTTATTGAGAGCCTTCATCGGCGAGACGTAGAGCACCCGGACCGTGCCGCCCGGTAAGGCCCCGGTTGCCAGCTGGTTGATCGCCCATAAAAAGGCGGCAAGGGTCTTGCCGCTGCCGGTAGGGGCGGTGAGCAGGACATGGCGGCCCTCGCCGATCGCCCGCCAGCTCCCTTCCTGCACGTCGGTGGGCGTGCCGAACCGCTCGTGGAACCAGGCGCGGATGAGAGGGTGAAAGAGGTCGAGGGCGGCGGCTTGCATGGGATGGACCTTCTGGCTATCTACAAAGAGTCCCTATCCCCGATCTTCTATTTTCAAAAACGGGCGACTGGGAATCCCTTTATACACCTGTCGCGGTCGACCGATCCGGCTGCTGTCCTTGTCCGAATTCATCTCCTGCCAATGGGCAATCCAGCCCGGGAGCCTGCCCAAGGCAAACATGACGGTAAACATGTTGGTGGGTATGCCCATGGCCCGATAGATGATGCCGGAATAGAAATCGACATTCGGGTAGAGGTTGCGCGAGACAAAATAATCGTCCCGGCTGACTCGATATTCCAGCTCCTGAGCAATATTTAATAAGGGGTCGGCGACATGAAGTTTTTCCAGGACTGCCTGGCAAACTTCCTTGATGAGCTTTGCTCGTGGGTCATAGGTTTTATACACACGATGACCAAAGCCGGTAAGCCGGTAAGGGTCGTCGGAATTCTTCGCCATGGCGATATATTTGTCGTAATCTTCGCCATCCCGGTAAATACCCTCAAGCATGCGAATAACGGCGACATTGGCCCCGCCGTGCAATGGGCCCCACAGGGCGTTGATGCCGGCCGAGATGGAGGGATAGAGGCCGACACCGGCACTGCCCACCAGGCGTACCGTCGAGGTCGAGCAGTTCTGTTCGTGATCGGCATGGAGGATCAATAGCTTATTGAGGGCGATGACCGAGATCGGTTCAACCGTATACGGCATGTTGGGACGGTCGAACATCATGTTGAGAAAGTTGGCGCAGTAACTTAAATCGGCTCGGGGGTAAACTAAGGGATGGCCGATGTTCTTTTTATAGGAAAAAGCGGCAATGGTCCGAAGTTTCGACAAGAGACGGGCAGTGGTGGTGGTGAGGCCGCCGTAGGGGTCTTCCTCCTTATCCATTTCCGGATAGAAGTCGTGCAGGGTGCCGACCATTGTCGAGAGGATCGACATGGGTGAGGAATTTGGCGGAAAATGATCAAAAAAATGAATCATATCCTCATGAATCAGGGCATATCTGGTCATGTCGTACTTGAAGCGCTCAAGTTCCTTGGCGGTCGGCAGTTCCCCGGTCAAAAGAAGATAGGCCACCTCGATAAAAACGCAATTTGCCGCTAAATCGGCGATATCATATCCGCGATACCTGAGAATGCCTTTATCGCCATCGAGATAGGTGATCTTCGACTCGCAGGAGCCGGTATTCATATAGCCGCTGTCGAGGGTGATGTACCCGGTTTGCCGCAGCAGCGATCTAACATCCAGAGCCTTTTCACCGGTGCTGCTTTCAACTATCGGCAGGGTATAGGCAGTGCCGTCGATGATTACTTGGGCAGTTTCTTTACTCATTGATATTCCTCTCATATGGTAATAATAGGGGTGGCTGGATCACTCGCTTGCGGCACATTCAAATGCACCATAGAGTTGTCGTCTTTGTTGTCGGCAGTATAACCGATTCCAACCATCAAGCATAGGTTACCGGAAAGGTTTCTTGAATAACCACTCCTCCCTCGGTATAGTTGCAGGGAGAGCAACAGATTCTGATTTCTTTTCCGCCCGTTATCTGCTTGAAATACAGGAGTTATTCCGGAATGTTGACGCTTATTGTCGCCAACGGCGAGCTGACCGGCACCACAGGTCTTTCGAACCTGGTAGCCAGGGCCGACCTTATTCTTGCCGTTGACGGCGGGGCAAACCATTGCCGGCGGTTGGGAATTGTCCCCGATGCTCTTATCGGCGATCTGGACTCCATTACCCCGACCGTTCTCGAAGAGTTCCGGGAAAAGGCGGTTGCCATTCATCGTCATCCACCGCGCAAGGACGCCACCGACCTGGAACTGGCCCTCGATCTGGCCATGGCCAGGGGGGCGCAGGAGGTTTTTTTGCTCGCCGGACTCGGTGGCAGATGGGACATGAGCCTTGCCAATCTCCTGCTCGCTGCCGGAGAGAAATACAAGACTCTCAACTTCACCGTATTGGGACCGGACTGCGTCATGCATATACTCCATCCCGGCGAGCCCTATTCTCTGGGCGGCGTCACCGGCCAAACGGTTTCGCTCCTGCCGCTGCAGGGTGATGTGCATGGCCTTACCCTCCGCGGCTTCGAATACCCGCTTAAGGACGCCACCCTTTGTTTCGGTTCGACACGAGGGGTCAGTAATGTCCTGCTGGATCCGGCGGCAACAATACAACTACGCAGTGGTGTGCTGCTCTGCATTCGTCTTGACCCTCTTTGATAACGGCGGACGGTGAACATGCATATCACAATTGTTTTACTGCAGAAAAAAGGAGCAAAATTATGCTGGATACCGTCAATCTCGGCGTTTTTATAGCCGCAGGTTTGCTGCTGAACATTACCCCGGGAGCCGATATCCTCTACATCGGCAGCCGGAGTGCAGCCCAGGGGACGAAGGCCGGGGTTGTCGCCGCCCTGGGAATCGGGACGGGATGTTTGGTTCATATCTTCCTGACGGCCTTGGGTTTGTCGGTTGTGCTGGCCACCTCGGCAGTGGCATTTACTCTTGTCAAACTCGGCGGCGCGGCGTATCTGGTCTACCTCGGACTGGGTATGCTGTTGTCTCTGCGACCTGCAGCAGGTGCGAGACTTGAGGCGGTCGGCAGGCCCGTTGCCCCCTTGTCATACGACCGAATATTTCGTCAGGCAATTCTCGTCAACACCCTCAATCCGAAAGTGGCACTGTTCTTTATGGCATTCCTGCCGCAATTCGTGGCCCCGGATGCAGTGCATCCCGCCATTTCCTTTCTCTTTCTCGGCTGTCTTTTTAATTGTAACGGTACCCTTATCAATATCGTCTTCGCGGTGTTTTCCGCGAAAATAGCCGACAAATTGAAACGGCATGGCCTCTTCGGCAACCTCATCAAAACTGCCGTCGGCAGCCTCTTTCTCGGGCTGGGGGTGCGCCTCGCCCTGACTTCGCAGGAGTAAGCCGTCGTTCAACAATAAGCAATCCGTTTTTTACAACGGTTTATCACCCACATTTTTCCAAAGGAGCAATGCCATATGTTCGGATCCATGAAATTGCAGTTCAAATTAGTTGTTATCGGATGTTTGATGGTTGTTTTGCCACAGATTATTGTCGGCGCCATCACTTTTTTTCAAAACAAGTCCACTCTCGACTTTACCGTCGATGTGGCTAAAAACCAAGCCTTTGCCAATCTCGATCAACTGGCAAAATCAGTATATGGGTTGGTTGAATCGCATCAGGAAGTCAATGAAAGGAACATCAAAAGCGCCTTGAATGTCGCCCGTGAAATCGTTTCCCAAGGCGGCGGCTTCGCGCTGGATGAAAAGACCGTGAGTTGGCAAGCGACGAATCAATTGTCCCAAGCTGCTTCAATGCAGGAACTGCCCCGGATGAAAATCGGCAACTCCTGGCTCGGCCAGGTGAATGACCCGAAGATCCCTGTTCCCGTGGTTGATAAGGTTCGGGAAACCGTGTCGGTGACATGCACGATCTTTCAGCGGATGAATGTTGCCGGAGACATGCTGCGAGTTGCGACAAACGTATTAAAGGATGATGGGACCCGGGCAATCGGAACCTTCATTCCCGGAGTCAATCCAGACGGCAAACTTAATCCGGTAACCGCCGCGATAATGAAAGGAGACTCCTTTACCGGAAGAGCCTACGTAGTGAACAATTGGTATATTGCCTCCTATGAACCAATACGAGACGCTTCAAGCAAGATCATCGGTATGTTGTATGTGGGGATTCCGGTTGAAAGCGTCAAGAGTCTCCGCGAAACGATTATGCGGATTGTCGTCGGTAAAACCGGTTATGCGTGGGTCTTGGACAGCAAGGGTAAATATGTCATATCAAACAAGGGCAAGCGTGACGGGGAAGATATCTCTGCCATGAAAGATGAACAGGGAAACCTGTTTATCCAAGATATGGTAAAAAAAGCCCTTGCTTTAAAACCAGGCGAGATCGGTGAGCACTACTATCCTTGGAAAAATCCGGGTGAAGCGGCGGCGAGAATTAAGGTAGCAAGATTCATGTATTTTGCACCATGGGACTGGGTTATCGGCGTGGGAACCGCCCAGGATGAATTCTTGGATTCGGCCGCAAAGATAGAAGCCTCTTCCAAACAGAGCAGCATCATTTTGTTCTCGGTTCTCATTGCATCCTTGGCGGCAGCCGTGCTGATTTGGATTGTCGTTGCCAGACGGATCACGCAGCCGATCATAATGCTCACAGACGCTGCCGAGAAGATGAGCCTGGGCGATCTCTCCATCAATATCGAAATCGACTCAAAGGATGAGATCGGCGCCCTCGCCAAAGCCATCGGACGCATGCAAACCAGCCTGAAACTGGCGATGGACAGGTTGCTCAAGCAACGGTAGCGCGACACCTTTTCCTGAGATCAGGAACGGCATGCATCAAGACTCGGTGGGAATCCCCGCCGGGTCTTGATGCGTGGCAAAGACAAGAGGCAAAACAAGTAATTCTTTAAAATCCGCGCTCAGTCGACGATAAAGAGTTTCGCACCGCACTCGGTCGAGGAGCGATGCGGTTCGGCCTTGTCGGCTACCTGATAACTCATCCCGGGACGCAGGATAAATTTCCGGCCATCGGCAAGTTCCGTATGCAGTTCGCCTTCCAGGCACAACAAAATATGGCCCTTGACACACCAATGATCGGCGAGATAGCCGGGTGAATATTCGACCATACGCACTCGAATGGAGCCGAAGGTTTGGGTCTGCCAGTAGGCGACACCGCTATCACCTTGGTGTTCGGTTTTTTCAATCTCCGACCAGACGGTGGTTCCGAAAGGAATGTCAGATAGTTGCATCGTTGGTTCTCCAGTATGCGTGGGTTATTCCCGGCAGAGATCGTTGGTGAGCACCGCCGGGTGCGAATGGCGGCGCCTGATTTTTTCGCCGAGGGCGATAAGCAGATCAGCCAGGGCCAGGAAGAGTTTATCGGTTCTGCTTGGATACCGGGCGTTGAAGAGCTTGACAAGGTGCCGGCGATTCGCCTCCAGAAGCATTTCCCGGCGCCGTTCTTTGATCTCAAATTCCAGTAGATACGGATTCATGTCCTTGCACCATCCATAGTGAGATTGCAGCATCATGGGCCGCTATTGGTAACTGCCGAGACCGCTCAGCCCCGAATCTCCGGGCGGGCGGCTGATGAATTCTTCGACTGCGCTGGCCAGCAGCTCGATCCCTTCCTTGATCTCCGCCTCATCCGACCAGGCATAGCTTATCCGGCAGCAGTTGACAAAGCGTTGGTCGATATCGAAAAGCGGGCCGGGCAAAAACGATACCCCCTTATCAATGGCAGAGAGAAACAGGGCAACACTGGAATAGCCGCGCGGCAGCTCAAGGAGCAGGGAAAAGCCGCCGTCCGGCCTGGTCCAAGTGACCTCGCGCGGCATAGAGCGATCGAGGGCTTTGAGTATCGCCTCCCGCCGCTGTTGGTACATTGCCGCCATTTTCCGGGTATGCGCATCGAACCTTCCCGACTGGAAAATGGTGAGTGCCAGCCCTTGGATGAGGGCGGGGCAGGAATGATCGTTGAGCCGTTTCAGCTGCGCCAGCTGCTGAATGCGCTGCGTCGAACTGATTATCCAGCCGAGGCGCAGCCCGGTCATGATCGATTTGGACAGCGAGCTGACCACTACGGTCTGCTCCGCCCCCAAACCCTGCATGAGGCTCGGTGGATTGTTGTCGGTCCAGGAAAGGTCCTTGAACAGTTCGTCGGCCACGATCGTGCTGCCGGTTCTCTTCGCCCAATCGACCAGGAGCCCATAGCGCTCCGGACTGAGATGCGTCCCCATGGGATTATGGGCATAGGGACAGAGGTAGAGGAGATACGGGCTGCCGTTCGGCAGCTGGTTCAAGAGACCCGGCAGCGGCCCTTCGTTGTCGCGGGTGATGGTCTCAACCCAATGGCCCATTGCCGCAAAGGTGTCGGTGATTCCCTTGAAACACGGGGTTTCACAGATCACCCGCCGGCCGATCTCGCGATTTTCCTGGGCTACGAGGGTTACGCCCTGGATCGAGCCGTTGGTGATCAGCACCTGTTCCGGGCTGACCGTAGTGCCCTCGGCGGAGAAGCGCCGGGCGATTTCCGCCCGCAGTTCGTACCTGCCAAGGGGATCGGTGGCTTCGAGAAAATTGGCCCTTTTGTCCGCCAGGGTCTCGCGGCAAATCTCCTCAAGGAAATTTTCCGGCAGAAAGGCCGGATCGGGGACGCCCTTGGTGAGATGGATGATCCCCGGCTTGTCGGCCAGCGACATGATATCCCGCAGAGCCTTGCCGACGCCCATGCGCAGACGCCGCGCCGCATATTCGAGGGGGTTATGGGCGGCAGACGGGTTGTTCGTGCCGAGAGTTGCAAGGGGTTTGTGACTGTCGCGAAATTCTCCCGGGCTTGCCTCGGCGGTATTTGGGTTCTGGATAAAGGTGCCGCGTCCGACATGGCAGCAGGCCTGGCCGGCGTCGCTCAAATCCTGCAGCGCCCGGCGAACGGTCGCCTGGGTAACCCCGATCTCCTTGGCCAGGCCGGCAACCGACGGCAGCCTGTCGCCGGGATGCAACTCGCCCAGACGAATGGCCTCCTGGATGACGTCGCGAATCTGTATATAGAGGGGGGTGTCGGACTCTTTATCTATTGTGTAATTGACCATTGCACTCTCCTTGCTGTGTATTGATACCGTATTGATACAGTAATGATTTTATTTGGTCAAGGAGAAAAATTGTCAGGAGGTGACGGTTCGGCAAAAAAAAGCCACGAAGGTGTGCTCCAACGAAGAATAGCCGGTTATTTTTCGAGAAGGACTACAGTTTCAATATGATGGGTCTGGGGAAACATATCGATCGGCTGGATTTTTCGAATGGAAAAGCCGTGCTCGATCAGGTCGGCAAGGTCCCGGCACAGGGTCGCCGGGTCGCAGGAGATATAAACCAGCCGTTCGCCGGTAAGTGCTGCTAATTGACCGGCAAGATCGGGGGCACCTTGGCGGGGCGGATCGATGACCACGCAGTCGAAGCGGGCGCCCCTTGCCAGCAATTCGGAGCAGGCGGTGTGGATCGGGCTTTGCTGAAAACGAGCATGGGCAAGACCGGCCCTGGCGGCGTTGTTTTTGGCCATGCGAATTGCCGAGCCCTGGCCCTCAATGCCCAGCACCTCAGCTCCAAGGAGGGCTAAGGGAATGGCAAAATTGCCCATGCCGCAATACAGGTCAAGGACACTCCGACCTTTTTCAACCTGACAAAAATCCAAGACCGTTTCGATGAGGGCGCGATTTTGCCCCAGATTAACCTGGCAAAAACCACCAGCCTCCCAGTGCAATTCGAGATCCTCCGGAAGCCCGGCAACGGCGGGATAATGGATGCCAAGCACATTGCCCGCCACCGTACCTTCCGCATCGCCATAGGGTCCCATAAGAGAGTATTGTTCCCCGGCAAAGAAAACCCGCTCCACCGTGTCGCTCTCCCGCGCGAAGCGTTCGGCCGCCAGGATTTCGGCTGGGCGGGGTTTGCGCGGCAATCGGAAGATGACGACGGTTTTGCCGGTGCGAGGATTCTCCTGCAGTTCCACCTCGGACGCCAGAGACGTCAGTTTCCGACCGTCGGGCGCAGCTCTCAGAGCGACGAGGGTACTGTTCAGGGTCGCTCCGGCCAGCAGACATGCTTTGATGGGGATGAGGGTATGGGACCGAAAGCGATGAAAACCAAGTACGCCCCCCCCTTCAACCTGGAGGCGGAGGCGCTGCCGGTAAGCGAACTCCGCGGGTGCGGGGATCGGTTCCGCCAGTAATGATAAGGAATTCCGCAATTCTTCACGGTTGCTGCGACTGAGGAGGTCGACGACTACATCTTTTTTGATTTGCAGCTGGCCGACATACTCGCCATGTTGCAGGTCGCAGCCGCCACACTCGCCGAAATAGGGACAGGGTGGGGTACGCCTGGCGGGATGGCGAGTGACGATTTGCCGAACTTGACCGAAAAGATAGTTTTTTTTCTTTTCTTCAATGCTTACAATGACAGTCTCGCCGGGAAGTACCTGGCGGACGAGGACGACCTGCCCGGTCGCCAGGTGGGCGAAGCCGTAACCGCCGTTGACTATTTTGCTTATGTTAATTGTTTCCAGTTGCATCTTCTAGCCTGGAGCGATTAGACCTTAGAAATATATGTAGCCCGTGCAGTTCATCCACAGCATAGCAAAATGGAGACTGCACCCTGACGGTCAGCCTTTTCATAATATAACATCCGTGTTCTGTCGAATAATATTCCTCTTTCTAGCGTTTCACCTCTTTCTGCCTGCGGCGGTGTCGGCCTCGGTACAGCTTGAGGTGACGGTAACCGGGATCAGCGATCCGCTGTACAAGAACGTCCTGGCCCGTCTGACCATTCTGCTGCAAAAAAATAACGAGCGACTGCAAGCCAGTGCCATCCGCCGCTTGCATCGCCAGGCCGAGGAGGATATTCGCGCAGCCCTGGCCCCGTTCGGCTACTACAATCCGACTATCAAAGGCAGTCTGAATAAAAAGGATGATGTGTGGAATGCCCAATATGCCATCGACCAGGGGCCGCCAGTTGTGCTCGAAAAGGTCGACCTGCAGTTGGCCGGTGCAGGCGCAAACAATGCGCCCCTTTTAGCCGCCCTTGAAAAATTTCCTTTGAAAAAAGGCGAGGTGCTGAATCAGGAACTGTATGAGCAGGGCAAGAAAAAACTGGTGAACCTCGCCTTTGGCGAAGGTTTCCTCGATGCCACCTTTAGCGAACGGTCCCTGCGCATAAGCGCGGAAACCAATAGTGCCTCACTTCACTTGGTGCTCGACACCGGTCGTCAGTATCTCTTCGGGGTGACGGCCAGTACCCAGCAGATCTTGAAGCAAGACCTGCTTAATCGCTATCTTCCCTACAAGGTAGGCGACCCCTACAATCCGGCAAAACTTTTCGAATTGCAGTCAATCCTTAATCAAACAAACTACTTCAGCAAGGTTTCGGTGCGGGGGCAGCTGGACCGGATTCAGGCTCTCGCCATTCCTGTTGAGATCGATCTGACCGCCCCGGAACATCTCAATAAATACAGTTTCGGTTTGGGGTATGGCACCGATACCGGGGTGCGCGGCAAAATCGACTGGGAAAATCGGCTGTTCAATTCGAGTGGCGATAAGGTCAGCGCCTCGCTCCAGCTGGGGGAACGGGAAAACACCATTGCTTTGCGTTACCGGATGCCGGTTGATGATGATCCCAGGTATCAATCTCTGGCCAGCAGTCTTGCCTATCAGGATAAGCAATGGGAAAATACCACTACCCAACTGTTCACCGCCTCTATGGCGAGAGAATATGTGGATCCGCGATTTAAACTCAGCACCGGCCTTGAGTTGCGCAACGAGATTTACGATGTCGGCAATACCAGCGGTGAATCGACCCTGCTCCTGCCTTCCTTGAACGTCGGCGGGATTTTTGCCGACGATATTCTCAACACTAAAAATGGTTTGCAGGCGGCGGTGGGATTTCTTGGCGGCATGAAAGGACTGGGCTCCGATGCCAGTTTTTTGCAGGCCACGGTCAATGGCAAGGCGATCGTCTCGCCGTTTCAGGACTGGCGGCTCATCGGCCGCGGCTCCTTTGGGGCAACCTTGGTTGATAGCATCAATTCCCTGCCGCCGTCACTCAGGTTTTACACCGGCGGTGACAATACCCTGCGCGGCTACGGCTATAAATCCATAGGCACCAGGGACGCTTCCGGGCAGATCATCGGCGGCAGGTATCTGGTGGTCGGCAGCATCGAGGCGGAAAGGGTCGTCTTCAATCAATGGAGCCTCGCTTCCTTTTGGGATGTCGGCACGGCAACCGACGACCTGACCCTGAATTTCTTTCAGGGTGTCGGTGTCGGGGTGCGTTTTCGCCTGCCTTTCGGACAGATTCGCCTCGATGTCGCTTCGGCCATCACTGAAGACGGCAAGCCCCTGCGAGTCCATCTGACGGTTGGGGGTGACCTGTGATGAAAACAAGTGTCCGGATGGCTCTTGCCTCGATGCTCCTTATTCTTCTGTTCTGCGCTCTCCTCTTGGGCAGCGGGCCAGGTTTGTGGCTGGTGCAAACAGGTATCCAGCTGCTGAGTGGCGGCAGTGTAGCCATCGGGGAGGCGGAGGGTGCGCTCCTTGGCCACTTCAGCCTCGGAAAAATCCGCATCGTCCTTCCCGGGGCCGATATCAGGGTCGAAAAATTTGACTGGGACTGGTCCCCGGCAAAACTCTTCGAAGGTGAGCTGCGTATAGCGGACCTTGATGTCGCGGGGGTAGTAATCGGACTGCGTGACAGCCCGGCAAGGCCATCCGCCGGGGGACCGATGATGCTGCCGCGGCTTCTTCTGCCCCTCGGGTTAGCAGTCGATCGGGCAGCGGTGAAATCGCTGCAGGTACAGGGGAGTGATGGCAGCGAACTGATAGCCTTCGAGAGCATAGATGTCCAGCTGGAGGCGAAAGATGGCCATCTGAGCATCGGCAACATTTCGCTGCAGGGCCCGGAAATTGGTCTGGACGTGCACGGCACCGTCGATTTTGACGGCGACCGGCATGTCGATCTGCTCGGGAACTGGCGGCTGGTGAATTATGGTTTCCATTCGCTTGCGGGCACATTTTCCGCCCTCGGGCCGCTTGTTTCGCCCCATGCCACCTTTGCCGTCAACAGCCCCGCCGACATCCGGGTAGAGGGGGATGTCGGCAATCTCCTGGAAAAACCGGAGTGGACCGCAACCCTTCTGGCACGGGACGTGGATCTTTCGGCGCTCATCAAATATTGTCCGAAGATAGATTTGGCCACGGTGAACGGGCAGTTGTCAGGTAATACCGACGGTTACCGCGGCCAGGTGCAGGCGGTCGGCAGCTGGGGAAAACTTGACAAGATGCAGTTGCAAGCCGCCATAACCGCCGGTCTGTGGGGCATCGACTTCGACTCCCTGCGCATTGACCGCGGCGATGGCTGGGCGGTGGCCGAGAATGCCAAGATCGACTGGAAAAAGCTCTTCGACTGGCAAGGTCTTTTTCATTTTAAAAATTTTGATCCTTCCGCCTTTTTCGATTGGTTGCCGGGCAAACTGACTGCCGACCTCACCAGTGTCGGGACGGTCAGGGACGACCTGGGTGTCGATGTCGCCTTTGAGGTTTTCCGCCTTGACGGCAAACTGCGGGACCAGCCGATCTCCGCTGTCGGCAAGATCGCCCTTACTGAAAACGACGTGCGAACCGATAACCTGACAATCCGCAGCGGCGAGGTGGAGGGCAGTGCCCGCATCGAAAAAGGGATGCTCTCATGGGCCGATAAACTCAGCTGGTCGGGAGAGATTCATTTGCATAACTTCGATCCCTCCGGAATCTATCCCGATTTTCCCGGCCAAGTGAGCGGCTTGTTGGCAGGGGAGGGTTTCCTTGGTCCTGCGGGCGCCGAGGGGTACTTGAAAATAAGCGATATCGCGGGAAATTTACGTGGCAATACCCTGGCTGGAAGCGGAGAAATCAGTCTCTCCGGTGAGACCATTCATACAACCGGCCTGTTTCTCAAGAGCGGCGCCTCGCAGCTGGTGGTGCAGGGCCAGGCCGGGGAAGCCTTTGCCCTCGATTTCAATCTCACTTCTCCCGATATCGGCACACTTCTGCCGGAGACGAGCGGTGCCGTGCAATTTCTTGGCAGGCTGCGCGGCAGTTTCGCGGCACCAGTGTTTGACATCGAAATGCATGGACAAGGGCTTGGCCTTGGTACCGGCAGGTTCTCTCGGCTTGAAGCCAAGATCCATTCGCAACTGGGAAAGGAGGATCGCTTGCAAGGCACCTTGCTCGGGGAAAAGATGAGTTTTGCCGGTCTGCCGGTTGATCAGGCGCAAATCGATTTTTCCGGGACTTTTAAGGAACAGGACCTTGCCGCCCAAGCAGCGGGTACCTTCGGACGATTGCAGCTTCGGGCGCAAGCCTCAAAGGACAACGGCTGGATGGGGGGGATCTCCGATGTGCATCTCACCTCTTCTTCCTACGGTAACTGGCGGCAAGAGGACAGAGCGGCTTTCAGCGCCGATAGAAAGGGTGTGGTTCTCGACGATTTTTGCCTGGCCGAGGGTGAAGGTGCGGTCTGTGTCGGAGGTTACATCCAGGTGGCGGAAGATATCGACTGGCGACTCAAGAGCCGATTTTCGGCACTCTCCTTAAACTGGTTGAACCGCTTGAAATTCCTTGCCGCGCCGGTGAACGGCTTGTTTTCCGGCGAGATTGCCGCATCCGGCAAAAACCGCCGGCTAACTTCCGCCCGGGCGGAGATCAGGTTGCCGGAAGCCACCTTTGAACTGGGTGTCGAAGACGAGGAATTTAACACCATCCATTGCGAAGACACCGTCTTTAATCTGCTGCTCGCCGATTCTTCCTTACAAACAAATTTTGTCACCCGGATGAAAAACGGCAGTCGTCTCACCTTGGCCGCGGCCACTCGGGGGGAGGATGTGTTTGCCATGCCCGCTCGATCGTTACCGCTCTCTGGGAGCCTTGATCTGGAGAATTTCGACCTGGCAATCCTCTCCGCCCTCACCGGATACGGTGTCGACCCAACCGGTCGGGTAAGCAGTTCCTTCACCCTTATGGGGACGGTCGGACGACCTGAACTGGTCGGTCAGGGCAGGATTGAGGACGGCGGTATCGCCCTGCCGTACCAGGGTATTACCCTGGAAAATGTGAAGGTTGCGGTGGTCGCTGCGGAAGATGGGGCAAAGGTCCTCTGTCATGCTACCTCCGGGCCGGGCGAGATGAGCGCCGAGGGCCGTGTCCGTTACGGCGATGAGGGGGTGGAGGGTGATCTGCATGTCAGCGGTCACAATTTTCTCCTCGTCAATCTCCCGGAATACGCAATCCGGGTAAACCCCGACGTGCAGTTCCTGTTCGCTAAAAAAAAGGCGGCGATCAAGGGTTCGGTACAGATCCCCTATGCCTTGCTCACGCCTGAGGAGATGAAAGATTCAGTACAGGTTTCCAAAGACGTCATTCTCGTCAACGGTCGGCAGGAGGTCAAGGTAGCCGGGTGGCCCTTCTCCTTGGATCTTGATGTCCTTTTGGGGGACGATGTGCGCATTAAGGGCCACGGACTGGCCGGCAGGCTTACCGGGCAGCTCCGGGTCAAGACCAACCCGAATGAATTTCCGACGGCGCAGGGGGAGCTTAATCTCATCGACGGAGTTTTTTCCATCTACGGTCGGACTCTTGATATTGAGCGCGGCCGGGTGTTGTTCACCGGCGGTCCCATAGATAATCCCGGAGTGGATGTGCGGGCTCAAAAAAAATTCAGCGATGAGGAGGCAAAAATTCGGGGTTACACGGTTGGTGTGGATATCAGCGGCCTGGCCCAGGATCTCAGTTATCACCTCTTTTCTGATCCGTATATGGATGACACGGAAATTCTCTCCCAGATGATCGTCGGCCATTCCCTGGCCTTTTCCAATAAAGAGGAGGATAGTCTCCTTGAGGCGGCCGCGAAGAGTCTTGGCCTGAAAGGCGGCGCCGATCTCTTTCAAGGGCTTGGCAATATCCTGCAGATAGACGACATGCATCTCGAAGGCAGCAGCCAGAAGGCCAATGTCTCGCTGGTTGTCGGCAAACGGGTAACGAAAGAGCTGTATATCGGCTATGATATGAATATGTTCAGCCAGCTCGGTCAGTTCCGGGTGCGCTACGATCTGACCCGGGGATTCGCCGTCGAGACCAGAAGCTCTTCCCAGTCAACCGGCACCGATCTGCTCTATTCATTTGAAAAATGAGTGAGGCGTTTTCCAAGGCTTACGACGTCATCATTAAACATCATTACCGATCTCTTCAAATTTATTCAACGTCAGGTTTTTTCTCACCTTAGCTGCGGCAAAAATCCGCCCGTTCATGGCGATATAGACCCCCGGCGGCAGGACCTGCACCGCACCCAGAGCGCAGCCGATATTGAACACCGCATCGCTGGTCTTGAACAGGGCCGGTTCCAGCGCCCCGGTGAGGACGACGGTCTTGCCGGGAGGGTTGCAGAGGGCCAAGGCGGTTGCAACCATGGTGTCGGTGCCGTGGGTGATGATAATCCGGGGACAGGGGTCCTCGGCCACCGCACCCGCGATCAGCGAGCGGTCATCGTCGGTCAGATCGAGACTGTCCTTGCGCATCAAGGAATTGATGTGGTAGGTGATCGACAGGTTCAGTTCGGCCAGAACCTTTTCTACGTTCGGTGGCCCGACTTCATATTCACTTTTGGCATCGAAATAGATTTTGTCGATGGTGCCGCCGACGCTGATTATGGAAATGTTGTGCATGTTTGTCTCTCGGATTGAGGGTATTCGGTATTTTTTGGGGCCTTGCAACAAGGACCGCCGAGCCCGGTTCGCCCGGTCGGCATCAAATTCCAAAGTTTATGCCTTGCTTTTCCGGCAAGATGGTAACATATAATGGTATCTTAGAGAAACACTATCGTTGCAGCGTGCACTATGCCGGTGCGGTAAATGCCAAGGGAGAAGGAACAAGGTGACAGGAAAAAAGGGGCCGATAACCATTCTGGTGGTTGATGACGATCAGGTGCATCGTTTTATGCTCTGTTCGCTCATCAAGGAGTGGGGCTGGCGCAGTGTCGAGGCCGATGACGGAGTGACGGCGGTTGCCGCCGTGGCTAAACAACCCTACGACGCGGTACTCATGGACGTGCGGATGGCAAAAATGGATGGGCGGGAAGCTTTTACCCGAATCCAGGGTCTGCAACCTGCCCTGCCGGTGATCATCATGACCGCCTATTCCTCGGTTGACGATGCGGTGGAGGCAATTCAGCAGGGGGCCCACGATTATCTGACCAAGCCTCTTGATTTCGATCGGCTGCGTCTCGCCCTCATGCGGGCCGTCGACCACCAGCAGGTGGTGCGCCGCAAGCAGCAGCCGGCGGCGGAGCGGAAGGCACTGGAAACGGCGATTATCGGCTCGTCGCCGCCGATGCAGGAACTGCTGGAGATGGTCGGTTATGTGGCGCCGACCGAGGCGACGGTGCTCATCTACGGTGAATCGGGTACCGGCAAGGAGCTGGTCGCCGAGGCCCTGCACCGCAACAGCGAGCGTCGCAACAAACCTTTTGTCAAGGTCAATTGTGCCGCTCTCGCCGAGAGTCTGCTTGAGTCCGAGCTTTTCGGCCATGAAAAAGGCGCTTTTACCGGTGCCGAGAAACGGCGGGAAGGAAAATTTGTTCAGGCCGACGGCGGCACTCTTTTCCTCGACGAGATTGGTGAAACCTCCCAGGCCATGCAGGTTAAGCTCCTGCGAGTGCTGCAGGAACACGAGTTGCAACGGGTCGGTGGCGAGGATACGGTTAAGGTCGATGTACGAATCATCGCCGCCACCAACCGCAACCTCGAAGAGGAGGTGAGCCGCAACGCCTTCCGAGAGGATCTTTATTACCGGCTGAACGTGGTTATGCTCACCGTCCCGCCGCTACGCACCCGCGGGGCGGATATTCCTGCGCTTGTCGAACATTTTGCCCGGAAGTTCGCCGAAAAAAACCGTCGAGTCCTCGACCGGATCACCTCCGAGTGTATGGAGCTGCTGACCGACTACCCATGGCCCGGCAATGTGCGGGAATTGGAAAACGCCATCGAGCGTGGCATCATTCTCATGCGCGGCACCGAACTGACCGAAAAGAGCCTGCCTTTGTCGATTCAAAAACAGGCGGACAAACTGCCGGAAAAACAGGCGCCGGTCGCCGACGAAGTTGAAGCGGGCTCCCTTTTTGCGGCGGAAAAGCAGCTCATCCTCAGGACCCTGGAAGAGACCGCCGGCAACAAAAGCGAGGCGGCCCGAAGGCTGGGCATTACCCGCAAGACCTTGCTCAACAAATTGAACAAATACGAAGTCGAATAGCGATCAGCGCTTGTTTCAGGTCCCTCCGATTACCCTCGCAGTCAAGCCTCCCTGTGGTGTTTTATATTGAAATTATTATAATTTTTATTCCTGTCGTGGGCATGAATATTGGCTCTTGGCTACTTGACAAGAAAAAATCGGCTACTTATTGTTGGCACAAGTTTGAATTTTGCCGCACCGGGCTCATCCCGGAGTGGGAGAGAAATGCAATAAAGAGAGGGAGAATGAGGTGAGCAAGGAGAAATTAAACGAAGAACTTCAGGCAAGTCCTGAGGTTGCGGTTGAGGATGGAAGCGTCTCCGAAGCCCCCGAGGAAGCATCTGATAAGTCGGCCGAAGAAGCGCCGGAAGCATACGATCCGGAGAAGGAGCTTGGCGATGCCCGTGAGGAGATTGCCGGTCTTCGTGACAGGATGCTGCGGATGGCCGCGGACAATGAAAACTTTAAAAAACGGGTGGAGAGGGAACGTTTGGCCGGGTTGAAATATGCCGGGGAGATCATTTTCCGGGAGATTCTGCCGGTCGTCGACAACCTGGAAAGGGCTATGGGGCAGGGCGTAATCGAAGGCGCCGATGCGGAAAAAAACCTTTCCGCCCTGCTTGCCGGTGTTCAGTTGACTTTGAAAAGCCTTACTTCCACCTTGGAAAAATTTGAGGTAAAGGCGGTGGAAAGTGTCGGCAAGCCCTTTGATCCGCAACAGCAGGAGGCCATGACCATGGATGCCAGCGACAGCATCCCGGTCAATCACGTTATCCTCGAATTTGAGAAGGGTTATTATTATAAGGACCGGTTGCTGAGAGCCGCCAAGGTCGTGGTCTCCTCCGGCCCAAAATGATGGGAATGGCGTCGTGGGTGGCCTTCGAAAAGATCCGCAAATCCCTTGACAAACAGGGGAAAATGACAACTTTACAGTAGGTTGCTGCTACCACGGGTAGAGCAATCGACAAATAATTGAACAATGCTGGACGGATATTTAATCCGCTGAGAAAGTTTTAAGGAGAGAGAAGATGGGTAAAATTATCGGAATAGATCTGGGGACCACCAACTCATGTGTGGCCATTATGGACGGGGGCGAGCCGAAGGTCATTGCCAATGCCGAAGGCAACAGAACCACTCCGTCGGTTGTCGCTTTTAATGACAGTGATGAGCGCTTGGTTGGACAGATAGCAAAACGTCAGGCGGTTACCAACCCGACACGGACACTCTATGCCATCAAGCGCCTTATCGGTCGCAAATTCACCGATCAGGAAGTAAAAAAATCAATTGAAATCAGTCCCTTCAAGATTGTTGAAGGGTCGCATGGCAGTGTCTCCGTCGATGTGAACAATAAGACGTATCGCCCGGCGGAGATTTCAGCAATGGTTTTGGCGAAAATGAAGCAAACCGCCGAGGAATATCTGGGCGAAGAAGTCACCGACGCGGTCGTTACCGTGCCCGCCTACTTCAACGATTCGCAGCGCCAGGCCACAAAGGATGCCGGCAAGATCGCCGGCCTCAATGTCCTGCGCATTATCAACGAGCCTACTGCGGCATCGCTTGCCTATGGCCTTGACAAGAAGGCGGAAGAAAAAATCGCTGTCTACGACCTGGGTGGCGGCACCTTCGACGTTTCCATCTTGGAAATCGGCGACGGCGTTTTCGAGGTCAAATCGACCAACGGCGATACCTTTCTCGGCGGTGAAGACTTCGACATGCGTATTGTCAACTGGCTGGCCGACGAATTCAAGCGCGAGCAGGGCATCGATCTGCGCAAAGACAAGATGGCCCTGCAACGTCTGAAGGAAGAGGCGGAAAAGGCCAAAATGGAGCTTTCCACCACCAAGGAAACCGACATCAACCTGCCGTTTATTACCGCCGATGCCTCCGGCCCGAAACATCTGAATCTCAAGCTAAGCCGTGCCAAGCTCGAGAGTCTGGTGGAAGACCTGGTCGAACGGACCGTCGGTCCCTGCCGTACCGCTTTAAAGGATGCCGGTCTTTCCGCCTCCGATATCGACGAGGTCATTCTCGTCGGCGGCATGACCCGTATGCCGATGGTACAGGCGAAGGTTAAGGAGATTTTCGGCAAGGAACCGCATAAGGGTGTGAATCCCGACGAGGTCGTTGCCATCGGTGCGGCCATCCAGGGCGGTGTTCTCCAGGGCGATGTCAAAGACGTGCTGCTCCTCGACGTCACCCCGCTTTCTCTCGGCATCGAGACCCTCGGCGGCGTTACCACCAAGCTTATAGAGAAAAACACTACGGTACCGACCAAGAAAAGCCAGATTTTCTCAACCGCCGCCGACAACCAGCCGGCGGTTTCCATCCATGTGCTCCAGGGCGAGCGGGAAATGGCGGCGGACAACAAGGCCATCGGTCGCTTTGAACTGGCCGATATCCCCATGGCCCCGCGCGGCGTGCCGCAGATCGAGGTTACTTTTGACCTTGATGCCAACGGCATTCTCAGCGTTTCAGCCAAGGATCTGGGTACCGGCAAGGAGCAGTCGATCCGCATCACCGCTTCCTCCGGCCTGACCAAAGATGAGATTGAACGAATGACCAAGGATGCCGAACTGCATGCCGAGGATGATAAACGCCGCAAGGAACTGGTTGAAACTCGTAACTCGGCCGACGCCATGGTCCATGCCACCGAGAAAAGCCTGAAGGATCTCGGCGATAAGGTCGATGCAGCGACCAAGGCGAGCGTCGAGAAGGAAATCGACAACGTCAAGAAGGTGAAAGACAGCGACGATGTTGCCGCCATCAAGACGGCGGTCGAAGCCCTCACCCAGGCCTCGCATAAACTAGCGGAACTCATGTATCAGCAGGCTGCTAAAGAAAATCCCGATGCCGGCGGCGGTGCCGGTCCGGGGGCCGGGACCAAAGGCAAGAAGAAGGATGACGACGATGTAGTTGACGCCGATTTTGAAGAGGTCAAATAATACCTCCTGCGGCCGAGCGGTCATTTATACAAGGGGAGTAGGGGACAGCGTTTCCCTACTCCCCTTTTTTTTGTTTTTACAGTATGGTAGCGGACGGAAAAATTATCAATCCCATCTCTCTTTCTTTAACAATTGCAGGAAACGCATGAAAATCTTATCAGGTATCCAACCCTCCGGCCAACTGCACATCGGCAACTATTTCGGCATGATGCAGACCATGATCGCCCATATGGAAAGCGATGAGCTGTACGTCTTTATCGTCGATCTCCATGCCTTAACCTCCGTTCGAGAACGGGACCGGCTGGCCGGCGGCACCTTGGAGGCGGCTGCCGATTTTCTTGCCCTTGGCCTCGATCCCGATAAATGTACCTTCTGGGTGCAATCGGACGTTCCCGAGGTTTGCGAACTGACCTGGGTTCTTTCCACCATTGCCCCGATGGGGTTGATCGAGCGCTGCCATTCCTACAAGGATAAGGTGGCCAAGGGCATCTCCGCCAGTCACGGGCTGTTCTCCTATCCGGTGCTGATGGCCGCCGATATTCTTTTGTACCAGGCGGAACGGGTGCCGGTCGGCAAGGATCAAAAGCAGCACCTCGAAGTGGCCCGCGACCTGGCTATCAAGTTTAACCATGAATACGGCGATACCTTTGTTGTCCCCGAGCCGGCCATCAACGAATCGACGGCCATCGTTCCCGGCCTTGACGGGCTGAAGATGTCCAAGTCCTACGGCAACACCATTCCCATCTTTATGGAGGGAAAAGATTTGAAAAAACGGGTCATGGCCATCGCCACCGATGCAACCCCGGTGGAGGAACCGAAGAATCCCGATACCTGCAGCCTCTACAAGATCATGAAGCTTTTCGCCACCCCTGCCCGGATGACGGAGATCCATAATCTCTACGTGGGTGGCGGGGCCGCTTACGGTTATCTGAAACTTGAACTGCTCGATTTGCTCAATGATACCTTCGGGGCAGCGCGGCGAAAGAAGGCTGAGTTGCTCGCCGATCCGCCGATGCTCCGGGCGATTCTCGAAAAGGGCCGGGATAAAGCACGGGCGAAAGCGGTAGTGACTCTCGATCTGGTCCGCGATCGTGTCGGTTTGAAATATTAAAGGAGAAAACTATGACCTACGGCATAACGCGGGCTGAGGCCCTGGAACTGGTTCGCTCGAATCTCAAGAGCGAGCATCTCGTCAATCACTCTCTCGCCTCGGAAGCGGTCCTGCGGGCGGCGGCCGGGCGGTTGGGCGCCGACCAGGTGCAATGGGGGTTGGCTGGTCTCCTGCATGATCTCGATTCGGAAACGAGGCCGGATCTCGCTACCCACACCACGGAGACCGTGGCGATTTTACAGGAAAAAGGGGTCGATCCAGAGATTGTCGAAGCGATCCGTCTGCACAATCTCACCGCCTGGCCGGGGGAAAAACGCAGTACCCCGTTCCATTACGCCCTTGCCGCCGGCGAGACCATTACCGGGCTGATCGTTGCCGCCGCCCTAGTTATCCCCGAGAAAAAGCTGGCGCTGGTGAAGGCCAAATCGGTACAGAAGCGCTTTAAGGAAAAGGCTTTTGCCCGGGGTGCCGACCGTGAGATCATTGGCGAATGTGAGCTTGCGGGAATCCCCCTCGCTGAATTCTGTCAAATAAGCCTTGCGGCGATGCAGGGTATCGCCGGGGATATCGGTTTGTAAGGTCTCATACAACGGAGAAACTCTTCACCCTGGCCAAAAGCCTGACAACGCCTATGAATGCCAAGAAAACAATGAATTTTCTCAAATCGCTAGTCCTTTCCGTTCTGGTTGTATGTGCTCTTACCGCTTGCGGCAAACCAGTAGACGAATCGGCCGCTGTTTACCATCATCTGGTTATTCTTGGAGATCCGCATCTTCCTGGACGTGATATCGAGAAAAAAGAACAGGTTGTGGAAAAAATCAATTCCTGGGAAGATGTCGAGATGGTGGTGGCGGTCGGCGATATCTGTGCCAATGTGGGAACCGACGACGAATATCAGGCGGCAAAAACCTTTTTCAGTAAGCTGCAGGCACCGTTCTTTCCCATTGCCGGTAACCACGATTATTTCTATGCCGATAGCCAAGGTCAGCTCCTCGCCGGCACACAGGCGTCGCGGGAAGCAAAGCTCAGGAAGTTCCGCGAAACATTTGAGTTAAAAAGCTATTATTACAGTAAATATGTCGGGGATTACCTGCTGGTGTTTCTTTCCGCAGATCATTCACATTTCTTTTCCGGCATGTCGGACCAGCAGCTGACATGGTTGCGCACCGAGCTTGCGAGCAACAAAAAGACGCCGACCATCATCATCTTTCATGGCCCCTTGAACGGCACCCTGCGGGACTATGGAAAATGGGTCAATACCCCGAATTTTGTCGCCCAGCCGGTGGCGACCATAGATGAGATCCTGAAAGCCAATAAACAGGTATTCCTCTGGGTTTCCGGTCATACCCATACCCCGCCGACGGAAGAAAGTTATGCTTCGCCGATCAATCTCTACGATGGCCGCGTCACCAATATCCATAACAAGGATATGAACCGCGGCACCATCTGGACCAACTCGCTCTTTTTATATCCGAATAAGGTGGTTGTGAAAACCTACAATCATCAGGAAAATGTCTGGCTGCCGGAACTTGAGCGGACGATTGAGACACCGAAGCATTAACTCTCCCTGCGAGAAAATGGTTGGCCAGGTCTCGACCACAATTCCAGCCCCAGTGGCGAGCATTGCCGAGCGTTTTTGAAGAGCGGAAAGAGTTTGCATAAATTTTAATAAATCTAGTAAGTTAGCAAAATTGAATGTCCATACACGAATTATTTGAAACTATTTTCGAGGATAATAATGAAGAAAACGTTTAAAATTACCGATCCTAAAATCAAAAGAGACCGACTTATAGAAGCTGTAAGACACGAAATTAAAAAGTACATAAAGAGAGAGCGTAATAAAAACCTGCCGGATGGCGTCGATTTTTGGGATTTCGACTGCAAATTCGGCCCAGCTGCCGAAAGTGCGAAGGAAATTCACTTGGCGGAAATTACTAAATGTATTGATCAGGCTCAAGAGCAGCAGTTAGAAACGTTTTATCTGGAAATTCTGGCCAAGCCGGGTCACAGAACGAAAAAACCAATACCGAATTAATGATTGATAACCTGTAAGGACACTGCGAACAGAACCATGCCGATAAGGGAGAATGAGACTCCAAAGCATAAGACAGTTTAAACATTGTTCTCAGTTTCCTATAGTTAGGTTTCCATATGTCATAGGAAATAATCTTTCTCGGTCAAAAGGAGAGGTAAGTTGGGATCTTTTTTTCGTTCGATTCCAGATCAAGCTTTTGGAATTAAACCGATTATTCGCATCAGAGACATTGCTGCGGTGGTACACAATTTTCAATTGTTTAAAGAAAGGGCTGATAAAACTGGGTCAATCTGTGCTCCTGTTTTGAAAGCGGAAGTACATGGGTTGCAGATGAAAGATGTAGCACCTGCTTTATATAATGAAGATGCTAGACATTTTTTCGTGGCCGAATTATTTGAAGCAATCAATTTAAGAGATATTCTCCCCCAACAAGATGCTAAAATATATACGTTAGCTGGAATTCTGGAAAATGAAGAGGCCTATTTTAAGAAATACAGAATTACCCCCTGTGTAAATTGTCTTGAACAATTGGAGCGATGGAATCAATTTTGTAAAATTAATGGAAAAAGTTCAGTCATTATCCATATGAATCGTCTTGGATTATTGGACGATGAGGTCGCAATATTAAGTCAGGACCATGCGAATCTGGTTTCACATCTGGATATAGAATTTTATATGAGTCATTTTTATGACATTAAAGGGAACGATTTTACTAACTGTAATCGACAAATCCGAATATTACACAATTACCTTCAGAAACTGCCTCAAGCGCCTATCACCCTAGCCTGTACAGACAGTGTTATTCTTTTGGACAACCAAGAAGTAAATTTTGATATGATCAGGCCGGGAATTGGATTAGTTGGTGGAGCCCCTAATGCGGCACATCCTCTTTCATCTGAAACCAAACATACACTGGAGATTTATGCAAAAATATCGCAGATCAAGAGGATAGCCAAAGGTCAGACAGTGGGCTATGGTGGAGCATATACCACCAAAAGGGATACAACCATAGCTTTGGTTCATATCGGCTACAAGGATGGGTATATGAGAACGCTAAGCGAACTCGATAACCATCCCCAAGGAGTCTATATGGTAATCAATGGCTACCGTGCTCCGGTTATAGGAAAAATATCTTTGGATGCCACTACTATTGATGTCACCGATGTCCCGGAAGAGTTATTGAAAGTGGCTAAGTATGCCGAAGTAGTAGGCCCAAATGTCGACATTAAAGTTTTAGCAGATATATCAGGTTGCTACGAGATTATGGTGGCTTTAGGCAGGGAAAATAAAAAGATCAGTGATTATACTCTACAAGAGTTTAACCAACTTCATGTATAAAACATCCCCTGATGGCCGATGATATCAAAATCAAGCTACTGAGAAGGCTAAAAATATGACAGACAAAACGATTCAAGAACGCGCAGTCGGCGCCATCATGGGCGCCTTGATCGGTGATGCCCTGGCCCTCGGGCCGCACTGGTATTACGACTTGGCAGAGCTGCGGCGTGACTACGGCGAATGGATCTCGGGCTATACCGACCCCAAACCGAACCGCTACCACGCAGGACTGAAAGCCGGACAGCTTTCCCAGGCCGGCTATCTTCTCACCCTGACGTTGAAGTCGCTGGCGGATTGCGGTGGCTACGATGAGGCCGATTTTTACCGGAGATTGGAGGATGAGCTTTTTCCATTGCTCGATGGCACCCCGATGAATGGGCCCGGTGGCTATACCAGTCAGTCCATCCGGGAAGCCTGGCGAAGGCGGGTGCAACAGAAACTGCCCTGGAACCAGACCGGCGGACATGCCGATACCACGGAGGCTATCGAACGTACCCTTGCCATTGCGGTTTGCTATGCCCGGCAACCGAGTAAGCTCGCCGCAGCCGTTGCCGGCAATACCGTCCTGACGCAGGCAGATGATACCGTGGTCTCGATGACTGTTGCTTTTGCTGCTGTATTAAGCCTCTTGGTTCAAGGCCACCGGCTTGATACGAAGCTCTCCGGTAAACTGATGAAGCTTGTCAAAACCGGGGAGCTGCCTTTTCATGCTGTCACCAGCGACAATATGCAACCGCCTAAACCGGGAGACCCCGACCCACCTCGTATAGGACGCTTTGCCTCACCGGATGCCTTGCTTACTCCATCCTACATGGCTGCAGCGGCCTCTGATCCGGAAATCAAGATCGAGCCGGCCTGGAAGGTGTCCCTCGTCTATGGTATGCCCTGCGCCATCTATCATCAACTGCCGGCTGCCTACTACCTGGCAGCACGGTTTCATGATGATTTTGAATCTGCCTTGCTGCATGCCGTTAATGGCGGTGGCCAGAATCAGGCGCGGGCTATTCTCACCGGGGCGCTGGTCGGAGCGCAAACCGGACTTTCCGGCATTCCCCAGCGCTTTCTCGATGGTCTTGAAAATTCGGTCAATCTCCGAGGACTTGCCGAACGGGTGGCGATTCTGGTATGACAAACCTTTCAATCTACTGTACTACACCTCTCTGTAACACTTTTGAGGCATTTTCTACCGTTTCAAGATTCATGAGGTTCCCGTAGCCGGCTTTTTTCAAAGTGTCCGCGGCGATGCCTGCTCTTCGACCGGTCTGGCAGTACAGGTAAATTTTCTCCTCCTTATCGGTCGCCACCTTTGATATCTCATTGCCGATCCGCTCATAGGGGATCAGCACCGCTCCATCAATGTGGCCGTTTGCCCACTCGGCTTCGGTTCTGACATCAATAATGACGTGTTTCTTCTCTAAACTGTTTTCTGCGGCATATACCGTCGGTATCAGTATTGCAAGCATGAGAACCATCGTCAACAGTATGGTTTTCAACATTTTCATCATCGATACTCCTTTGGATGGTTCTAAATCCTGCTCATCTCTTTGACTTGCTTGTCGATTCCCTCAACTTCCTCGTCTCGGCCTTGTTCATGAAGCAGTTCCTGAAGCCGGTCGAGTTCCTTGTGTAGTTGCGGTATCAGTTCCTTGCGTATGTGTTCTCGAACATTCTGTTGCGCCTTAATAACTTCCTCGGCGAATCGGTTGAGAGTTTGTTCCAGTTGTTTTATTTCTTGTTTGTCTGGAACTTTTTTCACTTCAAGGTGTAAATCATGCAGCTGCCGGGAGAGATCGTCAAGCGCGCCCGCCATTTCTTGGTCGAGTTTCTGGGAGGTCAGGTTAAAAGATTTTTTCATCTCTTGAACGGCGTCCTGCAGTCCGTATTGTGCAGCAGTGGCTGTGCGTTTGATGCCGCTCAACATGTCATCGAGAAACCCAGCCCTTACCGAACCTTGCACAACGGCACCGTTTGTCAAAACTCTTCCGCCGGGCCTTTCCTGCAAAATAATCACGGCCTTGCTTTGATGGTTTTTGAGATCGTCATCAATGACAAACCGCGAATCTACCGTGGCGGCGTTTTTAAATTCCGGAACAATGCTCAACTCAACCAGGTAGTCCCCTTGTTGGCTATAGGAGACCTTTTGCACTTTACCGATTTCGCTTTCTTTAAAATATACTGGATCGCCTTGTTTTAACCCTATAACCTCGGCATAACGCACCTGAAGGGTGAAAGAGCTGTCAAAACACCCCGATAACAACAGGAGTGCCGGGAAAATGAGTATACGAACAATGTATTTGCGATTCATTAAGTGTCTCCTTGAACCATTGCCGGTTTGTCACAATGCATGTCAACTGGATAAAAAGTATGAGTTATTTCTTGATGGCCCCTAAATTGTAGCCAGTTTGGCCTGGCAATGAAACTGTTAAGCTGTCGGCAAAAAAAAATAAGGTGAAATTCTTTTTGCCATGATGTTTTTAGAGGAGTTGGCTATACTCTCTTCTTGTGTTAGTTTCACGATTTCCCCAAAATTCTTCAGCTGCCTGCTGAGATGCCGTCGGCCCAACAGATTCACAGAAAAACAGTACTATCAAGGTGTTGATGAAGATGACTGGTTTTTCCATTATCATGATAATCTGAAAAAGGAGGAGAATGACTATGACACAATCTAAGGAGACAACGGAAAAGAGTCTAGACCCGGCGATTCAGCAGATGATTGCCAAGGCCGGTGCACAAAACATAACGACTATCTGGGACCGTTATGCCGCCATGACCCCCCAGTGCGGCTTTGGTGATACCGGCCTGTGCTGTCGGCACTGCTTGCAGGGGCCGTGTCGTATCGATCCCTTTGGCGAAGGCCCCAAGGTTGGGATCTGCGGCGCCTCGGCCGATGTCATGGTGGCTCGGGGGCTCGACCGCGCCATTGCCGCCGGAACGGCGGCCCACTCCGGCCATGCCAAACACCTGGCGCATACTCTAAAAAAGATGGCCCAGGGCAAAGCCGAGGCCTACAGCATCAAGGAGCCCGGCAAGCTGCGGGCCGTGGCCGCCCGTCTGGGCATCAACACCGAAGGTCGGCAGGACCAAGAGATCACTCTCGATGTGGCCAATGCGGCACTCGCCGATTTCCACGAAAAGGACACCCCGGTACTTTGGGCGGCGACGGTCGTCAACCCGGAACGGGTCAAGATTTTGAGCAAGCTGAATCTCGTACCCAAAGGCATCGATCACGAGGTCTCGGAAATCATGCATCGCACCTTATACGGCGTCGATGCCGACCCGGTGAATCTCCTCTTGGGCGGATTGCGCTGCGGCGTTGCCGATCTGGCCGGCTGTTATATGGGCACTGACCTTGCCGACATCCTCTTCGGGATTCCGCAGCCGACCTTCTCCGCCGCCAACCTCGGCACCTTGAAAGCGGGTGCGGTGAATATCGCCTTGCACGGCCACAATCCGGTACTGTCGGAGGTGCTGGTTTCTGCGACCCGGCTGAAAGAGGAGGATGCCAAGAAGGCAGGGGCCAGCGGTATTAACCTGGTGGGCATCTGCTGTACCGGCAACGAAATCATGATGCGTCACGGTATCCCGTCCTGTACCCATTCGGTGAGCCAGGAAATGGCCCTGGTCACCGGCGCCGTGGACGCAATGGTCGTCGATTATCAATGCATCATGCCTTCGGTGGTGAACGTCGCCGAATGTGTCGGCACGCAGATTATCACCACCATGGATATCGCCAAGATAAGCGGCGCCACCCATGTAGAATTCAGCGAAGAGGCAGCCCTTACCAAGGCCTTTGAGATCATCGACCTGGCCATCGAGCAGTTCAAAAGGCGAAGGCATAAACCGGTGGAAATACCGGCGATCGTCACCCCGGTAGTCGCCGGTTTTTCGGTCGAAGCCATTGTTGCGGCACTCGCAAAGCTTGATGCCGAGCAGCCCCTCCGGCCGCTTATCGACAATATCAAGTCAGGCAACATTCGTGGCGTCTGTCTTTTTGCCGGCTGCAACAACGTCAAGGTGCCCCAGGACAAAAATTTTCTGCAGATGGCGAAAATTCTTCTCAAGGAAAATGTCCTGGTTCTGGCTACCGGCTGCGGCGCCGGCGCCCTGATGCGCCATGGTTTTATGAATCCGGCCAACGTCGAGGCCCTGTGCGGCGATGGTCTGAAAGCGGTGCTCACCGCCATAGGTCAAGCCAACAATCTCGGCGGTCCCTTGCCGCCGGTGCTGCATATGGGCTCCTGTGTCGACAATTCCCGGGCGGTAGCCCTGACGGTTGCCGTTGCCGAATATCTGGGGGTGGACACCCAGCAATTGCCGGTGGTCGCCTCGGCGGCTGAGGCGGTTTCCGAAAAGGCGGTTTCCATCGGTGTCTATGCGGTTGCCGCCGGTTTGCCCACCCATGTGGGGGTTATGTTGCCAGTACTCGGCAGTCCCCTGGTGACCGAGATCCTTACCGATAAAGTTAAAGATCTTACCGGCGGCTATTTCATCGTTGATCTTGATCCCGAGAGCGCAGCCGAAAAGTTACTGGCGGCCATTGATGAGAGACGAAGAGGCTTGGGATTGGCATGCTAGGGCGCTTGCCTTGTCTGCCTAACCGGAGAAGTTTTGTTCGGTACCTGCTGCAACCAACCTCGATTTTTTAAGGAGAAAAATATGACAGAAGCCAAAGAGATCTTTGTCCGCTTGGATCGCTGCATGGCATGCCATAGCTGTGAAATGGCCTGCGCCGTAGCCCACTCCGCCGGACAATCGTTATACACCGCAATATCCGAGAAACCGACCCCCAAGCCGCGCCTTTACGTCGAATGGGTGGCACCGGACCGGGCTGTCCCCATTGTCTGCCGGCACTGTGAAGACGCCCCCTGCATGCATGCCTGCATTGCCGGGGCGATCAGCCGTTCCCCTGCGGGGGTGGTGGAAACCGACGCCGACAAGTGCATCGGTTGCTGGACCTGCGTCATGGTCTGCCCCTACGGGGTCATCGGCCGCCATCTTGAGGAACATAAGGCCTATCGCTGCGATCGCTGCCCGGACCGGGAGACACCTGCCTGCGTCAACGCCTGCCCGACCAGGGCTCTCATCTATCAAAGCGCAACCGGCTATTCCCGCAGTCAAAGACAAACCGCCTCCCGCGCCATGCTGGCCGGAAACGGGGGGTAATGGCCATGGAAGGTAAACGCTATGTGATTGTCGGCGGCAGCGCCGCCGGAATGGCCGCCGCCGAAACCATTAGAAGGCTCGATCCCGGGGGCTCGGTCCGGGTGCTGAGCGAGGAGGTGGATGCCCCCTATTTCAGGCCGATGATTCCTTTTCTGGTCAGCGGCAAGAAGAGCCCGGCAGAGATCTCTCTGCAGGGCTGTGGTCCCTATCAGGCAAAGGGGATAGAGGTATTGCTGGAGAATCGAGCGGCGAGGATCGATACCGGTTGCGCCCAAGTGGTAACCGAGCGCGGTGAATCCCTTGCCTATGACCGACTGCTTCTCGCCACCGGCAGCCGTCCGCATCTTCCGCCCGGTATTGGCGGAGTGAGCAGCGATGGGGTTTTCGCCCTTCGTTCTCTGGCGGATGCCCGGCGGACTGCCCTACGGGCAAAGAGCACAAGGCAGGCGGTGATGCTGGGCGGCGGGCTTCTCAATCTGAAGGTTGCCTTTGCCCTCTTGGAGTGCGGCATCAAAGTCACCCTCGTGGTGCAATCCCCCGAGGTGCTCAGCCAGCTGATGGAACCGGCCGACGCTTTTCTTGTCAGGGATGCCTTGGATCAGGCTGGTCTTAAGATAATTACCGGACGGAGTGCGAGACAAATCCTCAGCAATGAAGATGGCGTGAACGGCGTGGTTCTCGATGACGGTGCGGAACTCGCCTGCCGGATGGTCTGCATCGGCAAAGGCGTGCAACCCAATGCCGACTGGATCGACCCCCGGCAAATTCCGGTAAACCGCGGGATCGTTGTCGATAAATATACCCGCACGGCGGCTGAAAATGTCTATGCCGCAGGCGATGTGGCGGTCACCTTCGAGCCGATTACCGGCGCGGCGATAATCACCGGACTGTGGACCAATGCGGTTGCGATGGGTCGCTGTGCCGGAGCCAACATGGCCGATCGGCCTACGGCCTACGGCGGCACCTTCGGCATCCTCAATGCCACTCAGGTTGCCCGTATGCCTTTTGTCTCTATGGGAATCGTCCATACCGCAGGCACCGATTACGAGACCCATAGCCGGAGTTCACCGGGCGCCCATCGCAAGCTGGTTTTTTCGGCGGATGGCAATCGTCTGCTCGGGGCGCTTTTTGTCGGCGATATCGCCAGGGCAGGCCTTTACCACACCGTTATTCGCGAACAGGTGAGGATGGACGATATAAAAAAGCAGGTGATCGACCACCGCCTGCACTATGGCCATCTTCTCTGTGCCAGGAGGTACTCGTGAGAAAGAGGAGGTATTTTTGTACTCCCTGGCTTTTTCTCTCCATCCTGCTCGCCGCCATAGCTCTCTTCATTTTTTTAATCCTTAGAAAAAGGTGCTCAAATGACAAGCCGCAACCGAACGCTATCTCACTCTTTTTCCTGCTTTCTCTTTCTTGTCCTTTTGGCTTTTGGGCAGGGCTGTGCCTTTACCCCCAAGCCGGTATTTTTAACGGAAAAGCCAAGCAGTGCCGAACAGCTGGCAAAGAAAGATATCCGTTTGGCCCTAGTCGTCAAAGATACCAGGCCGACTTCCTATAAGGATTACAACATGGTCGGCCTTATGCGAAACAGCTTCATGATCCCGACCAGCTTTGTTTTCCTGGCACACAAGGAAAACCTGGAGACCCTTCTGGCTTATCATGTAAAGGGGATTCTCGAAAACTCCGGCTACCAGGTGATCTCGACAGTGCCTGAAATTCCGGTCAGGCTAGGTGCCGAGAAACTCGCAAAACCACCGGGTGACAGCGGTAAATCCTCCGCGGCCATGGAGAATATCTCAAGTACAAACAGGCAGGACCTGCAAGCCGCGGAGGTGAAACAACAGGGCAGCACGGTCACCGACCTTGATACTTCAGACAGTGAAGAGGCCTATGGTTTGCAAGGGGCGGATGCCATCCTGGAGATAAAAGTCGATAAATATAGCAGCGACGTTCTCCAGGCAATGCTTTTTGTCTCAACCCAAGCCTGGGCAAAGCTGAAACTTGCGGCGATTGATCCGACCGTGGAAAAGCGGCGGATACTCTTCGGCAAGACCGTCACCGGATTCGGCACCTCCGGCCCCAGGCAGATCATCACTGAGGATTGTTTCATCGTTGCCGTCAATATGTCGCACTGGATTGCCTTAAACGAGGTCGAAAATATTGTCAGGTCGGATGAGTTTGTAAACGCCGTTAAGAAGGTTAAAACCGTAGCGAAACAGTAACCCGGCTATGGCAAAGCGAGAGATTTTTATGCGAAATTTCCCTGTCTTGTTCCTCTACCTTGCTCTTTTACCGGCCTTCGGCTGCGTTTCCACACCAAACGCCAGGTTTGACACGGCGGAAATGCAACAAATCAATCGCATCGCTGTTATGGACTTTTCCGACGCCCCCAAAGCGGAGGCCGCCAGTTCCGGAGTGGTTGTCGCTGCCGCCCTGGTCAATGAATTGCTGGCGACGAAAGGCATAACCGTGGTGGAAAGAAGTAAGCTTCACTCCTTGCTTGAAGAACAAAAACTCTCCATGATCGGTCTGGTTGATGAAAAAACGGCGGTTGAAGCGGGAAAGATCCTGGGGGTGAATATGATCGTTCTTGGCTCGGTGAGTGAATATGATACTTCTTCCATCCCGATCTTCTTGGGGCTGGTAACCTATTATATGGATCTCTATAACGTTGCAGGCACCATGCGAATTATTAATGTGGAAACCGGTAAGGTGGTATTTTCCGGCGAATGCTCGGCGAAGAGTAAGGTGAGTTATCAAGACGCCGCCATCGATGTCGCCAAGGCACTGGTCAAGCGCATTCAAGAAAGCCGTGGGGATTTCCAATAACCTGTTATTGCAAGAGGTTATTGGGGGGAAGGTGGATCGACTGATTCCATCTGTCAAGAAGCGAAACTGTAACACAGCGGGTTTTCCTGCACAAGTCTCGGAGAAGTTTATGGATGGACTGCCAAGCAAAACAGCCCTGCGTGTCGCCATGCACCGCGTTGCTCACCAAATCCTCGATGATCCCAGGATATTCGACGATCCCCTGGCGCTTCGCGTGGTGGGTGCGGGAGATGCGGCGGCGGGGCAAGACCTGCGGCAGGCCTGTTTAGAAGAAACTCCTTTATCGAGAGTGCTTCGGGCCTCCCTGGCGGCACGCAGTCGATATGCTGAAGACCAGGTCCATGCCGCGGTAAAAAAGGGCGTCGACCAGTATGTTGTTCTCGGTGCCGGCCTCGACACCTTTGCCTACCGAAACCTCTACTCCCGGGATGTCTTGCATGTTTTTGAGGTGGACTATCCGGCTACCCAGATTTGGAAGCGCAGGTGTCTTGAGGAAGCAGGCATCCCCATCCCGCCGACCCTCACATTTTCGCCTGTCGATTTTGAGACCCAGACCCTTGAGAACGGACTGCGGCAGACTGGTTTCGATACCGGCAAGGGCGCTATTTTTTCATGGCTAGGGGTGACGATGTATTTGACGAACAGCGCAATTAATGCCACACTGCAACTCGTTGCCTCGATGCCGGCCGGCAGCGGGATAGTCTTTGACTACATGATTTCGTCGGCACTGCTGCATCCAAGCGCCCGTATGGCATTTGCCGGTTTGGCTCATCGCGTAGCCCTGGTAGGTGAACCTTTTCAGACCTTTTTTGAGCCCTCTGCCCTCAAGGCCCATCTGCAGGCCATGGGATTCAGGGAGGTCATCGATTTAGGACCGGAAGAAATGGATGACCTTTATTTCCGGGGACGGACGGATAAGTTGCAATTCGGGAGGCTGGCACACGTAATACATGCGAGGAATTGACTACAAACATCTGCAAGAACTGCTGCAAGGCGCCCGCCTTGTCGGGGCGACGGAAGCGGCAATAGTTGCTGCCAAGGATATCGTGGTTGAAGACGAATTGGCCGAACGCTGCCGTCTGCCGCGCTGCGAAAATTACGGACTCTCAATGAGTTGTCCGCCGCATGTCGGCGGTCCTGCGGCCATGAGAAAACAGCTTGAAGCCTGCGAACAGGCATTGTTTTTCCGGATTGATGTCCCGTCGGCCATGCTGTATTCCAGTGAGAGCCGCGAGATTTTTCAATTGCTCCATGAGATAGCGGCGGGGATCGAAAGGGCTGCCGTCAGGCTTGGATTCGACCAGGCCAAGGCCTTTGCCGGGGATTCCTGCAAGAGGATTTTCTGTTTTGACCAGCCGGAGTGTCAGGCCCTTGCCGCACCCGGAAAATGCCGGCATCCGCAGTCGGCCAGGCCCTCCATGTCCGGTTTTGGCATCAACGTGGAAAGGCTGCTACAAAGCGTCGGCTGGGATATCGGCATTGGCGACCGCAGTATGTCCGGCGAGTCGGAAAAAAACACCTTTGTTTGTGGTCTGGTGTTACTTAAGCATCTCCAACAAAACGAGCAGGAGTAATCATGACGCATTATCTTCAAGCTTTTCAACCGTGTGAGAATGATCCGCTTACTTTGCTTATAGCAAAAGATGAGGATCTTCATGATAATGGCAGTATCACCACGAAAAAATCAAAAGAGAAGGTGGTCTCTTTCGCCGAAGTCTGCAAAATCATTTTTGGTCATGGATTTTTATTTCAGACCTTGACGCCACACGAGATGAATATGCATTCGCTTGGAGAACGGATAGGGCGTTTTGCAACACGTCCTTTCCCTGCACCCTCTTTGATTGAGTTTATGGCAGTTACCAAAGAACTGCTTGCAGGGCACGAGCTACCTGAATCAAATCAATATTCCCAACGATTCTATCAAAATGGCGGCCTATCGCCCGCGGCTTTCCGTGTTCTTCAGCGGTATGGTGATGACGTTATTCTCTCAAGCGAGCGAACACATTTTGTCGGCGACGTTATGCTTTTGGGAACATTTATTAAGATGGTCAAAGCCTTTAGTCGATTTGGCGAAAAAAACGCTTTTAACTTGGATTTTATCGGCGAGTTGTCCCAAGCGCGACGTACTATTGAGGTAGAGGCTGGGGTCGTTCCCGTATTTCATGAGGATTATCGTCCTGTTGTCTTGACTATGCCATATTTTGATGGGAACCATTGGTATCCGCCTGTCCCTGTTTTGTTGCAACCGGGCGATGTCGTGTGGAACACCAATGCCGAAGCCATGTATCTTTTGAATGAGTTTACAATCTTGAATCATAAAATTGGCAATAAAAGTGCTGTGCCGAACCGCACTTTTATTAAGACAACCGGGAGCAGCTGCAGCGCCACAACACTGGTAGGCTATGGAAGAAACTTGCAAAACATTTTGCGTTGCGGCAGACGAGGCGTTTTTTTTGAACCTAAGTAACGTTTTTCAAATCTCCATGATTAAGTTACCTTACCTGTGTTGAATGATGAAGGCTTCTATGCGCCAGCAACAACTTGCTCTTACCTCCCGACAAAGGGAATTCTACGACTACCTGCGCAACTGTATCGGCAGTGGTGCCGGTTCACCCAGTCTCCGAAAAGCGGCGGAAGACCTCAAGATAACGCATACGGCTGTTGCCGGTTTGGTCCAAACACTGCAGGAAAAGGGCTGGATACGACGCGAAGGACGTTACAGCCGGGAAATCGCCTTACTTACCTCCGATTGCACCAAAACTTCTTCCGATGGGCGAACAGTGCCGATCCTCGGTAAGGTCGCTGCCGGCCTCCCGTTGTATGCCCAGCAGGAATGGGCAGGGAATATACTCGTTGACGCAAGCATCTACCGGGGCAATCATCTTTTTGCCCTGCTGGTGCAAGGCGATTCCATGAAGAAGGTCGGCATATTCGCAGGAGATCTGGCTATCTGCGAACCACGACAGTTCGCTGTGAACGGCGAAATTGTAGTTGCACTGATCAACGATGAAGAAGCCACCATCAAGCGTTTCTTTTACCAGGGAGATCATATAGACCTGCTACCGGAAAACGACAGCTTTCCGGTGATGACCTATAGCCTCGGCGAAGTACTGATCCAAGGTAAAGTAATCGGCATTCATCGCGGCCCCGAGCAGATGGCAAGACTGTGATGCAGGGCGGATGGCTTATCTGTTATTCTCCAGCACACCGTCGCGCAAGGTGAAACAGTGATCCATCCGTTCCGCCAGAAGGGTGTTGTGGGTCACCATGATCGTGCTCAGTTTTCGCTTGCGGCAGAGGTTATGGAGAAGTTCAAAGACCAGGTTGCCGGCCCGCGAATCGAGATTGCCGGTCGGTTCATCGGCAAAGAGCAGGTCCGGTTGCATGACCAGCGCCCGAGCCAGGGCCGCCCGCTGCTGTTCGCCGCCGGAGAGTTCCAGAACCTTATGGTGGGTGCGATGGCCGAGTTCCACCTGCTCAAGCAGGTCGCGGGCCGGATCGGTCATCTCCAGCCTGCTTTTGCCGGCAATGAGACCGGGAATCATGACATTTTCGAGAGCGGTGAAATCGGGCAGGAGATGGTGGAACTGAAAGATGAAACCGATTGCGGCGTTGCGGAATTTTGCCAGTTCCTTCGAGGACTTGGCAAGTAGTGGCTGGTCGCGGTAGAAAATCTCCCCGCCGCTCGGCAGATCGAGGGTGCCGAGGATCTGCAGGAGGGTGGTTTTACCGGAACCGGAGGCACCGATGACGCCGGTCATCTCGCCCGGTTCGACGGCAAGGGAAATGCCCTTCAGCACGGTCACGGTATTTTCCCCAAGACCGTAGGTTTTGGTGACGTTCTGCGCGGAAAAAAGAGCCATTAGGATAACACCTCGGCCGGTTGAACAGCGGAAGCCTTCCATGAAGGATAGAGGGTCGCTAGTAGGGTGATGACGATGGAGCTGACGGCGATGATGGTGACGTCGAGGGGCAGCACCTTGATGGGCAGAGTGGTCATCGGATAGACGTTTGAGGGCAGCTCGATGAATTTGTAGCGCGACAGCAGTTCACACAAGCCGAGGCCGCCGAAGACGCCGAGGGTCGTGCCGGCAACGGCGATAACCATGCCCTGCAGGAAAAAGATGCGCATGATCGCCTGCGAGGTCGCTCCCATGGATTTGAGGATGGCGATATCCTTGCTCTTTTCCATAACCACCATAACCAGAGCGCTGATGATATTGAGGGCGGCCACCAGGATGATCAAGGCCACGGCGATAAACATGCCGATCTTTTCCAGTTTGAAGGCGGCATAGAGGTTGTGATTCATTTTCATCCAGTCCTTGGCGATAAAGCCGGGGCCGAGTTTTTGGGTAATCCGGGCGGCGATCTGATCGGCGTTGTTCAGTTCCGACTTCTTCACCGCCACTTCGATGCCATGAACGATATCCTCAATGCCGAGAAAGCTTTGGGCCTCGGCTATGGACATGTACGTATGGGTGGAATCGTACTCATACATGCCGGTCTCGAAGATACCGGATATTCGACAGGTTTTAACCTTAGGTATGATACCCATGGGGGTGAGCGGGCCGGAAGGGGAGATGAGTTTTACCCGGTCATCGACACGCACCCGGAGATCGTTTGCCAGATTCTTGCCGATAATAATGTTGGGGACACCGCTGCCGGTCGGATCATTCAGGAGATCATCGACTGACCCTGAGATCATCTGGTGGGGGAGGTTTATAACATTTTTTGCAGTGGCCGGGTCAATCCCCCGCAGGATCACGCCATTGCCGCCGCTGGCACTGCTCAGCAAACTTTGCGCATAGAGATAGGGAGTGGCCCCAACGACATCGTCAACGGTGAGGATGCGCTCCCTGGTAAGTTCATAATCCTTTATCGATCCCGCCATTTGCTGGACGATGATGTGGGAATTAACGCCCAGGATCTGATCGCGCAGGCCGTCGGTAAAACCGGAAAAGACCGCCAGGACGACAATGAGAGCGATGACTCCGACGGTGATCCCGCCCACGGAAATGAGAGAGATCAGGGAAATAAAACCATGCCGGTGTTTGGCACGGAGATAGCGCAGGCCGATGAACCATTCGAAAATCATAAAACTCTTCCTGTCGCCTGATTTTCACCTGCTTCGTCTTTTTCCGCCTGCAGCCCTGTCTCGGGTTTCAGGTGGGGAAAGAGGATGACATCGCGGATGGACGGGGCATCGGTGAGGAGCATGACCAGGCGGTCGATACCAATGCCTTCACCGGCGGCCGACGGCATGCCGTATTCCAGGGCGCGGATATAGTCGGCATCCAGTTCCGGATGGATCTCCTCGTCGTCGCCGCGGTCGGCGATTTGTTTTTCAAAGCGGGCCAGCTGATCGCGGGGATCGTTCAGTTCGCTGAAGCCGTTGGCCAGCTCGCGGCCGGTAATGAACAGTTCAAAACGGTCGGTGACCGTCGGATCCTCGTCATTACGTCGGGCAAGCGGCGACACCTCGGTCGGATAGGAGGTGATGAAGGTCGGGTTGATGAGTTTTTCCTCAACCAGCAGTTCGAACAATTCGGTCTTGGCCTTGCCCGGACCGGCACTGTCGTCAAGTTTAATACCTTTCTCCTTGGCAAGCACCAGTACCCTGGCACCGTCGGCGAGGATTTCCGGGGCAATTCCGGCCACCTGGCTCAGGGCCTCATCCATGGTCAGTTTGGTCCACGGGGGAGTGAGGTCGACTTCCGTTCCCTGGTAGGTGATGTGCATCGAGCCGTTGACCTTCAGACAGATGTCGGAGATCATGTTCTCGGTGAGGGTGATGAGGTCTGTATAGGTGGCATAGGCCTGATAAAACTCGAGCATGGTGAATTCCGGGTTATGCCGGGTCGACAAGCCTTCGTTGCGAAAATTGCGGTTGATTTCGAAAACCCGCTCAAAGCCGCCGACCAGGAGTCGTTTCAGATACAGTTCCGGGGCGATACGCAGGAAGAGATCCATATTCAGGGCATTATGGTGGGTCTTGAACGGTTTGGCCGTGGCCCCGCCGGGGATTGGCTGCATCATCGGCGTCTCGACTTCCATGAAACTGCGGGTGTTGAGATATTCCCGCATCAGACGGATAATCTCGACCCGCTTTCTGAATATTCCCCTGACCTCCGGGGTGACGATGAGATCGACATAGCGCTGCCGGTAGCGGGTCTCGACATCGGTCAGGCCATGCCATTTATCCGGCAGGGGCCGCAGGGATTTGGAGATCATGACGATTTTCGCCGCCTGAATGGATAATTCCCCGACCTTGGTCTTGAACAGGGAACCTTCAACGCCGACGATATCGCCGATATCCCATTTCTTGAAGGTTTCGAAAACCTCGTTGCCCAAAATGTCCAGCTTGACATAAATCTGGATTTGGTCGCTGCTGTCGGCGACGGTGCAGAAGGCCGCCTTGCCGAATTTACGCATGGCCATGACCCGTCCGGCAACACTGTAGATCGCCTCTCCCGGTTCTACTTCTTGGGCCTCTAGGGTGGCGCCTTTCGGTAGAAGCTCCTCTATTGCGTTGGCCGGTTTAAAGCTGTTTATATACAGTTTGACCCCTAACTGCGCCAGGGAATCGGCTTTTTCTTTACGTTGGACGAGGGTTTGATTTTCTTCACTCATGATGAACGCTCTTTGCTGGATAGAGGATTTGATGCGTGGGCAATGATAAAAAAAGCGGCAGATGGCCGCTGGAATAAAGTCTTTAGGAATTACCGGGAAACGACAAATCTGTCAATTTAATTCCCGAAACGAGTGTGTCGGAGTTTGCCGATATCTGGAGTTTTCTGGCCGTTACCGGTTTTTTTGCATTTCCAGGGTAAAGAACATCAACCCGTTGAGGACCAAACCGTGGTTTATATTGCCGTCAAGGATCAGGGACTCGACTTTTTCCCGGGGTAAGGTCAGGACTTCGATGTCCTCCATATCGTCTTGCTTCGGTTCAGCGATTTGCCGCACATTTTCAACCAGGACCGTGTAACAGAGATTGTTCTGGATCGCCGGATTTGGGCATATCTTGCCGATTATCCGGCTATTTTCTCCGGAATATCCGGTTTCTTCAAGCAGCTCTCGGAGGCCGGCCGTAAGAGGACTTTCCCCGTCGTTCACTGCTCCTCCGGGAATCTCCAGCTCCATCCGGTCGGTGCCGAAGCGGTACTGGCGGATCAGGACCAGTTCGCCGGCAGCGGTTACGGCGATGACGTTGACCCAGCGGGGAAATTCAAATCTATAGAAATCCTGGGTTTTGCCGGTTCGGCCGGAACGTACCTTGCTTGTGACCATCTTCATGATCGGGTTGGCGAACAGCGTTCTTGGCTCGTCGATTTGCCAGCCTTCGGGGCGTGCAGGGAAATGCGTTGTTTTCATTTGAGTTCCGATATGTCTGGCGTTTGAAATGATCGTAATTGACGGCACAATGCCTGGGCATGCCGCAGGCTTTCGAGAGAAAGACCTCGGAATGTATATCACGCACCGTCGTTGTGATCAAGTGTTAGCCTCGCTTCAATAAAAATACCCCTGCAAAAATGGTGATGGTAGCGACATAATCCAGCCATTCGATCGGTTCGCCAACGATGAAAGCACCAATAAAGAGAGCAACAACAGGCGGGATATAAGAAACTGAAGAAGCTGCGACGGCACCAAGTCTCTCGATGATATAGTAATAGATGATGTACGCCCCGCCGGTGCCGAGGAGGCCTAAACCGACTATCATGCCGATTGAGGCATGCACGTCCGTCCAAATCTTGCCGATCCCAGTGTAATCGGTCACTATCGCAAGCATTGCCAACCCGATTCCCAGTTGATAGGTAGTCAAAGCCGCCGCCGGGATTTGCAGAGGGCTTATATATTTTCTGGCGTAGACAAAGGAAGCGCCGACACTCAACGAACCGGCCACTATATAGAGGACACCCTGCAGATTGGTGGAGAGCAGTTGCTCTCCGGATGGGCGACCAATGACGATGACGCCGAGAAGACCGATGATCAAGCCGACGATTCTTGAAGTGGTTTTTTTCTCTCCCGGCAGAAAAAGCAGGGCAAGGACAAAGGAAAAGAGCGGGATGGATCCGGAGACGGCCCCCGCTACGCCGGAAAGCAAAAGAGATGTGCCTTTGACATAGGCATAGTAGTAAAGGGTGGTTGCCAACAAGGCCATGACAAAAAAATGCCTGATATGTCGCAGATGACGCCAAGCTAAGGAACCCGAGAGGGAGGCGTAGACGAGTACCGGCAGAAAACCGAAAAGAACCCGGAGAAAGACGATCTGAAGAGGGGCGATGAGGCTCGCCGCAAGTTTCATATAGATAAAGTTGCTTCCCCAAATGAGCCCAAGCAAAAAGAACGCTGCTATCGGCAGATACGAATTTTTACGCATCGGTCGAGACATTGGTATTTCTCCTTATTCTGTGAGTAGACCTTACTGAGACACTCTTGATTGCCAGGGTCGACATGCTTCTCATGAATCATCTCTTGAAAATCTTGCCATCATCACGTATTTTAACGATCAAATGATCGTCATAGTGTAACGCCGTTCAATATATTGTCAATATGGATGTTATATGGAGCAGTCGATTGAAGCAGTATCGGAAAATCTCCGGACGGTACGGGAGAGCAGGGGCTTAAGTCTTGATCAGCTTGCCGAACTGACGGGTGTGAGCAAGAGTATGTTGCGACAGATTGAAACCGGTAAGTCCAGCCCAACCATCTCAACCATATGGAAGATCGCCAATGGTTTGCATTTATCGTTCACGGCTCTGCTCAGAAAACCAACGGTGCAGGCAGAGGTGAAATCCTTTAAGGGGGTGCAGCCGCTGACTGCAGAAGGGGAAAAATATCGTCTTTATCCTTTAATCTCCTTTGATCCGCATCAATCGTTTGAGACCTATTATTTTGAAATTGATCCCGGGGCGATTTTCACAGGCGAACCGCATAAGGGCAATATCTATGAGTATGTCTTTGTCATAAAAGGGACATTGCAGATAACTATAGATGGCAAATCCTTCATGATCGAGGAAAATGAATTTTTGCAATTCAAGGCCGATCATCCTCATAAATATATGTGTGTAGGTAAGAAGATGGCGTCGGCAATCATGCAGGTCAGCTATCTATCATGAGTGAATTTACTCCCAAGAGCATCCCGACTATGACCCGCAAAACAGAAACCTCAGCCCAGTCAACCCCCTATACCTGCAGAGAATACCGGGGGGAAATGATTCTGCTGGCCTTGCAACAACGCATCAGCCAAGCGGATATTTCCAGCGAAGAACGCGAAGTGCTGAAAAAGGAGATAGCCAGGCTTGAAAAAGAGATCGGTTTCTGAAAATCTCCAATACCTCTTTCGTCACCTCCTGAGGGGATTGCAATTTGTCTCTTAATCTCTGAGACAACGAACCGAAAACCCATATTTGGCGACGGCTTCTAAAACGGAGGTTCGGAAAAAAACTCCACCGGCGCATTGCTGGTCGGGTGGCGAAAGCCCAGGTGCGTGGCATGGAGAAGCATTTGCGCACCGTCCCGGCCGCTGCCGTAGAGGCTGTCGCCGATGATTGGTGCGGCAAGCCCCAGGGGATGGGCGGCGTGTACCCGCAGTTGATGGGTGCGACCGGTGAGGGGGATGAAGACAACCCGGGTGTTTGCTCCCTGCACGGCGATTTTCTGCCAGTGGGTGACCCCTATCTTGCCGTGCAGTGTATCGTAAATCTGCAGAGGGCGGTTGTCGGGATCGAGCCGGAAGGGAAGGCGGATCTCACCGCCGTCTTTTTCAAGAACGCCTTGCACCACTGCCGTATAGCGTTTATTGACCTCACGCCGGGCAAAGCGCTGGGAAAGCAGGCGATGCGCCTCGGTGGTCATGGCAAAGACCATCAGTCCGGAGGTGTACATATCCAGTCGATGGACCGCCGGCTGGACAATCATGGCGGGAAAGAGGCGACACAGCCTAGTTGCGGCACAGTCCTGTTTCTCTGCGCCACGACCGGGGACGGCCAGCAAGCCTCCCGGCTTGTCAATGATGACGATTGCCTCGTCCTGAAAAACAATTTTCATATTTTCCCGGTAGCTGGTTCCCTCGTTGTTCGCGTTCATGACTGGCAGCCATCCTCCAGCTCGTCCAGGCCACAGAGCATAAAACCCAGAATTGGCATGCATTTTTCTTTGCAAGAGCCGCTAAGAGATGCATGCTGCCGCGTGCCGGAAGGGTTTTCTCGCCCCCAGTAGAACTCAGACAAGCCGATGGGGCGCAACCGGTGCCTGGCGGCAAAATTTAGCAGTTTCGGGGCACAGCAGTCACCGGTGCCGGTCGGAATGCCGGTTTCTCCGAGAAAGACGTCCCTTAGGGTGGCCGTTTTTCCCCGGAAGTTGGTAAGGTGGTAGAGGCTGTGGAGATCTTCCATCAGTTGCCGGGAAAGATGGAGGCGCTCTTTTCTTAAGGCCAGCCATTTTTCGCCACCACCATCGCGGTCGATCTGTCGGCTAAGCGCCTTGATCCGGGGTTCGACTGCCCCGCTTAAGGCGAGAAATGCATCAACATCAAAAAGCGGCGGCACCCAGCCGCGAACGAGCCAGCAGCCCTTGTATTGTCCGGAAAAGGCGTAGAGGAAGGTGGTTGTCCCGCCCGGTCGAAGACATTCCAGAATACCAAACATCTTGCCGCGCGCCGGACCAAACAGCCAGTCGGTGGCTAGGGCCGGGGCAAAAGGCGGCTGGTCGGAGAAAAGGTCGATCGTGCCACATTCGGCCAAAAGCTGCATGAGGTGGCGGCAATGTTCAAGGGTATTGCCTTGACCAAGCCAGTGCTCGCGACCGCATCTTCGGCAGAAGCCGCCGCTCCTGACGGCTTTATGGTGTTGTTCGACTGTTGGTTGCCAGGGCTGTGGGGCAGAAATCATCTGATATTTTTCATCCGGATCTAAAGAGAGGCAAAGAGGAAGAAAAGATACACCGGTTTCGGTCCGATGCACAAGCTTTTCAGAGAGCGTTTACGCAGTTGGCGGTCGATTGCGCCGTTCGAAAGTGCTTTTCGGGCAGGGATTCGATGCATGTTTTTGCGAAAAATTATGCATAAAGGGACTTATCCCGGATGTCCGGAAAACAGTTGCTACCGCAAATGATTTTGCTGTGTTACTATCATCGTCGATGCCGGGAAGGTGTCGATCGGGCGACCCGGGTGCAAGGGGTAAAATTATTAACGAAGAAAGGATATCATGACCGTTCAGCAAAAAGATACAACCGGGGATTTTCAAGACTTGGGGCCGGATCGGGTGCTGAATCTGGTGGAAAAGGCTCTGGGGATTCGCTGCAACAATCTTTTCCGCCCTCTGAACAGCTATATCAACCGGGTTTTTGAGATCGAAACGAAGGAAGGTGTTCGCATGGTGGTAAAATTCTACCGCCCCGGTCGTTGGTCGAAAAAGGCCATCCTTGATGAACACACCTTCCTCACCCAGCTGGCCAAGCAGGAGATTCCGGTCATTGCCCCCCTCTCTTTTTTAGATGGTGCGACGCTTGCCGAAAGCGAAAAACTCCTCTTCGCGGTTTTTCCAAAGTGTGGCGGGCGGAGCAGTGATGAATTCAACGAGGAGCAATGGCTGCAAATTGGCCGCCTGCTAGGCAGGGTCCATCAGGTTGGTGAGGCCGGCAAGGCGAAAAACCGGATCACCATGGCGCCGAGCCACTCGACCCTCGACCAACTCAACTATCTGCTTGGCGCGTCGTGTGTTGCAGAGGACCTGAAACCACTCCTCAAGACCACGGTTTTGAGGATAATCGAGGAGATAGAACCGCTCTTTGCACAAACCAAGTCCATCCGTATCCATGGGGATTGCCACTTCTCCAATATCATTCACCGCCCCGGAGAGTCCTTCTTCCTTATTGATTTCGACGATATGGCCATGGGTCCTCCGGTCCAGGATATCTGGATGCTGTTGCCGGGGGCTGAGGAAGAGGCGGTGGTCGAACTTGATCTTCTTTTGGAAGGCTACGAGACCTTCCGCGCCTTTGATCGTCGGACCCTACGCCTGATCGAGCCGCTCAGGGCGATGCGCTTTATCCACTATATGGCCTGGTGCGCCCATCAGGTCGAGGCGGACGGGATGACCAGAGCCATCGACGACTTCGGCTCCCGTGACTACTGGCAGCGGGAGATCGATGATCTCGTTGATCAGGAGGCGAGAATCGCCGAGAGTAGGCTGCCTTCCGGCAACGTCCTCTAAGCCCTCTGCAGAAAAGCCAACAATCTTTCCGAGAGACTCAGGTTGTTGGCTTTTGCCACTCCCACAAGTTCCTTGAAATTTATCCCGTAACTGTTTGTAAGTCCCGCGAAATGTTTGTTTTTGAGAAGAAGGCGCGACCAGGGAACGGCCTCGTTCATGGCGAGGGCGACGATATTGCCCCGGTCGGGGACCGGAAGATAGAGGCAGCCGGCAAAATGGTCGGCGAGAATCGTTCTGATCTCCCGGTAGCGGAGGAGATCATTACTCCACAGATTGCAACTGATAACCCCCGAACTTTTGAGACAGGCCGTGCAGCGAAAAAAAAACGGCTCCGAGTAGACACTGGGGGCCATGCCCTGATCGTCAAAGGCATCAACCAGGATGAGGTCGTAGCGTTTTTTCCTCGTTTCCCCAAGAAACTGCAGGCCGTCCAGGCAGTGCACCACAATCCGCGCATCTGTCGGCAGGCGGAAGTAGCCTCTCGCCACATGGATGATATGGGAAGAGGAGTCGACGGCATCGATTCGGCAATGAGGGAAATGGTGGAAAAAGAAACGGACCAGCGAGCCGGCCCCGATGCCGACGATGAGGATATCCTGCGGTTCCGGCACCAGCAGCAAGGCGGTGAGCATATACCGGGTGTACGACAGAACCAGATCCTCGGGTCGGGACAGGGACATCCGGCTTTGCAGATGTTCGGAGCCGAAATAGAGACTCCGGTGGTCGCCGTTATCTCTGACCTCGACCCTGTGTCCATTCCAAGATTCTTTGTGGACAAGAAAGCCCGGACTGTGTGCCATACGATGCCGTGCAGTGGTGCCGCAGGCCGGGAGGCGGCTGGGAGTGGAATGAGAAAAATGTTACCGGCTTCGCCATAATACTCCGGCGGAGTGAGTCTGTCAAAAAGGTGAATGCTTCCCACTATCTTTTTGCCGGTAATTTCCTTGACTGTTGAGTTTTTATTTTGGCATACTACAAAGAGCAAGAATATCGTGCGGCAATGTCCGGGCTATCGGAGGAAAACCCCTTGCAATCGAAAGAGACAAAAAAGAAGATCCTCGTCATGGACGATGAGGATATGGTGGGGGAAATCGCCTGCCAGATGCTCAAATATTTGGGTTTTGACGGTGTCTGGGTAGCAAATGGAGCGGAGGCAATACGGGAATACAGCAAGCAGATAGAAGCAGGGCAAGCCTATACGGCAATCATCATGGACCTCACCATTCCCGGCGGGATGGGCGGCAAGGAGGCTATCGTAGAAATTCTCGCCCTTGACCCGGCGGTCAAGGCCTTTGTCTCCAGCGGCTATGCCAACGACCCGATAATGGTCAACTACAAGGACTACGGTTTTACCGGAGTTATCGCCAAACCCTTCGACATCGCGGCCGTGCAGCAGATTCTCAATACCGTACTGTCGAGACCCTCAGCCTCTGCATAAAGAGTACTGTTCCGATTAAAGCCTCGTGACTGATTCGTCAAGCAAATATCTGTACTTCGCAACCGTTGTGACCTTTTGTTCGCTGTACGCGGCGCAGCCGATACAGCCTTTATTTAAAAGCGAATTCCAACTCAGCAATTTTCAGGCCATCCTTTTTACTACGCTGATGATGGCGCCGCTCGGCGTCGCTCCCCTGGTCTACGGCTACCTCCTCGAATCCTTCTCCGCCAAGGTGATGCTGCGCTGGGCGCTGTTGCTCCTCGGCATCCTCGAGTTGTTTTTCGCCACCGCCGACAGCTATTTCACCCTCCTCGCTCTGCGCGGTATTCAGGGCCTGATGATCCCGGCGATCCTGACCTCCCTTATGGCCTATATCAGTTATACCTCGCCTAGAGACAAGGTGCAGCACAACATCGCCGCCTATATTGCCGCCACCATTGTCGGCGGCTTTCTCGGGCGATTTTTATCCGGCCTGTGTACCGATCTTTTTGGCTGGCGCTTTTTCTTTTTTGCCCTCGGTCTGCTCCTTATGCTGAACAGCTATCTGCTGGGGGGTATGGCCAAGGATGCCAAGTTGCAATATGCCCGGCCAAGGCTTTCGGAAATTATCGCCTTGCTCCGCTCCAGACCATTTTTGTGGAGCTATGCCTCGATTTTTTGCCTGTTTTTTGTTTTTGCCGGACTCATGAATTTTCTCCCCTTTGAACTGAAGCGGATCAATCCCGCCTCGCGGGAAACCGGGATCGGACTTTTATATCTTGGTTACGGCATGGGGCTGCTGGTTTCCCTGAGTACCCGGCAGATCATCCGCCGCTTCGGCAATGAAATCAATGCCATCACCGTCGGCATTGTGATTTTTGCCCTGGGAACCCTCATTTTTATGGTGGAGAAATATCTGGTGCTGTTTCTCGGGATGTTTGTCTTCTGCGCCGGTCTCTTTACCGCCCATTCCCTGCTGTCCGGCCTTGTCAACAAGCTGGCCCGTGACAACAAGGCCATTGCCAACGGCTTATATATCTCCTTCTATTATACCGGTGGAACCCTTGGTTCGGTTTTGCCCGGAGCGGTATTTCAGCGCTTTGGCTGGCAGGCCTTTCTTTTGCAACTTCTGGCCATGATCGCCCTTGCCTTCTTTTTCACCCGGCGGCTCAGAGCGGTGGTGGAAATACCGGCTGTTTGAAAAACCTTTGATTGAAATTGCCCTAAGTATTTGCTATAGAAAACAATGAGCGTTTTCCTGACATATTGGCCCTGAATTTAAAAGGAGGTCGCCTTGATCCCTTCCCCGATTGGCAGATTTTTTGTTTTGTTGTGGCTCTTCTGTTGTTGGATTCCCTGCGCTTTTGCCACCACTTCGCAAGAGCCTGACGTCACTATTCGGAGGGGCGCTGAGTTGACCGGCAAAGGTACCAAGATGCCCGTCGTTACTATCACCCAGCCCGCCGGCGGCTGGACGACGAGCCTGCAGCTTGAGGTGAGCGGTACCTGCTCCGACCCTACGGCCGACCCGGTCGCCGCCAACATTAACGGCGTGCGCTACTACCTGCGGACGTTTGCCGGTGCCTTTTCCAAGAAATTCCCGGCATCCAAGGGGAAAAACACGGTGATTGTCGAGTGCAGCAACAAGGCCGGAACATCCAGGGCGAGCGCGATGGTCGATGCCGTCATCAACCCCATTCCCTTAAAAGTTGTGTTGACCAGCGACACCGACGGGGTCTATACCGATTTGCACCTCTACGAGCCGGATCGGACTCATGTTTACTGGGCCGAGACCCATTCTCCCTCCGGCGGCATCTTTTTTTTAAATAAGCAAGGCGAATCCTTCGATCAGCCGGGTTATGGTCCCTATCTCTACGTACATCCAGCCCCTCCTGTAGGCGTTTTTCGGGTTGACGTCAACTATTGGCCGGGGGAAGCCGTGCAGCATACCCTTGCCAATCTCGATATCATCACCAATGAAGGGCTCCCCAGCGAAAGCCGCAAACGGGTAAGAAAACCCTTGGCGCGACCGGGTGAAACCCAGACCTTTGCCTATATCGTTTTTCGTGGCAATGGCCAGGTACCCTCGATTTTTATCCCGGGACAAGACCCGGAGAGCGACATGCCGGAGGAGGTGCGGGCCTACAAGAAACAGGGAGAACCGAAACTCGAGGGCGATTTCGCTTATCTCTCCGCAGTGGATGAAAAGGCCCTGCGTGACTCGGTGACGCGCCTGGCGCTATTGCAGGCGAAAAAAACCAGCCCTCTGTGGGAGGACAAGCAGCGGGATTGCGCCGGCCTTGTCAGATTTGCCTACAGCAGGGCGCTGCAAAACCCGACGCCGGCGGAAAAGCGGAAAATGGGCATCCCGGACGCCCTCCATCTTCCGCCGGTTTCAGCCTTTGCCAAACGGGTTTTTCCGGATCATTCGCGTATTTGGCAGGTGGGCTTTGAAGCGACTGCGCCTCGCTACGGAGCGTTTGCCGACGCCGAGACGCTCATCGGCTTTAATTTTCACAAGAAAACCCGTGACGTGACCCTTGCCCGTGACGGCGATCTTCTCGTCTATCAAAAGGGCTTTGAAGAAAGCGTGCCCTATCATCTGATGATCTATGTGCAAAACCGGCCTGAGAACCTCGCCGTTTACCATAACGGTGCCAGCGGCCAGGAGGCCCAGGTCCGCGTCGTGCGACTGCAGGATCTCATGACATCCCCCGACCCGGTGTGGATTCCCGGAGCCGATAACCCCTATTTTTTGGGAGTGTACGAGTGGAATCGAATCGACCCGCAAGGCGTAAAGGTATTATAACGGCGGTCTTTTTGGGGCTTTTGTGCTGCGGCCTCCTGGCTTTCTGGGCATTGCGGGGGCTGCACCGAGCACCTGTAGCCGAGGTCGTCAAACTGGTACATAAAGACATTCCGATCCTTGCTCTCGATCTTGCCTTTACCGACCTCAAGGGAAACCCCGTCCCAGCCGCCGAGACCCGACTGTTGGCAGGTGTCGTTGCAAAAGCGGACCAAGCGAAAGGTGCGGCTACCTGCCCGGAAATTACCGGCGGCGACGCCCCGAACGGCGCAATTTCTCCCGAAAAACGGAAAATGGACGATAACTGCCCAAAACACGCCACCTGGTATGTGAAACGCCATCCACTGGGGCTGTCGCTTTATTTCATGGAGCCGGCGAAGATTTTACCCCTTTTTGAAAAAGAAGGGGCGATGAAAACTCTTTGGGAAAGCCGGTTCGTTCAAGGGATTTTACGCGAACCGCTGATGAGCGGCCGCGTCCGAGCCGAAGACCTCGGGCTTGCAGGTCTTGAGGGGGCGTTTTTTGAAAAACTGGTAAAAGAAGCTTTGTCGGCGGATGCTATCTTGCACTATGATTTCATTCACGGCAACAAGGGCTTTGTCTTTTCCTTTGTCAGGAATAAGTGCCTCTATGCCGCCAAGGCCCTGCCCATCATTGCCGCCAAACTGGTCCGCAGCGGCTATCAGGTGCCGGGAATCGAGGAACCGGTACTGGAGATGCATGTAGGCTTGCAACGCCTCTTTTTCTGCCAGTACAAGGAGCGGGTGTATTTCGCCAATGGCCTCGAAGCCCTCTTAAACGTGGTGGACCAGGAAGCACCGCCGGAAAGCGACGCACCGAAAACGCCACTGCTCCTCTCTCTGCGGGCCGAAGCCTTTCTCGATAAGCTTGTTCCGGCCTTGGCGGGAAAATCCGGATTGCACATGAATCTCGGAATCGATTTTTCCGAAGACTCCCCCGGAGCGCTCCGTTTCACTGCGGGAGAGTATGCGAAGCATCTGCGACCCACTCTTTTTAAAGGTGTGCCGGCAAGCATCCCGCGGGATGTGTTTGCGGCCGTCATCACCAGCTTTCATCTCTCCCCCGACATAAGCGAAGAGGCGTGGCAGGAACTGGCAACCAAGGGACCGGGAGAGACCCCCGCCAAGGAACCGCAAGAGAGCGGCGTTGCCATTCTCTGGGATCTCTCCGCCGAGGAGCGCGGAATCACCAGCGTTGGCGTGGCTATCGCTAGTCAAACAGCGCCGAGTGATGCGAAAGAATTGAACCACTATTTTAAAAATAAGGAACTGACGGCCGTTTGCGGCGGTGGAACAGTCTACCTTGCCGCCACCAATAAAAATCTCCTGCTGCGCATGCAGGAGAGCTGTGAGCACCGGTCGATGAGCATTCTCGACTGGGAAAGAGGGCAAAAATCAAATCTCTATGCCTCCTCCCAGTTGTCGATGTTTATCAATCCGGGGGGCGGCCTGCGGGAGTTGCTTCTTTCCGGAGGTGCGGCGGCAACCGAGACTACCGATTTTCTCCCCCAGTGGAAACAGGAATTGGAAAAGGCCAAGGCCCGGCTGTATGCAGAGGGAAAAACGGTTTTCGGCGGCCTGCCCATTTTGGCCTATTCGGGTAATGTCGCTCCGGGGGGCAAGACCGTCGAACTGCAAGGATTCACCGTTAAACAAGGAGTGTCGCCATGAAGGTCCGTCGTCCCTGTATTGGCCTTTTTCTCGGCTTTGTAGGCGCGCTTTTCTTGCCTTTCATCCCGACCGGAGTGTTGGCCGGAAGCCCCTTTTATCTCACCGTTGAAAGAAGCTTTTCCACCAGCGAAAAGCCCGAGGTGCGGCTTGACTATACGGCAACCGACAAACCGATGCACCTCCGGGTGCTCCAGCCGAAAAACCTGGAGACCTTTCTCGACGGGCAACTGCACATCAGCCGCAGTTACGAAGAGCCGGTCTCGGAGTTGAACCCCGGCCACTATATCGTCACCGGACTGAACAAAACCGCATCGCCGCTCAAAGCCTTCCGCAATATGCTCGATCCCGAGTTCCGGGCGGGGTTTGCCGGAACCTCCTTCAGCGAAACCATTGTCGAGACGCCGAAAGAGACGCTCGCAAGCCCGCCGGAAGAGGTCATCCAGGGACCGCCGTCTGGGTTTACGGTCGTTCGGGATTACTTTATCGATCTGCAGTACGGCGGAACGGCGACAAACGATCTCGGCTGGTGGTTTGCCTCTTCCGCATGGGATGAGGGCCACTATCAAATCCGCCGCATCGCCCTTGATGCCCTTCCGGACGGCGTCTATCTCCTGCAAGCAGTGCAGGGCAAGGCCGAGGGACAGTGCCTCATGCAGGTGAGCAGCCTCTCCGTGCAGGTGAAGCAATCGACGGAGCAGCTCGTCGTCCGGGTGATCGACCGAGGGCTGAACCCGATTTTAGGTGCGAGCGTGAGCTACCGGGATGGACGGGGGCATTGGATCCTGCTTGATCAAAAAACCAATGCCGCGGGAGAAGTCGCCTTTGCCAATCCCGAAGGAATTCTAGACGGCAAACTGGTCGTCAAGGTCGAGACGGCCGATGGCCGGAAAGCCTTGACGGACACCGATTTTCTTCCCACGGTAGCAAGCGACGACCCGGTTTTTATGATCACCGACCGGCCGATTTTCAAACCGGGCGAGAACGTCTTTTATAAGGGCGTCATTCGCACCTTCGACAAGGGGCAGCTGAAGGTCCCGTCCTTTAAGGATACCAAGGCGAAAATTCACCTGGTGCGCAGCGACGGCCAGGCAACGGAGGTGAACGAAACCGTGCCCCTCACCCCCTTCGGGTCTTTTAGCGGTGAACTGGACCTCGACCCCTTGCAAACCCCCGGCCTTTACCGCCTCATTGCCGAAATTGAAAAGAAACCCTATGGCGGCGAGTTCCGGGTGCGCGACTATGTGAAACCCAAGTTTTATCTGGAACTCATCGACCGGAGCCCTGTAGTCGTAGAGGGTGAGCAATTTTCCGTAAAATTTAAGGCCAGGCGCTACGGTGGCGGCGTACCTGCCGGGGTTAAGTACGAGGTCTTCCTCTATCGTAAAAAATTCGAGGCACCCCAGTGGGTTACCGAGGCCGGCGGCGGGCTTTCATCCGGTACCGACTACTGGGGGGAGATCCGCTCCACCTCGGCCCTGACCGAGCCCCAGCGGATATTCAGTTCCTCGGAAAGCCGTCTCACCGCTATCGACCCCTCTTTGTCCAACCCCTGGGACACCGCCCCGCAAATGAATGAAAGCGGCGAAGAATCCTTCACCTTCGATCTACCCAAAACGGAAGTGAAAAAAGACGCAAACGAAGGGAAATCGACGGATGAGGAGTGGATCTATACGCTCATGGTCCGAGCCATGGACCCCGCCGGCTCGACGGCAATCCTCACCGACAATATCTTCGTTTCTCGTTCCGAAGCCCTGCCCCTGGTGCGGTTTTCCAGCAACACGGCGCGGGTCGGCGAAAAGGGCTTGACCCTGCAGCTCCGCTCCACCTATCCGGATGGCAAGCCCGCCTCACTGGCTGGCGGAGTGATCGATCTCTTCATGGAAAAAGGCAAGGAGGCGCCGGAAAATATCGGCAAGTTCCCCTTCGCAACCGACGAACGGGGCCTCTATCAACTCACCCTGCCCGAATCGGCCAAAGCGGGACGACTCAGAGCTGTTGCCACCCTTGAAACCCTTGCCGGCAAGCCGATGCGCCATCCGGCCGCATCCGAGCCCGCCCTCATGGTGATCGGCAGCGATGATGGCACGGCCGTTTTCGAGGCGGACGGGTTGCAGCTCTATACCTCGAAAACAATTTTAAGCGCCGGTGAAAAAGCCGAGGTGCTGGCGATTCTTCCCGCCGGTTGGGGCAAGGAAGAGAGCGGCACAGTCTGGGAAACCATTGCCGGTACAAGGGTGTATGAGACCAAGGCAACTGCCGTTCAGGGCCGCAGTCGCTGGTTCGCAGTCGAAGCAAAACCGGAATACGGCACGGGCTTTTACCACACGGTGAGCATCCCGACGAAAGGCGGACGTTACGACGAAAAGACCCTCGGCTTTCGCATCATCCCCGAGAGCAAGCGGCTTCGCATTGCCGTAACCCCGGAGCTGGAGGAAACCGCCCCGTTAAAACCGATGAAAATTGCCCTGAAGGTAGAGGATGTTAGCGGCTCTCCCGCCCCGGACACCGAACTTGCGGTCACCATTGTCGACCGGGCGGTGTATGCGGTGCAGCCGGAGATCAGGCCCGGTATCTTCGACTTTTTCTACCCGCTGCCGCGGCAGAATGTTGCGACCTTCTACTCCGATGAACTCCAGGGCTACGGCTATGCCGATATCCTGAAAAAACCCAACTTCAAATTGGGCGCTTTGAAAAGCCAAAGCAAGATGGCCAAAAAATCGATGCGCGACACGGCCGGCTGGTTTCCCCATGTAATGACCGATAAGGATGGTCTCGCCACCATCACCGTCGATCTTCCGGCCAATGTCACCGAGTGGCTTATTACCGCCGTCGCTGCTGATAAACTCGGTCGTGTGGGGGAAGAGAAAAGGCAATTCCGCACCCGCTCGGATATCGCAGTCGAAGTGCTGGCACCGCAATTCGTCAGGAAAGGCGATACTGCCACCCTGAACGTTCAGAGTATCAACCACCTGGAGCGGAGTATTCCGGCGACAACCAACATTGAAATCACCGAACCGGGAGTCCCTAAAAGCGGCGCGATTGGAGAATCTTTCATCCTTGAGAAAAAGGGCGAACATCTTCAGCCGCTGGTGTTCAACGCCACCGGCGAGAGCGGAGCGGCCGAGGTTAATGTCGCGTTAAAAACTGCAGAAGACCTTCTGGTGGCGGGCAATGAAGCCTTCGAACTGCCCTTGAAACCTGCGGCCATGCAGCAGGTGTTAGGAAGTGTGCCCCAGGACGGCAGGTTCCTCACCACAATTCCGGAAACGGCGACGGTTCGCAGCTTGAAGGTTGAGGTCCTGTCGGGCCTTCTCGGTGCGGCCTTGAACTCGGCGGCGGTCCTTGTCTCCTACCCGTATGGCTGTACGGAACAGCTGGTGCATTCGACCGTTCCCAACCTTGTTCTTATGGATTTGGTCCGGAAGGCCGGGATCTTGCCAGGGCAACTGGGACCTCTTGGCAAAACCCTGCTGCAGGCCGAGAAAAACGCCGCCGTCGGCATCGGCAACATTATGAAAAACCAGAAGACGGACGGCGGCTTCGGGGCCTGGCGAGGGACGTCCGAGACTTCCGTGTCCGTGACCCTGACCGCGCTGTACGCGCTAAATCTCGCAAGAGACCTGAAAATCGGAGGCGCCGAACTGTCGTTTGGCCGGGGGGTGGAATGGCTGGCTAAGAAGATCGATGCCCCAAAAGACTTGAAGGATCACAGAGCCTTTTCTCCCTATGAGCTGTCGCGATTTGCGCAAATCTCTGCCTATTCACAACCCTGGGACGAACAGATTGCTTTTGTCAATACCTTGGCGCAAGCGTCGGCTCCGCCCCTTATGCACCTCGTTTACGGGCTGCGGATATTTAAGGCTAACGAGCAGCAGGATTGGAACCGCTTCAGTCAGGAATTCAAGGAGAGCAAAGTTCGGGAAACGCTTGTCGGTAAATTGAAGAAATCCCTTGAACCCTTGGAGTCTCTTGCAGAAACTCAGCTCCTTGAAAAAGATCCGCAGTTCTTCGAACAGTTGGGCTTCGGTTACGGACTACCCGCTGTCGTGTCGTCGGTGCTCGGTGTGCTGAACGATGAAAAGGCCCTTTCGCCGGACCTTAAGATGCGGCTTGGTCGCATTCTTCTCCAAGGGATGAAAAATGGCTACTGGACCTCGACCTTCGATACCGCGCAGGTGATTTTCAATACCCGAGGCCTGCTTGCCAAGGAGGCGGCCGCTGCGGCCCATGAAAAAACCGCGAGGTCCCTTACGGTTGTCCTGCAAGACGGTCGGGTGTTAGGATCGCTCGAACGGATTCCGGCGGGCTTCACCGGCCTTTTCGCAAGTCCCGGGGCGTCCGGCGATCTTGCCGATATTCGCATCACCGGGCTGCTGCCGAACGAAGTCGTATATACCCATCTGACGGCCGACGTGCCCTTTGAGGCGGTGAAACCGGTAGTGGGCGGCATCGTGGTTGAAAGAAATCTTTTCCTTGTGACCCCCACCGGCCATGAGGAGTTGAAGTCCGACACATCCCTGCGGAAGGGTGATAGCATAGTTAGTGAAATTACCGTGAAACGAGGAAGGTTGTCGGAGAAGGGGGCTCTCCAGAGCCGCTTCGTGGTGGTGGAAGACGGGGTTCCGTCGCTGGCGCAAACCATCGATAACGATGAAAGCCTTTTGGCGGATGCCAAATTGAAGCCGGATGCACCCAATTACTGGTCGTTGATCAAAGAGACCCAGCGCTATCCGGAGAAAACCATCCGCATAGCCGAGGTTGCCCCCGGCGGCGAAATCAAACTCTACCAGGTGTGGCAGGTAACCTTTAGCGGCGAGGCGTCGCTTCCACCCGCTTTGGCTTTTGACATGTATGATGAAAGTGTCCGGGGAAATACCGGGCCCGAACGCCTGAAGGTCGAATAGGTTTTTTTTCAAAAATGTTTGGGTTTTTCCGGAGGCTTTTTGCCAAAACGCTGTTCTTGGAGGCCGGCGCGGCACTTCTTTTTTTTGGCTCTTTGATCCATAACGAGGCGCTCTTCCAGCATGGCGAAAGGGCACTCGCAGAGTTGCAAAGTCAAGGCTACCAAGGTCCAACAGTTGCCGAACCGGTGCGGATCTACCCGGGCAAGACCGATGGACCATTCAGCGGCGTTCATGCCGGCAGCTGGCGACCGGGCGTCATCACCTTGCGACAGCAACCCCAAGGCGTTTTTGGCTCCGAGGTGTATCTTCGCCACGAGTTGCTGCACGAGGCCTCGTTTCGCACCTGCAAGGGCAACCTGCCTCTCTGGGCCGAGGAGGCGGCAGCCATCCACTTCAGCGGCGAGCTTCCGGCAGACGTTTCCATAAAAGCGATTTCCGAACCTTCACTCGAACACTTACGGGAGCGCGTCCGGGCAGGCGCGCGGTTGGACGAGGAAAGCTACACTGCGCTTTCACATCTTCTGAACTTGCACGGTTGGCCGCAAACCCCTTGCAGCGTTTCACCAGCCATCGCCAAGGCGCTGCAGCCGCTATCCGCCGCAGCAAAACAGGACTTCAGTTACCTTCTGATAAGTTTACTCTCCGGTCGGATCCTGGAGGCCAAAGGTGACCTCCAAGAGCGCTATCCTCCGGGCTCTCTCTTGAAAATTCCCTATGCCGCGTCCTTAAACGAGGCAGCCAGCGAGGTTGTCGGGGCTGAACTTTCGGCAAGCGACACCGGAAAACTTCTTGCCCGCCGACAGGCATTTAATATCGACCGTTACCGGCTGCTCATTTCGATGATTGCCGATGCGCCCCTTGGCGAGCGGGTTGCGCCGCAAGAAGCAGCCAGCAAAAACCAGACATTTTGGCGGCGCTATCTCGGGGAGCGGGATGAGGCCGGCCTTTTCCCGCTAGAGGCGAATTTGCAAGAACTTGCCCTCATGCTGCGTGCCGCCCTTCTCTCGACTCCCGAACGTTTTTCCGGTTTGTCACAAAATGGAATAACGCCAGGATCGACCCTCTACGAGCGGCCTGAAACGGAAAAGAAGATTGTTAACAAGCTCCGGGCCCTTTGCAAAACCGGCACGGTGTCGGACGAGCGGGGACAACCGCTGGCAGGCCACCTCATGGTGGCGTGGCCCAAGGAGAATCCGGTCTATCTGGCGATATTCCGCAAGACCGGGGTGCCTGGGTCGGCAGTTTTGCGACCGGCTGCCCTCGTATTAAAAGAATGGGAAAAGAGGTGGCCAAGCAGTTTCGGAGAAGTGCGGGTGCGGCTGCTTTCCCTTGTCCCAGCCACTTCCTGGAAGGCCTATGAGCCCTGCCCGGTTTTGCCGCTTCGGGAACACGAGAAACTCGTCGAAAAAGCAAGCCTCTGCGGTAGGTTCCAAATCATTTCGTCGGCCAAGGGCGGTCGGCCGGAGCGCATTGTCTGGGGCGTTCTCGAAACTCGGTCGGAAGCGGACGCCGTGGTTCTTGAAACGGACCCCTTCACATTTGCCGATCAGGTGCTGGAGAGTGAAGCCGACGATCTCAGCGGCGAGGCCAAGGCTGCTCTCCGGGCGGTGATCGTCTGGAACGGGGTCCATGGCGGACACAGACATCCGGAAACGGAGGCCCTGTGCGATTCCACCCACTGCATGGTGTTTCAGGGGGTGCTCCCCGGAAAGACGGAAAAAAGACCCGATCCGATAGAACCGCGACTTATTGCACTGTTGAATGGCATCGCCAAAAAGCAACAAGGTGATTGGCTCTCCTTTTCCGAAGGCGGGGCAGAAAAATGGACAAAACAGCTGTCCTTTACGGAAATCGAGCGCCTGGTGAATGAGCCGAGGGTCCACGATATCCGCCGCGAGAGAAAACGCAGCGGCGAGATCGTCATTCACCTCATGTACCCGGAAAATGAAGAAGTCGTGCCATGCGAAGTATTCCGCAACCGGATGAAACTCCTTTCTTGCCCTGCCGTCATCGAACGGGATGAACCAGGGCACCTGTGGCGTTTCGAAGGAATCGGCAAAGGGCATGGCCTCGGGCTCTCGGTTGCGCGGGCAAGAATACTTTCCCAAACCGGCTACGATGCGGCAAAAATTATTGAGGATGCTTACGGAGCGGGATTGGGTGGGGGGAGCGTCGCGTCCGAGTAGAGCCGTGACAGTGAAATCGGCAAAGTGCCAAGTCGTCACCTGATAGTCTCTACAGCTGGGTAGTCCTCAATGACCAGCATTTTCTTCCAAGCCCCGCGCCGGAAACGCAGGGCGGAGAGGACAAAAAGCACGGTGACAAAGCAAAGCACCCAGAGCCAGGCGGTATGGACACTGATCTGCAGGTATTCGATCCCGATATACACCGGCAAAACCAGACAGAATGGCGAAACTAGAGCTATGGCCAGCATCATGAAGCGCGTATCGCCGGCACCGCGCAGGGCGCCGCTGAAGACCATGTATAAGGCGTCGAAAAACAGGTAGGCGCTGACAATTTGCAGTAGCGGTCGGCTGAGGTGCAGCACAGCCTCATGCGTTCTGGCACCCTGACCAGTGGCGAGAAAGGGCGAGAGGACAAGGTCGGGGACAAAGATGAAGACCAGATCGACCCCCAGGATATAGAGCATGAGCAGATGGCAGCCGCTGGCGACATATTCCGAGGCAAGGCTGGGCTTGCCTCGCCCCAGGGCCTGGCCGACAAGAACACTCATTCCCTGGGAGACGCCCATGGAGGGCATGAAGGCCAGGGCATTGATGGACAGGACGATGTTGGTTGCCGCCAGCTCAGCAAGTCCAATGCGACCGACGAGGAGAATAAACAGGGTGAAGGCCAGGATGTCCATGGTAAACTGCAGCGAGCCGGGGACCCCGAAGCGCATCAGCCGAGCAAAGATCTCCCGGTCGAAGCGCATATTTTTAAAGATCCCGAAACGGCGATTGTTGGCCTTGGTGAAGATCAGTCCGGCGAGACAGGCAACATTCACTCCCCAGGACACAACCGTGGCCATGGCGGCACCCTTGATGCCTAGCGCAGGCAGCCCCCAGTGGCCGAAGATCAGGGCGTAATCGAGGGGAATGTGGATAAAAACACTGAAAAAGGTGATAAGCATTACCGGCCTGGTCTTACCCCGACCGCTGAAAAAGGCGGCGAGGGTCACCATCGCCACATGGAGAACGGCACCCCGGCAAAGAATGGAAAAGTAGATCTCCTCAAGCTCTCGTACTCCTTGCGGGTGCCCGGCCAGGGTAAAGAGCGGTCCCGCGGCAAAGACCCCCAGCAGCCAGAGAAGCAGGCCGGAGGCAAGGGTGAAATAGATGCCCTGCCACAGCACGCAGCCGATCTTTCGTTCATCGCCCCGGCCGGTATACTGAGCGATGAAGACCCCGGCATAGCCGCCGACGCCCCCGAAAAAAGCGATGGGCAGATAGGAGGTGATGCCGGCGGGAAGGGCGGCGGAGATCGCGTCAAGGCTGTAGTTGGCAAGAAAGACCCGGTCGGTGAATTCCATCAGGGTGGTAGCCGAAAGGCTGATGACCAGTGGGAGACAGACTCGCAGTACCTCCCGGTAACGGTCTCTCCGGCGCCAAATTTTTAGAAAAAAGATCATGATGTGGGTGTTGTTTCCGAGTTAATTTTGGGAATTTCCTATGGTGCAGGAACAGATAATCATCGATCGACAAAAATGCACGGGCTGCGGCGTTTGTGCGGCGATTTGTCCGTATCGGGTAATCAGTATGAAGGACGGCATTGCCGAGCACAGCGGCGTGGCCTGCTTTCTCTGCGACCACTGCCGGGCGGTCTGTCCGCAGGAGGCAATTACCACACCTCTGCAGAGTGCCACCCTCGGATTGGTCACCATCGAGGAAAAATCTGAGGTCATAGGTCCCGGCACAAGCAATGTGCCTGCGCTCGTCGCCCTGATGCGTTCCCGGCGCTCATGCAGGAATTATCGGGATAAAACCGTACCCCTGGCAATGCTCCTCGATCTGGTGAAGATCGGTACCACCGCCCCCTCCGGCACCAACAGTCAGGGCTGGAATTTTGTTGTTCTGCCCAGTCGCGAAGATGTTCTGGTGCTTGGCAGCATGGTGTCCAATTACTACCGGAAATTGAACCGGATGGCGGCAAATCCGCTGTTGCGCGGCTTGGTTAAGATATTTGGCGGCGACAGTCTCGGGCGTTATTATCGCAACTATTTTGCCTCCGTCGCCGAGGCCCTGCGGCAGTGGGACGAGCAGGGAATGGACCGGTTATTTCATGGGGCGACGGCGACCATCCTGATCACCGGCCGGAAGACAGCCAGCTGCCCGGCGGAAGACGCCCTCCTTGCCACCCAGAATATCCTCCTGGCGGCCCATGCCATGGGTCTTGGCTGCTGCCTCATCGGCTTTGCGGTGGAGGCGATGCGTCGTGCCGGTAGCATGAGACAAAAGGTGGAGATTCCGGACGACGAAGAAATCTACAGTGTCATTGCCCTCGGTTTTCCAGCGGTGGCCTATTATCGCCACGCCAGCCGCAAGCTTGTCGAGCCGAGGATTGTCCGGTTGGCAACTTCGCGAAGATAACCCTTCCCGGATGTTCAGGTCTTGCAAGGTTTGGTAAATGGTTTATATAAGCAGGACAAGGCGATGGCGAGAGCACTCGGCGGGAGGTCGCCGGGCACCGGGAGGTGACCGGGGGTACCGGAGGAGACCGGCATGGATACGACAAGGCAGTTAAGAGTTATACTCTTTTCCTTTGGCTTTAAATACGGTACGCCGGTTGATATCAATCAACTCTGGGATGTGCGCTTTCTCCCCAACCCCTATTGGGTTCCCGACCTGCGGCCGAAGAACGGTAAGGACCCCGAGGTCGCCGAATATGTTCTGGCGAGCCAGCCGGGCCTGACCTTCTGGCAGCATCTCCAACCTCTCCTGCTTTTTCTCATCAAAGAAAACCTGGCGACCGAGAAGAAAACCCTGCGGATCGCCGTCGGCTGCACCGGGGGACGACACCGGTCTGTTGCCGTCACCGAAAAGATTGCCGCACTTCTTTCCGAGCAGCCGGTACAACTGACGGTCTTTCACCGGGATATCGCCAGAGACGAATAGCTCGCATAGTTTACAACCGAGTCACTATGGAAAAGATACCCCTTTTGTTGCTCTTTCTCGGCCATGTCACGGTGGACACCTGCCAGGGCACCCTGCCGGTTGTGATGGCTAAGCTGAAAGAAGTTTTTGAGTTGAGTTACTTCCAGGTGGGCATCATGATGATGCTCCTCAATCTCACCTCATCGGTGATCCAGCCGATATTCGGGATGGTTTCCGACCGTTTTCGCACCGGCTGGTTTGTTCCGGTGGGCATTCTCTGGACGGCCCTTGCCATGGGCCTGGTCGGCTGGGCACCCAGCTACGGTGTCGCGGCGCTTCTGGTGGGGCTGGCCGGGCTCGGTACTGCCGCCTTTCACCCCCGGGCGATGATGGCGGTGTATCTGGTCAGCGGCATGCAGCGCGGGTTTGGCGCCGCCATCTTCTCGACCGGAGGCAATCTGGGCTTTGCCCTGGGACCGGTGCTGGGCAGTCTGTTGGTGCTCGGTATCGGGCTCCATGCTACGCTTGCCTTGATCCCTGTCGGCGTGCTGCTGTTTTGGGTCATCATCTTCTATTCCGGTGATTTCCTCCGCCGCGAGACAGCCAAAAAAACATCGTCACAACAGAAAGATGGGAAAAAAGCTGCAGGGATTCCCTGGATCGGGCTGATTGCCCTGTGTTTGATCGTCACCATCCGTTCCTGGGTCTATATGAGCACCATTACCTATCTGCCCCTGTTGTTCCAGAATCGGGGCATTCAGCTCGCATCCGGCAGCCTGATCCTGACACTTTTTCTCGCCTGCGGTGCCGCCGCCGGACTTTATGGCGGGCATGTCTCCGACCGGGCCGGACGGAAGATCGTCATCATCGGCAGTTCTCTCCTCTTTCCGCTCTTGGCTGCGGCGATGCTCGTAGCCAAAGGGCCCTGGCTGTGGCTTCTCGCCGGGGCTTCGGGTGCTGCCCTGCTTGCCTCCTTTTCGGTGACGATCGTTCTTGCCCAGGAACTCTTGCCGAATAATCTGGGTCTTGCTTCGGGGTTGATTTTGGGCCTCGGCTTCGGCACCGGTGGGTTGGGTACCGCCCTTTCCGGCTATCTCGCCGATCATATCGGCCTGTATCAAACCTTCTGGGTACTGGCCCTTGCCCCTCTTCTCAGCATCGTTCTCGTCGGTTTCATCAAGTTGACCAAGGAACCTGCCCCGAGCGAGGTGCGTGGGTAATTGCAAGGGCGATTTTATTCCAAGATATGCCGAAAATCAGCACCCCGTATGTCTTGGCGCTTCATAATCTTTTGCAAAGCCACCCTTGATATCCCCGACAGTTCAGCGCCTTGGGATACATTACCTCCTGTTCTTCTCAGAAGGGCACTGATATAGTTTTTAGTGAATCCATCAATGATACGATCTTTGGCATCTTTGTATGCTTCGAATTCTCCGTTTTTTTCAAAATCCTCAAAGAAAGCAGATTCCATAACAGGCCGCGGAGGATTCTCTATAAAATTCAGATCGTCCAGAGTAATAATATCGTTTTGACAAAACATCACCGCCCGTCGCACCACATTTTGTAATTCTCTGATATTTCCCGGCCACCTGCGATTCATCAGGGCCGTTATTGCCCACTGGTCAAAACGCTTTTGCGGAAGATTGAGTTCACAGCATACTTTTTTGGTGAAATGAGCCACAAGTAAAGGGATGTCTTCCGACAGATCCTTGAGGGACGGAGTGGTTACAGTTACCACGTTCAACCTGTAGAAAAGATCTTCCCTGAATAGCCGATCTTTGATCATTTGCTCCAGGTTCAGATTCGTCAGAGCAACAATGCGAACATCAACCTTTATGGTCCTGGTTGATCCTAGGGGTTTTATTTCGTTTTCTTGCAGAACCCGGAGGAGTTTACTCTGAATGGCAAAGGGAATGTCTCCGATTTCGTCTAAACAGAGTGTTCCGCCATGAGCCGCGGCAAAAAGTCCTTTCTGGTCCTGGTTCGCATTGGTAAAAGCACCGCGGGTATATCCAAACAATTCGGATTCGAGAAGATGTTCAGGTATTGCCGGGCAGTTGACCATGATGAGCGGTTTGTCCTTCCGGTCACTGAGATTGTGAATTGCCCGGGCGGTCAGTTCCTTGCCGGTTCCTGACTCTCCCCTGACAAGTATGGTGTAATTCGACCGTGCTATCGTCTCAAGATTTTTATAAAAACGTTGGAAAGCTGTTGATTGTCCAACAAGTTCTTCCGTTGGAACTTTGGTGCAAACCTGCTCTTTCAGAGTGTAATTCTCTCGCAGCAAACGGCTTCTTTCAATCGCCTTACTGATGGTTCTATAAATGAGATCCTTCTCAAAGGGTTTGGTGATAAAATCATAGGCACCGAGTTTTATCGCTTCAACTGCCGTGGCGATGGAGCCGAAACCGGTCATCATAATAGCGGTAAGCCATGGATCATCGGCCATCAGCTGCTTCAGAAGATCCAAGCCATTCATTCCCGGCATTTTGATGTCCAGGAGAGCCAAATCGGCCGAGTCTTTCTCGAAATAATTGATTGCCTGTTCCGCGTCAGGAAGGCCGATTATTTGCAATCCTGGAAACTCTCGGCCAAGAAGACGTTGCAGGCCATTGCGCATATCAATTTCGTCATCAACAATAACAAGTCGATTTTTTATCATTGATTTCCTCTTGGAGTTGGCAAGGTAATGATAAACCGGGTTGGTTTTCCTGAAGGGCTCTGTGCGGTAATTTCTCCATCGTGATCCATGATGATCCCGTAACTTATCGAGAGACCCAGTCCTGTGCCCTTTCCGGCAGGTTTGGTGGTGAAGAATGGATCGAATATTTTTTCAAGAAGACCGGAAGGTATGCCTGGACCATTGTCTTCAACAATAATTTGCGTTTTATGGTTGTCGGCATCATACCGGGTAGAGAGTGTTATCTTGCCTTTTTCGCTTATGGCCTGGGCGCTGTTGATCAGCATATTCAAGATCACCTGCTTCATTTTATCAATATCGACGATAAGATCGGGAATGGCCTGATCAAGATGCAGTTCGATATCTATCTGTTGTTTCCGGAATTGGCTGCCGACCATGAACACTACATCTTCGAGAATGTCATTGATGGAATGGGGCTCTTTGGCCGAGGTGTGCTGGTGGGCGAATTTCAATAGATCGGCGATGATAGTGCGACAGGTTCCCGCGTGTTTTTCGATGATTGCCAAGTCGGCTTGAATTTCCGGTGACAGATTTGTATCACCTTTAATGAGATCTATATGGCACAGGATCACCCCGAGAGGGTTATTTATTTCATGGGCGATCCCGGCAGCCAACTGGCCGATGGAGGCGATTTTCTCGGTGTGTTGAATTTTTAATTCCAACCGTTTCCGTTCGGTAATGTCTTTGACATAACAGACCATGCTCTCAGGTTTTTGCCCGAATAACTGGATCGGATAAAAATAGATGAGGAAAATTTCTCCTGTCTCCATCTGTATCTCGCGACTAATTGGATGATCCGGAAAATTTTCGAGAACATCATTACACATAGCCAACGGGCAGCAATCGCTTTTCTGCAGTTCGGTCGGTTTCTGATCCAGTACTTGTTCCATCGGCAGCTTGTAGCGCCTAAGGAATGCCGCGTTGACAACCTTGATTTGCCCTTTGCGGCCCACGAGGACCACCGGGTCGGTAATTCCATCAAAAACCGACTGGAGCAGATTTTTACTCTGCAATACCTCGCCGGCATAATTTTCCAACATGTTCTGCTTGTGACGCAAATGTTCGGCAATTGCCTTGGCGGTAGCCGTCAATTCATCGATTTCATCAATTTTCTGCGAATTTTCGAAGATGCTTCTACCTTTGTCATCTTTGATATTGGTGCGAAAAAAACTGAGAATATTTCTGAGATTACTTGCTATATAGCGATTGAAAAAAGCGCTGATGGCTAAATAAACAATAACGATAGATGGAATTACTCCTACGAATAATGCGATAATAAATTTCTTTATTTTTTCAATATCGAGATCTATGGGCATGCCGACACCAATGACACCTGCGATCTCATCGGGTTTATAAAAATAGCCTCTTGTTTTTCCGTACAGGGCGTTGATCGCTTGCGGCGCATCATCCGGGTTGCCATGACAGTTCAAACAGCGGCTCTTGAACACGACAGGCTGAAAGCGCATGAAATATCTTTCCGTTTTCATCACAATAATACCGTGCCATTCTTCCATTTGAGGATTGGCTCGGAACCGTTCGATCATCTCTATTTCCAACGGATTAGCCTCATATTCGGGGTTTTTGGCATTTGTTGCTACCCGGCGGTAAACAAAAGCAGGTGCTTTCTGATTGAAACGCTCCATAATCATCCGGCTGATATAGGATGAGGACATGGCTTCAAGGATAAATCTTTCTTCTCCCAGTTCTCTGTACATGGTCGGCCGGAGGACATCTTGGATGTAATCCCTGTGGGCCTCTATGGTTTTCATTATCAGGTCGGTCTTTTCATAGGCATTGCCCTGCAGATTATCCATCTCATGATGATAGAAAATAAAAGCTGTAATACCTGAAAAAATGATGAGGATTGCCGCGATGACCAGTAAAAATCTGGTTTGAAATCCGGTAGGTTTGGCATTGGTCATGGCGAGTTTCTATGTCCGTGAAGAGTTTATCGTCTCTGTTGAAATCCCATGGTCCAACAAGTCGGCAGGTGACGAATTCCCCATTATCGCACTCTTTGGCCCTCCGGTCAAAAAAAAGGAAGCTCTTTCCCCTTTCCCGTTTCAGGGAGAAAGAAAAGAGCTTTACACTGCAGAGGGCAACTTCGCTTTTGTCAGGTCGCTATGGATGCCACAAGTAAGTCACCGACATCACTTGCAGAACGATGAGACTGGTTGTCCCGAATCAGGTAAACAGAACAATTTGCCTGTTTCAAAATAACGCCTGCGGCGTCTCTCATCATTTCCAGACCCCGCCGAAATGGGTGGCTCATGATGAGCAGCTCGTACTTACCTTCGGTAAGCTCCAGCAAAATCTCATCAGTCACTCGCCCTGTGGCGGTTTTGATTTCACACGCCGAGGGGCAACGGGCGCGAAACTTGGCTATGATATCAGTTTCGCTCGTGATTTCGGCATCCCTGGCATATTCCAAGAAATCCGCACGGGAACCACTTCCTGACAACCAATCATGACCGGTATAGTCATTCCAGGTGCTATCCAGGACAAACAGGGCGGTGAGATCGGCCTTTTTTTCCGTGGCAAACCTGAGTGCCTCGTCCATAGTATCAGTCGACGGGTCTAAAGCCAGCAGTATCTTCATTTATGGCAGGGTTCCTTTTACATGTTCCAAGACCAGAATATCGTTCTTATCCTTTTTTACCTCATCCCCGGCTTTGGCCATGACGGAGAGGATTTTGCCGCTTGTTTTTGCATGGATCTCTTTGGTTACGATCTTTTCTTCCAGGGCCTCATGGGCGTACTTTTTTTCCTTGGTTTCAATAGAATAGAGGAGATCACCTTTATTTACCTGGGCTTGCGGTTGGACGGTAACTGCGGTGATTTTTCCGTCCATAGGCGCCTGCAGGGTGATACTCGGAACTATATACGCCATATAGACAAGTACCGAGACTACGGCAATGGTCACGAAAAACATGGCAGCCAGATCTTCGTGGCGATCTGTTTTAAAAACGGTCATCTTCACGTTTTTCTTTGCTTCAGACATATAGTATCTCCTTAAAAATTGGCTTCTTTTGAAACAAAAAGCAGGACTACCACCAGGGCCAGGGCATATTTACAAAGACCGGCCGCCAAGCCGACCTTAAGAGGGGCGCCTCCTGCGGCTTTCAACTCGCGAACATCAATGTAAGCACCCTGACCAATGAGCCCCAATCCGAAGATCCAACTCATAACCGTACGCATCAGCTGGATTGTCGCAGAACCCTCTGCACCCAGCATTCCCAGAGATGAAAATGCGGTCATCGCAAAGAAGCCTATGATAAAAATGGGAAACTTGTCCTTGATGATGCCAATCAGAGTTACATGCTCGGCCTCGGCCTCGGCACGCCAATACCACATGGTAATAAAGAAAACGACAAAGGGGATAGAGATGACCCGGACTACGTTCCAGATTTCTCCGTATGCAACTGCAGTACCGGGCGCAATGGTCGGATTATAGGCAAGACAAGTAGCCAGAACCTGTCCAGAGTTAAGGATACCGGTGCCGACCCAGGCACCGAACTGGTAATCGGAGAGGTGCAACATATGGCCGATAAAGGGGGAGATAAACATACTCGCAATACCAAAACCAAGGACGGTGGCGATTGCCAGGGCTACATCTGCAGGTTTGGCACGCACGGCCGGTGTGGTTGCTATCGCTGCGGAAACACCGCAGACACCGCAGGCAGCAGCCATGACTCCGACCAGGGAGCGATCCATCTTCTGAAATCGTCCGTAATACATGACGAAAAGAATGGTGCCGAAAACAAAGGTCATAATCAAGGTAATGGCAACACCGCCAACCTTTGCCAGGCTCTGGATGGTATAAAGAGAACCAAGCATCATAACACCTGCTTTTATAAACAGGCGCGTTGTGCGGAAACCTTCTTCCGCCCAAGCAGGAATCTTTCCAGCCCAGAGGAGATTCCGATACAGCATACCGGCGATAATGGCTAGAAGGATGTAATTCAGATGAAGTACCTTGACGAGCCATCCTTTTTGGCCAAGAATCACAGCTGTTGTCATCCACGGTTCAACATATGTTCGCAGGATGTAGAGGGTAAGTACCATAAATGCTAGGCCAGGGATGATGGCTACAACCTTGGTCATCCCATGTTTTTCTTCCATAAATTCTCCTTTAAGTTTGATTTCATTAACCCTTCGCATTTCCGTACTGCTTACTGGTCACGTACTTAGCAAGGAGGATGCCGAATTATCAAAGATGAGTGAATTTTGATTGCTCCAAAAATTAATAGTATTAATCAGTAGTTACCAATATGAAAAAAGCGGGAGATACAATGGGCAACTTTGTTCATTGAGGTTTACTGCAACCACACGGAAACAGTGTTGCCGATTGTTGTCAAGAGACGAGACAAGGCTGAGATGGAAATGAAGGAAAGAGCCTAAGCTATGGTTGATTCTTCAAGGTTAACGCAAGCGCGGCCACAGGCACGATTCACCGCGCCCGCCCGGTTTATAAGGCAAGGATGTCGAGGATCCCGCTGCCGTTATCCCGATCAACCTTTAACCAGGCAAACCACTCTTCCAAGGTGATATCTTCCCAGGGGAGGTGCATCATCTGCCACTGCTTTTCAAAATCGGGAAGATAGGTGGTAAGAGCGGCTTTCAGGGTCTGTTCGTTCGGCCTGTCCGGGAGGGTGTACATATGGGCAAGAAAGTCGGCAAGCTGAATGACCAGTGGGTATCCCTGCAGTTTCTCGGCGTTGCCGGGAGTATGGTGATACTGCAGGGCGGTAACGAGGTTGTCCGGGAACTGCCAGCGTTGCAGGAGCCTGCTGCCGACGATTTCGTGGCTGATGGCGAAGGCCTGACGTTCTTCCTTCTGCCTCTCCATGGTAGAGATTCCCGAGAGCCATTTGCTCGGGTCATATCTTTTATCGAAGGCGAGTAACATGGCGAGTTTGCCGATATCATGCAGCAAACCGGCGACAAAAAATTGGCCGGAAGGCAGATTGATGTGTTCTCCGACAATTCTCGCCGCCAGCCCGCAGGTGAAAGAATGATCCCAGAAAGCGGCCATCGCCTCCTTATTGGTTTTAAAGATCGGTTGGAAGGCTTGCACCGCCGCTTTAGCCAGGACTATATTTTGCACTTCTTGGAAGCCGAGCACGACGACCGCGGTTTCCAGGGAGCTGACTTTTTTGGGACGTCCGTACAGCACCGAATTGGCAATTTTCAGCACGGCGATACACATGGTCTGATCCGGTAAAATTGCTTTAACCAGGTCATTTGCCGAACTGTCCGGGTTGTTGGTTACCGTCAGGACATTGGCGACGGTGATCGGCAACGGCGGCAGGGAGGCAATCTGTTGCTCGATGGGTATCGGTTTTTGCTCATTCATTGAGAGGGTCTCCGTTGAAGCGGGAACCGCAAAATTGAAGGTGTCAGGCCTTTACACACCAACTCGGCAGACAGTCAGCTACGCTTAAGCATAAGGTATTCTGACGGCGAGTGCAAATTTTCTGAAATGAATTCGATCAAGTTATTATTTGACCAGAGCTTGAAGTTTCTTGTGCGGAAGGCGTGAACGACGTATTTTGTGGCAAGCGGGCTTTATTCTGTTCGATGTGGGGATGGCATTCATCCTCTTCCCGATAACCGGGATTCTTTTTTATGCCCCCTAGCGGGGTAGTCCCTTGACGAAAACTCTTTTACTATGGGGGAACAGCCTATGAAAACTTTGATGCTTTTGGCCGGCGGAATTTTCTTGGCGGCAGCCTCTGCGGTTCTTGCGGCGGAGAATCCCGTTATCAGTTTACCGGGGTTGGAGATTCGCTCGGACGGCAGCATTTCCGCGCCCGGCGTTGAGATCGGATCGGGTGGCAGTGTGCGGACGCCGGGTGCGGCAGCAGGGCAGGGAAAGGTCAGTGCCTCCGGTGTAGCGATTGACGCAAACGGCCGGGTGGAGACCCCCGGGGTGGTTATCGAAAAGGGGCGTGACGGTCGCGAGGGTGATGTGATCCTCACCTCCGATGGCGGCAATATCAACACCTCCGTTTCCAAACAGAACATTTTGCTCAAAGGCGACAATAACACCTTTAACGGCGCGGGGCATGTGTTGACCCTGACTGTAGAAGGCAGCCATAACAAAATCGAACTGCGCGACAAAGTGGATCGGATAGTTTATAAAGGCGATGATAATTTCATCAAGTTTCCCAAGGGCGATACCCGCATAGAAGATTTGGGGAAAGACAACCTTTATCAGAGACAATAGGGGCGAGTTCCAGCATCTTTTGTTTACCTTCGGGCCTCTTTGAATTTGACCAATGCGGTGAGGAGCTCGCAGGTAGGGGTCGGCAGCTGCAACCGCTTGCCCTGACTGCTTACATATCCCACCAGGGCATCGACCTCGGTCGGTTTGCCCTGTTCCAGGTCCTGGAGCATTGAGGCCCGGTGGTTATACGTTGCCGGCAAAAGGGTGCTGTAAAAGACCTGCTTGTAGCCGTCGGCATCGAGCCAGGGGGTGTTGCCGCCGAGGGCGGTGATGACCGCAAAGGTCTCGTCGATCACCTTGTTCATCAGCTCTCGTGTCTCCAGCCGCTCGGCCAGTGCGCCGTAGTGCACGCCGAGGATGGCACCGAGCGGATTGAGGGCGCAATTATAAAGAAGTTTGGCAAAGAGCGATTGGTGGATGTCGGCCACCGCCAGAGCAGGATGACCGGCCCGGCTGAGCAACAGGGCAAGCAGGCGGGCCGACTCGGGTACGGTGCCGCGAACGCTGCCGCCCACATGGACGGCATCGGCGGAAACGGTTATATTGATCAGCCCTGGGCGAACTATGGTGAAACCGGTTATGACCCTGGCCCCCAGAGTTTTTTCCGGGCCGAAACAGCCTTCAACCAGTTCCACATTGCCGCAGCCGTTTTGCATGGAGACGACGCTGGCGGCACGGTCGCCAAGGGTGGCGATGTCGCGAATGGCGGCGGCGGTATCATAGGCCTTGGTGGTAAGCAATACATAATCGTAATGCCTGTCGGCCTGGTCGATGCCCGCCAGGAGGCGGCAGTTTGACCTGGGGGCGGAAAAATCTCCCAGAATGCCGGTTACTTTCAGGCCGTCTTCAGCAATTTGCTGGATGAACCGCGGGCGGAGGATGAAATCTGTCCGGTGCCCGGCGGCGGCCAGCATGCAGCCCAGGGCCTGTCCCAGAGCGCCTGCTCCGAAGATAAGAAAATTCATTGCGTTACTCATTCTGTGAGAGTGGGTGAAAAAGCCTGGTCCCTTCGAGGCAAGCAGGGGCCAAGCAAAGCCTCTTCTTTAATGGGCGCAAATCCAATTGTCAACAGGTAGACCCGATCGGGACCGTATCTCGACACTTCAGGACCTTTTTCTGAAAACTTTCCGGGTCAGCAGGTCGCCGATATTATTTTCCCCCTTGCTTGGTTGGCCTATTTGATTATTGTGAACTTGCGACAAATGTTTATCGGGATTGGCAACAGCCCCCCGGAAGAAATACCTTTGCCAAGGTCGCACGCAAAACGGCATTAATGATGCCAAGATAATGAATTTTGAGGAGAAAAGTGGATGTGGTCGTTTAAAAAAAAGACGCTGACAGGACTCGCCAGAACCTGTGGCTGAGCGGCGAAAATCGGTCCGGCGGATCTGTCGGACGCACTTAACGGGCTCAATTTTCAGCGTAACGAAAACCTCCTTGTCGGCATAGAAACCTCCGACGATGCCGCTGTCTATAAACTCTCCGACCAGGTGGCAATGATCAACACCGTTGATTTTATTACTCCACCGGTCGATGATCCCTATTGGTTCGGGCAGATTTCGGCTGCCAACTCCATCTCCGATGTCTATTCCATGGGCGGCAAACCCCTTACCGCTTTGAATGTGGTGATGTTTCCGTCCAAGCACCTCGATATGGGAATTCTCCGCGAGATTCTGCGCGGCGGCAACGATAAGGTGGTCGAGGCCGGGGCCTGCCTGGTCGGCGGCCATAGTGTCGATGACAACGAACCGAAATACGGTCTGTGTGTCAACGGGGTGGTTCATCCTGACCGAATTATCACCAATGCCGGGGCGCAGCCGGGGGATGCCCTGATCCTTACCAAGCCCCTCGGTTCCGGGGTGCTCTTTAATGCCACCAGGGCCGGGAAGTTCAGCCTAAAGGAGCTTGAAAAATCCGTCCTGCCGGTCCTGGCTGCACTAAACGGCCTGCCGATGGATAAGGCCCTCGTCTACGACCTGCATGCCTGCACCGATGTGACAGGTTTCGGCTTACTCGGTCATCTTGTGGAGATGGCTGCAGGGGCAGGTGTCCATCCTGTCATCGAATTTGCCAAGCTGCCATTTTATGACGGGGCGCAGGCGATGTATGCCAAGGGACAGACCACCGGCAGCAATAAAGCCAATCGGGCACTGGTGGCGCGGTTTCCTCTGATCCTGGAAAGAGGCCTAAGTAAAAGTCAGGAGGAGTTGCTCTATGATCCGCAGACCTCCGGTGGTTTGATGCTGGCTTTGCCGAAGGAGCAGGCCTCGCAGTTGCTTGCCGATCTGCATGCAGCCGGAGTCGGCTGTGCCGTAAAGATCGGCGAGATTGTCGCCGGGACTCCCGGAGTGACTGTGCGCTGATTTCACCAAAAAAGTGCGAGACGCACTGGCAGCAGCTAGCACCCTTAATGAGCCCAAATGTTATTTTTGTTGCACAATCGACAAACGCGGTCAAGCGTTTTGTAACTTTTTAAACACATAAAAAAATCACGGCAAAACCGAGAGATACTAACTCATCGGCAAAACCTGTCACCAACCCCACACAGATTCTTCCAGCACGGACCCATTGTTTGACTCCCGTACTTTCCGCCAAAATTCCAATATCCTCCTGAAAATATTGAAGATATAGTTATATTTTCGACCTTGGCATCCATCTTGGAACGTTTGCGGGGCAACATATCTGCAAAATATGCATAATATGAACACCTTTATCTTGCCAAGGGTTGCTGTCGCTGCCTAGGAGGGACTATGAAAGAAGACTTGTCGGAGGTTCTTTCCGATCTGTGGCGAAATAGAAAAACCGGGTTGTTTTCCCTTTCGGTGCTCAACTCAAATCGTCTCTTCAAGATATTCATCAAAGAAGGCGAGGTCTACCGAATTTCCTTTGGCAATCTCCGAGGTGCCGGATGCCTGAGTCTTTTCGACGAATTGGACTTCAAGTCTTCCTTTTTTCTTCCCAGCATAGTGTTGCCGGGAGAACGAGAAGATATTCCCCCGACATCCGACCTGATATCGTTGTTTAAGATTACAGGTAAGCTGATTGATTTGAAGAAATACGACAACAGGGTAAGCGGTTCCTCCAACAATGAACCCGTCAATAATCTCAACAGGGTTCTTGAGGAGCTGAAAGCCGCTCTTGTCGAGCAAGTTGGGCCGGCAGGATTAAAGGCATTTAAACGCATCATTGAGGAAAAATGGCAGTCGGTACCTTCGCCGACAAGAGAGGATCTTCAAACGTTGGTGAATTTCCTCAAGGACCTGATCGAAGATACCAAAGACAGGCAGATCTTCGTTGTTGCAGCGAATAGAATATTATCTTTATAAGGGAGGCAACATACTATGCCATTGACAGACATCTTACCCTCAGGACTAAAGAAAAAGACTATTATGCCGGTCATCCTGATCCTGATTATCTCCATGACGTGTGTTGCTGCCTTCAACTATTACTCGCAAGTCACGGTCTTGAACACCGAGGCTGATGAATCTCTTACCAGTGCCATTAATACCGCACAGGGATTTATCGAAGGTCATCTGAACCTTTACAAACAGATGGCGACGCTTCTTGCTCATACCTCGGCAGTCGGCGAGGCCCTAAGTAATAATGACCGATCGCGACTTACGCAGGAATATCTCGAATCCTATAAAGCATTAAAGAAAGACATTCATCTGAACCAGATGAATTTCCACCGGCCTCCCGGAGTAGCGCTTCTCAGGCTGCAGAATCCCGAAAACTTCGGTGACAACCTCGTGCAAGTCAGGCACACCATTGCCGATGTGTATAAAAACCAAGTGGGAGTCAAAGGTCTCGAATTCGGCAGGACCGGACTTGGCCTCCGGGGGGTTGAGCCGGTCTTTGCCAAAGGCACCTTTGTCGGATCTCTTGAATTTGGCGGCGACTTGGCACCGGCGCTTGACGATACCAAACAGGCTTTTGGTGTTGAATGCGGTATTCTCATCTCGAAAGCAGCCACATCACTTGCCAAGTCGATGCCGGACGGGCAGGGGTCCGCTAAACCCATTGGCGAACACCTGTCATACTATTCAACCAACCAGAGTCTGACTATGGGAACTATAACTGCTGAGATGCTTGACAAGGCTGCAAAGCAGGGGCCTTCCAACTCAATGGATACCGGGAGATTCCAGGGAAAAGATTACTCAATCGGCTTTGCTCCGCTCAAGGATTATTCGGGAAGTGTTATCGGCTATCTCTATGTGATGAAGGATCGATCGTTGGTGCTCGCCAAGATATATAAATGCCTGGCGATTAACGTAGTCGTCTTTCTGGCCATCCTCCTTGCTATTGTCTTTGCCATAAGCAGCAGTCTCAGTAAAACGGTAATAGAGCCTGTGGTCAAACTGGCAAATGTAACAAACGACATTTCCAAGGGCAAGGTGGGCGAAAAGATCGAGATCGTCACAGGAGACGAGATCGAGGTCCTGGCCAAATCGATAGACCGTCTACGGGTGAGCATGAAAATGTTTCTCGGATAACAACGGTCGAAATTGGATATAATCTTTTCAAAAGGGGCTGGTAAGGTAGCAGTATTTCAGTAAGCCTTACCAGCTTGTTCATCCCTGCTCAGTTCCAACAGCTTCTCGGCGAATCCCCTGTGTTGTCGGCTGTGCTCATGATCTCGGTCTTATGCGTCGCTCTTTCCAGTCAACATATTGTAATTATTTATCTTCTTAGGGGGGGAAAACCTGCCTCACCCGTTATATTATCACAAGGAGGATGATGCTGTCTCTTGCAAGAAACGTATATTCTGAATATATAGAAAAAGTATTTTAGTGTTGATTGAGTTTTTTGTTGTTTTTTATCTCTCTTTGTCCCATTAATTGGAAGCGATTTTGTGGGAGTGGCTCCCCGGTTTTTTTTCTCAGATGGGGTTGTAACACTTTTTTGGTAGAAAATAATTTCCTGACCCCGACAGACTGGATAAAGACCTTGAGACAGATCGTTTTCTTTTTTTTAAACAAGAAAATATTCTGCAAGGTGCCAAAAAGTCGCTTCCAGCTTGAACCGGGTGATAACATCAGGGGATGTATTGTGCACAAAGGTTTTTTTGTTGGCTTGAAGTATAGTGAAAATTTATCAATTTTGGCGTGGAGGAGGAGCAAGGGACAATGAACAATCTATTGGCAGGAATACTTCCGCAGGCAGGAGGGTTGGAGGCAAGCGGATCGGGGAAATACAGTGCAGCCATGGGCCTGTTGGCGCTGCTGAGTGTCCTGGGTGTGGCGGCTGGTGTCCATTCCCTGATTGCCGGGCATGAACATACCTTTGGGGTCAGTCGCGGCGTGCCTTGGGGCATCCTGATTGCCGCCTATGTCTTTTTTGTGGTTACATCTACCGGGCTCTGTATTGTTTCCTCGGTCGGCCATGTTTTTGGTTTCGAGAATTTTAATCCCATCGCCAAACGGGCGGTATTTTTGTCGATCGCCACCATCGTCGCCGGTTTTCTGGTTATCGCCTTCGAGATTGAGAACTCCTGGCGGATGCCGGTCGGCAATGTGATCGGTGCCAATCTGACCTCGAACATCTGGTGGATGGGTACTTTGTATGGTGCCTACCTGTTTTTTATGATGATCGAGTTTGTCATGCTCCAAAAGGAGCAGCATAAGATAGCCACTGCTTTCGGTCTGGCCGGGCTGTTGACCGGTGTGGCCGCCCATTCCAACCTGGGAGCGGTATTCGGACTGTTGAACGGCCGTGAGTTCTGGCACGGGCCGTATATGCCGATCTATTTTATTACTTCGGCGGCGATGTCCGGGTGCGTTGCGATCATCTTTTTCACCATTATCGCCTACAAGGCCAACGGTTGGAAGATGAGCGAGGGGATGAAGAAGTCGATGGAGAGTGTGGCCAAGATGGGGGCCTTGATGATGGCGATTATCATTTTTTTCACTATCTGGAAGATGATCGCCGGAGTGACCGGCAATCCTCCGGGCAAATACGAGGCGATCATGACCCTGCTGACCGGTTCCTATGCCCTCAATTTCTGGGTCGGCGAGGTGCTGCTCGGGATGGCGATTCCATTTGCGGTTATCTTGGTGGTCAGAGGCCGGAACATGAATGCCCTATTTGTCGCCTCCTTGGCGGGGATGGTGGGGATCTTCGTTATGCGCTATGACCTGGTGATCGTCGGTCAGCTGATTCCCTCCTACCATGGTATGGGTCTGGTTGATTACCCGGAACTGCTCTCCTATGTGCCCTCTCTGCATGAGAACCTGGTGGTGCTCGGTGGCGTGGCTTTCTGTGGTCTGTGTTTTCTCATGGGCGAAAAGCTCTTTCGTGGACATGTCTCGGAACATCATTAACCATTCAATAGACCAGATTATTTTACCGACAACACGCTATGCCCAACTTGCATAAATATTTGCAGGGGGTCAGACGAAATTTAAGAGGTTTCTGTATGAAAATCGATGATTTGGAGAAAATAACAAGCGAAGACCTGGGCGGGTTGCCTTCGGTTGAGCGACGAAATTTTTTGAAGCTTGGTCTGGTCGTTACCGGCATGTATCTGGGAGGAAGTGTCCTGTCGCTGACCTCCGTGAGAAATGTCTATGGCGCCGGAGTTGTTCCCGAGGTTGGCAAATATCCTTACAACCCTCATTATAGTATGGTAATCCGGGAGAAACTGTGCGTCGATTGTGAGCGATGTAAAGAGGCCTGTGTCAAGACCAACCATGTGCCGGCATACGGCTTCAGGACAACAATTCTCGAGAAGCGTCGGTCGCTCGGCGGCGAAAAGTTCGAAACGACCTTTATGCCGGTGCTCTGTAATCACTGCAACAGACCGCCTTGTGTCAGGGTCTGTCCGACCACCGCGACGTGGAAAGATGAGAAAACCGGGATTGTGACCATGAATCCAGACCGTTGCATTGGTTGCAAGACCTGTATGACCGCGTGTCCCTATAATGCCCGGTATTTCAAAGAAGAAACCCGATCTGTAGACAAGTGTGATTTTTGTTTTGAGTCACGGCTTTCCAAAGGACAAACCACCACTGCCTGTGTTGAGGCATGCCCGGCTGATGTCCGGGTGTTCGGCAATTTGGCTGACCTGAAAAGCAGAGTTTTCAAGTTGGTTCATGCCCCGGAGACCATGATTTGGGTACTGCGTCCGGAAACCGGAGCAAATCCCAATGTTTTCTATATTAATTCTTAAGCAGCCGGGTTCGCCCCTTTCCAGCCCGATTGCTGGGGAGCGATGCTGATACGTAGGAGATGAATATGAAGAAGATGTTGTTAGTGTCGGTTCTCGGCGCCGGTCTTTTTTCCGGCGTTCTCCTTTTTGCCGCGAGTAATGCGCAGGAAAAAACGGAATACGATGAAGATACCTATGGCCCGAAAGCGCCCATAGTTTGGGTCAAGCCAGTGAAATCGGTGGTCTTTGAGCACAAGATCCACACCATGGATGCCGGTCTTGGTTGTGATTCCTGTCATGATAGCCTGTTTGAGATGGAAAGTGGTGCTGCCGAAAAAAAGGATGATTTTACCATGGCCACGCTCTATAAGGGCGGATATTGCGGGTCCTGTCATGACGGCTCTACCGCCTTTGCCTCAAAGACTCGCTGTACCTCCTGTCACATAGGGGTGCGTGGGCATGCCAGGTTAAATGGCGAAGGCGGAACTGCCGTGAAAAGCCACTGATCGATAGTTGCATACCTGCTCGCTCTTTCCTCCGTTGTCCAGAACAGGACCGTTTTTATGATCCGGTCCTGTTTTGGTCCTCTCTTTGTCTCTCTCCCGTTGTATGCAGCACAATGCGTCGGCCATTTCCATAATTACTTTGCTTGTGGGCGCAATTTGCGCCCAGCATTCATCTTGTTTGATTAACCATCTGAAATAAAAAAACATAATTTTGTTTCCTCCGCTTTACCTCCCCGCACTTTCTGGTAGCAGTTGCTGCCCATAGCTGAAATAATCAGTTTAAATTAAATAATATCAATATCATACCTATATTCTGGGGAGGACGTATTATGCGTCCTCTGAGAATCCGGGAAAAGACGCAAAACGCGCCATTCAGGGAACCTTGTGGGGCGAAATTAATCTGCCGATGTTCGTTATGCATTTATAAAACATAATAAAAATAATAGGATAATAGATATTGCCAGTATCCTTTCCAACCTTTCGCGACTATGGCATTACTCTTGCTATTTAAGAAGCAGCTTAATAAGCGGTTCGATGAAAACTCTAGGTGAGGAGGATGTCATGGCAACAACACTACAGAATCGGAATAACGAGAGTCCGATGAATGTTTCCTCTAAGGGACTGAGGACATGGACAGAGCGGGTGAGTGATTGTTTCTGGTTTCTGTTCTCACTTGTTCTTTTTGTAGTGCTCGGTCCATTTAGCGGGCCGGTAGCGCTCATCGTTCTCTGTAAGTTGGGGTTGGAAGAGAGCGTACACGCGGAGCCGGAGTCCATTGTTATGAGGAATTAAGATTGGAAGACGTTCTATTCACTACAAAGACATATACGTAAAAGGAGACTAGAAAAATGGAAGGGAGTACTGCAGTCAATGCGCGGGTGGTAAAGATAAGCCTGCCGGCCAATAAATTGATGTGGCTCAGCCTTTTGATGATTGTGGTTGGTGTGGCCGGTGCTGTTTATGCTCAGATGGTCGGCCATCATCACACCTTTGCCAATACCCGGGAAATGCCGTGGGGGATGCTGATCGGCGTCTATGCCTACTTTGCGATAATCTCAACCGGCCTGTGTATTCTTGCCGTGTTCAGCCACGTTTTCGGCGGCAACCAGATGTCACAGCTGGCGAACAGGATGGTTTGGCTTTCAATAATCATGCTGTTCGGAGCCTTTACTGTGATTGGTCTGGAGATTGAAAATCCGTGGAGAATGCCGCTCGGCGTAATTCTTCACCCGAATGTCACTTCAAATATCTGGTGGATGGGCACTCTCTACGGTCTGGCCGTCGGCGTGATGATTCTCGAACTCTATCTGATTCTTTCCAAACGGCTGCGAGCGGCAGTTATCCTTGGGGTGATCGGCGCCATTGCCGAGGCGTTTGCCAATAGCAATCTGGGCTCGGTATTTGCGTCACTCAATGCCCGACCTTTCTGGTACGGTTCCCAACTGCCGATATTTTTCCTCGCCTGTGCGGTTCTTTCGGGGGCGGCGGCAATAATAATGTTTACCCATTATAGCCATGTCTTGCAACGTCGACAGATATCAGACAGCACCTTCCTGGCTCTGCAGACTGGAGGGAAGGTCATGGTCCTTATGACCTTTATGGTCTTGCTTGCCACTGCCTGGAAATTTGCCAACGCCTATTGTGGTACCGAGGAAATGAGTATGGCTGCCGACTCTTTGGTGAAGGGGCCGCTGGCCACGAATTTCTGGGTATTTGAAATCACTGTAGGTCTGGTTCTGCCCTGTGTCCTTCTGGTCGCCAGTCGGTTGAACTCGATTCATGCCTTGTCCGCCGCATCTCTGATGGTTCTCGTCGGGCAATTTTTCTCCCGCTATAATCTGGTGGTTTCCGGCCAGATTGTCCCGAATGATTATGGCTTGATTGGTATCCCGCAATATCTGACATATATCCCCACGACTGCGGAGTATCTCTTGGTGATTGCCGGGATCGGGGTGGTGGGATTCGGATTCATAGTTGGTGAGCGTTTTCTCGACAGCACCTTCGTCAAGGGAAATGTCCATTGAACCACGAACGGTCGAGGCAGTTGTGCAAAGCTTTGGAACGGGGCCATCCCCGTTCCATCGGGAGGCAGGAAAATGAATGAAGACAAAGCCCTTTTTACCATTGGAATGGCTGCTGAAATGCTCGATATTCACCCTCGGACCCTAAGAAACTATGAAGAAGCCGGTCTTATCAGCCCTCGGCGCAAGGGCGCCTGGCGATACTTTACTCTGCACGATATCCAGTGGATCGAATGTATTCGAGAGATGGTCCATGAACACGGGGTGAGTATCAATGGCGTAAAGAAACTCCTTAAATTTACTCCATGCTGGAATATTATCGATTGCCCGTTTGAGAAAAGAAAGCGTTGTTCGGCCTTCTTCTCAAACACCCTGGTGCCAAAAAAGATCTGCAGAATTGCCCCCCCGCCATCTCTCAATGACGATCTGGCCGCGTGAGAGCGGCCCGGACTTCTTCTCTCGCCCCTTAGCTCTGCCTCTTGTCTTCTGCTGATTCTTTACCTCGGCGCAAAGTGCCGATTCCACCTGTTGTGCTCACACCTATCTGATCAGCCTTCTTTTCTGCCCGATTAACTCCTTTGTTTTTCTCATATCTGTTCCCCGAATAGCGATTGTTTTTTTGTGGCACTCCGTTTATCGGCATCGTTTGTCGATGCAGAGGGCGCAAAATACGTCCCGCATAAAACAGGAAGCAAAATGCGGCCCAACTTCAGTACCTTCATAATGTTTCATCGGGTTGTAAAAATTTAGTAAAATATAATAAATACAGTTAGATAAATAGTTGTTTAGATTTTTTACAAAAGTTTGCTTGGAAATATTAGAGAAAAAATATGTGCAATTAATTGACAATTGTAATTGTAAGGTTTAGATACAGTATATGTGTCGATTAGCTCCGGGCCAAGGCGAACCGGAGTGAATAAAAATGAGTTTGAGGTTGTGAAGGAGGAAGTATGGAAGGGATCTATTTTTTAATAATCTGGATTGTTAGTGCGGTCTTGCACACGTTGTATGAACTGAAGGTGAGACCCTATCTTCACAATATGCGGCGAAAATCCAATACCGGCCGATCTTTTGAAGAATGAATTTTTAAGACAAACCATAAATTATAGGAGAAATTACCAATGAACAATCTATTGGCAGGAATACTTCCGCAGGCAGGAGGGTTGGAGGCAAGCGGATCGGGGAAATACAGTGCAGCCATGGGCCTGTTGGCGCTGCTGAGTGTCCTGGGTGTGGCGGCTGGTGTCCATTCCCTGATTGCCGGGCATGAACATACCTTTGGGGTCAGTCGCGGCGTGCCTTGGGGCATCCTGATTGCCGCCTATGTCTTTTTTGTGGTTACATCTACCGGGCTCTGTATTGTTTCCTCGGTCGGCCATGTTTTTGGTTTCGAGAATTTTAATCCCATCGCCAAACGGGCGGTATTTTTGTCGATCGCCACCATCGTCGCCGGTTTTCTGGTTATCGCCTTCGAGATTGAGAACTCCTGGCGGATGCCGGTCGGCAATGTGATCGGTGCCAATCTGACCTCGAACATCTGGTGGATGGGTACTTTGTATGGTGCCTACCTGTTTTTTATGATGATCGAGTTTGTCATGCTCCAAAAGGAGCAGCATAAGATAGCCACTGCTTTCGGTCTGGCCGGGCTGTTGACCGGTGTGGCCGCCCATTCCAACCTGGGAGCGGTATTCGGACTGTTGAACGGCCGTGAGTTCTGGCACGGGCCGTATATGCCGATCTATTTTATTACTTCGGCGGCGATGTCCGGGTGCGTTGCGATCATCTTTTTCACCATTATCGCCTACAAGGCCAACGGTTGGAAGATGAGCGAGGGGATGAAGAAGTCGATGGAGAGTGTGGCCAAGATGGGGGCCTTGATGATGGCGATTATCATTTTTTTCACTATCTGGAAGATGATCGCCGGAGTGACCGGCAATCCTCCGGGCAAATACGAGGCGATCATGACCCTGCTGACCGGTTCCTATGCCCTCAATTTCTGGGTCGGCGAGGTGCTGCTCGGGATGGCGATTCCATTTGCGGTTATCTTGGTGGTCAGAGGCCGGAACATGAATGCCCTATTTGTCGCCTCCTTGGCGGGGATGGTGGGGATCTTCGTTATGCGCTATGACCTGGTGATCGTCGGTCAGCTGATTCCCTCCTACCATGGTATGGGTCTGGTTGATTACCCGGAACTGCTCTCCTATGTGCCCTCTCTGCATGAGAACCTGGTGGTGCTCGGTGGCGTGGCTTTCTGTGGTCTGTGTTTTCTCATGGGCGAAAAGCTCTTTCGTGGACATGTCTCGGAACATCATTAAGAAGCGGCCTCGGCGGTTGTTTTCTTTCTCGTTGTGCGCGGTGAAATCGGGTATTGTGGCTGGAATTTTATAGCTGAGTTGAGCAGCTTGCCTGCTCAAACGAAACTTATACCCTTGCGGTATATGGAGAAGGAGATTACCCGCATGGTGAGAAAGAAACCGTCGATAGAGCCTATCAAAAAAAATTTGCCGATCTATCCCATTGGCGTGGCGGCCAGATTGCTGGATGTTCATCCCCGTACTCTGCGGATATACGAGGATGAAGGGTTGATTAATCCAACCAGGGTCGGGAATAGAAGATTGTATTCGGCGAACGATCTCACCTGGATCGGCTGTTTGCGCCGTCTCATTCATGATGAGGGCATCTCCATCCCGGGGATTAAAAAACTTCTGCGTTACGCCACCTGTTACGAAATTACCGAGTGTCCGAGCGCCATCCACTGCACCTGCGATGCCGTTGTCGACCGGGCAATTCCACGGAGTTTAAGACTTGCCGGCGATGCGCCGGCGGAGCGAAAAGCTAAGGAACAGGATATCGCTGCCAGACAACAAATGCTTGAAAAGAATACGGATAAAGAGGCGAAAGATCGTAAAGTTTGCTGAGGACGATGTGTTTACAAGGGAGTTGGGAGGGATATCCGGTATTTCTCGATTTTCCGGCGTAAGGTATCTTTGTTGATTCCCAGTTCCTTGCAGGTCAGCATTCTACGCCATTTGTTACGTTTCAAGGAGGCTTCGATAGCCCTTTTTTCAATCTCTTCAAGGGCCAATCCTTCGGATGTCAAGAGCGGCTGGACATCCGGCAGTTCTTCCCGTTTGGCAAAGGAGTCGGGCAGGTGTTCAAGCTGGATAAAGCCGCCGGGACAAAGGATGAAGCCGTATTCGATGATATTTTCCAGCTCGCGAATATTGCCGGGATAGGTGTATTTCATCAACAGAGTGATGACCTCATCGCTGATACCGACAATGTCTTTTTGTTTTTCGGCACGAAATTTTGTCACAAAATGGTCAACCAGCATGGGGATATCCTCAATTCTTTCCCTGAGCGGCGGCAACAGGATGTTGACGACATTGAGCCGGTAAAAGAGATCATCCCTGAACTGGCCCTGTTTGACGAGTTCAAAAAGATCCTTATTGGTGGCGGCAATGATCCGGACATCAGCCTTGACCGGGGTATTCGAGCCCAGCGGTGCGTAGACTTTTTGCTGGAGAACGCGGAGCAGCTTGACCTGGAGGGATTGGGGGATGTCGCCGATCTCGTCAAGGAAGATGGTTCCGCCCTCGGCGGTGGCAAAGCGGCCGATTTTATCTTTTTTTGCGTCGGTAAAGGCCCCGGCCTTATAGCCGAAAAGCTCGGATTCCAGCAAGGTGTCCGGCAGTGCGCCGCAATTAACGACGACGAAAGGCTGATCATTGCGACCGGAGGCATGGAAGATCGCATTGGCCACCAGCTCCTTCCCGGTGCCGCTCTCGCCGAGAATCAGCACGTTGCTTTCGCTTCTCGCAATATCCGGCATGATCTGAAAAATTCGCTGCATCGAAGAGCTCTTACTGATAATTTCTTCGAAGGTGTATTTTTTTGTCAGTTGCTGGCGAAGTATCGTTTCCACACTGAGGTCGCGAAAGGTTTCAACCCCACCGAGAACATTGCCCTCAAGGTCAACCAGAGGAGCGGCACTGATGCTTACCGAAACCGTCTTGCCGGTGCGGGTCTTGATGGTGATCGATCGGTTGGAAACGCCATGACCGGTATACAGACTTTCAGCAACAGCACAGTTTTTGCCGCAGATCGAGGAGCAGAAGATGTCGCTGCAGTACCGACCGATCGCTGCTTCGCGGCGCCAACCGGTGATTATTTCGGCGGAGAGGTTGAAGGAGGTTATCCGCCATTCCCGGTCGACGGTAAAAACGCCGTCTGCCACCGAATCGAGAATCAGCGCTTTTTGCAGTCTGTTGGTGTTGTTGCGAAATGACTGCACCCCGCCGAGAATCTCACCGTTATGACCGACAAAGGGGGCAACGCTGACACTGACGGGGATAGAGAAACCGTCTTTGCCGATGATAAACAGCTCCTTGTCGACGATGGAAACTTTATCCTTCATGCAGGTGCTGAGAGGACAGCTCTGCGAGTTTTTGCTCGAGAACAGGACCTCGGAACAGACCTTGCCGAGAACTTCGGCCTCCCGAAAACCGGTAATCTGTTCGGCAGCCTTGTTGAAGGAAGTTACTTTGCCCTCGGGGTCGACGGTAAAGACGCCGTCGGCGAGCGCGGCGAGAATCAACTCATATTGGAAAGTGGCTGTGCTATCGACGAAAGTTTCCACTCCGCCGATCACATTGCCATGCATGTCGAGGAGAGGGGCAGCACTCAGTTTGGCCGGGATAGACCGTCCATCCTTGCCGACGATAAAGGCCTTGCGCTCTGAAACCACTGTTTTTTGTTGGATGGATTCGGCGATGGCGCAGGTGGAATTGCAGATGTTGGCCTTAAAGATCGACCGGCAACAGTGTCCCAGGACCTCATCTTCCTGCCACCCGGTAATCTTTTCCGCTGCCGTATTGAAACTCGTGATATGCCAGTTCTTGTCAACGGTAAAGACACCTTCGGCAATGCTGTTCAGGGCCAGTCTGCTGGCGGCCAGCGATTCGGTAAGATCGGCAAAGCCGATAATCGCCCCGACAGTCGCGCCGCTTTTGCCGGGGATGGCAACGATGCGTATGCGCACCGCATTCTTTTCGCCGGTTACCGGGTTGCCAAGGGTCAATTCGACATTATGACTGCCCTTTTTTTTTGTGAGTGGCGCTAGATGGGCGCAGATGGAGCTGAAACGCGGGTCGTTGCAGAAAATTTCTCGACAGTGTTTGCCGACGATATCCTGACCCGCAAGCCCGAGAATGAGAGAGGCTTTTTCGTTGCAGGCAGTAACGATCCAATTCTGGTCGACGGTGACAAAGCCGCTGGCCAGATGTTCCGACTCGAGGGCATTGTTGGGCGACAATCGTGTCTCCTGAGTAAAAATTCAGAGGGCGGTACAATGTGCAGATTTTATTATATGGTTAAATGACTTTTCCAGCAAGTCCTACGCTGTGTCTGTTGAACCAACCGAACCGACCGGTGACGTAATCTTCCGTTTTCTTATTGTCGGGGTTTAAGAAGATTTTACTTGTAACCCCGAATTCCACCAGTTTGCCCATATACATATAGGCCGTGTAGTCGGACACTCCGGCCGCTTGTTGAAAAAGTCCCAGTTGATGGCGGAAAAGCTTCCAGGCAACATCGCCCAAGATCCAGGTCAGCATAAACAGTCCGGCAACCGCGGCAAGACTCGATAGGGTCAGGACCATGTGATGTGAGAATTGTTTGTAAATGATTAGGGAAATATTAATATTCAATTAAATTGCTGGGAGGGGATTGCGGTCAGGTGAAAAATGGTACACGATACAGGCGGAGTACACAAAGTACGCTGTATCTCACAGCAGCCCCGGAAATAACCGGTTGGAACGGCAAACACCTCCTGATAATCTGCAATGGCAAAAATTAATGTGTTAGTAGTTGAGGACGAGGCGGAAATCCAGCAGCTGGTCAGCTACAATCTGATCAAGGCCGGTCTCAATGTCACCTGCGCCGATTCGGGCGAGGAAGCCCTGGAGCGGTTGCGGGCGGAAAAAATCGATTGTGTCCTTCTTGATCTGATGTTGCCGGGAATCAGCGGTATCGAGGTATGCAAGGCAATGCGGAGAGGCGAAGGGAACGTAAATCGAGGGATTCCGGTGATCATGCTTACCGCCAAAGGCGAGGAAGAGGATATTGTCGCCGGGCTCGATTGCGGCGCCGACGACTATATCACCAAGCCGTTCAGCCCGAAGGTTCTCATTGCCAGGATAAAGGCGGTGGTCAAACGAGTGATAGCCGATCGCAAAACCTCCGAGGAATCACGCCAGACCGTCATCGTCATTGACGGTCTGGCAATCGACAAGGGTCGGCATGAGGTGCATTTACACGGTGCCGAGATTCTCCTTACCACCACCGAATTCAGTATTCTCTCCCTGCTCGCCGAAAAAACCGGCTGGGTCTTCACCCGCCAGCAGATAATCGACTATGTGCGCGGATATGATTTTCTTATCACCCCGCGAGCAGTCGATGTGCAGATTTTCGGGTTACGAAAAAAACTCGGCGAATACGGTCGGGTGATCGAAACCGTACGCGGCATCGGCTATCGCTTTCGCTCGACCTTGGATGAGGCATAATCCCATGATCACCCCGAAAAAACTTATCTGGCAGATTTTTCCGGCCAACGTCCTGACTATTCTTCTTGTTATCATTACGGTCAGTTGGTATGGCGTCGTCACTCTGCAGGAGTTCTCTCTTCAGGATACCGAGACGGGTTTGGAGTCTCGGGCGCATTTAATCAGTTCCAAGGTCACGGAATATCTGCGCGACCAAAGAACAGGGGAGTTGAGGGAATACTGTGCCCAGGCCGGCAGGAGTTCCGGGACTCGGATAACCGTCATTTCATCCGAAGGAAAAGTCCTTGCCGAATCAAACGAAGATCCCGATACCATGGAAAACCATGGCCAGCGTGTCGAGATTGCCGCGGCAATGAAAGGACAAGTGGGGATATCTCGGCGATACAGTAGAACCCTCCAGGAGAATCTCATTTATGTGGCGATTCCGCTGACCAATATCGCAGACGGTATCCAGGATAACCCTGGGAAGAGGGTCGATGCGGTGCTGCGGACCTCGGTTTCGGTCGCCGCCCTCGATAGCACCTTGAGGGGCATCAAGATACGGATAATGCTGGGTTCTCTCGCCGTACTGCTCCTCGCCGGGGCGGTGACCTTACTTATCTCCCGGAATATCAGCAGGCCGCTCGAGCAGATGACCAAGAGTGCCGAGCGATTTGCCGGCGGCGATTTCAGCCTGCGCATGTTGCCGGTGGTGAAAAAAACCGCATCTCTTGAGGTGGCCACCCTTGCCGCCTCCATGGATCGCATGGCCGAGTTGCTGGATGAAAAAATAGAGGCAATCGTCACCCAACGGAACCAGCTGGAAACCGTCTTTTCCAGCATGGTTGAAGCGGTAATTGCCATCGATAGCGAAGAAAGGGTACTCAGCATCAACGATGCCGCAGCCGAGTTGTTCGGGGTGGAGAGGAAGGCTGCAACCGGCAAGATTGTCCAGCAGATTGTCCGTAATGTGCAGTTGCAGCAGCATATCAGCCGGACTCTCGCGGCCAAGGAGTCGGTCATTGATGAAATTGTCCTTCAGGGTGAGAGTGGCGACAGGTTTTTGCAAACTAACGTGGTTATACTCGGCAACGGCGCCGGAGAATGTGCCGGGGTACTGGTGGTGATGAACGATGTGACGAAAATCAGGCGACTGGAAAACGTCCGCCGGGACTTTGTCGCCAACGTCTCCCATGAACTGCGAACACCCATCACCTCTATTCGTGGGTATGTGGAAACACTGCTCGACGGGGCGCTCGACATTCGCGAGGATGCGGTGCGCTTTCTCACGATCGTCCTGCACCAGTCGGAGCGGTTGGCCACCATTATCGATGACTTATTGGCCTTGTCGAAAATCGAAGAGGAGGCAAAGCGAGGTGCAATACCTCTCTCTCCCGGACCCCTTCGCCCGGTCCTTGAAGCTGCGGTGCAAACCTGCCAGCTGCAGGCAGACCAAGCCGGAATTGCCGTAGTAATTGATTGCCCCGAACAGGTAATGGCGGCGATGAATGCCACTCTTCTCGAACAGGCGGTGGTGAATCTCCTGGTCAATGCCATTACCTATAGCCGACAGGGCGGTGAGGTGACCGTTGCGGTGGTGGTCGGTGAGGCCGAGCAGGCCGGCAAGGTGCGCATTGTCGTTCGCGATAATGGCATCGGCATTGCCACGAAACACCTGCCGCGGCTCTTTGAACGTTTCTATCGCAGCGATAAGGCCAGGAGCCGTGCCCACGGCGGCAGCGGCCTGGGCTTGGCCATTGTCAAACATATCGCCGAAGCCCACGACGGTGCGGTAGAGGTGAAAAGTGTCGAAGGAAAAGGTTCGCAGTTTGCATTGGTTGTAAGCGGTGGATTGGCTGGCTGAGCCACGAAAAGCCTTTGACAAATGCGCCATGGGCTTTTATAGTGACCAAGTTCTGAGCGGGATTAACTCAGTGGTAGAGTGTTAGCTTCCCAAGCTGAAAGTCGCGCGTTCGAATCGCGTATCCCGCTCCACGCAAATTCAGGCACTTATCGAATTTTTCGATAAGTGCCTTTTTGTTTCTCCCACACTTCATAGCTTACCATCGACTAAAGATCTGCCGACTTCTCAGTATAAACAGGGTAAAGCGAGCGATGACGGGAAAGAGGCCGGTAAAACCACGCAACCTGTCCCCAACCGTTTCATGTGGTATCATCGGGGTATCGGCCAGTGCCGTGTTGAATTCAAACTGTCTGGCAGCCAGCCGAAATTCTTCTATGTTCCCGATAGGTAAGCTGCCAAGAGAGGCTAACAGCGACGGCATGGAACAGGCCGGCAATTCATGACGTTTCCAGCCACCCGGGAGTTTCATGAAAAAATGAATCCCACTGCGTTGCACCCTGTTTCCCATCACTACTTTTTGAGGAATAGCTTCCGGGTGAATCTGTGGTCGAGAGAAATCAATTATGGTTGCTGTTTCCGGAATTCGCCGGTGCAGGTGGCACTCCATAAAGTCCTTACCCCGAGGGAGAAGATTGATGACGAAATCCACCTTCTCCAGCTGACGCTCCGCTTCATTTTCATCGGTCAACCTGACATCCCCACTTCTGGTATATCTGACATCAACCATAGCCATGTGGTAGCCATCGTTACCAAGATACTGTACCAGCTGTTCGCCAAGCTCTCCGCCACCAAGAATGGCTACCGACACCTTCCAAGGTTTTTTCTTTGAAGTGTTTACCAGATGATTGACTGCCTTCTGTATACTGAAAATATTACCATAGGTACTGCTGTAAAAAGGCGGCACCATTGGTATCCCGTGGCGTTTCTCGAATATCGGTCCGAGTTGTCCGGCAAGGCCGATTGCTCGGGCTCCGGAGAGCTTCTGGATCCAAAGCATACGCCTGATAATTGCCTCGACCATGGGACGATTTTTCGCTCGCATCAATTCCAGGGCTGGATTAGGAATCAAAAGATATATTCCGATTGGTCGCCATCCTTCCATGATCAGACCGGCCGGTGTAGGGCGGCCTGAAAAAAAGTCTCTCAACCATTTAATATCAGGAGAAAAATCAAGACATTCAGATCTGTCTACCGGATAGATGAGAAAAAGGGTTTTTAGAATGCCACTCCGACCGACAATCCAGATCAGCAGCCAGATCGGCCATCGCAGTATAAGAGCATATACCAAAAAAATCAGCTGACGCAGGTACTTGTCCATTGCTTCCTCCTTTTTGTGATTTTCTAAGCGAATTACGCTTACTGGCCAGGTGGGGTGAAAAAACCATGAATCATTATCTATCGGCAAATCCGGCGGTTTTGATTATGGTTTTGTGAAACTCATCACGTTGCAACGACTCGTATGTTGTTTGAGTTCTCCTGCCGTTAGCAACTCACTGGAACAAAAAAAGGCCGCGTTATCAAGAGATAACGCGGCCTGAAAAGGAAAAAATGAAAATTTATAATTACAGTTACTCGGCAAGCCGTCGTTCAAAATTAAGTCACCCGTTTCTATGTCACGAACGGCATAAGGGGCCGTAAAGAAATGGTTGAGATGGCAGTAGTTATTTCTTAACGGCCCCTAAGCTCTGTATGGATGACTGAGGCTATCTTTTCCAGGGTATACGGTTTCTTAAGATAGCTGCGCACACCAAGTTCCATAGCTTTTTTTATCCTTTCGGTCTCGGAATAGCCACTGACGATAATTACCTTCTGCTGTGGCCGGATCTCCAGAATACTCCGATAGGTATCCAGACCATCCATGCCTCCTTCCATGATCATGTCAAGAAGAACAAGATCTACTGATTTGCCTTTGAGTAAATCGATGGTTTCCTCACCACTGGCAACCGTTTCTACCTTGTATCCGAGTGTCGTCAGAATGCTCTTTCCGAGTAATCGTTGGTCCAAATCATCATCGACCAGCAGTATTGTTTCCTCATTTCCACGTTCGATAACCTGCGGCCTGGATTCAACCCGGAGAATTTTGTCATCTTCGTGAACAGGAAGAAACACCGTAATGGTCGTGCCATTTCCCGGAGAACTCAGCACATCCAGGTATCCGCCGTGATCCTTTATCGTGCCCCATACCACCGTCATGCCCAGTCCCGTGCCGCTGCGGCCCATAACCTTGCTGGAATAAAACGGTTCAAAGATCTTCTCCAGATTTTCCGGGGGAATGCCCATGCCGCTGTCACTGATTACCAGCACCACATATTTCCCGGGAATGGTGGTATCATATCCATGGATGGGGGTATCTACATAGCGGTTTTCGCTTGCCACTACAACAGTACCTTCTTTCTCTATTGCCTCAAAACTGTTGACGAGGAGGTTCATTACGGCCTTTTCCAGATGTACTGGAGACCCGGAGATGCCCCGTAGATCGTGGGCAAGGCGTGTCTCAACCGTCACGCCGGGATAATTCTTCTGCAGAGTAATAAACTCAGGACTCTGCAGGTGTGCCAAGATGACATCATTGAGTTGCACTCTCTCCCTGAGAGTTATTCCCCGGCGAGCCAATGTCAACAAGTCCTGGACAATCGCTGCTGCCCGTTTTCCTGCACGGCGTATGTTTTGTAAAGGGCCGCGCATTTCACTTTCCGGAGACAAATTGAGAAGCAGCAAGTCGGGATACGTGACGATACCGGATAGCACGTTATTCAGGTCATGGGCCACGCCACCGGCAAGCTGGCCAAGCAGCTCCATTTTCTCCGCCCTGAGAAGTTCCGATTCCAGGCGTAACCGTTCTTGCTGTGCCAGCTTCCGTTCCTCAATTTCAACCCGCAGTTGTTTGTTGGCCTTCTCCAGCTCTTCAGTCCTCTGGGTGACTCTCAGTTCGAGCTGGTTCCTGGCCTCTTCCAACTCAACCTCTTTTACTCGCAACTCACTTATTTTTTCAGTTAGGAGTCGCTGCTTGTCAAGCATGGCATCCCGAGTATCGGCACGACAATTTTCCACAAGAAAAGCCAAAACACAGACAGACAGGTAAGAAGGGATGAAACGGATGGCGAAATCTTTACTGTACACATGTATGCTTCCGGATAATAAATCAATAGCAAGAAACCCCGCACAAAAGCAGAAAAGGAAACAAGTGCTCCATATGCCCTGCCGCAATCCAAGCAGATAAAGAGCGAAAAGAGGAAAGGTATAGAGCCACATGAACGCCGTGGTGTGGACGCCCCCAATAGCAAAAAGATAACAAAAAAAGAGGAGGGTAATTCCTACACCGAAACGAGATGCTGTAGGCTCATCCCCAGTTTTATAAAGATAGACAAGGAGCGTGAAAAAGAGGATAGCGAGGAGAAAGTCAGCAATGCCGAGAAACAGGGCATTCTGAACAAGAGCAATACCCCCCATAATCAGAAGAAGAAGAAACCCGAGGAGGAGAAAGAGATTTAACATAACAACCTTTCTCAAGGTCTCACTGTCATGACACTCGCGGATTCCGTTATATATGTAGGAAAGCATAAGTATCTCCAGAAAATAATCTTAGATACAAGGAATCCGATAGTTGTCTATATACAAGATATTCGAAGAGAAAAGAAAAAACAAGCAAAGAAATGAGAAGCGGGAGGTCGGCTATACCTTGCGATCACTCTGCGACATCAAAACCTTTCACGGAATTCTCTTTGGGATAACACCTTCGAGCAGGGCGTTTAGATTAGAAAAGTCCGGTTCCAATACCAGTAATTGTTACAAAAATATATTTTGCATTATAAATGAACCTTTTACCTTCGGATTGCGACTATGTTGTATGAAATATGTTTAAGGTAGCATGTAACTTTCTCGGATTACATGGAGGTTTGCAAATTGATTTCGAATGCCGTCGCATTGATTTCTTCCTGCTCGCTACTTATTTTTTTATCTGTATATTTTCCAATGTATTAATTTATATGAGTATATTTCATGGCCACTGCAGCCACCAACAATCTATGGTGGATGCGGAGGAGTACGGCGGTAAACAGCTCTCTCGGCTTATCTTCTTTGCTTTGCTTCCCGGCCTGTTGTAAGATAGGAAGAAATGCAGCAAATCGATGCGTTATCTGGATACACAGGGTGCCTTTCGAGCACCGTAACAGATTCTGTTCAGCAATAGGTTGTTCGTGTTTTTCTCGGCCCTGGGCCATGGCATTCTAACCACCCTGTTGTGGTCCATACTTTTTTAAAATAATTCAATAACCGCGGAGGGAATCGATGAAAAAGATCATGATGGCAGCCGCCGTTCTGCTCGCTCTGAACGCGTCAGATGGACTTGCGGCCTCAAATGTTGAAGGTGTTGTGGTAAACAATGCAGAAGTTTCGCAGGCCGCCAACGTGGCAATAGGTGAAGACAACAAGGCAAATCTCGGTTCACTGAAGATAAAGGATTCGCAGACCAAGGGAGTGGTGGTCAACAACGCCAATGTCAAACAGGCCGCCAACGTCGCTATCGGCAAGGATAATACCGCCAATATGGGTTCGACCCAATTGCAGGGCTCCGATATCAAAGGGGCGGTGATCAATGTCGGCGAGGTCTCACAGGCCGCCAACGTCGCTATCGGCAAGGATAATACCGCCAATATGGGTTCAACGCAAATCGAGGGCTCCGATATCAAAGGGGCGGTGATCAATGTCGGCAATGTTTCGCAGGCCGCCAATGTGGCAATCGGCGAGAAGAATACCGCCAACCTCGGTTCCACCCAGGTAAAGGATTCCACGGTTAAAGGAGCGGTGGTCAACGCCAGTAACACCTCGCAGGCTGCAAACGTAGCCATCGGTAAGGATAATACCGCGAACCTCGGCTCAACCCAGCTTCAGGGTTCTTCGGTGCAAGGGGCTGTCGTTAACGCCGGCAATACCACCCAATCCGCCAACGTTGCCATCGGCGAGGGCAATACCGCCAACCTCGGCTCGACTCAGCTGAAAGATTCGGATGTCAAGGGGGCAGTGGTCAATGTCGGTAACACCACCCAGGCCGCCAACGTCGCCATCGGCAAGGATAATACCGCTAACCTCGGTTCCACCCAACTTCAAGGGACATCGGTGAAAGGGGCTGTCGTTAATGTCGGCAATACTGCCCAGTCCGCGAATGTCGCCATCGGCCAGGGCAACAACGCCAATCTAGGCTCGACCCAGCTAAAAGACTCGGACGTTAAGGGGGCAGTGGTCAATGTCGGCAATACTACCCAGGCTGCCAACGTTGCCATCGGCAAGGATAATAATGCTAACCTCGGTTCGACTCAGCTTCAAGGTTCTTCAGTGAAAGGGGCAGTGGTTAATGTCGGCAATACCGCCCAGTCTGCCAACGTCGCCATCGGCGAGGGCAACAACGCCAACCTCGGCTCGACTCAGTTGAAAGATTCGGATGTCAAGGGGGCGGTGGTCAACGTCGGCAATACTGCTCAGGCAGCCAACGTTGCCATCGGCAAGGATAATAACGCCAACCTTGGTTCGACCCAGCTTCAGGGTTCCTCGGTGAAAGGGGCTGTCGTTAACGTCGGTAATACCGCCCAATCTGCGAACGTCGCCATCGGCCAGGGCAACAACGCCAACCTCGGTTCCACCCAGCTTCAAGGATCAGATGTTAAGGGGGCAGCGGTCAACGTCGGCAATACCTACGCCGCGGCCAACGTGGCCATCGGCAAGGATAACAATGCTAACCTTGGTTCCACCCAGTTGAAAGACTCGAGCGTCAAGGGGGCAGTCGTCAATGTCGGCAATACCGCGGGAGCTGCCAACGTCGCCATCGGCCAGGGCAACAACGCCAACCTCGGCTCGACCCAGATTCAGGGCTCGGATGTCAAGGGGGCAACGGTTAACGTCGGCAACACTGCGGGAGCTGCCAACGTGGCCATCGGCAAAGATAACACTGCAAATCTCGGCTCCACCCAGCTGAAAGACTCGAGCGTCAAGGGAGCGGTCGTTAACGTCGGCAACACCGCGGGAGCCGCCAACGTGGCCATCGGCAAAGACAGCAACGCCAACCTCGGTTCGACTCAGATTAAGGGCTCGGACGTCAAAGGGGCGGTTGTCAATGTCGGCAACACCGCGGGAGCCGCTAACGTGTCTATCGGCAAAGGTACCAACGCCAACATGAGTTCAGTGCAGGTCAAGGACAGTTCGGTCAAAGGCGCAATCGTTAACCAGGGGAATGTCGGGGCGGCCGCCAACGTTGCCCTCGGCAGGAACAGCGACGCCAATATGGCTTCGGTGCAGGTCAAGAACAGCAATCTCAAGGGTGCGGCCGTCAACCAGGCCAATATCGGTGCCGCTGCTAACGTTGCCATCGGCAATAACAGCAATGCCAATATGGGTTCGATTCAGGTCAAGGACGGATCGGTCAAAGGCGGTCTGGTTAACCAGGCGAATGTCGGCGCTGCCGCCAACGTCGCCCTCGGCAGCGGAGCGAGCGCCAATATGGGTTCCATCCAGGTGAAGGATTCCTCGGTGGGCGGCGGCATCGTCAACGCCGGTACGGTGGGTCTGTCGGCGAACGTAGCCATCGGCGGCGGGTCGACCTCGAACAGCGCCTCGGTCAGTTCCGATTAAGCCGGTCCCGGACGCCGTCGGTACTTGGTATTCCAACTTTTGTCGGCCAGAGGTGATGATGGTGAGGTGATAGTGTAGGGACGACGGCTTAGTCCTTTGCCTCGCCATCCTTAGGTTTATGCAACAGCTTTTTAAGATCGGCGAAGGGGGTATGGGTGACCGTTGCCCCCTTCGCCGTGTCTGAATTTTCAGTAGGCAACCATTCGGCATCGAGTGAGCGGGAATGCTCGTTGTCGTGGCAATAGATGCACAAGAGTTCCCAATTGCTTCCGTCGGGCGGGTTGTTTTTATAATTGTGATCCTTGTGATGAACCGTTAATTCTCGCAATTTTTTACCGGTAAAATCACGACCGCAATTTGCACAGACCCACGGAAGGATCTTCAGCGCCTGTTCTCGGTATTCTACTTTTTTCATTCTCTTACTTTGCAGTAATTGTCAAAAAATATGGGCCGCAGGAATGCCCGGAACGGCCCCCTTAGACTTTTTTGGCTGGTTGTTTGTCAGCCTTTTTCTTATCGTTTTGTTGGTGTTTTACATTAGACTGTTTCTGGCTTTTCTCTTTGTCCTTTTTTCCGCCTTTATCGCCCATGGTAAATCTCCTTTCAATGTTGATTGTGAATGGTTCACGATAAGCTCACCCGGCGCCTTTTTTCAAGGGGATCGGGTGTAGCGCTGGATTAGCAGTCCCTCTTGGCCAAAAAACAGCGCAACGTTTCGATTACAGTAGACTAATCCCAGAAACTTGACAAGGAAAAACAGTTGGGAGTACTTCTGCGGTATTTGGGTGATAGACCTGATAGATCGCAGTAGGGTGGTGGTGAGCAAAATTATTTGTTAAAATGAGCGTAAAAAGGTAGCATGAAGGGATTGAGCCGTATTTTTATAACACTCTCAAAGCGTGATGAGTGAGGGGCTTCCTCTCCAGGCAAAAAAACTGAGTAAAACAAGCAAAAATTGAATGCAATCAAAATGGAGTTGAAAAATGAAAGCTATGAAAAAACATATCCTTACTGCGTTTTTCGTCATGTTGTCTTCGTCTGTAGTCTTTGCCCAAAACCCGGTAAGCCAATCGAACCTGACGACCGATGATAAGGGAAACATTACCGGAACAATTGACGGCAAGCCGGTGAAGATGCACACCGACCAATTCGGCAATACAACGGGGACCATAGGGAGTGCAAGAATAAACACCCATACGGACGAACTTGGCAATACCACCGGCACGATGGGGAAAAATATAATCAATACCAATATTATCGATACTAACAGTCCGGCTACCGGCACAATCGGGAAATCAATACTCACTCCCCAAACTGCCAACAAGAATACTACAACGTCTGGCGCAATCGGCAATTCCCTCATTAACTCCTATACCGAAGACCCCGGGAATACCAGCGGTAAAGGTGGTTACAAGAATATCAACAAACGCGGTGCCGGCAATATGGAAGATAGTTTCTGAGCCATAGATTGTGGTTTGCCCGCAACGATTGTGCCGGCAAATCCCTACCGGACCTCAATCATCTTTTTGGTATCGATGCCGTAGCGTTTCATCCGGTTCCAGATGGTGACTCGGGAGACCCCGAGGATCTCGGCGGCTTTCGATTGGTTGCCGCCGGTCCGTTCGAGGATCTCCAGCAACTCCTGTTTTTCGATGGCCTGCAGATTGAAGGCGCTTTTTTTCGGGGCGGCGGCCTGCTGTGCGGTTTTTGGCCGTAAAATTGTCTCCGGCAGATGGCAGGGTTGGATTATTTCCTCGTGACAGGTGACAAAGGCGTACTCAAATGCCCCTTTCAATTCCCTAACATTGCCTGGCCAGGTGTGGTTGACGAGAATTTCCATGGTTTCTCTGCCGATTCCGGCAATGTTTTTGCCGCTTTTTAAGCGCATTTTCTGGAAAAGCTTTTCCGACAGCAAAGGGATATCGCCTTCCCGGTCACGCAGGGGCGGGAGAAAAATGGGGATCACATTGATCCTGAAGAAGAAGTCTTTACGATATTCACCCTTATCAACCAGTCGCATCAGGTCCTTATTGGTGGCGGAGATGATCCTGACGTCGGTAGCGATGGGACTGTTTGAACCAACCCGTTCAAGTACCTTTTCTTCCAGTACGCGCAAAAGTTTAGTTTGGGTGGGAATGGGCAGGTCGCCGATTTCGTCGAGAAAAATATCACCCTTGTTGGCCATTTCAAACCGGCCAATGCGGTCTTTATAGGCCCCTGTATAGGCCCCCCGAACATGGCCGAAGAGTTCGCTTTCGAGCAGGGACTCGGTCAGGCTGGCGCAATTGACCTTGACGAAAGGCTGATCCCGGCGCATGCCGATATCATGGATGGCCCTACTGACCAGTTCCTTGCCGGTACCGCTTTCGCCATAGATAATTACCGGGGCGTCGGAGCCGGCGGCGTTTTCGATCATGTCGAACACCCGCTGCATCGGTACCGAACTGCCGACTAGGCCGTGGAATTCATCGCCGGAATGAAGTTGCCGGCGAAAAGCCTCCAACTGGTTTTCCTTTTCGGTTATCTCGGAAAGGTCGGCGAGGGTCTCGACGGCTCCTATGACATTTCCTTCGGAATCGCGCAGGAGGGAGGCATTTTTCAGGGCGTTGATTGTCACCCCGTCTTTTCTTTGGACTCGGCATTTACGCTGCTCTGTTCCACCCTCATGAAAAAAACTGCACCAGTGTCCTTCTCCTTTGGCCAAAGGCTCATTGCAATCCTCACAATTAAGAATCTCGCAGGTACGGCCGATGAGTTCTTCCCGGGAGTAGCCGGTAATCTGCTCAAAGGCCTTATTGACGGAGACTATGGCACCGCGGGTATTGACGATCATGATACCGTCACGAAGGGTATTCACTACTGTCTTCCAGTATCCGTCAAGCTCACGGCCGTTCATGCCTTACTCCAGAAAAATATTGGATAAGCCACCGTTGTGAAAGAGTATTTACCTGAAACAAGCAAATATTTTTCTTCGGGACTGATCACCTGTAAACCTTAACACCTGTAAACAAGAACTGTCTTAACTGTTTAGCATATTATTAACCACTCTACTCATCTTTGGTCGATTTTTCAATCATATTGATTTCTCAAAATTTTATCTAACTTATTAATATTTAATCAAAAATAAAAATTTACGGCTGGGTGCGTGGATCTTTCCGGATGTTGGCCCAAATATTGCTTTTCTATTGACGTTTATCAAAGAGGAGTAACGAGAAATTGGCTGGAATGGCAGATATTAAATTGGACTTTAGGAATACCTTCTCATCGATCTCACTGTTGAAGATGACGGAGATTTTCGGTCGGATGCAACCGATGCAGATCATGGAAATATGCGGATCCGATCCGGACATCAGAAAAGATCTTCTGAAGGTTCTGCCGGAGGCTTCCTACGATATGCTGGGAAACGAAGAGGAAGTTGGACAGGATTTTTTTAAGGTACGAATACGGAAGCGAATTGTATGACTGTATCTCCTGATAAGGTATTTGAAGTACAGGAGATTGTGTGCAAATTTCTCAATAAAGAGACCTGAAAAGAAAGAAGGATAGCTATGGCGGAAAGCAGCATTACTATCAAAGGGAAAAAGAAGAGTTCCTTCATGGAATCGGTCAAGGAGATTCTGCCCGAGGGGGGCAATCTCAATCTCTGTCTCACCTGCGGCGCCTGTGTCTCGGGTTGTCCGGCAACCGGGCTGGCAGACATGGACCCGCGGAAATTTCTCCGTATGTGTGCCCTTGGTCTGGACGAGGAGGTGACTACTACCCCCTGGGTCTGGATGTGCACCATGTGCCAGCGTTGCAGCTATGTTTGTCCGATGAAGATCGACATCCCGCAACTGGTATTTAATGCCAGGGGAACCTGGCCGAGGGATAAACGACCGAGCGGTATCCGCAATTCCTGCGACATGGCCATGCGCAACGACTCGAACAGCGCCATGGGCACCGCCCCCGATGATTTTGTCTTTGTCGTCCAGGACGTCCTCGCCGAGTACCAGGAATCCCAACCTGAATTTAAGGATATGCAGGCTCCGATCGATAAAGAGGGCGCCCATTTCTTCCTCAATCAAAATTCCCGTGAACCGGTAACCGAACCGGATGAACTGGTGCCGTTGTGGAAAATCCTGCACCTGGCCGGGGTCGACTGGACTTACGGCAGCAAGGGTTGGGCGGCGGAGAACTACTGTTTGTTTCTTGCCGATACCGCCTGTTGGGAGCACGTCACCCGGGTGTCGGCCAACCAGGCCAACCAGCTGGGGAGCAAGGTCTTTCTCAACACGGAGTGAGGCCACATCACCTTCTCAGTCCGGGCCGGACTGAAGAAATTCAACATCGAACACAACTTTGAAGTAGCCTCTATTTATCAATACTATGCGAAATGGATCCGTGAAGGACGACTGAAAGTCAATGCCGACTGGAACAAGGATCTAAAGGTCAAATTCACCATCCAGGACCCCTGCCAGATCGTGCGCAAGGGCTTTGGCGACCCGGTTGCCGATGATCTGCGGTTCGTTATCGAATCGGTGGTCGGCAAGGAAAACGTCATCGAAATGACGCCGAATAAATCGAATAATTATTGCTGCGGCGGTGGCGGCGGATTCCTCCAGTCAGGGTATCCCGAGGAGCGTCGCGCCTACGGCAAGGTGAAATTTGATCAGATCATGACCACCGGGGCTGATTACTGTATCACCGGTTGCCATAACTGCCATGCCCAGGTCCACGATATCGGTCACTATTTCCATGGAACCTATAAGACGGTGCATATCTGGACGATGATCTGCCTGTCGCTCGGAATTCTCGGACCGAACGAGCGGGCCTATCTGGGCGATGATTTGAAAGAGGTTAACGTATTTCATCCTGAAACAGCCCTGTAAATATGCAGTAAAAAGCATACAGGGTTAACCCCGAATCTGAGATTCTGTTACCTGGAGAGAGATATAACATATGAGTTTTCAAAAGAGATTGCAGGCAAATGAATTTGTGGTCCTCGCCGAGATGCACACCCCGAAAGGTGTGAACATATCCCGGTTGGTTACCGATGCACGGCGGATCAAAGGCAGGGTGGATGCCATCGTTGTCCCCGACATGGACAACGGCATCATGCGGATGAGTGCCCTGGCCGGAGGCGTCCTGATGCAACAGCAGGGAGTGGAGGCCATCATCCACCTCTACTGCCGCGACCGGAACCGCATGGCGCTGCAGGGCGATATCCTGGCTGCCCATGTCCTGGGTATCGAGAATCTTATGGTGGTGCATAGCGAAGAGATGAGCCAAGGCGATCATAGTGATGCCAAAACGGTGGATGATCTTGATGAAATCGGCCTTCTCAAGGCTATAGAGACCCTGCAGAACGGTAAGGATATGGCAGGCTTTGATCTGGACGGCATCCCCAGTTTTTTCACAGGTTGCAGTATCGCACCCTACGCCGATGAGGCGGCTCTTGCAGAAGAACTGGCTGCGGCGCAGCAAAAGGTGGCGGTCGGTGCCCGCTATATCCTCACTCCCCCGGTTTTCGATGTCGGCCAATTCGCCTCGTTTTTCAGCCGCGTAAAGGAGTTGGGGGTACCAGTGATTCCTACCGTCTTTCTCCTCAAATCCCTGGCCATCGCCCAGTACATTGCCAACAGCGAGCCGGGCGCCCATATCTCCGACGAACTTATTCGGCGGATCAGGAAATCCGGTGATCGTGAGCAAGAAGGCATCCAGATTGCCGGCGAAACCATCGCCGCCCTGAAGTCGATGACGCAAGGGGTGCTGATCCAGACCCTCGGTTGGGAACATAAACTACCGGCGATCCTTGATGTAGCAGGACTCTAGCCAATAGAACCTGCGGTAAACTCGCAAAAAACCTCGACCGGGAAAGGTCGTACATCCCTGGCACCCGGTGCAAAGAAGAAAGAGCTATGCAAAATAAACAACAGCAGCAAAGTGATAAGGTTCTGGTCATCGGCGGCGGCATGGGCGGCATACGCACCGCCCTTGATCTGGCGGAGGCGGAAAAGAAGGTCATCCTCGTTGACAAGGCCTATGCCATCGGCGGTCTGATGACCCAACTGGACCGAACATTTCCGACCAATAACTGTGATTTGTGCACCCTTTCGCCGGGTCTCTCGGAGGGCAGTCGGCAGGAGTATATCGAACTTTTGACCATGACCTCGGTGAAAGATGTTAAGGGTAAAAAGGGCAACTTCACCGTGTCCCTTGAGACAGCGCCCCGCTATATCAATCTTGATAAATGTACCGCCTGCGGCGAGTGCCATAAAAAATTTCCCGAATGTGTCCGTTTCACTCCCGGTCTCGATCATCGGGCTCCTACCTGCATGCGCTATCCGCAGGCCACGCCCCAGGCCTTTTCCATCGACCTGGCAAAATGCACCGACGTCGAGGCCCTGATGAAGAGCTGTCCGGCCGGGGCAATCAATCCCGACGACATGGGCCGAAAGCGTGAGGTTACCTGCGGCTCGATCGTCTTTTCGCCAGGCGGCGCTCTTTTTGATCCCAGCTATCTCGATTATCTGGGCTATGCGGCTCAGGCCGATGTGGTCACCAGTCTCGAATACGAACGTATCCTTTCGGCTTCCGGTCCGACCATGGGCCAGCTGGTCCGTCCGTCGAACGGCAAAAAGCCGAAAAGAGTCGCCTGGATCCAGTGCATCGGTTCGCGCGGCTTGCAGAAGGGTGCGGGAAAGCACTGTTCCAGCGCCTGCTGTATGTTTGCCCTGAAAGAGGCCATTGTCACCAAGGAGAGGTTTCAAGACGATATTGAAACGACCATCTTCTATATGGACATGCGGACCATGGGCAAGGATTACGAACTCTACTACCTCCGGGCAAAAAATGAGTTCGGGGTGCGCTTTGTCCGCAGTCGTCCGCATAGTATTTTGCGGGAAAACGGCGCCGAAAATCTGACCCTTACTTACAGCTCGGAAGAGAGCGGCGCCAACCAGACCGAAGAATTTGATATGGTGGTACTCTCCACCGGCTTCCGGGTGGCGGATGATGTCAAGGAACTTGCGGGGAAACTCGGGCTTGAACTGAATGCCGGCAGTTTTCCGAAGACCGACGCCTTCAATCCGGTGGCCACCTCGGTGCCGGGCATCTATGTCGCCGGTGTCATTCAGGCGCCAAAAGATATCCCCGAGACCATGGTCCAGGCGAGCGCCGCGGCGTGTATGGCCGGTAATGATCTCGGAGTGGTCGAGAAGGTTGAACACGAGAAGGAACTCCTGCCGCTTGAGACCGGGGTTGTGGGTGAAGAACCGAGAGTCGGGGTCTTTATCTGCGACTGCGGTGAAAATATCGGCGCGGTGGTCGATGCCGCTGCCTTGGCAGAGTTTGCCAAGACCCTTCCCCATGTAGCCCTTGCCGAGTTGAAAGGACATGGCTGCAGTCGGGAATCGATGCAGCAGATTCAGCAGGCTATCAAGGATGAAAAACTCAATCGGGTGGTCATCGGCGGCTGTTCGCCTCGGACCCATGAGGTAAAATTTCAGGAGGTCATCCGCAAGGCTGGGCTGAACAAGTATCTGGTCGAGATTGCCAATATCCGTGACCAGGCCACCTGGGTGCATGCCAACAATCCGGCAAAGGCGACTGAGAAGGCCAAGGACCTGGTTCGCATGGCGGTCGGCAGCGTCGTTCGTTCGCAACCGCTGGCTGATCATAGCCTGCCGATGAACAAGAACGTTCTGGTTGTCGGCGGCGGTGTTACCGGCATGACCACCGCCTTGCAGCTCGCAGACCAGGGCCTGAAGGTATATCTTGCGGAAAAATCCGCGCAACTTGGTGGGGTTGCGGTAAAAATTAGGAAAACCCTTGAGAAAGGCGATGTTCAGGCCTTTGTTAAAGATCTGGTCGCTCGCACCGAAGCGCATGCGAATATCCAGGTCATCCCCCGGGCTCTTATCGTCGATCACAGCGGCATGCCCGGAATGTTTAAAACCGGCATGCAGACCGGCAAACAGATGTTCTACCGGCAGATCGAACACGGCGTCACCATCCTGGCAACCGGTGCCAAGCCGAATCGGCCGGCCCAGTATCTGCTCGGGGAAAGTGCCGCGGTGTCAACCCAACTGGACTTACAGAATTTTCTCGAGGAACAGCCCGAGGCCGTCAAATCCTGGGATAATGTGGTGATGATCCAGTGCGTCGGTTCGCGAACCGCCGATAATCCCAACTGTTCGCGCATTTGCTGTCAGACAGCGGTGAAAAACGCCCTGCGGATACGCGAACTGAACCCGGATGCCCGCATCTTTGTCCTCTATCGGGATATGCGGACCTATGGATTCCAAGAAGAATATTACCAAAAGGCCCGTGAACTTGGGGTTATCTTCACCCGCTACAGCCTGGACAACCCTCCCCGAGTCGAGGCGACCGGAGATATGGTCGATGTCACCTTCACCGATCTGATCCTCGGTCGAACCCTAACCGTCAGCGCCGATCATCTCTGTCTCAGCACTGGAATGGTCGCCGATGAGGATTCCAATAACGAATTGGCAATGATCTTTAAGCTGCCGCGCACGGCGGACGGCTATTTCCTCGAAGATCATGTCAAACTGCGCCCTGTCGATCTGCAGGTTCCGGGATTTTTCGTGGCCGGCACGGCACATGCGCCGAAACTCATCAGTGAAAGTGTGGCCCAGGCCCTGGCCGTCGCTTCCCGCGCCCGGACAATGCTTGCCAAGGATTCCATCAACCTCGGCGCAAGAGCAGCCAGAGTTGACAAAAACAGCTGCGCTGCGTGTCTCATTTGCGTCCGTTCCTGCCCCTTCGCCATCCCCTTTATCAACGCCGATGGCTATTCGGAGATCGATCCGGCCAAGTGCCACGGTTGCGGCATGTGTGCCTCAGCCTGTCCGGCTAAGGCTATTCAACTCATGCAATTTGAAGACGACAGGATACTTGCCAAGTTGGAAGAACTTTTTGAAAGGAATTTTGCATAATGGAAAACTTTGAACCGGTAATAGTGGCCTTCTGTTGTCATTACTGTGCTTATACGGCTGCCGATATGGCGGGCAGTCAGAGACTTGCCTATCCCGCCAACGTTAAGATTATTCGCGTCCCCTGTTCAAGTAAGGTCGATGCCCTGCATCTTGTCAAGGCCTTTGAAAAGGGTGCCGACGGGGTCTATGTGGCGGGTTGTCTTGAAGGAGATTGCCATTTCAAGAACGGCAATATGCGGGCTGCCCGTTTGGTGGAAAGTGTGCAAAAATATTTGGAGGAGATCGGCATAGAACGAGAACGACTCGAAATGGTCATGATGTCCGCCGGAATGGGCTATCGTTTTGCCCAGGTTGCTACGGAAATGACCGAGAAAATTCGGAAGCTGGGCCCCAGTTCGATTCATGTTGCCCTAGTCGGCAGGGAAAGCACTTTGCAGCCTGCCGGTATAATTTGAGAGGAGAGTGAAAGATAATGATCACTGCAGAACGAAAACCTTTAGAAGAACTCATTGAGTATATCAAACCCTTCAAACGTTTGCTCCTGGTCGGTTGCAACGAATGTGTGACGGTTTGCGCGGCCGGCGGCCGGAAAGAGGTCGGTCTTCTCGCCTCCGGTTTGCATATGGCCATGCTGAAGAGCGGCACAAACATCGAGATCCATGAACATACCCTGGAGCGTCAGTGTGATCCCGAATACATTGATGAACTGGTACCGATGATCGACAGTGTCGATGCGGTTATGTCCATGGCCTGCGGTTGCGGCGTCCAGGAAATTGCCAGACGTTTCAAAGGCAAACCGGTCTTTCCGGCGGTTAACACCAAATTCATGGGCGCCTCGGAACGACAGGGGGTCTGGAGTGAGCGGTGTCAGGGCTGCGGCGACTGTCTTCTCGGTAAGACCGGGGGCGTTTGTCCCATTGCCAGATGCGCAAAACAGCTGATGAACGGTCCCTGCGGCGGTTCGACAGGCGGACATTGTGAGATCGGTGAGGATGTTGACTGTGCCTGGGCACTGATCTGGGAAAGATTGAAAGAGCTTGGCCAGGAGGACCGGTTTGTGGAAATCACCCCGGCAAAAGACTGGAGACCGGGCGGAGGCGCTGGCCCAAGAAAGATCATCAGAGAGGATTTGGCAGAATGAGAACTGAAAGCAGATTAGAAAAGGTGTTGGCGGCAGGTCACTTGGCGGTCACCTCGGAATGTGGTCCGCCGCGTGGAGCCCTGCCTGATAAAGTACGGGAGAAGGGTAAATATCTTGAAGGGATCGTCGATGCCATCAATGTTACCGACAACCAGACGGCGATGGTGCGCATGTCGAGTCTCGCTGCTTCGGTCATTTTAAAACAGGAAGGATTGAATCCGCTTTTCCAGATGGTCACCCGTGACCGAAACCGCCTGGCCATGCAGGCCGATATCATCGGTGCCTATTCGCTGGGCATCGACACGATGCTCTGTCTCTCGGGCGATCATACCAAGTTCGGCGATCATCCGATGGCGATGAATGTCCATGACATCGATTCCATCCAGCTCATCCAGATGGTCAAGGGGATGCGCGACGAGGGTAAATTCCAGGGTGGGGCCGAGATCAAGAATCCGCCGCGGATGTTTATTGGTGCTGCCGCCAATCCTTTCGCCGACCCTTTTGAACTGAGGGTTTTGCGCTTGGCCAAAAAAATTGCCGCCGGTGCCGATTTTATCCAGACCCAGTGTATCTTTAATGTCGATAAGTTCGAAAAGTGGATGGAGCAGGTCTGTGCCCGTGGTTTGCATAAGAAGTGTTACATCCTGGCCGGCGTCACCCCGATCAAATCGCTGGGGGCGGCCCGCTACATGAAGACCAAGGTGCCGGGCATGGATGTGCCGCAGGAGATTGTCGACAGGATGGCCTCGGTTCCCAAGGAAAAACAGGCGGAAGAGGGAGTTACCATCTGTGTCGAGACCATTGAACGTTTGAAAAAGGTCGAGGGTGTTGCCGGTTTCCATATCATGGCTATCGACTGGGAAGAAAAGGTCAAGGAAATCGTTGAGAGGGCGGGGCTGCTCCCTCGACCGCAGATATAAACAACGCAAACAGCGCAAGAACGAAATAATAATATCCGAGGAGGATTACGACATGAGTAAGAAACTCATCTTGGTAGTGGATGACGATACGGATCTGGTGGAGATGGTCGCCATGAAACTGGAAAGCAAAAATTTCCGGGTAGCCAAGGCCTACGACGGTGTTGAGGCAATGGCAAAAATTCAGGAAGAGCGGCCGGCTCTGATGATTCTCGATGTGATGATGCCGAGAAAAGACGGTTACACTTTGTGCGACGAACTGAAAAAATCCGAGGCATACAAAGGTATCGTCATCATCCTGTTGACCGCCGTCACCGAGGCTATTTCCTCGACCAACTATACCCATATCGGCGGCAAAACTACCCTGGCCGATGATTTTATCCCGAAACCCATCGATATGGACAAATTGATGGAAATAGTTGAGGATAGTCTTTAGCCTATAAGAAACGCTCCTGCGGATTGATCCGGAGGAGCACCTTTTCAGGGTCTGCCACACATGAACGAGTGCTATAGAGAGATCGGGGCAATGAAGATCGGCATTGGGGGAATAAAGTTCAGTGAGGAACTGGTCCATATCTCGCACCGGACGGTTGTGCCTGCCGACAGCTCCTTTGCCGACCTCATTCGGCGTCTTGCCGAAAAGCGCATCAATGTACCCTTCGTCTGTTCCAGCGTTTATGATGATGCGGCCCTCTGCACCTTTTGCATTGCTACCACCGATTTCCCTTCGCTTGAAAGGCTTCTTGCCGCTCCGTCGACACTCGGCGAACCGGCAGATGCGTTGTCTTCCGCCCTTTTGTCGAACCCTGAGCATCTGAAGATCACGCAGCGGGTTGGTACCCTCACGCTTTTTCCGCATCGGCGAAGCCTTGCCTTGTTCGGTCGGATTGTCGAATTATTTGGCCAATCGGGGATCATCATCCATAGCCTCTGCACCTCTATTTCCGCCCTGGCCATCAATGTCGATTACCATGCTCTTGATCTGGTCGCCGAAGTCCTTGGAAAAATAGTCGAACTTCCGGAAAACCATGCTCCTTTTCGTCCGGAATTTTGTGTCAGGCAGATCTCCACCTGATTCGCGGAGACTCTCGAAGGATAGATAATCAATGGAAACAATTGCCGTCTACTGGGAACCGAAAATCCGTGTCTATGGCCTTACTACGAGGAGCGGACTGTCCCTGTATACCTTGATCTTTCCCATTGCCAGGCTCGCCTACTGGGGTGGCGTTGTCGGAAGTCTTGAGATAAAAGGCAGCGAGTTTGAATTGATTAACCTGCAGACAGCATCCGCCACGACGATGCAACTCTGCTTATTACCCGCTCAGGATGAACAGGCGGCGGATGTCCGCATGATCCTTGAGACTGGAGCGGAACACGAGGAAGCTACCTGTTTTAAGGTCGTGACACCGGTCGAGTTAATATACCTGCATGGTCCGCATTTCCAGGATCGTTACGGCATTGCCGATGCGGCTCTGAGACCCCTGCATACGGCACGGATCCCTATTCTTTCGGCCGGTTGCGCCGGAACCAGTGTCTATCTCGTAGTTTCCGAGAACCGGGCTGAAGAGGCCGCTGCCTGTCTTTCCGAGACATTTGTCTTCTGATCGAGTACCCTGCCCGACGACCTCAAGGCAACTCAGGCTATGGAAAACCTGGCCCCGTATTTGCTAACGACTCCTTAATCTATAAGCCATCCATGATGGCGTCGATGTTCATCATAACACTCTTGGGAGGTGGAAATGGAAATTATTGACAAGGAGATCGATTGGCGCCTGCGGGTGTTTGATTCGATGTCTTTTCCCACTGTTATCTTCAAACCGGATAAGACAATCGTCGCCGTCAATAAGAAGTATTTGGAAAAACTTGGGACCGATGACTCCCTGATTCTTGGTAGACCCTGCCAAGAAGTTAATATCCAACACTATCCCGAACAGAAGTTTCCCTGCGTAAATAATGGTGAATGTCCACTGGCCAAGACGGTGAAATGCCGTACCGGCCAGTCGGTGTTGCTGAAATTCACCGACCAGCATGGGCAGCTGGGCTGGGAGGAACGGGTTTTTTCACCGATGCTCGACGAAAACGGTGAGGTAGACTACATTATTGAAAGTATTCGAGATGTCAGCCGGGTTAAGAATCTTGAAAAGATGTACAGCGGCATCAGGGAACTTATCGATCGGGTAGTTCAGAGTTCGGTCGCCGCAATTATTGCAGCCGACCGGAGGGGACGCATCATCATGATGAATAAGGCCGCCGAGGTGCTTTTCGGACATTCGGCCTATTATACCGACAATGTCAATGTCGAAAACTTTTATCCGCCCGGTGTCGCCAGGGAACTCATGGTGAAGCTGCGGGATGAAAGGATAGGTGGAAGGGGTAAGTTGCCGGTCACCAGAGTCAACATCCGGCACAAAGACGGCACGGATATTCCCGTGGAAATGACAGCGGTCATTATCTACGAGGATGGCATGGAGACGGCGAGCGCCGGAATCTTTAACGATCTGCGAGACAGGTTGGAAGTGGAGCAACAACTGAAGGATGCCCATGCGCAACTCATCCAATCGGAAAAACTTGCCTCCCTTGGCAGACTGGCCGCAGGAGTCGCCCATGAAATCAACAATCCGCTAACGAGTATCCTCCTGTATGCCAACCTCATGCGGGAAAAGCTGGAAAAAGATAATCCACTGGAAAAAAATCTAACATATATCCTCGAGGATACCGAGCGCTGCAAGGAAATAGTCAAGAATCTTCTGGCCTATAGCCGACAGACCAATCCGACACGGCAATACTTTAAGCTGAACGACGTCATTGATGAAAGTCTGCGGCTTATCCGTGACCAAAAGCTGTTTCTGCATATCACGGTTGTCGAAGACAAATGGCCGCATTGGCTGCTGGTTTATGCCGATAAGAATCAAATTTGCCAGGTGTTGATCAACTTGATAATCAATGCCATTGATGTCATGGAGGGACAGGGCGTGCTCACGTTGCACACTTTTGAGGATACGGTGAGCGGCAAGGCCTTTCTTGAGGTGACTGATACGGGCGGCGGTATTCCAGAGGCAAATAAGTCTAAAATATTTGATCCGTTTTTTTCCACCAAGGAGCTGGGGAAAGGTACCGGCCTCGGCCTCAGTATGGCCTATGGCATAATGGAAGAAAATAATGGTCGTATTTTTGTGAAAGACACCGGACCGCAAGGGACGACCTTTGCTTTGGAATTGCCTGCGGTGCCGTCGTCGGAAGTAATTTTATTTGATTCTATTGGTTAGTTGGAGACAATGATGCTGAGTAGCGTTGATGGAGATGGAATGGAAAAGCCGCGTATTCTCGTCATTGACGATGAACCGCGGATACGAGATGCCTGTCGGATGGTCCTCCTGGAGATGGGCTTTGAGGTCGCTTTGGCCGCGGATGGCATGCAGGGATTGGCTAAGATAAAGGAAAGGCATTACGACATCATTCTTGTCGATTTGATGATGCCGGTCCTTTCCGGTTTTGACGTTCTTTCCCAGGTAAGGGAAGATCATCCGGATACGGTGGTCATCGTCATCACCGGTTACGCTACTATCGAGCATTCAATCGAGGCCATGAAAAAGGGGGCCTTCGATTTTATCCCCAAACCCTTTACCCCGGATCAATTGCGGGCGGTGGTCAGTAAATCGATCAAGTATACCCGCGCCTTGCAAGATATTACCGACACCAAATCCCGGCTCCGGGTAATGGTCAACCGCTTGATGGACGGGGTCATGACCACCGACAAGGAAAAGCGCATCGTCCTGGCCAATCCGGCCTTTCTGCATATGCTCGGCTATCACGGAGAAAACGTTGTCGGCTACCTGGCGGAGGAGATCATGCCGAATGAAACGCTGAACCGGATGATCGACGAGGCACTTGCCATGCCACCGAATACCTTCACGGAAATCGTCCAGGAGTTAAGTTTTGAATCTCGGGAGGGCCAGAGCGAGCGAATTTTGAATGTCCGTTGTGCACCGTTTCGCGGGCGAACCGGGGTGAGTCTCGGGACCATCACCGTCCTGCATGATATTACCGCGATCAAAAAGATCGAGCGGATGAAATCCGATTTTGTTTCGATGGTCTCGCACGAGATCCGCAGCCCGATGAATTCCCTGCTCATGCAGATGAAGGTCATCCTTGATGGCCTGGCCGGCGAAGTTACCGACAAGCAGCGCGAGATTCTCGAACGGGCCTCCGGAAAGATACAAAATCTCACCGCCATGGTGAGCGAGTTGCTTGATTTGGCGCGTATCGAGGCAGGGCTGGTTACCGACGAAAAAGAGACGATTGACATGCGAGCCCTCCTGGAAGAACAGGTTGCCTTCCACTTGCCTGGGGCACAGGCTAAAAATATCAGCCTGCAGTTAGAACAACTGCCTATCCTCCCGACGATTCCGGCAAACCGACGCGGCATGGAAGAGGTCTTTACCAATCTCATTACCAATGCCATCAAATATTCCCCCCGCGACCGCCTGATTTCTCTGTCGGCTACCCTCGAAAATGAGTATGTCGCCATAACCGTTCGCGATACCGGTTTCGGTATCCCGGAAGAAGATTTAGAGGAGATCTTTACCCGTTTCTACCGGGTGAAGGATAGCAATACCCGGGAAATTCACGGTACCGGCCTGGGGCTTGCCATCGTTAAAAGCATCGTCAATGCCCATCACGGCAGCATCAAGGTGGCGAGCAAACTGGGCCAGGGAACCGCCTTCACCGTCTTCTTGCCATATTCATAAAACTGAACAGGATCAGTTAGATAGAATGGGAGTGTGGAGATTATTCATTCCATTCTCCTCTCTTGCTCCTTCCTGGAGCTCGACCAATATCACTGACTGATTCCTCTTTTTTCCAACGTCCACACCTCGCTTTTTGCTCGGCTGGCATGCTATAATGTCCTATTTAATAGCCTTGATACAGCACCTTGAATAGCCCCCATTTTTTCTGAGGAAAAAACGCCAATGATGCTGGAAATTTTTCGATATTGCTGCGGTTTTCTTTTCCTACTCCTGGTTTTTAATCCTTTTTTGCTGAAGGCTGACACTCCTCTGGATTTGACCGACCTCAGTCTTGAAGATCTGATGAAGATTCCCGTGTATGGGGCGTCAAAATTCGATCAGAAAATCACAGATGCACCTGCGTCCGTCACTATCGTTACTGCCGACGACATCCAGAAATTTGGCTATCGGACTCTCGCTGATCTTTTACGAAGCGTTCGCGGGATCAACGTCTCTTACGATCGTAATTACAGCTATGCCGGGCTTCGCGGGTTTTCTTCAACAGGGGATTACAATAGCCGTTTTCTTGTTCAGATCGATGGACATCGCATCAATGAAAACATCTACAATCAAGCCCTTATCGGTACAGAATTTATTTTAGATATTGACCTGATCGATAAGGTGGAAATCATTCGCGGCTCGGGGGCGTCCCTTTATGGAAGCAATGCCTTTTTCGGGGTCATCAACATCGTCACCAAAAATTCAAGCAAGTTCGGCCAGCCGCAAATTGCCGGTGCTTATGGCAGCTACGATAGCTTCAAGGGACGTCTGAGTTACGGTAGGCAATTTGAGAGTGGTTTGGAATTGGCTCTCTCCGGCACCGACTATTACAGCAAAGGACAGAATCTCTATTATTCCGAATTCGATAATTCAACCACCCCTGGCGGCATTTCCAGCAATTCCGACGGCGATAAAAGTGGAACGCTCTTTGGTCGGATGAAATACGGTCCGCTGACTCTGGAAAGCGCTTGGGTTTCTCGTGATAAAACTCTGCCCACGGGTGCATATGGAACCGATTTCAACAACCCGAATACGTTTACTGTCGATAAAAGCTGGTACCTGGATCTGAAATATCATCAAACAGTCTACAAAAATACAGAAATTACAGCCCGCCTCTTTTTTGACGAATATCAATATGATGGCCATTATTCTTATGCAGGGCGCATTAACAAGGATACCGCTTTGGGGCAAGCGTTGGGAAGCGAACTTATCGTCTCCCGGCCTTTTTTCGACGGAGAACACCGACTGACGGCAGGGGCCGAATTTGTCGACAACCTCGCGCAGAATCAGAAAAACGAGGATCTAGACCCCTATGCATTGAACTTGGACAGCACGGAAACCAGTCAGAAATGGGCCTTCTTTACCCAGGATGAATACCAAGCGACCACCTGGCTCCGAATCAATGCCGGTCTGTGTCTGGATCATTCTGCAAATTTTGGCAGCTTGGTGAATCCGCGACTGGCTTTCATTATCCAGCCGGAAGAGAAAACCACTGTCAAACTCATTTATGGAACGGCTCTTCGGCCTCCCAATGCCTACGAGTTGTATTACGAGGATGGTGTAACCAGCAAAAGACCGTTGCATCTGGACCCGGAAAAAAACACCACCTATGAAGCCATACTCGAACAGCGATTCTTCTCAAATTATCGTGCGTCGGCTGGTGTATTTTCCTACGATATCGTAGATATGATTCGTCAAGTGAACGATCCTGAGACGAATCTATCAATTTTCCAGAACTCCGGCGAAATTACCGCTGAAGGTTTCGAGCTGGAGCTGGAAGGAGTATGGCCGGCAGGTCTTCGTGGCAATATCGGGTATACTTTTCAGGATGCCACAGATAAGAGTACCGGCGAAGCACCTGCCAATTCTCCGCAACATATCGGAAAGGTGAATCTGATAGTTCCCCTTTTTTCCGACGCCTGGTCTCTCGGAACCAATCTGCAATATCTCAGTCCCAGAAAAACCAACGACAGCTCCAGTACCGATGAGGTATGGCTTATCAATATGACACTCCTCGCCAAGAATATTCAACCGGGATTAACATTGTCTTTGAGCGGTTATAATCTTTTGAATCAGAAATACAAGGACCCGGTCGGGCTGGAATTCCGGCAGACTGGTATCGAGCAGGACGGGATTACCTTTCTGCTGAAAATGGTCTTGTCTTATTAGGAGCCGTTACGAAATAACTTGAACATTTACTCCATTTCGTTACGGCTCCTTATGCCGCTTTTAGTGAGATGGTTCGAGTTATTTTTGCTTAACGGCTTAGTACTTTAGAAATTCTTTTTTCAAATAATTTCGTGAAGATACTTATCCCGGCTTGTCGGGGCTTAGGCCTTGTAAAACATGTTGAAACATAAACAACATTTTCGGTTCCTTTGGGTCCTGCTGCTCTGCCCTCTTTTTCTCATAAGCAGTTGTGGTCTTCTTCGTGCCCAAGAAGCCAATCAGGAATACCAGCTTAAGGCCGCTTTTCTTGTGAATTTTTCCCGGTTCATTACCTGGCCTGCGCAATCGTTTTCACCTGATCAAGAGAAAGTTACCTTCTGCATCGCTGGAAAAAACCCATTCGGTACCACTCTCGATGCTGTCGAAAGTAAGAAGATCAACGACCGTAGCGCCCAGGTTGTCTCTATCGATTCCTTCCAAAAGCTTCCACAATGTCATTTGCTCTTTGTCAGTAAATCCGAATACAACGATTTTAGCTTTTTGCTCTCCCGTATTGGTAAAAAACCAGTCGTCATGGTCAGCGATATTCCGGGATTTGTGGATGCCGGCGGCTCCATCGAATTTGTTATCAAAGAGGAACGGTTGTCCTTTATCATTAATAATTCCGACTTAAAGCAACGGGGCATACAGGCCGGTTCCTCTCTGCTGGGATTAGCGGTATCAGTAAGATAGGAATGGGCTTATGAGACAGTGACTCATCCAACTCCCGATGTTGCTGTCTTCACGATTATTTTGGTAACGGCCCCTAAACTGTCGCCGATATGGATTCGCCTCCATATACGATTTTGCCTGGTGCTCCTTCCCTAAGCTCAATCCCGCGGATTTCTACTGTTCGGTTGCCTTGATATTGTCGAAGCACGTTAAGGAGTCGGCTTTGGTCCACAACCCCACTTTTCCATTCTTGAAGGTACCATCATGAGCCTCGACTACCAGCTTCTGGTTCAAAAAACCACGGATGGTGTCACCCTTGACCTCTACCCGCAATTCTTGCCATTCTCCGGATGGGACCTTGGCCGAGCCTTCCTTGATATCACGGCGATACCCTCCGGTATATTTATAGATGTTGACGTTGTCCTCCAGGGCGTTGGCCCGCAGGATATAGTAGTTATCCTTGTCTTGAATACGAAAAATGATGCCGGCAGCCTGATCTGTTTTGCCGGAAATAGGCTTGAAACTGGCTGAGACAACTACATCGACGAATACCTTGTCACTCAGTGAAAGAGCTGGGAAAGATTCCTTAGCGGTTTGACAAAGAGCATTGGGCTGACTCGGTGTGTCTGACTCAGCACGGATCGCCCAATTTCCACTGAAAACATTTGCTCCTGCCGGAAGTCCTCCAGCTTTATCGGTGTCAAAGTTCCATTGCATCGTCTGGCCAGTCTCGGCATTGTTATTTTTCGATTGATACCTCTCTGTTGCCTGACATTTTGCGTAATAAGTTAAAAGGCAAACCACCAATAGCAACGCATAGTAACTTATCGTTTTCGTTCTCATCTCATTTCTCCTTTGTGACTGCAAACGCTTCCTCTGGATCGGTTATTTCTGTCCATCCGGCCACCCCAGAATGCCTCCTGCGAGGAACTTTACGCCGGGATGGCTTTTCTGCAGAGCATCGGCAATCGACTGGCTCACCGAGCCTCCCTTGACACAGTAGACAACCAACTCCTGGCCCGTAGGCAGAGTTTTCTTCCATTCTTCAACCTTTTCCGGATCGTACCACGTCGCCCCTTCGATCATCTCCGGCGATTTTTCGTAGTCGGTTTTTCTTCTGATGTCGAGCACACAGACCTTGGCTTTTTCAGTGAGTTTATCTTTCAATTCGAGTGGGGTAATCGAGGTACTCATAGTCATCTCTCCATAATGAAGGTAATTTTCTAAGATCTTAAAATCCAAGGAAATGCCAGAGCAAACCTGCACTTCCAGCACCGGCGATTATTGCAATAATACCGACTTCATAAAACTGCATCACAACGAATGTCACGATGGCCAGGATCGCCGAAAACCAGGCAAAACCGCTCGCCGGGAACAGCACCTGGGTGCCGAACCATACGCCGAGATTAAGAATCACTCCGACCACGGCGGGGGTGATGGTAGCTAGAGCCGCCGACATTTTCGCATTGCCGGTTAGCCGTTCTATATAGGGAGCTCCGAGAAAAATGAACATGAAACTTGGCAGAAAGGTAAAATAAGTGGCAATAAGCGAACCTGTAACAGATCCAAGAAATGGCCTCAGCGAGCCGGAATGGTTCCAACCGGCGAGAAAACCAATAAACTGCACGACCATGATAAGAGGACCGGGTGTTGTCTCAGCCAGACCAAGCCCATCCATCATCTGCAGACTGGTCAGCCAGTGGTACTGTTCAACTCCGGCCTGGGCGATATAGCCGAGGAGAGAATAAGCCCCACCAAAAGTCAAAAAAGCTGCCTTGGTAAAAAAGTAGGCTTCTGTGGCAAAAGCTGAACCGTGCAGAAGGTAATAGAGCCCGAGAAAAGGAATCCCCCATAGGAGAAGAAAAACCGTTAACAGCAAGGTGATTCTGGAAAGAGAAGGCGTTTGATTGTGTTGTCCTTGAACATCGGCTCGAGAGGTCCCACCCGCTTGTTTCGCAGCGATAAAAAGATCTGGATAATACTGACTGCCGATTATGCCGACAATTCCTACTGTGAGAATCAGGGCGGGAAAAGGGAGGTTGAGAAAATAGGTGCCCAGGAAAGAAAGCACGGCTATTCCTATCAGCACATTGTTTTTCAGAGACTTCTTGCCGATCTTGATGACTGCGGCAAGGACAATGGCCAAGACGGCAGCCTTGAGGCCGACAAAGATCGCCGCCACCCAAGGCAAGGTGCCATAGGCGATATAGATATAACTGAGGCCAAAGAGTATAAACACCGAAGGCAAGACAAAGAGCACCCCGGCGACGATGCCGCCCCTGGTTTTATGAAGCAGCCAACCGATATAGGTGGCCAGTTGCTGGGCCTCGGGTCCGGGCAGAAGCATGCAATAGTTGAGGGCGTGCAGGAATTTATCATTGCTGATCCATTTTTTTCGATCTACCAGTTCCTGGTGCATGATAGCGATCTGACCAGCAGGGCCGCCAAAACTGATCCAGCCGAGTTTCAGCCAGAAAAGAAAGGCTTCCTTGAAGGAGGGGGTGATCTGTTCCGCTCCTGCGTTTGTTGTTATGGGATTTGCTGGAGTCATACATTCACCGTGTATTTATGAAGAAGCTGGTATCGTCCGGCGGAAGAATAAAGCTGATATTAAAAGGATAGCTGCAATGATCGCGAAGGCCAGGCGAAAATCCTGACCGTTTGACAGACCTATCAAAAGGCCGGTGAGAATCGGGCCAGTGGCATGGCCGACATCATAGAGGGTGCCGAATACCCCCATCGCCAAGCCGATATTGTCCTCCCTGCAAAAGTCGGCTACCATGGCCGCCGACGATGAGGTGACGATCGCCTCGCCAAGACCGAAAACCGTGGAAAGGAGCAGAAGAATTGTGTAGCTCTGCACCCAGGGAACGATGGCAAATGGCAGGGCGCAGACAAACATGCCCAAGAACAACAAAGGCCTGCGACCGTGTTTGTCGGAGATTTTGCCCATCAGCGGTTTGGCGACAATGGTCGAAAAGATCTGCATCCCCCAGATGAGCCCAGCCTGAAACTCCGAATAGCCGAGAACCATAACGATATAGATGGGCATAAAGGCCTCAAGGGCACCGACGGCGAGATTCTCCACTCCCTCCATATTGCTTGTCACCACGATTCTCCGATCTGTGAGAATGTTTTTCAGGCTATGGCAAAAATGGCTGAGCACTGCCGAAACCGTCGATTTGCCTGTGCCGTCACCTGGTTTTCCGGCCATCCCTCTGCTGGCCCAGATACCTGCCACGAGGGCGGCCATGCCGAGAGCCGCCACCACGCCATAGATGATGTGGAAGTGCAGCAGTTGCTGCCCGCCACCACTTGACAGGCGACCGAGGAGGAAACCGCCCAGGGGTGCGCCGATGAGGTTGCCGATGATGGTAATCGACGAGAAGAGAGAAAGCATTTGGGCCCGCTTGCCATCGGCGATATCGACCACCACCGCCATGATTACCGGCCCGTAAATGGCCGTCGCGAAGCCGTGGAGAAATCTGACCACCAAGAGGGTGTTATACGAATCGACCAGCAGGTAACTAAATGGAATGACGGCAAAAAATATCAGCCCGATCAGCATGGTCCGCCGCCTACCGATGATATCGGAGATAACACCGGCAGGCATCTTGAAAAAAACTCCGGTTATAGTCGAAATGGCCACGGCAAAGCCGATAGCCTCGGGCCCTACGCCGAAAGAAGCGGCAAACAGGGCGAGCACCGGAGTCCTTGCCAGGGCATAGGAGGCTTTGGCGAGAAAACCGGAAAGGCAGAGGCCATAAAAGTTGGTGCGTGGTTCCATTATCTGGCTCCGCTATTTCGATCCGAAATATTTGATTGCTGTTAACGAAAGAAACAGTGCTTCAAAGACAGCCACGCCCTCTTCCAGGATCTGGCTGTCAGACAATGCTTTGTTGCGGATTCCTTTCAATATCATTTCTACTCCACGGGTCTCGGGTGACACAAATTTCTCGTCTTTTATGTCGATATCGTGGACTATTGCGGCAAGGGCGTCGAGCCCCTTTGCGGTTAGGCCAAAACTTTTTTGCAGTACTTCGAAGGTGCATAGATCCTCGATGTGGGTGAAATCGCCATTGCGAACGTCAAAAGAAACTTCGTTCTCTCTTTTTTGAGTTTTCAATTCCGCCTCTTCCCGGAAGGCAAAGGTCGCCAGCGGATCGATGAAGCGTCGGATGAGCCAGGCGCAAGCCATTCTGTCGACAAAGGGCCGCTTGCGGGTGATCCATTGCATGTTCGAAAAATCTTCAATTCTTTTGCCATTGGACAATTCATTACCGGCAAATCTCCTCATACCTTTTTCGAGAGCAGTGAGAGCTTCCAATTGGTCTTTCAGCGTCTGGAGCCGAGCCGTCAGGTTCAGGCCCGATTCCGATTGAAAGAAATCGCGATGCAGCACAGTATGGAAATCGGCCTGTATCTTTTCAAACTGTCTGAACAGGGAGGTGGTCTTTTTGTCCTTGCCGCCTTTGCGCAGGTTGTTGATCCGGCCGGATAGTTCATCTATCTTCTTGTCGACTTCCTGGTACTGCAGGTGCCGCTGTTCATTGAAAAAAGATATAATCTCCTGCCGTTGCAGCGGCTCAATGGTCTCCGTGGTGACGAGAAGCCCTTCTCCTTTGAGGCCGGGGAGTTCGGCGAGCATCCATTGCAGTGCCTCATGGTTGTCCTCCCGGTAAGGTAGGATGTAGACCCCGCCCTTGAGCTGAACGGCACCGGTTTTCTGCAGTTTGCGCCAAATTTTCACTCTGTTTTTTACCGGAGTGGCCGGGATGGAATAAAAAAATAGGAGCCATTTTAAGGTTTGAACATTTTCCATGGTGGGTTGTCCTGTTCTATGATAGGAGGTGGCATTTGAGTATCACATGTTACAATAATTGGTAACAATAGTTCTATAAATTGTCAAGGATGTGTCCTGATAGCAAGATGCTTTTGCACTCTCACTTCTTGTTTGGTAAGGCGGGTGGTTGTTCTTCTATAGTGGGGGAGGTGGTATAGAATTTGGCTTCTTGGTCGGCAAGTTTGCCCTGCTTCAGCAGGAGGCGGAGCTGCTCGACGTTGACCGTTCGTGGTTTTCCCATGGATGCAGTGGCTGGGGATTCATGCCACACGCCTGCAAGTTCGCTGTAGCGTGCGAGGGAGAGGGTAAAAATAACCAGCAGCAGAGTGCCGACTGCCAAGAGGTATGCCATTTCAATTTTTTTCATGACGGCACCTGTCACATTGCAGACAATCCAACTCGGAGCGGTTGCGCACTCCGAGATCGCACCTCTCGGGTCTCGTTTCCGGGAGGAAGCGGCGGAGCAGCCGCACACCGCCTAAAAGCGCCAGAAAGGCACCGGCCGGACAGAGATTTCGGCACCAGAAACGCCGGAAGAAAAAAGAGAGGAAGAGGACACAAAGGGCGAGGATAGTCATCGTCCGGTCACGGGCCGCACCAAAAATGGTGATGAGCGGATCGGCGTGCAGCACGGAAAAATCGCGGGTCAAGGCAAAGAGGAGGACGAAGAAAAAGAGCAGGACATACTTGGCGAAGCGGCCATAACGCCAGATTTGTTTCCGCGGGTCGGGGAGGAGTCGCCTTGGTCGGAGATCCCCGAAGAGTTCTTGCAAGGCGCCAAAGGGACAGAGGTAGCCGCAGTAGACATTGCCGAAAAGCACGGCCACTAAAGGGATGATCCCCACGAGGAAAAAGCCGCTGTTGGTGATCTCCCAGGAAAAATTACCGGAGAGGAGCGCCAAGACCTGTTGGGAAGCATATTGAATATTGAGCTCTATACCGAAGAGGATGAGCGATACCGTCAGGAGAAGACGCCTCAGCCAAGCGCCCGGACGGTAGCGTGCGGCAAGAATCACCATCGTCCAAACCAGAAGGGCAGCAAATTGCCACGACGGCTCTGCCGAAGAGGAGGAATCGGTGTCGCCCCGAGCGGGCCGACCGAGTACGGCCTCGCCGAAGGTGCTTGCGGATCGGCTGAGGGTTTTTAGGATTGCAGCCGAGGACATTGTCGCCCCGGTCACCGCATCTATCCTCTGAAATGGCTTAGCCACGAACAGCTCCCTCTCTTTCAGGCTCTCCAGCCAGCCACGGAGAAATGCCAGATAAACCGGGGTTTCGTTGGACCTAAGGAGGCGAAAATTCTTCAGAATACCCTGGTCATCTATCCAGACGGCGAGAGGGATCTCTCCGCCGTAGCCCCTGATACCTCTTGCGAGGTTCGCCGAGGGAAAGATGTATCCGCCGGCGACCAAGTAATAGCTCAAGGTCGAACCTCCCGGAAGCGTCACCTTCTGTTCCTTACGTTCTAAGGTGCCGGCCATTTCCGCTGCTGCCGCCTGGAAGTCGGCCGCTTCATGGCCACTTTGTGAGGCCTCGAAGTCTTGGGAGACCAGCAGTGCAAATGCACCCACTGCAAACAACAGATAACCGAAGGGCCGCCGACTTCTGTCGAACCAGTTGTCGGTGACGGCGGAAACGGCATGCAGTCGGGCAATCCGGGACATAAGGTTGACGACAATAACGGCGGCGATCAAGATCACAAGCGACGCCTTTACCCCCAAAAGGGGCAAGAGCAAAAGACCGGTGGCCAGAGCCCCTGCTGCCCCTCCAAGATGATCGAGCAACTCCAAGCGTCCGGCTGCGGCCTCCACCCGGTAGCCGCCGGCATGCAAACACCCTGCCGCCAAGGGAAAGTACAAGCCGGAAACAACACCCACCGTGGTAAAGAACATGCCGAGAGCTAATCGGGAGGTCTCCATGGGCGAAAAGAAAATCAAGGCGAAGAAAAAGATCGCCTCGAAAATGGTGAGCGTCAAGATAATCCGGGGAAGTGGCAAGAGCCTTCGCAGTAGCAGTCTTTCACACGAGAGTCCACCAACCGCTGAGCCAAGCATGAATAAAGACGAGATCAACCCCATATCGAGAAAGAGGGAGCCAAAGCGAACCTGATAGCAGAACATCAGTACCACCGTCGCAGACATGCCGACCAGACCGGCCATAAAAAGCATGACTTGGATATCAAAGAGGTTCGGTATTCTCTCCGTCGCCGGTTGTTTCGATACAGTGTGCGGGGAGTTTCGCAGGTAAAAAACCCGCAACAAACCGTAGAGAAATATCCAGCCAAAGCAGATCCACATGCCATTTTCAACCAGGAATGCCGCCCCTTGGGCGACAGTGCCCAGCCCGGCACGGCGCAGGGTCAACAGCAGGTCAAAAAGGAGGGCCTTGGGGTGCTCGTCGGTATTTTCGAGAAGATTTCTCCCATATTTTACTTCGGCATTGCGGTATCTGCCCTTCTGAAAAGCGATCCGGTCCTGGGGAAAGGCGGCGAGCAAGCCCTCCTTAGGATAGAGTTCTGAGGAGCCGTCAACCGCTGCAAAACGACCGGCCAATTCCGTTGGCGACTCGCTGAGGACATCTTCCACCGAGGCAAACAAAAAACTCTCATCGCCAGGCTTCAACATCACATGGGGGAAAACCGTCGATAGGGTCGTGAGGGTCGAGGCACCAGCCAACACCCGTTCGTCACCGAGGAAATTGGCTGCACCGGATACCCTGATGGCACAGATCCCGCCGGGCGCGAGGACGTCTCGGACAAGGGAGAAGAAGGCCAGGGAAAAATAGCGGTTGAGGACGAGGGTGGTTGCCTCGGGGAGATTGACGAGCACCAGATCAAACTTTTTCCTCGTCTGCTGCAGGTAGGCCCGCACTTCCTGTTGCGGTGCATCGATATGGCCGAAGGCCTGGTAAACCCCGCTCGGTAACACTCCCAACAGCTTCTGTGGAAACTCGGGATCGGGGTAAAGCCAAACCACCTCACGAATCTGCGGCAGCACCTTGAAACGATTGGCGATCGCCGGGCCGCCGGGGCCGACGACGAGGACGTTTGTTGCTCGAGGGTTTTCGGCCATCGCCCAGGCAGAGACTGCCGAGGCATGCTCCTCCTCGGGCAGGGTCTCAATCACCCCGCCTTCAGTCATGACGATGAAATCGCCGGCACGTTCGCCGTACAGATATCTGGACTGGGCGGTGATGAAGCTGCCGCCATAGGTATCGACCGGGAGCAGCCGGCTCCACTGCGCCCGGGCCGCATGGCCGGCAGCAAGGCCTCCGATGTAGGTCACGGCGAGCGAGGCGGTCGCCGCACAGGCAGCAACAATGGCCCAGCGCAAGAGACTCATCCGCTCCGGGACAAGCAGGGCAACCAAAAGCACCAGGGCCGCATAGAGGAACACCTTTTCCCCCGGCATCCCCAGTGTAAGGAGCCCGGTAACAAAAAGCCCGCCGACGAATCCGCCGGCGGTTTCAATGATATAGACTCGGGCAACGGGCAGGGCGAAGGCTTCCACCACCCAGGCGCAGGCCATGGAAAAGAGAAAGCCGCTGAGAAAACTGGTAGGGGCGTTGGCAAGGGCGGCAAAGGCCAGAAGAGACGGCAGAGGCACCAGGACAAAGGATTCCAGGCCGAGGAGCGATCTGGCGCTGCCGATCAGCTGGTGCTGGACGAGATAGGCGGGGAGATAGAGCAGTGGCAGGAAAAGAAAACGGGGGAGCACCGCCGGATGTCTCAAGGCTAAAAACCTGCCGGCAACCGCACCGGCACCCACCCAGAGCAGCCATGACCCGAAGAAAGTCCCGACCGCGATTTCATTGCCTTCAAGGGAAGTGAGAAAATCGCGAAACAGCAAGGTTTGCGAAACCAGAGCAAAGAATCCCAGGGTGGCAATGGGAACCTCTCTCGGCAGGCCTCTCATATCTCGCTTTCACCGAAGACAATGGCCTGAAAGACGGTAAACGACGCCCCCTTCTGCCAGGCATCCGGTGGAAGACCGGCCTTCAGGGCGAGCTGGGAAAGCATTTCTTCGAGCCCCCAACCCTGCTCCGGGGCGACCTGGGGCAGGAACACGGCGCTTCGCCCGTTTTTTTGCAGAACCACTCCGTCCCGGCCGATGACGATGTCGTGGTAGGAGGGGACCGGCGTGGGCGGGGTGAGGGCGGAGATCTCGAAGGACAGTTCTTTGAAATCGTCCTTGTTCACCGGTGAAAATCGGTAATCGTTCACCGCCGCATCGATGGCTCGGTGCATGACCGCCTCATACAGCGGTCGTACCGGGGTAATCTCGCCGATGCATCCCCGAAGATTTCCGTGCTCCTTCAGAGTAACAAAGGCACCCATGATCTGCTGCATTCCGGGGGTGAGTTCGATGCCTAGTTGCGAAGGCGTCGGGGCTTTGCCCTTCTCCAGATAGCCTTGCAAAGTGCCTTTCGCCAGGGCCATGAGGCGGATTTTATCTTCCCCTGATAAGCCGGGGCTAACGGCAGTCTTTTTTTCTTTTGCAGCCACCTCCCAGTTGCCGGCAACGGCGGCGCTCAGGTAACTGACTGAATGGGAAAAATCTTGGGTCTTGGCAGCCGAGGTTTCATAGTGCAGCAGCTGGACTCTGCTTTTTGCCGGAAGCATGGCCAGCAGCACCTCGATTGCCGCCTGACCGCAGATAGTGGCACCGGTCCGCTCTACATAGGCGGAAAAACCCCGGAGATTTTTGTCCTCGATTAACTGGAAAGCACCCATATCAAGTTTTTTCAAGTTTTCCTGGATATCCGCAGTAAAGGGAAGGTAGCCGAAACTGCTGCCGTAGTGGGTAAAGTCGCTTGATGCGACCACCAGAGTGTCAGGGGTGAGGTGGTGCCGCAGTATCTCGGCGATGGCCTCGACCGAGGCAATGTCAAGCCTGCCGAGGACGATGGGCACAAAGCGGAAATCCCCCAATCTTCGCTGCAGGGCCGGGAGGAGGACCTGGACGCTGTGTTCGTTTTCATTAGCCGTCGGGACGACATGGAAGTACGGCGATTGCAACAGTTCGCCGATGAGATCGACATCCAGGGGCGTTTCACCGAGTGGTGTGGCGTAGTGGGTCGCATCCGGCAGACTCGCCGAATTCTCCATGAAGACATGGTGCGAAGGCCCGAGGATGATGACCTTGCGGATTTTTGCCCCTTCAACCTGCTTGAGCCCGTAGGCGGCAGTCTGTCCCGACCACTGCAGTCCGGCGTGCGGCAGGATCAAGGCACAGACCGGCGGAAGAAGCTCGTCGGGTACACGGCTCAGATATCCATCGATTTCCGCCGATAACTTGGCTGGGTCGGCGTCATACCAGGTGCCGGCAAAGGGTGAGGGAAAGACCCTTTTTTCTGTATCCCCGCCTGGCTTGGAAGCTTCAGGTTCACTGGGACCGGCTGCTAAAAAGGCCGGCAGGATAAGCCCCAAACTGCTCACGAGAAAGAGAGTGACAACAAGACTTTTGTGCATCGTTATGCCCCCTGTCAGATGACTATTATTTGCAGAGCGGAAAATCAGTCAAAATCCCACGGTGTCTCAGGCCCTTCAGCCGGCCCATTTCCCCGGACGGCTGACACTTTCTTGATCCAATGGGCGAACAGGACCTGGGTAGTATCTCCCCCGCAAGGCCTGGACAACCCGGGTATCTTCCGTTTGCCGAATCCACCGTGCCATCGGCACGGCTATGACCGCGCACAGTGCCGTTATTCTCAACAAGAAACCTCTGCGACTCATAACCACACGCCGTATATCTGGCGATTGCATCGCGGGCACCTCCCGTTTTCGATAGTGTTTTTCAGGACTTCGAAGGCTCGACGCTCGATCAAGAGGTCGCCACATTCCGGACAGAAGGTGTTTTCCCCGTCGGGCACCAGGATGTTGCCGAGGTACACGTAATAGAGCCCCGCGCTCCTGGCGATTTCCCTGGCTCTGATCAGCGCTGAAGCCGGAGTCGGGGGAAGATTCTTCATTTGGTAGTTGGGAAAAAAGCGCGAGAAATGCAGCGGTATCTCGCGGCCGAGGTTCTGGACAATCCACTGGCAGAGGGCACGAATTTCCCGGTCGCTGTCGTTTAAGGTAGGGATGAGGAGGTTGATCACCTCGATATGGACGCCGAGCGATCTGGTGGTAATCAGGCTGTCCAGCACCGGCTGCAGGGTAGCGCCGCAGATATCCTGATAAAATTTATCGGTAAGGGCCTTTAAATCGATGCGCACCGCATCTACCTTTCGGCACAGTTCGGTCCATGGCTCGCGGTTGATGTAACCAGCGGTAACCAGCGCGTTTTTCAGGCCTGCTTCGCGCACACACAGGGAACTGTCGGCGGTATATTCGTAATAAACGACAGGGTCGGTATAGGTGTAGGATACCGAGCGGCAGCCATGCGCTGCTGCTAACTTTGGAATCTCCGCCGGAGAAAGAGGAGAGGCCGGAACTTCCTCGGGGTTCTGTTGGGAAATCTCCCAGTTCTGGCAGTTCTTGCAATGCAGATTGCAGCCGACAGTGGCGAGCGAAAGGCTGGTTGTTCCGGGAAGAAAATGGAAAAACGGCTTTTTCTCGATCGGGTCCACATGCACTGTACAAGGATGTCCGTATGTTACCGCAACCAGTCGACCGTCGAGGTTCACCCGAATGCGGCATTCACCACTTTGGCCGGGTTCTATCATGCATCGTTTGGGACACAAGTCGCAGCGGATTATCATTGGACGAGATCTTCGCAGGCAGCGGTGTCGGTCGGATAGAGGTCTTCGAGGATGAGGGTGATGGCAAGGATCTGCTCCTCCCTTTGCACCTTCATAAGAACGCTGCCGCTGGCCGGTCCGTGCAGCATATAACGCAAGGGGGTTATGGGATGGTTTGGACCTACGGCCTGCCCGTCCATCTCGACAATGATATCCCCGGCAACAAGGCCGGCCTTGGTTGCCGGACTGTTGTCGGCGACAAAGGAGATCATCGGCTGGTTGTTTTCCGCGCGGCCTATGATCAGACCGGATTTGTCGCGGGGAAAGGCGACATTGAAACTGATACCTTCTTCCAGGATGATTTTCTGTTCGGGATAGTTGAGGAAGAGGTGAAAATGGCGCAGGGTGGAGTTGCCGAGATTGCCCCCGACTTCGCCAAGCGCCGTCGCCCCGACGCCTTTTTCAATGGGAAGGGAGATGAGAGGCAGGTCGAGCCGGAAACGGTCGATTTGCAAGCAGTTGAACTGAATATTCCTCTCACGGGAAAGCCCCGACATGCCTTGGCTGACGATTTCCACCCCCACTCTGTCGAGCAGCCCGTGCTTTTCGGCAAAGGGGTAATGGATGGAGCTGTGATAGGAGCCGAGATCAAGGCTCCAGAGGCTTTTGAAGGTGCCATCAATGGTTACCGGCAGGGAGAAGGTCCGGTATTTCAGCGGGGCATCGATCACTACCCCGGACCCCTGGTAATGAAAGGATTCGGGGGCGTGGAAGGTGACCTGTTTCCGGTCGTAATCGATCTCCACCACGAAGCGGGAGAGGAAGTCATAGCCGAGGATGCCGACCATCAGCGGTTCGTAGCTCCTGGCCTCCAGGCCTTTTGAAACATACAATTTCTGGCTGTCGAAGTGGATGGAGCCGACCTGATGCCCGGGTACCTTGACGAAGGACAGGTCGAATAATGCACCAAAGCCGTAACCCTTGATATTACCCTGGACTTCCATACCAAGTTTTTCAGCATACTCCTGGTCGATAACCGACATCGAGGCGCCGCTGTCAAGCACCCAATATTGGGTGTCGCCGCCGACAGTGACCGGCAGATAGATAAGATTTTCAATGAATTCGAAGGGAATCGTAGCCGAGGTGTCGCCATCGGGGAAATGGTAGCCTTTTTCTGTCCGCGGCGGCAGAAAAAGTCCTTCATCGATCCTTTGGTTGTTGGTGTAATGGGTGATCCAGGTTTCTTCGGTCTTTTCCCAGGGATGGAAGGTGTTGTGCTGATGAAAGGGCATGAGAATGCCGTCCACTTCGCGAAAATCGTCGTAAACGCTTTCTGTCTCCATATCCGGCTGATGGTGCAGGGATTTGACCATGTACAGGGTCTCTTTATCGAAGAAGAAATGGCCGCGATCGGTATTGATGGTGTTGGTGAGTACGACCTCGTAACAGGGGCGGTCGCCTATGGTGGCAATGCCGGCGAAGGCCATGGAGAAATTGGGGGATTGCCGGTCGAGGTGTTCATACTGGTCGAGAAGTACGCTGATACGCCTACGTTTCAGGGTCTCTTCATCTTTGACGATCAGCAGTTGCCCATTGGTATCGTAGAACCAGGCGTAATCACCGCTATCGCCCTCGATCTGGGAAATGATCGAATAGTCCTCCTCGGTCCGGTATTGCAGGGGCCGGTTTTCCCAATGTTTGAAGGTTCCCTGCAGGCCGTCGTAGTGGACCCGGCCCTCGCTCTGGCTGGTGATGATGCTTTTCAGACGCTCAAGGCCGCCGACCGCCGCATAGTGGGCCTGCATTATTTCGTATGGGTCGGAGAGGTCGGTGCTTCTACCGGTTCCCGCCAGCAGCAGGGTGCAGAGGCATATCAGGGCAATATTGATGGCTCTAGCGGGAAAAGGTAGGCGACGCATTGATGTAAGCCGTTAGCGAACCATGACCTCAACCCGTCGATTACGGGGCTCGGCAACGTTGTTGGCGGTGGGAATGAGTGGGTTGCCTTCCCCATGATAGGAGATAGTCATATCCTCTGGGCTGACGTTTTCAGTACGGAGGATGTCGTAAACCCGCTGCGCCCTTTCAAAGGAGAGTGTGCGGTTGTGTTCGGCGCTCCCGGTCCTGTCGGTATGACCGATTACCGAGATATCCCGGGACTGGCGTTTCTTGATGGCTTCGAGTATGTTGCCGATAAGATTTTTCGATGCATCGGTCAATTCATTGGAATTAAATTGGAAATAGAGAATAAAACTCTCGGGCATAAGGGGTTGAACCTGGAGCGCTTCCTGAAAAACTCGCTGGGTGTCCTCCTGGCTGATTGGCGCCGGAGTGGAAGGAGCGGAGTTGTGGCCGCCGATGAAGATGGCCTTGCCACCTTCGTCCAACACCCCTGAGCCTTTATCGGTTGCAACCTTCAGGGCACCCACGGAGCCGTCGTCTGCCGGGCTGAGCACAACGAAATTTTCCTTGGCACTGCAACCGGCAAAGAGGAGCATAATTGCCGCTAGCACGATTAAGCTTTTCCAGTTCATGGGATTCTCCATTTTTGGAGGTGAAGATTTAAGTGCGACACTTTACGACCTTTTCTTACTCGCCTTATTCGGTAAACCTTGCCTTAAAACTGGTTTCCTCCTTGAGCATGCTGATCCGACCGACCGGAGTATCCAGCTCAACCGCATGGGGTGCCAGTTTGCCAAGCAAACCCGATTGGTAGACAAAAGTGCCGTGCTGCATATTGAGGCGCATGGCATATTCGTTGGTGGCTGGGGCAAAGGTGAATTTATCCATGGAAACACGGCTGATCGGTCCCATGGAGATGAGAGTATTGTCTTCGAGGAGGATTCCTATCGCCCCATCCGAACCGGTGAGGATGGTGTCGCTCTGATAAATGCGGTCATTGGGAAACGCCGGTTTGGTCTTGCCATCCCGAAGGATGGAGACAAGACCTCGAAGCCCTTTGACTTTGCCGATCACCCTTGGTTCGGCAAAGGCCAGAAGGGGCAGGGCGCAGAGCAGCAAAACGGCCAGACAAGAGTGCAAGAGAGGTTTTTTCATCGCAGTTTCTCCAGTGTCAGGTATATCATCGGCAACGTGCCTGTCGAATACTTTGCAGGGATACCAGTATCTTGGCGCCGTGTAAACGTTTCATCTTCAGGCGGGGACTTACAGCTCTTTGAGACTCTTCTCGGCATAGCCCTTAAGTTTATTGTGTGGTGCCTCGCTTGCCACCTTACTGAGCGTTGCCCGATACTTACTTTGGCCCGAAGCCCCCAAGGCCTTGCACAGCCAGGACAAGGTGTCAATCCGGTCATCGCGGTCGTTGGTGCTCGTGAGATATCCTTTAAGCAACACCCTCTCAACCGCGTCGAGTACCACCGTGTCGCGAAGCTTGGTCTTGACCATCAGCTGGGCTGCATCTTTTTGTTCCTTGGTGTTGTTGGAGTCAAGCATCCGGAGATACTTCGCCTGTTCGGATGTCAATTGGGGGCTCTGCTGTGGTTGTGGCTGTGGCTGTGGTGGTTGTGCTTGTATTTGCGCTTGTTGACGTTGATGTGGTTGTGGTTGCTGTTGTGGCGGTGGCGGTGGCGGTGGTGTGAAGGTTTCTTTTTTTACCGCTATGGGTTGTTTCACAGGGGTTTCATCAGAGGCAACATTGCCTGCGCTCAGGGTCATTGAAAGGTTTCTCTCGTCATTTTTTTCTAGCGTCACCCATTCTCTGGCGGATTTATAGCCCGAGGCAGTTGCTTCGACATGATACGGTCCGGGGTCAAGCACCATACCCGGTTCGTATGCCTTGGAGATATTGAGGATGCGGACCTTGGCATTGGCCGGCGTTACTGTCACGGTGAGTCGTGCTTTCTTTGGTGTCGTGTCAATCAGGCTTTTCACCAGTTGGCTGTAAGTAACGGAACCGGAACTGGTTTCCTCGTCTATTTTAGCGGTGCAGATTTTCTGAGCGACACTGGTAATGGTAACCTTGCCCGTCTCAATACGCTCCACATCGAGGACTTCCCCGGTCTTCGGATGTTTTATAATCTGCCCCTCCTTGTAGACGATAAAGCGCATGCCGTTTTTTACCCCGGTGCGAATACCGAGATCCAGGGTAACCGAGTCACCGCTTCGATTGACCACATAGCCTTCAAGGGGAAAATTTTTGATAATTTTATCCGACATCTCTACGACCATATCCTGGAGATTGGCAGTAGAGGCACCTTTAATGTTTTCAGCAGCGATAATGGAGGCACTTTCGACATCGATGATCCGGGCGTTGATCTCGGTGACATCTTTGAACTTCATGACGGAACCGCTGATGATGACCTTGACGCCAAGCAGTTTTCCTATCTGGGTGGCACTCGTGGCGTCGACGATCCCGGACATTGCCAGCTTCTGTTCGCCAAGGATCTTTTCAAGCATTCTTCTTTCCACCACGTCGAAGCGGCCCTCGCGGACCATGGCGGTGGTGAACCACTCGGCGACAATAGTTCCCATGTCCTTGTTGTCGAAGTTTTCCCCTTGCAGCTGGAAATCGAGAACGGCAATTTTTGTTTTACTGAACTCGGCCGAAGCAGAGAGGGGCACAAGTAAGGCAATTATCAAGAAAGATAGAAGCTTCATTAAATTTTTCATCGTAAACTCCTAAGCCGGGTGGATGATACAATCATCCCGAGGCGTTTTGATTCGGATATGGAATTATTGCAAATTCAAGGCAACACGATTACCGGCAACATTGGTGACTGCCAGTTTGGCATCGTCCACAACCTTGCTGTCGATCCGGTCACAAAAGGTTTCGACGCTCCCCTTAAAAAGAACGGAGAGTTCCAGCTTGCCGCCGCCGAAGTTTCTCTTGGTAACCGAGAGTACCCCCTCGGTGTCTTCCAGGACTTTAGCCGCACTTTTTTGTAAGCCGTAGCTTTTCACGCCGGAGATGACGATTTCGTAACTCGCGCCATTGTTGACCGTATCCTGGAAGGAGGTGACTATCGCCTCGAAGAGTTTTTTGTCCATGAGAGTGGTTGCCGCTTTGGCGGCTGCCTGGGATTTGGCAATATCCTCGGCCAGATGGACCGCCGCTCCGGTAGCCGATTTAGTGGCGACAATGCGGCCGTTCGAGCAGTTGACTACCTTAACCGTAAGGCTTGCCTGCCCGGATTTCATGCCCGAGCCCTTGAGCACTTCATTGTCCAGAATACTCTTTCTGACGCTTCCTACCACCACGTATTCCGCGCCATTTTCCGCCCCGAGTTTGGCGGCGGCCACCGGATCACCGTCGATGGCCTTGCGGATAAAGGGATCATCTTTCGCCATCAGCGCTGCCGCCTGTGCCGGATCGACCAGGTCAAATCCTTTGCCCTGGAGATAATCGACAACCGTGCTTTCGGCGTTCTGTCCGCCTTCTTCCTGAATGAGGACCATGGTCCGGGGTTTATCCATGGAAACGAGGAGAATCTTCAAGGCCATCAGATCGGCGGTAATTGAATCCAAAGAGACAACCGCACTGATCTTAACGGACCAGGTGTCTCCTTTCTGTTCTTCTTTTATGGTCGTATAACTACGAACCGCGCCGAAACTCTGGGTGATGACCTTGTCTTTTTTCAGCATAAAGTTTTCGACTTCGGTCTGAGAGCTGAGTACCACGCCGATACCTTCCTCGACCGCCGCTCTTTTTGCCTGCAAAAGGGCATCCTGTTTGGATGCGCCGTGGCCCTCGGCGGTAATGGTCTTATCGCCGGTTGTTTTTGTTGTACTGGGTTGGGCAGCGAGTACCGCGCCGGGAACGAGAAACAGAAGGAAAATCACTGCCAGTAGGAGGTCTTTCATGCCTCGACTCCGTTAGGTGAAGTTGTAGGGACAAGGTGCGGGAAATGAATGTTAATTAGTATTAGATAGCATATTATCTATCGCATAAAAAAACAATGACCATCAATTCTTTTCGCGGGTAAATGGCGGATGACGGGGGTGCGGATCAGTCTGTTGCCAAAGTAATTGCACGCAGCAGGTTGTAGATAGGGGCAGGGGATGAAGGAGGGGGGATGGCAAGGGCAGGCTGTTCGCTTTGTCCGGAGCGGGCAGCCTGCTGCAGAGGTTTCGGCTATCAACCGAGCAGGCAGTTCTGGTCAATCTGAAAGACCTGCATCATAATGGAATGGTCGATCATTCCGACTCCCTGGGCCAGGGCATCGACCATATCCCTCTCGTCCCAGCCGAGTTCCTTTAAATTGGCGATATCGGCCGCGGTGATTGAGTCCGGTTTTTTCATGGAGCGGATGACGAAACTCAGCATGGCGCTTTCATGGGCTTCAAGCATCGATTTGCTCGGATCGTCTTCCATTGCTCGGATGCTGTCATCGTCGTTGCCAAGTTTTTTTAAGAGATGGCGGTTGAAGTCCATGCAGTAGGAATAATCGAGGGTTTGCGCCGCCAGATAACGGATATGGGCGAGGAGAGCGAAACTCAGTTTCGGGTGTTTGCCGAAATACCTGATCCGTTTCAGTTGCAGCTCAAAAAGAGCCGGACTGGCGCTGAGGAGCTGCATTGGTTTAGGGATCGCCCCGACATTTTTCATGAACATTTCATAACCTTCCTTAACAATCCCTTCTGCATTTTCAGGTGCTACCGTTGTAATAAGTGCCATGGTTTTTGCCTCTTGTCAGAGTGTTGATGAATGGTCGGTCAGTGGTACACAGCGACTGACCGTGATGAATTGTTATGGCAAAATACCAAGGATCTGGTTATAAGTAAAATTAATATATATAATCTATTTAATAAGGACAGGTAATCAAAACATGCATAATCTCGAAATCAAACACCTCCGCATGCTTCGTGCCATTACCGACAGCGGCAATATGACCAGGGCAGCGGAAAAGCTGTGCCTCACCCAATCCGCCCTCAGTCAGCAATTGAAGGACATAGAAGGCAAGCTGGGCACCGACCTGTTCTTTCGAACCCGCAAAAAATGATTGTCACCGAAGTCGGCAGGCAGCTTCTTGAAACCGCAACCCAGGTAATTGAGGCGGTGGATTCGGCGGAAGAGGATATCTCCAGGAAGATCTCCGGCGAAAGAGGCGAACTCAAGGTGGGGACCCAATGTATTTTCTGTTACAAATGGCTGCCGCAGGTACTGCATCGCTTCCATCACAAGTTTCCCGGTGTTGAAATTGAGGTGGGGAATTCCGCCGATCTGTCCTGCGAACTGGAAGAGAAAAAATATGATCTGATCATCTCCGGGGCGGTGTCGCCGGATGGTACGCAAACCTCCGTTCCCCTCTTCCGCGATCAACTAGTCTGCATCATGAATGCGGACCACCCACTCTCCACCTGCAGTTTCATCAAGTTTGAGGATTTTCGCGGTAATAATCTCATCTCCCACACCGACAAAGGTAAAAACCGCTTTTACCAGCAGACACTGAAAGTAAAAGGCATAGAGCCGAAAAGGATTATGAACGTCGGCGCCCCGCAGGCCATTATCGAAATGGTCGCCGCCGGCTTCGGCATCAGTATCTTCCCCCGTTGGGCGATTGCCGGTGCCTTGAAAACCTGGCCGATCGTCGCCCGGCCGATCGGTCCGAGAGGCCTGCCCCTGACCTGGCATGCGGTCTCTCTCGGCCACACCAATACCCCTATATATCAACAGGAGTTCATTAGAAATATCAGCATGTTGAATGTTACAGAGCAGACCATGATAACCGGTCAACAGGCGATCGCCCGGTGACCGGTTCTTCACTACAATTTATTAGTGTCTAATTTGCCATCTCCCGCATTTTATAATATAACCTTGTATAAGAGCTGTGCAGAACGTAAAAGCTTGATACGTTAACACCACATTGCGAGGTTTTCGGCATGATAACCGATACGCGTCCAGCCAGGCTTATCCGTTTGTTCTTCATGCTTTCTCTTCTCTTTTCGGTTTGCATCTGTCGGACGACTGCCTCCGCTGATGTCGTCGAAGAGCCGGCAATAAAAATCGGCATCTATGAAAACGAACCGAAGGTTTTCACCTCGAAAGCAGGTAAACCTGCCGGCATTTTTATTGATATCATCGAGCATATTGCCAAGAGCGAAGGCTGGAAACTCCAGTATGTCCCGGGTACCTGGGCCGAAGGATTGGAGCGTTTGGAGAAGGGGGAAATCGACCTCATGCCCGACGTCGCCTTTACCGCGGACCGGGGGGAAATCTACTCCTTTCACAAGGAACCGGTTTTATCTTCCTGGTCTCAGGTCTATGCCAAGAAAGGCAGCGGTATTCGCTCGATACTCGATCTCGACGGCAAGCGGATCGCCACCTTGCAGGGTTCGGTTCAACAGGAGGCCTTTACCCGACTGAGTGAGAGCTTCGGCCTGAAAATCACCCTTCTTTCCGCAGTAGATTTTAAACAGGCCTTTGCCATGGTCGCTATCAATGAAGCCGATGCAGCCATCAGCAACAGTTTTTTCGGAATGCTGCATACCGAAAAATACGGGCTTGAGGACACGGCTGTCGTTTTCAGTCCTTCCAAACTGCTATTCGCGGCACCCAAGAATTCTCCGCAACACCTGCTGGCGACCATTGACAGGCATCTGCTGGAGATGAAAGAGAATTCTAAGTCAGTCTACTATGTGTCGCTGAAGCATTGGACATCGGATGAAGTCACGTTCAAGATACCATTATGGTTGCAAATTGTCGGTCTCGGGGGTTTAGGCATTTTAATCATGAGCCTGGTCGGCAGTGCGATTTTGAAGCATCAGGTCGGTCTGCGCACCCGGCAACTGCGAACAAGTGAACGCGAATACCGCGAACTGGTGATGCTCGCCAATAGCATCATTCTCCGGTGGTCGTCGGAAGGGCTGATTACCTTTTTAAATGAGTTTGGCCGGCAATTTTTCGGTTACACGGCAGAGGAGATAGTTGGCCGCCATTTGGTCGGGACACTGGTTCCCGAAGAGGACAGTAAAGGCCGGAAGTTGCGGCCGCTGATTGAAGAACTCTGCGCCGATCCTCGTAAATTCGAACGTAATATCAATGAGAACGTCCGTCGTAACGGCGAACGGGTGTGGATCGACTGGACGAACAAAGTAGTGCTTGATGAGCAGGGAAAGATAAAAGAAATTCTCAGCATCGGTTCCGACATAACCGAGCGCAAGCAGGCCGAGGAACAGATTAGTCGGCTCAATGAAGACCTGCGGCAGCATGCGGAGACCCTGGAACAGCGAGTGGCCGAGCGCACCGCGGAACTGGCAGCAATTAACGATGAACAACGCACTATCTTCGAATCGGCCAGTACCGGTATCGTCCTCTTGCGGGATCGTGTAATTCTCCGTTGTAATCGCAAATTGGAAGAAATTGCCGGCTATGGCCACGGGGAGCTTGTCGGCAAATCGACGCGTATCTGGTATCCGGATGACAAAGCCTATGCCGACGGCGGGGATATTGTGTACTTGCAGATGGCGAGAGGGGAGACCTTTCGCCATGAACAACAAATGGCCCGCAAAGATGGTTCCCTCTTTTGGGTACGTTTAAGTCTTCGCGCCTTTGATAAAAACGATCCTCTTAAGGGAGCAGTTGGTATTATCGAGGATATCAGTGATGAATTCGAAGCGGCCGAAAACCTGCGTAAGGCCATGGAAGCAGCACAGGCAGCCGATCGGCTCAAATCGGCCTTTCTTGCCACCATGTCCCACGAATTGCGCACACCGCTCAACTCGATCATCGGCTTCACCGGCATCATGCTCCAGGGTTTGACCGGACCTCTCAATCCTGAGCAACACAAACAGATGACCATGGTGCAAAACAGTTCCCGCCATCTCTTGTCTCTGATCAACGATGTCCTGGATATCTCTAAGATTGAGGCAGGCCAGCTGGTTCTTGCTCGTACTTCCTTTGATCTGGGGGTGTCCATTGATAAAATGGCTAAACTCGTTTCGCCTCTCGCCGAAAAGAAAGGGATCGCGTTGCAGTTGGACCTTCCCGATACGCCTATGACGATGACAACGGATCAACGTCGTTTGGAGCAGGTTATCCTTAATCTTCTTAATAATGCCGTTAAATTCACGGAGATAGGGAGTGTCAGGATTTCCTGTTTAAGCGAAAACGATCATTTTCTCATTTCTTTTGCCGACACCGGTATCGGGATAGAGCCTGCGGAAATTCCCAAGCTCTTCCAGCCGTTTCACCAGGTCGATACCGGCCTTGCGCGCAAGCGTGAGGGTACTGGTCTCGGTCTTTCAATCTGTAGAAAAATCGTCGATATGATGGGCGGTTCAATCGAGGTGCGGAGCACCTGGGGGCAGGGCAGCATCTTTACCATCCGCCTTCCCCGCCAGGCAGGAGGAAGGGTATGAACAACCGGCTGTTAATCATTGAGGATAACGAACAAAATCTCTATCTAATGCGGTTTTTACTGGAAAGGAGCGGCTTTACCATTATCGGTGCCGAAGACGGCCGAAAGGGTATCGAAATAGCCCTGAGCTGTGATCCCTTGGCTATTCTCCTGGACATCCAGCTGCCGGCAATGGACGGCTATGCCGTTGCCGCCGAACTGAAAAAACATCCCGAACTCGATAAGGTGCCGATCATCGCGGTAACCTCCTATGCCATGGTTGGGGATAGAGAACAGATTCTCGCCGCCGGTGCCACCGGCTATATCGAGAAACCCATCAATCCTGAGACCTTTGTTGCCGAGATCATGCACTATTTGCCGAAAGACCGGCAAACCGCAGGGGAAAAATAACTATGCGTATTTTAAGCGTCGACGATCAGGACGAGAACCGCTATCTGGTTGAGGCCCTGCTCACGGGAAACGGGTATGAGGTCCAGTCGGCTGCCAATGGCGCCGAGGCCTTGGATTATCTGCAAAACGACACGTTTGACCTGATCATCAGCGACATCCTTATGCCGGTCATGGACGGTTTTGAACTGTGTCGAAAGGTCAAGACCGACGAAAGATGGCGGCATATTCCCTTCATCGTCTATACGGCGACCTATACCGGGCCGCAGGATGAGGCCTTTTCCCTGAAGATCGGTGCCAACCGCTTCATTGTCAAACCCTGTGAGCCGGAGGTGCTCATGGAGGCCGTCAATAGCGCTCTGGCAGCCGCTCGGAACGGTGATGCTTCTCAGCCGACCGACCTGCCGCGGGAAGAAGAAGTCTTCAAACTGTACAACGAGCGTCTGGTACGAAAGCTTGAGCAAAAAATGCTGCAACTGGAAAAGGAAACTGCTGCCTTACGCGAGGCTCAGGAAGCTTTACGTACGTCCGAGCAAAAATATCGTCGGCTGCATGAAAGTATGACGGATGGCTTTGCCTATGTCGATATGCAGGGCTATATCCGTGAAAGCAACGAAGCCTTTTGCGAAATGCTCGGCTATTCTGCCACGGAACTGTCCAAAATGACCTACCTCGATCTGACGCCGGAGCAATGGCACCTCCAGGAGCAGGAAATTGTCGATAGGCAGATTTTGGTCAACGGCTTTTCCAATGTCTATGAGAAGGAGTATCGACGGAAGGATGGCAGTATCTTCCCCGTAGAACTGCGGGCCTTCCTGGTTCGCAATGCGCTGGGCGAAGAGGAAGCAATGTGGGCCATTGTCCGGGATCTGACCGAGCGCAAGCGGGCCGGAAAAATTCAGAAAGACCTGGAGAATCAACTGCATCAGGCGCAGAAGATGGAATCGGTCGGTCGTCTTGCCGGAGGTGTGGCCCACGATTACAACAATATGCTGAGTGTTATCCTCGGCTATGCGCAGATGGGTCTTGAAAAGACTGAGCCCGATTCCTCGCTGCATGACGATTTGTGCGCAATCCTCGATGCGGCCAAGCGTTCTGCCGCTATTACCCGGCAACTGCTGGCTTTTGCCCGCAAACAGACCATTGCCCCGCAAATTCTCGACTTGAACGAGACCATCCAGGGCATGCTGAAGATGCTCAGACGGCTTATCGGCGAGGATGTCAGGCTCACCTGGATCCCGGCACCGTGTCTCTGGCCGGTAATGATCGATCCCTCGCAAATCGACCAACTCCTGGCCAATCTCTGCGTCAATGCCCGCGATGCCATCATCGGCGTCGGCAAGATTACCATCGAAACGAATATGATTGCCTTCGATCATGAGTATTGCACCGCCCATGCGGCAACAAAACCCGGTGACTATGTAATGCTGGTAGTCAGCGATAACGGCTGCGGCATGGAAAGGGAGATCCTTGACAAAATCTTCGAACCCTTTTTCACTACTAAAGCATTCGGCCAGGGCACCGGTCTTGGCTTGGCTACCGTCTATGGGATCGTCAAGCAGAACAGCGGTTTTATCAACGTCTACAGCGAGCCGGAGAAAGGAACGACCTTCAAGATCTACTTGCCACGACACACTGAGCCGGTAACCACGATCGACAAAGAAAGCCCTGACATAATGCAACGCGGTCGAGGTGAAACGGTTTTGGTCGTGGAGGACGAACCCTCGATTCTCAAACTCATCACCAAAATGCTTGAGATCCTGGGCTATGTCGTTGTTACCGCCAGGAGTCCCGTCGAAGCGATCACTCTTGCCAAAGAATATCGGACGGCAGTCGACCTGCTCATCACCGATGTGATTATGCCGGAGATGAATGGGCGGGATCTGGCGGACGTGCTTCTCGCAATCTATCCGGATCTGAAATGCCTGTTCATGTCGGGCTATACCGCCAACGTTATTACCAGTCAAGGTATACTAGAGGCAGACGTGCATTTCATCCAGAAACCCTTTTCAGCTATGGATCTTGCGGCAAAGGTCCGGAAAACGCTTGAGGAAGAAGTGTAACTCTAAGGTTACAAAACAAAAACACCCGATGCGCAATTCATCCAAGGCATGTGTCCGGAATGTGAACAGAAAGTCTTCGGGGGATTTGATGGATGAGGAAAGGGAAGAGTTATGGAAAAGAGTGCATGTATTCTCATTGTTGACGATGAAGCGGTTATACGAAGACTGATGTTAAGATATCTTACAAAAGCCGGTTATGAATGCCAAGAAGCAGACAGCGCCGAATCGGCCCGGGAAATCCTGAGCGCCATGTGTTTCGATCTCCTCCTCAGCGATATCATGATGCCGGGGGAATCGGGGGTGGAACTCATGCGCTATGCAAAAGAACATTATCCGGAAACAGGACGGGTTATAATTAGCGGCTATGGCTCTCCGGAAGTATCCAACGAGATAATCCAGATCGGGGTGTACGGCTATATCATCAAACCGGTAACCAGAAATGAGCTCCTGATAACGGTCGAAAATGCCTTGCAGCACCTGCGCCTGGATCGCCATATGGCTGCCTATAAAGCTGAACTGGAGAAGAAAATTTCCGGACAGATCGAAAAGAGCAGCGCCATAATGAACAATCTCAGCGTTGGCGTGGCGATGTTTGACAAACGTATGCTAGTCGTTGAGTTCAACCGGAAAATGCATCAATGGTTTCCGGAAATCAGCCCCGGTACAAAAGTTCCCTGTTACCGGGCCGGCCATTGTTCAGACAATGATGATCCATGCGGGGATTGCGCGATGTTTGCCACCTTTCGAACAGGCAGTGTCGGGGAAACCGAACGAAATATATCGACAATACAGGGCCAACGGGAATTCCGAATTGTGACCTCGCCGGTGCTTGACAAAGACGGTATTGTCTATGCAGGCGTAGCGCTCTATGAAGATATAACGGAGAACAAGCTCCTCGAAAAAGATCTGTATCAGGCGCAAAAAATGGAGGCTATCGGCCAACTGGCTGCCGGTATCGCCCATGAGTTGAACTCTCCGATTCAGTATATCGGCGATAATATGCGTTTTCTGCAAGATTCCCTGCAAGGTGTCACCAGTGCTCTCGATATCTATGACCATTTGTGGCGGGAGCTGGTGGATCGCGGGGTTATCCCGGAAGAAATGAGCCGCAGACTGGCAAAGGCCCGCGACGATGCCGATATCGAATACCTCGCGGAGGAGCTTCCCAAAACGCTTGATCAGAGTCTGGAAGGTGTCCATCGGGTTGAGAAAATTGTTCGTGCCATGAAGGATTTCTCCCATCCCGGGGATGAGGCAAAGACTCTGGCGGATATCAACACGATACTGAGGACCACAACGACAATCTGCCGTAATGAATGGAAATACGTAGCGGAAATGGAGACCGATCTGACAGCCGATTTACCACTGGTATCGTGTTTTGCTACGGAAATCGGCCAGGTATTTTTAAACATCATTGTCAATGGCGCCCATGCCATTGAAGAATTCATAAAAAGTGGAAATAAAGGGCTGGGGAAAATATCCATTCATACCAGCCAAGCGGGCAACAGTGTGCAGATCCGGATACACGACACCGGCGGGGGAATCCCGCAGGCAATCCGGGACCGGGTCTTCGAACCTTTTTTTACCACCAAACAGAGGGGGAAAGGCACCGGACAGGGATTGGCAATAGCACGTCGGGTGGTGGTTGATAGACATCAGGGCTCTCTTTCTTTTGAAACCGATAAAGGAGTGGGAACAACCTTTATCATTCTGCTGCCGTTGGGATGACGCACCAGCGCAGGTTTGCCATGAAGAAAATTGATACCGACAAGGCATTGCCGCTCAGTGAGACAAGGTTCGACGATTTTCTGGAATGCTCTCCCGATCCGGTAATGATTGTCGACGACCGGCACCGGGTTCTCATCGTCAATCGGCGATTTGAAACGATATTCGGCTATGATCGTTCTGAAGTAATCGGCAGTTCTGTGGAAAAGCTAATTCCCCAACGGTTTATTCATCATCGGGACAATGCCGGTGGCTATTGCCTGAATCCCGAGATACGTCCCATGCACCACAGCGGAGAAAATTTCGCCCTTCGCAAGGATGGCAGTGAATTTCCGGTTGAGATACACCTGGGTCCGATTACGACGGCTGAAGGAACTGTAGTTGTCGCGACTATTCGTGATATCAGTGAACAAAAACAAAACCAGGCGCAACTCGAATATTTGGCAAATCACGATAGCTTGACCGGTTTGCCCAACTGCAACCTCCTGGAAGACCGAATCGGTCAAGCCCTGCTGCAGGCAAAACGATTCCAACAGCAGGTGGCGCTCCTGTTTGTGGATTTCGATCGTTTTAAATTGTTCATGGCTGGGCTCAGCCATGACACGGGGGATCGGGCTTTAAAGAAAATAGCAGGTCGCTTGAAAGCCTGTGTCCGCGAATACGATACGGTTGCCCGCCTGGGAGATGATGTTTTTGCCATTGTTCTGGCAAATCTGCATGAAAGTGCAGATGCCGGAAAAGTGGCACAAAACGTCCAGAAAAATGTACTTCGGCCAATGGAGATAGGGCCTCGGGTATCCGAATTATCTTGTAGTATCGGTATCAGCATTCATCCCAAGGATGGCAAGGATGGACGGACCTTGCTTAAAAACGCCGAAGTGGCCATGCTTCGAGCCAAAGAAAAAGGGCGCGGTTGTTTTCAGTTTTTTACCGACGAATTGAATGATCGGATAGCAAGCCATATGACCATGGAGCGATGTTTGCGCCAGGCCTTGGAAAATCAGGAATTCTCGGTGCATTATCAACCGCAGATGGATTTACGGACCGGGCGGATGATTGGTTTCGAGGCACTCCTCCGTTGGCAGAATTTTGATTTGGGAGCAGTGTCGCCCGGCAGATTTATCCCTCTGGCGGAAGAGACCGGCCTGATCATTCCCATCGGCGAATGGGTACTGCGGACGGCGTGCATGGACAACAAGAATTGGCAGAAGGCCGGGTGTTCTCCCATGGCCGTGGCTGTCAACCTCTCTCCTCGTCAGTTTTGGGATCCGGGGCTCGTCGATACCATTGCCCGAGTCCTAGACGACAGCGGTCTCGAACCCCGATACCTGGAACTGGAAATCACCGAGGGCCTAGTGGTGCGGGATGTGGAGAATGCACTCGCCATGATCAGTGCATTAAAAAAACTGGGAGTACAGTTATCCATCGACGATTTCGGTACAGGCTATTCAAACCTGAGCCATTTGAAACGTTTTCCCTTTGATAAACTGAAAATGGATATTTCCTTTGTTCGTGAAGTAACGCATGACCCCGGATGTGCGGCAATTGCCAAAACGATAATCGCTTTGGCCCATAATTTGAATCTGAAGGTGATTGCCGAAGGCATTGAAACCGAAGGACAGCTCAGCTATCTCCGCCTCCGGGGTTGCGATGAAATGCAGGGCTTTTATTTCAGCAAGCCTTTGCCCTCGCAGGATTTCGAACGATTAATGATGGAAGGACGGAGTCTTCAGTTTCCCGAACAAAGCGAGGGACGGCCAAAGAGGGTATTGCTTCTGGTCGACGACGAATCGAACCTCCTTGCCTCCATCGAGCGGGCATTACGCCAGGAAGGCTACAGGATACTTGCAACAACCAAAGCCAGTGAAGGATTTGAATTACTGGCAAAAAATCGGATCGGTGTTGTTCTTTCCGATCTGCGCATGCCCGGTATGGACGGCATCGAATTTCTCAGCAGGGTCAGCCGCCTGCATCCCGAGACCATCCGTATCGCCATGTCCGGCTATGCAGATATGAATATGGTTACCGAGGCTATTAATCGCGGAGCCATCTATAAATTTCTCTCCAAACCTTTCGAAAACCAGGCACTGCGACAAAACCTTGCCAAGGCCTTTGAACAATATGAACTCTCCCTCGCACGCCACTATGATAGAACATAAAATCCAGGTAAACGGCCATTTCCTTGAAAGGCTTTCCTGCGGTTTTTCAACTTTGGCAGCCGGTCTTGGCGTGATAGCCCTTGTCGGCTGGATTGTCTCCATCCACTGGCTCTCTTCTTTCTGGCCGGGCGGCATTCCCATGGCCCCGAGCACCGCTTTGCTTTTTCTCTTTTTTGGCTCGGTTTTGCCACTTCGGACATGGGGTACGAATATTTTTCGGAATTCTTGGAAGTCGACGCTGCTGGTCTGGGCAGGAACCGCCATTTCCCTGGTACTCCTCATCCTTTCTCTGCGCGGTGTCTATTTACCTGTCGAGTATCTCGGAATGGATATTTCCGGGAAGATGAACGGGACTCCCATAGGCCACATATCGCCGATGACCGCCTCTATTTTTTCAATTACCGGCTGCTCTCTTCTCCTTCTTTCTCCTCATCATCGGCAACGGGCGCTGTTTTCCTTTTGGCTGGCGGCGCTCATCGTTCTCGTCAGCATGATTCTCATAGTCGGCTATTTGGTAGATGCGCCGCTGTTTTATGGTACTGCCATTATTCCACCGGCGATGGCCACTTCTCTTGCTTTTATGCTCCAGGGCATTGCTCTTCTTCTGTCGGCCGGTCTCTGTGCCTGGCGGCCACGGCAAACCGTACATGATGCCGGCAAGAATGGGGCTGGCATTATTCTTCTTTTGGTTTTCATGCTTCTGGCAACCGGCATTCTTGGTACCGGCTATCTGTATTCGCAAAAGCAGCAGAAGCAATTCCGCAATCGGATTGAGGTTGAACTCAGCACCATAGCCGACCTGAAAATACGAGAACTGAAAGCATGGCGTGAAGAACGCCGTTCAGATGCATTGATATTTTTCAAAAATGCTGCATTTTCCGAAACGGTTCGGCAATTTTTAAGCCAGCCGAGCGATATGGAGACAAAGCGGAATGTGGGAATTTGGCTGGAAAAAGTAAAGCAAATGCCGCAATACGACAGAATTTCACTGTGCAATACTGCAGGCATCGAGCTTCTTTCCACCCTCAACCGTTTTGGAGAAATTGTTCCTGAAAACAATCAGGATATTAAAGCTGCAGTCGAGGGACGGCAGGTGATTTTTCTCGATCTCACCAGGAAAAGTCCTGGGCTGCCCCCTTACTTGGCTATTGTTGTGCCGATTCTTGCGGCACCGGACTGGAACGAGGTCCTTGCCGTACTGACTGTTGAGATTGACCCGGAAGAGTATTTGTATCCGCTCATCCGCAACTGGCCGATTCCCAGTGAAAGTGCCGAGACACTCCTCGTCCGCAAGGATGGCGACGGAGTTCTCTACCTGAACGACCTCAGGTTCAAAAAGAACGCTGCCCTCAACCTCCGTTTTCCTTTAACGCAAAGCGACCTGCCGGCGGTGATGGCAGTGCAGGGTAAGGTCGGGATCGTCGAGGGGCTTGATTATCAAGGCCAAAAGGTGGTCGCAGCCGTCCAGCCCGTACCCGATTCCCCGTGGTTTTTGGTGACTCGTATGGATCTGGAGGAGATCACCCGGCCATTGCGGGAGCGTCTTTTGGGAATGGCAGGATTGCTCTGCACCCTCCTCTTAGGCTCCGGGGCGTTGGTAGGGTTTATCTGGCGTAACCAACGGGCACATTTTTACCGATTGCAGTATGAGGCGGCGACGGCGGTGGAGGAGTCGGAAAAGAGGCTGCGTGTCATCTTTGAAGGTTCCAAGGACGGTATTTTGGTGGCTGATGTGAATACCAAAGTCTTCATGATAGCCAATGCTGCCATTTGTCGGATGCTCGGTTATAGGCATGACGAATTGTTGACGATGCGGGTAAGCGATATCCACCCTGCCGCAGATTTACCGGCAGTTATCGAACACTTCGAACAGCAGACGCGGGGGGAAACGTCAATAGCTGCCAATATTCCCATGCTCTGCAGGGACGGATCGGTCTTTTATGCCGATATCAACGCAACCCCCATTCAACTCGGCGGGCAAGCCGCCATACTTGGAACCTTCAGGGATATAACCGACAGGATGCAGGCCGAGGCGCGGATAGAGCATCTCAACCGGGTCCTCCGGGCAATTCGCAATGTCAACCAATTGATCGTCATCGCCACGTCTCCTGACGAGTTGATCCGGAATGCCTGCAGGGTACTAGCTGATCATCGGAGCTACACCAGTGCCCTCATCGTTCTCACCGATGAGAGCGGACAGCCTGTTACCCATGCAGAAGCTGGCGTTGGCGTTGACTTTCGTCCCCTCATCGAGCAGATGGAACAGGGAGTCCTTCCCTTTTGCTGTGCGGCGGCCAAGGACCAAAAAGGTGTGTATCTTGTCAGAGGGAAAGACACCTTCTGTGAAAACTGTCTGGTGGGTGCTGTCTGTGTTTCGCCACAAAAAATGTCGATCCGTCTTGAACATCAGAAGACCGTCTATGGCTACCTGGCGGTGAGTGTCGATATGGAAATCGCCATGAATGACGAAGAAGAGAAGCTGTTTGTCGAGTTGGCCGGGGATCTGGCCTATTCACTCCACAATATGGCGGTAAAAAAGGAAATGCTGCGAACAGAGGATGAAAACAAAAAACTCGAGGCACAGTTCATCCAGGCGCAGAAAATGGAAGCGGTGGGGCAGCTGGCCGGAGGCGTGGCCCATGACTTCAATAATCTGCTGTCCATCATCCTCGGTTATACAACCATCCTGCAAGAAGAGGTGGTAGTCACCGATTCCTCTGAAGAGGCGCTCACGGAAATTTATAATGCCGCCATCCGGGCGACGAAGCTAACCCGACAACTCCTTGCTTTTAGCCGGAAACAGATGCTGGAGATGCGAGTTGTCGATGTGAATGAGGTGATCGGCGGTTTCGAAAAGCTGCTGCGTCGAACCATCGGAGAGGATATTCAGATGCGCCTTGCCCTGAGCCCCGAATCTGCATTGACCAAGGCCGATGTATCGCAACTCGAACAGATTCTGTTGAATTTAGCGGTCAACGCCCGGGATGCAATGCCCGATGGCGGTTTGCTCACCATTGAGACAGCCCATGTCCATCTTGATGAAGCCTACGTTGCCGGTAAACCCGGCACAAAACCCGGACAGTATATAATGATCGGTGTCAGTGACAACGGCAGCGGCATGGATAAAGCAACACAGGCCAGGATTTTTGAGCCATTTTTTACCACCAAGGCTTTGGATAAGGGTACGGGATTAGGACTAGCGACTGTCTATGGCGTGGTAAAACAGCACGATGGCAACATCTGGGTCTACAGCGAGCCTGGTCAGGGTACAACGTTTAAAATTTATCTGCCGGCAGTGCAGGAGACCATTGCCCTGCAGGAAAAGCATCTGGACAAGCAGAGACCTTCGACACAGGCGGAAACGGTTCTGGTAGTCGAAGATGAAGCATCACTTCGGAAACTCGCCTGCCAGGTCCTCATGCGTAATGGATATATGGTCCTGGAAAGCAAGGATGTGAACGATGCGGTTGCCATTGCCGGTCATTATCCCGAACCGATCCATTTACTCCTGACCGACGTCATTATGCCGACAATGAAAGGCACCGAGGTCTACAGAAAGGTATGCGAATTTCATCCTCATATCCGAGTGCTCTATATGTCGGGATATACCGAAAACGTCATAGCCCATCATGGTGTCCTCAAAGAAGGCGTGCATTTCCTGCAAAAACCCTTTTCCACCGAAAGCTTGCTGGAAAAGGTTCATGAGACACTCCGTGGTTGATTGCTATCAAAAAACCGTTATTGTTTCACGCCTTCATCCTTCAATGCCGCCAGACCGTCAAGGTTGATGCTGTTCGCGGCATCCTTTAATTTCGAGATATCGGTCGAACTGCCGGATATTTTGACACTGAAGCGCTCGCCGACGATTATGCCGTACTCTCCTGACGATGCCTGCTTGTCCCACTGTTCATGCACAAAGGCCTTACCTTTCCTGTAGGTCTTCTCAAAGCCGGTCTCGGTAACACGATCTTGCTCGACGCCAACCCAACCGGCAAGGGCCATTACCCCTTTTGCCACTCCCATATCGGTGATCTCCACATGGAGGCCATTGCCACTCTGGTCGGTATAGGATGCCTCGGCGGTTGAGATCTGCATGCCCATTGCCCCGGTACGCTCGGCCGATATGGCAGAACGGGCCTGGCCGGCAAGTTTTTGCGGCAGGAAGGCCTTGATGCGTTCGGGTGCGAGTGTTTCGATCTGGCCGTTATTACCGAGGGCAGTTGCCATCATTTTGCCCACCGCCTCACTCTGCTGCTTGGCATCCCCTGATTGCTGCGCCTTTTCCATATCTTTGGTCGCAGACTCCATCTTTTTCGTCCAGGCCTCCATCTTGCTGCCGGGGCTGTTTTTGTCGAAGCCGCCCTCCGTCATGTTCATATGTGACGTCGAACTATGGCCCATCATGCCACTCACTCCGGTGATCCCGCCAACCACCGCCGAGAGGATAAAACCGAGAATAACGGCAACGACAATCGCAACAGCCGTGTACCCTTTGGCCTTTTCAGGAGGGCATTGCATCATGACCGGCAGGCCGAGGTAGAGCAGGTAGATACTGTAAAGAGAACCGACAAGCAGAATCACCATTCCCACCCAGGGCAAAATCAGGCCGGCTCCTGCAACCCAGGCGGCGGTATAGGCATAGGCAACTGTCTTCAAAGCCTGCAGCTCGTTTTTCTGGCCCCCGAAAGAAGGTGCGAGCAGGTTGATGACTAGGGCAACAAGGTAGACGCCGACCAGGGCCATGACATAACTAAACAGCATATTGCCGAGACCGGCACCAATTCCCACCCGATAGGTACCCATGACCGGGACATTGATGCCGAACAGGGTCATTTTGACAAATCCGAAGACCGGCCCTATAGCCGCCAGCACCATGATATAGCCGAGATATAGATCTTTGATCGTCGACTGTTCACCGACAATTACCGACCATTCTGATTTTGGATTGGTGAGAATAGCCTGCACGCGAGCAATGATTCTGGTAATATCCATATTCCGTCTCCTTAAAAGTTCAGCAACTTAAGAGTCTTTATACCAATCGAGTGGTCGCTTCTCAGGGGTCTGGAGACAATATAAGGAATCTTTTTGATAAGAGAAACGAAATAAGTAAAATGACAGCAAAACTCTTTAATGAGGAACGAATGCAGACATCTTTTGCCTGTCGGACAGCAGCGCCATCACTCATGGAGGATTTATGCAGATTCCAAGACTTACCATGGTGACACTCGGCGTCGCCGATTTAAGTATCGCGACAAGGTTCTATTCAGCTGTGTTCGCTACACCGCCAAACACAACCTATGACGGCGTCACTTTCTTTGAGCTTCCGGGCGCTTGGATTTCCCTTTATCCGCTTGAGAACCTTGCAAAAGACATCTCTTCTGAAATTCCGATTACTCGGGGTGGATTTAGCGGCATTACGCTTGCCCACAATGCAGGCAGCAAGGCCGACGTCATTGCCATAGTGAAACGGGCGAAAGCGGCCGGCGCGCGGGTCATGAAAGAACCTCAAGAGACATTCTGGGGTGGTTATAGTGGCTACTTTGCCGATATTGATGGCTATTACTGGGAAGTGGCCTGGGGGCCGATGTTTCAGTTCACTGAGAATGGCGACATGTGGTTCAAGGTTGACGAATAAATCAAGATTTGGAGTATGACATGGATGTTTTAATCGTCATCGATATGCAAGAGGCGCTCTTTCGGACACCGCGATTGAGGAGTGAAGCCGTTATCACCCATATCAACAATATCGCCTCCGCTGTCCGGCAGAAAGGGGGCCATGTCATTTTTATTCAGCACAATGGTACTGAGGAAGAAGGTCTTTTCCCGCACTCCGAAGGCTGGGCAATCCTTCCGGCCCTTGATGTCGCGCCACCGGATACTGTCATCGAGAAATCCGTCTGCGATGCCTTCTACGAAACCGAACTGTTCAACACCCTGGCACAGCTTGCTCCTGCAAGAGTTATCGTCACCGGCTGTGCCACCGACTTTTGTGTTGATACCACCATCCGTTCTGCGGTAAGTCATAACTTGAATGTAATTGTAATATCCGATGGCCATACGACGGCCGACCGCCCGCATTTGGATGCGCAGTCGATCGTTAGGCATCATAATTGGATGTGGGAAAATTTAATCACCCCGAAGGCCCCGGTTAGATTGATAACGGCCGCTGCTTTCCTTGCCGAACTTTATGAATGTTAATGTATGAAAAACAGAGCCTTATCACTAATCGACAGCCTGGAACTCTCGCCGCATCCGGAGGGAGGCTATTATAAAGAGGTGTACCGCTCGCCAACCACGGTTCATTCACCCCGTGCCGGGGAAAACCGCAATGCCCTGACGGATATTTACTTTCTTTTGTTATCCGGGCAGGTCAGCCGGTTGCACCGCGTGCTGCACGACGAAATCTGGCACTTTTATGAAGGCGCGCCGCTGCTTCTCATGGAAATAGAGGCGGAAGGATTCAAGTTGCAGGAGGTTCGCCTGGAGAGTTGTGGTTCTCAGCCAAGATATAAACACTGCATACGAGGTGGCAACTGGCAGGCGGCCTACAGCACCGGCGAGTATTCCCTGGTCGGCTGTACGGTTGCGCCCGGTTTCGATTTTGCCGACTTCGAATTTTTATCGGAAAATGCTGCTCAGAAGGCAGCTGTTCTCGAAAAATTCCCAGAGGTTAAATCGTATGTATAAATTCGTTCACACCGCCGATATTCACCTCGATAGCCCGCTCCGGGGGCTTGAGGCGCACGACGATGCGCCGGTTGCCGAGATTCGCGGGGCGACGAGACGGGCTTTTGACGCACTCATCGACCTGGCCATCGACGAGGCGGTTGCCTTTCTCCTTATCGCCGGCGATCTCTATGACGGCGATTGGAAGGACTACAATACCGGCCTCTATTTCGCCGGGCGGATGGGCCGCTTGGCCAAGGCCGGGATCAAGGTTTTTATTGTATCCGGCAATCACGACGCCGCCAGTCAGCTCACCAAGGCCATGCCGTGGCCGGAGAATGTCACGATTTTTTCGGCGCGAAAGGCCGAGTCGAAAAAACTGGAGGAGTTGGGGACCATCATCCATGGCCAGAGCTATTCCTTCCGCGCCGTGACCGACAATCTGCTTGCCGGATATCCCCGCAAGGAACCCGGCTATGTCAATATCGGCCTCTTGCATACCTCGCTTACCGGTCGGGCAGGACATGAGGCTTACGCACCCTGCACCGTCGCCGAACTGCAGGCAACGGGCTATGATTATTGGGCGCTTGGCCATGTGCACCGGCGGGAAATCGTGGGCGTTGAACCGTGGATCGTCTTTCCCGGCAATCTCCAGGGGCGCCATATTCGGGAAGAGGGCGCCAAGGGTGTCACCGTGGTGACGGTCGAGGAGGGACGAATAACAGAGGTTCAAGAACGGCCGCTCGATGTGCTGCGTTGGGCTCAATACCGGGTTGATTTGTCCGAGTGCGACAGCATAGAGAGTGTGTACGGCGCGGTGCGCCAAGCGCTTATCCGCCAGCGTGAGCAGGCCGACGGCAGGACCCTCGCCCTTCGCCTGGTACTGACCGGCAACTGCCCTGTCCATGCCCATTTGCTTGCCCGGACAGCCGAATTGACCGAGGAGTTCCGGGGTATAGCCGCCGGGATTGGCGAGTTGTGGCTGGAACAGGTGCGGTTTCAGACCAGCCGTAAGGTGCGTCTTGAGGAAATCCTTGGTGAGGATACCCCGCTTGCCGGCCTCCTGCAAACCGTTCACCAGCTGGAACTGGATGCTGACACTCTCCTTACACTTGTGCCGGAACTGGCGGTCCTTAAAGCCAAATTGCCGGCCGAGGTCGACAGCGACGAAGAACCTTTCTTCGATTCCTCCCCTGCAAAAATCGCCGAACTGCATGCTGAAGTACGGGAGCTGTTGATCGCCAAACTCCTGCAGCACGGAGGGAGCCAATGAGACTCCTCCGTCTTGAAATGCGGGCCTTCGGCCCCTTTTCCGATCGCAATCTGGAATTTACCACCGAGGTCCCGGGCCTGCACCTCATCTTTGGTGCAAACGAAGCCGGAAAAAGCAGTTCCCTGCGGGCGCTCAAAGCCCTATTGTGCGGCTTTCCCCAGCAGACACCGGATAATTTTCTGCATAACTACGACCAATTGCTGGTGGCCGGTTGTCTTCGCAACAGCGCCGGCCAGGAACTCTGCTTTCAGCGGCGGAAAAAGCGGGTAGGCGATATTCTCGACGCGGTCGGCAATCCTCTTGACGCTGCGGCCTTGGCGCCTTTTTTACACGGTCTTGAAGCGCCGATCTTTACCTCCCTCTACGGCATCGACCATGACACCCTGGTGCGGGGTGGGGAAGAGATTCTTGCGCAAAAAGGCGAGGTGGGCCAGGCCCTGTTTGCCGCCGGCGCCGGCATCTCCACGGTGAGTGAAGTCATCGCCCAGCTCGAAAAAGAGGCCTCGGAGTTATTCAAGGCAACCGGCCAGCTGCCGGCTATCAACATGGCGACTAAAAGGTTCAGGGAGTTGCAAAAAGATATGAAGGCAGCCGGGCTTTCCGTCAAGGACTGGAAAGAGCATCGCAAGGCCCTGGAGGATGCCCTGGCTGCCCGGACGAAACTTGAACTTCTGCGGGATGAAAAAAGCACTGAGATGCATCGCCTCGAACGGTTGCGGCAAGCCGTTCCCGAGCTGGCGGTGCTGCAATCCAGCCGGGAGCATCTGCAGTCCTTAGGTGAAGTTGTCCCCCTCGATCCGGATTTTACCGAGAGATACCAAGAAGTCAGCCGGGAAATACGGGAGGCCGCAGAGCGGTTGCAGGCTGCTCGGGAGCGCCTGGCAAAACTGGTGGAGCGGCGCCAAACTATTTCCTTAAACAAAAAACTCCTGCACGAGGCTGAGAGGGTCGATGATTTTCATCAGCGCCTCGGTGAATACCGCAAGGGTCAGAAGGACCGACCGGAGAGAAACGGTATGCGCATCAGCCTGCGCACCGAGGCGGGACGCTTGCTTCAGCAGGTGCGGCCCGATCTGCCTTTGGAAAAAGTTGAGAGCCTTCGACCGATGCTTGCCAAAAAAAGGACGATTCAGACTCTAACAGCCCAACATGTGGCAATAAAGCAACAGCTTGCAGCGGCGGAAAAGCAAGGTCGGGCGGCAGAAGAGGAATACCGAAGGGTGGAAGCAAGTCTTGCGGCAATGGTTGCGCCGGTCGAGACAGGCAGCCTTCTGCAGGCGCTGAAACCGGCCCAGAAGGTCGGTGATCTTGATGGACAGCTGGCCAAGAGTCGCGGCGATCTTGAACTGCAAAAAAGAGAGTGCCTTACCGAACTGAAAAGGCTTGGCCTGTGGACAGGCGAATTGGCCGCTTTGATGGCACTGGCCCTGCCACTTTCCGAAACCGTGCACAAATTTGTGGAAGATTTCGAGGAAATGAGCGATGCCCGGCGGGAAATTGAAAAGACCCGGAAAAACTGCGAACAGGAAATGAACCATGTCCGGGCGGAAATCAGAAAGGTCGAATATACAGGTGTTGTGCCCGGGGAGGAAGATCTCATCCGGACCCGTGCCAAGCGCGAGCAGGGCTGGCGGCTTTTGCGGCGGCAGTGGCTTGACCGGGAGGATATAGAAGAAGAAAGTCGGGAATATGCTCCCAAACAACCGCTGGCCGAGGCCTATGCGGGATATGTCGGCCAGGCAGACAGCATCGCCGACCGGCTGCGTCGCGAGGCGGACCGGGTAGCGGGCGCGGCGGCTTTGCGTGCCCGGATGGAAACCTTGGAAGGAACTCTGGTCGAAAATCACCGGGAGCAGGAGGTCTTACAGCTCCGAGTGGAAGAGCAGACTGCCGCCTGGAATGCGGCCTGGCAGGCGTCCGGCATCGTGCCGCTGTCGCCGAAGGAAATGAGCGGTTGGTTGGCAGAGATTGATAAACTCCGCTTCAAAGGAGCAGATCTCTGCAAAAAAGAAGAGCAGTTGGAGCGGGATCTGCAACTCCGTGCGGGACTGCTGGAGGCGTTAGCGAAAGAGCTTCCGGCAAGAGGCGAGGCGGCCCCGGAGGGGCGAGCGCTAGGCCCCGTGGTGATTGCCGCCGAGACGGTTGTGGAGAAGATGGCCGACCGAAAAAAGGAGCTGGAAAAATTCCGGGACAGGCGGGAAAAGGCGGCAAAGGACAGGCAGCAGGCGGCGGAAGATCTAAAGACCGCTCGCCAGGCGCTGGCCGGCTGGCAGGAACAGTGGCGCAAAGCCCTTCTCGGTTTGGGGCAGAAGGACGAGGTAACGCCCCTTGAGGCAGGTGACCTGCTGGAAACCCTGCAGAGCTGTTTCGAAAATTTAAACAAGGCTGATGAAATGCAAAAGCGCATCGACGGCATTGACCGCGATGCGGCTGCACTTGACCGGGAGGTGAGGGCCTTACTCGTGATGGTCGCTCCGGAAATGTCGGCCTTGCCCCTTGACCAGGCCATTCTGCAACTGCGGATTGTACTCGGTCAGGCGCAAAAGGATGGCGCCCTGTATGACGAACTGACCAAGGACCTGAACACCCTGCAGGAAGAGATCCTGGCGACCGAGAGCACCTTTCGCTTTGCGGGAGAGCAGATGGCTGAGCTCCTGCACCTGGCAAAATGTGCCACTCCGGACGAATTGCCGGCAAGAATTGATCGGTTTGCCGAAAATCAGCGGCTGCGGCAGAAGATTGTCGATCATGAAGAAAACCTTGCCAGGATCGGAGCCGGGACGCCGCTTGCGGAACTTGCCGCCCAGGCAGCGGTGCTCAATATTGACGAAGTGCCGGTCCTGCTTGAAGCGCTCCTTCGAGACACTAAGGAAAGGTTGAACCCGGAGATCAACCGCCTTTCCCAGATGGTCGGTGAAGAAAACACCAGGCTTGCAACGATGGATGGCGGGGCTCGGGCGGCTGAACTGAGCGAAGCAATGGAGCGCGAACTCGCCCTCATTCGACGGCTGGCCGGGAGATATACCCTGGTGAAACTGGCGGCGAGGGTGTTGCAGCAGGCAATCGACCACTACCGGGAAGAGCACCAGGACCCGGTTTTAAAAATCGCCGCCGGCTACTTTCAGAGACTGACCCTCGGTTCCTTTGCCGGAGTACGCACCGATGTCGATGACGCAGGGCAACCGGTTCTGGTGGGAGTGCGAGAAAACGGTTCCCGTCTTACGGTTGAAAAAATGAGTTCCGGCACTCGCGACCAGCTGTTTCTCGCCCTGCGCTTGGCGACTCTAATGTGGCGTCTGCAGACCGACGAACCGATGCCCTTCATCATCGACGACATCCTCATCAACTTCGACGATGTTCGGTCGCGGGCAACTCTGCAAATTCTCGCCGAGCTGGGTGAAAAGAATCAGGTGCTCCTTTTTACCCACCACCGGCGCATCGTCGAGGAGGCGAGGCAGCTGGAAGGGCAGGGAAGAGTGCAAATCCACGAACTTTCCGTTTAACTCCTATCGTCAGCCACAGCCTTGTTCAGACAATTTGCTGCACTCGGTTGATATGTGCATGGTCGCGTTGTACGGTGCGGCGGTAGGTAACATCGGGGCGACCGAAGACCATTATATAGCCGACTTGATGCGAGTCGGGCACCCCGAGACCGGCGAGGATTTCCGGGGTGATTCCGGTCAGCGTCCATTTGGCCAAGCCCGACCAGAGGGCGCCCATCCCCATGGAGGCGGCCAGCAGCTCGAAATAGGTCAGGGCGATAAAGCAATCGGCCTCGGGGCAGGGGCCGGCTTTGGGAGAGGAGGCAATCAGCAGGTGCGGCGCTCCGCGGAAAAGGGTGTCCTGCCCGGTTACCAGGGCGTCCTGCACATAGCCTTGCAGATACTCCATCCCGGCCGGAAAGCTGCCGCTTTCACAGAGCTTTGCCAGAATGGTATAGACCTTCTTGCGCAGGCTGTCCATGATTTGTGGGTCGTCGATGACGGTGAGCAGGACCTGTTGGTTGTTGATGCCGGTGGGGGCGTAGCCGACGGTTTCGAGCAGAAAGGCAATGTCTTCCGGCGATACCCGGTCTTTTTTATAGCGGCGCACGGAACGCCGGCTCTGCATCAGGGTGGCCAACTGCTTCGCCGGGATTGCACTGCCGGGGAGGGGAATCGAGTCGGCGGGATTTTTGCCGAGAATGCTGAGTGCCCCGGTGCTGCAGACGGCGAGACAATGCTGGCATTGTAAGCAATTCGCCTCGTTTTCTTTTGCCATGGTCGGGACATCGTCTTTCATCTCAATGAGTTGAAAGGGACAGTCCTTGGAGCACTCGCCGCAGCCGATACACAGTTCTTCATTCACTTCAAATTGCAGTTCCATTTTCTTCTCCTGATTGAAAGGATAGTGATACACAGGATGCGGCGTTGCTCCGCCACGTAAACTTTACAATGGTATCTAATACATCTGTATGGTAGTCTTGGGAAGTAGGCACCTTTTTGTATCGTAGTATCAAAATGCATACTTTTGGAGAGGCATATGACCGAATGTAACCGAAAAACGATCCATGGGCGGGATTATTATTGTACCGTCGAGTTGACCCTGAACGTCATTGGCGGCAAATGGAAACCGATCATTCTCTTCCACCTCGGCAACGAAGGGATTAAGCGGTTTGGCGAGCTGAAACAGATGATGCCCAATATCACCCAGAAGATGCTGACCCAGCAGCTGCGGGAACTGGAGCATGACGGGATGGTGCATCGCAAGGTCTATGCCGAGGTGCCGCCCAAGGTCGAATACTCGCTGACCGACTTCGGCCGCAGCATTATCCCGGTGATGCAGAACCTCTGCCAGTGGGGACAAAGTTATGAGGAAAAATTCCGCCCGGCGACGATGAGTGTGGGCGAGAGGGCGCAAGCGGCCATTTTTTGCCAGGCTGGTGACAATCTGTCGACGGCTGGCATCGGCATAAAAAAAATGTGAAATTCGACTTGAAAGGGTAGTTTAGGAGCTTTGGGTCAAATGGTTTTTGCGACCTTCACCGCAACCTAACACCTTTGAAAATGGAGATCGTATTGATGAAAAAGTTTTTTCTCACTCTTCTGCTCCTTTCTTGTTGGATCACCTCAGGAACTGCAGGAGCAGCTGAAGATGGCCAGGTAAAGATCATTGCCACCGAGGAATTGAAAACCATTCTGGCTACAGCCGACGCGCAATATCTGGTGATCGATGCCAGAAACCCTGCGGAATATCAGGAGGTCCATATACAGGGAGCGATTAATATTCCGGCCAATAAATTCAAGGAATTCCAACACCTACTGCCACAGGATAAGACGGTTCAATTGATCTTCTACTGCAACGGGGTCAAATGCGGAAAAAGCAACCGCGCCGCAAAAAGCGCCAGAGAAGAGGGCTATACCAATATCCTGATCTATGCGGAAGGGATGCCGGTCTGGGAGGAAAAGGGTCTCCCTATTTATGCCGGACCAAACTTCGAAGAGCATATTAAAACGACAATGCTTTCGCCTGGCGAACTGCAAACCCTGATCAAAGAAAAGAACAGCGGCATAACTGTCGTTGATGTCCGGGATGCCGAGGAATATAAAGAGGGTCATATACCGGGATCGATCAATATTGCCGCTGAGATTTTTGCCTCTAAGTCAGATGTGCTGGATAAAGATAAAAAGATCGTCGTCTACTGCAACTCCGGCGGTAGAAGCTACACCGCCTATCGCAAACTGATGAAACTCGGCTATGAAAATATCTATCAGGCCCTCTTTTTCGATTGGAAAAATCAGGCTCGTCTTCGACAGTTAGAAAAATATAATTCTGCAATATCAACATAATACGACACTCAAGAAAAGTCTTGGCACTACCTGACACGGGCAATCTGAAGAGCTTTTTCATATTTCCCGAATGGTTGGCG